>Ga0209581_1000048_pt1 | contig 445961 bp, 400 predicted proteins | sample Coa_R2_FD_187160 | JGI IMG/M metagenome (GOLD analysis project Ga0209581, IMG submission 187160) | Surface soil microbial communities from Centralia Pennsylvania, which are recovering from an underground coalmine fire - Coalmine... | ecosystem: Environmental > Terrestrial > Soil > Unclassified... | reverse complement strand
TGCCGCCCGCTCTGGCGGGCGGCAACTGTGGGGAGCGAGCCGCCGCGCGGCGGCTCGCTCCCCACAGTTGGATGATTAGATGAGGCAACGAATGCGCGAGAGTAAGATTTTTACGTGAGGCAACACGTGGGCTAATAGCGCGAACAAATGCATCAAAGAGTACTGGTTTAATTACGGGGTAGGTCCAGGTGTTGGTATCGGCCCACTGAGCAGCGGGATGCTGGCGTAGGTCAATTCACCACTTCCAAACATTGCCAGCGCGTGATGTACCTCTTCGTCTGGCAGAAGCGGTCGCAGGACAACGCTAAAGTATTGTTGCTGGTCAAGAAAGACACCCTGTTGCTGCCCCTTGAGCAGACGTGAAATGCTGCGTAGTTGCGAGGACGAAAGCAAAACGGCCCTTTGAGGGACAGTAAAGTTCAGGCAACCATTTTCGCCATTTGGACCTGTTTGATCTGGTGGAAGGGGGCCGCACTCGTAAATAGCTGTGTTTACCAGATTAATCACGTGGTCGTCCCAGGAAGGAATGGTCTGGTTGGGGTCAGGATTATATTGTGGATTATAAATCTGATGAACCAGCAAAGCGAACTGCTGGCTGGTATACGCTTGCGTCGGGCCGTTAAGGGCCTGCTGGATGCTGGTAAGGGCCTGGCCCAGGCGTTTGTACTGGTCGAGGTCTTGCTGGCTTTCTTGCAGGTAGCCAAAGGGACCGTAGAGAAACTGGTAGGATTTGTTATTCAGGCTCAGTTGTAAAAGGGTCGCATTCTGATCGGGCAGGTCATAGAACTGCGAGCGCGTAAATGAAAGCAGACTGTCGGTATCAACCAGCGTATGCAGGAGTTGTTCGAGGTCCGAGGTACTCATTTGTCCTTTGCGCATGCTCACGCCTGGACCCAGAATGTAGCTGCCGTCACCGTAGATGCTGATCTCGGGGCTGATTTCCAGGACACCGACTTTACCTCCACCATGAAACGTGCGAATGAGAACATCCTGGGGATTGGCGCTATAGGTGATGGTGCCATTGTTGGACGTATTGATGGTGTGCTGGGTTCTTGTGCCTGAATTGGCCGGGTGCGAACTGGTATCACAGGCGGCTACAAACAACACTAGCAGGCACAGCACGCCGAGGATGAGCCGGTAGAGGCCTTTCCCCATGAGTCGAACAACCTCCGTGAAATAATTTTGCCGTCAAGAATTTAGTATTGCAGACGAAATGAACAAGATATCTGGTATCCGCAAGAGATACCGCTGCATATGGTTGCCAATACTATTGTAACGGACAGCGCTATCAGGGGGCTACAGCTTATCGCTCTTTCTCGAAGCGATAGCCGATCAATTTGTAGACCAGTTTGGCGGCCAGGAAGTCGGCGCGTGCCTGTCCTTCCATAGGGCAGAGTTCTACCACGTCCATTCCGACAACGGTGGTGCGCTGGAAGAGTTCGCGCAGCAGGTCGAGCAACTGATACCAGTGCAGGCCTCCGGGTTCTGGTGTGCCGACGGCGGGCATTTCTGAGGGATCGATGGCATCGAGGTCGATTGTGAGGTAGGTGTGTTTACTCAGGCGCTCCCAGGGGATGCGTGCGCGACCACGCGCAAGTTCGTGTCCCCAGACGATGGCGACATCCGGCTTCGTTTTCAGAAATTCGGCCTCCTCCGGGCTGATGCTGCGAATGCCAATCTCGGTCAGGGGAATGCCCATATCGACGACGCGGCGCTCGATGCAGGCATGAGAAAGCGGAGTGCCTTCGTAGGTGTCGCGCAGGTCGCCATGCGCGTCAATGTGTACGACCGTCAAATCAGGATAGAATTCGCGGGTGACGGAAATTAGTGGAGCGGAAAGAGAATGCTCGCCGCCGAGCGTGAGGGGAAGCTGCCCGTTCTGGAGAACTTCGCGTACTGCGTCGCCGGTGGCGGCAAGCGCGGCCTCGTGGATCATGCCGCGATAATCGAGCGCAGGACGAGTATAGACGCCAATTTCGATGGGGCAGCAGTCCAGTTCCTCATCGTAAAGCTCCATCTGGCTGGATGCATCGAGAATCGCCTGTGGGCCTCGTTCGGTTCCTTTCATATAGCACACACTATACTCGAGGGGTGCCGGAATAATGGTAACGCGGGCAGTGGCCGGATCACAAAAGGGCGCGTCAGGCGCACCGAACTGGGTGACAGGCGATTCGCTCATCGAAGACTCCTTGATAGTATTTTTAGCGCACCCCTATTCTAGCCCGTTGCTGGGCCAGTGCTACCTCGTAGCGCTCGGGATCGGGTGTTTCCGGGCGCAGTGAGCGGGTGCCGCGCACGACAAAATGCGACTCAATGTCGTCAGTCTGGAACATCTCTTTTGCGAAGGCGATGGCGGCCTCCTGGCTGAACTCCTTGCAGGAGCAGATGTCGATATCAACCTCGCCGTACTCGGGCCAGGCATGCAGACTGACATGGCTCTGGGCAATCACGACAAAGCCGGAAAGCCCGGCATCCAATGGGTTAGACGTTTCAATCTGATATAAGTGTACCGGACTGACCTTCTCCATGTCTATACGAGCAGGATATTCGTCCAGCACGCGACGAATCAGCGCTTCGTTTTCTAGCAGCTTGCGGTCGCAGCCGTAGAGTTCCAGCATCAAATGCACAAGCATGTAATGTACCTCCTGTAGTTCCGGGTAGAGAATTTGGCCACTGCCTGAAGCATTACAGGACGCCTGTTGGTGTGTTTGAGACACCAATTGGTATTATACATTAGATTGTCAAGCTAATGCACAAGATAGCCTGAAAATTTTTATCTAATAACCAGCTTGCTTCTATCTAATAGAAAGCTTATGTCAACCTAATGACAAGCGGGCTGGTTATTAGATCGAACGCTTGTTAGAATGGCGCTGGTAAAACAGCTCGTAGAGGACGATGCCGGTGGCAACGGCCAGGTTCAAAGAATCACTGCGACCAACCATTGGAATCTTGACCATCAGATCACATGCTGCCTGTTGTTGTGCTGAAAGTCCCTGTCGCTCGCTGCCCATCAGCAGCACCAGGGGAAAGTGGTAGGAGACAGAACGATAGTCTTCGTTGGATGCGCCCGATGTTCCTACCACGTAGATACCGTGACGCTGCTTCCAATCGACAAACGCCTCGAAGGTTGTCTTGACGAGGCGCTGGTAGAAGACAGCACCCATGCTAGCCCGCAATGCCTCGGGATCATAGGGGTCGGTTGATTGATCGAGGAGTATGATTCCGGTACAGCCGACAGCATCGCAGGTGCGGAGAATCGTGCCGAGATTGCCGGGGTCCTGAATAGCGTCAAGAGCAACCCAGCAGAAGTCGTTTGTCAGCTCTACCTGCTCCAATGCTTCCCAATGCTGCCGGATGATTGCGCCAATGCCCTGTGGCCCCTCTTTGAGGGAGAGGCTTTTGAAGACCTCGGCGCTCACTTCGAGGCAGGGAACGTTCTTTTCTCTTTGTGTCTGCACTAATTTTTGAGCAAACGTGCTGGTAAGCAGTTCCGGTGCGATAATGAGCGTCTGAATTGTTCCTGGAACTTGCGCGGCGTCTGCCACAATGCGAATGCCCTCGATAAAGGCCTGCCCGGTCTGTGAGCGTTCCTTCCGATGGCGCAGGGCACGTATGGCTTTGATCTTCGGATTGCTATGACTAGAGATCAGCATGGTTTTACAAACACATCTCCTGATGTTGGAATTTGTGCTGGTTATTCTGTGGAGGACCAGCGAGAGAAGATGGCAGTGGAGAGCATATGGCCTGCGCTTTGCTCGACGTTGACCATTTCACCGCTTGTGATAGCCCCGCCGTAGCCGGAAAACATCTCCTCAAGCGTGTAATGCAGGCTGAGCGCTGAGGTACGAATGGCGTAGGCGGTCAGGACGGTGAAAAGCGGCTGTTTGCTCAGGACGGCGCGACACGCTTGTAGCAGTGTGGGCAGCGACTCAAACAGTTTCCAGACCTCGCCTTTAGGACCGCGACCAAACTTGGGCGGGTCGATAATCAGTCCATCGTACAGGGACTGGCGGCGTGCTTCGCGCTGCACGAATTTCAGGGCGTCGTCGAGTATCCAGCGTACCGGGCGATCTTCCAGACCTGAAAGCATCTGGTTCTCACGCGCCCAGGCGATCACTTGCTTCGAGGCGTCTACATGTGTGACTTGCGCGCCTGCGCTGGCAGCTACCAGTGTAGCGATTCCTGTATAGCCGAAAAGGTTCAGCACGCGCACCGGTCTTTTAGCCTGGGTGATACGTTCGGAGATCCAATCCCACTGGCTGGCCTGCTCGGGAAAAACGCCCAGGTGGCGAAACGAGGTGGCACGCGCCCAGAAGCGAATGTTGGCGTAGCGCATTTTCCAGTATTGCTCAATCGGATGTTGAAAGCGCCAGCGCCCGCCCTCGTCGTCTTCTGCACCAGAAAAGATGCCATCTGCCTCTTCCCATTGTCTTTGAGGAAGCGCCCGCGACCACATTGCCTGTGGCTCCGGGCGCACGAAGGTATAGGGGCCGAAGCGTTCCAGTTTGGCCCCCTCACCTGTGTCGAGCAGCGCGTAATCGTTCCAGCCAGAGGGCGAGATCAGAACCAGCTCTGGCGCGTGTGTTTTACCGGGGATGCGCCCCTTTAATGCGCTCATCTGGCCTCTTTCCCCCGTAAATATGCCTCTTTTAGTTCTGCAAGCAATGCCTCGCGTTTGGTATACAGCTCTTTCCGCTGGCGGGGTTGAGACTTGGTGACGGCATAGGCGGTCAACAGGGGCAAGGCAATGGTCGAGTCACCATAGATAACGACGGTGCTATTGAGTTGATCGGGCTTGATTTTGCCCCAGGAAACGGCTTCTGAAGGAGTCGCGCCGGAAAGCCCGCCCCAATGGGGAGCATCTGCCGTGATCTGGATGAAGTAATCGTGCCCGCCCTTGTGTATACCAAGCACTTCCCAGAGCTGTGGCTGGGTTTGCAAGTAGAAGTTTTTCGGGCTGCCGCCACCCAGAATAATGACGCCGTTACGGGTCGCGTGATGAACGATGGCTGTCGTTTCATTCACATCGGCCAGGGGATCGAGCGTAAGCTGGCTGCCATCCAGCGCATGGCGCGCCACATTCATGCCAATCGACGAGTCGCCCGGTGACGAGGTGTAGATGGGAACATTCCAGGCCGCCGCCTGCGCCAGTACCGAGTGTTCCGGTTTCACACCTGCTTTGAGCAATTGCGTTCCGAGATGATGGTGGAGTTCCGATGTCGAAATAGGACGATTGGGCAGGCTTTTTAAGCATTCCCGTACAAAGGCATCCGTATCGAGCAACACTTTATCTTCAAAGAGGATATCGTAAATACGGATAACGCCCTCTTCCTGCAATTTTGTATCGTCGAGGCGGAAATCGCCACGATGCAGCGTCATTGCCAGCGCGTGATGCATGTCATGATACAGGTTCGCGCCCGTACTGATGATGAAATCGACAAAACCGTATTGCATCAAGGTAATCAAGCAGCCGCCTAGACCTGCTGGAGTCAGCGCGCCCGCCATTGTGAGGCCGATAGTCACATCGTTTTCTGGCGCGAGCATTTCTTCGACAAACAGGCGCGCAGCCTCATTTAAACGAGCGGCATTATAGGCCTGAAATTGCTGGTCAATGAGTTCCGCCACCGTCATATCCGGCTTGACGCGGTGGGGTAAGATCTGCGGTCCGCTCAAGTAATCGTGTTGGGTTGGCTTATCTTCGGAATGAGTCATCTATACACAATCCTTTCATTGCTTCTAATGGATGTTCCTATTGTATCAGAAAATGGAAAAAAGAAGATATATGGGTTTGCGTAAGCCGGGCCTTTCTGTTTCTCCTGAACACTTCCATTTGAATTTGAAGAGAATGACAGGCCTGTAGAACGAGCGTAAGTTACTATATCTGCAAAAGATCAAAAGAAAAATGGATGAAGGAGAGAACACCTTTTTTGTGCATAGATAAAAGTCGTATTCTCTTGATTATAAAGATGAAACGTGGCATACTCTACCATAATAAAATAGAGCAGATGCGTATACTGAAAATCAGACCGGGCGTGAAGCTGTATAATGTTCAAATGCTACTCAAAGCAGGGGAGAGTAGAACATGTTGGCAAAGATGCATAAAATATTGGGTTCCCTGCCACGTTCCTTCTGGTACGCGGTATGCGTGTATGTGCTGTTCAATGGTTTGTTTCTGACGCTGGTATTGATTAAGCCTGGCAGTCCAAAGCAGTTTGAGATCATGGATGATGTGGGGCAGGCGTTGGGCTGGCTTCTGGCTACTATCCTGTGTTTTGTTGAGTATGAATTGCCCTGGAAGCGAGATGCGAATCGTCCTTTCAAGGCCCGCGCAACGGACTGGGTGCCATTGTTCTTCGCCCTCGGTATCTTCTGCCAGTTTGTGGGGCAGATTATTTACACGTATTATGATATTCGAGGCTGGAGAGATTTTCCTTCATTAGCCGATATCGCCTATCTCAGCACGTTTCCTTTCCTGCTGGTGGGCATCTTATTGCTTCCTACACGCAAAATAATCCGCATGACTCGCGCCCGCGTGATCCTTGATGGACTGATGATTTTAACTGCGGCCATCACCTTTAGCTGGTATTTCGTGTTGGGGCCAACGCTTTTTCAGGGGTACGAGACACTGTTTGCCGCCTCGGTAGGAAGCGCTTATCCATTATGGGATTTGCTGTTGATTTTCTGCGTACTACGGCTGGCAATTCGCTCATCTGATTCATTATTATGGCCGACAGTGCAGTTATTGACGGCAGGTCTGGTGTTGATCGTGATTACTGATTCCATATATGATTACCTTACGTTGCAAGGAACCTACGTTAATGGTTTGCAGGATGCAGGTTGGCCGCTTGGTTATATGCTTATTGGGTTGGCTGCCCTTTCGTTAAACCTGGCTTATCAGAGGCAGGTACGTGATGAAAATGACCTGGAAGAAAGTGGGGAGCAGGTCGCCAATACCATCACCTCACCGCTTAAAATCGAATGGTATACACTGCTGCCATATGCGCTGATTCCGGCGGTGATTGCACTGAGTATCTATGTCTGGCGTACAGGAGTAGTAGGACCGCTCGCTAGCGGCGTTTACGTAGGTGGAGTAATGCTCATTGTGCTGGTGGTGGCGAGGCAATTGTTCGTGTTTCGCGAAATGCTGTACTACAACAAGCAGCTTTATCTGAAAGAAGAGGAATTGTATTCAAAGAATCAGGAATTGAGCAAGGCGAATGAAAAACTGGCGAAGCAGGCGGAGGAATTGGAGGCGGCTTACGTGCAACAGGTACATCTCAATGAACTCAAAGACCAGTTCTTACTGAATGTGAATCACGAGTTGCGTACGCCTCTGACTGAGATACATGGCTACTTAAACCTGCTGACGGAGTACCGGGGAAATCTTGATGAACAATTGCAGTCAACTTTTATCGACCACGCTATGCATGGCAGCGAAGAACTATTGCAGGTGGTCAATAATGTGCTGAATGCGATACGCGGCGCGAAAAGCAATCCACAATATCAGGAGCTGGAGGTGGCGCGTGTAGTCAATGAGGTGGTGGCGATCTTCGAGCCACAGAAACAGAGCCAGGTAGAGATGCGTATTCCCGAGTCGCTTAGAGTCAGGGCCGACCGCAATTTTCTTCACGAGATATTGCTAAATTTGCTCTCCAACGCTTTTAAATATGCGCCTGCTGGCTCCCCAGTACTCATCAGCGCGAACCTTCAGGCGCTTGAAGGCAAAGATGGAGAGGTGGTTGTTTGCGTGCAGGATACTGGCCCTGGCATACCACCGGGTGAAATACCGCTCCTCTTTGGCAAGTTTGTACGCCTCAAACGCGACCTGGTTGGCTCGATTCGAGGAACCGGCCTCGGTTTGTATATCAGCAAGCAACTGGTAGAGAGCATGGAGGGGCGCATCTGGGTTGAGAGTACGGGCATTGATGGCGAGGGAAGCCGTTTTTGTTTTACGCTGGCTGCTGCTCCAGTTGAAGGAACTGAGATGGAGCAACTGGATGCTATGCCCACTTCAATCAAAGATATTGATACGACGCCAATTACTTAAGGCGAGCTAAAGAAAAAGGCCCGGATTGATCGATTACGGGCCTTTTTCTTGTATCTGCCTATTCAATCATCGAACGGCGGATCTCGATGATCTGATCGCGTAACTGCGCGGCTTTTTCAAACTCGAGTTGTTTGGCGGCGGTGCGCATCTGGGATTCCAGGTCTTTGATGAGGCGTAAAGCTTCATCTTTGGGGATACCGGCCAGCGCTACAGCAACCGCCTTGCCGTCGGCTCCCGCAGCTTCCGCACCACTCATAGCCTTGAGACGTTCTGACAGCGTGCGAACATCTTTTTTGATGCCGCGTGGAGTAATCTGATTGCGCTCATTAAAGGCCAGTTGCAGCTTACGGCGTCGATTGGTCTCATCGATGGCTCGCTGCATCGATTTGGTAACAGTATCGGCGTACATGATGACGCTGCCCTCAATGTGGCGGGCGGCACGCCCAATCATCTGAATGAGCGAACTCTCTGATCTCAAGTAGCCTTCTTTATCCGCGTCGAGGATGGCGACCAGCGATACTTCTGGCAGGTCAAGACCTTCGCGCAGCAGGTTGATGCCAACAACCACATCGTATACGCCCAGGCGCAGATCACGCAGGATTTCAACGCGCTCGATGGTATCGATCTCCGAGTGCAGGTAATGCACTTTGATGTTGAGTTCCTGCATGTAGTCAGCCAGGTCTTCGGCCATCTTTTTCGTCAATGTTGTCACCAGCACGCGCTGTCCCTTATCAGTGCGTTTGCGAATTTCAACCAGCAGGTCATCGATCTGCCCTTTGGTCGGGCGCACGCTGATCTCTGGATCAAGCAGGCCCGTAGGACGAATGACCTGTTCGACTACGGCCTCGCTGTGTTCGTATTCATATGGACCGGGGGTGGCCGAAACAAAGATGGCCTGGTTTATCATGCGCTCGAATTCCGAGAACATGAGCGGTCGGTTATCCATTGCCGAGGGCAGACGGAAGCCGTAGTCTACCAGCACCTGCTTGCGCGAGCGGTCGCCTGCATACATGCCGCGCACCTGCGGTAGGGCCACGTGCGACTCATCAACCACAAGCAGAAAATCATCGGGCATGTAGTCCAGCAGTGTCCAGGGTGGATCTCCTGCGGCTCGACCGGCGAGATGGCGCGAATAGTTCTCAACGCCCGAGCAGAATCCTGTTTCGCGCAGCATCTCTATGTCGAAGTTGGTGCGTTGTTTGAGGCGAGCGGCTTCCAGGATTTTGCCCTCGGCCTCCAATTCCGCCAGGCGTTCTTCCAGTTCTGCCTCGATCAGTTCGATGGCCTTATTGAGGCGGTCTTGCGTTGTCACCCAGTGCTTGGCGGGGTAGATGTCAAGGCGCTGCCGCCGCCCAAGCACCTCTCCGGTCAAGGGATCGATTTCGGTCATACGCTCGATTTCGTCGCCGAAAAACTCTATGCGTACAGCTACATCTTCATAGGCCGGGAAGACTTCAAGCACATCGCCGCGCACACGGAAACGCCCGCGAATGAAGTTGGCATCGTTGCGCTCGTATTGAATCTCTGTTAGATGGCGCAGAATCTTGTCGCGCCGCCGCTCCTCACCGACTTTCAGCGTGAGGACTACTTCGCCATACTCTTCAGGACTGCCCAGGCCGTAGATGCAGGAGACAGAGGCCACAATCAACACATCGCGCCGCTCGAACAGGCTGCGGGTCGCTGAGAGGCGCAGCTTCTCGATCTCTTCGTTGAGCATGCTTTCTTTTTCGACGTAGGTATCGGTACGCGGAATGTAGGCTTCTGGCTGGTAGTAGTCATAGTAAGAAACAAAGTATTCAACGGCGTTGTTGGGAAAGAACTCTTTATATTCACTGTAAAGCTGCGCGGCCAACGTCTTGTTTGGCGCGAGTACCAGGGTTGGCTTCTGCACCTGCTCGACGACCTTTGCGACGGTATAGGTTTTTCCACTGCCCGTGACGCCGAGCAGTGTCTGTTTCTTATAGCCTTTTCGTAAACCCTCGACGAGTGCGGCAATGGCATCCGGTTGATCGCCGGTTGGTTGAAATGGGGCCTCGACTTTAAACTCTGGCATAGATTTCGAATCCTTGAAGAGAAACTAGCATGCTGAAGATAGAAAATTTTTTCCAATTGCTCCTGTATTATACCACATCCGATGCTGTACTGATAGGGGAAAAGTACACCTGATTATGCCTGGATGTTCCTTGTAATCCACTCATCAATTTGATCGCCATAATGGTAAACAAGAGGCGCTTCATCTGGAGTAGGTGGTTCCCATCATCCACATCTACTTGCGCATAACCGAACCGCCTGGCAATTGCTGATCCTGAGGTAGACTTTCCTGCAAAGGAAATGCCGCAAATGATGCATAGCTTGCTCATAGGTGAATTATAGCAAGTTTGTAGTAGTGCCAAAAGCGCTGCTATCTGCTATTTTTTGCCTTCCAACAAAAAAAGCCATCTTTTGTACTTGACTTTTGGCGATTTACAGAGTACTCTATAATGCAGAGTACTCTGTAAATTATGAACTTGAGAAGGACAGGTCGAACATGAACATTTCTCCCGAGGAGGCCCAGCAGGCGCTGGCGAGCATCCAACAAACAAAGGAGCGGTTACGTAAGGGGTATGGTTATTATGGGTACTATGGCATAATCTGGGGATTCGTCTGGCTCGTGGGGTTTCTGGCGAGTCAATTTCTGACATCGAGGCCTGCTGTGATAGGGTGGACCTGGGGCATATTGGTTCTGGCGGGCTGGATTAGTAGTGCGTGGTTGGGGATGCATCAAGCAACCTATGTTCGATCAGTGATTGGTGCGCGATTAGGGCTATTTTTTCTCGCTTTGTTCGCTTTTGCGATCCTGTGGTTTATAATATTGCCACCTCTGAGTGGAAAGCTCTACATCTTATTGTTTGTCACCCTCATTTTCTTTGGAGGTGTTGTCTCTGGAGTGTTTTCCCGCTCAGTTTTGGCCGTAATCAGTTGTGTCTCTCTTACTGTGATATCACTGATTGGCTACTACCTGGTGCTTGGCTACTTTTACCTGTGGATGGCGATTTTCGGCGGCCTGAGCATGTTCTGCTTTGGGTTGTATGTGCGTCTGAGGTGGAGGTAGCAATGGCGGAACTCAACGAGATTATTCACCAGCCGGTGCGTTTAAAGATCATGTCGGTGCTGGTGCCGCTCAACGATGAGGTGCAGGTCAATTTTACCTACCTGAAAAGTTTACTTGATCTTACAGATGGCAACCTGGGAGCGCATTTGCGCAAGTTGGAAGAGGCGGGTTACATAGAAATTACCAAGACCTTCGTCAATAACAAGCCGCAGACCTATATCGAGGCGACGGCGGCAGGAAGGAGAGCGTTTCGTGAACATGTGGCTGCACTCGAGGAAATTTTGCGAGGCAATGGACATCAATAAAGTGTAGTTCGTTATGCTTACATTTGTCAGTATGACAGGTTGTCTTAATAAGAAAGGCAAAAGTCATGACCCGAAAAGCAGTAATTCAGGTTGAACACCTGAGAAAAACATATGGCCCTGTCGTAGCCGTTGACGATATCTCTTTCGAGGTATACCAGGGAGAAATATTCGGTATGGTTGGCCCTAACGGTGCAGGAAAAACGAGTACCGTCGAGTGCATTGAAGGTTTGCGCATGGCGGATGGTGGTAGCATCCGTGTATCAGGCTATGATCCTTACAAAGATCGCTATGCCATGAGAGCGCATATTGGCGTGCAGCTACAAATGGCCGCCTTACCCGAGCGTATCAAGGTCTGGGAAGCGCTCGACCTGTTCAGTTCCTTTTATCCTCATAGAGTAAATCTGGATGCGCTGCTGGAGCAGGTGGGCTTGACTGAAAAGCGCAATGCTCGCTTTGCCAACCTCTCAGGCGGGCAGAAGCAGCGACTGTTTATTGCGCTCGCGCTGACACATGATCCCGAAGTTGTGTTTCTGGATGAACTCACAACAGGACTTGATCCCCAGGTGCGCAGGACCATGTGGGACATGGTGCGGAAAATGCGCGAGCGTGGAAAAACCGTCTTCTTAATCACGCATTCGATGGAGGAGGCTGAACGCCTGTGTGATCGCGTGGCAATTGTCGATGGTGGACGCATTGTGGCTCTTGATGCGCCAGATCATTTGATAAGCAGGCTTGGCTCTGAAATGCGCGTGATTTTCACCGTTGATGGAGCGCCCTGCCTGGAAAAGCTGCGCACCCTGGAAAACGTGACGGATGTACGCCAGGTGAATGACCGGGTGATTCTCTCGGGCAAGGGAGATGCCCTGCTCAGCAGTGTCGTTGCTGCGCTGCTGGAGAACGGAATCCGCTTTCGTGATCTACATACAGAACGAGCAACACTTGAGGATGTGTTTTTGCAAACGACGGGCCGCGCTATTCGCGACTAGCTGAAAGGAGCTAGAAATATGTCGAATCTGCTGAAATTGACCTGGGTTGAGACAAAGCTGTACCTGCGCGAACCCGGAATCTACTTCGGATTGGCCTTTCCTTTAGTATTGTTGTTGGTATTCGGAACGATTTATGGCAACGCTCCTAATGCTTTTCTTGGCGGTCGCGGTTCGTTGGATTTTTACCTTCCGGCCTATATCGCCATGCTGATGATTGCGAATACCTGCTATAGCCTGCCAATGACGCTCATCAACTATCGCGAACGGGGCGTATTGTTTCGCTTGCAGGCAACACCCCTGCGGCCCTGGATGATTCTGGGGTCTCAGCTTGGCGTCAATATGCTGATGACCACGTTGGGGGCGCTCTTGTTAGTGGTCGCTGGCAGGCTGTTTTACAATGTACATGTGACGATTAGCATGTTAAGCGTGTTTCTGGCTTTCTTGCTGGGCATGTTGAGCATCTTTTCTATAGGGTTTTTGATAGCCAGCATTGTGCCAAATACTCGCATCGCTCCGATTGTTGGCACGCTGTTGTTCTTCGCGATGCTCTACCTCTCGGGCGCAACGGTCCCCCTGAAACTGTATCCACAGCCAGTGCAGCAGATCGCGGAGTTTATTCCACCAACACATGTAATTCGCCTGCTTCAAAACATCTGGTTCGGAGCAAGCTGGCTCGATTATGGTGCGGATATACTGGTGTTAATTGGAGTGCTGTTCGTCTGTGCCTTTGCTTCATCAAAGCTCTTTCGCTGGCGTTAACTTATCCTGAAAAGGACGCTGGCATTTTTTCTAATGACCAGCGTCCTTATTTTTTAACTTGTCAAGGCCCAAAATTTGGGTTATAATTGTGAAAAAGCTGGAGGACATAGTGAGTGGACGAGAAGCAGACTCAACATCGACAGCATTTTAATCTGAGCGAGGACGCCCGGCGCAAGCTGGAGGAACTGACGGCGAGACGCTATCCGGGAAGGCAGCGCCGTCAAAGCCAGCTTATTGAAGACCTGATTACCGAGGCCTTCGCGAAGGAGAAGACGATGAGTAGCGCAGCATCCCATATGGAAGGCGAAGATCCGTGGGGGACTATCGGCAAACGGTTTGCTCCAGGACAGCTTGTGACGGGCATCATCACCCGGGTAATGTCATTTGGCTTGTTTGTGAGCATCGGGTTGGGGATTGAGGGGATTGTGCGCAAGGAGGAGATACCGGAAAACATGCACCCTCTCACTGATCTCCACGAGGGACAACAGGTACTATTGCGTATCCTCTCGATAGACGCGGGGCGAAGACGATTATCGTTGAGCATGCGGCAGGCAGTCGCTGAAGAAGTCACAGAAAAGCGACGTTGCCCTCGATGTCAGCGAGAGGTGCAGGCGCATTGGAAGCATTGCGTGTTTTGTGGCGCGTCATTAGAACGCAAGTGCAGGCACTGTGGTTCTCCCTATCCTGAGGTTGAGGGAGCGCGTTTTTGCTTCGAGTGCGGCAATCCCCTTGACGATGCACCGCAAGCGTTTGAGGGGCCAGATCAGGAAGTTGTACAGGCAAGTAGAGATGTTCAGTATGCGGTTGGTGACAAGGTGCGTATTCTTGATGGACCATTTGCAGAAGCGACAGGAGTGGTGAGCGAGGTAGATGAAGAACATGCTAATCTCACCATCCTGGTGCGGCTTGGTTCGCGAGAGACGCCGGTGATTGTGAGCGCCAGACAAGTAGAAAAAATGTGATCCTCTAGCCTTAGACCCGCGCTTTTGATAAGATGACGATAGAAAGGAGCGGAGATATGGCTGTATTTGAGGTATCGTCAAGAAGTGCGCAGGTGGCTATCCCTTCCAGGAAGCGTACTCAATACTTCCCCTATCAGAGAGAGATTATCACAAGGGCCCTTGTGATGTTGCTGCTTACAGTCCTCATTTTAATATTGCTAAGGTTCTTTAGCCACGATATTATCTTTTTCCTTATTCCGGTGATCTCAAGTCTTGCCTGGGCTCAGCCAGAACATTACAACCTTAGTAAATTCCTTAAAGGGAGACCATTCTACCTCTTTTTCACGGCATGCCTGACTTTCATCTATTACGGGACTATCACTGAAGGGGTACTGCGACTACAGGAGACTGCGCCTGTTGTATCACATATCCTGCTTGTCACCAACGCGCTTGCCTGGGCAATCATCTTTGAACCTGTGCGGATGTATATTCAGACACTGATAGAGCGGCGTTTTAATGTGCGCAATCGAGAGGCGCGAAAAGCCGTTGAAGCCTTTACCGGGACACTGCGCGAAGAGATTAATCTGGAGCAGTTGCGCGAACGCTTCCTCACAGTTATACAGCAATATATGCAACCATACTTCGTTTCCTTCTGGGTCCGCCTTCCTGATGATATGCCAGAACCATCTATTTCAATGGAAGAAATTGTAATTGCTGACGATGATCCGCTCCTGGATTATCTCTTGCATCATCCGGGAGTGCTGAAAATTGATCGCTTGTGGCTGGACTCGCCGCGCTTGCAGAAAATGAAGCTTGAGAGAGCCGAATTGCTTCTGGCTTTTGCCAACCAGGGAGAATTGCTGGGCCTGCTTATCCTGGGACCACATTTGAACGAGGAAGACTATACCCGCGAGGAGCGTACCTTGCTCGAAACACTTGCTCTCCAGGTGGCACCTGCTCTACGTGTTGCCCAGTTAGTACGGAGGCAACAGATGCAGGTACGTGAGCGCGAGCGTATTGAGCAAGAATTACGAACGGCACAGGCGATCCAGCATGCCTTTTTACCTGAAGAGGTGCCAGCACTTCCTGGCTGGCAGCTTGCCCATTACTACTGCCCAGCACGTGAGGTGGGAGGCGATTTCTATGATTTTCTTCCATTTGAGAACGGACAGATAGGCATCGTTATCGGTGATGCCACTGGAAAGGGTGTCCCGGCAGCCCTGGTCATGGCAACTACGCATACCCTGCTCCGCAGCGTGGTAAAAGCAAAGACTTCTCCAGGTGAAGTCTTAACCGAGGTCAACAATCTGCTCTGCGATGAGATGCCTACAGGAATGTTTGTCACCTGTTTTTTCGCGGTGCTTGAACCTGCCAGTGGACGCCTGCGCTATGCCAATGCTGGGCATGAGTTACCCTATTGCCATGTGAATGGAAGTGCCACCGAACTTTGGGCTAGAGGTATGCCGCTTGGACTCATGCCCGATACTGGCTACGAAGAGCAAGAAGTAAGCCTTTCTCCTGGAGAGAGCCTTCTCTTCTACAGCGATGGTCTGGTGGAAGCACATAATTCCAGCCAGGAGATGTTAGGTTTTCCCCGGCTTGCCACCTTCATCAAGGCAGGCCCAGGAGGCATCGAACAGATCGGTTTTTTGCTGAACGAACTGAGGGCCTTTACAGGAAGTGATTGGGAGCAGGAGGATGATGTGACGATGCTAGTTTTGTATCGGACGCCTGTAGAACCAGCAGAAAAAGAGGACGATAAAAGTTAGGGTATCTGCGATTGCTCCCTTTACATGTGTCACAAATCTGCAATAGAAGAAACACTTTGTAGCGATCGTCGCTCCTGTGAACTGATTTTCCGGCGAAAATCGTGAAACAAACAAGAAGGTAGATATACCCTCGCTTTCTGTGTTGTTTGAGGAGAGTTTTTTATGGAAGCGCATTATAGATTTCGCAGTTTTTTAGTAGGACTGGTTGGCTTGTTGTTCGTGTGTGTGCCACTGCTTTCCGGCTGTGGCCCCTCGCCTCTGGATATGATACCGGTTGATCTTGGCATTCCACAGGCGGCGTTGAATTCTCCAGTGGTAGGTAGGCTGCCGGATTCAACGAAGCTGCATGTGGGCATTACTTTTAAGGTCAGTCAGAATGTTATTAATAAGTTGCAATCGACCGTACATCCTGGGCAGAAGTCGCAGCTTGAGAAATTTGCCAACCAGATAGGCATCAGTGATTCCTTTTATCAAAAGATCAAAGATTTCTTCAATCTGGGCGGCATTGCTCTTTCCTTGAGCAAGCTGCATACGCATCTGACTATCGATGCAAAGGCAAGCACGTTGGGAAAGCTGCTCCAGACGAATTTTGTGATTCATCAATACCAGGGGCGGAAATTTTACGCGCCTGATACGCCGAAGTTGCCGCGCTTTATTGTGGATTCGATAGCAGCCATTACGGGCCTGGATAATTACAGTACTGGGCCGCAGCACGCGCTAGCGCCCCTTGCGGCAACACTGCCACAACAACCGCAAAAGGGGCAGTATCCCGGTCAGGACTGCTATCCTCAACAGGGTACATTGCTGCCGAAGCAGGTGGCGCACGCTTATGGCTTCGATCAACTCTGGAATCGCGGCTGGCATGGCGAACATATGACGGTCAATCTGGTAGAAATCGATGGTTTCTATTCGCAGGATATTCAAAACTACTTTGATTGCATTAATTTCCAGGGCAATTTGCAGGTGGTGAATGTGGATGGACAGCCTACAGAGGCGCTTGGAGAAACGGCGCTGGATATCGAGATGGTCGCCGGACTGGCCCGTTCGATCAATATTGTGGACTACCAGACGGATGGTAACTCCGATGGAGATATCTGGACGCAGGTGAATGACGAGTTACAGCAAATTATCAACGATAACACCAATAACGCCAATGCTGGCAATGTGGTCAGCATCAGCCTGGGTGCGGCGGAAGGAGATATGACGTCTCAAGACCGCTCTGCCATCGATCAAAGCCTGCAATTGCTGTCGCAGGTGGAGCATATGCGTGTGTTTATTGCCAGCGGCGACTGTGGGGCGTTTAGTGATCGGCAATATAACAGCCTTTCCGTCAGCTTTCCGGCGAGCGACCCCTGGGCGACCTCGGTAGGCGGCACAGTGCTCTCTATTAATGGCAGCAGCAATCGCGCGAACGAGGTTGTGTGGTCGGATGGCTCAAATCCATATACCTGTAAGAACCAGTGGGGAAGTGGCGGTGGGAACAGCCTGGTTTTCTCACGCCCGAACTGGCAAAGCGCGGCGGGTATCAATAATCGCTACTCGAATGGAAATCATCGCCAGATACCCGATATCTCGGCAGTAGCGTATGCTCTGGCGGTTTACTTTCAAGGACAATGGGCGGCGGTTGGTGGAACGAGCGCGGCTGCCCCAATCTGGGCTGCTGGCCTGGCACTGGTAAATGAAGGGTTGATACAGCAACGGGGGAAATTTACTGCCTCGCCAAATCTGTTTTATGTTGTTGCTCAGAATGCTGGCGGTTTGCATCCATTTTTCGATGTGACACAGGGGAACAACCTGTACTATCCGGCGACACCGGGCTGGGATTATGCGACCGGACTGGGCACCCCGAATCTGGCAGATTTTTACCAGGTGCTGTATAACCTGCTCCAGTAGCGCTTTGTGATTTGCTTCAGTGTCAGGCAAGCGGACTATGCTACAATTCATATGAGAGTTGTAGCGTAGTCCATTTCTATGAAAGGAAAGACAGCGAGTAATGGCACAGGTACTTCCCCCCGTTTGTCCTCGATGCGGCGCACCTGTTGTGGCAGGAGAACGATTTTGCCCCAATTGCGGCCTGAGCGCGGGAGCTATGGGGATGACACCCAACCAGGCTCATTCCTCGCTATCGCCTGTTCCACCACAAAAACACAGATCACCAAATCGGGTGGGATGTATTTTGCTGTTAGTGGTTGTGTTAATTGTGCTTGGCGCGGCGGCTTATGCCGCGACGGTTCTCTGGAATGTCCATCTACCAGGAATAGGTGGACAGCCGCAGATCACCACGCAGAATCTTGGTCAGACCGTTCCTTATGCCGGGGTGGATGTGACGCTTCTCAACGCGCAGCAATCACAGAGCTTCGCGGATGACCCGCACACGGCTAACGATGGCATGATCCGGCTGAACGTACAGGAAAAGAACAGCACGCAAAGCAAGATCAGTTGGAGTTACTTTGATGTTGCGCAGTTGCTCCTACCGGATAAGACGCGCGTGAAACCGGCGTATGTGAAATCATTGGTAAGCCTTGCTCCCGGAGTGAGTGCGACAAACGTGATAGATTTTGCTGTGCCGTCCAGTGATAGCATTTCTCAGCTTACCCTGCTGCTCGGGCGAGATAGCGAGGCGCAGATGAATATTCCCTTAAGCGGTAAAGCGGATGCGAACCAATACCAACCGAAGACGACGCAACTTCAGGGGCAGGCGCTATACTACGGTCTGAATTGGACGCTGAAGAGCGCGACAGCGAGTTATAGCATTGCCGGTCAGCAGGCAAGCAGTGGTAATCGATACGTTACGCTGCTGTTCAGCGTGGATAATACGCTTTCCCAGGAAGCTATCGTAGGCTCGCCCTATTCCTACATGCGCCTTCACTATGGCAATACAAGCATTGTTCCTGCCAGTACAACACTACCTGTTTCATTTGAAACGGGAGCAAACAATGTGACCGGAACCGTGAGTTTTCTTGTTCCCCAAAACGCGACCGCCTTCACGTTGATACTGTTGCAACAAAACGGATTCGACCAGGCTTCTATCAATTTTCATGTATAACTCTGCACTTTGCTCCAGGAATAAGCTGATCTACTTCTCGTGATGGCAACAGAATAACGTATTATTGTAGAGATGGGGGGCATGGAAAAAGAAATAAACTTTAAGGAGAGCAGGAATGACGCAACAGGCCCCAAGATTTTGTCCAAATTGTGGTAGCCCACTTGAACCAGGGCATCGATTCTGCGCGGAGTGCGGTGCGGTTATTCAAGGCGGTGTTGATAGACCTACTGAACTGGCCCAGGAAAACCGGCAAACCCAGCCAGGCATGGGCGGAACAAATCGGACAGGAACGAATAGTTCTACTGTTGGCCCGAATACAACTTCAGGCGCGCAATTTTATAATCAGACAACTGAGGAACAGGTTATTCCCCCACCGCCTCCGATTACTTCTTATAATGTGACACCTGCGCCATCATCAATGGCTAATTATGCCTCATCCCCCGGCACGTTTGTAACTGTGCCGGATTATGCGAAAGCGCCCCGGAGATCGCACGGGTGTGCGATTGCCAGCGTAGTATTACTGCTTGTGCTGGTACTTGGCGGCCTGGGTATCTATTTCGCCTTTTTCCAGCATACCGGCAATACTCCGCGTAATACGACAGGTAACCAGAACACGCCGGGAGGAAATACACCAGCAAGCGGTGACACGACGCCGACGGCTGGTGGAAATACTACCACCCCGGGAGCAAGTGGGTCATCCATAGAGCAGTTAAATCTGAAGTTCACCTACGCCAGCATTCAATATACAATCACCTCGGTGCAATACGCAACGAGCTTTTCTGATGATAGCAGCGTAACATCGGGTGTGCGTGTCAATTTCAAAGAGTATAATACGGCGTCTAATTCCTCTCCCTTCCTGTATAGCGATGTTAGTCGGCTAATATTAGCCGACGGGACGATTGTAGCACCGGGCAATGCACAAAATAGTATTAGTCCAAACCCCCAGACATCGCGGACAAACTGGCTGGATTTTGCTGTGTCATCTGCCCCGGCGAATTTGAGCCAGCTTGTGCTGCAAATGGGATCGGCGGATCAGAATCAGATGCGGATTCCACTGAATACAGGGGCTGATTTGAGCAAGTACCAGGATAAGACGGTCAATCCCAACATGTCAATCCAGTACCGAGGATTGAACTGGACAATTACGCAGGCGACGCAGACCTTAAGCCTCAATGGTAAACAGGCTACTGCCGGGAATGTGTATGTAATCGTGACATTGCGGGCGAATAATACCTCATCGAATACACTGGCGATTTATTATGGCGATTTTGCCCGTTTGAAAGTTGGAGATACCACCAGTTCGCCGACGACGGATTCGACGTTCCCAACCGATGTCGCATCTCAAACACAGGGAATCGGAACAGTGGTCTTTTTAGTGCCACAGGGGAACACGAATTATACGCTTATTCTGCTCGGCGACTCGACGGCCAGTCCACCTGTCAGCCAGGCGACAGCAAACTTTACCATTCAGTAGTCCTTTGTGTCACAATAACAGTGTTGACTGGAGAATCCGTAACAGACTTTAGAAGGGGGAAGTTGCATGTCTCAAGTGATTCGTGTGAGCGTTGATCCAAAAGTGCTGGTTGTTGGGCAGGACCCGCGCTTTATTTCGGGTTTTGTGGTGCTGCCAGCAGGAGGGTCAGCACAGAATAACCTGACGGTGGATATTACCGGCCTGGGTCAGGTTTCGGCCATCGCCGCTATTTACCTGCAAACGCAACAATACTATAACAGCGATTTGAACTTTACAGATCAATTCGCCTTGCAGGTGATCTCGGTCGATCAACAGGTGCCCCAGACCACCATTCGCGTGCGTGTAAGGCGTGTTGATATGGACTCTGGTTGGGGCCAGCAGTTGCGTATCAGTATTCTGGTGATCGATCCTCAGAGGGCGAGATAGGGTCTATTCCAGTAAGAAGCTGCCCATGAGTTCGCGGCGCAAAGCGGCTTTTGCGTCTTCATCCAGCGATGAAGTACTGGAGGTAGGGCCGTTCCAGACGCTCATTTGACGGGTTGTCGCGGATGAAAACTCATCGATGAGAGCTTCTTCCAGGAATGTCGATGTAGTTGGAACGGGTACAGAGGTGTCTGTTTGCTCGCTGTCCTGTTCCTCTTCTTCGACTTCGTATTCGATGAACTCGCTGGCGGGCTGCTGCAACTCTTCAGCAGGCATCACTGTGGTTTCTTGTAGAGCAGGGTCGGGTTGTGAGGCGGCAGGAGAAACAGCCTGGGCGTCCACAAGGAGTGGAATGCGATAACCGAGAATATCCAGAGTGATGCCGTTACCGACGCGAAGCGCGTCAAGCTGGCGATGTAACTCTTTGTTCTCAGCTATTAGCTCTTCGTAGCGCTGCTTTTGGCTCAGCAATTCCTGCATAATTATCTCAAAATTACTGCCATTAGTATGCATAAAGAAGTCTCCTTAAAAAGAGTATCAATAGTTCACGTATGGCAGACCTATGGATGTCCGTAACGTGTTCCCTTATGGTAGATAAACGTAGTTTCTCCCCGTCTTCGTGTAAAAACGTATCAATGAGTCTGAAGTAACAATTGATGAGTTTCTCAACTGTTACTAGAACATTTCTATTTGCGATTTGATCGATATAAAGATTATGCCTGACTTACCAAAAAACGGAACTTCTCGCGAATTTTTCGTAAGGTGAGAATATGTGATACACTTTAATTAGCTACAATGAGGTAGCTCCTTGAAGCCTTCGAAGAGTGAAAAGGAAACAAAAGAGATGAACGAACGCATTCGTGAAATTTTAAGCTGGTATGCCAGTGAGAATCCTGGTGTTCGAGCCAACCTGGCCCGCATGCTCAATCACGGGCGTCTTGGCGGAACGGGAAAGATGGTTATTTTGCCGGTAGACCAGGGCTTTGAGCATGGCCCGGCCCGTAGTTTTGCGCCGAATCCGGCTGGATACGACCCGCGTTACCATTTTGAGCTGGCGATTGAGTCTGGCTGCAATGCCTATGCTGCGCCGCTCGGTTTTATCGAGGCGGGTGCCGCTGAATTTGCCGGAGATATCCCCCTGATTTTGAAGTGCAACAACCATGACCTGCTCAATGATGAAAAAGACCCCATCTCAGCGGTGACGGCAAGCGTTTCTGATGCCCTGCGCCTGGGCTGTAACGCCGTCGGCTTCACTATCTATCCAGGCTCAGCCGAGCGCAACCAGATGTACGAGCAATTGCGTGACATCGCCGATGAGGCGAAATCCGTTGGCCTGGCCGTAGTCGTCTGGTCGTATCCACGTGGCAGCAGCCTGAGCAAAGAGGGCGAGACCGCCATTGATGTTGTTGCTTATGCTGCTCAGATCGCGGCGCAGCTTGGCGCGGATATCATCAAGGTGAAGCTGCCCAGCGAAAAAGTTGAGCAGCCGGAAGCACAGAAGGTCTATCAGAAGTACGAGATTCCCATCTCGACGCTGGCCGAGCGCGTACATCATGTGGTACAGAGCGCCTTCAACGGGCGGCGTATCGTGATCTTCTCCGGCGGTCCCTCTGCCCCGGACGAGACGTTCTACAACGAAGTGCGCGCTATCCGTGATGGCGGCGGCTTCGGCTCGATCATCGGGCGCAACTCGTTCCAGCGCAAGAAGTCCGATGCCCTGAAGTTCCTGGATACGGTCATGGGCATTTATGAGGGGTCTATTCAGTAATTGTGGACAAAGTACAGCACTCCTACATATGTAAGAGTGCTGTTTTTTATCGCCAAATTCTTAGCCGACCTGGTTCGACAATGATGAGCATATTTTCCAAGGCCTGACCTTCAAGTAGATAAAGTGAATTGAGGACTTCCTGAATCAAATTGCTTGTAGACATGCTGGCTGGCAGACGGAGGATGATAATACCGTGATATGGTCGAGGGTAGTGGAAGACGCAAGAAAAGCCCTGTTAGTTTCCAGTGACATAGACTGCTTAGTCTGCTAATTGTTGGGCATAGCCTGGTGCAGCTCGTACTCCTTCTTGCGTCAGATAAAATTCGTAGATTATCTCGTCTAAACTCGTACCCCCAGCAAGTTTTCCTGGCACAAGGGAGACTGGGACGCGAGTGCCTTTAATGACCGGTTTGCCGCCGAGAATATTTGGATCTGATACGATCCCAGGGTAAAGTTCTACAGGTTGCATTTTCTCAACCTCTATTGCAAGAGGAGTAAGCCGCTTTACTCCTCTTACTCCTACCACATTATACTACCTGACACCCTTTACCTGTTTAATCACAATCGTTCCCAGCGCGAAGTACACGATAGTAACGAGGAAGAGGACGGTATAGCCGAAGTTGTTGGGGAGGTCGCGCAACAGTTGCAGGATGACCGCGCCAATGGTGATGCCTATGACCTGCGGTAAGATGCCCATTGCCGACCAGATGCCTAAAAATTTACCGGCTTCATCGGTCGGTGGAAGTGCATCGGCAGTCAAGGCCCAGTCAACGCTGGTGTAGGCTCCGTACCCGATGCCGAAAAAAGCCCCGGCGAGAAGCGAGCCGTATTGTGTCTGGAAAAGGATGAAGATCAGGCAGACGATGGTCATGATCGCGCCGGAAATATAGACCATGATCTTGCGCCCATAGCGATCGGATATCCATCCAGCGATAAGCGAGGTTGGGAGGGCAACGACCAGTAAGATGGGCAGAAAGAGTGTTCCCGAGAATTGCTCGCCCGAGAAGTTGGTGCCAAGCAGGATAGTTTTCACCCCATGACCGCCAAGTACATCATCGAAATAATATTGCAGGAAGTAGAAGACGCCCCAGATACCCATCATCACCAGCAGACGGGCCAGCAATACCCAGGAGAGGTCGGGGTACTGTGATGGCTTAAAGAAGAATTTTTTCAGCACCGTACTCATATCGAAACGGGCGTGTTCGTGAAGGGGCGTTTCCTTCACCGTGAAGATGGTATAGATGACGAAGATTATCTGGATGACCGCGATGAGCAGAAATATCTGCACGATTTCGTTGCGGTAGATCGGCAACGGATCGTTTTTGTTAACAATAATGCCTGCCACTACCGAGCCTAGCGCGGTGCCAAGCAATGTAAAGAGGCCATTGAAGCCTGCCGTGATACCGCGCTGATTTGGTGGCACGTTATCGGCGATGATGGCGCTCCAGGGCGAGTTTGCTACGTTATTGGTGAACTGGAGCAGCAAGAAGAGGATGATGAAGTCGATGAGCAGCGCGGTTGACGAGAACCAGGATGGTGAATAGGCGAACAGGACGAGGACGATAATGTTAAAAATGGTGCCGATAATCATGAACGGTCGGCGGCGGCCCATACGGAACGTGGCATAGTCGGAAATTGCGCCGACGAGCGGGTTTACGACGACCGCTACGACTGTTCCCCAGGCGACAACCATCGCGAGGTTAATATCCTTGTTGGCCTCGCCGAGAAACTTGACGACCATGCTTGGAATGACGATAGCGAGTAATGCCTGCCAGTGAAAGTTGTTGGCGATCCAGAAGACATTGATGTTGATCTGCTCGAAGATGGAGACGCGCCTGGTTGGAATGGATGGACTAATGACGCCACTGTCCTCGGTAACATCCATGAATGTTGCCCCCTCTCTGAAAATCGGCGGCGACGCAAATACGATTTGCCCTCATTATAATGTTCAGGATGCTTGCTGGCAATAGGCATAAAAAACGAGCCATTCACGCGAACGGCTCGTTTTATTGACCAAATTTTTTAATCCCAGTTCTCGATGCCCAGTCCGGTATCTTCACCCATGCTCTCCAGCCAGCGCTCGACGTCGATGGCGGCGCGACAGCCATCACCGGCAGCCGTAACCGCCTGGCGATAGCGGTGATCGGTGACATCACCGGCGGCAAAGACGCCTGGAATGTTGGTCATGGTGTGTTCGACCGGCACGATATACCCTGCCTTGTCCATGTTCAGGATGCCCTGGAAGAGACTGGTATTCGGCTGATGTCCTATAGCCAGGAAGAGGCCCTGCGTGGGGAATATGCTTTCCTCGCCTGTCTTCAGGTTCTTCAAGCGCAATCCAGTAATCGAATCTTCGCCCAGTACCTCAGTCACTTCTGTGTCCCAGATGAAGCTGATCTTGGGATTTTTAAAGGCGCGCTCCTGCATGATCTTGCTGGCGCGCAGCGTATCGCGGCGGTGAATCACCGTAACATGGCTGGCATAGCGGGTCAGGAAAGTGGCTTCTTCCATTGCAGTGTCGCCGCCGCCGATGACTGCGACCTCTTTGTTCTTGAAGAAAAATCCGTCGCAGGTAGCACACGCACTGACGCCGCGACCTTTCAAGCGCTCCTCGCTCGGCAAATTGAGCCACTTCGCGCTGGCTCCTGTAGAGACGATGACGGCGCGTGCGAAGTAATCACCTGAGTCGGAAGTCACCTTAAAAGGACGTTTGCTGAAGTCTACGGACAGCACGTCCTCAGGAATCATTTCCGTCCCGAAACGTCGTGCCTGGGCCTCAAATTTCTCCATCATTTCAGGCCCCAGAATACCTTCCTCGAAGCCTGGATAGTTCTCTACTTCGGTCGTCTGCATCAACTGGCCGCCCGTCTGGTAGCCCTGAAACATCACGACCTTGAGGTTAGCGCGCGCGGTATAAATCGCGGCTGTATAACCGGCTGGCCCCGAACCAATGATAATGACGTCATATAACTTTGTCATGATAAGATAAACCCTCACTTCTCCATCTGCTGATATGTTGCTCTAATTAGAGTAACACGGAGAGGGCGCATTTTATGCCCAGGTGGGACTGACAGAACCGCTGCATAGCAGGCGTATGAAGTTTCTGATAGAGCGATGCTTAACTGAGCGCGTTGTTCTTTCTGGCTCTGCTGTTATACATTTTGAGCGCAATTGGGAGCAGGATTAAGCAAATCGCGTTGGCGAGGAGACCCCCGAAAAATCCTCCAAAATCAAATCCTGTATAGTGATTGGTGACATTGTTACCAATGGTGGCGACAATATTGGAAACAATTAATGCTACAGCGCCCCAAACAATGGCTGTTCCAGTTCCGATAACTCTTCTATTACGATTTCCTGCGATAGCCCGGAAGAATCCGGGAATAAAGCCGAGTACACCGTAGCTCAGGTAAAAGTACCAGGGGGAAAGGATATGAAAGACGAGGTAATCGCCAATGATTGCACCGAGAACGGCGATGATCGAACCTACTACAAGACCGAACTCTATACTAAAGAAAAGCGGAACCGTGAATATCAGGCCCGACAGGAGAGCGTAGTAATCGAAGCTATATGAGAAAGGGCCAGTCATGGTAGGAATAATGGGATTGAACAATGGATTATTTGGTGAGTAATTCTGTAGAGGTATATCAGTGAGGGCATAAGGTATACCATAGAGCAATAATCCAACAATCAAAGCCAGGAACTTCCGTTTCCCCGTTCCTGTTGAAGTGGGAGAAATCGCGCCCGACTGGGGGGGATATGTGGAAACTGATCCTGGTTGTGAAGTAGAGAATCCTCCACTCATTGATGGCGGAGGCGGTGGTATCGGGATAGACGAGGTATTGGCAAGACTGGTTGGCGCAAGTTGTGGAGGCGCTACTGCCTGGGTTGGCGGAACCTCTTGTAATGGCTGAGAAGCTGGGAGAGGTCTGCTACTCCTAACATTATGTTGGCTAGCCTGCTCTAGCGCATTTGCGAAAGCCTGAACGCTTCCAAAACGCTGGCGTGGTTCTTTGGCGAGGGCGGTAGAGACGACATGTTCAACGTCAGGTGAAATGGTTGGTATCCTCTCGCGTAGAGGCGGGGGCGGCGCGAACATGTGTTGCGTACATAGCTCGGTAAAGGAGCCGTGAAATGGGCGATCACCGGTGAGCCATTCGTAGACGACGACAGCCAGAGAGTATTGATCGCTGGCCGGGCGAGGTTTGCCCTGAATCTGTTCTGGAGACATATAGGCGACAGTGCCAACCACATCCTGGGTACTCTGATAGCGCGAACTCTGGGCTATCAGCGCGATACCAAAGTCGCTGAGCAGGACTTCGTTCTTGCGCCCCAGGAGCATATTTTCGGGCTTGATGTCGCGGTGAATTAGCTTCTCGTCATGGGCATGTTGGAGAGCCGCCGCAACTTGTTTGACATATGAAACAATAGTGGGCAACGGCAGGATGCTTCCGCGTGGATGGCGTTGCCGAAGCGTGCCGTTAGCCGCATAGTCCATAACGAGAAACGGCGTTTCGTTATCGACGCCGAAGTCTGTTACTCGAACGATGTTGGGATGGATCAGGTGCGCAATGGTCTGGGCTTCCTTAAGAAAGTTATCGAGGTCATCTGGCGTGGCGACTTTTGATTGGAGCAGCTTGATGGCGACCTGGGTTTTCAAATAAATATGTTCACCGAGATAGACGTCAGCAAAGCCTCCATGACCGATGAAACTTAGGACGCGATAGTTCCCCAATTGTTGCCCTATACGATCTGCCATCCCCTGCTTCTCCTTGAAAACGTTATACAATAATCTCTTAATCGGTTAAGTTCAATTGTAAGAGTAATCATTGTATGTGTCAAGGAGTTTGCGAAAGCAGGAGAAAATTAGACCGCCGATTTATTCCTGGACGTAAAAAAGTTATAGAGCATTAATAAAACCGGTAGCAGGATCAGGGCGCAAATCACTTCGGCCACGCTGAAGGTGAGGAAATCAAGGACGGCATTGGTGGTTCCTACGTTATTGATCCAGGTGTTGCTGCAATCTGTGACTGCTTCCCCTATTACGATGCCTAAGCAGGCAAAGGTTATTGCGAGCAGAATCGAGCGGAAGGAGCCATAATGTCCGCGTGTTCTCAGCATAGGCAATCCTGCGATAAATCCGGTAAGACCGATGCCAAAGACGTTATTCCAGTAGATGCCTAGACCGCTCAACCAGTGGCCGATCAAAAAGCCTCCCAGTGCGATAACAAGCCCGGCAAATGGCCCGAAGGCCACGCCACAAAAGAGCGGTATAACCAGAGCCAGGCTGAACAGCGCATAGCTGGCGAAACTCCTGTCATGCTGGAAGAGGGTGGTGATGAAATAGTACGCGCCTCCATAAAGGACGAGGCCGAGAATCGTCGCTACGAACTGCCCAAGATGACTGACTCTTGCATGCCTTCTGCGAGGAGCCTGTGGAATCTCCGTCTGAGGAATGTCGGTTTGACGTTTCTGGGATGTGGTTGGGATGCTTCTACGTGGCTGTGGTTCTGTTCGCTCCTGCTGTACTTGCTGTTGAAGTGATCTCATTCCGTTTGATTGCGGGGGAGTAAGTACCATTGCGGGTTGTGTTGGAGGCAGCGGGTTTGGCTTTCGTACATCTGGTTTTTGTATAGGAACGGTGAAAGCAGCTTTGCCATTTCCTTTTTGCTCAGACTGGTAAGCTTCCTCTAGCGCGTGAGCAAAAGCTGTCACCGTATCGAAGCGCTGGGTGGGGTCTTTGGCGAGCGCGATATTCACGGCCTCCTCCACTTCCGGCGAAATATCAGGAAAGCGCTCGTGTAGTGGCGGCGGTGGTGCGCTCATCTGTTGTGCTATCATTTCTGGCAGCGAACCTCGGAACGGGAGCTGTCCAGCGAGCCATTCATAGACGACGATGCCGAGCGCGTATTGATCGCTGGCCGGGCGCGGCTTGCCGTTGATTTGCTCGGGAGCCATGTAGGCAATGGTTCCGACGACGGTTTGTTGATCCTCGGTACTCTGCGATTGCGTGCTATGTGCGATGAGGGCCGTTCCAAAGTCGCTCAGCAGGATTTCGTTCTGGCGACCGATTAGCATATTATTGGGTTTCACGTCGCGATGGATAAAGTGCTGATCGTGTGCGTATTGCAGGGCCGAGGCAATCTGATTGACATAAGAGACGATTGTTCCTAATGGCAGGCGTGTGCCGGATGGATGGCGGTCGCGTAAGGTTCCATTGGGGGCGTAGTCCATCACCAGAAAGGGTGTGTATTCTTGCAGGCCGAAATCCAGCACGCGAATAATATGCGGGTGCATCAGGTGCGCGACGGTACGCGCCTCGTGTAGAAATTGCTCGCTCTCATCGTCACCCAGTTGTATTTTCAGGACCTTGATGGCGGCCTGCGTATTTAGATAGATATGTTCGCCAAGATAGATATAGGCGAAACCGCCATGTCCAATCTGACGTAAGAGCCGGTAGTTGCCGAGTTGTTGCCCTGCAATGTCTGGCATAAGCGCATCTCTTTCAGCCAATCTATAAGCAATCCATTAATGGATAGAAAAAGCGATGTGTCCTTTTAGTACACGTTTGGGAAGAGGTATTAGAACACTCGAAAGAGGAACATTTTTGTGTCCTTATGCACTTTTTTTATGTGGCAGCAGGGCATTGTAGATAAACAATAGCAACGGCAGCACAATCAATGCCAGCAGCAGGTCAGGCAGAAGTGTATCGAAGTAGGCAGTGGATGCTTCCGGTATTGTGTAGTAAGGTGAACGATAAATCCAGACCGCACTAAAGACCACGAGTGCGATACCTATAACCAGACCGATGCTGCTCAGAATGCCCGCTCTGGCGTAATAGTACGCGCTGTCGTAACGGCGATATGGCATGGGTAAGGCGAGGCCTGCGCAGAAGCCAAACAGCGCGTTGGCGATGTAGCCAGGAATGCCGTTCCAGCCGATAAGGTCGCGAAAGTTGATCAGCGCGCTGCCCAGGTACAGGTAGCCGTTGTCCCAGTACCAGCCCTGAAACCACATATTGGCGATATAGTCGCCGATCAGGAAGCCAAAGCAGCCGACCATGAAGCCAACCCAGGGGCCGAAAATGGCTCCGAAAAGCAGCGGAATGAGCAGTCCGGGCAGAAATACATCGAGCGTGCCTGTTGGCAGCAAAATCACAAGATTGGCATGACTGAGCAGGGAGTAAAGAAGAATACCCAGGATGGCCGCGAGAATTTGAAACAGACCAACCGACCAGCGTGAAGCGTAAGTCTTGTCTTCCACTGTGTAGCTTTTATTGGTGGTTTTTACCGGTCGGTCTGGTTTGTTTATCATCAAAAATGTACCTCGACATGATTTATTATGGCGCTAGAAAGTGCGGAATGCCCTGCGTGTGCAGGATGTGAAGGGGGCCGGTGGGGAAAATGTAGCCCAGGATGTTGAAAAGTGTAATGATAAAGAAACTAGCCAGGGAAAGCGTAATAATGATCCTATCTATTTGTCTCGCATGTAGTTCAATGAACCAGGTTCGCTTTCCTACACCAAAGCAACGTAGCTCCATTGCGCTAATGATATCTTCTGCGCCAACTACGGAACCGATGACTACGGGTACTACCATAGGAGCGAGGCGAGCAATTTTACCGAAGATACCCCCACGCAGTTTATCGATCTCGAAACCTCGAGCGCGTTGAGCATCCAAAGTAGTATTGAAATCACGAGCTACCGTTGGCAAGAATCGAAACGAGAGATCAACGGCGTAAGCAAATTTATCTGGAAGTCCCATGCCTTTGAATGCCGCTCCCAGATGGCTAGGATCAGTAGTGTAAGGAATGGGCACTGCAAGGAAAGCAATGCTGAAATTACGCAATCCCTGCGTAATCATGAATGTTACGCTTTCTACGCTGAAGACGAGAGGGGATGGACCTAGAAAGGGAGCCTGTCTTTTGAAACCAATAAATGGCATTGTAAATAGCACATGTGGATGGCTCAAGTCCACTCCTGTAACCACTGCGCCTCCCGAGAGAATATAGTTTACTCCAATGAGCATAACATTTAGGGCGATGATGAATAACCAGACCCGCCTGGTTTCTCTCCATTTTAGATGGGCTTGACTATAGTAGAAAACGGATATGATGAATCCGGTAAAGATAACCCAGAAATTTGATGTTTGCGCGACAGAGAAGCCGTAAGCAAAGAGGAGTATCAACTTTGCTCGCGGGTCCAGGCGATGAACAGGACTATCTCGTTTAATGTATGGAAAATTTATGAGCATGCGTCTCTCTCAATGTACATCAAGGGAAGCACTGAAATTATCTGTTGCTTCCCTTGATTCATATGCAGGACTATCCACGTCCCAGGCGTCGGACTGCCGCATTGTAGGCAACAAGCAGGATGGGTAGCAAAATCAGGCCGTTCACCAGGTCTGTGAGGGCTGCTGGAAGAAACTCCGTGGTTGTTGCAAGCGCAGGCGTCATTTTCGAGTACCAGATATCGTTGTAAGCAGCGAAACCAATACCTACAATGATACCGACTGCTGAGAAAATTTCCGCCACCACAATGGCGCGTGCTTTGAAGTAACGACCCCATGTATAAAGCATAGCGAGTCCGGCTATGAAGCCAATAATACCATTGCCAATATCCCACAGCGGATAGACGCCATAGCCGGAGATATAGTCGCCAATGAGGTTGCCAATGCCTCCTGTGAAGAGGCCAACCCAGGGGCCGAAGACCGCGCCAAAGAAGAGCGGAATAACAATAGCCGGTCTAAACGAAACATTGGTTGTGCCGGGAAGTTGAAGGATGTTCGTCAGCCAGCTTAGTCCACCATATAAAGCGGCTCCAAGCGCCATGTAGACCACCTGACGCACCCCAATACCCCAGATTTGCGAGAGTTTACGTTCTTCGCGTTTTTCCATGACTTCCATGTGAAAGACTCCTTTCTGTTAGAAACAGAAATAAAAGGATGTGACGTCAAGAAGTTAGACTGCAACACCTCCTTTCAAAAACATCAAGCTACCGCGTTACGCTGCGCCAGCAAATAGTGCAGCAGCGAGGTGGGACGGAGATTGCACTCGTCGAGCAGAGTTGGGTCAGCAAGCACCTGTAGGGGCGGGCCGTCACCAACCAGGTTTCCGTCCTTGAGCAGCAGCACGCGCTGAGTGAAGCGTAACGCGAGATCGAGATCATGTGTGATGAACAGCAATGCGTCGAGTTCGGGCAGGCTGCGCAGGTATTCCATGAACGAGATGTAGGAGCGGTAGTCCTGGCCTGCTGTTGGCTCATCGAGCAGTAAAATTTTGCCCTGCATGGAGAGAACGGAACCGATTGCCACTCGTTTCTGCTGACCAAAGCTCAGCGAGAACGGCGAGCGTTTGTCGAATTGCGCGATGTTTAGCGCCTCTTCGGTCTGGTCAACGTTCGTCCGAATGCGTTCAGGCGGGAAGCGCAGGTTTTCTGGCCCGAAGCTCAGTTCTTTGCGCACAGTTGGAGCAAACAGCATTGCGCCCGGGCTCTGGAAGACATAGCCAATGCGCGAGGCCAATTGTGCCACACTCAGCTTGCGCGTATCTTCGCCATATAGATAGACAGAGCCTTTCGTCGGACGCAACAGACCGAGCGCCTGTTTGACCAGCGTGGTTTTGCCGGAGCCATTAGGGCCGAGCAGCGCGATGGTTTCTCCCCGGCGAATTTCGAAAGAAATGCCGTGTAAGACTTCTTCCGAGAAGACGCTGTAGCGATAATGGACGTTCTCGAAGGTGAGGATGGGTTTTTCGTTCTCTTCTCCTGTTTTATTTTGTCCCGTGATGATGGGGCGAATAAGCAGGTTCCGCGCCTGAGCCTGATCGTCCAGGGTGCGCAGCGTGGATTCGATGGGCAGCTTGATCTGTGTGGGGTCGGCGATTTGCAAGAATTGTTCCGTTTCGCCAAAGAAGGCCTGTCGACCGTTCTTCATGAGCAGCACTTTATTGGGATGCAGGCGCAGAGCCTCTTCAACGCGATGTTCCACGATGATGACGGTGCTGCCTTTGGCGAGCAAACTGCGAATTAGCTCCTCCAGTTCGTCCACCGCTCGCGCATCAAGGTTGGCGAAAGGTTCGTCAAAGAGAAAGATTGAGGGCTGCATGACGAGCAGTCCGGCAGCGGCGACTTGCTGGCGCTGGCCACCTGAGAGCGCGTAGGTAGGCTGGCGCTGGTAATGTTCCAGGTGTAGTTGCTTCAAGACGGCGAGAATCTGCTCATGCATCTGCTTGCGCGGAACGCCCAGATTCTCCATCCCGAAAGCAATTTCTTGCTCAACAGTGCTGCCGATAATCTGTTTATCCGGGTCTTGCAGCATCGTGCCGACGATCAGGGCAAGATCGCGCAAGGAAAGGCCCTTTGTTGAACGCCCGTGTAGTTGTATATCTCCCCTGAGCATCCCTTTGTAGCTGTGCGGTATGAGGCCGTTGAGGCATTTGAGCAGTGTACTTTTTCCACAGCCGCTCGGCCCGGCGATCAACAGCAATTCACCGGCAGGCAACGTAAAGGAAATGTCTTCGATGGCGTTAGCAGAAGTCTCCTTTGATGATGCCTGACCTGGCTCATCATCAAGGGAACGATAGCGAAAACTGAGATGATCTACGCGGACCGCAGGTACGTCAGTTTTTGCGTCTGGCGTCTTGTCGGGTTGTATGGTCATAGATATTGAAATACCTTCTGCGTTTTAGTACAACGCAGCATGAAAATACGGATGAGTACATGTTATGTCTAATTCTACTGATTGGAATTGCTGTTTGTCAATGTTGCCATTGTCGCAGAATCTCCAGACTATCCTGCACCACCTGCTCAAGTGGAGCGAGCGGCACATATTCCTCTGAAGAGTGTTCGTTTACGACGCCTGTTGAGAGCGTGAAGGTGCGAACGCGGGGGCGAAAGGCGCTGGTATCGCTGCCGATGAAGGTCGGGCGCATTTGTAGCTCAGCGCCGCGTTGTGCCAGTACCGAGCGATAGGTGAGTAGCAGAGGTTCGTTGGGATCGATCTCGTAGCTGGTGCAGTGGGGATCAAAGGTGATGCGGGCGCTGCCGCCAAGTTGTGAAGCGGCCTGCTCGAAAGCGCTTTGAAGCGCCTGCATGTAGGATTGGCGAATTTCTGGGGCTTCATAGCTGCGTAACTCTCCTTCGATATGGACGAAATCTGGTACGGCGTTGCGAGCTTTTCCACCGGTGATGCGACTGACCAGGATGCGCGTCTGGTCGTTTGCCAATGAACCGTGTGGGTAGTCCGCCTTGCGAAAGATATCGATGGCGTTGACCGTTTGCGAGAGATCTTTTCCAGGATGACCTGTTTTGCCGCGAATCTCTACGTCGAAAGCAATATGCATTGCACCTTTGGAGACGACCACACCTGCCTCGAAGGCGTTATCGAACACGATGCCATCGCGAACATTCCAGGGCGCGGGGTCGAAGGCGCTTGCTCCACGTAAACCATTCTCTTCCTGTACGGTAAAAACGGCAACGAGAGGCGGATGCGGCAGGTTTTGTTGGGTAATCCGTTTCAGAATTTCCAGGATAATAGCGATACCTGCCGCGTCGTCAGCTCCCAGGTTGGTTTTGCCGTCACTATAGAGTACACCTTCGCGTAAGACTGGCGTATGTCCCAATCCTGGGGGAACGCGGTCCATATGCGCGTTCAACAGCAGCGGCGTGCCTTCGCCGGGCAATGTGGCGATCAGGTTGCCAGCCGTATCAACCAGCGTTGAAAGCCCGAGATCATGCAGGCGCTGTTCCAGATACGCTCGTATGTGTTCCTCGTGGCCTGAGGTGCTGGGTATGCCAATGAGTTCAATTAAGGTCGAGGTGAGAGAATCGGGTTGCATGAATTTGCTCCTTTGTTCGAGGCAGTCCTCATTTAGATTATAGCAAAGTGGGCGAATGCATGTAGAATAAGGACTGGAGCGGATTGCCTCTTGCTGCCCGTTCCGGTATAATGCGAGAGACAGCACAGGCTTCTGCATATCAATCCGCATCTGCTGGCACTCTTATCCAATACAGCGACAGGGGGAAGATGTATGGCTCATAGCGCGCCTGAATTACTGGGAACGCCAGGTGGTTTATTTCACTGGATACCTGGAGAACTGGTGGTAGTGGTACGTCTCTATCGCCATCCTGCTGAGGAGACGTTGAAAGCACTCATGGAGCAGGTGCGGACGCAACTCAATGCCTTGCTTGCTCCAACGCATATCGTGCTTGAGCCATACGGAACGCAGGGGCGTTGGCTTGATAATGCGTCACTTCTGCCACTACGCCAACACGCTTTTCTCTTCGGACGGCATCGGCAGCAACCCCTGGTAGCGTTTTTTTATCACGCCCGCTATACCATTCCGCAGACTGGAGAGGATGCCATGCCGCTGGCCGTCTCCTATATCTTGATGCATCTTGAGCAGTTGAGCCGGGCAGGGCTGCACCTGGTATCGGTGATGCCGAACTGGCTGGTGACGGCGGCCCCTTTGCTCTACGGTGGCGGTGGTCCTGCCATGCCACCAGTGCAGACGACGAATTCCGCTGCGGCAGGAAACAGGCCTACGCGCTGGCATATCTCGTTTCTTGAATCCTGGGTGCAGTTTGATCCACGGCAAGCGGGCGATGTCACAGTGGCGGTGCTGGATACCGCCTATGCTCCTGGAAAGTTATTGAATGTAGCCAGACATCCCGCCTATTTGTCAAATGGGCTATTGCAACAACTGGTAGAAGATTTGCGTTCAGGTAGTGGTGCATTCGAGATCGATTTTGATCGTTACCCGGTCATCGGTGATGTATGCAGCGGGCAGGGCGCAAATGGCGAGCCAGCTTTTTATTTTATGCCCGATCATGGCCTGTTTGTTGTCGGCTTGATTCGCGATATTGCTCCGAAAGCACATATTCGCCTGATGCGTATTCTGAATGATCTGGGCGGCGGCGACCTCTACAACCTGTTTGGGGCGCTCACCTATCTGGAGCAGGAAGTGGCATCAGGAACAATTCGCAAACTGGTGATTAACCTCAGCCTGAACGTGATGCCGGATATTCGCCGCCTGCCCTATATCTGGTTCGATGATCGACAATGGCCGAGCCGCCAGTTGGCTGGGGCAATTCGTGTCTTGACCTATCTGGAAGAGGGTTTGCGCCTGCTCTTTGAGAGCCTGCACGCACAGGGCATTCTGGTGGTAGCGGCGGCGGGAAACGATTCGCTTTCGGCTACCAGCCAGGGCAAGCAGCCAAATCCACCACGCGCTCCGGCCCGTTATGAAACCGTCCTGGGCGTTTCAGCCGTCAACAGTCGTTCTACTCCATCGGCCTTTTCAAATGCCGCCTGCATGCTCCCAGGTTCTACGGGTGTGGCTACTTTTGGTGGTGATAGCAGTAGATCGGCATATGCGTATGAGACAAGGGATGCAGTACGTGGACTCTATCTTTCCCCTTCCTATCCAACGGGAGAACCTAATGTGTCAGGTTGGGCGGATTGGAGCGGCACGTCATTCGCGACCGCCATTATCAGTGGCCTCGGCGCTCATTTGCTAGCTCAAGGCTGGTCGGCAACCAATGCCATCAATCGCATTGCGAGCGGGCGCGAGAGGCGTACTGATAAATTGTTTGGCTTCCGCCTGGATGCCCCCGATTTGCTGGCGAATGTCGTACAAGTGGAGCAGCGATTTGGGTAGGAGATTCATCGCTAAATGGAGAATTTGCCTGTTCCCAAATCGAAGGCGGAGCTTGAACAAATACTCTCCCAATTTCGCAAACTTACTGTTGACAAGACTTAATGTCCCCCACCTTGACGCTTCACTTTTTGTAGCATATAATACTGGCAGGTGGAAACGTGAAAAGCGTCCGATAGATATTGTTACGATATCTAGAAAATATTGTGGGGCATTACCCCTCTTACAGAGAGGCTAAGCAAAATGATTGAGCAAACTCCAGTTGAAACAAGCATTATCAGCATGACACCTGCTGCTGCGGAGAAAGTACGCGAATTGCTGACTCAGGAAAACGATCCGAGCCTGGCGCTGCGTATCTTCGTCGCCGGTGGCGGCTGCTCCGGTCTCCAGTATGGCATGACCCTCGATGAGGAGCAGGATGGCGATACCGTCATTCCGCAAGAGGGCTTCAAAGTCCTGGTTGACGAGATGAGCATCTCCTACATCAACGGCAGCGAAGTTGATTATGTTGACAGCTTGATGGGAGCTGGCTTTACCGTCAATAATCCCAACGCGGTGTCTAGCTGTGGCTGCGGCCATTCTTTCCGCACTGCTGATGGCGGCGGCGAAGCTCGCGGCTGTGCTTGCGGACACTAATTTCATACAGGTGAGTGCTTGAGAAAAAAGAGGCCTTTTTCTACGTATATAGAGTAGAGAAGAAGGCCTCTTTGTTATGTCTGTTTTTCGAAATTGCTAAAGGAGATTGAATGAGCAGACGTCTCGCCTATCGCCCTCGTTATCACAACACGCGCTACCTTGCGCAACCCCCGCTTCCCTCGCGCAAAACTTACCTTCGTACCCGTTGGACGTATCGCCGACGCCAGCCCGCTCCATTTCAGAGGCGTTCTCCAGCACAGGCTATACTCGCGCTTCCCTGGGGCTATCAATTGTCCTGGCATCCTTTTGGACGATAATGAGCCGCCTACGAATCCTCTTCATCTTCCACCGAAGAGGATTCGTTCAACATACGCTGCACAAGCCCATACATATCGCTGGTGAACTTTGAATTGGCGACGACGCGCTTTGCCCCTGCTTCAAGGGCTTTGGCGCGCGCATCTAAATCCATGTGCGAGCCAAAGGCCAGGATAGGGAAGCCAGCCTCTCGCGCATGGCGAATCGCCGCTTCCCAATCCACCCCGCGAATGGCAATATTGACGATGACCAGGGCAGGCCTCTCGGAAGCTTGTAAGCCCTGGTCAAACACTTCTAAAGTGCGGGCTGTCTGTATCTCTATGTCATGATGGCGCAGCGTATCGCGCATCTTCACTGAAAAGAAGAGGTCTTTTTCTAACGCGAGTATCTTTATGCCCACCTTTTAGATCACTCCTAATCGTCAGGCGGCTCGTGTACCGGGCGGCGGAACAACTCGCCAAGCTCGTGATTGACGAGGTCGACCTGCGTGTAGAGGTCGGGCGTCAGCACGTGATGTGTGCCGTTGCAGTACGGCTTATCGCATTTTTTCGCGTGATTGGTCTCGAAGAGCAGGTTGCCATTTTCGACACTGAGCCAGATATGCTTGCGTGAGTAGCCATCGCCCCATTTGAGCAGCAAACCATCGCGGTATTCATCGAAGCGTCCCTGCCCATAGAGGTAGTCGCGGTTGAACATGCGCAGAATGTCGCGCACGCGACTGGCCGCGATAACCTTCTCGGCTTCTGGAGAAAGTTTGGTGGTGGCCTCGGGGGCCAGGTCTTCTTGCGGAATATATAGTTCGCGGGATGTTCCCGATTCCTGTCGAATCATCTGGGCAATCATCTCGCCTTCGACATCGCTCAGGCCATGACTCTGCCCCAGAATTGGCGGCTTTTTCGGCTTCTGTTCGCCATTATTGTTTCTGCGAAACACAATGAGACTCCTTGCTAATCTAAGGATTGCTTCACAATCATACTGTATCACGTTGGGCGAAATGATGCCAGAGCGTGAACCAACCAGTATAAGAAGATCATAAAAAAATTTGGGACAGATGTCCTTGAACGTTTGGTCTTGACAAATGTTCTCCTCGCTCGGTATACTTTTTATACACATAGTGACGTATTTGTTCTGTAGCCCGTTTGATATAGAACATATGTTCTATATCAATAGTAGAATACTGAGACACAGTGCCCGCTCAACGAACAACGTCCGATAAGGGTGTGGTGGTGGCGCTGGAGATCGCGGCAAACAAGGCAGCGATTGCCGTTGTGAACCGAAGGGGAGCAATTCGACAGCGCTTGTATGCGAAGACGCTCTGGGGAAGGCCCGCTCTTGCCACACTGGAACCTTATTTACGCGCTATCGAAAGCGCCCTGGCTTATTCCAAAGGCGAAGGGTTACGAGTGCGCGGTTTAAGTGTCACTGTACCGGGTTCAGTCAACGCGCTAGCTCGCCGTCCACTGCTGGTGCCCGTGTTGCCCTCGCTCAACGATTTTCCGCTTTGTGAATTGTTGGAGGCGCGCTACGACTTACCAACAGCTCTCCATGTGGATGTCGATGCCGCGCTTTTAGGTGAGTATCATTATGGAGCGGGAAGAGGTTTTAGACGCCTGCTCTTTTTGACGCTGAATGCAGTAGTGGGGGTAGCGATGGCGGTGGATGGGCAATTGTTGCAAGCGCCGCCGGAATATGTGGGTCATATTTCACATGTGCCTGTCTCGACAAATGGCCCTCGTTGTAGTTGCGGCAGGCGGGGCTGTATCAATACCCTTGTTTCTACCGACGCGATGCTGCGTATGGTCAGGCGCGCGTTGATGCGCGGCGAGCAAACCAGTCTGCTTGAGCGATTGAGCCAGCGCGAGACATTCAGCCCGCAGTTGCTGGCCGAGGAGGCGCGGCGCGGAGATCCGATTGCTTTGAGCATTTATAGCGAAGTGGGTCGCTGGCTTGGCGCTGCAACTGCCAGGTACATTCATTTATTCGAACCCAACATCTTAATCCTGGGTGGAGGAGTCCTCAGCGCCAGTGAATTGCTATTGGCGAAAGTGAAGAGTACGCTGGCAAACCAGGTTTCGCCGGATCACGATTCTATACTCAACATTGTCCCGGCTCAACTCGGCAGTGACGCGGTGTTGATTGGCGCTGCTGCTGCGCATTTTCAACCGGCTTTGCTGTCATGAGTGCTTTCCCCGCTATGTCCGTTCGTTTTGCTACCTACCATCCTCGGAATGTGCTACAGTAAAGGTATATTTCTCATAAGATTGGACGAAAGGCGAAGCGCATGCCCTTACTGGCCCTCGGATTACTTTTGATTGCTGCTGTGCTTCATGCAACCTGGAATTTGTTTGTCAAGCTTGCTACCGAAAAACAGGTGATGACCTGGTTAGCATTGATCGTAGGTGCGGTTTGTTATCTGCCTATCGTGATTCTCAGTCCCAGGGTGCCCTTGAGTAGCTGGCCGTTTGTGCTGAGCAGCGCCTGTTTTGAGGCTTTCTATTTCACTTTGTTGTTGCGTGCCTACCAGTATGGGGATTTTTCGCTGGTCTATCCCATCGCGCGTGGTACTGCGCCTGCCATGCTTGCGGTCTGGGCTGCCCTATTTCTAGGCGAGCATCCACGCTTATTTGGCGTGCTTGGCATCTCGCTGCTTGTATTGGGATTGATGATAGTGGGTGGAAGCGCGTGGTGGGCTATGCGTAAAAAGGCGAAGGTGAGTACAAACGCGCTTGGGTTGGCTCTTGGTACAGCCTTTTGTATCTCCATATATACCGCTATTGATGGCGCTGCTGTTCGCCACGTTGATCCGCTTCCCTATACTGTTATCGTGCTGGCGTTAGCTGCTGTATTGATTACACCTGCAATACTCATACGCTACGGCAAAGGTGCGATTCTTGGGGAGTTGCGTGTAAACTGGTGGCGGATTCTGCTGGTTGGCATTTTGACCCTGCTGACCTACATCCTGGTACTCGAGGCCTATACGCTTATGCGCGTTAGTTACGCAGGTGCGATCCGTGAATGCAGCGTGGTGGTTGGCGCTTTTCTGGGGTGGAGGTTGCTTGGAGAGTCGTTCGGCGTTATACGGCTGCTCGGCTCGATGCTGATATTTATAGGTATCCTGGTGATAGCGGTTGCAGGTTAAATAATAATCAAGGAATGTGAAGATGAATGAAACGACGATTCCTGTTATCGTGATTGATGATACGCCTGTAAAGCTGCGCGGTGTGTGTGAGTTTGTGGAGGAGACCCCGCAGCTTCGTTTGCAGGGAAGGGCGAGCGATATGAACCGGGCGCTTTTGCTGGTTGAGCAGTTCTGCAAGGAGCAGCGCGAGAATCCGGCATTGGATGGCTGGCTCGTTTTATCCGACCTGCATCTTGGCTCTGATAATGGCATTCACCTCGGACGAATGCTGCAGGACAGAGCGCCTGGATTGCGCATAGTAATTTATACTCAAGACCCAAGCTGGACGCTGGCAGCAGAAATCTTTCGCCAGGAATATGCTCGAGGCGGCTCGCGGAGCAGAAGTAAGTCCTCACAGCGACAGCCAGGCCTGCATGGATATGCGCTTTTTGGCAACCTCGAACCGGACTACCTCGAGCGTATTGCGCAAACAGTGGTGCTGCGACGAGAAACCTTTATCGATGCCGAGGTATTGAATTATCTTTTAAAAAAGCTGCGCGGTCAACGCCTGACGCCACGTCAGGAGGAATGCGCCTCGCTAATTGCGCGAGGATTGAGTAATGACGAAATCGCTTTGCAGATGGGATTTTATAACGCGCAGGGGAAACCAAATATGGGGCCGCTGGAAAACCTGGTAAGCGAACTGTATACCTTTTTCGCTATCGAGGGCGCGCCGAGCGACCCTGGCAGGCGCGTCCTGCTGGCCCATGCCTATGAGGCTTATGCCGGGTTGCGACCGGAGTAATCTTCAATTCCTTCCAGAATCGGCTCGGTGAGTGGCTCATTTTGGGGCAGCAAGGCCTGTGGGGGGAGCGGCAAGCGCAGAGTGATCGTTGTTCCATGTTCGATATTTGAAGAGGGCAGGGATTTAATCAGTAATTCGCCCCCGGCCTCATCGGCTTTGAGACCGGCTTTGAAAAGGCTGGTTTTATCTGGAGAGATGGTTTTGGGGTCGAAGCCGTGTCCATCATCTTTTATCACAATAACCAGGTCGCCATTTGAACGCACCGCCCGAACGAGCGCGAAATTGGCTCCGGCATGATTGTAGATGTTGAGCAGGGCCTGTGTCACCGTGTACGAAATTGCTTCAGCGAACTTCGAGCCTTCCTCTGTCTGTTCAAGATCGGGTGTCAGAGCATCAAGCGCCCATAAATCCGCCTGTATTCTCACCAGGGACTCAGGGTGAAGTGAAGGCAGGTCTTCACGAATCAACTTCTCGAGATGGAGCTTAAGACCGAGGTTGCGGCGCTGGTAGGCATCCTCAACGAGAAGCTGAATGCCGCGCAGGTCGCTCTCCAACTCTTCGCTGATCTTGCGCACTTTTCCTATGGCCTCAATAAGGGGCTGGGCGAACTCGCTCAGTCCCGGATTTTGCTCAACTTCGCGCCGGAGCTTCTGCTGCCAGTGACCAAGCAGCGAGCGAATGCGCAGCGCCTGCTGTTTGGGCTGGTCGTGAATGCGTTGAGAGAGCAACGAGCGCAGGTGTGCATCAGCATGTAGCAGCAGTGAAGTTGCCTGGTGCAGGTCCCGATTCGTGCGTTGCAGTTGTTCGGAGAGCTTCTCTTGCTCATGTAAGGCCTGTTCGCGTTCGGCCAGGGTGACTTCAAGGCGATCAATCAGGCGAAGTGAGCGAATAGCGTAGAGCAGTAACAAGGGGTACACGGCGGCCAGGATATAGAAGATTTGCAGGGACACCAACGGTTTGCCTGTCAAAAGGATTGGTAAGATGCCGAGACAGAAGCCCAGGCCGACCCCACCGATCCATAGCATCAGCAGATCTCCCACCCGGCGGCGTATATGTTGAGGAATGGCCTGACCTGGAAGAATGCGCGCGATGCGTAACAGCGAGATGAGGCCAATGATAAAGCTTAATATCCCGCCGATAACGCCGTAGGTCAGTGAGAGAATAATTTCCACGCGGGTAGGTACTGCTCCTTTGATAAGAAGCATGCTGATGTTGAAACCGAGCAACGCGAGCAAGGGCAGGTAAGGCATGAGATCAGGCATCATGCGCGGGTCGCGCGACCTGACAAGGGCTTCGGGCCGGTAGTTCAAACTGAGCTGGATGAAACCTGCTCCCAGCAGCGCGAACGAGGGAATCCAGAGCAATTGCAGGACATAATCACTGGGATAGTTTTGCTGCACGTTGCCCCAATGACTGTAGAGCAGGAAAAGCATGGCCGCAGGCAACAAAGTAATGCCTTCAACGGCTCCGCTCCATTCGGGCGCAGTCATTAACAGGATGCCGCCAACCACCAGCCAGCAGATACCGGCAATAAACGCCCAGCCATAGTTGTCGAACCACATACTCGATGTGAAGATCACTGCGGGGCGGCTAACCGTGATCTGTTTTCCGTTTTCTTCTACCGTATAACGAACGAGGTCTCCTGGGAGCGCATGAGCATAAACGCTGGAGAGGTGAGAAATATCGCTCCCGTTAACCGCTACAAGATGATCGTTATTGGTGAGCGACCCTGGAGCGACCGTAAAGGGTGGCAACTCTGGCGGAGTCGAGACAACAACGATCTGCTGATCTGTATCGGTGGCCCAGAAAAATCCCCCGAAAGTTCGCCCGACCTCGTTCAGCAGGCGGAGATGACCTGACACGCTCAAAATTAACAGGAGCAAAGCCACGAACAGATAAGTTATCGTGAGATGGCGGCGCAGGCGCTTCCATTCATGTTGAGTTGTAGCGTTTAGCGAAATAGACACGCTTTAGTCTAACATGCCTGAGAAAAGTGCGCAAGCAGAAAAATGTTCAGTTCGTTTTCAGGTGATGACGTTGAAACACACCTGATAAAAGAAAGGTAGTCTGACTCAATAGATGGGTCAGACTACCTTTCTTCTGTCTTAAAAACTCTCTTTACACGCACTCCCTCAAGGTTGCATTCCCGCTCAGGGTGCGCAGCTTCATCAAAGCAACGACCTCGAGCTGGCGGACGCGCTCTCGTGATATGCCGAGTTCTTTGCCGACTTCCAGAAGCGTGCGGCTGCGCCCATCACCGATGCCGTAGCGCAGAGTGATAACGGAGCGCTCTCTAGGGGTCAGCAGGGCCAGCGCGCGATGAAGCTCTTCGCCTAACAGGTGTTGTGAAGCTGTCTCGGCTGGGGCTGGCGCGGCGCTATCTTCCAGCGTATCGGCAAGCGAATAACGCGCTTCATCATCGACGGGGGCATCGAGCGAGACGGGCTGTTCGATAATGCCGAGGAGATCAATAACTTCAGCGAGTTCTAAATTACAGGCCTCCGCAATTTGCTCGGGCAATGGATCAAGCCCATTTTCCTGTGAAAGCTGGGCCGCAACCCGCCGCACTTTACGCAGGCGTGTGGCGACATGCTCCGGCAGGTGAATCAGGCGGGACTGTTCGCCTGCTGCCCTACTGACTGCCTGGCGAATCCACCAGGTCGCGTAGGTTCCAAAGTGACAACCCCGTTTGTAGTCAAATTTTTCAGCTGCCCGCATCAACCCTAGATTTCCCTCTTGAATCAGGTCGATTAAAGGAACGCCAGTACTGGTATAGCGGCGGGCGATAGCGATAACCAGGCGCAGATTCGACTCGATCAGGCGGCGACGCGCAAGTTCATCTCCTGCGGCGGCTCGTTTTGCCAGATCAATCTCTTCCGCGTGTGTAAGCAAACCCAGACCTCGAATATCGCGCAGGTAACTCTGAAAAGCATCTTCAGAGCCGGTTGCATGGCGAGTGGATGTAGCGCGAGTACGGCGCGCAGGCGCGGGTGTATCATCAAGTGGGTCGCTTTCGAGCAGTTCATCTTCGACGATATCAGTTTCGTCGAGAAATGCTTCACTCTCATTAATGGTACTCTCGAAGCTTACCAACGGCTCCGTTGCGCGCCTGGGAAGATTGGTGCCAAACAACCCATCGAGATCAGGTTGAGTAGTAGTAGGGAGGAGAGCGCTTGTTGTTGCTGATGTTGCTAACAACTCCTGATATGCCTCCCTTGTAGGATTGACAATTGCCATAATTCCACGCTCCCTTCGGGATACACCCCGACAAAATCAGCTGCCGGATTCCTCCGTGTGGCTCCGTGGTCAGAACATATCAATCGAGAAGCTAACATGTTCTGAGCGTAACATTTCATAACTGACAAACACGCTTATCAGGCCTGAACAAACGCCTGACTGTGTTTGGCAGCGCTCGAAACCATCTATACTTAGAAAATGGCCTATTTTCCTAACCTTATTGTATAGACTGCTTCCGCCAGCCACATCAGGTAATCACCCTAAATGGAATAAGGTTCTGACTGTATCTTGCCTCGATACGACTGCTGTATGAGTAATACGACGCTTTCACGTCAATCGATTTAAAGTCACTTTCCCCGTGAGTGATCTTTTTTGGTAAAGAACGAGGTAGCAATGAAGGCTCTTTCCAGGAGCTAATATATTCCTGGGAAAGAGCCGGGTCTCGACATCAAGCCTTATCAGGATTCTCTTCATCGAATGGATCGGCAACTCCATGCCCTCGATCGTACATAAGCTGTAATGGGTCGCCGAGGTGATCTTCATAATCGGGGCGTTTGTTCCACTCACCACTTTGCGCTTCATCTAACGTGAGATTGAGATGGATCTCGTCGTTGTCTACGGAAGCAATGGCGCTATATGGAAAGTAACGGTCGGACGGAAAAATGATTCCTTTATGGACGAGGAACGAATCCTGATAGACTTTCGCGACGTGACCCAGGTCCTGGTTATCTGCACTTTTAACATGCATAGACGAGTGAATAGTGTGTTCATTCCAGGCAGGCATAATTGGATATTCCTTTCTATATCCGTCTCTAAACAGTTCACGTTTTCCCGAAGCTAATCGTTTCATGGAAAATGTGGCATATGCAGTTATGGATATAATCAGGGAAGTTGCAGAAGATGAGGAAAAACGGGCCAGGAGACAGGGAACCCGGCCCGTTGAGAGGAGAGACGTTAGAAGAATTCACATGAGTTTCCAGCCGGAAATGACGAGAACGGTAGCCAGAACTGGACGCAAGATTCGGTCTGGAATATACTTGCTCAATTTGCTGCCTAGCACGACGCCGGGGAGCGAGCCTAGCAGGAGCAGCAGCACGAGCCTCCAATCAATGGTTCCCACGCTGAAATATACCAAAGCACCCGCAATGTGTAACATGACGGCATGAAAAACATCGGTTCCGACCAGTTCGCGGGTGGCAAGGCGTGGAAACAGAAAGGCCAGCGCAACAATGATGAGCGTACCGCTGCCTACCGAGGTCAGCCCGACCAGGAAACCAACTATTGCCCCGATCAACACAATAACCAGTGGTCGATAGTGTTTTTCCCAAAGTGAAGCTTGTGGTTGAGGAAGAGATGTAGCATGTAGCGCAGCTTCTTTCTGGGCTTCCAGGTGTTGACGATCCAGGCGTCGCATCAAAATGGGTTTGACAACGAGTAATATGGCTACCAGCAGGAGAGTAAAGCCGATGGCGTGAACAATGAAGCCGTTGACGACATCCCCATAATGCTTGTGGATAAACTGGATGACTCCTACTCCTAATACTGTAGCTGGCACACTGCCAGATGCCAGCAAGAGCGCAACTTTGACATTGACGCTATTTTGCCGGATATGTACGATGGAGCCAAGCGTTTTTGTCACTGCTGAATAGGCAATATCGGTTCCGACGGCCCACATTGGTGGAACTCTCATGATGAGGATCATAATAGGGGCGAGGAGCGCGCCTCCACCCATGCCGGTAAGTCCAACTAGAAAACCGATAAATAGACCAATCAACGAAACACGATAGTCCAATCTGGCACCTCTCTAAGATAGAGTAACCGGATATCCTTCCTGCTGAATCGTCCATTTTTATTATTTGAAACTGCTGTTACGATATAGAAAGAAGAATACCATGTGGCAGAGTAAATGTCAAGCGGTATAACTGTATTATTGATGCTCAAACAAAGTAAAAGGAAGCTGAAGTGATGTTACAAAAAGTAATCTTTGTTACAAAGTTGTGAAAGGTCAACTGCGAAGATTGCAAGGATTGATGTTTGCCTATGATCTAGAGCAGCCGTTAGCGTATTGCTTTGAGTATGTGATTTTCTTAACCAGAAATCGAAAGATAGGATAAATCTTCATGGATTCTCAACATGTCTTTAACTTGAACCACACCGGAGCAGGGTAACATTGTCTGTGGGGGGAAAAGCCATATGGGGGATGTCCTGGGGGGGACATTTGTAGATGACTCAAAAGACGGGTCATAGCTCTGGGGGTTGGAGGAAACCTGACAAATACTCGTTTCCTCCTGGTTTTATCGACCGGAAAGCATCTAAACCGCTTTCCGGTCTTTTCTTTTGTTACACCATTTGACCCTACCCCAGGGGGTATGGTATATTCTTAGTAGTATGGAGCCACGCTCTATACTGAAAAGTAACGACTTAAAAAGAGGTTCCTATTATAAAAGGAGAGAAGCGATATGGAGTCTATAACCCTGGTTGCTCCCGATATTTCCTGTGAGCATTGCCAGCATGCAATTGAAGGAGCATTAGGCAAGGTAGATGGCATTCAGCACGTAAAAGTTGATATCCCATCGAAAACAGTACATATCGATTATAATCAACAAAAGGTTTCGTTGGAGAAGATCGAGGAAATACTGGACGATGTTGGCTACACAGTAGCAAAGTAGCCAGGATCAATTCTCATCGAGGCCCAATTGCTCTAGAGCGCGTTTGAGATGGATGAGACCGAGACGCATGCGGGCTTTGACAGTGCCGAGGGGTATTTGTGTCCCCTCGGCAATTTGTGTATGTGTCCATCCTTGAAAATAGGCGAGTTCGATAACCAGGCGCTGCTCCGCAGGTATCTTCATCAATGCCGCTCGAATGTGACTACTCTTTATAGAGTGCCAGGCCTCATCCCACACATCGGAAATAGCAGCCGTTTCGTCGAATTCAATGGCTTCTAGCGGGGCTTCCTGCATGTTGGATGCGCGGCGGCGTACTCTGCGCAGGTAATCGATAGCGCGATGATGGATGATGGAAATGAGCCAGTTACGCGCAGTACCGGTTTGCTGCGAGAAGGAGTTGGACCGACGCCAGATGGAGAGGAACGTTTCCTGTAGCAAATCTTCTGCGACCTGATGATCGGCAACCATACGATAGGCCAGTGAGTAGAGCAAGCGACTGTAGCGCTGGTATAAGGACTCTAACGCCCATACGGCACCCTGCGCAATTTCTTTGAGCAGCGCTTCGTCGCTCAATTTATTTGTGGAATCCGAATCCTCAAACGTATACATTCTGGCCTTCTCTCAGTTCCTTCACCTAAGTCTACGCTCTCAGGCTTTTTCTAGATCATATTTCGGCATAAATCTGAAAATTCAGTACGGCAGCCCGGCTGTTTGAGTGCAGGTACACGGTTGATATGTCCTCCAGGAATAGGAACCAATAATGAAGCAAATTTCTCAACAAGCGGGTACATGAAGGAACCCTGCCGCGCATTTTCATGAGAAGCGGAAAAATGGGGTGCGCCTCCTCATGTAAGGGCGGCTAATTGTTCTTGACCTGAACTGACAAATTAGTGTTCTGGCGGCGGAAAGGCTTTACCTTCCATTTGTTCAAAGGCATAACGCAATGATGGCGGAACCGGATGCGGGCGGCCATTTAAGTAATTGCACCACACCATAACGGACCTGCCAGTAGCAAAGGTGCGTTCGTGTTCATGCATATCGCGTATGCGGTGTTCCATGATGAAACTGGTTCGTCCTACCCGCGCCACCCGCACGCCTACCTCTGCATGATCTCCTCGAACCAGGGGCAGTTCATACGTACAGGTTATTTCTTTCACGAGCAACCCGTAGTGGCTCCCATCGGGACGTGTCTTAATGCGTGGATTATGTGGGGGATGCGAAACGATGCTTTCAACTTCTTGATGTTCCTCGCGTGATGGCCACTCTTGAAGCCAGGTTTCTAGCTGATCGAAATAGTAGCTGCGCGCCTCCTCAAAGTAGGTGAAATAGACGGTATTATTGACATGAGCAAGCGGGTCGAGGTCGCGAAAGCGAATTTGCACCGGATACCAGCAGGGAAAATCGTCGCTCATGGCGGTGTTGGCCCTTTCTTTTGTGTTCTATCCTTGATGTTAATATATCAGACTGAGCTTTCTCTCGACAACGGTCTGTTCGTTTTTGTAGTAGCGAGATGTGGGGATAACGCTAACTATCATTATTGTGGTGAACGATGAAGAAGGGCTAACACAATTTGTGAAGCACAGTGGAAGCATCTGCTTTACTGTGCTTCATTTTACCCGAAAGTGCGCAAAAAAAGCAACTCAGGTTATTTAATCGGCCTGGAGATATTGCGAATGTGACCCTTTTTGACTGTCTGTGTGTTTCCAGGAGCCTTCACTGTGGAACTGCTGGTACAGGTAGTGTTGCCGCTTACAATTGGATTAGTCGCAGCAACGTCAATTTGAGACAGGTAGGGTGGAGGTGTGGGTACGGGTGTGTAACCAATGCCGCAAATCGCATTCTGGGTTAGTCGATCTGCATAACCTTCATCTGATATTCCTGCCTGATAGCCACCCCCGTAGCCAAACAGATTGGTTCCCGAAACGTTGGTCACAGCATCATTGGAAATGTGATTGCTACTTGCCGCGATGTTGGTGGGAGTTGTCGGCAGAGAGCATTGGTTATTGTTGTCGTAGATCAGATTGGAAATGAATACTCCTACATCATTTCCCTGTAAAGTATTATTCTGGATTTTTATGCCTGTTGTGAGCGGAGTACTGGGCCCATCACAGCTCCCTCCATATACCAGAATGCCGCCGGAGGATGCTACGCCCCGCCCGGTATAGGCATTGCCTGTGACTGTGTTACCAATGACCTGAGCTGAGGCACCACGCGAAATTTGAATACCATTTTGGGCGATGATAGGCGAGAGACTTGTATCTGTTTGACCTGCGCCGTTTACTTTGCTGGACGAAATGTTGGCTGTTGTGCTGGAAGCATCAATGGTCATGCCGTTTTTCTGGTAGCCAGCGACAGTTGTGTTCTTAATGGTGGCGTGCCCCACGAAGTTTTCGACGAGGAAGTTACTGAAATCGGCGGTGGGCCAATATTGGCGACCAACCTGGATGCCTACACCAAATTGGCAGCCATAGAGACTCGGGTTGCTGTCTCGAATGTTTAGCACCTGGTCTCCGTTTAGCGTAGCTGTGCCATCAGCAATTACGAGTACGCCAAATTCTTGCTCGGCGCAACTGCCATTACCGGGCATTACACCTGTGATGATCAAATTATTGATCTTGACGTTTGCGGTTGACCCCCAGACAATCACAATGGCCTGTGGCACAAATAGATTGTCGTTTGTAAACTGCGGTGGCAGGCGAGTGGGTGAGGTAGCTGGAAATGGATCTGGCACGGCAATTGTTGCTCCGGGATCACCAGTCAAGGTGATGGATTTTTCGATAATCACCTGCTCATAATATGGTGTTGTCCCGCACAAATACACAACAGCGCCAGGATTGGCGACATCAACGGCTGTCTGCACAGAATTGAAGCCTGGTGAGGCACAGCCGGAATTGAGACCGATAGGACCATGCCCTACGTAGAGTGTCACTTTCCCTGCTGCATGCGCTTTTGTCATGGAGTTGAAAGCGACAAACCCGGTAAATACCACGAGCAATGCCAGGATAGGAACAAGAAAGAGCAATGCTTTTCTTGGACGAAGAGATATTGGCATAGTTACCCCCTTGACTATCAAACCTTTTATATATTTAACCATACTGATATAAGCAGAGAAGTTGCAAAGTGGTGATGAAGGTGTTAAGAATAAATCATTCGGGTTAAAGTTTTATAACGGAAAATGCTGGAATTCAGTATTTAAGTATTTTAAGAAAACCTTGTTTCAGCACGATGTATTTTTGCCAGATGCTTTGCTGTTCCAAAATCAAAAAATTCACGTAATCCGGTGATTCAGAGTGAGCGTAGAATCGAGTGTCGGATTGCGGAGGGGGGAATGGCGATTTGTCGGCATGCTGGTAGTGATTGCTCCATACTGCCGGCTGGCAGGTCGCCTTCGCAATCCATGGAGCGATACTTGAGCAGCGAGAGTCGTTTTGTGTGGAAGGAGCAGGAGAAGCCAATACATTTTCTTATACTTCTCCTTCTCTGGTTCCTGGGAAAGCGCTACAGGCTATTACACCTGTGGCGCTTTTCTTTTTGCAATCGTCCTTAGCTGGCACTTAAAAAAGTGTTGGCTGTTCTGGTTCGCTATCTATTGATTCTTTTTGCCAGGGAAGAGCAGGAAGAGAGACGAGTGCCTGCACTCGCCGGTAAAGCTGCAGGCAAATATGAGGGGAATGAACCTCAAATGGGCAGTGGCAAAACGCAAAAATGGTGATGCCCTGGCGCAGCCAGGTTGCTATTTGTTGTGCCCAGGTAACCAGAAACGGTTCGTTTACCTCCATGCGTGGGTGTCCGATATAGCGCACAAACGCGAAATCCGAGGTAACGACCGTCATGACTGGCAGATCAGGTTTGCGTTCTCGTGCCTGTAGTACCTGGCGTTCCTCGGCTGTACCGGTCCGAATAGGCCGTGTATCCATCAAGACTCTGCCCGCTTGATGCGCCTTTAACAGGTTATCAAGCGCAGAGGCATGAGGTTCTGAAAAGAAAGCTGGATGACGAACTTCGACGGCCAGGCGAGGAGTTTGTGGCCAGAAGTTCAAAAAGGCTTGAAGCTGTGGCAGGTGGTCAGGCCCGAAGGATGGGGGAAGCTGGAGAAACATCGGCCCCAACCGCTCGCCTAATCCCTGCATGCGCTGAATAAAAGCCTGCGTGGCCTCTTTTGCTTCGGCTAACAGTCCACTATGGCTGATATCACGCGGAATTTTGAAGCAGAAGCGGAAGGTCTCGGGCGTGTCCTGCCGCCAGCGAGCAACCGTTGCAGCCGGTGGAACAGCATAAAACGTTGTGTTTCCCTCCACCGCCGTGAGTTTCTGGCTATAGAGGCGCAGAAAATCCTTCTGTGGTGTATGGGGAGGAAAAAATGTGCCTATCCATTCCTTGTAGCCCCAGATGGGACAGCCGATGTAGAACACTCTCTGACTCCTTTCGGTTTAATTGTAGCTATTTGTGTGTTGCGGCGCAAGTTGTTGCGAATTGGGAACCTTTTCATATTCAGCAACCGTAGTACATCTACAGAAGCGAGTTGATAAGGAGCATCTGTGACGAGCTGTGACGATAAAGAAGAGGGCATACTGCTGCTACGCGCCATCGATGGAGATGCAGAGGCATTTCATCAGCTATGGAAGGCGCATCATGCGGTAGCAATGGCGGCAGCATTGCGGCTTTGCCATCATCCCTCAATGGCGGAGGATATTACCCAAGGGGCTTTTTTGCTGGCCTGGCGAGGCTTGTCGCGCTTTCAACCCGGTAATCGCTTTCGCCCCTGGCTGATGCGTATACTCTATCGTCATGCTCTTGACGTCATGGAGCGCGGGCGTGTCTATCAACAGCCAGTATCGCTTGAAGCGCTTAGCGCTTATGAACGCCTTATCAATGAACAGGCACTTGAGAATGAAGACTTGCAGGAACGAGTAGCGGCGCGTGAAATAGTGCGGCAGGCGTTGGCGCAGTTGCCTGAAGATCAACGACGAGTCATTGCCCTGCGCTATGGCGCTGATCTGACCGAGGCTGATATTTCCCAGGTGCTGAACTGGCCTGTTGGAACGGTGAAATCGCGCCTTCACCGTGCCCGTGAACGCTTGCGCGATCTGTTGGAAGCGGAAAGGAGTTGAGCGCAATGGACGAACGAGATGCGGCGAAAGTTTCTGCGGAACATCTTGAACAACTGGAAAAGCGGTTGCAAACATTCTATGGTTCATCTCTAGATGCGCAACCCCTATCAGAGGCTTCCTGGCAGCGACTTGCGGGGCAGTTGCAGCGACCCAGATACTGCCGGTTGAAACAACTGATGCACCGAAGGATTTCGCGGAGAAGATTGCGTCGTCCCGAACCGTTCGATGCGCCTGATATTCAGGGTTCCTATCAGCGCCTGTTGAATGAAATTGGTATGGCTTCTCGTTCTGTTCGGCTGCGCTATGCTTTCAAATCCCGGTTGCGGACTCCTGCCCTGCATATCAAATCATGGCCTCGCCCCGCCATGATGCTTCACATTCCAGCTTCGGTGAACAGGCGGCTAGATCAATCAGAACTGGACGTGCTGCTGGTGACAGGTCTCGCCCGCGCTTACTCATTGTATAAGCCTCTTTATCTGGTTTTGTTCCAGTTGCTCTTTATAGGAGCGATGATAGGAGTAGTATGGTCGGATCTATCCCATTCTTTGTGGAGAGCAGTCTTGCTATTTCTTATAGCCATACTAATCGTGATCGTCTGGTTTGTCTGGGAACATCAGCGGAGAAGGAAGGCTGCGTTCCGGGCGGATCAAATAGCGGTGCGCTGGTTGGGAAGAACACGTATCTGTCGTGGATTGCATTTGTTAGCTGACAGGGGGAGTATGAGCAGGTGGAGAAGTTGGGGAGAACCATCGCTGGAAGAACGAATCCAGCGCGTTTGTGGAACGCGAGTGATCCAGGAAGATGAACGTTTGACGCTAGTCAGGTAGCGCAGAAATTCCATTCATAAGAAGAAAGTTCAGGTAAGATGATGAAAATGATCGTAGCCCCTGAAACTGACCGTCCTGATACACAACCAACCGAAACAAGGCCGCAGCGTTCCGGCGGTTGGTTTACGCGCTTGAAACGAAAAGTGCGACTTGCTTTTGCAGGAGACGACGATGAGTTGCGTGTAGAAAATGCGACCACAATTGCCTGGCGCGTCTATCATGATTATCATCAGCTCGGCATTCTTGACCCGCACGAGGAGCGGGCTTTCCGGCTTACTAAACATGGCTCTCTTCATGTTCGGCCCTATCTTGATGAGGAACCGGTGGATTACCTCGTGCTGCCGCTTTCTTTGCGTGTGCATTACATTCGTATTTACCGCCGCCAGGTGAGCAAAGAAATCGAAGTCTATGATTTGAAGGCCGCTTGACCTTTTTGTTACTGATAATCTGCTCCTCACGGGAGCCGAATCAGAAAAGCTGTTTTGTCAGGGAAGTTTTACCAGGTTAAGGTTGCCTGCTGACAGATAGCACAAAATGGCTGTTTATAGCAAGTTATAGGGTCGCTCTGCTACAATATTTTCCAGCTATTCCATCTTGTAGTGAGGTTCTGTATGCTGTCAATGGTGATAACAGTGCTGCTGGCTTGCCTCTTTCTTGGTGGTCTGACCTTTTTAGCTTTGAGAACGATACGCAGATTTCGCCAGTCAAGTCCTGTTCAACTGGCGGCTCAACAGCCAACCGCCGCCATACCCATTCGAGAGCAAACAGTTGCTGGTCAGTATCTCGCCGCTTCTTTATCTCCAGTTTCACCCCGTTCGAGCCACTGGCGTTCCTTCGTCTCCATTGCTTTTTTAATGATGGTTGCTGTCACTCTTTTTGTGCAGAGCGGACTGGCAGATGGCGCGTTTCGCAGTATCAGCCGGGTAATGAACGTACCGGCGCAGTACTCCGGTTTCGATGTTAATACTGCTCAGCAGCCTCTACCGGGCTCCGCGAGCAGCCGTATTGTGCGAGTCGATTCGGCCTTGCGAAACCAGTATTATACGGACTACCAGTGGCAAGTCTGGTCATACTCTTCCTGTTCGGGCATTTCACTTGAAGAGGTGATGAATGCCTATGGACGCCACCTGATAGCTGCCGATGTGCTGCAAGAGGAATTGAAGCTGGGTGTCTGGAATGTGGCTCAAGGACTGACAGGTGGCGAGAAAGGGATGATTGAAACGGCCAATTATTTTGGCTTCAAAGCGAACCTCAATCCTCCGCGCACGCTGCAAGACTTGATTCGTGTGACCAACTCAGGCTATCCGGTGATTGTAGGGGAGCCTACCCACATTTTAGTTGTGCGTGGCGGAGATGCCCAGTATGTGTACCTGGTGGATTCATCCCCCGCGAACGTCAAAATGATGACCCATCAGCAGTTCATGTCGATATGGACGGGCGTGAGCGTCTTGATTACTCCTGCTTAACCTTGTAACTAATCTTTGAGGCAAGAGAAAAGGGAGTACCCTGCCCAACTATTGATCTGGCAGGGTACTCCCTTTTTAAGCTGGCCTTAGTAGATCACAACGTGCGTATATAACTGTACGAAGTTGTATAACCAGCCGGCATTATCCTTTGACATATTCACGCAGCCATGCGAACCCTGTGCGGAGAATGGATCACCGCTGGTGTCGGCATGGGGATAGTTCGTGCCCGGACCGTAGTCGTTGCGCCACCAGCTATCATGCAGGTAATAGCCGTTGCTGTGATACTGCATGGCGTAGTTAATGGGCGTATCCGGGTACCAATCGGGATTAGGACTGCCGTTGGGCAGCGTTTTCGGTACGCCGGCCTTGAAGACGGTCGGCGATTTTTTGCCCTCGATCCACCACGTTCCCGGCGGGGTTGGTTTATCCGGACGGCCTGTTGTGACGAGAAACGCCTTGACCAGTTTGCCATGATCGTACACGCGTAGCGCCTGCTCCCCAAGCGATACCACAACCACTTTATCGTTCATATAGCCGTAATGTTGGAGCAGTTGAATGTCGGTCTGGTGAACCTGGTCATAGGGCGTTTTATCACTCGAATTGGTAGTCATGGCCTGAAAGTTTGTCAGGTACATGTTGAGGTCTTCTATGGCTTGCTGGTAGTCGGCAAGCGTTTGTGCCTGGCTTAGCTCCTGTTGCACCCAGCCACCGATACCGTTTGGGCCATATTCATAGCCGAGCGGGTAGGTGACGTTGTTATACGAGTCATGGTAGGTATGTTTCTGGCCCCAGGCCGCTACCTGCTGCTGGAGTTCTTGCTGGAGATAGACGCTCTCGGCTTTCATCGCGGGAAGCTGAATGGCCTGTATATGTTTTTCAAGTTGTTTGAGAGCCTGCTTATACGCTGTCTCCGTTTTTGCGCTTTGCAGGGCCTGCTGATCTGAGGTGTATTGGCCCTGGTAAACGCTGATATCTCCATGATACTGCTGCATGAGCGCAATCCACTGCTGGAATGTATGCAGCTCTGTGGTTCCCTGATCTTGCAGACTGAGGCTGATCGCAGGCGTAGGGGATGTTACCGGAGAGCCTGTAGAGCCTGAACTGGTTGTGGAGCCACAAGCGGATAGGAGGACAGCCAGGATGAAAAGCGACAATCCTAGAAAGTGAAAAGGATGTCGAATAACTCTTCCTGAAGATACTTTTTTCTGCATGGTACTCAGTCCTCTATTCATTGTACAGAAAGTGATCTATATACTTTTGCATAGCGTTTTTCTTAACAGTATATATTACGAAGCAGATAGTGAAATCGTCAACGAACGGCCTTTGTTTTTACTCGCATTAAGATTTCGTCATGAAGTTCGCGCGTGCCAGCGATGACCAGCGAACGACCTTCGGTCAGGCTGGTGATGGGCTGTACAGGCTTGCCAACTTGATCGGTGACGATGCCCCCTGCTTCGATGACGATACTTGCCGAAGCCAGGAAAGATTCAGCTGTCACGATATCTCCAATGTCGATGTAGGCATCATAGGCCCCGTTGGCCACATAGGCGATATCCATAGCGGAACTACCTGATCGGCGTACATGGGCAGGGGGTGGAGGATCGATTAATAGCTTTCTCAGCACCTGGCGATCTCGCCCATCGAAGTTTAGCCCGATGATGCTGTCTTGATAATGAACGGTATTGCTGACCTGGCAGAGTCGTCCGTTGCAGAAGGCCCCGCTCCCCTTGCTGGCCTCGTACACTGTCCCACTAAATAACTCACCTACTAGTGCCCATTGAACGTATCCCGGCGCAATCGGAGCCTCTATTGGCAGTACAGCCAGTGCAAGTGCCGCCGTCATGATGCCCCGTTGCACGTTGGTTGAACCATCGACCGGGTCAATTACAATGCGGTAGGCCGGGTGACTGCTGGTGCTGGTGGACGGGCGTTCCTCGGTCAAGATTTCAAAGCCGTGACCACTCTCCATGAGACCAGCGATGATGATATCTTCCGCCTCGCGGTCGAATTGCATCGTCGTATGCTGCGCATTTTGAGCGTAGACGCTCTGACGGTCGAAGCGCTCGGAATGCATATATCCGCGCACCTGGCGAAAAAGCTGCTCTAAAAGTTCTAACATACCTTTATTCTCTAGTATCCAAATTATCTGCTCTACCCGCTTGCCTGCCTGGAACACGCTTGCAGCAGATAGGGAGAAAGCTGGTCGCATGTATCTAGACGTTGGCGGGTGAGTGAAATAGCTGGTTCACTTTGATCGCACGCAATCCAGCGGCGATGGAAGGTTTGTGCGACAAAGGGCGTGACCCCACTGCCACAGAAGCAATCAAGTACCAGGTCGTCCGTCTCCGATGAAGCGAGTAGAATACGCTCAAGCAGGGCAGCAGGCTTCTGTGTTGCGTATCCATTTCGTTCTGGGTCTCTTTGATGCAGGTGGCTAATATCATGCCAGACATCGGAAGGAGTCATAAAGGAATCCTCGTCATAGGTATAGACCCGGCCTCCCGAGCGTATTGTCCAGGAGGTACGACCATCAGTACCAATACGTTTACGCATGTGATTCCGTTTCTGTGTGCCTCGTCGCTCACCGATGCGCTCGGGATGAAAGCAATAGTGGTCTGACTTTGTATAGAGCAAAATGGTGTCATGCTTGCGGGCGTAGTGCTTACTCGAACGCCCGCCGGATTGATAATGCCAGATGATTTCGTTTTGAAAGCCTGTCCATTTCTCGCTTGTATGAAAAATCTCATCCAGTAATACTTTAACGTAATGGATAGTACGCCAATCAAGATGCACATATAAACTGCCGTTTTCGGAGAGCAAGCGATGAAGTAGTATTAGAATCTCGTATAGCCAGGAAAGATAAAAATCGAGGCTCTGGTTCCACCTGTCGCTATAAAACAGTTGCGAGTCGTTTTTAAAATCGCGCTCGGTCATGAAGGGGGGATCGATATAGATTAACTGGACGCGGCTTTCAAATTCAGGAAGCAGGGCAGGTAGGATATCAAGTGTATTACCGTGAATGAGTCGATTATGCCAGACCTGGTTGGGGAAGGTTGTCTCCGGGCACATAGGATGGCCGATTATCTCGCGGGTAACGAGGGAAGTTGGAGTATGTTTTGCGTGCTGCAAACGGGACTCTAGAATGGTGTCTTTATTCTGTTTGCCTTGCCAGGTCAACTCTGCCATGCAATTTTTCGCTTTTGCTTATCGTTAAAAGTATTTCTGCTCGATGATAATAGTTCTACGTTTATGATAAGAAAGTCGCAAAGGCGTGTCAATGTTTCGCAGTAGCCCGAAATAGCCACCTGCTTTCATAAGGTGCGTGATGTCGAATATATTTAAGACCGTAAAGTGTGACGGAAAGCTCTGCTCAGTACGTCTAATCTATGGAAACTGGACAAGGGCTGGAATAGCTGGAGAACGCGCAGAATTTTATGTGGGGCTAAACAATTATGTCACAGGTTGGATTGACGTTTCTGGGCTTGCTTGCCTATATATGTGGCATTGTGATGATTACCGTCATCACGCCCAGAATACTGAAGCATCAATATGATGAATTGCAATTTATGGGTTATGCCGCAGCTGATATTATTGGTGGCTTGTTTGTATTCGCTCCGGTGGCCGTAACTTTTGGACTGTTCAATGGAGCATTCGCGGTGCGAGTCCTCGATTTTTTGTTGCTGGTGGGTATCATCATTCTCGGCGCAAGCATGGCCCGGCGCAGCCTGCGCCCCCGTTTTCCACAAGGAACCTTTCTCGTTTCAAGGATGCTCTCGGGCGGGTATGCCGTTTTACTGCTGGCCCTGGCCTGCTTTGCGCTGATCCTGCTATTTATTCCTGCAAGTTGATTATCCGTAATGGCTCGATTTCTCTCAGGCGAGAGGAAGCTTAAAATGAAACGTGCGCTCCTGCCCGTTGTCATCCAACTGAAGCGTGAGCTGTCGTCGTTCGGGATCATAGCTGGTATCCGGGTATCCTTCCGCCGCCTGCTCGCCTACGGCGTGAACTCTGATTACGAGTCTGCGGGCTGGCGGTATGAATTCGCCTTCACGCGCGCCAATTTCCAATACCAGTTGATCTGCCATTCTACGTAGGACGTAGCTTGTGGTAGAGAACTGGCCCAGTTCATATTGGAAGCTCTGGCCGTCATCTTCGTACAGTGTAAACGTCCCATCGCCTGGATAGAGATCCAGCGTTAGCGGGTCAAGAGGGCGTTCGCCGGTGTAGTCCATGTCTGGCCCACTGGGAATGATCGCCCCGGCGCGGATATAAAGCGGCATGCGCTCCAATGGTGCGTGCGCGAGAAGATGGACAGGGCCGGTGTGCAGTTCCTCATTCCACCAGTCATACCAGGTTCCTGCGGGCAGGTAGACATGGCGATGCTCGCGACCAGGGTGGTATATGGGAGCAGCCATTAGCTGTGATCCTAGCAGCACCTGGTCGTGGAGCTGGTAGGTTGTCGGGTCATTCGGGAAGTGGTAGAGCAGGGGACGTAAAACAGGGATTCCTCGTTGACTGGCCTCCCAGAAGAGCGTATAGAGGTAGGGAAGCAACCGATAGCGCAGCCTCAGGAATTCGCGGCAGATGTTCTCAACGCGGGGACCGAAAACCCAGGGTTCATGAAGCTCGCTGCCGGTTATTGAGTGGCCCCGGCAGAAAGGGGTCAGAACGCCGAACTGCATCCAGCGAGCGAAAAGTTCACCAGTGGCGTTACCAAAAAAACCGCCAATGTCGGTACCAACGAAAGGTACGCCAGACAGGCCCAGGTTCATGAGCTGGGGCATCGCCAGTTCCAGATGTTCCCACCAGGAACTGTTGTCTCCTGTCCAGCAAGCGCTCCAACGCTGGATGCCAGCGTAGCCCGAGCGAGTGAGGACGAAAGGCCGCCTGTCGTTGCCGGATCGCCGTAGTCCCTCATATGAAGCGCGTGCCATGCCGTAACCGTAGAGGTTATGTACTTCGGCGTGAATCGTCCGCTCATCCTCGGGACCCTGAACAGCGTCGAGAGCGATGGTTCCTACCTGGCCTATGCCCTCGCTGAATGGACTACTGAAGACAGCAGGCTCGTTCATATCGTTCCAGATGCCACTCACACCCGCGTCGACGAGTGCCTGCTGCATGTCACCCCACCACTTGCGCACCTCTGGCCGAGTGTAATCGGCAAAGACTGAGTCATCCGGCCAGACGTAGCCGTGGAAGACTTCGCCGTCAGCGCGGTGAATAAACATGTCTTTTTCCATGCCTTCCCGGTAGACCTGGTAATTGGGATCGGCCTTCACGCCCGGGTCGATAATGGTTACAACCTGGAAACCGGCGCGTGCCAGATCTCTGGTCATGGCGCGTGGATTGCCGAAGCTTTGTGGATTCCAGGTGAAGACGCGGTAGCCGTCCATGTAGTCGATGTCCAGGTGAATGGCATCGCAAGGGATGTGACGTATACGAAACTCTGCTGCCACCTCACGCACTTTCGCTTCTGTGGTGTAGCCCCAACGGCTCTGATGATAGCCGAGCGCCCAGCGGGGCGGAAGCGGCATGGTGCCCAGCAATAGGCCCAGGCCTTCGCTCACCTGCTCGGGTGTTGGCCCATAGATCACATAGTAGTCCAGTTCACCGCCCTCGGCTTCCATAAGCCAGACTCCGGGCCGACTGGCTCCAATGTCAAAGCGACTGCGCCAGGTGTTATTGAAGAAGACGCCGTAGGCCAGACCTGGACGCAGCGCCAGAAAAACCGGAATGGCCAGGTAGAGCGGGTCGGTGCCGGGTCCCTGGCCTGCGGGAGGATCGGTTGTCCAGTTCATCATCTCTCGACCAAGCTTGTCGAGCTGCCCGGTGCGTTCTCCGAAGCCAAAGAAGTGTTCTCCCGTCTCGATGCGTTTGGCGCAGGCAACGCGGCGTGGCTCGGAAGCAGCCGACTCCCATTGCATGCCTGTCTCATCAACGCAAAATAGTTGGTCCTGTGCATCAGTAAAGGAGAGATTTCCCTGCTGACGATCAATGAAGACATGAAAAGAGCCTGCTCGCAGTTGAAGCGCCTGCCCCTGCTCCTCTATTTCAAACGAGGCTTGCGGGAATTCGTCGTCTGCCCGCGCTACTGCCCAGGAGCGGCGAGCAGCAAATGCTCCCTCTGGTGCCAGCCGCACGCGGACTATACGCTCAGTGAGAATGGTGATGGCGACACGTGGGCCACCGTAGTCAAGGATGAGAGAACGTCCTTCGCGGTTAAATGAGCGCAGTTCCCCAAGCTTGATAAAAGATGCTACCATTTTCGGTACCTTTCTTATGTATGTGATGCAAGCCCCAGTCTTGAGTGGTTAAAAGTTAGGCTTCGAACTTACCCATACTTTTTAGGAAGTGCCAGCCTGGTTGTTATTGAAGCTTCTCTAGCTTGAGAAGGCAGCCTTCTTTGCCGCGCAGCCGCAGCGATGCCAGATCAATCGATTCATCGCGGTCTAAATGCGTCGAGAGGAGAATACGGCCATCGCCCATCTCCGGCAGCCTCACAACCTGTTCTTGCTGGGAGAAGTTCAGGACCACGAGGCAGTTCAGACCACCCAACTGGCGCAGGTAGACAAAGCAATCATCCGGTACTCCTTTGATGACATTAAAACTGCCTCGTGAAAGTGCTGGCAGTGAACGGCGCAGACCGATCAGGCGGTGTGTAAGCGTCAATAGGGAAGATGGGGCTTCCTTTTCAACAGCAACGTTGATTTGCTTATAGTCAGCAGGAATGGGCAACCAGGGTTCGACGCCTGGGGGACAGAAACCGGCGTTTGGGCCGCTGTCCCACTGCATGGGTGTGCGTTCGGGGTCTCTACCCAGCCCGATTCCGGGCATGTTTTTTTCCATTGGGTCGCGCACCTGGTCAGGTGAGATGTCGCCATTGTGCATGCCAATTTCATCGCCATAGTAAAGCGTTGGGGTGCCGCGCAGGGTGAGCAGGAGGAGCATGGCAAGACGAGCCAGCGCAGGCCCAACACGATCGATGATCCGTGGCTCATCGTGATTACCAAGCACATAGTTAGGCCAGGCACCAGGCGGCAGATGGGTCTCAAGCGCCTCGACTGATTGACGAATGGTTTGGGCATTCCATGTGGCATTGACTAAATCAAAGTTGAAGGGCATGTGCAATTCATCGAGGTCAACTCCGTAGTAGCTGGCCCATAATGGCCGATCAAAGATATGGATTTCTCCTATCAGGAGACGTGGTTGCGCTGAGCTATAGAGATCAAGCAGGTGGCGCAGTTCACGATAGACGGTATGCACATCCGCGTGTCCATTATCATAGAGGTGCAGTTGCGAGTCGTAGTCACCCATCGACTTATGCAAGACACGCTCTCCAGAAAGATTTGGCGGGTTATTCCGCAGGTCGGGGTCCTTGAGGATATAATGAGCAGCATCCACACGGAAGCCATCTATGCCCCGGTCAAGCCAGAAACGGATGACATCAAACATAGCAGCCTTGACTGCGGGATTGCGCCAGTTGAGGTCTGGCTGTTGTTTGAGAAACGTATGTAAGTAGTACTGAGCTGTAGTACTATCCCACTCCCAGGCTGAGCCGCCCATCACGCTCAACCAGTTATTGGGGGGCGAGCCATCAGGTCTGGGATTGGCCCAAATATACCAATCACGCTTAGAATTCTGGCGCGACCTTCGAGACTCGATAAACCAGGGATGTTCGTCTGAGGTATGGTTAGGGACAAAATCAATGATGACCTTGAGATTACATTGATGAGCCTGCTCGATAAGCGCTTTGCATATCTCCAGGCTTCCGAAAATGGGGTCAACATTGCAGTAATCTGTAATATCGTAACCAAAGTCAGCCATAGGTGAGGGATAAAATGGTGAAATCCAGAGCGCATCTATCCCCAGCCATGTTAAATAGTCAAGCTTGTGAATAATGCCCTGTAGATCACCGATACCGTCGCCGTTGCTGTCTTTGAAACTACGGGGATAGATCTGGTAGATGATCCCGTGTTGCCACCAGGGAGAGAAGTTGAAAAGCACGATGACTCCTTTTCATGCGCGTTGAATTGGCGTCACTTCGTTTATGGATAAAGGGGCCGAGATGGTGCGACCCTGTACCAGGGTGGGCTGCAAGCGAATGAGTTCAGGTGGAGACCCGGCCCCTTTAGCGTTTTCGATCTGCTCAATTAATTTTCGCGCGCCTAACTCACCCATATACTGCATTGGCTGCTGGACGGTACTCAGTTCCAGAATGTTTGCCAGCTCGATGCCGTCAAAGCCAACCACTGAAAGGTCTTCAGGCACCCGCAAATTGAGTGATCGAGCTGCCTCTAGCACACCGATAGCTTGCATATCGCTCGAGGCAAAAATGGCTGTTGGGCGGTCCGGGCGCGCAAGCAGTTGCAAGGCGGCCTCTCTGCCCCCCTGCCGATCCCAGGTGGCGATGACAACCAGGTCCGGTTCAAACTGTAAATTAGCCTCCCCCAGAGCGCGGTGTAGTCCTACGAAGCGATCGTTCCCCGGGTTAAAACGAAAGTCGCCCTCTGTAATGCCTCCAATAAAGCCGATGCGGCGGTGTCCATACTCGATCAAGCATTTGACTGCTTGATATGCACCCTCGACATTGTTCACTACCAGCGAAGTAAGCAAGGGATGGTAAGCATCTACCAGAACTACCGGTATATCTGCCCTTCTGAAACCGGTGGCAGCCGTGTCATCGGGGAAGAGTGAAATGATGAGCAGACCATCAACCTTCCCTTGTTTGGGGAGTTTGCGAAAGTAGGACTGGCATTGCTCGTTAGATAGCACGTTATACAGCACGAACTCGCGCCCTGCCTGGGTAATTGCTATTTCCACTCCGCGCAAAACTTCGCTAAAAAAGGGGCGAGTGAAGAATGGCACGATCACGCCAACGGAGTCAGTACGTCTGGAGGTCATGCTGCGCGCGATGAGATTGGGGCTGTAGTCCAGCTTCTTGATTGCATCCAATACACGTTGGCGCGTCGCTGGCTTTACCCTGGGGTTCCCATTAATGACTCGTGAAACGGTCCCGACGCCGACGTTGGCATGTCGCGCGACGTCCTGGATAGTTGGGGCCTTTACTCGTTTCTGATCATTCGCATGTCGGATCATCTTTATTCACGTTTCTGATCATGCATAGAAATTGAACCGGTTCCAACATGGCATATGGAATCAAGATAACTATATCATGACATGTCTACAAATTTTTTTCAAGCTCTACAGTACTTTGGAGGGTGCTGTTTTACCCTTTACAAAGCCATTTTTCTATGTTATATTTGAAACAATCGTTTGAACCGGTTCCAAAACTCGACGTTACATCACGTTCAAGGAGGAACAATGCACAAGCAGTTATATTTTGTTGTGATTGACACCGGTGTGAGAAGACCTCCTTTTGTGAGATGTAACTGATTTTCCTCGTATTATTGTTTAGGAATAGCCCACCGCTACCTGGACTCTATTCTGTTTTTTTTGTACGTTAACCCGTACAGTGTCGTCCTTTATTTCGGAGGAGAGTGTAGACATGATTCCTGAACAGCGTGAAGCCCTCGACGAAATTATTGTGAAAATGCGCGCCGGACGCATGACCCGTCGCACATTCCTGGAACGTGCAGTTGCCATCGGCCTGACCAGTACTGCGGCTGGTTCGCTTCTTGAGGCCTGTGGCGGTGGTGGAGGTGGGAGCAGCAGTGGCCCGACAACAATAGTCTGGCAGACGGAAAATGATACCTCGGGCACCTATCCACAGATTGTAGATAACTACAATAAGACCAACAAGGATAACGTACACGTTATCTGGCACAACGGCCCGTCGGACACCTCTGGTCTCATCACCCTGTATGACAATACACTGCGCGCCCGCAGTGCGACGTTTGATGTCTATAACATTGACGTTGTCTGGCCTGCCCAATTCGCCTCTCAGGGCTGGACTCTGGATCTTTCGAGCCGGTGGCCTGCGAGTGATCGTGCCAACTACCTTCCAGGCCCAATTAAGTCCTGTACCTACAATGGGCAGGTTGTAGCTGCCCCAATGCGTACAGACCTGGGCATCCTCTACTATCGCACCGACATCATCTCTACCCCCCCCAAAACGTTTGACGAATTGACGACTATGGCCAAATCTGGCCTCTCCAAGACGAAGATCGGCTATGCCTGGCAGGGGGCGCAGTACGAGGGGTTGGTGTGTGACTTTGTCGAGGTGCTGGCAGGTTATGGCGGCTCAGTGCTTGATCCGAACAACTCGAAGAGTGTCACCGTCAACAGCCCCGAGGGAGTACAGGCGCTCACGGAGATGGTGAGCTGGGTCGGCACGATCTCGCCTGTTGCCATTACCACCTACAAAGAGGAGGACTGCCGCCAGGCCTTCCAGAATGGCGATGCTACTTTCATGCGCAACTGGCCTTACGCATATTCTCTGGGCAACGCCAGTGGTTCCAAGGTTGCCGGCAAGTTTGATATCACCTCCCTTCCCTATGGAGGGAGCGGTACGGTTGGTCATTCTTGTGTTGGTGGCTGGAATATGGCAATCAACGCCTTTTCCAAGAACCCAGATGCCGCCTGGAGTTTTATGAAGTATGTCCTCGGCACTGATGCGCAGAAGACGTTGGCGATCAAGGGTTCGTTTACCCCGGCCCTTAATAGTGTCTACAACGACCCTGATGTCCAGAAGGCACAGCCGCTCTTCACCAAGTTGCAGCCCATCCTGCAAAATTCGCTGCCACGCCCGGTCTCGCCGGTCTACACCGACCTCTCGAATCTCATTCAGGTCAACGTACACCAGGCGCTTACCAAGCAGGTGAGCCCTTCTGCCGCGCTCAGCAATCTCCAATCTCAACTGCAGGCGCTCGTAAATAAGTAGTTGTGCTGTTGAGCTTGGTAACAGGTAATTGAGGATATGAGGCAACCAATGGAAAGGTTGCCTCATATCCTGAAACCGAAGTTCCGCTACGAATTGATTTGTTTGACATTGTAGAAGTAGCACATAGAATGAAGGAAGGGGATATGCGTCATGTCGACGACGGTGCAAGCAGAAGCTCTACCCACCCGTAAAATTACCCTGCGTGAGCGCTTAGATATGGGTAATGGAGTATTTCCTTATTTTCTGGTAGCCCCCACCATCATTATTATTGCTCTGGTGGCCGTCTACCCTATCATCGATTCGGTCCGCCTCAGTTTCCTGAATAACCCATTAATTCCTTCTGGCTCGACGTTTGTTGGTTTACGCAACTATATCCAGGTGATTGGCGATCCGGCATTTCGCAGTTCTATTTGGGTGACAGTCATTTTTAGTGTGACGAGTGTAGCGCTGGAGACCATTATAGGTTTTGCTGTGGCTTTACTGATGAACAAGACCTTTCCCGGTCGGGGCCTGGTTCGCACCGCCATTCTTATCCCCTTTGCATTTCCGACGATTGTCTCAGGCATGATCTGGACATTGATGCTGAACGCTCAGAATGGTGTGCTGACGTATCTTATGCAATCGGTACATATCCTGGCACCGGGAGACTCCTTGCTGCGAACGACAACCGGAGTGGTAATCGCGGCGGTTATTATCGATGTCTGGAAAACCACGCCCTTTATGGCCCTTCTGATACTCGCTGGCCTGCAAGTCATTCCCAATGAACTGTATGAGGCCGCCAGTGTGGATGGCAGCAATAAGTGGCAGCAATTCTGGACGATCACCTTGCCGATGCTCAGGAGCGCGCTCTTAATTGCGCTGCTGTTCCGCCTTCTGGATGCTCTGCGCGCCTTTGACCTGTTCTACGTGCTTACAGGCGGTGGTCGTGAGATACAGACAGTTGCGCTTTACTCCTACGCCAATATGTTTGTGAGTACAACCTTCGACTTTAGTCCGGGAGTTGCCGCTGCTGTCATGCTTTTTATCTTCTGCGCCATCGTAGCAATTATAATGGTAACACTGAGCCGTATTAGCCAGGACTAGCACATGTCCGAGGAAAAGGGAGGTCTATCATGGCAAAACAAGAGCTTGCCGTCCCTTCAACGCAGACAAGGGCGGAGATAACTGAGCCAAAGCGGCCCATACAATGGGGCGTAGTTGGTCGCTACATTGCGCTTGTTGTGGTGGTGTTCATCGCCCTTGCCCCATTCTACTGGACGGCGATCACCTCGATAAAGGTTGATTCAGAGATCAACGCATCGCCGCCTACACTCTTCCCCCAATCGTTTACCACACAGAACTATACGCAGGCTTTCCTGAGCGTTCAGCCTGCTTTCGCAAAAGACCTGTTGAATAGCACCATTGTGGCGATTTCAACCACCATCCTGGCTTTGATCTTCGGCTCGATCTGCGCCTATGCTATCGCTCGCACCAAATTTCGAGGCAAGGGAGGCGTCCTGGCGATTATCCTCTCGGTCCAGATGTTCCCGCTCATTGCGCTCGTTGGGCCGCTCTTTGTATTTTTCACCAATACGATCAATGTCTATAATACGTATGTGGCATTGATTATTCCCTACCTGGTCATTTCCTTGCCGATCACGGTGTACTTCCTGACATCGTTTTTCCGGGAATTGCCTCCTGATCTTGAAGAGGCCGCCAGAATTGATGGATGCAGTCGCCTCGGAACCTTGTGGCGCGTTATTCTCCCACTGGCTGCGCCGGGTGTCTTTACTACCGCGATTCTTTCCTTCATCAACGTCTGGAACGACTTCTTGTTCGGCTTGACGATGACATCAGACTCAAACGCGCAGACCGTCACAGTCGCTATCCCGCTCTTCAATGGAGAACATTTGATTGCCTTTGGCGAGGTGAGCGCGGCTGCGATCATTGTGACAGTGCCACTGGTGATTATGGTACTGTTCCTGCAACGCCGTATTGTCTCTGGCCTCACGGCTGGCGCAGTGAAAGGCTAATTCTGTAAGCTCATAAAGGATTGGGGACAACACACGCTAAGTTGTCACTTTTGAGAGAGACATTTGTAAAAGGGTTGAAGCAAGCCTTACCTCTTTAGGCATGCATCGCTAAAGAGGTAAGGCTTGTTATTTTGCCAGGAAATGCTCGAACCACCCAAGAGTACGCTGCAGGCGGTCGATTCGTTGCAATGGCAGACCTACATCAGGCCAGTCAATGAGGTGTCCTATTGAAGTGCAGATCGTCAACAATCAGTTCAATGCAGGTGTTGTCCGGGAAAGGAGAAGCCGCCGGACGGGGAGCGCTGTTGTCCTGGGCATCCACAATCCAGGGCGTGATATTCCCCGTTTCAGTTTGATCGGCGGTGTAGTAATTTGTGAGTAGCCTGCTCTTATCATACTACGCGCGTGGCCTATTCTGTAGTATACATCTGGCCATCTGAAAAACCTCAAGTAGAGTTTTGTGCTATCATACTCGTGGAGCTATCTACAAGAAACACTCATACCACTTGAGTTCAAGGAACAAATCTATGATTGTACGCGATGTCATGACAACGAAACTTATTACGGTGACACCTGATGATACATTAAGCCACGCGGCGAATTTGCTGCGCCAGTACCAGTTTCATCACCTGCCGGTTGTAAAAGCCTCAACTGCTGGTAGTAAGCGGCCTATTCTGGAAGGTTTGCTTACTTCGCAGGATATCGACATGGCGGCGGCTGTCGGATCGCTCAGCTCCACTGATCTGCTACATCAACCCTGGCAGGAACGGCGCGTTGTCGAAGTAATGCACCGGGCGAGCCTGCGCGTGACTCCCAATACCAGCGTTGCGGCAGCCGCACAGATTCTGGTCGAGCGGGGCTTGAATAGTTTGCCAGTGGTCGAATATGAGCCGATGGAACAGGAGGGCGCTGAAACCAAGCCCATCCTGGTTGGCTTGCTCACCAGAAGTGATCTGCTGATTGCCCTGGCACGCTCACTTGGAGCCTATGAACCGGGGATGCAGTTGATTATTCCGCTTCCTATGGGTAATTTGACCCCGCTGGCGAAAACGCTTTTGCTGGCCGCAGAGCTGCATATTTCGGTGCGCAGCGTGATGGCAGCACCCCTGGAGGCCAGTATTCCAGTTTCCGCAGTTCTACGCCTCGGCACGATCAATCCTGCTCCCTTGCTCGCGCGTTTGCAAGAGGCGCAAATTCAGTATTCTTTTGCTGATGTACCGTAGGAAGGGGAATATGTCATGGGAGATGCGCGAGCGCGGTTAGCTTTTGATGCCGGTGAACTATCCTATGATTTTGGCGCGGAACATCCGTTACAACCCCGTCGCCTTGTGGCCTTGATTGATCTACTGGGAACCTGCGGCTTGTGGAGTCGCACCAATGAGCAGCAGGCGCTTGCCTTGCGCCCGGCCACCCTTGAGGAGTTGAGCCTTGTTCATACTTCCGATTATATTGCAGCGGTACAGGCGCTGAGCAATGCTGGAGTAGACGAACAGGGCAAGGACAGCAAGCAACTTAATCAACTGGCACTTAAATATGGGTTTGCCGATGGCGATACGCCGGTACTTCCTGGCATGCATGAAGTGACTTCTCGCATTGTTGGCGGGTCATTGGTCGCATTGAGCGCCGTTATGGGACTACCGGAGGGTGGGGCATTCGCCTCTGAGGAGGTACGTCCTCTGCATGTTTTTCATCCGGCTGGTGGGCTGCATCACGCGTGGCCGAATCGGGCATCTGGCTTCTGTATCTATAACGATATTGCGGTTGCCATTGCGCATGTCCTGCGGGCGAGCGAGGCGAAAGTCCTCTATATCGATTTTGATGCCCATCATGGCGATGGCGTGCAGCGTTCATTCTACGATGAGCCGCGTGTCATGACGATTTCGCTGCATGAGACAGGGCGGTATCTTTTTCCTGGCACCGGCGATGTGCTGGAGCTGGGGCGTGGCCTCGGTCGCGGCTACTCGATCAATATGCCGTTGGAGCCGTTTACCGAAGATGACTCGTATATCGAGGTGATGGAGGCGCTCCTTTCGCCCCTGGTTGTTTCATTCGCGCCCGACGTGATTGTGACGCAGCATGGTTGTGATACGCATGCCTGGGACCCCCTGACCCACCTGAGCCTGACCATGCGCGGTATTCAGGCCCAGGTCAAACTCGCGCACCAACTGGCGCATACCTACTGTCAGGGGCGTTGGATGGCGCTCGGCGGCGGCGGTTATGACCTGTATCGCGTGGTGCCACGAGCCTGGAGTATCGTGTGGGCGGAGATGTCCGAGCAGAGCCTGCCGGATGCTCTGCCCGAAGAATGGGTAGATCGCTGGCGTCCGGTCTGGCTGAGCGTTGAGGAACAGGAACAGGCTGCCCAGCAGGTGATGGGCAAGCCGCCTTCCCCGGCAGTCTTTCCCTTGCAATTTCAGGATCGAGCGCAAGATTTTCCAGCACAGCCTCGACGGTGGGAGATCAGCAGCGCCAACCGGCACACGGTGGGACTGGTGAGGCATTTACTGGTGCCGCCCTCAGTGCGGCAGGCTTTTCCCTCTTTGCAGCGCCAGTCGCCTCTAGCCGGTCTCTTTGATCTGTTGCATTTACAGGGGAGCGCTACTCCCTCACGCAGCAAAGCATTGGAGACATCGGCTGGTACGCTGCTCTTGCGCGATTTTTGTCCGCCTTCCATGTTGGAACGGCTCAGGCCCGATGCCGGGTTGCGCGCCTTTGCCCGCCTGCCTGAGCGTGAGATGCAGTTGTTAATGAGCATCGCGAAACGACCTGATTGCGCCCTCACCATCGCGCATACGCCAGATGGCGTGATCGTCGGCCAGGTGACAATTGCACCGGGCGATGAATGGTGGGAGGGACTGGATAATGTGTATGAAGTCGCGATTGAAGTCAGCTCAGGCTGGCGCGCTATGGGGATTGGACATGACTTGCTGGCCTTTGCCCTCGAACTTGATGCCCTGGAAGATATCATACTGTTTGCGATGGGCCTTTCCTGGCATTGGGATACTGAGGGCCTGGGTATGAATGTCTACCGCTATCGCGAGTTGATTGCGCGCCTGTTTGCCTCGCAAGGTTTTGTCGAATATCCGACCACCGAGCCAAATATCAGCATGGAACCCGCCAATGTTCTGCTGGCACGTATTGGCAAGCGTGTCGATTCGCGGGTTGCCAGCCGCTTTCTCAATCGCCTGCTCAGTTCGCCCAACCTTTCAGGTCTGTGATATGTCTATCCTCACCTGAGGATATGTTCAGGAGATCATGCGATGGATTTAGGTTTACATGGTAAAGTTGCCATTGTAACAGGAGCAAGTCGCGGCGTTGGCAAGGCCATTGCTCAGACCCTCGGTGAGGAGGGATGCCGCTTAGCAATCGTGGCGCGTGGTCGCAAAACATTGGAAGAAACTGCGGAGCAACTTGAGAAAAGTGACATTGAAACCCTGCCTATTGTTGCTGATTTGACCCTTGCGCAGGATATCGACCGTATTGTTGCGCTCACACTCGAACGCTATGGTCGCGTCGATATCCTGGTACATAACGCAGGCGGCGCGAAAGGGGAGACCATCTTTGATACGAGCGACGAGGATTGGCAGGAGGCGCTTGCTCTTAACATCCTGGCTTTGACACGCCTGGTGAAGTTAGTGGCTCCTGTCATGAGCCAGCAAGGCGAAGGACGGATCATTACTATTTCTTCAGTTTTTGGCCGGGAATCGGGTGGGCGTACCGCGTACAATTCCCTCAAGGCGGCATTAATCAGCCTGACAAAGTCGCTGGCCCGGCAATTCGCACCCAACAATATTTTAGTTAACAGTGTTGCTCCCGGTTCACTGCTCTTTCCGGGAAGTTCCTGGGACCGTCGGCAGCAGGCCGATCCGGTGCGCATTGCGGCGTTTGTCAAAAGCGATTTGCCCCTGGGTCGTTTTGGCAAGCCGGAAGAGGTGGCCTCGATTGTAGCATTCCTTGCTTCATCTCGCGCCTCGCTTATCAGTGGCGCGTGTATCCCGGTCGATGGCGCGCAGTCGCGCTCAAACATTTAGGGATATTTTCACTATAACTGTCTACCTGCCAAAGAAGCTGTAGGAGTAACAGGACAAAATTCCTTGCAGGGAAAATGTTCCAACGGTAGGATTTTTCAAATTGCTGAGAAATTGGGCCAGGATATGCAATCCAAATTTGTGGTGGTGGCGTAGAAGATTGTAGAAAGCGATGACGGCTGAGTATAAAACAGACGCCCACCCGTGGCACTCCGCGGATGCTACCAGCCATGCCCCTCGACAAAGGCATCTCTTCGAGGCATCGCTTCAGCCAGACTATGTGTAAAAACATAGCTTTACTATGTCGTGTTCTTGCTATCGAACACAAGAAAGGACGGATGGATTTCGTGAAGTCGCCCACAAAGAAATCGCCTGAACAGGCGAACGAGAAGCTGCTGAAGCCCTTTGGCGAGCGCAGTTCGCGTCGAACGCTGTTGAAAGGAGCGGCTATGGCTGGCGCTGCTGGTTTGACCGCCGCAGGGGCAGGTGCGTTCCTCTTTCCCAAAACCAACGCGGCCCACGCCAGTGGCGGCGAGGGGCCGGAAGATTCGATTGCTCAAATACTGAGTATCGCTGCGACGGCGGAGCAACTGGCCGTGACGTTCTACTCGAACGGCATTGCGAACGCGAAAAAATTGGGGATCAGCGGGCAAAACCTCAGCTACTTGAAGGCTGCTGTTATCGAGGAACAGATTCACCAGCAGTTTCTGGTGAGCGCAGGAGGGTCGCCCCTTACCGGCACGTTCAGTTTCCCGTATGGAGCGGAAACGTTTGAGGATGTGACGAAATTTATCAATACCCTGAACCAGCTTGAAACTGCCTTTGAGGCAGCCTATCTCGCAGCGGTGAACGAATTTGCTCTCTATAACCAGGCTCGCCTGGCGCAAATTGCTGCCCAGATACTGGCCGTGGAAGCAGAGCATCGCGCTCTTGGCCGCTCGATTCTGCCAAATTTGCTGGCAAACAACTGGGCTTTTGCGCCCGCGCTGGTTGAGTCGGTCGGTGATGCAGTAGGAGTTCTTTCCTCAGAAGGCTATCTCAGCCCGACACAAGGGAACTCCTATCAGTATCAGCCAGTAAGCACCAACGACAATAATATTGTATACCGGACACCCTTTGTAGCAGGTGAGGACAACGATTAATCGCTTCAATTGTCCGGCGTAGATATTCTCATCCTTCCTGGCTTTATTCCTCCCTGCCAGGAAGAAAAAAGTGGCGGGCGAGTAACAACTCGCCCGCCATATTATTATGAAGCTATTTGCTCTGAAAGCTTGCCGGTTGTCACCAGCCAGCGCACAAATTCCAGGCGACGATGTTCGGCAATGGCTTGTAGCCGCTCTTTTTCGTGGTGTTCCTTACGAAGCTGGCTGAGCCTCTTCATCTCCCCCTCCGCGAAGCCCCCTTTACGCAAGATTTCACGATCTTCTTTGCGGTCCATGTGACCCTCCTTCACTAGCTGGTAACAGCGACTACTGTGCCAGTGCCAACATACGTTCAACACGTTTCAGAAGTGTCTGCATAGGATAAGGCTTAGGTAGATGATCCAGAGTTCCCCTGGATTCGCCTCGGTTACGAATATGCCTACGCACTGATGACTCTGCGCTGGTGAGCAGAACGGGCACCTGTGAAGACCGTCGCACAACCTGTAAGACATCCCAGCCGCTCAGCGGGCCGGCCAGATCCAGGTCGAGCAGGACGATATCAGGAAGCGTCTGCTGAAAGGCGGAAATTGCCACCTCTCCGTCTGCTGCTGTGACTACATTATAGCCATGTGCGGCGAGGATATTGGCTTCCAACTGCGCTAAAGACGTATCGTCTTCGACAAGCAAAATGCGTCGCAGTACTGGTAACTCCTTATGCGTATCAGTTGTGTAAGCAAATACATGCCTGACCGCGCTGGCATTATTGAAAGTACCACCGCCGCCCGGCTGTGTTTGTTGTGCAGCGTCCTTGTCGGCCATGACTGACTTTCTGCTCCGCGTTTTTATTGATAATTGTGCTGCGGTTGCACCACCGGTGCGGTGTAGAGAAGTGCTTCTCTTGAGAAGTATTGTACACAACGATTGGTGAGAAATCTGTGAAGATTTCTTCATTGCTGTGAAAAACTTGTGAAGTTTTATTCAGTTTCTTGATTTATCGTTCTGTGTCATCTTCATCCGGCGCTGGCACAAAGTAGCCGACTCCTAGCTCATTGCGCAGAAAACGTGGTTGGGCCGGGTCTGGTTCCAGCTTGCGGCGCAGGTGACGGATAAACGTGCGCAGGTAGGTATTTTCGGCGCGGTAATCGGGCCCCCATACACGCTGGAGCAGCTCGCGGTGGGTCAAGACCTTGCCAGCGTTGCGAGTGAGTTCAGATAACAGATCATATTCGGTTGGCGTGAGGTGTACCTCTTTGCCGCCTGAGCGCACCTGGCGATGGGCGAAATCGACAACCAGGCCATTTTCACCTCCGCAGCGGTAAATGGCGCGCTGCATTTCACCACCCGAGCCACTGCGCAGCCGTGCCGCCTCGTCGGCCCTGCGCATGGCGACACGTACTCGGGCCAGCAATTCATTCAGGCTAAAAGGTTTGGTCAGGTAGTCATCCGCTCCCCCGTCGAGGGCCTTGATTTTCACCGATTCTTCATCTCTGGCTGAAAGGACAATGACCGGCACCTTGCTCCATTCGCGCAATCTGCGCAGAAATGTGAGTCCGTCTAACGTTGGCAGGGTGAGATCGAGCAGTACCAGCTCGGGCTCGAAGATAGCCGCCTGATCGATTGCCTGTGTTCCGTCCCGAACCACCTGTACCTGGTATCCCCTGGCTCTTAACTGTGTTTGAAGAAATGTGCGCATTTGTGGATCATCTTCGACGCACAAGATACGAATTTTTCGATCTAATGTGGTCATTCCTCTCCGCCTCTCATCCTATAATCAACACCATTTATTGCAGGTATATCTTTCTTCTCATATGGGTGTTTATATTGTAGCACATGAGGGATTAGTCTTCAGTTTCATGCGGGGAAGAGGCGGCGCGCAGCGTAAACGAAAAGGTCGTCCCCTCGCCGGGTTTACTTTTGAGATGCAGCTTGCCCCCATGTGCTTCGACGATCCCCCGGCTGATATAGAGTCCTAGACCGGTTGCCGCGCTCCATCGCTCATTGGCACGCTCTCTCTGTCCGGCAGGTTGCCCAGGTCGGTCGGCGGCTGGTCGTCTCATAGCGGCGAAGGTACTGAAGCGGGTGAAGAGTTCAGTCTGTCGCTCAGGAGAAATGCCTTCTCCTCGATCAGTGACGCTCAATTCAACCGCGTCGGGTTGGCCTGCTGTATTGTAGATCGTTTCAGCATTGAGGAAGACGGCATCGCCCTCTGGGGCGTAACGGAAAGCATTGCTGAGCAAATTCGTGAGGACGCTCATGATGAGTTCATAATCGGCCTCAACTGTGGGCAAGTCGTCTGACTGGCAGATTTCCAGGCGGCGTTTTGACGAGGCGATAAGCGCTTCCAGGCGTTCTTGTAGATCTTCAAACATCTCTGGCAGCAGGATGGGTTCAAGCTCTAGCCGCAAGGCTCCTGCCTCGACACGTGAGGCATCGAGGAAGTGATTAATCATGCCCACCAGGCGCTCAACCTGCTCGTCTGCCGTTTGTAAAAATTCGCGTTGATTTTCAGGAGACCATTCCATGTCCTGTGCTTGCAACGCTGTCAGGTGGGCGCGGATGTTTGCCAGAGGGGTCTTTAGCTCGTGTGCCATCGTGGTGAAGAAATCTTCACGTGTCCGTTCCAGGCTCTTGATGCGCGTAATATCCTGCAGCACAAGCACCACGTCGGTGATTGTGCCATCGGCGGCTCGAAGTGGCGCGGCGTTCACCAGCAAGTAAAATTCCTGTTCGTCTGGCTGTACGATATGCAGTTCTGCTTCGCTTGCTTCTCCTTTATACAGCGCTTTATAGAGTGGCTGCTCCTTGTATGGTATGACCGCGCCTGATGAGCCATAGATAACGGATTGTTGTAAAAAAGCTTCAATGTCGAGGCCTTTGATGCGCTCTGCCGCAGCATCGAGATCATCAAGATCATCGATTGTTACATCGTTGAGTTCCCACCCCATGCGGAAAAGAACTTGAGCTGCCTGACGGTTACTGAGGGTGACATGACGATCATATGCCGAGACCAGCAAGATACCGGAGGGCAGCCGGGAGAGAAGCACTTCCAGGCGAGCGTGTTCCAATTCTAATGCTGCCTGCGCTTGTTGCAGTGCCTGATTACGTTGATTCAATTCAGCAGTACGCGCGATGACCTGTGCTTCTACCTGTTCGCGCGCCATTGCCTGCTCAGTGATGTCATGATAGACGACGACGTAAGCGAAGATATTGCCTTCCTCATCAGCAATCGGCGCTTTTGAGCGGCGAATCGTGTAGTAGAGGCCATCCGCCCCGATCAGCTTAAACTCATCGATGTGCGCTTCTTCCGGTTTCAGTTCGAGTTCTTGCACCAGTTGATGTACAGAAGGGGAACTGTCGAGAAATTTTGCGCTGCTGCGGGCCAGGGCCTCATTGATGTGCAGGCCAACGACATCTTCTTTCCAGCCGAGCAGCTTGCGAATGGCGCTGTTGGTGTCCGCGATGCGCCAGCGAGCATCATAGATGATGACGCCATCGGGAATGGCCTGCATAACATTCTCGCGCTGGCGTGCCTGTCTCCGGGCATCCTGTGCCAGGCTGTCGATGCGCAGGAAAAAGCGCGCATTTTGGATAGCCAGTCCCACCTGTTGGGCGAATTGTTCGAGTAACGCCACCTCCTCGGCTGGCAAGCCGCGCACCCGGCGGTGATAGACCTCAATTGTGCCCAGAATGCCCCCTTCTGCCTGCTCGACTTGATCTCCAAACACCGCTTCCGTGGAATATTTGTCGAGCGGCGGCTCAAAAATGGGCACGCTGAGGACTGAGCCAGGGCGGCGAGGTATACCGTGATCGTCTAACATAGGTAGCTCGGCATCTGGAAAAGCGTTCGTATCGGAAATGATCAACGAGCTACGTGTCTTCATTACCTTACCCAGTAGCAGCCGTTCGCTCAACTCAGGCCGCCAGCTCAGCGACATGCTGTGCAGGCCCTTCTGGGCAGCAATACTTACGCGAGGAGGTACCTTGTGTTCGCGCTCGTTGTTGAATCCTTTTCGAGAACGAAGTTCACCACCGGAGATGGAATTTTCAAGCAGCAGGATGGCGCAGCGCGTTGAGCCAACGAGTTCGGAAACCGATTGTAAAATGCGGTCAAGCACCTGGGGAAGCGCGAAACGACCGACAATGGCCGACGAGATATAATGGATGGCGTTTATGTGCATACGCGAGCGCACTTTGTCGGTCACATCCTCGATGGTGACAACCAGCGCATCGCGTGATGCTTGACTTTCAACCGCCTGTCCAGCGAGCAGGTTGCGTTTGAACTCGATTGATACTTGCCAGTAGGTGCGCCCGCGTGTTTCCAGAAAACCTTCATAGGGAAGATCATCGTAGGAAACCTTTTGTCGATGTTCGCAAACGTCGCGCAGGACTGGCTCAATCACGCGAAGCATGTCGGGCGGAAGAAAAGCTTCCAGGTGTTGCCCATTGATGCCACGAGAGCGCCAGGGTTCCTCGCATAACGATTGCAGGTAGGGATTGGCATATAGCACGCGGAAATTGGCACAGTCAAGAATGGCAATGCCAATCGTCAGTTGTCCCAGGATATCATTCAGTTGAGCAGGTTGCCCTGGCTCCATCGTTTTGGTTTCTAGATATGCGTTCAATGTTCATCCACGAAAACAGGGCGGCAAGTTCAAATATTAGGCGCTACTTTCTTCACCTATCCTATATTATACCTCTTTTCCCTCTGACTTTCAGGAGGGCCTCGTGATTGTTTGTATCTGTGTGACCGTTCTGCTATGATAGCTTCTATTAAGAAAGAACCAGAAGAGGGTAAGATATGGATTTACAGAGAAAGCGCGTCTTAATCATGGGCCTGGGGTTACATGGCTCTGGCATTGCTTCTGCGCGTTACGCTGCACAACACGGGGCGATAGTGCGTGTAACGGATATGCGACCGGCGGAGGTGTTAGCGCCGAGCATTGCAGCGCTGGCGGGCTTGCCCATAGAATATGTGCTGGGGCAGCATCGCGAGGAAGATTTTCGTTGGGCCGAAATCGTTATTCGCGTGCCGGGCGTTAAACGCAACTCTCCTTATTTACGCATCGCGAGAGAACACGGCGCGCAGATCGAGCAGGAGATTGCTCTGTTCTTTGCCGAGTGCAAAGGGCGCATCATTGGTATTACTGGGACGCGCGGAAAAACGACCACCACCACGTTAATTTATGAAATCCTGCGCGCCAGTGGCGCTCCAACACTGATCGGCGGCAACGTTTCAGGTGTCGAGACGCTTTCCCTTTTGCCACAGATTCAGCCAGAAACCCGGGTAGTGCTTGAACTGTCAAGCTGGCAGCTTGAAGGGCTGGCACCACACGCCGTCAGTCCCTCGGTCGCGGTGATGACCAATGTCTATCCCGATCACCTCGATACCTATGATAGTATGGAAGAGTATGTCGAGGCCAAAGCGAATATCCTGCGCTTTCAGCATCCAGACGACCTGGCAATCTGCAACTACGATAACCCCTGGACACGCCGTTTAGGTGAGCAAGCGCACGCACAAACCTGGTTCACCAGCTTGGAACGCGGCGGAAGTTTTCCTCGCGGCTCGAGCGAGATACGCCCGTTTCGTTTCACAAAGACGCCGTTGGTAGGGAGGCATAATCTGGAGAACGTATTGCTTGCCACGACAACGGCTCAACTGCTTGGTGTCGATGACGATATCATTGCGGCTACTGTAGCACAGTTTCGCGGTGTGCCTCATCGCCTGCAAGAGATCGCGGTCATTGATGGCGTGCGCTTCATCAATGACACGACCAGTACGACCCCTGTGGCCGGGCGTGCTGCCTTGCAAGCCTTTGACTCCCCACCTGTCCTGGTTGCCGGAGGCAATACCAAACATCTTCCATTAGAGGATTGGCCGCGCACCATTGTCGAGCGCTGCAGGGCTGCTGTTCTGCTCAAGGGTACAGGCACCGATGAACTGGTGCCTGCCATTGAGGAAGAGGTGAGGAAAACGGGCCTTGCAAATCCTGTGCGCGGCATATTCGACAATTTTGAAGAGGCTATGAACGTGGCTGTTTCGCTGGCTCGGCCAGGGGATGTGCTGCTGTTTTCGCCCGGCTTTACCAGCTTTGGCATGTTTCTCAACGAATTTGACCGGGGCGACAAGTTCATCGCCTATGTGCAACAACTTGAGAAACGCCAGGAGCAGGCAGGTTAAGATCGCTGTTAAAGTATTCCCCCAAACATCCTATGTTGAGCTTAGGAATTGTGCCGATCCCTTATACTTGAGGAAACTGCCAGCAGGGGGAAAACATGCGGCTTCAAAGGGGCGCGAAGCCTGCTCAACATTTGCTTGCCGGAATATGCGCGGTCATTTTGTGCCTGGTTTCGGCATGTGGGGGAAGTCCAGCTCAATTGACCAATAGCGTGCAGCCTGCGAAGACGCGAACGCCGCTTGCGCAAACAACATCGACAGCGAATCCAGGTGTTTCCATTGATATCCCCCGCCAGAATACTACGCCGGAAATTTCTCCCACGAGCGGCGTAGCTCATCGCACACCCGTTCCCTCTGGAAGCGGTGGCGTGCCTGCTGCCTTTCCCCGTTATTTCAGCTTTGGCGTGATGAATCCCCCTGGCGCAGCTTCTGACCTGGATCAGATGCGCTCGCAAAATGGTGCGGCTTTCGCGTTCCGTTACCAATATCTGACGGGGGGCGTGAATACCGGCAAGGGCTGGGAGACCTGGAATCAGCCAGCCGGGCAGTTTGCGACCTACTATATGCAGGAGAGCGCGCAACATGGCTACATGCCGGTGTTCGTCTACTACGAAATCTGCCTCTCTAACGGGCCGCAGCCATCCAGCTATTGCGGCGGGCATAATCTCCAGCAGGACACGGGCAACCTCGCCGATGCCTCGACTATGAACGCCTATTTCGCCAACTGGGTGTTGATGTTGCAAAAGATCGCGGCATTTGGCAAGCCAGTACTGGTTATTGTCGAACCGGATTTGTGGGGGTTTTTGCAAAATGCCTCGAATGGCTCGAATAACGCCGCCAATGTACCGGCCAGCGTCAGCTCATCCGGTTATGCCGATGCTGCCGGTTTTCCGAATACCGCGCAGGGCTTTGCCTGGGCGTTGTTGCATATGCGCGATAAATACGCCCGCAACGCTCTTCTGACCATTCATGCCTCGACCTGGGCTGCCGGTGCCGATATCGCTACCGATACGCGCCCCTCGCTCGATGTCGCGGGAATAGCACAGGCCGAGGCGAATTTTCTCAACTCGGCGGGTTTGTCCGGTAATCCGGCAGGCGTTTCGAGTTGGGACCTCGTTTCTAATGACGTCGCGGATTTCGATTCGGCGCAGCCGGGAGGTCGCTCCTGGTGGGATCGCTACAATAAGACCTTCCCTAATTTCGCGCGCTATCTCGCCTTCATCGGTGATATCAGCCGGGACACCCATCGACGTGTAGTAATGTGGCAGGTGCCGATGGGCAACCAGTATTTTGATACCATGAATAACACGCCAGGACATTACCAGGACAATCGAGCTGAATACATCCTGGGAAATGTAGCGAGCTTTGCTGCGGCGGGCGTCATCGCGGTGTTGTTCGGCCCTGGCAATGGTGGCACCATGAATATAGACGCGATGCATGATGGCGTAACCAATCCGGCCCCCATTAGCAGCTACGAGTGCAACTATTGTAACAATCACACCAGCATCTACCCGGATGACGATGGCGGCTACCTGCGTATCTTTGTCGGCCAGTATATGCAACATCCTGTGCCTATTGCCTAGCACAGGTCCACATTATCTAATCCAGGTAGCCGAGGGCCTGTAAACGAGCTTTGATGACTTCGATCTCTTCGTCATAGCTCTCGCTATCCTCCCAGCGAGGCGCGATATACCCCAGTTGCTCAAGGCGCGCAATTAAGCGTAGTGCGCTGCTTTCCGGCGGCTCGTGGCTGGTATTGATGCTCAATTCGGGGGCGACGGGTTGCTGATAAAGCTCTGTCGGCATCGAGGGAATATACTCATTGAGCGCCAGGCGTTGCTGGCGCTCACGCTCATCACAGTGTAAGTGTACTTCGACAAATCGCTGTATCTGTTCGCGGGCGAAGCTGCGTGCCTCTATGTAAGGAGAAACGGTGGTCGAAATACTGATCACTCCATTGCGAGCCAGGATGGCGCAAATATACGTAGTAAAGGCATCGAAGCCAGGCGTATGGCTGTTGTCTTCACGGATATCTTCCTGTATATGCAGTTCGAGTCTGAGCCACCGCGAGAGCGCCTGTGTATCGATGATCTCTACTTTATAGCCGCGTGCCGTAAGCGCTTTACTGGCAAGCCGGGCAAGCGTCTTTTTACCCGTTCCAGGTAAGCCTGTGAGCCAGATCGTAAAGCCTGGCTCATAATGTGCTGAGATGGTTGACCAACCAGACCACCGTTGCGAATACTGCGACATGCCCAGCGCTCCTTTTTTGAGGAAAGTATGCCAGGAACGGAAAAATGGGATGCCTGCGAAAACAAGAATTATTGGTTCTGCTTTCTTCATTGTATCTTGCGTAATTGCGAAGTGGCAAGTGAGCAAGACAACATCTATTTAAGTTCTTTAACCAGAGCATAACTACAGGCTTTTAGATAGAAGGAAAGATGCATTCCTTGTCCTTCTCAGGCGGTTTCAGGCAAATTGTTCTTTTTCACAAGACAACTACGTCTGCTTGCGATGCCAGAAGAAAGTTTGGTAGACTAACAAGCGATAGGGAGATGAGACGTTGTTTTGTGCCCCGTACAGGTACAATGTGAACAATGCAGTTCTCAACGCACTTCCAAAGGAGAAAAGTATATGACGATGATGATGAGTCGTAAGGCTCTGGAAGAGTATGGACTGGTAAACCTGGGAAAAATTCACTGGAATCTTTCGCCTGCTGCGCTTGTTGAACAGGCGCTTGAGCGTCACGAAAGTATTCTGGCGGCCAATGGGGCGCTGGCTTCAACAACAGGCGCTCATACTGGTCGGTCTCCAAAAGATAAATATATTGTTTCAAATGAAGAAACGGCTTCCAAAATCTGGTGGGGTGAAAACAATCATCCTATGTCGCCCGAAACATTTGAGGGCATTCGCCGCAGTCTGGCCGCTTATTTGCAGGGACGAGACGTTTATGTGCTTGACGCGGCTGCCGGGGCCGATCCTCGCTATCGCATCCCCATTCAAGTGATTACGGAACTGGCCTGGCATAACCTCTTTGCGCGCCAGCTTTTCCTGCGTGTCAATGACAGTGATCTATCCAGCGACCGGCCTGGCTTTACCATTTTATGTGTGCCGCATTTTCATACCGACCCGCGCACACACGGCACCCGCTCAGAAGCAGCGATCATTATTGACTTTGAGGAGCGCCTGATCCTGATCGCCGGTACGCAGTACGCGGGCGAGATGAAGAAATCGATTTTCACAGTGCTGAACTTTATACTTCCCGCGCAGGGCGTTTTACCGATGCATTGTTCGGCAAACGTGGGGCCGGACGGCGATGTGGCGCTCTTCTTTGGCCTCTCTGGCACTGGCAAGACCAGCCTTTCAGCCGACCCGAGCCGCCGCTTGATTGGAGATGACGAACACGGTTGGGGTGACAACGGCATTTTCAATTTTGAGGGTGGCTGCTATGCCAAGTGCATCAACCTCTCGAAAAAATACGAGCCGCAAATCTGGAACGCCATTCGCTTTGGCGCGGTCTATGAAAACGTGGTAATTGATCCGCGCACTCGTGAGCCAGATTATAGCGATGCCTCGATCACCGAAAACACGCGGGTGGCCTATCCCGTTGATTATATCGACAACGTGGTGGAGTCGGGTATGGCCGGTCAGCCCCAGGCGGTGATTTTCCTTTCCGCCGATTCCTTTGGTGTCTTGCCGCCCATCTCAAAACTGACGACCGAGCAGGCCATGTACTACTTCCTTTCCGGCTACACGAGCAAACTGGCCGGTACAGAGGCCGGAATCACGACGCCGCAGGCGACATTTAGCTCGTGTTTTGGCGCGGCCTTTCTGCCACGCCGCCCGGGTGAATACGCCAATCTACTGCGCGAGCGCATCGAGAAACATTCTGTTCGCTGCTACCTGATTAATACCGGCTGGACTGGTGGCCCTTACGGCATTGGCGAGCGTATCAACATCAACTATACGCGCGCGATGGTACGAGCGGCGATTGGTGGCGCGCTTGAGGATGTAGAGATGGTGACGGACCCTGTCTTTGGCTTGCGCATTCCGACAAGCTGTCCCAACGTTCCTTCCGAATTGTTGATGCCGCGTAACACGTGGGAGGATAAAGAGGCCTATGATCGGCAGGCGGCCCACCTTGCCGAACGCTTTAAAGAAAACTTTCAACAATTCACTCTTGTGGGAGATGAGGTCCGCCGGGCTGGACCACGCTAAATCGTTGCGTGTATTACAGATGGGCCAGGGACTCTCTATGAATGTCCCTGGCCCATCTGTATGCCCATTGAGCGCTGGCCCTTGCTTTCTTCAGCTAACTGTGGCATAATCCTGACGGTCGAGTATTTGTTTACATCAAATTTTTATGGATAACCGCACGTATTCAGCGATATACGAAAGACGTTCTCTATGCCTTGATTAAAGGGAAACAAGCATATGAGACAGAGTGACGGTGCCGATCTCCTGGGTACGAACCATCCGCGCAGCGCTGATATAGGACTCATTTATGTTGCTCCAGATGATGACCGGCAAAGTGTTTTAGCAGCTATTCTCACGCAGGAAAAGCTGGGCCGCCAGCAGATTGCGATCGTGTTGCCAGAGCAGAGTAAGGCATTCAGCCGCTCCGTCGATTTTGATGGCTTGAAAGAAATGCGGCGCGAGTTGCAAGCGCAACTTATCTTTATTGTGCCTTCCGGTTCATTGCCCGCCGAACTTGCTCGCCAGCGCCGTTTTCCTGTTTATCCCTCTCTTGAGTACTATGCTCAGGAACTGCAGGACGAAGACCAGACTAATGAAGGGAGTAAGAGCAAAGGGCCTCTTTTCCGCAGGTCAAAGCGGAGCGAGCCGCCGCCTGTTGCTCCTCATGAAGAGTTGCCACCTTCTCATCCAGTTTCGCCGGTAGTTCCACCAGAGGTTTCTAGCTCTGAACAACAGTCGAGCGAAGTGCAGCCTGAGCAGCCGCCAGACGATGATGATAATGAGCAGGTCTTTCCGCTTGTATCACAGCAGGGGCCTGCGCAGGGCAATGACGATATTACACAATCGATTCATCATGTAGTGAGTGAAAGCAAGCAGGAAGATCAGCCGCAGCCAGGCGGAGAGGGAAGTAGTATGGTGCCAGTTTCTTCTGGAAATCCGGCGAATTTGCCGATTCCTGCTGGCTCTGTAACGCCTTCTCTTAGCCCGGTAATAAATCTGGGCCAGAATCCTTACCTGACGCATAAAGACCGAAGAGGCTGGTTACTGGCGATTCCGATTGTGCTGCTGTTGCTGCTCATTGGCTTTTTTGTGTACCGTCCACTGCTTGACCTCATTTTCGTACCATCGGCGACGGTGACAATTACTCCGGTGAGTAAAGATTTGAAAAAAATCTATGCCATTACCGCGCTGCAAAATCCCGATCCTTTGCAGCGACAGGTACAGGCACGCTTCTTATATGCTGCATCTCCTGTGCAATCGCAGATGGTCAATGCGACAGGCACAGGGACGACGCCAGGAGCGCAGGCCATTGGTCAACTGACTTTCTATAATGAGCAGGTTCGTCCGCAACTTCTCCCTGCCGGTACGGTGATAGTTGACGCGAAGGGCGTGCAAATTGTCACGGATACAGATATCACCATTCCCGGAAGTAACCCTCCTTCACTCGGTCAGAGTCAGGTGATGGCACATGCTGTTGCTGCGGGCACGAATGGGAATATTCCAGCGCTTGATTTCAATAATGTTCCCTGCTGTATGCCCGGTATTCTGGTCTCCAATCCGAACGGATTTGGAGGAGGGCAGGACTCACAGAACTATACCTATGTGCAACAAAGTGATATAGATAATGCAACCAGCGCTCTTGCATCTACGTTGACAGCGAAGACATTACCTCTTGTACAGAAGCAGGTTCGAGCCGGGGAGCAACTTGTTAGCTCATCTTCCTGTTCTCCTGATATCACAAGCGATCACTCGGCGGGTGATCGTGCTACCACGTTCAATGTGAGCGTGATGGTGATTTGTACGGGAGCCGTGTACAATCGTGACGAAGCTGATATGCTAGCGGCTAATTTGCTCAAAAGCGACCCCGCCCTCTATCCAGGAGCGAACTTCGTACCTGTGGGCAATATAGTCACTACGGTAAGGAATGCAATCTTGAATGCAAATGGCACGATTTCCTTGCAGGTTTTTGCGGAGGGCATCTGGGCCTATCAATTCAGCGACGCGCAGCTCCATACGCTGATCCGGCTGATAGCGGGAAAGACACAAAGTGAAGCCAATTCGTTACTGAAAAATCAGGCAGGCGTCAACAAGATAACCATTCAACTCTATGGAGGAGATGGACATACGCTACCTACCGATACAAGTCACATAACGCTTTCGATCTTAAGTGTCACAGGGCTGCGGGGAAATACAGCACTTTCAATTTTGCGATTGATGACATGAGGGAGTAGGTGCAGCGCATAAAAATACACAAAATACTCTTTTAACCCGTTTATATAACAAAATATATAGGTCTTCCTCTTGCGATTTCCTGTCAGTAGTGTAAAATGTCAACAGCAGCGAATTTTGCCAAATAAAGGGTTAAAGAGGGATTTTTGCGATGAGACAGGGTGACGGTACGGATCTGTTAGGTCCGAATGACCCCCGTAGTGCAAGTATTGGTGTGATTTATGTAGCTCCGAATGATGATCGGCAGAGCGTACTTGCTGCCATTCTGACTCAGGATAAGCTTGGACGTAAGCAAATAGCCGTGGTTTTGCCTGACGAGAATCGCGCCTTTCAGCGTTCAGTTGATTTTGATGGTTTAAAGAGTATGAGGCGCGGTCTCAAATCCGATATCATTTTTATTGCTCCAAGCGGCTCCAGTCCCGCCGAATTCGCTCGCCAGCGTCGCTTTACCGTCTATACATCTTTAGAAAATTACGCCAGTGCTTTGCGTGCGGAAGCTGCGCCATCTGACAATGGAAAAAAATTTGGCCTTTTTGGTCGCAAGGCAAAGCCCACTCCGGTGGTAGTACCAATTGCCACTCCACCCGAGCCGGTACAGGTCAAACGGACGCTCCCTCTACCAACAGATGCAAAGAATGAACCAGTGGCTCCCCCACCTCAGACAGGTGGAACTGAAAAGGAATCCTCATCTGCTTTACCTGTAGCTGGTTTAGCCGCAGGAGCTGCGCTGGGTGCAGCCGCATTGGGTGCTGATGATGACGATGCTCTCTTTCCTACATTAGAGCCCACAGCGACGCCGAAAGCAACGAACGGCGCACTTGCTGATAGCACACCTGATCTGGATGAAGAGCAGACCTTTTCTACCCGTCCTTCCCAGGGAACGGCAGGCCCTAATATTATCGCATTTCCCACGTCTCGTCCGCGCTCGACCGGTAAATTACCTGCCGCCCCATCCACAGATCAGGATGTAAATATAGCTCCCTCTCCAATACCGAACAGAAGAGGAAATACAGGGAAAATGGCTGCTGCGGCTGCTTTAGGTGGAGCGGCACCTGGTGGTGCCGCGCTTGGTGCTGCGGCTGCCAGTTCTGCGACCCCTGCTGGCTCCACTGCCGCACCGGGAACTGGAGCGCCACCTCCGCCGACGCGAACTGGTTCAGGAGGTGGCGGAGGTGGCGGAGGTGGCGGCAGAAGGCCGAGACGCCGCTTGCTGGCTGGCCTCCTGCTCCTGCTGCTTACCCTGCTGTTGCTGGCGGGTATTGCTTTCGCGGCTCCTGGAGGTCTCGGAGCTTTAACCCATATTGTTCCAGGTGGCACACCTACGGCCACCGTGACCATCACGCCCAAAAGCCAGCACGTCACCGACAATTTTGTAATAACCGGTGTCACCGGCACACCTGATGCCTCTAAACGACAGGTGCAGGCCCGTGTGCTGAGCTATACTTCGCCCTCGCAATCGCAGTCTGCTCAGTCATCCGGTTCGATTCCTGGCAAACAGGCTACAGGGCTACTGACTTTTGTCAATACCGGTGTAAACGCGGTGACGATTTCGAGTACCACGTTGAGAGGGTCATCGGGAGTGCCTGTCACCTTTAATGGCCCGATTACGGTTCCTTCGGGAACCAGTCCGACCATCACGGTGACAGGTTACGCGGTGAATGTTGGTCCCGGTGGCAATATCCCCGCTTATGATATCGTTGGTCCCTGCTGTGCGGCGAATATCACGGTCAAGAATACCAGCGCTTTCACCGGTGGGCAGAATCCGCAACCCCATTCGGTTGTCGAGCAGGGGGATATTGATAGCGCTACCCACAGTTTAATTGCAGCCATTACGCCTCAAGCGAAAACTGCCTTACAACGGCAGATCCACAGCAACGAGCAGGCGCTGCCTTCGACGTTGAAATGTACGGCCAATGTTTCGGCGAACCATCAAGCAGGCGATCATGCGCCGAGCGTGACGGTGACAGGAACGGCGACCTGCACCGAAGAGGTCTACGATCAGCCAGCCGCCCAGGCGATGGCGACGAATCTGCTCAAGGCGGAGGCGGCGAAAAATCCTGGACCGGGCTATGCGCTGGTTGGCAACGTGGTGACGAGTGTGCAGAGCGCGACGGTGGTGGATAAGAATAACACGGTGGCCATTGTGGTGCATGCCGATGGCGTCTGGGCCTACCAGTTTACCGATACCTTGAAAAAACAAATCGCCAATGCGATTGCCAATAAGAGCAAGCAAGAGGCCTTAACCTATTTGCAAGCGCTTGCTGGCGTACAGAGCGCCACCATTGACATCTCAAGCGGTGATACCTTGCCAGATGCAAGTCATATAACCATCAATATTGCTCCCGTTGCGGGTGCGACCCCCACAAGCAGCCCAGGGGTTACTCCACCCGTCACTACTCCTACCAGCGCACCTCCTATCACCCCGACACCGGGGTTAGGAGGTAGCTAGACAAGGAAATACGCGCAGAATGCAGACCTTAGAAGGTACGCAACTCGGAAATTACGACGTCATCCGGCGCATTCGTGTAGGGGGCATGGGCGCTGTTTATGAGGGACGTCAGCGCACCGCTTTTGGGCGAAAGGTGGCCATCAAGGTCATTCTTGGTAATTATGCAAGAGATCGGGAGATGCGCCGCCGCTTCGCGCGCGAAGCAAAAACAGTTGCGCAGTTGCACCACCCGCACATTCTTCCTCTGATCGAGTTTGGCGACGAACAGGGCCTGTTGTACCTGGTCATGCCCTACATCGATGGCGGCACGCTCACGAGCTATCTACGCCACTCGCTGCCAGACCTGAATGTGGTCGCCAATATTTTCTTGCAGTTGCTTGATGCAGTCGAGTACGCGCATGAAGAGGGATTGATTCATCGCGATATCAAATCATCTAATGTCCTGCTCGAAATGCGCCGCAGCGGCACTCCGCATGCCTATCTTGCCGACTTCGGCCTGGTACGAACGATGTCAAATATGGAACTGGAGGAAGCTGGTAAGCCAATTCCACTCGATCAGGTGCCCGGCACTCCACATTATATGGCTCCCGAGCAGACGCGAGGCATCATTACTCCCGCGACCGATATCTATGCATTGGGCGTGTTGCTCTATCAGATGTTGATCGGCGAACTGCCTTATGATGATCCAGATGATGTCAAAGTCGTGAAGATGCACCTGCACGCGCCTGTCCCATCTCCCTGTGATTGTGATGCTTCCATTCCCTATGAACTGGGAGAGGTGGTGCGTACCGCTATGGCGAAACGTCCCGAACAGCGTTTCGCCAGTGTGGCAGAGATGCGCGAGGCCTTTCTAGCTGCGCTGGATGGCCCGGTTATTCTTCCTGAAGAAGAAGATGAGTTCGACGAACCGTTTTTTGCCCCAGAAACGCCGTTACCTGAACGCCGCCTTTCTATGCCCTTGTCCGCGGCAGTAGCCGAGCCGCAGGAAAGCAGGATAAATCTTCCCAAGGCAGGCAGCCCTCAGAGGAGGACCACATCTTCACCGCCTTTTATGCCGCCTGTGATAAAGAAAACAGGTCGCGCGCGCAACAGTAAAAGTAAACGACTGGCCTTGTTGATTGTGGCGACTGTAATGGTGCCTGTGCTGTTATTGGCGCTGATACTGATACCACGTCTAACGGGTTGGAGCCTGTTTCCCTCGTCTGTTCCGTTGATAGGCGCTTCGCCAAATGCGACCATCTCGATTACACTGAAGAGCAATACATTAAAAGATACTTTTTTGTTGACAGCATCACCTAACGTCTCAAGCCCGGACCTGGGCAAACGAGTCATTCCAGACCGGCTGGTAACAGCCTCAGCCAACGGTGTGCGCGTCGTACCAACAACGGGCATACGGACTATTCCTGCTGTACAGGCGAGCGGTCAGCTTTTCTTTGATAATCCCACGCAATCTAGTTTTACCGAGCCAGAAGGAACCGTCTTTAAGACCAGTGGCGGATTACAGGTGAGACTGGCGCAAACGGTAAACATTCCGCCTCGCCGGGGCGATAATGATGGCAATGCCTACGCCTCTGCCGTAGCTGTCTTGCCGGGGACAGTGGGTAACATTCCTTCAGGAGTCATTAACACGACCTGTTGTAATGGCGTGGTGACAGTTACCAATCCTGCACCTTTTCATGGCGGTGTCGATGAACAGTTTTTCCATGTTGTAGCGCAGGCAGACCTGGATGGTGTACGTGATCGTTTGATACAGAGTCTACAACAGCAAGCCTTGCAAAAGATTCAGGCACAACTTTCCTCTGATGAGGTGCGGGCTGCATCCCCATCTTATATCTCACAGGTACTTTCAAATGTACCCGTTGGAGCCAGCGCCAATCAGGTGCAGGTGCAGGTGAGCGTCACTGGAAGCGCGGTGGTCTATAGTTTAAAGACCGTCCATACCGTTGCTGAGCAATTGCTTACCAGAGAAGCAGTGCAAGCAGTTGGCGCTAACTATCATCTTAAAGGCACAGTAAATGTAGATCCGCCTGCCGTCATCTCCTTAGCACAAAAAGCTACTGTTTATTTGAGCATTTCTGCGCAGGGCCTGTGGGTTTACAATCTGAATCAGCAGCAGGTGGATGCCTGGCGCGCGTCGATAAAGGGAACTACGCCACAACTGGCGAAAGCCTTTCTGCGTACCCAGGCAGGAGTGGCGGACGTGCAGATACAAATGCCCTTTGGCGCAGATCACCTTCCAACTTCTCCTGATGAAATACAGATGGTGTTGGTGAACGCATAACTCGACCTTTCCCATGTGCTATACTTATGCCGTCGATGATGATACCGGCGGCATGTCGCCGCATCCTGAACAAAACGAGGTAGAGAATTGCATGGATACCATAGAGACTCCAACAGGCGAGATGCGTTACTATAATTCGATGCTTGATGTCATAGGCGATACTCCCTTAATTCGCCTGCATCGTGTTGCCAGCGATGTCCCTGCGTTAGTGCTGGCGAAGATGGAGATGTTTAATCCAGGCGGAAGCGTCAAGGACCGCATCGGGCCAGCGATGATTGAATATTGCGAGAAAATGGGTTTGTTGCGGCCAGGCGGCACTATCGTTGAGCCGACCAGTGGCAATACCGGGCATGGGCTGGCTATAGCCGCCGCAATCAAGGGCTATCACTGCATTTTTGTGATGACAGACAAGGTGAGCGAAGAGAAACGCAGCCTGCTGCGCGCTTATGGAGCAGAAGTCGTCATCTGCCCCAGCAGTGTGACTCCTGACTCGCCGGAACACTACAAAAATGTGGCGCATCGACTCGCCGAGGAGATTCCGGGAGCCTGCTGTCCCGATCAATATTCCAACCCCGCCAATCCCGCCGCGCATTATGCCACCACTGGCCCAGAGATATGGCGCGATACGGCTGGTCGCGTGAGCGCATTTGTGGCTGGCATCGGAACGGGGGGCACGATTTCAGGGACAGCGCGCTACCTCAAGGAGCAGAATCCCAATATCAAGGTTGTCGGAGCGGACCCGGCAGGTTCTATCTATTCGGGTGATATACCCCGGCCCTATAAGGTTGAGGGCATCGGCATGGAGATCTTCCCCAAGAATTATGATGCTTCGCTGGTTGACGAAGTGATCCGCGTGGATGATCGTACCTCGTTTTACTGGGCAAGGCGGTTGGCGCGTGAAGAGGGTATTCTGGTCGGCGGTTCTTCCGGTACCGCGCTTGCAGCAGCCCTGACCTATGCCCGCAACTTGACCCCGAATGACGTGGTGGTGGTGCTATTCCCCGACACCGGGCGCGGCTATCTGACCAAGCAGTTCAACGACACCTGGATGCGCGAAAACAATCTGCTGGTGCAGGCTGAAACGAGCGAACCCACCATGCGCGACGTTTTGACCTATCGCCGCTCGCACTCTCGTACTATGCCCCTGGTTGTCAGCGTCACTCCCACCGATTCGATTGCCGACGCTGTGGAGCTGCTGCGCCGTTACGGCATCAGCCAGACTCCAGTGATGGAGAACGGGCATATGGTGGGGAGCATCACTGAGAACTTGTTGTTGCGTCACCTCGCCAGTGGCGAGCCCCTGGCAAACAAAGTCGTGGGTGATTTGCAAGGGCCGCCTTTTCCAGAGCTACAGGCCGATGCCACAACTCACGAAGCCTACACGCTCTTTAGCTCAGGACAATCCGCCGTAGCGGTCATGAACAAAGACCAGTTGGAGGGCATTGTTACCAAAAGCGACCTGCTCGAGTACTGGGCGCAAACACGCACGCAACAGTAGCCCTTTTCCCGGCACACCTGTAAATGATGAAGTTTGATAAAATAGGGGGAATACTTGCCCTGTGTCATCCTGAGCGAAGCGAAAGATCTCCGGTGGTGGTTTGCGATTTGCTCAGCCCCCAGATCCTTCGCTGCGCTCAGGATAACAGGCTTGCACCTCCCCTCTTTTTTCGGGCAAGCGTTTGGAATTTCATTCAAATACACATTGACAAATCGCAAATCATATGTTACCTTTTCAACATGGTCAAATAGTTCAAGGGAAAGGAAGGAGCTACCAATGCGTACAAGTTCCGCACGTAAACGGCGTCCTTCGAGGAGCGAAAGATAGGCGTGTCGCGTATCCCCTATGAAGTATTCGATCATACGGCGGACGTAGGGCTGCATGCCTATGGACGAGACCTGCCCGAACTGTTCATCCATGCCGCAGAGGGTATGGAGAGTTTGATGGTTGCGCCCGAGCAGATAGAGCCGCGTGAGGTCCGCGAAATTCCGGTAGATGGGCATGATCTCGTTTCCCTGCTCGTCTCCTGGCTCAATGAGCTAGTTTTCCTGTTCGATACCGAATTCCTCGTCTTTCGCCAGTTCGAAATAACCACGCTTACAGAAACGCACCTGGAAGGTCGCGCATATGGTGAGACCTATGATGCACAGCGACATGCTTTAAGTAGCGCCATCAAAGCTGTGACATGGCACGAAGCAAGCGTTGAAAAACTAGATGACGGCTATAAGGCACGCATCATTTTCGACATCTAATAGCTTCGCTTGCCCGTAACAACCAGTAGCGACCAGAAACCATCTATTCACTTCACGCATCGAATAGGAGCATAAAAACATGGGCGACTCGAAAGGGAAGATTCCCTTAGAACGTGTGGACCCGTATCGCTGGCGTATACCGAAACGCTATAATTCCGAGATGCACGTATCCGGCATGGTCTATGCCGACGATGGATTGATAGAGCAGATTATCCAGGACAACGCCCTGCAACAGGTGGCGAACGTGGCGACTCTGCCCGGCATCGTCGGGCATTCGCTTGCCATGCCCGACATTCACTGGGGCTATGGCTTTCCCGTCGGAGGAGTCGCGGCGACCGATGCTGAGCATGGAGTGGTCTCGCCGGGCGGTATCGGGTTTGATATCAACTGCGGCGTGCGCCTGCTGGCGACTGATCTGTTGCACGAGCAGGTGCGCGGAAAGGTTGATAAGCTCGCGGATGTCCTCTTTCAGAATCTGCCGTCGGGTGTTGGTGGTGCTGGAATGCGCCAACTGAGCGCCAGCGAGATGCGCGAGGTCATGCTGCGCGGCTCTGCCTGGGCGATTGAGGAGGGCTACGGCTTTCCCGAGGATCTGGAGGTGACGGAGGAGCATGGCTGTCTTGCCGGTGCCGACCCTGACAAAGTGTCAAAAACGGCGGTGCAGCGCGGCCAGAAGCAGTTAGGAAGCCTGGGTTCCGGCAACCACTTCGCCGAAGTCCAGGTGATTGACCACATCTATAACGAAGAGGTAGCTCGTGCCTTTGGTATCAACCAGCTCGGACAGGTAGTGGTAACAATTCACTGCGGTTCGCGCGGCTTCGGTCACCAGATTGCGGAGGACTATGTAAAGCTGGCCGAGTCGCGGCAGAAAGATTTCGGCTTTCATCTGGTAGATCGCCAGCTTGCCTGCCTGCCTTTGCAATCAGAGGAGGGCAGGGCCTACCTGGCCGCGATGGCGTGTGGCGCGAACTTTGCCTGGGCGAATCGCCAGTTGTTGATGCATGGCGTGCGCTCGGCGTTCTCCGAAGTGTTCGGGCGCAAGGCTCGTCCAAAGGAGATGCCGCTGGTCTATGACGTCTGCCACAATATCGCCAAAATGGAGGAGTACGACGTTGATGGGCAGCGTATGCGCGTCTGCGTGCATCGCAAGGGCGCGACCCGTGCTTTTCCGGCTGGCAATCCTGCCATTCCCGAGCAGTACAGGGCGGTTGGGCAGCCTGTCCTGATTCCAGGCGACATGGGGCGTTACTCGTTTGTCCTCGTTGGCGCGCAAGGCTCGATGGAGCAGAGCTTTGGCACGACCTGCCACGGCGCGGGTCGCCGTCAGAGCCGTACTGCCGCGAAAAAGTCCATCACTGGCAACGAACTGATCTCGCAGTTGAAGGCTCGCGGCGTCATTGTGCGCGTTCACAGCAAGAACTTGTTGCCGGAAGAGGCTCCCCAGGCATACAAGGACGCGCAACAGGTAGTGAACGTGGTGCATAATGCCGGATTGGCTCACCTCGTTGCTCGCCTGAAGCCGGTCATCGTGGTCAAGGGCTAGTATCGACTTCAATCTTGTGTTAATCTTGTAACAGTATTCGTTTCGGCCTCCTGATGAAGGGAGGTATTACGCAGAGAGGTGCAATTATGTCAGCCGTTTATCCTAACTCAACCAAGCCGTTTGTTTGTCATGTTGTGTGGAAAAAGATTGCTCCTCAACATAGAGGAGCGTCAGAAAAGGATAAACGATGCTTGTACATAAGTCGCGTCTCTCTGCTTACGCGGTTTACCTGATATTCACGGGGCTATTCAATCTTGCTTTCTCGTGTATTGCCACGCTTAGTATGGTCTACCAGGTCGAGGTTGTGCGGCTCAATCCCTTGCAACTCGTCCTGGTTGGCACTACACTTGAAACCGTTGCTTTCGTCTGCCAGGTACCAACGGGTGTGCTGGCCGATATGTATAGCCGCCGCCTGTCGGTCATTCTCGGTGTCTTTCTTACAGGCATTGCCTTCATCCTCGAAGGCTCGATTCCTCGCTTCGAGGTGGTGGTGTTCGCGCAGGGCCTCTTTGGCATAGGCGCATCCTTGCAGGATGGAGCAGAGCAGGCCTGGGTTGCTGATGAAATGGGCGAAAAGCAGGTCGGGCGCGTGTTGCTTCGCAGCACGCAAATCGGCTTGATTACGGGTATGCTTGGGGCGCTGGTCAGTGTCGCACTTGGCAGTTTTCGCCTGAATATACCACTCCTTACAGGGGGTGGACTCGCCATCCTATCAGCCGTGTTCTTGCTGCTATTCATGCCAGAAGCACATTTTCATCGCGTGAAACAGGGCGAACGCCATTCGTGGTACTCTCTTACCGGCACCTTTCGTGATGGTTTTCGGGCTGTGCGCGGACGCCCCCTGCTCATTACCATCCTGGGCATCGCGTTGATTTATGGCCTGTTCAGCGAGGGCATTGATCGTCTTTCAACGGCGCATCTTCTCACGGATGTCGTGTTGCCCTCCCTGGGTCAGTTTAAGCCGGTGGTCTGGTTCGGCATTCTCTCGGTCGCCAGTACCATTCTCACGCTCGCGGCTACTGAGCTTGTGCGCCAACGGGCGAATATGAGTGACCAGCGGGTCATCGTGCGCGTGCTGTTTGTGCTGAATGTGCTGGGAGTAGGGAGCATTCTGGCATTCGCTTTTGCTGGAAATTTCTTCCTGGCATTGGCGGCGTTGCTCGCGCTGCGGGTCTTCCGCAGCGTGAACGAGCCAATTTTCGTGACGTGGTTGACGCAGAACAGCGAGGCGAAGGTGCGCGCTACCATCATCTCGCTGCGCGGCCAGTTAGATGCGCTTGGACAGATCGCGGGAGGCCCTCCGGTGGGCCTTCTTGGCAACCTGTTTTCCATTCGTATCGCCCTGGCATCAACTGCTGCCATCCTTTCGCCTGTTTTAGGGTTGTTACTCTATGCTGCGCGCAAGATTCGGCATAGTACACAGCCTGAAGTGGTGGAAAAGGAGGAAGACCGGGTGCCTATCGCCTGAAGCATAGAAGTGAACGAGGGAAGCGGGGAGCGTTCCAACGCCATCCGCAAGGGATGGCTCTACAAGCTGATAGTAGAGCCATCCCTTGCGGATGGCTTCCGTTCCCCTCAGGCACAAGTTACTTCCTTTGCTCATTTTCTACCATAAGTTGCTTCCCTCGCTCAATTTCTGCCTATCCTCATCAGGTCCATCGCCCAATTTCTGCCCTTTAGTTTGTAGCAAGCGATTGTTTCTCTTGAAGGGCTGCCTTCGGTGAAGTTTTCCGCGTTTTCAGCTTCAATTTGCCTGCGAGGGTGGTCAGGAAAATGGCCGAAGGAGCTACTAATTCCGCTCCCAGGCGCGCCCGGAACAGATAATCCTGCATATAGATCGAGTCTGTTGATGGCAGAATAAGCGAGATATGTCCGCTATACATGGCGGCCACGTACAACCCAAATGGGACGAGCAATGTCAGGGCGGCGAACATCTCCGGCTTGAAGCAGTAGCGTATCAGGAAGACGACGAGAGATAGAGCTACCAGCACGCTCAGTACTGGCCCTAGTGTTTCCAGTGACGTTGTGCCGTAGAACTGGAGGGTTTGCCACAGGTGATGAGTCGTTAGCAGTGACGATTGGGCCTGGGTTCCGAAGCGAGCGTGGATGAAGTACAGTGGATCATTGAAGAGTCGCCAGCACCACAACACCCACAACCCCATTCCCATCATACCCAGGATAGAATAGACCAGCAGATTGCTTGCAACCTGTTCGCGCTTGTGGCGTTTGCGCAGCCCGATGAGCAGGATAGTGAATGCCAGGGCAAAGAAGAAAATCCAGGCGTCATAGCGGCAGAGAGTGGCGAGGCAGATGCTTGCCGCCGAAAGAAGCAGATTCTTCAGCCGGTCATCCTGCGCCCAGGCCAGCAGGTAGTAGCAAGACATTGTCAGCGTCGCAATTCCCAACAACTCGCTCACCGGAACGCTTTGAAAGTAAAGAATGCTCGGATTCAATAGAAACACCAGCGTACCCAGGTAACTGATTAATCCTTTCCCGGTCAGCGCGCGTGCCATCAAGAAAACATATGCTCCGGTTAGCACATAGGCAATCATTGAGGGGATGCTGCCCGCCAGGCCGGTTGAAGTCAGGAAAGGATTCCAGGCAAAAGGCAGCATAGCGATATGGGGGAGAGGAAGCCATGTGCCTCCTAGCAACTTAAAGTCGAATGGGTCTGGCCCTGATATGAATTGTTGGACAATGCGAATGTGTTGGGTTGCTTCTTGCAACGTGAGCAACTGGCGCTGCTGGAAAAAGTAGTAGCAGGCGGAAATGCTGAGCAGAATGGCTGTTCCGATGGTTACTAATAGCCAGCGATCAGCTTTGTGATGCTGGGGGTGATGTAAAGCTTCACGTTCTGATGGTGGCAGCGCCGGTTTGCGAAACTCGATCATCGATTCGATTGTGTCTTGCACAGAGGCGACGGGCACATGCTCCAGTTTATCGTACTTCTGTACCTTTGAGTAAATGCCGCTGCCGTGTAGCAGGGTCGGCCCTCCCGTGGGGGTGATGGGGGTCAGTTTCTCCGCGAGATTAGCTATTTCCTCCCATTCAGGAGCAGCCGTTTCTTGCGCGTCTGGTTGTAAGTGCAGACCATGAATGGTTTTCTGCCAGTAATGGGGCCGCGTGAAGAGTTCGTAGAGAGCCATACAGGCGGCCACGCTTGCCAGAAACCAGTAGACCGGAATGAGCAGCATCCATTTCACCAAGCTGTATTGTTCGCGCTTCATACAGCCAAGCAGGTAGATGTAGCCGTAGAAGAAATTGCCCAGCAACAGAGTGAAGATGCTCATATAGATGATAGGAGTTGGAAAGAGCGAGGCAAAGGTTGCTTTGACCCACGATTGGAAAAACAGCGTCATGGCAAGCAGCACCCACATCACCGGGTTAATCAACAGGATGGCGGTTTTACCGCCAATCAGTACCTGTAATGAAAAGAGTTCGCGAAAACGGCGATAGCGGATATAGTGAAGCGGTTCGCGCATATGTACGAGGTAGGTCTGCATGTACCCTTTAATCCAGCGCGAGCGCTGGCGAATCCAGTTTTTGATGCGCGAGTTGGCTTCCTCAAGCGTTGTCGAGTCAACGATCACCGTCTTCAGGCGAAACCAGGAGAGTCGCAGGCCCAGGTCGCAGTCTTCAGTGACATTGAAGGCATCCCAGCCACCGAGTGCGCGTAGTGTCTGAGTGGGGAAGTGATTCGAGGTGCCTCCCAGTGGAATTGCCAGCCGCGCTTTTTGCAATCCCGGCAGGATCAGATCGAACCACAACGAATATTCCGCCGTGAACCAGCGCGTGAGCAGGTTCTGTGTGGCGTTGTAGAAGTTCAACCTGGCCTGAACGCAGGCGAGGTCTGGGCCGTGATTGGCGAAGGTCAACACGGCCTTTTTGATCTGTAAAGGATCGGGCTTGTCTTCCGCATCGTAGATCACCACGTATTGACCGGTTGCCTGCATCAGGCCATAATTGCAGGCGCGGGGCTTGGTTCTCGGCGAACCATCTGGCACAGTTATCACCTGGAAGTGCGGGGGCAGGTGCAGCGCCAGGATAGCGTTGCGTGTCTCGGCATCATCCTCTTCAGTCAAAAACAGGATTTGCAGCTTGTGGGCTGGATAGTCCAGTTCCTTCATCGCTTTCACGAATTGAGGGACCACCCGCGCTTCTTTATAGAGCGGGCAAAGAATGGTATAGGGCGGCCAGTTCGCATCTTTCAACGCATCGATAAGCGCCTCATCGATGCGCTCTTCACCCGGCTCTCGAATGGCTTCGAAGGCCAGCGCGACATCGAGCAGCAGGTGTGACAGGTAGCCAAGAGTAATCAGTGAAATGGAGATAGCCAGCGTCAATTTCCAGTTCCAGACCATGCAGCCAATCCAGGTCAGGAGCAGTGCAACCACCACTATGCGCTGCTTCCAGGTGATGGTTTGAAGCGCTGAATACTTGTAGCGGAACGGCGCAAAGGTCTGAATTCGCCTGTCGCCCACTTCGACGATCCTGGCGGCGCGTTCCGCGTAATCCTCCATCTCGTGCCATTTTTCATGTGTATCTCGTTGCGACTGCCTGGCTAGCCATGCTTTGTAGCTGGCTACCTGCCGCTGAAAACGCTCGGAAGTGAGTGATACTGATTGACCAGGAAGCGGTGTAGTATCCTGTTTTGCTTTCTCTATGCTTGTTTGCATCATTTTCCCCCTGACTACAGGCTGTACCATTTGAGCAGCACCTGCGCTGCCGGTTGCCCTTTGATCGCGAACATGCCAACATCGTCCCAGCCCCAGAAGAATGTGCCTGCGATAAGCGGGTCGTGAAATACGTTGGTCAGGGCGGCGTCATACGCTCCCGCCTGTTCAGCCGGATCGGCCTGCGCCTTCGAAGTGGCTTCCCAGGTTCGATAGAGTGCGTCGCTGCTGTTGCGATAGCCAATTTCTGTGATTAAGACATGTTTGTGTAGCCGCTGAGCAAGCGAGTCGAGCCTGTCTTTGATCTTGATGCGCCAGAGGGCGGGCATGTCTTTGGGGTTGATACGCGCTGGCGAATCCAGTAAAGGAATGTAGGTAGAAACTCCGATGTAAGTGAGCGCAGGATTGGAAAACCAGTTGGGGATCGGGTTGTCCAGCGATGACCAGTTCATATCGTAGGTCAGCGTGTTTTTGAAGACGCTGCGTATGCGAGAGATCAACTGGTTCCAGAGCGCATCAGGTACAGTCTGTTGCAGGGTTTGTAGTTCGGTGCCAATGGCCATTTGCTCGACATTGTTTTGCGCGGCGGCGCTGACGTAGGATTGTAGTGTGTTCCAGTAGCTGTTGAACCATGCCTGCTCCTGCTGCTGCGTCGAGAAGTGGATGCTGCCTGACCACCCCCCAGGCTCTCTCACGCCCATCAACGGCACAAAGAACACGCGATAGCCGAGCGAATGTGCCTTTTGAACCCCTTGTACGAAGCCGTCCAGCCCTGGAGTACTCGCACTTACTTCCACAGTGGTAGATGTTGAAGAGGCCTGGGAAAACAGCACAGGTATCTCAATCCATTGCGCCCCTGTCTGTTTTTTCATGGCGTCTATATTGGTTTGCCATATCGGGTCGTTTACGCCATACCCCCCAGCGTACCATTGTGGGTAAATCACGCCTCTTTCAAAGTCTGGCCGTTGTTGGGGATGCCTGGCTGCCAGCGCTTGTGCGTCGGCATTTGTTGATTGCGCCAGCGTGCCCGAGAAGAAATGGACAGAAAATAGAAACGTACTGGCGATAATTGAAGCCAGGAGCAGTGCCGCAACGCTCACTACTAATCGTCTGCCCCAGGATTTCTTCTCTGGAGTATTGATTTCTGGGAGAGGAACAGGTTCCATCGCTGGTTCTTCTACCGCTAACTGGGGCCGAATATCACGCATATGGAATCGCTGTTTGATTGCCTGTGCAAGTACACGTGTCGTCATGAAGGCGAAGATTGCCGCCAGGATGACCAGGATTTCAAAACAGAGGAACTGTAAAAACAAACGCAAACGAGACGGTTGCATTCTAAACACACCTCACATGCTTACTATGGAACTCAAGACTCGCCGCAACAGTCCAGGAATGAGCAAGGACTGACTTGTAGAACTGCACTGAGATACGTTGGGCGCAGTCGAATCTCCTGCTCTTGTTCATCGGATAATGTGGAAAGAAGTGAAGAGACCGATAGTACCTTTCCGTCTTACTTGCTTGCCAAGTTTGGATAGCCTTGCTATACTCGCACTAGAAGAAGAGGTTTGTGGAGAAGTTCTGGAGATTTGTAAAGGAGATTGAGACGTGAAGGTATTAGTGACAGGGGCTGCAGGTTTTCTAGGCGGCCACCTCGTTGATATGTTGCTAGAGCAAGGATATGCAGTACGGGCGATGGTGCGCCCGGTGGAAAATGCTTCGCGCTTGAAAAAGCTGGCGGGGGTCGAAGTCGTCGCTGGCGATTTGACAGACGCAGAATCGCTCAAGAAGGCGGTAAAAGGCGTCAAGCGTGTCTATAATGTGGCCGCTAAGACGGGACCCTGGGGGCTGGAAAAAGATTATGAAGCGGTAAATATCTGGGGAGTAGCCGATTTGATCACGGCGGCGATGAATGCAGGTGTCGAGCGAATAGTGCATACAAGTTCTATCACGGTGTACGGGCATCACCTGCATGGTATTGTGACCGAGGATGCGCCATTTCGCGCCGAGGATAATCCCTATAGCCGCACCAAGATAGCCGGAGAGAAGCTGATTCAAGATTTTGTAAAGGGGCGTGGCGCGCCTGTAGTCATTGTGAGACCGGCCTGGATTTATGGCCCGCGTGACAACGCAAGCTTTGGCCGTTTTGTCTCCCTGGTTGATTCCGGCAAAGGTTTCATTGTTGGTTCGGGCAAGAACGTTGTGCCTGTCGTCTATGTGCGTGATGTGGCACAGGGCATCATTAAAGCAGGTGAGGCTGGCGATCAGGTAATCGGGCGGGCCTATACGCTCGCGGATGACCGGCGTGTCACGCAGTCCGAATACCTGAATATGATCGCCGACTTCTTGGGTGTGCCGCATATTACGCGCCATTATCCCTATTTTGCCCTGTTTAGCGCCGGACGCATCGCTGAACTGGTCTGGCAGGCGCTAGGGCGTCGTAATGCCGCGCCACCGCCTGTCACCACCTACGGCATAACACTGCTTGGTGGCAATCAGGAGTTTTCGATTGATCGCGCTCGCCAGGAACTAGGCTACGAACCACAATACGATTATATTCGTGGTCTCTCAGAGGGCGTGAATTGGTACCTGGAGACGAAAAAAGGCAGAGTTGCTTCGCAGACTGAGCGCGAAGTGGTTCAGACAAGGTAACATGAATTACCTTGCCTCTTGAGCTGCCAGCGCGGGTTTCCTATTTCTTGTCCCAAACCAGCTAAACAGAAACGCCATCGTCACAAACACGAGGAGGGCGTTTCGTATAGCCACCGCTTCTATAAATCCAGGGACGTAAGGAGCGTAAATGGCATTGAGGGTGCGGGTGTAGAGATAGGGATAAATGATGGTGGTCAGAAGAGAGATGAGGCCCCAGCAGATGAGCCAGAAGCTGTTATAAGCGCCTGCATAGGCTAAGAGGGGAATAACCCACATCAAGTACTGTGGACTGAAGACTTTGCCCGTGACGATAAAGACGAGTACGATGGCGATGAAGGCCTGGAGAAGATCAAGTTTGCTGCGCCAATGCAGATAGATGCTGTAGGTATAGCCCAGGACAAAGAGTACCTCAAAGAACGTGGCAACCCCGCCATCCAGTGTACTGGCAATATTAATCGAGCCGTAGGTGTAGACTACCTGAACGGGATAGCCGAACAGGGTAGCGAGCCAGAGAATCAGGCTTCCGGTTGATTCGACCTGCACTGGCCGGTTCGCGAAGTAGCTGAGCTGGCTTACAACCGCACCCTGGAAGTCGAAGATTGCGAAGAAGCCGGTCACCGCGATGACGATACCAAAGAAGATAAGCGTATTTTTCCAGCGCCAGTATCGTATGCCTCGCAGCGTCTTCCATATTTCACCGGGGAATGTTCTGGCTGTGATTGGTTTCTGCGGTATGTAAAAACGTTGCGCATCCTGTTGTTCAGCAATAAAGAGGGCCGGAAGGAACAGCAGCGGGTAGATTTTCAGCAGGAAGCCGAAGGCCAGCGCGATATAGGCATATGTCCAGTGTTTGCGCTCAGCCGCGAAAAGGCAGAGCAGGGTGAGCGCGGCGGGAACAAGATCGAAGCGTCCTTCTGCTGTGCCCCATGCACCAACTAGCATGTAGAAAGCAAAGGCAAGCGTGGCTCCTCGTGGAGCGTAACGGAGGAGCAGCCAGTAAATGAATACCGCGACAAGCGCCATGACGATGGCAAAGAACAACTGGTAATAGGCTAGAGGCGCAAGCAGACCGGGTGAGAAAATAAGCAGCGTTAACGGGGGATACTCCAGGGGGAGCAGGTGGAAAGGCGGAATCACCTTATTGCCCAGCCCGAGAAAATGACATTGCGAGACTGGCAACAGGTGTATTCCGCTGCTGCCCAGCCAGAAGCCGAGAGCGTAGCACTGATAGCGTGCCGCATCGGTATTCGTCCAGAATAATTGCCAGGAAGCGCCACAAAACATAAGGATGGCTACGACAATGATAGGCAAGTAGGCCCGAGTTCCACTCCTGGCCAGCAATAGTTCCTGGAACCATCTCTTTCGCCGGTGTTCAACCAGCGCCGAAGTATTGTTTGTTTGTTCTCGCAACATGCTTCAACATGCGCCGCGTTCGGGACTGACGCAGGCGTCTCTCCTCAATTTGACATCATTTTAAGTGCGGTGCTAGAATTTTGACAGCAGACCTTGTAACTTAATGGTTGCCTGCAAGACAAGACGATTAGTCAACTTTGCCAGTAACGCCTCACCGTAATACCTGCTGGCAGGGTGATCTTTTACCTGAGTTTTAAAGAAGGATGTGATTCATATGGCCGAAAATGCTCGTTCTGAAACAAAGACTTTGAAAGTAGGCGATGCTGCACCTGACTTTACACTGAAGACCGCGAAAGGTGAGATGTGGCATCTTGCCGACTTCAAGGGAAAGAAGAACGTTGTGCTGGCTTTTGTGCCGTTCGCCTTCAGTCGCGTCTGTTCGGCACAGCTACCCTCTTATGAGGCCGAGCTTGAGCGTTTCAAAGACTACGACACGGAAGTGGTAAGCATCAGTCTGGATAGCACGCATTCATTGAATGCCTGGGCCAAATCGCTAGGCACCAGCTTTCCGCTTCTTTCGGATTTTTATCCGCAGGGGCAGGTCGTTGATCTTTACGGCGTGCGCAATCCGGGTGGATTTTCGAATCGAGCAGTAATTGTCATCGACAAAGAGGGCATCATCCGCTACATTTCGGTGTTGAACAGTCCCGGCGATATGCCAGACAACGAAGAGTTATTTGAGGTATTGCGCAAGTTATAGCCGGTAAGCAGCCGTGCATCCCAGGCGATGTACGGCTGCTTACCCGTTACTCCTCTTGTAGATTGATAGGTTCCCACGTGCTGCTATCGTATTCGGGATAGGTGATTTCCCAGATATTTCCTGGCTCCTCGCGCGTTTCCCAGCGCCTGAGCGCGTCCAGCAACACCTTGCGTTGCAGTTCAACCTGATGTGGCCCGCCCAGGCTATTTCCTAAATTGAAATGATAGGGAGCAATGGCACGTGGTGGGCCTGCCTGTTTAGTCTGTTCCAGCGAGACGGTGATTAAGACGGTAGGAATGCCCGTCATTTCGATTTCGCGCTGGATGATAACGCTGACGCGATGGCATAAGGGACAGCCAGCCGTGAGAATCACGCCGTCAGCTTGCGAGCGCGAGATGACTTTTGCCATTTCGGGCGCGGCACGCTCGTACAGATCGCGGAATTGCTGGGTGTATCCCATAAATCCCAGGTGTTTATCGTTTACCCCGCCAATAATGCCTTCCTTCGCCAGTTCGCGCAAGTGGTCTATAGGAAAGACGACGTTGATATCCTCGTCAGCATCGCGATGATTGTAATGCTCATGTGTCACCATTAAATCGCTTGACGCGACGTTGCCGGGAATGAGCCGCCAGCTATTATCGCCTTCCAGGTCGAATGGCTCCTGATCGCGCAGGTGAACACCCGCAGTTGTCACCAGGGCAAATACCGTTTCTTTCACTTCGCGAAAACGAGGTGTATAGGGAATGCAGCGACGTGACATGGGCATAGCACATCTCTATCCTTTCTATGAATTTCTCGCTGCATTGTATCATACAGCACGACCTGTACAGTTTAAGCAAACAAAAACCGACAGCCGTCCGGTTGCCGGTTAACATGCATTCTGCCCTGTTCAGACGCAGCTATTCTTCAGACGCAACTATTCGCTTTATTTGACCACTCTTGTTGAACGGTGTAATTCCCCACCTTTTTTGTTTGCCATGCGCAGATATCGCCAATTTCACCATTGTTCTGATCGTACCAGCCCTGACCCGGAATGGGATCTGTGACAGCCTCACAGAGTTCGTGAGAACTGGTTGAGGTGAGGGCGTCTTGCGTAGTAAGGTTGCCCATGCAACCGCTACAGTCTGGATAGGGCATCACGGTGTAGAAAATCTGTCCATTTATGGCGTCGTGATAGCCGCAAAATGTCGAACAGGAACTCGAGCCGCCCTGCTGGACGGTCACGCCACTGGGGAGAAACACAAAGTAGAGCGTATTCGAGCCAGGTTGTGGGAACGCACTGTTGTTGGCGATAGCGTTTTGCAGCATCTGTTGTATGTCGCTATCTGATACTGTGGAGGCTGGCTCAGGAGTAGTGAGAGTTGTGGTACCAATGCGGCTACCATGCCCAATTTGTTGGTGGGGTGTGCTATACTCGGCCAACTGATCCATGAGCGAGCTGGTAAGGATATAGTCGAAGAAGCTGTTCATGTATTGAACCATATCACTCAGTGGCGCTTGCTGCCATGCCGTACCCCAGAAGATGGTAAAGACCTGGACCGCGCCCAGCACCGGGCCATTATTGTACACAAGTTGCGGCGGGGATGCATAGGTTTTTTCGCTTGGCACGTAGAGGGGGACTATGTTGATAGAGCCGCTTTGCATAGAAGACGCTGTTTCAGTAAATGACCAATTACTCGCCATTACGTAACTCCCTTGTTTCTGGTTCTTTGCTCAGACAGACGGAAGGCAGGTAAGCATACTCGTTAGCAACGAGGTTGTACGACCATTGATCCGTCAATCCGGTTCCATACTCAGTCTACGTGGCAATACAGAAAAAAGAGGCAAAAGTTTGTAAAAAAAGTGTAAAGTCTTGCCGAGGGCGCATGCTGAAACGTTTCATCCGTTGCTTGTGTGATAGTAGTAAAAGATACTTCCCAGGAGGTAGAGAGGAACACGCTATGCCCGGGCGCACTAACTTACCCTCGACAGCCAGCAATGGGACTAAGCATGATGAAAAGCTCATTTCTGTTGTCGATGACGACGAGGAAATAGGCTTTCTTCTTGTTCAGACCATACATTCAGAGACGCCCTATAAAGCGCATCACCATACGCATGGCGCTCATGTCCTGGAGGCGATCCAGACGTTTGCCCCCGACCTCTTTGTGATTGACTACCGCCTGCCGGATATGACTGGCATTGAACTACACGATCAACTGCACACCTATGAGCATATTAAGCGCTCTCCTACCATTCTCGTAAGCGCCCAGAAGCCACCTATGAAGGAGTTGCGGAAGCGCAATATCACCTTTATTCCGAAACCATTTGAAATCGATGACTTCCTACAGACCATCCATCGGTTGCTGGCGTAAATGAGCATAGTTATGGCAGCCATACATGCATAGTATCATCGTTCCCTACCTGGTTTAAAACTCCTTTAGAGCAGAACCGACCCTTTTCCCTCAAAGAAAGACGTTTCTTTTTGCTTATTATTGCAGCAAAAACTCCTGTGTTTTTCTCTTGACATGTTCATAACGATATGCTATATTTATGTATGGCAATTAGCAAATTGTTATGTCAGAAGGTGTTCTGGAAATGGCCTGGTTTCTTATCGAGGTCATGCAGACCGTGTGGTATGATAACTATAGAACAAGGTGTTTGTTCAGAAAAGGCGCGTTAAGGGACTCTTTTGGAGGTTTAACATGAAAATGTCGCGCCAGAAAAACGGCACAAGGTTTGTGTTGAAGCATCTGCCTGTACTCGTACTGGCTGCCATACTCAGTTTGCTTCTCCTGTCAGTATCAACTCGCCAGAGCTATGCCGCAACTCCTCATGTTGATGTCATGTCGCTCAATAGCGCGATCAATCCTGCCTCAGTACGTGTTTTGAACGAGGCGATTGCTACCGCTCAGCAGGATGGCGCGCAGGCGTTGGTGATTACGATCAATACACCCGGTGGCGATATCAATTCGATGAAGGCAATGGAGATAGCTGAACTTAATAGTCCAGTTCCGATTATCACCTATGTCGCTCCTTCGGGAGCAATGGCTGCTTCGGCTGGCACTTTTGTCACACTGGCAGGACAGGTCGCTGCGATGGCACCGGGAACAACTATTGGAGCAGCCAGCCCGGTGACTGGCAGTGGTGGGGATATTGGCAGCACGATGAAGGCGAAGATAGAACAGATGCTGGTTGCCGATTTGACCAACATCCAGCAGCGCTACCATCGCAATGTCGAGAACGCGATACCGATGGTTACGCAGGCGAAAGCCTATACCGACCAGCAGGCATATCAAGATGGCATTATCGACTTTCGCGCGTCAGGACTTGCAGACCTGCTGGCGAAGGCAAACGATAAGATGGTCCCGATGCCAGCCGGAATGGTAACACTGCATACGCAGGGAGACAGCGTGCTAAATATTGACCAGAGCGCATTCGATACGCTCTATTCCTTGCTGCTTGACCCCAACGTACTCTTCGTGTTGTTCATTGTGGCGTTGATCGGCATCTTCGTGGAAATTTCTCATCCAGGAGCGATTCTACCCGGCGTGGTGGGAGGTATCGCGTTGATCCTGTTCCTCTTTGGCGCGGGGTCGATTTCTCCCAACTGGGCGGGACTGGCTCTGATGGCGCTGGCGTTTGTCTTGCTGATTCTGGATACCCGCCTGTCGGCGCATGGAGTGCTGACAATTGGCGCGCTTGTCTCGCTGATCTTTGGCACGCTCCTCTTCTTTAATAGCGGAGAGCCTTACCAGGGTCCGCAGGTCAATATGGTTCTGGTCTTTACAATGGCTGGACTGGTTGGATTGGTCAGCCTGTATATTCTCACGATGGTTGTTCGTATGCGACGACAGCCTGTCACCACCGGTACTGAAGGCATGATTGGAGCAACAGTAATTGCGCTGACGCCGCTTGTGCCTGATGGTCGGGTGAGTTATGCGGGAGAAGATTGGGCCGCTGTATTGGATAATCCCGATACGAAGGCTGATCCCGGAAACGAACTGCGCATTGTCTCTGTAGAGGGTTTAACCCTGCACGTAAAACCCACGTATGATTCAGGTACAAGTTCATCTCCCCTGTATTCCAGGGAGTCCTGAAGGAGGATTTTATGGGTATCGCTCTAATCGTAATCGTGGCGATCGTTGTCATCTTGCTGTTACTCTTTCTCTCGGCTGTCCGGATTGTGCAGCAGTATGAGCGAGGTGTGATCTTTGTGCTTGGTCGCCTGCAGGGCGCGAAAGGCCCTGGCATTTTCCTGGTTCCCCCGTTTGTTACGCGCATGATTAAGGTTGACCTGCGTATTGTCACCCTTCCGGTTCCGCCACAAGAGGTGATTACGCGCGATAATGTCACAATCAAAGTTTCGGCGGTCATCTACTTCTACGTGGTTGACCCGGCGGCGGCGGTGGTAAACGTGATGAACTTCATCCAGGCGACCACCCAGATTGGACAGACAACGCTGCGGAACGTCCTGGGTCAGTCTGAACTGGATGAATTGCTCTCGCAGCGGAACAAGATCAACCGCGAGTTGCAGGCCATCATCGACGAACATACCGAGCGCTGGGGCGTTAAGGTGACGGCAGTTGAGATCAAGGACATCGAGTTGCCCGCGACCATGCAGCGCGCGATGGCAAAGCAGGCCGAGGCCGAACGCGAGAAACGGGCGAAGATCATTCATGCCGAAGGTGAGTTGCAGGCCTCGAATCAACTGGCGGCGGCGGCGAATATCATCGCTGCACAGCCAAGCACCTTGCAGCTGCGCTACCTGCAAACCCTGACTGAAATCGCAGTGGAAAAGAACTCTACAATCATTTTCCCTCTGCCTCTCGACCTGGTTGAGCCGTTTCTAGGTTCTTTCAATCACCGGTCAGAGGGAGAGACGGTTAATGGTCATGAGCGACCTACCGTCCGTCCTATTCCCCCTCTGTCGTAACGAAAAGCAACGAAGCGCGCTCTCCTGATTACTTTTCTGGAGAGCGCGCTTTTCTTTGTACACCTTCGTAATGCTACAAGTTGCGGTTTTCGCCCTGCTTGCTACGCAGGTACTCTGCGCAGGTGTGGTAGGTCTCCTCAGAGATCAAACCTCTGGACATATAGTGATTGAGCATCACGTCCAGCTTTAAAATACTGATGAGGTTGTAACCATGCCTGCGAAGCCGCTCTGTAGCGCCATGTTCGCGGTCGATGAGTACGATCACGTCCTTTACTTTCAGGCCATTTTCCTCGAGTAATTCGGCAGTTTCCAGGATGCTGCTTCCGCGTGTGATGAGATCATCGATGATAATGGCGCTATCGCCAGGAGTAAAATGTCCCTCGATGCCGCGCTTACCGGTGCCTTCAGGACGGATACGGGCATAAATCAAGGGGATGTTTGTCTCAAGCGAGTATGCAGTCGCCAGCAGAAGCCCTCCAACGGGAACTCCTGCGACGACCGTAAAAGGGTGAACACGCGGACGACGTAATGATTGTGCCAGGTTGATTTCTTGTTGCATCAGCTTACTAGCAACACGCAATGCGGTCGGGTTGCTAATCAGCACTTTTGGATTTACAAATACTGGGGAGCTAACCGCTGACTCACTGACGGTAAAATTGCCAAATTGCACACCTCCGAGATCATACAGCGCTTGCGCTAGCCAGAGATTATCCAGTGACTGCTCTTTCGCCACCTCTCAGCATCCTTTCTCTACAAAAATAGGTTTACCGGTTTAACAGTATATCATATACCTGTGCTGAGAGTACATTTTTTATTGCGCCTCTTTGCTGTTCTGTTGGAAAGTTTTCAAAAAGCTAGAAAATAGCTAGCATACGTTCATGAATATCGATGAAAAAACTGTCAGAAAATCAATTTTTGAAGTTGACATAAAATAAGATGCGCATGAAAAACCGTTCAGAAAGGTATATCTAAGTTCATGCAAGCTTCAAAAGTCTCGAGTATACTATGTTTCGTAATGAGGAACACAAAATGATACAGGTACCGGGGGTTACGTAGTAGGGATGGAGCAGGGTACCGATATCTGGTTGAGTTTGGTGGGAGAAGAGGACAGGTGGTAGGGAAAAATTCTTTTGGGGTGGTTATGTGGAAGTGTGGAAATGAAGTGATTGCGTCGAGTATGTTTGCTGGCTGTTTCTGGGTTCAGGTCGCAGGGATGGAATGGAGATGAAACAGCGAGAGACTCACCACATGGAGAAGGTGGTTATGTGGGAAGGGTGATGATGGATGAGTAAGGTGGTATGTGAGGGTTCGTAGGGAAGTATGTACTCGAGCGTGATGAGGCACTATTTGTTGCGAAAGGCTCTTCCAATATCGGGGTGCGATATTGGAAGAGTTTTTCGTATGTATGCGCTTGCATGAAAACCCCACTTATGATACTCTGATAGCCGATATTGAGCCAGAAAAAGTTTGAGTATCTACCTATGCTTCTCGTCTCTGTCAATCACATTGGAAAATCGTTTGGCGCTGAACGTGTCTTTGCTGATGTCAATTTTCAAATCGACGATACGGACCGCATCGGGCTGGTTGGCCCCAATGGTGCTGGTAAAACCACGCTTCTCAATCTATTAGTCGGTCGCGAAGCGCCGGATGAAGGCACGATTGCAATTGCGCGCAATACGCGCATCGGCTATCTGACGCAAACCGCACACTTTCAGCCGGATAATACCCTGCGCGAGGAAATGCTCACCGTCTTTGACCAGCTTCGGGCCTGGGAGCAGGAACTGGGCGAGCTTGCGCAACAGCTTGCATCTCCCGAGGCGCAGGAAGATGTGGAACTACATGAGCTGCTATTGAAGCAGTACGCCGACCGACAAACGCGCTTTGAACATGCTGGCGGCTATACCTATGAAAATCGCGTTGACCAGGTCCTTGATGGGCTGGGTTTCACGCGCGAGCAGCAGACTGCTCCCGTGAAACATTTGAGCGGGGGACAGCAAACACGCGCCGCGCTTGGGAAGTTGCTGTTGCAAGAACCTGACTTACTCTTACTGGACGAACCAACGAACCATCTGGATCTCGCCGCGCTTGAGTGGTTGGAAACCTACCTGGCGAGCTGGAAAGGCGCACTGTTAGTGGTCGCGCATGATCGCTATTTTCTGGATAAGGTGACATCGCGCACGCTAGAACTGGCCTTTGGTCGTATAGAAGAATATCCGGGAAATTATACGCGGTACCTTGAATTGCGCGAGGAACGCATGGAGCGCCGGATGCGCGAATATGAAGCACAGCAGGAGTACATCGCGCATACTGAGGAGTTCATTCGACGCTACAAGGCTGGGCAGCGCAGCAAGGAAGCTCGTGGGCGACAAAAACTGCTTGACCGTATGGAGCGTGTGGAGCGCCCGCAGGATTTTCCTGAGATGAGCTTTGAACTCAATGCTGTAGTGGAAAGCGGCCAGGTAGTTCTGTCGACGCATAAACTTGAGGTTGGTTATCCAGCGTCCACAAAAGATAGCGAGCCGAAGCTACTAGTGCGCGTAGCAGACCTGGAATTGCTGCGAGGAGATCGTGTAGGCTTGATAGGCCCCAATGGTGCCGGGAAAACGACGCTGCTGCGCACCATCATTGGCGAGCTTCCCCCATTAAGTGGGCATGTCTATCCAGGGCATAACGTGCGTATTGGCTATTATTCGCAGACCCATGCTGGGCTCAATCCACAAAGAACCATTGTCGATGAGATCCGGCAGGTGAGCGTGCTGAGCGAGGACGGTGCGCGCAGCTTTCTCAGCCGCTTTCTATTCACGGGCGATGATGTTTTCAAGCCGATAGGCGCATTAAGCGGTGGAGAGCGCAGCCGGGTTGCTCTGGCGAAGCTCACCTTACAAGGGTCGAACTACCTGATATTGGACGAACCGACCAACCACCTTGACCTGCAATCAAGGCAATTTCTGGAAGAAGTGCTGGATGATTTCGAGGGAACGCTGCTCTTCGTCTCGCATGATCGCTACTTCATTGATCGGCTGGCGACAAAGCTCTGGGTGATCGAGCAGGGAGTGCTGATCCCCTATTTTGGCAACTACAGCGAGTATCGCACACGCAAACGCCCGATTGTCCTGGATATTCCCGAATCGCCATTGAGTAATGGCAAACCCGCGCCGGAGACACGGGCAAAACCTGCCTCAAAGCAGGTGCATAAAAAGCGAACGAAGGTGAAGGCGCGTACCGTCGAGGATGTCGAGCGTGATATCGAGAAGGCCGAAATGCAGGTCAAGGTACTCGAAAACGACCTGGCTGATGCAGCGCTCAAAGGTGACGCGGAACAACTGACAAAGCTTACTAGCGCCTATGAGCAGGCAAAGGCCATAGTTGAGGAACTCCTCGAAGAATGGGAAGTACTCGCATCCTCAGCAGAGGGCTAAACACCTGTTCTCTGTGTTTAGCCTTTGCGCCTGACGCCGGTAACAATGCCACCAATCAAACCTCCCAACGCGCCGAGGAACGGTACCACTGCTGCTGCTATTAGCCAGATTGCCAGGAAGAGGACCGGCACGATGAGGGGTGGTATTGCCTGTATTCTTGCCAGGAACCAGTGATAGGCGAATTTGTAAAGCCCTCCGATTATTCCCAGCGTGAGCAGGGAGAGAACCAGCGACAAAACGAAGCGCCCAACGCCATAGTGATACGCTCCCCGGGCAGCCGTCACGCACAGTACCGCCAGCGCGAAACTTTCTAATAAAAACGAGAGGATAATAGGTAAATGAGGTTGTGCAATCGGGAGAAAAGCGCCTGCGGAACCGGCAATCAGGGCAAGTATTTGTAAGCCTGCTCCTGATAGAAATGATTTCGCGCTGTCGCGTGGGGCCGACTGCGCAGGAAATCGTGGCTGCGCGTCTGGTGCGGCATTGGGCATGCGGGCCAGGTTGACTTGAATGGTTGCACGAATTGTTTGCGCTTCTGTGTCGGTTGGATTCAAGGCGATAGCGCGGTCAATGGCAAGCAGCGCTTCCTGGAACCTGTTCATATTGGTAAGCACCGCAGCGCGCATGCTCCAGGCCAGGGCATTGTTCTGATCGATTTGCAGGAGCTGGTCAATGACCTGCATTGCTTCCTGAAAGCGTCCGATCGAGCCAAGTAGCTGCGCCTTCAAGGTAAGCCCGTCTACAAAGGTGGGAGCGATCTGAAGCGCTTGTTCAAGGATATTGAGCGCCGCATCTATCTGTTGCATCTGTACTTGCTGGCGAGCCTGGTTCAACATGTTCATACATTGCTGCTGGCGATTTTGCTCCAATAAGGCCAGGGATAGCTGGCCCGAGGTATTTGGCGCTGTTGCCACACCTGTTTGATAGGGTAGGCTGCCTGATGCAGGGGTAGCTGTAGGAGGATAGCCATCGGTCTGCCTTGCCATCGAATCGTGCATGCCGGATGACGCCTGTGATTGTGAAGGATGGCCATTTATGGTAACACCGGAAGGCGAGGACATCTCTCCGACCAGTACGACCGGGCGCGGTTCCAGGCCGTAAACTTGCGGCAGGTGTTGTTCGTGAAGTTTGCCAGAAAGAAGGCTGTGGAGCTTCTGTAATGTGACAGGTTCCTGAGCAGCGGACGATGCCATGCTGCTTAAACCCACTATGAGGCGATACATCAACGCGCCGAGTTGTTTTTCCCCGACTTCAGGTGCTTGCTCATTTCCTCGGCAGGAACAGTAAAGCAGCCGCCCCTGCGTTTGTTGCAGACCGTTGATGAGGGTGGGGCCGAGTAACGGGCTGTAATCAAAGGGTGAGCTACGCAGGCTGCTCCAGATATTGCCTGATTGGAAGCAATCGAGCATGAGCAGTACTTGCGAGGCGCGACTGGGTACCATTGCCTGCCGTACAAGATTGAATAAGTGTATTCCGGTACCTGGCTGACCATATATAGTATTGGAGCCAGCAAGATAGCCTTCGCCACTGCCCGGCTCAATATAGGCGTGACCGGCAAAATAGATAAATACCAGGTCGCCCGGAGCAGCGATTTGCAGGCAGAGCTGGGCGACGAGGGACTCAACCAGTTCCTTTGTGACGGCGCTGCCAATCACTACCTGTACATCGGAGGCAGGCCAGTTCCCGCCACGCGCGTTTACCAGCCACTGGGCCAGCGCCCTGGCGTCTGTCTCGGCAAATTGCAGGGGACGAAAAGTGGAATCCTGTCCGGAATTCAATCCAATTATCAGACCCAGGCGTCTGCTCACCGATTCACTCCTTCAATTACGGACGTGTATAGTATCATGATGGTGTTCTCCTATTCTACGACGGGTTGCTGCTCAGGTGGTAGTGAGGAAGTACTTTTGGCGGTTCGCGCTAAAGAGGAATACTGTCGATTTGTGATATACTGACCATGAATCGTATAAGGCAACTGGGGGAATCGCATGCCTCGAATTATTGGTATTACCGGCAACATTGCCTGCGGCAAAACCGCCGTAGGACAGATGTTGCTCGAACTGGGAGCCGAGCGGTATATTGACGCGGATGCCGTTGTGCATGCCCTTTACGGACCGGGACAGCCAATTGCTGTTCGGGTGGCAGAGACTTTTGGCCCTACGGTCATTGCGCCTGATGGCAGCGTCAATCGGCCCGCGCTGGGCAACATTGTTTTTCACGATGCCGGGGCGATGCGCCGCCTGGAAGCGATTGTGCATCCGGCTGTTGGCGTGGCTATCGCTCAAGAACTGGCCCAGGTGAGTCCACGTGGTATCGCGGTGATTGATGCCGTGAAACTACTCGAAGGCGGTTCTGGAAAGCTTGCGCAGAGCAAATGGCTAGTTCTCTGTTCTGAGGAGCAGGAGCTTGAGCGTTTAATCAGGCGCAATCAGCTTAGCAGGGAGGAAGCCCTTGCCAGGATTCGGGCGCAGCCCCCACTTGCGCCAAAACTTGCGTTGGTCGATGAAGTGATTGACAATAGCGGCTCCTTAGAAGAGACGTATCGTCAGGTGAAGGCTGCATTTGAGCGTTTCTGTAAGTTGTTTCCAGGGTAGGTATGATGCTGAAACGTTGTATTTTTGCCTGCGTATTGATACTTGCTGTTGTCGCGGGATGGCTTTTGCGTGGAATAGATTTGCCAGGTGATAATGCTTCAACGAGCAATCGTCCCCCGGCAAATAAACCTGTAGTTGGTTCGACCACCCCTATCTCATCGTCGATCCCTACTGCTGTTCCCGGCCATTCAACGCCGCTCGTTCTCACCTCGATAGACGCGGATGTTATCAAGCGCACTGCCGGTCTATGGCCTGGGCGCGGGCAGCCTATACCGGATGCTTCAGCAGAGCATGAACTCCCGGTGGTTGACGTGGATTTTTACAACTGGCGCGGCGAACTCCTTTCTGGCTGGTTGGCCCTGGCTGCTCCAGAAGCGCCTGTCATCATTTTGACGCATGGTACACCCGGCAATCGGATGTCGATGGTGGGCCGAGCCGCTTTTCTTTATAAGCATGGTTACAACGTCTTGTTATTTGATTTTCAGAGCTATGGACGCAGCCAGGGAGCCTTCTCCACGCTCGGCATGGTTGAGTCGGAAGATATTCTCGCCGCTATCTCCTTTATTCATAGCCTGCCAGACACGATGAATAGTAAGATCGGTGTGCTTGGGCTTTCGATGGGGGCGACGGCGGCAGTCTTAGCAGCTTCGCGCTCACGCGATATCGTGGCCCTGGTCGCGGAAAGTTGTCCGGTGGATGCCACCCGCGTGACGGCTGATGTGCCGGATGAAGAGGCACGCGAGGCGGACCAGATGTTGGTCCAGGAGGTGTACGGCGTGGATATTACGCAGGCTCGACCGGTAGACTACATAGGAAAACTTGCCGGGCGTACCTCTACCCTCTTCATCAACGGCAATTCAGATACAATCACCCCGTTAAATGGAATGTGGTCGCTCTATCATGCTGCGGCTGAACCCAAGCAATACTGGATTGTGCCGGGAGCAGGACACGCTGAGGCATTCAGCGTCGATCCCACCGGCTATATACAACATGTCACTGCATTTTTTGACTCTGCCTTTGCTACATTAACACAATAAAACTTCTTAACGCTTGAAAGTCAAAATAAGCCAAAAATGCGTTTGTGGTCAAAAAGCAGCTCAAAAACACTTGTCATAAATTATTTAATATGGTAAACTATATCATATTAAATGAACCGAATTAAACAATTAATAATTTACCACCGTGTTGGCCTTAGAACTGGCAGGAGTTCGAAATATGGCATCGCACCTTGGGATTGATCCGGTTCAATTATTCATCCGCTTTTTACTAGGCTTGATACTATTAAGTACAAGTCTGAGCAAATTATTTCGCCTCTCTCGTTTTCGTCGTACTATCCTCGAATATCAAATTCTCCCACTCAGTTTTGCATCACACAAAATTTTCCTAATGGTTGTTTCCCTTGTTATTCCTATAGCTGAACTTCTTGTGGCATTTGGATTAGTGAGTGGCCTGTTTCTAAGATACTCCATCGGTATAGCGTGTGGGCTACTCTTACTCTTCAGTCTGGCAATTGCGGTTAATCTAATTCGTGGCCGAAGTGATTTATCCTGTCACTGTGATGGGGTTTTTAGCAGCCATCGTATTTCCTGGTAGCTAGTTGGGCGTAATTGTCTAATGATAGCTGCTTTGCTTTTTTTATATTTCACTCCCGCCCCTCCTTTTACTTTAGATGCGTTGTTTGACAGCCCGTCTTCTTACAGTCCTGTTTTTCTAAATACCGTATTACCAATTGCGCTTCTCGCCTTTGGAGCAGTTATATTGCTCTATCTTGCCAATTATATAAGTAGGTTAGCCCATTTATTGTCTTCATAGCCAACACGAATCATTCCGATTTAACAACCAGGAGTTTTGGGAAGAAAGTGGTGCTAGGGGATGAGCCAACCATAAGCATCGTTTTTCTTTTGTAGAAAGGAGCAAGCAGGGTGCCTACTCCCTGGATAATTAGTACGGTTGCTCTCTGGATTGTCGTACTATTTGAAACAGCGTTACTTGTATTATTGCTGCGGGCCTTGGGGGCATTACGTCAACAAATAACTCGTTCAACCCAGGTAGTTCCGGGAGGAATTAACATCGGGGAGCCAATGCCATCTCTAGAGGCAATAGACCAAGATGGTAGAAAAATTACTTTGGAAGAATTTCAGGGTCATCATCGTATTTTGGCATTTATATCGCCGGGATGCCAACCGTGTTCACAAGCCATCAAGGTACTTGATACCATGCGGCTAGAACAACCTGGTTTACCTATTTTTGTTGTCGGTGCCTCTAATTCAGATGAAAACGCTGCCTATGCTAAGGAACAAGGTGTAAATATCCCTATTCTTACACCCTTACCTGGGTTTGGTGGAGAACGTTTTCGGGTGAGGGGCGTACCGATTGTTTTTATCATTGACGAGAAAGGAGTTGTGAGAGCTAAGGATACTATAACCCGGCGGGAACAGGTATATGAGCTTTTAAATCAGGCGAATACACCCGTTGCAACCCATGGCAGGTGAGGCTTAAGCTCAAATTTATTGCTTATACCCACCCAAATTTGTTTGTCGAAGTACGTCTCATTAGAACGGAGGAAACCATGAAAAATATGCCTTCTACTTCAGAAAATGATGCGAAGGAAATTCGTCCGCGTCGTACTTTTTTCCGGTGGCCAGGTCAGTTTGCAGCAGGTGCTTCGCTTGCAGGAATAGGTCTTGCAACTCGACCATTCGAAGCCCTAGCAAAGCAGAGTATACCTTTGTGTCCTTGTAGGGTAGTAAGCTGTGCATATAACAATGCATGTCGTTCGGCTAATCCTAATTACCCGCTTCGGGTGACCTACATCCCCGGAGACTCGTTTTGTTCTGAACAAACAATCTGTACAAATACTTGTTCGCTTTGTTAATAGCAGCGTAGAGTACTGGCATTAGAAGTAGAAAGGACTGGGGTCATCATGACCCCAGTCAATTAAGATGTATTAGACTTTGTTGCTTGTTCAAGCGCTATCTATTCCTCAAGAGTAATCCTTTTTCTATGTATCTCCTCACATGTTTTTGTCCTAAATGCGCTAAAAAGTGCTGCGAGAAAATTTAGTCTTACAGCCATAAAAAGTATGGCATTAGGACGTGAATCCCCCATTCACTCTATTGACAGTAAGATGTATCTGTACGTATAATCTGCGCAGCTATTGATTCTAATTGTGTATATTAAGCAGTACCTCAGTAGTGTAATCGATAGCAATTCAACCGTGAAGTTGATCGCTCATACCAGTGAGATTTAGCTGCTTTCTGACGTAATTATCGTAAGGGATACTGCTTGTGTCTGTTGCCAAGCATTTAAACCCTCACTAATGTAAGAGTGTTAGTGGTTTTATTTCGTAACACTGAAGGAGGCTGACTACCTTGAAAAGAAGTTGGTCACGTATTTTTGCCCTTGTCCTGGGCATACCGTTGATGCTGGCTCTCCTGGCAGCCTGCGGTGCAGGAACAGGTGGGACTGGCGGCAACACGCCTACCTCGAATATCATCATCAAGATCGGCACTGATCTTCCCGTGAGCGGGGCTGATGCTGGTAGCGGTAAGCCTGCCGAGAACGGTGCGCACATGGCCGTGGATGAGGCGAACGCTTCAAATTTCCTGCCAGGTTACACGTTTGTTTTCGACCCAAAGGATGATGTCGGCGCGAACGGTACGCATGATCCAACCGTTGGAGCTGCAAACGTTACCTCGTTGATTGGCGACGCGGAGGTGGCTGGTATTATTGGTCCGTTCAATAGTAGCGTGGCGACTGCCGAAATGCCGATTGCTAACCAGGCACCAATCGCGTTGATTAGCCCGTCTAACACCAACACCTGCCTGACCCAGGATGCTCCTGCTACCGGATGCACCGGCAAAAACGATCTGGTACCGACCCTGCGTCCAACAGGTAAAGTGACGTACTTCCGTATCGCGACCACCGATAACCACCAGGGACCGGTGATGGCTGATTACCTGTACAAGACGCTCAACCTGCATAACGTCTACGTCATTGACGACACTGAAACCTATGGTGTGGGCCTCGCCAACGCTTTCATTCAGGAATGGAATACTCTCGGTGGAAAAGTGCTTGGGCATGATAGTATCAAGAGTACCACCGACTACACAGGCGAACTGACGAAAGTCGCAGCTACCCATCCTGATGTCATTTATTACGCGGGTGTTGATTCTACAGGCGGTACTCAGATTCGCAAGCAGATGGTTGGTGTTCCTGGTCTGTCGAAGACCCCATTTGCAGGCGGTGATGGTATCCAGACGAGTCCTTTTGCCACTGCTATCGGCACTTCGAGCGGCGGTCCGGTCTATAGTACCGTTGCTGCTGTTGATGCGACCAAGGTTCCATCTGCTGCCAGCTTCATTCAGAAGTATCAGGCGAAGTATGGCCCGTTGGGCGCTTATAGCGCTGGTGGTTATGACTGCGCGAAGATTCTGCTCAACGCCATCAAAGCCGCTATCCAGGCCGGGGCTAAGCCGCCCACCAACTCGGCTGACCTTGCTACGGCCCGCACGTTCCGCCAGGCTGTAATCGATCAGATCGCCAAGACCAACTATAACGGCGTCACCGGGCACCAGAGCTTTGATGCCAACGGCGATACCACCAATAAGACCATCTCGATCTACCAGCTTGCTGACGTGAGTGGTTCTCCTGGTTGGAAGTATGTCACCGCCGAGACGCTGCCGTAACAGACAACTGATCTGGCTGGAAGCCGGATAATGAACCTTCCAGGTTAGAGGAAGCAGGGAGTAGTCAATCTTATCCATTTGGATGCTGACTACTCCCTCTCTTGCTATTCTTGACCTTTGTATAGTATAAATTATATATATTTTGCACAGTTATTTCCCTGATGAGGAGGGTTGCCGTGAATTTTACGCTGATCGGCCAATTGCTCATTGTTGGGCTGGCAAGCGGCGCAATCTACGCGCTCATAGCCTTAGGCTATACCATGGTTTACGGTATCATCGAGCTGATTAATTTTGCTCATGGTGATATTTTTATGATTGGCACACTGGTTGCAATTGTGGTAATTGATGCCCTGGGGGCCGCGAATAATCCTCCCACCGGAATTGCCCTTGTAGGGGTAATTCTTCTGGCTTTCATCGCATCTGTCGTGGTGTGCGCAGTGCTAGGAGTAGTTATTGAACGCATAGCCTACAAGCCGCTGCGCAATGCTCCACGCCTGGCTCCCCTGATTTCGGCCATTGGGGTCTCCCTCATTCTCGAAGACATTGGAAAGCTCTGGAAAGGCTTGAGCCCCATCCTGTTTCCACAGATCTTTCCAAATACCACGTTTTACCTCGGTTCTATTTCTGTGAGTACCATTGATATCTTCGTTATCATCGTCGCAGTGATATTGATGGTTGCCTTGCAGTGGTTCGTGAATACGACTCGTCTTGGCCGGGCTATGCGTGCCGTGGCTCAGGATCGCGAAGCGGCTGCACTTATGGGGGTCAATGTTGACCGCGTGATCTCTATTACCTTTTTGATTGGAGCGGGCTTAGCAGGGGCGGCCGCCGTTATTTATGGCTTGAAGTTTGGCAGTACTGTTTTCTATATCGGCTTTAATCTCGGGCTTATTGCCTTTACTGCTGCGGTGCTTGGCGGTATTGGTAATTTGACCGGCGCTATGCTGGGCGGGCTGGTTATTGGCCTCATCAGTTCTCTGGTCACCATTATTCCAAACTCGAACGATCCATCAACTCATGGCTTCGGATTACCGCATGGTGGTGTTGCCTGGGTTGAGGTGTTCATCTTTGGCATTTTGATCCTCATTCTCGTATTTCGTCCATCTGGCCTGCTCGGTTCTCATACACCTGAAAAAGTGTAGTACCGGCCTGAAAAATGTCTTACATATTTTGGAAGTGAGGTAAGGCGCGTATGGCTGTTTCAACGAACGACCGGTGGCTTGTTCCAGCACGCGATACACGCATGCTTTTGGTAAAGTGGGTCCTGGCCCTGCTCGTTCCCCTGCTTGTCTTTAACTTTGCATGGCAGGGAGACGCGCTCATCAACAATGTCATTCTGGGCATAAATAATCCGGCGGCTGCAAACACCACGCTTGACCAGCTTATTGAAGCCGCCGTTTTTGTCGTCGTTTTCTATGTGGTTATCCTGATTCTGGCAGGCTACCTGGTTGCCTCAGATAGTGGCCGACGAGGGATGGTGGAAGTCTGGGCTGATGTGCTGGTGTTCCTGGTCGTACCTATTTTGCTTATTAATGCGACTGCAAACCTCATTTTGGGTGTTGCGGTGTCCGCTATCGTCTGGGGCATCTATTTTTTACTGCGCAAACGTATTCCGGCTTTTACTCGTTTGCAACCACAATCCTTGCTTGACAATTTGCAGGTAATTTCACAAGAGCAGCGAGCTGCAATAATGAACCGGGCGCGCGCGGGTGGTTTCTGGTTGGGAGCTTCGCTCGCGCTTGTCTGGATCATATTTGATATCCTGTTCTATGTATCGGGACAATTGGATACCGAACTGCTCATTTTTGGGGTTGTGCGTACTATCATTCTGCCGATTGCAGGCTTTTTGCTTGGCACACTTGGTGGCAGGGTTGCGCTCCGGCATGTGCTAAATGCCAACGGAGAATCAGAGAATGGTAGTCGCCAAAAACGTGAGCGTTTACAGGCTACTTCGCGTGTGCGCGAGGAAGCAGCGGATGTTGTTCCTAACGATTTGCCGTTACGCAGCAAGGGAGCCAGGAATTTTTATCTGCTCCTGGTCATTGTGTTTGTTCTCTTCTACCCGGCGATAGATCCTTTCCTGTTCGGTTATGGAACGAATGGCCGTCTGGCCGGGTATGGAGATGCAGGTTTCTATGTGATCCTGGCGCTGGGCTTGAATATTGTGGTGGGCTTTGCCGGACTGCTTGACCTGGGGTACGTGGCTTTCTTTGCTATTGGCTCGTATGCCTGGGGCATGATTGGTTCGACCCAGTTGACGAACGTATTGAATCTGCCACCAATTAATCCGCAGGTCTTGTCTGTATTGTTCTGGCCTATGTTGTTAATAGGGGCCTTGATAGCGGCTTTTTGGGGCGTATTGCTGGGCGCTCCCACGTTGCGCCTGCGCGGTGACTATCTCGCCATTGTCACACTGGGCTTTGGTGAAATTGTGCCAGTGTTCTTCCTGAACCTAGACCAGTATACGAACGGTACCAATGGTATTGTCGGTGTACACTCACCTGCTTTCTTTGGTATTGACTGGTCTACCATCACTCCTGTTCCCTACTACTACCTGATCCTGGCCTTGATCGCGCTTACTATTTTTGCTAACATTCGCCTGCGCGACTCTCGCCTGGGACGCGCATGGATAGCCATACGCGAAGATGAGATTGCTGCCGCGTCGTCAGGCGTGAATCTGGTCAGGACGAAGCTGTTTGCATTTGGCGCGGGCGCATTTTTCTCGGGCATTGCCGGAGTGTATCATTCAGCGAAGCTGGGCCAGGTCTCCCCTGATAACTTCAGCTTCGGCGACTCGGTGATCTACCTTGCAATGGTGGTAATTGGTGGGTTAGGCAGCATTCCGGGTGTGATTGTCGGAGCGCTGGCCGTCTATTCGATCAACCTGTTTATTCTAGCTCAGCTTGATTCAATGGCGACCGATCCTACCAATTTCATGTATGGCGTCAGCCACTTTATTACCCAGTATATCCCCGGCTTCACGTTCGGGAATATCCGTAATCTGGTCTTTGGTGTAATTCTCATCGTAATTATGATCTTCCGCCCGGAGGGTCTGATTCCAAGCGCTCGCAGGAGACGAGAGTTGCATCATGAGGTAAATGAGGGGCCTGAAGAGGGCGCGCTAGATGTGATACCAACCGCGCCAGGTTTTGAGACAGAGGTTCATGTCGAGTAATAGTAAGCGGGAGTGACTCTATGGGTATTGATCGAACGACAGTCCATGAAGGCCAGCCTCTGTTGGATCTGAGAAATGTTACCAAACATTTTGGCGGTCTGGCCGCAGTGCAGGATGTGAATTTGCAGATCTGGCCGGGTGAGATCATCAGCATTATTGGGCCAAATGGCGCAGGGAAAACCACCGTATTCAATCTCATCACGGGGATTTATCGCGTTTCCACAGGCGATATATTGCTGGAGGGGAAAACAATTGTGGGTTTGAGTCCTGACCGCATTGTGCGGCGCGGTATTACTCGTACTTTCCAGAATATTCGCCTGTTCAATAACATGACGGTGCTGGAAAATGTCCTGGTCGGCCAGCATACCCAGCTAAAATCGTCGGTCTTTGGTGCGTTGTTTCGTCCGCCGCACACAGTACATGAGGAAGAAGAGGCTCGTAAGCATGCTATCGAGTTGCTGGAGTTCTTTGGGCCAGAGCTGGTCGAGCGACAGGAAGAGTATGTAATCAACCTGTCCTACGCCCAGAAGAGGCGCGTTGAGATCGCCAGGGCACTGGCGGCCAAGCCTAAATTACTCCTGCTCGACGAGCCGACGGCAGGCATGAACGAGGCAGAAACGCTCGAGGCCGTGAAGTACGTGCGCCGCCTGCGCGATGAACTTGGCCTGACCATTCTGTTGATTGAACATAAACTGGCTGTGACTATGGGCATTTCTGATCGCATCGCGGTGCTGGACTATGGCCGGAAAATTGCAGAAGGACTGCCTGAAGAAGTTCGCCGTGACGAGAGAGTGATTGCGGCCTATCTTGGTAAGCCAACCACTTCCGAGCGCGAAACAGAGCAACAGGCTGCTGAGTAGTGGAACCTGCACATCACAGCATTACTTCATACGAGCAAAAGGGAACGATATGTTACGATTAGCTGATGTAGATACATTTTATGGCCCGAGCCAGGTTCTGCACAATGTCTCACTCGAAGTGAACAGGGGCGAGATAGTCTGCCTGCTCGGGGCGAATGCTGCTGGTAAGACTACCACCATGAAGACCATTTTTGGTCTGGTGCGCCCGCGCAATGGCATTATTGAATTTGAGGAGAAGCGTATCGATCATATGCCCACCGGTCAGATTGTGAGCCTGGGCATGGCGCTTGTTCCAGAGGCCAGGCGCATTTTTCCGCGTATGACAGTGCTGGAAAATCTGGAGATGGGAGCTTTCATCCGCACCAATCGCGCGGAAGTGAAGGAGGATCTCGATCATGTCTGCCAGATTTTCCCGCGTCTCAAGGAGCGCCTGAAACAACTGGCTGGTACGATGTCCGGCGGCGAGCAGCAGATGCTGGCGATGGGAAGGGCCTTGATGTCCCGTCCGCGCATGATCTGTATGGACGAGCCTTCGATGGGACTTTCGCCGATCCTGGTGGAAACCGTGTTTAATACCATTTTGCGTATCCGGCAGGAAGGCGTCACCATTTTCCTGGTTGAGCAGAATGCTTCAATGGCGCTAAGCCTCGCCGACAGGGGCTATGTGCTGCAAACAGGACGTATTGTCTTGAGCGATTCCGCTAAAAATCTCCTGACCAACGACCTTGTGCGCCAGGCTTACCTGGGCGGCGCATAGACAGGAAAAGCGACAGAGAGGGGCGTGGTATATTTATTCCACTCTGTCGCTTTTTGTGCCTAGTACTTTTCATCAAGCTGTTTATGTAATGCAGCGATACGTCGTCTGACCTCTTCAATGGTTTTCACACCCAGTTCCTCCATGTCTTCCAACAGTGATTCAAGACGCTCTAACAGCTCCATCTCTGTATATTCTTCGAGGTCAACCTGTTCTACATCCTCTTCATGGATGTCCTTTTGTTTCTTGTTCGATTTGCTCATATACGTTTATCCCCTTAAAGTAGTAAATTTGTGCTTGCGAACTCTATTTTACTGTATATCTGGGTTAACATAAAGCATCATCAACCAGATCAGGAAAAAAGAAAGGATGTGTTTGGGTCTTCGTAGCTCCATCCCGCCTGAGAGTCGTTACCGCTGTCTACCAATGTGGGCACACCCTGCACCTGTCCGGCGCTATTGATAGTAGCCATATACAGCCCATTGCCACCACTCAGCTTCTGTCCGTTCCAACCGAGCCTGCCTCGTGTAACAAACGCGAAGTGCTGACTATCCGCTTTCCAGAGACTATTTTCAACGGGCTGGAGCAGGCTGTTGGCCGCTGGAAGGGTAGCGGTCGTTTCCCGGGACATGCCGGTTGCGTCGCTCAGGAGCAGTTGTTGGCGCTGGCTGGCAATTTGCACCAGTGAAAGCGTATGCAGGCCGTCGAGGAGAAGAAACTGACTGTCAGGAGACCAGTAAGGAACGCTGTCGGCCTCGGCTGTAAAGGTGAAGCTGTTGGCCGTTTCAAGGTTCTGAACAGTGTAGCGCGTACCGGTCGTGTAAAGGATGCTTTTGCCATCGGGCGACCAGGCGAATTGCATGCAGCTACAGGTTGCGATAATCCTATCTTGCGCATGAGGTTCGCGTACAAGAAGCTGGACGGTGATTGAACCAACGTGTTGCTGAACCGGTGCGGGTAGGGCATAGAGAATGGCTGGCTTCTGATGGGCTGGCTGCCACAAAAGGCGCTCCATAGTTGCCGGCAGTGGATGCCCTGGTAGTCCTCCCTGCATAAGAAAGGTAAAGTTCGTACCTGCCTCGGTGGTGGTGAAAACGCCCTGTTCATTGTTTCCGAGTGCCAGGAAGCCGGAGGATGAAAGCGAGGGAATGGAGTAAGATGGCGGAAGCGCTTTTCTCGCAATGGTATCTGGCTGATCGCTCTGTGAAACCCACCACGTGGCATCAGTCGCCTGATGATAGGAGCCTGCCGATTCTTCCCGGTAGAGCAGGCGATTTCCGTCAGGGTTCCACCAGGCGTTACTATGAAGAATACCCGCGCTGGATGGCGCAATAGGAATGGGGGAACCGCCATCAATTCCTACCGTATTCAAAGAGGACGGCTCATCTCCCGGCAGTCCAGTGAGCGGATTGCTCTTCAGGTGTTTTCCGGCATTGGTTTTCGCGAAATCTGAGTCAAGCAGACGAAAAACAAAGATATGGTGGTCAGGTGACCATGCATAACCAATTATGGGTGTATCGCCTGCAACCACCTCGAAAGCATTTGTGCCAGTGGGATCGATTGTCCAGAGATGGCCATCGCGCACAAACGCGATTTCATCACTACCTGCATGTCCCGGGCTGCACGCGGACAAAAGCGGTGAACACAGCAGGCACAGGAAGACCAGTACTGTCCATGAAATTGTCAGGCGATGAGCAGGTATTTTCATTCCCAACGTTTGAGCAGATGCGCGACCTTACCGGCAGGCGTGATCTCGTAGCGAATACGGTCAGGATTCACGTCTTTTAATTCAGGAGCAAGGTTTGCCGCGATAATGGTATCTTGCGGGTGAACGATTTGCCATACCTGGGCCACTGATCCCGGTTCCTCCTGCCGGTATACAAAGCGCCGTGGGCCTTTACTCTTCTGTGCGAGATGTTCCGCTTTGCCGAAGTATTCTTTCGCCTGTTCGTCATAAAGATATGGGTCGTATACCTCGAACAGTCGCGGCACCCTTCCCATATTCGGCTTTCCCACGTAGAGGAAGACGATGGGGCGTCCATCTGCCGCGCTAATCGCTTGACGAATGACGGTATCATTGCGCCCGTTTTGTGCAGTAAGTACCGCGAGTACCGAATTGGGCAGGCGGCCTTCGAGACCTGTGGTGACAACAGGAAGGCGTCCCTCCCGTTTCTGTATGGTGTAATTGGCGAAGGCGATCAACATCCCTATTGCCGCTACCGTACCTCCGAAGAGGGTAGCCAGGTGTTTGTAGACGAGGTTGGTCGTCCAGGCGGTGATGACCAGGAAAGTTGTAAGGACTCCTAGCCAGAAATCGATATTGTACCAGAGTTCTCGCAGTCGGGTGCGCCAGTTTCGCGCAGGAGTAGCGAGCATAGCTACGTTTTCCAGTTCCACCCCGCTTCGTTCTATTATCTCATCAGAAGAGCCTTGTCTGCCATTTTGAGCGAGAAGTGATTCGACGTTCTGGATACGATTACTGGCTTCTCCCGTTTGCGCTAGCCTGCGCGCCTCTTTGCGCTCCCGATAGCGTACAATGTCCAGTCCCAGACAGGTGAGGGAAAACGCGCCCAGCAGGCCAAAGGCGTACATATCTCCGAGGAGATTAATGTTGCCCCGGACGAGAAGCAGGACAGCAATAGGTATGCCAGTGGCAAGCGCAATTGAGAAATGCGGTGTTCCCCGCAGTTTGTTGCGTTGCAGAATAAAGGACGGAAAGAACTCCATGCGCGAGAGCGCCATGAACACGTGATAAGCTCCAATGATAGCGGTATTGCTGGCGAAGACCAGCAGTGCGCTTGCGCTGATGGCTACCTCTGTCTGCAAAGCGATGCTGCCAAAGTGACCGCCGAGCAGTGAAACGACCTGCGCGTTCAATACGGGGTCGTTTAGTACCTGGGGCGAAAGCAGCAGTGTAGAGAACATGGTAAGCAGAGGGCTGGTGATACCGATAGTCAGAACAACCAGCAGCAGGGCCAGGCCAGCCACTTTTTTGCGTGGCGTCTTCATGACCGGGGAAAGCTGGGAGATGCTTTCCAGGCCGGAGAAGGCCAGGAACGAGGCCGAGAAACCCACCAGAATCGAGATAGCCGAAAGATTGTGATTGGCGAACATCTTCGGAAAGAGCGAGATAAATTCCGAAAATGTGATATGCGTGAAGACCGTGAACAGGATGGCAAGATCGCTTCCAAACGCGACTATAGCGCCCACGAGGCTTACCTTCGCGCTTTCGCTGATGCCTACCCAGTTCAAGATTCCTAAGAGAACCAGCACACCAATGGTGATCCATAATGCGAATGGACCAAGCGAGGGAACTACTACGCTGAAATAGAGGATGCCTGATAGACAACTAATGGCCGCCGTCAGGAAATAGTCCACGAGGATGAACATGCCGCCGAGCGCTCCAACCCAGGAGTTGATAGCCTGGGCTGCTACTGTCACGACGCCACCGCCCTGTGGGAAGCGGTGCGTAACTTCTGCATATTTCAAGGTAAGCAGCACGAATACCGACATGGTCAAAAAGACGAAGAAACCGGCCATGGTCGTAATACCCTCGGTTCCATAAAGGATGCCCGGTGTATAGTAGACCGATGTACCAATATCGGCAAAGACAACCGCCCAGCAGAGAATGGGACCTAACAACCGTTTATTATTGCTGCGTTCATCCCCCTGAGTTGTATGTGAAGACACCTGCGTTCCAGATTCGAGTGCCATGGAATAATACCTCAGATGAGTCGGGAAATATACTGTATACTGGCACGTTGTGCCAGTACATCATAGTGTTAGTGTAACATGCGCTTTGAAGAGAAGCAAGGACGTATTCGACCGTTCGACCGTTGACAGCGCCACTTTTTAGTGCATATGCTATGGAACGCAAGATGTACACCCGGAGAAGCTATATAAGGAGCTGGCAATGAAGCAAGACATACCAAAGTTTGAGGATGATAGACAACCGCGCTGGCTGCATGTGCTTCTTGATAGCATCCTGGCGCTGGGGGGAGCTTTGCTTGTCACGGCTGTGATCTTTGTATTTCAACTCTATCCTCGCATTCCTAATATCTCGCTTGTCTATCTGCTGATTGTCCTGGCCCTGGCAAGCTGGCGCGGGCTGTACTCGGCCATTCTTGCTTCTATCGTAGCCTTTTTTTCTTTTGACTATTTCCTCGTGCCGCCGATCTATACCTTAAACATCAGCAAATTTGATGAGTGGTTAGCGCTCTTTGTTTTTCTCGTGACTGCCATAATCACCAGCCAGCTCGCTTCCGCCCTGCGCGAGCGGGCGGAACAATCCAGGCGGAGAGAATATGAAACGCGTATATTGTATGAGTTAGTGAGGGAAACGAATCGGGTGGAAGGTCTGCGCTTGCAATTGGACATCATCGCGCGAGCAATGGTGACAATATTCTCCTCCTGGGGACTGCGCAATTGCTCTATCTATATGCCTGACGAAGCAGGAAAATTGACGGTGCAGTCGGGTACCCATTCCTCAGATGCGGCACCGTCCGAACAGACAGATGAGCAGGCAACCGCTTCATGGGTGATGGCAAACGCGCAGGCCGTAGAACTTTACGATGTAGTTCTGCATAAAGCAAATCATTTTGCCCCTCGTGTTGTGGTGCGTAGCACGCATAGCACATCTGGCAGGAGAAGCTACGTCCGCATGATACCGCTAAAACTAGGCGAGCGGGTTGTAGGTGTGCTGCGCCTGGACATTGTGGATGATCCGCGACTCTTTTCACATGAGAAGAGTCTGGGGCTTGAGCTTGATCGCACCAATCCGCGTACCGCATTCTTCTGGACGTTCGTAGATCAGGCAGCGTCGTTGATTGAACGAGAACGCCTGCGACGTGAAAGTTTGCAAATAGAGGTATTGCGTCGTACCGATGCTCTGCGCGCTGCGCTGCTTTCCTCCGTATCGCATGATTTACGCACCCCGCTCTCATCTATTAAAGCGTCTGCCACCAGCCTGCTCGAGGAAGATGTGCAATGGGATGATGAGGCCCGGCGAAGCTTTGCCTTGACAATTGTGAAGGAAGCAGATCGCCTGAATCGCCTCGTCGCGAACCTGCTGGATATGTCACGCATTGAAGCGGGCGTGCTTAAACCCGAGAAGGAATGGTATCCCATCGATGAGCTTATCCATGACGTCTTGGGGCGTATGCAGCCATTCTTGCAGGGTCGGAGGATAACGGAAGATGTGCCCGAGCATTTGCCACCTGTTGAGCTTGATTACTTACAGATCGACCAGGTCTTGACGAATTTGCTTGAGAATGTGATAAGGTATACACCCTCTGGTTCGCCAATTGAGATATGTGTACGTGTGAGGGGAAACGACATAATAATTAGCGTGGCTGATCGAGGTCCCGGTATTCCACCAGGCGATCTCGAGCGCATTTTTGACAAGTTTTACCGGGTGCTGGATGGGCCTGCGAAGGGCGAACGCGCTAAAAGCTCAGGACTGGGTTTGGCCGTTTGCCGGGGAATAGTGGAGGCGCATAGCGGGCGTATCTGGGCCGAGAACCGCAGGGGGGGTGGCGCTATTTTCTATGTCGCGTTACCGGTGAAAGAGACTGAGGGAGGTTTGCATGGCTAAAAGTGGTGCGCGTATTCTGGTTGTTGACGATGAAGTAGAGATTGTGCGTGCCTTGCAGCGCAGCCTCACGGCACACGGGTACGAAGTGTTCGCGGCGGCCAGCGGCGAAGAGGCGCTGGAGGCCATCAATCATTTCCGGCCTGATGTGATGCTGCTCGATCTGGGTTTACCCGGAATCAGTGGATTAGATGTGTGTAAAAAAGTGCGCGCGCAGTCGAATTTGCCGATTATTGTGCTATCGGTCAAAGGCACCGAACGTGACAAAGTGCTTGCGCTTGACCTCGGGGCCGACGATTACGTTTCCAAACCCTTTGGCATGAACGAGGTGCTGGCGCGTATTCGTGTGGCGCTGCGCCATAGCGCGCAGGTCGAGGCTGGAACGGAACCCGTTTTTGAATCGGGGCCGTTGCGTGTCGATTTTGCTCAGCGCCTTGTGCAGGTAAACGGCCAGGAAGTGAAGTTGACGCCCACCGAATACGACCTGTTGAAGGTGCTGATTAAGAACTCAGGCAAAATCATGACCCGCCAGATGTTGCTCTCCCAGGTCTGGGGAACAGGATATGGAACCGAATCGCATTATCTCCATGTCTACGTGGGACAGTTACGCAGGAAAATCGAGCCTGATCCCTCACATCCACGCTTTATTCTGACGATTTCCGGCGTAGGCTACCGCTTCAATGCCGATGAGATTGAGGTAAGCGATCAATAAGTAGAAAGAATTCTTTGCATTTTTTTTACATTGGCTTATAATAGCATTACCTGGTAGGGAAACGTAAAGGGATGAATTAAGAGTGAGATAAATAGATGCAGCAATCTCCAGGTCTCAGTATTCGGCAGTTGCGTAGAGAGCGTAGTATCACGCAGACGCAATTAGGTGGAGACCGATATTCAAAGTCATATGTCAGCGCCGTGGAGCGGGGAAAAATTATACCAACGACTGCCGCTCTTCGTTTGTTTGCTCAACAACTCGGACAGCCAGAGGACAAGTTTGTACAGCTTTTTCAACAAAGCGAGGATGAGCAGGCAGCTCTGCTGGTTAGCGGGTCCACCATCTCTGAAGATTCGACCTTACTTCGCCATGAGTTGACGTTCTTAGACTCCCTGCTGGAGCGCTCCCAATTGCACGACCTCTCTCCACAGCAGGAGGTTTTGCAGCCCTCGCCTGCCCTGCTCGCGCAGCTTCCTTCGGAGAAACGAGCGCGTTACTGCTATCTGGTAGGAGTGCTTGCTCAGAAGCAGGGAGATTACAACGGCGCGATCGAAGCTCTGGAGACAGCACTTGCTCTTGCCGAGGAAAAGTACCGGCGGCTGATACTCGATGAACTCGGCAACTGCTATAGCCAGTTGCGCATCTACCAGTCCGCACTGGTGTATCATCTACGCGCCTTACAGGCTTTGAACGCCAACGAAGAGGCGCAAGACCTCGAGCGCATACGCTTTCGTGTGGAGTTGCACTGCGGGTTTGACTATCTCTCACTTGGAGCCTATGATGAGGCGCTCGATCATCTAAATCGTGCTCGTAATCACCTGCAGATACAGCAGGATATGATGAGTGCTGGCCTGCTCTACTGGGGTTTGGGATACTGCACCTACATGATGGCCTACCAGCAGACCTTCTTTTCCTCTACGACGCATTCCGAGTACTCGTTACACGTACTCGATCAGCAATACCAGCGCGCCATCAGTTTTCTCATTCAAAGCAAGAGTATTTACCAGATAAGCGGAGAGGTCAATGAAGAGGTGCGCCTGCGCCTGATGCTCACAATGGTCATTCTGGATTCCTGCAATTTGCGCAGGAAGATTGCCCTGCAGCGCGGAGATGATATGAGTAATGAAGTGCTGCGGGTCAATATCAACTCGCTGCTTGAAGATGCAGTAGAGCAGTGCAAGCAGGTGTTAATCGGTTTGCGCGAGAACGCATCATTGAATCTTTCCGCTGTTGATGTAGAAAAAGCAAAACCCCTATGGATTGCCCTTGCCTATCTCATCCGGGTACTCTTACAGCGAGCAGCACTGGCGAGAAGAGGGGGGGGTCAAGATACGGCGATACGCGAGCGTTCGGTAGCCACCTACCTCTGTACTCAAATGATGAGCGCCCTGAAAGAGAACCGGCTTCCCTTGCCCCTCATTTTGTCGGCGGGCAATGTTGCTGATAACCCGCAGGCTTACCAGTACAATTCGCTGCCCACTTTTCCAACTGTCGATGGGTTGAGTAAATCGGCCTGGAATGCGCCCGAGATACTCAGTGAGGTCTGTTTGAGCGCTGGAGAAGTTAATGAGGAATTTGGGCGAGCTGCTGAGACAGCTGATTATGCTGAGTATTGTTATATAAGAGCAGATAGCTACTTCCAGGCCTCGCTCGAATATGCACAAAAATATGCGGAAGAGATATCCTTGAACCTCTCCTTGCAAGGAGAGGTTCAAGGATATCTCTTCCGCGCTTACCAGCACTATATATCGCTGCTCGAGGAGCGCATGCAAGTAGAGGAGCATGCGCAGGCGTTTCCCTGGTTGGATGTGCTGAAGCGCAGTCTGCGGGAACTCCAGACTCATTTTTCCTTCGTGCAGAAAGAGGCAGCCTATCATGCTCGTTCTGTTTGAGGGCCTGGCCGCCCTCAAGTGTTTGCCACCTGCTCAGCCTCGTCTGCGGCATAGATAATGACCCCGGTGATACGTCCTGGCACATCATGTGAGGGCACAAGCGTAAAAACGAAATAGTGATCCTCGTCTTCGCCATCAGTCTCTGGTAGATGAACGAGCATGCGCGGTGTGACGAGCTGACTGTCCTGTTGATAAACCTCCTGCGCCATTTGCACTAAGGCTCTGCTATCAGGCCAGAAGAGGTCATAGACTTCCGCGAGCGGGCGGCCATGCACAAAGTGTTCTCCCAGTATGGGCATGTAGCGCGGATTGTAGGCCTCGATCACGAGTGAAGGGCCGCGCAGAACGAGAATATAAAAAGGAGCAAGTTCCACCATTTCCGCAAGCTGCACGCGCTCGCTCTCAAGCATGGTGGTCAGTTCCTGAAGTTCAGCGGTGCGCGCCCGCAGTTCCTCGTTGGTCGTCTCAAGCTCTTCGTTGGTAGCCTGAAGTTCCTCTTTCGACTGAGACGGCATGACTTACCAGGCATATGAAGCGGATAAATACTCCCAACAGTATATAATATTCTATGGAAGTTTACTAGATTTTTTGAACGGAGTCTTTTAAGATAAGAACAGCGCTTCATATTGTTTTTATTTAGCCATATAATGTTAATTTTTGATTGGAAAACTCAGCAGATGTAATAAATGCCATTTTGGATGCATCTATAATTCTCTTGTCTTCGTGTTATCTAAGGATTCTAGAGAATTCTATGGAATACCTTCCAGGCACAGAACTGTTCAGTCATGGAGAAGGAAACAGATATGTCCACGTGTAACCAACAAGCGAAGATAGAAGCCTTTCCTACTGATGGGGAACTGGTGCAGGCTGCGCTTAGTGGAAATCAAGAGGCATTTGATGGTTTAGTAATGCGCTATAGCACACCTCTACGCCGATTTATTTATCACTACATCAGAGATGAAGACAAGGCCTGGGATATTCTTCAGCAGGTTCATCTGCAGCTTTATCTATCTCTGGCGACCCTACACTCCGGCAGATCATTGCGACCCTGGCTTTTTCAAGTCGCTCACAACTACTGTATTGACGAATTACGGCGACGGCGCACTGTGCGTTTTTCAGATCTGGGTGAGGGAAACGATGACGAAGAAACAGGGTATTTGTTTGCCCTTCCAGATACGCAGCCGTTACCAGATGAAGTAGCTGAAAAGCATGATATGCAATACCGTATCGGTACCGCCATTGGACGTCTGCCTCAGAAGTTTCAGAAGATCGTCTGGCTGCGCTATCAATCACAGCTCAGCTTTCCGGAGATTGGGCGTATCCTGGGCATTCCCGAAGCAACAGCCAAGACCTACTTTCAGCGCGCCAAGGTGTATTTGCGTATGTCATTAACAACGCTTTACTACCAGTGATTTCCTTTTTTGAAGCGAGGCGTGTTCCTCTGCAATATCCCTTGCAGCCAGGCCATCCACTCTTTATGGGCGGCTCCCTGTAAAGCCTGGGAGTGACAATAATCGCAGATGTGGCTCAAAGCTGTACTTAGCTCGCTTCAGTGTGTATATCCAGATCTGTGGTATAATGAATGTCCCATGCAGGTGGGACATTTCTTTTTTAAGATGGCTTGCATACTTGCGCTTTATGGCAGAAGACGGTACAATAGCAATGGTTCCACGTGTTTCTGGTACAGTGGGATCATGCAGGATTGGTTAACCTTACCCCTTTCCCAGCCATGCATCGCACGTGCCAACCCCCAAGAAAGGTATTAAGAAAGCGGAATGACTATAACTACCCAACCTCGTACAATCGGTGAGTTGCGAGAGAGTGGATATAAAGTACTCTCGGTCAAGGAAGAGATGCGTAAGAATCTGATCCAGAAGATCCGGCATGGGGAAGACCTGTTTCCGGGGATCATTGGCTATGAGGATACAGTAATTCCACAAATCGAAAACGCCATTCTCTCCGGCCAGGACATCATCTTTCTTGGCGAGCGCGGTCAGGCCAAGACACGTATGGCCCGCAGCCTGGTCAATTTGTTGGATGAATATATTCCTGTCATTGCGGGCTGTGAGATCAATGACAACCCCTATGATCCGATTTGCAAAGCCTGCCGTGACAAGGTGGCCGAATTTGGCGACGAGGTGGAAATTAGCTGGTTGCACCGCGACCGCCGTTACGGTGAGAAGCTCGCCACGCCCGATATCACCATCTCCGACCTCGTCGGTGAGGTAGACCCGGTGCGTGTGGCCGAGGGCCGCTATCTTTCGGACGAGCTAACCATTCACTACGGTATGATTCCGCGCACCAATCGCGGTATCTTCTGCATCAATGAATTGCCCGACCTCGCCGAACGCATTCAGGTGGGTTTGCTGAACATTATGGAAGAGCGCGACGTCCAGATTCGCGGCTATAAGATTCGCCTGCCCCTGGATGTCTACGTAGTTGCCAGCGCGAACCCGGAGGACTACACCAATCGCGGGCGTATCATTACGCCTCTGAAGGACCGTGTCGGTTCAGAAATTCGCACGCATTATCCGCGCACCATCGAACATGAAATTCAGATCATGGAGTCCGAGAGCAATCATTATGCTTCCGACGGACTGGAAGTGGTCTTCCCGAAATTCATGAAGGAAGTCATCGCGGAGATCACGCATCTGGCGCGCCGCAGCAACGACATTAGCCAGCGTTCGGGCGTGAGCGTGCGCGTTTCTATCACCAACTACGAGAATGTGCTGAGCAACGCCTACCGCCGAGCTCTGCGCTTGAAGGAGCGCTATGTCGCGCCCCGGGTCAGCGATCTGGAGGCGATCATTGCTTCGACATCTGGTAAGATCGAGCTGGATACCGTTGGCGATGTCTCAGAAGAGCGCGTCGTGCAGAAGCTTGTCAACAGCGCAATTGTCTCGGTCTTTGGAGAATACTTCGAGGTGCGCGAGTTTGATCAGTTGCTTGCAGGCTTCGAGCGCGGTCTCAATGTGCAGGTTGGAGACGACCTGCCCTCGATGGAGTACGTCAACCAGCTTTCTAAAGTTGGCGGCCTGAGCCGCGCTGTTGATCGCTTGAACGCACGCGGCAATCCTGCCAGTATTGCGTCTGCGGTTGAGTTCATCCTCGAAGGTTTGCACCTGAACCGGCGGCTCAATAAAGACGAGATCAATGGGAAGACCCGTTACCGTCGCTAAGCCTTGTAGTGTAGGCGAGTTGGCTAACAAAAGGAAAACCCTTCCATGTTCAAACGCTTTTATCGAAACCGTTACGGCTATTCGCGTTGGGATGGCACGCAGCGCATCGAGGGACTGGACGCTGACGACATCCTCAACGCCCTTTCAGATGATTATATGGAGGGTGGTAACCTGCAACAGGCCTTGCGCCGCTTGATGCAGGAAGGCGTCCGCACCGATGACGGGCGGCGCACGATGGGGCTGCGCGAGCTGATGGAGCGCATGCGCAACCAGCGCGCTCAACAGCTCAACCGTTACAACATGGCGTCAGGTGTGATGGATGACCTGCGCCAGAAATTGGAAGAGATCAAGAACCTGGAGCGCTCCGGCATTCAGCGTCGTCTGGATGATGCCGGAAAACAGCAGCCCGGACAACAATCTCAACCGGGAGATCAGCAGGGAGGAGAGCAGGGGAGCCAGCAACAGGGAGAGCAACAGCCGGGTAATGCTGGTTCGCAGCAGGGCCAGCGCTCTCAAATGGGTTCCCAGCAATCCGGTCAACAGGGGCAATCTGGGCAATCCGGCCAGGGAGGCCAGCAGAACGACGATGGCCTGACACCCGAGCAGAAACGCCGCATGCTGGAGATGATCGCGAAGCGGAAGCAGGAGTACCTGGAAAAGCTGCCGAAAGATATTCCTGGGCAGATCAAGGGTCTCTCTGAGTACGATTTCATGGACGACGAGGCGCGCGAGAAGTTCAAGGAACTGATGGAGAGCCTGCAACAGCAGATGATGCAGCAGTTCTTCCAGGGCATGCAGCAGTCCCTGCAAAATATGACCCCGGAGGATATTGCCCGCTTGCGCGAGATGATTCGCGATCTTAACCAGATGCTGCGCGAGCGCCAGCAGGGGCTGGAGCCAGACTTTGACGCCTTTATGCAGAAGCATGGCGAGTACTTCCCCGGCGTCAATTCGCTCGATGACCTGCTCGAGCAGATGCAACAGCAGATGATGGCTATGCAGGGCATCCTGGACAACCTCTCACCCGAGCAGCGCCAGGAACTGCAAGACCTCATGGAGCAGTTGATGGGCGATGATCGCATCCGCGTAGACCTGATGGAACTGGCCCAGAATCTCGAAGCGCTCATGCCAATGGAGCAGATGCGCACCCGCTTCCCCTTCAGGGGAGACGAGTCGCTGCCACTCAATGAGGCCATGCGCATGATGAGCCGATTGCAACAGATGGAGGGCCTTGAAGATCAGTTGCAGGAAGCAAGACGGCTCGACAATCTTGAAGCTATCGACAGCGACAAGGTCAAAGAGCTATTGGGCGATGAAGAGTACCAGTCGGTTGAGCAGCTCAAGGAGTTGATGCGTACACTCGAAGAGGCTGGCTACATCCAGAAAAAGGGCGATCGTTGGGAACTCACGGCGCGTGGCATTCGCAAGATAGGCCAGAAAGCGCTGCAGGACATCTTCAACAAGCTCAAGCGCGATGGGTTTGGCAAGCATGCCAGCCAGTTTCGAGGGACAGGCGGCGAGCGTATGGATGAGAGCAAGGCCTACCAGTTTGGCGATCCATTCCTGCTCGACCTCGAAAAGACGCTGATGAACGCCATTCACCGGCGTGGCACTGGTACGCCCGTCACCCTGCAAAAAGAGGACTTCGAGGTGTACCGGACCGAGTTCACCACGCAGTCCTCGACCGTGTTGATGATCGACCTGAGCATGAGCATGGTTTACAATGGCTGCCAGGCGGCGGCGAAAAAGGTGGCGGTGGCGCTCGAAAGCCTGATTCGCTCGCAATTCCCTCGCGACAATCTGTACGTAGTGGGTTTCTCGTTCGTGGCTCGCGAGTACAAACCGGACGAGTTGATCGAGATGAGCCGCTACGACAACGACACCGGAACGAACATGGCGCATGGGCTGATGCTGGCGCGCCAGTTGCTCTCGCGCAATCATGGCGTCAATAAGCAGATCATCATGATTACCGATGGAGGTCCCACCGTCTGGTATGAAGATGACGGCTGGCGTTTCATGTATCCACCCAATCCTTACGCCGAGCAGCAGGCATTGCTGGAAGTGCAACGCTGCACCCGCGACGGCATCACCATCAACACCTTCATGCTGGAGGATGACCGTTGGATGGTGGCGTTCGTCAATCAACTGGCGGAGATCAATCACGGGCGTACTTTCTATACCGATAAAAACAACCTCGGCGAATACTTGCTGGTCGATTACCTCAACAGCAAGCGCAAATTCGTGCGATAGGCAGAGGTGTAGAGTATGTCCAGTGAGGTTTCCTCACACTTTTTACAGGGTCTGCGCCAGCTAGACCCTGCTGTTAATGATAGTCAGATCGAGCAGTTCTTCCGTTACCGGGAAGAACTGCTCGACTGGAATACCCGCTTCAACCTCACCGCGATTACCGATCCTCAAGAGGTGCTGTTCAAGCATTTCCTCGATTCGCTTTCCCTGCTGACCGTCTGGAATCCAGAACAGGCGCGCGTGCTTGATATTGGCGCGGGTGCTGGCTTCCCCGGTCTGCCCTTGAAGATACTTCGCCCGCAATGGCAGGTCGTTCTTTTAGAGGCGACGGGAAAGAAAGTCTCGTTTTTGCGTCAAGTCATCGAAGTATTGCAACTTTCGGGTGTGGAAGCCATACAGGGACGAGCGGAAGAACTTGCTCACCAGCCAGCGTATCGAGGGAAATTCGATCTTGTAACCGCCAGAGCGGTTGCATCGCTTCCCGCTTTGTTGGAGTATAGCGCGCCGTTTTGCCATGTAGGTGGGCGGATGATTTTTCCGAAAAAAGGTGACATTGTTGAAGAATTGGCGTGGGGAAGACGAGCCGCGGGCCAGCTTGGGGCAGCATTCAAGGAGAATCGTGAAGTCGTATTGCCTGGACTGAAAGACGAACGCCGCTTGCTTATATGGGAGCAGGTCAAGCCCTGCCCCTCACACTATCCACGTAGCGGCTCCACTATGGCAAAGCGCCCTCTGGGTGTTTCCTGAAACACCTGTCCATGCTTGAAGGATTGATGCCTGGCGTTCTTGCCAGGAACTCATTCAACCGTCGCCTGATCCAGATCATTATTTGTGCGCATCTCGCTTTTTTGTACCTCTACCTGGGTATCTTCTTCCTGGCGAGCCGCATTATGCAGATCGTCTCGATACTGGTACAGGTAATCCAGCAGTGAATAAGCGGCCCGCGCACTCAGGCGGAGTTGCGCCTGTGGATTCTGTTCGGAACTGATAACCAGCTCTGCGCCGGTTAACTCGAACCTCCAGCCATGAACAACTATCGGTGCAATATCCATGTGTCCCTCTCGTTTATCTAGCTACGAACGGCGCATGACACGCCGGATGATACGAGCGGCAGCCGCGATGAGAATGGTTTCCATAATCCATCTGAAGATGCCAGACCCCTTGCGCCTTTCTCGATTGCCGCGAACGTCGCGATAGCGTCCTCTGCGCATGATTACGTATCCCTCCTATTTTCATTACGTGTACTCTGATTGTAGCACGAAATAAAGCATAGAGGCGGATAACGCTCTTTGCTCCGTAGAGGAAGCACTGAAAGTCTGGATGAAATACTAACGGCGGTTTACTTGCCTACCTCCAGGCATTGCGCGGATAGCGTGCATCATATTCCGGCGCAGACAACACGTCTTGAATCTGGATGGTCCTGCCACGCTGTGGGCTGACTGAAACCATCGCAATAGGTGTTTCAAGTAGCTCCTCGATGCGTTTCAGGTACTTTTTCGCGGCTTCTGGCAGGTCTTCATAGGTACAGACATTGCTTGTATCGGATTGCCAGCCCTCGACTTCTTCGTAGATTGGTTCGCATGCCGCCAGGTCGTTCTGCGTGGCGGGAAGACTATGTATGATTTTGCCACGCAGTGAATAAGCGGTGCAGATTTTAATGGTGGGGAAAGTATCGAGAACATCCAGTTTGGTGATGACGGCGGCTGTTAATCCGTTGAGTTGTGCGACAAAGCGGCCTGCTACGGCGTCGAACCAGCCGCACCGGCGCGGTCTACCGGTATTCGTGCCGTACTCGTGGCCGCGATCCCGCATTTCCTGCCCGGCGGCATCAAACAGCTCTGTAGGCATGGGGCCGCTACCTACACGGGTTGTATAGGCTTTATAGACACCGATGACTCGCTCAATAGAGTGCGGTGGCAGTCCTGCGCCACTGGAGGCGTTGGCCGCCATTGTGGATGAAGCGGTGACATAGGGATAGGTGCCGAAATCGATATCTAGCAGCGCACCCTGAGCGCCTTCTAGCAAGATAGTTTTGTGTTCAAATAAAGCGTCATGTAGCATCGCCTGCGTGTCGGCGATGTGCGGGCGCAGGCGTTGTCCGTAGCCAAAATATTCGCCGTGAATCTCTTCCAATGAAAGCGGAGGTTGCCCGTAAATCTGCGTAATCATGCGGTTTTTTTGTTGCAAAATAGAGGCAAGCTTGGCGCGGAACGCATCGACATCCAGTAAATCTGCCATGCGAATACCGATGCGGGCGTGTTTGTCTACGTAGGCAGGGCTGATGCCGCGCTGAGTGCTTCCAATTTTGTCCGCTCCACGTGCCTCTTCCTCCAGGCGATCTAACAGGAAGTGGTAGGGCATAACCACGTGGGCACGCTCGCTGATATAGAGGCGCGAGACATCGATGCCCTGGTCCTGTAGCTCTTGCATTTCGGCGAGCAATCCCTTTGGATCAACGACGACGCCGTTGCCGATGATACAGGTGGTATTTGGAAAGAGTATGCCTGATGGTACAAGTCGGAAGGCGAATTCGCCCTTCTCATGCACCACTCGATGCCCGGCATTACTCCCGCCCTGATAACGCACCACGTAATCAGCCCGTGTCGATAGCTCATCTACAATCTTCCCTTTGCCCTCGTCTCCCCACTGTGCGCCGATGATTGCAATAACCGCCATGTAGTTCTATCCCTTCTGACCTTCCTGGTAGCTCAAATTATGTTTGTGGACACCCCTTTTTTGATGCCTCTGCTATGCTACAATCTTCAATGGAAAAAGTCAATTATCCCAGCTATTCAAACTGGAAGCGATTCAGCATCGTCTGGAAATACTGGCTATTCAGGGTGTCGAATTGAGCATCAGGCCCTTCAAGCTCGATGATATACCCCTTAGTCTGGTGAATGGTCGCATATACCACGATGCGTTCCGGCTGATTGGTAGTCTGATTCGTAAATGTAGCAATCTGATAGGTCCAATTCTCGCCGCCTATGGTTGCTGTGGTCGGCGGATTGGGAGCGCTATACCCTGGCCTCGTAGCATAATTCGATGCGAGGTCATTGCTTACGAGCGTACCAGCAGTGGTGGAGGCAGGCACGACTCCAGGCGTTTTGAAAGACGCGAAGATATCGGCTTGCGCGGGATCAATAAATTGTACTCCTGGCGCGCCTGTAGCTGCGGTTTGCTGCCAACCAAGCGGGTACTCCACGAAAAAACCGTTGGTGGTGCAGGTAGTATCGCAGAATGTGAAGCCAGGATCGGCAGCAGGCGAGGGGGATGGCGAAGGTGACGGAGACGGAGATGGTGAGGGCGAGGGAGACGGAGATGGTATCATCGTTGGACTTGGAGCGGTAGTCGGTGTAATAGCGACGGTAGGCGTGCTATTAGCTGTATTGTGACCTTTTCCTGAACGCATAAAATAGAAGATGCCGAAGGCGCTCACGGCTACGATGGCGCATACCATGCAAATAATAGCAATAACCAGTGCGGCGCTATTCTGCTGTTTTGTCGGCGGAGGCGTCAAACGCGGCGTGGCCCCATATTGATGGGGATAGGTCTGGTTATACATGGTGCTGCCCGGCTGGAGTGGTGACGCACCGAATTGACCTGTGCCTGGGTAGTTTCCCTGAACAGGCACACCTGGATATCCTGCTTGTGGTTGTGAGTAGCCCGGTGGGTAATTGCTGCCGGGTGGTAATACCGAGATAGCTTCGGTGGCATCCTGGTAGAAGCCTGTTTGCTGGGCTGCCCTGTTTGGCTGAATGGCCGATGATTGAGGCGAAAATGGACTGCCAGGTACGGGTGGCAGCATACCGGAATACGTACCGGGCGCAGGTGAAGGATGCTGTGTAGCATACCCTCCATTTAAAAGACCGCTTCGCTGCGTTTGTACCACTTCGGTTGGTTTAGAAGATGGGCGAACTGGTGCGCCACATTGTCCGCAAAATACTTCCTCCGGGCCGATTACATTTCCGCAATTTGGGCAGTTCATTCCTATCCCTCATATGTATGTTTAGCTTCAAAGCAGGAAAAAGCTGGAAGCAGGGCTTTTTTTGAAACAATTTTCTAGCGACCATTATAACGCATTTGCACCTATCTGACTATAGGCTGCCCCTATCGTCTTATCTCGGCTTTTCCTGCTCCTCAAATCGCACATCGATGAATTGCAATCCCTCTTGCTTGTAGTGATGATACGCGACCAGCCTGATACCTGCTGGCAAAGATGTTGTGGGCGCTTGCTCATCGAGAAACGTTGGTATCGAATCAAACGAGCCACTTATAATGAACCAGACCCAGGGAATATTTTGCTCAACATTAACGCGCTGCATATTCTTTTTATCCGTCATGCTGGCGCGCGCAAGGCCGGTTGGATGACTGTGATACGCGCCAATGATGCGATTCGGATATGTCATATCGGCCACCAGTAAATCTTCGGGCGCGAACTCGAAGTACACGGGCGAGTCAAAGATGTTGCGCATAGGATAGGCTTCTTCGACGAACCAGCTGCTCTCCGAGTCCATAGTGCCGATTAATAGCCCGCAGGCCTCTATCTTGCGGCGTTTGTGTACGTCCAGCAGCATTTTTTTGCGGGCGGAAAGGGTAAGCGCGACATGAGTGCCTTTTCGCATTACGCTATTTTATCCTTTATTGACGATTTGAACATAGGATTTTGAATGACTGGAAAGCGGTACATCATATTCGGATGAAGCGGTAGCTTCAAAATGAATCACTTTCCGAGTGAATGCGATCGAAGATTCTTAGCGAAACATCTCGTGTTCTTTGCGTCCGTGGTGTTCCTTTACCATTTCGATAACAATCGCCAGGGCGATGATGAAAGGGGCATCGACATTGGGGGCGACATCTACGGCATAACTATCGCGGAAAAGCGAGAACTGGCGGCCAATCTGCGCCAGTAAATTGCCGTAGTCGTCGGTTACGGAAAAGTTCCAGTTCCAGATATCGCCCTGGATGTGGAAAACCATGCCATTGTCGCCCTCGATTTTGAACTTCTCGCCAAAGAGCTTGAATTGTTCATGCATGCTGGCCCAAAGTTGCCCGTTGCGATAGATTTCGTAGTGCGGGAGCAGGGAGAGGACGCGCTGTTTGATTTGCACTATCGGCTGCCCGCTATAAAGATCGTACATCACCAGGTCATCGCCGATATGAAAGAACTTGCCGCGAATTTCAAAGACGGGCTGTCCCGCGTCGTCGCGGACGAGAAATGCCTCGGTGAGACTCCAGGCACGTTGACGAAGATGGTAGCGCATGAAGAGAGTTCCTCCTGCATAATTGTTTTTAAGCTTTTAGAAATTGCTCAGCCGTAAAGGTTCGGAGATCACCAATATGTGGTACGGTTATGTCAGGGGTAAAGTTGGATGGCATCTGTTTGGCGTACTTTCCCTGCTGCACGAGGACGGTCGTTACTTCTTTTCCCCACAGGTGTTTGATGTCTACAAGTATCTGCGGTTTGTCGTCGATTACTACATAATGATCCGCCGGATAGCGCTGTTTAATCTCATCCAGGTGTTCTTGTTTGTGTTTATAGATCAGCACGCGCCCTTCGACGGCCTCCGCCAGACCGCTCTCGGAAATCTTCTCTGGCTGAAAGCACGAATCGCCGTCGGAGACAATGACCGTCAAGCCCAGTGTGCGCAAGTGTTGCAGCGTCTCGAGAACGTGCGGATACAGGGCCTGCACGAATGGATAATTGTCAAATAATGAATGCACGTGCCGGTACGTCTCCTCATCCATCTCAGAAAGCGGGGTTTCCTGGCGCAGGCGGTCGAGAGCGAGCGGAATATTGACGACGTCGGTTTCGTGGCGAGCCTGCTCATAGAGATCCCAGAAGTGAGCCGTCAAGCGTTCTCCCAGTTGCACTTTCAGGTGCCTATCCCAGTCTTCTTTCACGTCATCGTTTGCCAGCAGCGTATTATCTACATCGAGTAAAAAAACGAGTGTAGGCAAGATCAACCTTCTTTCAGCCGGGCGCTTTCCCGGCCAGACTACTGATTTCCCGTCCCAAATAATGACTGCTATGCCCAATATTACTGCCTATCATGGAGATTAGCAAGTAGAACAAGTAGACCTCTGGCACTGTCTGCTATAATTTTGTGTACAGGAAATAATAGACGAAGGTAAAACTCTTTCGTGATTACTATGAATACACAGCATGAACAAAAGCGCGTCTTATTGCTTATGACTCCCGCCACCTATCGAGCGGGGGCATTTTTAAGCGCGGCTAAAAAGCTTGGTCTTGAGGTGGTGGTTGGTATTGATCTGCCCGAGACGCTGAGCGAATACTGGCATGTCCCGTTAGGCCTTGATTTTGCCGATCCTCAAGCCTCGATACGCACCATTGTAGAGTATGCGAATGAGCATCCTATTCACGCCGTCCTATCTGTAGATGATAGCGCAACTGAGCTGGCCGCGCTGGCAAACGCTGCTCTTGGCCTGCCGCATAACTCACCTCAGGCTGCCGAAGCCGCGCGCGATAAACTACTCATGCGTACCCTGATGTCGCAGGGAGGTGCGCCCTGCCCAATCTTTCGCCCATTTCGATTGGATGACGACCCCGCCTGGATTGCGAATCAGGTGAGCTATCCCTGCGTCCTTAAACCTTTACGCCTTTCTGGCAGTCGGGGCGTCATACGCGCCGATACTCCCGGGGAGTTTGTCGCGGCTTTTCATAGGCTCAAACGCTTACTGATTTCTGACGGAAATGACGAACATACGACTTCGTTCCTGGTTGAGGATTTTATTCCAGGCTTCGAGGTTGCGTTAGAGGGCATTTTAACACATGGCAGCTTAAAGGTGTTGACCCTTTTCGATAAGCCGGACCCTCTGGATGGGCCATTTTTCGAGGAAACTATCTATGTGACACCTTCTCGTCTTCCCGAGCATGTGCAGGAAGCGATTGCAACGTGTGTTTCTATCGCGGCTGCCTCGCTTGGTTTACGAGAGGGGCCTGTTCATGCCGAGTTGCGCGTTAACGAACAGGGACCCTGGATGCTGGAGATTGCGGGACGCTCGATTGGTGGCCTTTGCTCGACCATTTTGGAATTTGGCTCGGGAATGTGCCTGGAAGAATTGATCTTGCGCCACGCCATCGGTGAGGAAATAGCGGCGGTAGAACGCGCAGGGAACGCAGCAGGAGTCATGATGATTCCTATACCAGCCGCCGGAATTTTAAAGGGCGTGCGTGGTGTAGAAGAGGCCAGCCAGGTACACTTGATAACAGGTGTCGAGATTACCGCAAAGCTAAATTATCCTCTGGTGCCGCTGCCCGAGGGTGCCAGCTATCTCGGTTTCATTTTTGCCCGAGGGGAAACGCCTGAAGCGGTAGAGCAGGCCATACGACAGGCGCACAGTCTGCTCAAGTTTGAAATTCGACGCGAAATCCCGGTATTGCGGGGCGCTTAAAGGACTTATATATGAATACAACAAAGGCTTCGTTGGATGAACGTTTTGAGAAGACAGGCGGCAAGCGTCCATATGTACAACGGCTGTTTGGGCGTATTGCAGGCATCTACGACCTGATGAATCGGCTGATGAGCTTTGGCCTGGATAGGCGCTGGCGAGCCTTTGCCGCTCGCTATCTGGCGCTGGGAACAGGTCAGACTGGTCTTGATCTCGGCACAGGCACAGCAGACCTTTCTATTGCGGTGATTCGCCGCTCTGGCCCGGGAACGCGCATGATCGGCATGGATATTACGCCGGAAATGCTGGCGATTGGGTGGAAAAAAATTCAACGTCTCGGCTTGCAAGACCGCATCGAACTGCGTCCGGGTGATGCTGAGCATATCGACCTGCCTGACAACAGCGTGGATGGCTGCTGCTCCGCTTTTACCGTCCGCAACCTGACCGATATTCGCCAGGGCTTTCGTGAGATGCTGCGCGTGGTGCGTCCGGGCGGACGGGTGGTCTGCCTGGAAATCAGTCATCCACCGGGCCGCATTTTCGGCGCGCTCTTCCATTTCTACTTTTATAAACTGGCCCCGCTTTTCGGCACTATTCTGGGAAAAGCGGGTGAGGAGTATACATATCTTCCGAACTCACTGACCACTTTTCCCGATGCTCCTACGCTCAAAAAGATTATGGAAGAGGTCGGCTGGACGAACGTGCGCTTCTACCGTCTGACACGTGGAATCGTCGCTGTACATGTGGGTACGAAGCCCGAAAGTGCGGCTTCATAAAACATTTCGCGCAAGCTATAATGCTTGGCGCATCAGGTCGTCGGCCCTAACGAAGCGAATCTAACTGATTCGCGGTAGGCTCTGCTCAGCAAAACCACGTTTCGGTCAGGTGTGGTAGCACCTTTCGCTTGCCGTATGCCTGTAGCGCGCAGGTGACATCCATCTCTTGACCGGCGGCTTTTAATGCAAGCTGCTTTACCAGGAAAAATGTCTCGACAGGATTGGCCTGCGCGAGTTGGGCCTGTTCCACCAGCGCGGCAATTTCTCGTTGCAGATCATCCATGCGGGGGTCGGGATGTTGCCAGCGATAGGTATAGGCCGAGGAGTCGAGTTCGCGCAGCCAGTGTTTTGCATCAGGCGCTTGCAACACTGCTGAACCGGGGGGAATGAGCAGGCGAATCGAGAGATGTACGGGATCGATATGCTCAATCAGGTGCTGCCCCTCAAAGTAGGTGAGCATTTCCAGGTAGCTTTCCAGCGTTTCCCAGGGCGTGAAAGGTAGCAGCGAGGGCCGCAGCGGAATACCTACCTGTTCCATGATCTCGAATGCTTCTGTTACCTGGGCCGCCGTATGACCTTTTGCCAGCCGTTCAAGAACTACATCGTTGAGCGATTCGACGGCTGAAACGATAAAAGCACACCCGTTTTCTCGTAATTCGGGGAGCAAGTGTCGATGCTTCAAGAGATGTTCAATCTTAATGGTGGCATCGAAGGTAATATCGGGAAATTCCTGGTGTAAGGTGCGGGTGATGCGTATGGCATGAGTTGGCCCGTTAAAAAAGTCGGGGTCGCCAAATGTGATGTGTTGCGCTCCTCTTTCAACCTGTGAGCGGATATCGGCCAGCACGATGTTTGCAGGAATCGCGAAGAAACGACCCTCATAGACCGGTGTAATAGGGCAATGCAGGCAGGTATGCTTACATCCCCTGGTCGCTTCGGTATAACCAGCCAGCACCATCTGGCCGCGTACTTCAAGATGCGCGTAACGCTCTAGCGGGGGTAATGCCGCGCGATCAGGTATGACAAAAGGCACACGTGCGATCCAGGGCTTGCTTAAACGTTGACGTGTGCTGACCCCTGGAATATCCAGTGATGTGCCTGTTTCCAGCGCCACGAGCAGGTTCAGTAGTGGTTCCTCGTACTCGCCGCCGATAGCCGAGTCAATGCATTTATTGAGCAGGTAGCCGGCATTCAGTGAGGCATAGAGACCATAGAAACAGATGTGCGCCTGTCGGTTGACCTGGCGCACGCGGGTAGCAACTTGCTCGCCCAGTCGAAGAGCGGTATGCATAGGCACAGCAATACCAACGAAGCAGGCCTTGCGAATAGCTTCATCGGACAGTGTCTCCACCGCCGTATCAACTGCGGCAGGCGCATATCCTTCCTTCTGCAAGCGGGCGAGTAGCGAGGCAAGCGAAAACGGCTGGTGGCCCAATTCATAGCAAGAAATGAGCAGGATATTTCCAGGCTCTCTCATTTTTTACGGGCAGGCCCACCTCTGCCTTTGGCGCTTGGTCCGGCCCCGACACCAGCCTCTTCAGGCACCCATCCTTCGGGCATCTTGGGCTGTTCGCCAAAGAAGAACTCTTCCATCTGCTCGCGCAAAATCTTGCGCGCCTCTGGGTCGGCCATATTTAGCCCGTAGTGGTTAATGATTAAGGTGCTTTGCGCGGGCCACATATCCCACGCCTGCTTAGAGACGTGTTCGTAGATGCGCTGCCCAAGCTCACCTGGAAATGGCGGTTTATCAAGTCCCGGTAGCTCGCGTCCGAGCTTGACACATTTGACCATGCGTGCCATAGTTGAATCTCCCGATCGGTAGAATAAAGAAATCCTAAACAGATACTACAAGATTGGTCAGTCCATGTCAAATGCCACTGTTACGACAGATACGCCGCGTGTCCTGTTTCTCGGCATGCAGGGCAATTTTTCTACGCCTTCGCTGCATGCTTTACTCGCACAACACATAGATGTTGCTGCGGTTGTTGTCCCGGCGCGTTGGGTTGATTCAAACCAACCCGCTATCCGGCAACTCTCTGTTCCTCAGAAATCCCGCCTGTTACTGCCGCTCGTTAACTCTTCACTGCATACGTCCATAATAGACGTGGCCAGGGAGCGTAATATTCCGGTTTGGGAAGTGCAGTGCATGAATGACCCGGAGACCATATCGGTTTTTTCGCGGTTCCAGCCTGATATTATTTGTGTGGCCTGCTTTTCGCACTACATTCCACCCGCAATCCTGGATATTCCTCGTCTGGGTTGCCTGAATGTCCATCCCTCGCTGCTACCTGCCAATCGCGGTCCCGACCCACTTTTCTGGACCTTCCGCAATGGCGACGAGCAGGCAGGCGTTACCATTCACCTGATGAACGAGAAACTGGATAGCGGCCCGATTGTTGCCCAGATGCAAATAATGGTGCCCGATGGTATTTCTTATCCGCAACTGGAGTCTCGGTGCGCTGTACTGGGAGGAAATCTCCTCGCGCAAGCAGTATGGAATCTCTATCGTGGAACTGCGGGGCCTAAACTACAGGACGAAGCGGCCAGCAGCTATCATCCCATGCCCACCGCCGATGATTTTATTGTACCTGTGGAGGAATGGAGTGCCCGCCACGTCTATAACTTTATTCGAGGCATCTCATCCTGGGGCATACCCATCTACCTATCTCTACAAGGAAACCTTCTTCCTGTTTCCCAGGTGATTTCGTATAGCCATAAGAATATAGAAACTAGCATTAGAATTGAAGGACAGGTGACAAATCATTCCGACAGCGAAAGAGTCGTAAAGTGCAAGGAGGGATGGGTTAGCGTTATCCTCGCTGAGAAATAGACAGAAAATTGGTAGGGGAGAGCAGTCTATTCCCAGATTCTGCTACTGTTGATGTGTTCTTTGTTGCGGAAAGCCTTTTCGAGATCAACCTGGAAGTAGTTGGCTAAGTCCAGGAGGTAGCTGAGGACATCTGCAAATTCCTCCTCTAACTCGAAGCGCGTTTGTTTCGCCTGTTCTTTATAAAGCCCTTGCGCTTTTCTTATAGCTTTTGCAAGTTCGCCGACTTCCTCGGTAAAGAGAAGGAACTTTTCAGAGTAGTTATCCTTTGTCCAGCCGCGTTCCTGGCAAATCTCGTTAACATAGCGTTGGAGTTCTCGCAAGCTCGGATTTTCTGGTAAATGAGCCAATGTTTTCTCCTCACCTTATGGTTTGCGTGAAATGGGAAATTGTTCGCGCGCGATTGGGCGCACCAGCAGGACGGGGCAGGGAGCATGGTCAAGCACAAAGCGCGCAACGTGTCCAACGGATTTGGGACCAATTTCTGGCTTGCCGCCGTACTCTGCGCGTGGGCAGACAACTACCAGGTCAGCCTGCCATTCGGCGGCGCAATTCACGATCTCTCGTTCGGGTTTGCCTTCTCGTTGCAAAGGCTCTGCCCCTGGAAAATAACGCAGTCCCTCATTGAGAATTTCCTGTGCGGATGCTAATTCTACCTGCTGCACTTTCTCGGCATGTGGTAGTAACGGGCTGCCTGGGCGTCTTAAAAGCCGTTCGCGTGCGCGCTCCATTTCAGCTTTGGGGCCAGCGTCAATAACATATAGCAGGCCAAATAGAGTGCCTTGTTCCTTTGCAAACTTCGTTACTGCGTTATGCAGTTGCTCAACATTTGTGCCATCCAGGCAACACAAGATACGCATGGCATTTCCCTCGCTTGTATCACAGGCTTAGCATAAGCCATATTGTCAAGGCTCCTACAACTAGCATAATCGGTGTCACCACGATTCCCACCTTGAAGTAGTCCAATCCTGAGACATCTACCCCTCTCTGCCGCAGAATGAGCAGCCATAACACGGTAGCAAGCGAGCCGACGGTGGTGAGATTTGGCCCAAGATCACAGCCGAATATGGTTGCTGCAATGAAGCCATGCTGCACTGTCAGGGGAGCGTGTGAGATGCTGTGCAAAGCCGAGGTGAGTACAACTGCCATCGGAACATTATTGATCAGGTTTGTGCCAATGGCCGCTCCTGCTGTACCCACTATGACCGAACCAAAGCTGCTCCCTCCCGAAAGATGAAGGAGGAGCTTTCCAAACTGGTCGGTCAATCCGGTGTTCTCGAATGCCTGCACCACGATGAACATACCGGCGATAAAGCCGAAGATCGACCAAGAAATATGTTTGCTGACATCGCGCATGGTGGAGCGTTTCCAGAAAAGCGCTCCCGCAAACAGGAGCGAGGCTCCGCTCAGTGTGACCAGCGAGAGTGGAATCTGGAGTGCGGTTGCAATAATATACGCAATTGCCACCAGTGCCAGGATCGAACAGGTATAGCGGAAATATGGTTTATGCGGAATAGTTTCCTGCGGTGAAGATAAGCGCTTGCTATCGAAGCGTCCCTGAAGCTGGCGGCGATAGAGCAGGAAGAAGACGGCGATGTTGACAGCGATCACCACCAGGCAGGGAACGAACAGCAGGCGCAGGAAGGTGAGCAGATCAAGCGGGAATTGCGACGTTACGATAATGTTGATGGGATTGCTCACGGGCAGCAGGAACGAAGCCGTATCCGCGATGAAGGTGCAAGCGAAGAGAAAGGGCAGCACTGGTAGACGCAATTTCGTAATCAACACGTAGACGATAGGCGTCAGAATCAGCGCTGTGGCATCGTTGGAAAGGATCATTGAGATGAGGCTTCCCAGTAGAAATGTGTTGAGCAGCAGGCGTCGAGGGCTGTTGCCTGCCAGCCTTGCCGCCTGCGTTGCCAGCCACTCAAAGAAACCGGCAGCGTCCACCAGCGCCGAGAGCGTCATCATGCCTAAAAAGAAGAAAAAGATATTCCAATCCGAAAGCAGAACGCGAACCGCATCTAATGGGCTGATTAAGCCAACAATCAACAGGAGAATTGCTCCCGCCAGGGCAATTTTCGCCTCGTCCAGCCTGAATGGGCGCACCATAATGCCGACCAACGTAAAGAGCGTGATCATAGAGATAAGTAGGGTCTTTGTGAGTGCAGGTATGGGTATCAATTGAAACATGGTATTACACTTTTTGATGTAATGGAAGATCAACGGCTGAACTATTATTTACACTGTTCGCGCTGAAAAAAAGTGACAGAAGAATGTGAAGATAATCGGCTGAAATAAAACAGCCCTCACTGGCTGTATACTCAAGTGAGGGCTGTCTGCTTGAATAGGCCTAACGATACGGCGGCATATCATTCGGATTGGCAAGCTGTGTTGGCGGGTACTGCCCAGGCTGCGGCGGATATTGCGGCTGCTGGCCAGGGGTGGGATACGCTGGCGGCTGCTGACCCGGATATGCCGGGTAGGCAGGCGATTGTTGGCCCGGATAGGGTGCGTACTGTCCAGCCCCAGGCTGTGTATATGGCGGTTGCGCTGGATTCTGCGGGTTTGCCGGATACTGTGCTGGCCCCTGGTATGGCTGCGGATATTGTGGTGGGATGGCTGCTGCTGGCGCAACCTTGCCTGCTGCACGCAAGCGACGCGCTACAATTTGCGGCCAGAAGAAAGACAATCCGAAGACGACCAGACCAGCAAGCAGGAGGCCAATACCTGCGGCCCAGTTATTGTCATAGAAGCCGTTCGGGTTTTGCCGAAATTCGGGCGAAGTGAAGGTCTGCGGATTCTGCCCATTCGTGTCGTAGAAAGTGATCGATTCGACAGTATAAGCATCGCCCGTATAATTTGCGCCCGTGTTTTGTGCATTGATATCAAAGTGGGTCGTTTGGTCAGGGCGGTAGACAAAGTCTACGATATCACTGTCATTTTGGATAACGCTCAAGCTCAAACTGGGGGTAAAGTCATTTTGATGCACGATGTAGAAATTGGGACTACCTGCCAACTGCATATAGGCATCACCGCTGCTTTGCTCTGTCAGGTAGTGGATGAGTTTTCCCTGGGTGACTTTCGTGTAGCTCACCTGGTGTGAGGATGCACCCGTGATTAACCCGGCCAGGGCCAGGATGACTCCAATGACAATCAATCCCCAGCGACGAGTCAGTAGAATAAGAGCGAGACGAATCAGAGCGACCACTGCATTTCTCCTTCTAAACCAATTTTTCCGCTGCTAGAAGCTTGCCTTCTGTAAAGATAAGTTTAGTATAGATACCGCTCCAAGTGCTGTTAGTTACCTCACATAATTCTGGTAAACTACGCAATTAGATACCATACTCGACGGATAACCTGCGCTATGGTATCATCTGTGGCAACAATGCCAAAGGTTGGAGGACTGACCGCGCTGTGTATCTCAAACGCCTGGAAATGCTAGGTTTTAAGAGTTTCGCTGTACGTACCACCCTGGAATTTAGTCCGGGTATTACGGCGATTGTGGGGCCAAATGGAGCGGGAAAATCCAATGTCGCTGATGCAGTGCGCTGGGTGTTGGGCGAGCAGAGCATGCGCCAGCTACGCGGAAAGAAAAGTGAAGATATTATTTTCGCCGGAGGACACGGTAAATCCGCTCTGGGCATGGCCGAGGTTTCGCTCACCATTGATAACAGTACCGGTTGGGTGCCTTCCGATTATAGTGAGATCACTGTAACACGGCGCAGCTATCGCTCGGGCGAAAACGAGTACTTGATTAACAGACAGAAAGTGCGCCTGAAAGATGTGCTGCTGCTATTGGCACAGGCGCGTATAGGCCACGATTCATACACCGTTGTCGGGCAAGGCTTGATTGACGCCGCGCTGAGTTTGCGGGCTGAGGAACGGCGCGGACTCTTCGAGGATGCCGCTGGTATTCGTCCATATCAGGTGCAGCGCATGGACGCTGAGAATCGCCTCCGGCAGACCGAACAAAACCTGAATCGCCTGCGCGATCTGGTGAGCGAGATTGCGCCGCGTCTGGGGCCTCTGGCGGAACAGGCGCGCCGGGCCATCGAATACCGGCAGGTGAACCATGAGCTACAGGATGTGCTGCTGACCTGGTATGCGCTCCAGTGGCGGCGGCTGCATACGGTCCGCGAGAACGCCGAGCGCACAGAACAGGAGCAGGCGCGCAAGGTGCAGCAGGTTGAACTGACGTTGCAGGCAGCCGAGGGGCGTAGGGAAAGCTTGCGCGTAAAGCGCCAGGAAGCCCAACTTCACATTGCGCGAGCGCGGGAGGCATATAACGAGGCGAATGATACGGTCAAACACATTGAGCGCGAAATCGCCGTAAATCACGAGCGCGTGCTTGGCCTTGAGCGACAGAAAGAAGAACATCAGCAGGAGGAACGCCGACTACGCGAGCGGCTTATCGCGGCGCAGCGACAGGTCATCGACCTTGAGGAACAATGCGATTTGGCAGACGAGGCAGTAGACAACGACGCTGCTTCCCTGGCTAGCCTCGAGGGAGAAGTTGCGAAAGCGCAAAAAGCCTACGAGATGGACGAACGCCGTCTGCGCGCAGCGCAGAGCGATCTCATTCAAGTGCAGGCCCGACTCGGTGCCAGCCAATCTGATTTAGGCAGGCAGCAAAAACATCTCGGTGAGCGCAACCGTGTGCTGGCTTCCAGGCGCGAAACTATAGCCCAATCCCAGCAATCCATACGCCAGCTAGAAAAACGCCTGCTTGAAGAGCGCGAGCGGTTGGAAGCAGCGAAAAATGAGGAACAGCAGATACTCTCGCGCAAACAGGCCATCTCCCGCGCCCTTTCCGATGTCCAGCAAGAAATCGAGCGTCTCAAACAGACCTTGAACGAAGCCGAGCGGCAGCGCCGTACCGTTTCCGACCGGCTCAATATGCTCAAAAACTGGCGGAATAGCCTGAGCGGATATAGTGACGGCGTCCGGGCAATTTTGCGCGCCCCTGTTGGAAAGCTCTCCGGCCTGATCGGCCCTATGCCTCAGTTGATGATTACTCCTACCGGTATGGAACTGGCCCTTGAAGCTGCTCTGGGGGCCAGCTTGCAAGCTGTGGTGGTGGAACGGTTTGAAGATGCGCAGGTGTGCCTGAAATTCCTGCAACAATCCAAAGGTGGGAAAGCTTTGCTCATCTGGTTGCAGCATGATAGCTCTGAGATGAGCAGCGACGACCTGGAAATAGCTATGCTTGAACGCCTGTTGAGCCAGGAGTCAGGCTTGAAAGAGCATGTGAAAGGACTTGCCTGGCAATGCATGCGCTGCGAAGAGCGTTATCTGCCGCTGTTTCGGCGTATCTTGCACGGTGTGGTGATCGCCGATGGACTTGATACGGCTCAGAAGCTTCTTACTCTATCGGCTCAACAGCGCGAAGATACTGGGATCACTCAAGTAGCAACTCTACAGGGAGAAGTATTGCACCGCAACGGCTGGCTTACTGGCGGTGGAAGTAAAGATGACGGTCGGCAGGGTTTGCTGGCATACGAACGTGAATTACATGAATTGCCTGAGCAATTGAATAAACAGCTCGTATTTATTCAAGAGTTGAATGCTTCGATTAGCGAGACGCAACGCAACCTGGAAGCGCGCCGTATCGAATTGAACAACGTTGAGAAGGAGTTGCAAAAAAATAGCACCCGTATCAACGAATGCACCAAGGCAGTGACGACAGTGCAGCGCGACCTGGATCGCTTGCAGACCGAATTGCAACTGGCCCTTTCGGTAGAACAGCAACTGGCAGCCGAGTTAGCAGGACTTGAGCAGGAGGTACAGGCAGCCATTGAACGTGTGTACTCCCACGAAAAATCGCAGCGCGAGATGGCCGGGCTAGTCGAGGAGCTTGCAGCGGAGGTCGAAGAACGCACTATCGAGTATCGCCGCCAGCAGGATGAATTGGGAAAGGCGCGCACCGCCCTCGCCGTAAAAAGGCAGGAAGCACGAGCTTTACGCCAGCAATTGGCGACGCAACAAAACCAGATTCAGGATCTGAAAGCGCAGGTCGAACAGCGCGTTTCGCGTATGAAGGAGGCCCAAACGCAGCATCATGCCCTCCAGCAACAACTTGTCCAGCGCCAGCAAGAACTTGCGCAGTCCCAGGCGAAAACTCGCTCCTGTGCTGAGCAACTGCGCATCGCCGAGGAAAAAAGCCGGGAAATAGATCAGCAGGTAGTGTCTGTAGAGCAGGAAATTGGACAGGTGCGGCAATCCCTTAATGAATTGGAGATTGCCTATCGTCGCTGCCTGCTTGACAGCCAGAAGGCGCGTGATGCTCTTGATACGCTTCTGGAACAACTACAAGAGGAGATGGGCATTTCTGATCCGAAAGAACTATCGCGCTATGCCACCTGGTCACCTGAAAGCATACCAGAAGAGAGAGAACGGAATATTCAGCTTTCCAATGGCGAGATTGAGGGTTTATCTGCAGAGGAAGAGTCTGAGCTGCGAAAGTTGCGCAGGCGTGTTGAGACGTTGCGAGGCCGTTTGAAGGCAATTGGTGGCTGCGACCCCGACGCGCCACAGCAATACGAGGAGACCCGCACTCGCTACGAGTTTTTGACCTCTCAGATCACTGATATGGACCAGGCCGCCTTGCAACTGCATGCTATCATCGATCAGCTCGATGCCACAATGGCGCGCCAGTTCGAGGCAACCTTCCAGGCGGTCAATGCCCGTTTCCGCGAGCATTTCACCACGCTCTTCAATGGCGGTAGCGCCCGCCTCGAATTAGTGATGGCTAAAAATGAAGACGAGCCGGATGCAAGCGCGACGTCGATGCCTACCGGTGTAGAGGTGATCGTCCAGCCCCCAGGGAAAAAGGTACAGGACCTCTCGCTGCTTTCGGGGGGCGAGCGGGCCCTTGTCTCTGCCGCGCTCCTCTTTTCCCTGCTTGAGATCAACCCGCCGCCGTTCTGCCTGCTAGACGAGGTGGATGCGGCGCTGGACGAATCGAATGTTGCGCGCTTCTGTGATATCCTCAAACGCCTCGCGCAACGCACCCAGTTTATTGTCATCACGCATAACCGCGTTACTATGACTTCTTCCCAGGTAGTTTATGGTGTCTCGATGGGTGGCGATAGCGTTTCGCGACTGCTGTCTTTAAAGCTGGAAGAGGTGCCGGTGGGAGGTGATCGTTAATCTTTTAGGAATGAGCAGCGAAAATACGAAAAAACTATTGACAGGTGAGACAACTTGTAGTAATATAAGCCCTGTCAAAAGGAACCGCCTGTATGCGCAGGTGAACCGGTGACAATAGCGAAGAGGGTCCACCCGTTCCCATCCCGAACACGGAAGTTAAGCTCTTCAGCTCCGATGATACTTGAGGGGCAGCCCTCCGGGAAAATAGGACGTCGCCGTTTCACCCGCTCACACGGGCGGTTTTCTTTTGGCCGGAAAAGGCGCTACAAAGTTTGCAATGCCTTCACGACAGCCTGTATTTCCTCCTGCGTGTTGTAGAATCCTGTAGAGATACGCAGCGCGTTGGTGGTGGGAATATTGCGGATGTAGATGTTATGCTGCTCACGCAATTGTTTCACCACTTCAGTAGAGTCCTTATCCGCCAGCTTAAACGCAACCAGGCCGCTTTCTCCGGGACGAGGTGTGAGCATGCTTAATCCGGTTACTTCCTGCAGGGCATGATAGGCATAAAAGCTGAGCGAGGAAATGCGCTGAAATATCCAATCGTAGCCCACCTCGTTTTCTAGCCAGCGAAACACTGCGGCCTGAGCAGCAATCGCGGCGGTTTGCCTGCCGCCAGCCTCGAAGCGCTGTGCATTATCGTGCAGATCCCACTCTTTGCCCTCTTCGTGCTTGATCGACATGTACCCAACATAGGTAGGCTTCACATAGTCAAGCGATTCTTTGCGCGCAAAGAGTGCGCCTGTGCCATCCAGCCCGCAGAGCCACTTTTGCATAGGAATGGCATAAAAATCCGCATCGAACGCCCGCATATCAAGGGGAATCGCCCCGGCAGATTGCGCGCCATCGATCAAGACGGGAATGCCAAATTCTCGCCCCATATAACCAACTTCGCGAATGTTGAGGACCGCTCCGGTCATCCAGGAGACGTGTGAGATAGCGATCAAGCGGGTGCGTGGTGTTACCAGATCTGCTACCGCTTGTAGAACGGGTAGGTCGCCTTTTTCTCCGATATCTGCCACACGAATGACTATGCCATAGCGGTCACGCAACTGGTAAAGCGGTCCAAGCAGGCTGATATGCTCGTGATTGGTGGTAATAACCTCGTCTCCCTCTTTCCAATTGAGACCATAACTGATGATGTTGAGACCATCGCCTGTGCTTCCGGTCAGTGCTATTTCGTTGGCGTGTGCATGAAGCAGGCGCGCTGCACCTTCACGAGCCGCCACAAATGTATTGAACATCGTTTCAAAAGCGCTTGCTCCTATGCGGCCTCGCTTCCACTCTTCTTGCAGTCGCTCCTGTGCTGCCTGGATGGCGCATTCAGGTAACGGCCCGAAAGTTCCTGTGTTGAGATAAATACCGGCAGTGGTCGCTGGCATCTGCTGGCGAATTTGCTGGAGACGAGTGAGGTCGGTCAAGGTGAAACTCCTTTAGTATGTGTTCAGAATATGCGTTCCCTCTCTGGAAAAGGACAGGAAGAATATCCCTGGTTGAAGTATAAAACAAGAACTTTTCTCTTGCCAACGAATCGTCTCGCTTTCCTCACGTGATACAATCAAGAAGACGATTGCTTGATGGAGAGGAGATGCGAGGTAATGCGTATACGACGATATCGCCAGGGAGATATCCCAACCCTGGTACACATACAGCAAGCGGCAGCAAAAGTGGACTCTTGCGAACCCTTAAGCGAGGAAGATTTCGAGGAGTGGTTCAGCCAGCCAGAATTTGATCCAGCATTTGATGTGTTTTTGATTACCGATGATGACGACGAACTGAATCCCTGGGGGCAGGGCGGCACGCTTGAAGGAGTAGAGGGCGAGGTAATTGGCTATACGGTGCTGCAAATGCGCCGCAGCCAGCATGCCTACCATTTTCTGTGTGAGGGTGCTGTGCTGCCAGAACAACGCGGACGTGGCGCGGGACAGGCCTTGCTGATCTGCGCGCTGAATCATGCGCGTGTAAAGGCCTTTGAGATCGAGCCGCAAGCTCAAGAAGAAGGTGCGCCCATCTACTTTGAGGTTTTGCTGCCAGGACATGATCCGCATGCTGAATCGCTGGCAGCAAAATGCGAACTGAGGTCGGCTGACGAACCCACACTCAAAGGCATGCGGCTCTACAGGGGCGATCTGTAACCTCTTATACTTTCTCGTATTCGGTCCTGACGGTATAAGTACCGTCTGGCAGCTTTTCGAGCGTGTAATCGCTGAAAAGGATCGGATCAGTTCTTTGCAGGCAGAGAAAGACGCGCACAGCCAGCTCGCGTATCTCGATTTCCGCGTGAAAACTGGCGCGCATCTCGATGAAATGACGCCAGGCTCGCGCATTTCCTGTGACGACGATAGGCGCTTCGGTCTCGTTTGGCAACACAGAACGGGCGCACTGCTGCACCTTCTTACGCAAGTCCGTCTTTGCCTCGGCACTCAGAATTGGCGTGCCCGCTTGCTGCATCTCCAGGAGCCGACTGGTCAGCGAGCTGTATTCCTGCGAGGCGCGTTCGATACGCTCGAGAAATTGCGCGTGGAACTGCTCATCCTGCTGATATTCTGGACGCTCCACGAAGCGCAGCATGCGACCTGAAACAAAGCGCTGGCTCAACTGCGAGTAACTGAAGCCTGCGCGGTGGCGGATAAGCTCGTGCGTGACGCTGCGTGAGATGCCGTACAACAGGAAGCTGAAGTTGGCATGTTCTAGTACAGACCCGTGACCCGATGATTTCAGGTTGTTAAAATAGCGATCAGCCTGCGCGTTGAATGTGCGCTTAGGGCCAAAGCTCATATAACAGACCTGACCAGCGACCTTACACAGTTGCGCTCCATCTGGAAGACTGGTTGGGTCGTGCAGGTAGTCTGCAAAGTCGAGAGCATCATCGAACCCCTGCAGGAAGCCTGCTAAGGTACCCATCTCAAGAGATGGGCGCGCAAGCAGGACAACGCCAGGTTGCACGAGGTATAACACTCCTCCCGGCGAAGTATGAACATGGGAGTCAATGACCGGGAAGCCGTTGGTATCCCTGCCATTCAGTTCCTGGAAGAGTATCTCTGATAGATTTGTAGGCATCAATAACCTCCTAACTGCTAGCTACGACCAGAAAATGGTAAGCGTAGTCTAGCAGATTGGAGATGATTCTGCTACGGATACATTAGTGATTGTTTGCCTTTTCCTCCGGTGGAGCAAGTAAGGCATCCAGCGTTTTACGTCGAATGCGATAAGCCTGACGGGTTCCGCGATGAGGTAAGGTTATTGCCTCCAGGACGCCATTTTTGATCCAGCGGCGCACAGTGGTGTCATCCACCCGCAGTTGCTTGGCAACCTCTCGGACTGTTAGCAGGTCCGTTTCATCATGTACCACGTTGCCCTCTTTCTGGTTTAGTGCTACTATGACGGGCAGTCCGTAAATGAACCGTTTCCATTTTGGACTGCACAGATTATCTATTTGACTATAACGACGAACATCCAGCTTTATAGTAACTCTGTTCGTAAATGTCGTTCTACATGCTATGTGCATGTCATTCTTATGCACGATGCACAATCTCTAGAGGCGACATATGTAAGGGGAAATAGGCTAGCCACCAATCATAGACATGCTGCGATTGGCGCGTTTGAAGCGCTTATCGCCAATGTAGTGTTTGAGTTCCTTATGCCATACCGCCTGGCGAATAACCTCGGCCAGCGTTTCGTCCGTCGCATCAGAGCGTAATACTGCTCGCAGGTCGGTTTCCTCCGTCGCGAAAAGGCAGGTGCGCAATTGCCCATCAGCCGTCAGGCGAATACGGTCGCATTGGGCACAAAAAGGTTCGCTGACTGGATTGATGAAACCAACCTCTCCTATACCATCACTAAACGTATAGCGGCGAGCCGTTTCGGATGGATCACCGCTTGTAATGGGCACCAGGGGGCCGTATTCATTTTCGATGATGGCTTTGATTTCCGCACCGGTCAGAATGTCCTCTTTCCGCCAGATTTGATCGGCATCGAGTGGCATGAATTCAATCCAGCGTACCACGTATGCTTTACGTCGCGCCAGGCGCACAAAATCAAGCACTTCCTCTTCTGTAAAGCCCTTGATGGCAACCGCGTTCACTTTAATAGGATGAATTGAGGGATATTTTTCCAGTGCTTCCAATCCCTCAAGTACGCGACTCAGTTGGTCGCGGCGCGTCAGTTGTGCGAATTTTTCTCGAATGAGCGAATCCAGGCTGACATTGATACGTGTAAGTCCTGCCTCCGCTAAAGGCCCGGCCAATTGCTTTAACAGAATGCCGTTGGTGGTTACGCTAAGGCTGCGCAGTCCACCGATTGCGCGAAGCTGCCGTACCAATTCGGGAATATCACGCCGCACCAGAGGCTCACCACCCGTCAGGCGCACCTGCTCGATCCCCAACCCCACCATTACTCGCGTGAGCCGCACGATTTCTTCATAAGAGAGGATTTCCGCCTTTTTCAGCCAGGGCAATCCCTCTGCTGGCATGCAGTAAGTGCAGCGGAAATTACACTTGTCTGTAATCGAAATGCGCAAGCTTTTTATGCGGCGTCCATAACTATCAACCAGTAAGTCCATTGCTCCATCTCCCGAAAGTTCTTGTCTTGTGTTCATGCTTAACTATAGCACATTTTACATAGAAGCGGAAAGGTGTGTTCACGCTGTATTTCTTTCTGCTCATATAGTTGTTTCGGACAAGTGTAGCAAGCACTTTTTCATGCAAGAGGTTTGTCTATCGACCATCGCGGCAGGTTATCATCAGGGTATGTTCTACATCACCGCTTGTGGTACCGGTACCACAAGCGGAAAGTACAAGTAGGAGAGGAAATAGCATGAAGCGATAATGAATTGGTGATAACAAAAATCGAGCGTTAGACGAATTACCCGGCAAAAAAGCTGGTATAGCCGAGTTTTTTATGCTAAAATAGAGGCCGTAAATTGCTATTTATCGGGTTCCTCACTCCTCAAAACAAAATGAAATAGGAAGAGGCTTGTATGTTGCCCTCGACACTCTCTTGCAATAACTGCGGTGCCCTAAATCAGCCGCAGGCAGCCTTTTGCCGTTCTTGTGGTTCCTCGTTGCAAGCGGCCAAACCCACGCTCTATAATTCTGCGACAGGCCGGTTACTGGCGAATGTAACGCTGAAGCAGCGCTATCGCATTATTACCCCTGTGGGCAAGGGTGGTATGGGGGCGGTATATAAGGCCGAGGACATCCAGCTTGGCAATCGCAAGGTGGCCGTCAAGGAGATGAGTCAGAGCGGTCTCACTCCTCAAGAGATAAGTGCAGCGGCTGAGGCATTCAAACAGGAAGCCCATCTGCTTGCTGGATTGCAGCATCCCAACCTTCCTAATATCTATGACCATTTCTCAGAAAACGGGCGTTGGTATCTGGTGATGAGCTTCATTCAGGGGGAAACTCTGGAAGAGTATCTCATAAGTAAGGGCGGAAAACTTCCCCTGGAGGAAGTGCTTCAACCTGGCATCCAGTTATGCACAGTGTTGGACTATTTGCATAATCAGCAACCGCCTATTATTTTCCGCGATCTAAAACCCGCCAACATCATGCGCACATCCGATGGGCATCTCTATCTCATCGACTTCGGTATTGCTCGCCATTTCAAGCCAGGGCAGGCCAAAGATACGGCGTATTACGGTTCTATGGGCTATGCGCCGCCTGAACAATATGGTCGCGCGCAAACCACGCCTCGTTCTGACATTTATAGTCTGGGGGCAACGCTTTATCAACTGGTTTCAGGGCATCATCCATCAACGACCCCTTTTCGCTTTCCACCTTTGCAATCGCTCGTGCCAACTGCTCCTACGGAACTTTCGGCGCTGATTATGCAAATGCTTGAATTAGATGAGGATAAGAGGCCAAGCAGTATGCAGGCTGTGAAGCAAGAGCTACAGGTACTTGTTGCTGGTACACAGCAGAAGAATCCTTCCACTCCCACTCCCGATGTTGCTTCATTTGCTCCAACACAGCTTGCAAAAACAGCCCCTGGTTCAAGTGCTAATGCTCCAACACAACTGGCAAGTGCATTTGCTCCAAAGCAACTGGCAAGCTCAGTTGCTTCTCCACTTTCTGTACAGACAACAATAGCAAGCTCTAGCCCGATTCCTCATTCTTTCTGGGATAGCATTGATGAATTCCTTCATAAAAAGCGCATCGTACTGTGGCTCTGCTTTCTAATACTTGTTCTGGTTATAGGTTTGCGTACAGACTATTTTATTTACCATACCCCCGATATGGTTGGGTTTCAAGGTGATTATGGTATCGTGGCACTAAGTGTTGCTATCGCAGGAGCAACTTTAGTTGGGTTGATATTTCTTTTGATTAAAAGTCGTCCTTTGATTGATATTATTGGAGGTATTGCTCTTGCAGTTTTTGGTAGTATTGTTCTACTAACTTATCTTTCTGGTATTGTTGCTTCTTGTACTCAAGGTCCTGATCCTTATGGTAACTTCAGTTATTATAGCCAAGATTGTTTTCCCTTCCAGGTTTCTGGACTATCTTATCCCATTCCCATACTTTTTCTTAGTATCCTTATGCTTTCTGTAGGAACATATTTGTTTCTTCGCCGTGTCAATGCTATAGGAGGATTTATTTTCGGAATCCTTCTCATTTTACAGATTTTTCTGCAAAGGGGTCTGCTCTATTCTTATTCTGAAGTGGGTATTTTAAATCCAAGTCCCTGGCCACCAATTCTACCAGGTGTTCTGTCTTTGATATGGTTTCCGCCGGTTTTACTGGGAAGTGTCGCAATCATTGTTGCACTCTTCAAAATAAAGCGAAAATCTTCACTTATTCCTTAGAGTTCTTTTTCATTTCTTTTTTCTAGCTGAACTTCAATCAAACGTGATCAGGATGCCCTCAACACCACTTCGGACATGTTTCTTTGCGCTGTTCAGCAAAGTGGAAACAACATTTCCGGCGAGGTGAAAATGGTCCTTTTCTCGGGAAGTGGGCCTTTTTCAGGAACCATTGGCAACGATAAGAGCGTCCACTTTAGCATTATCAATGCTGACGATGGATATGGACCGAGCGATTTCAATGGGTTTCTCAACCAGGATGGCTCAATGAGTGGAAATTATATTAACCACAGTTTGAACCATCGAGGCACCTGGCAAGTTCGGCCCGCCAACGGAAGCACTGTTAGCGGCTGCTAAATTGCCTTTCAGCTTGCTATTTCTATGCCTTATTGTCAAAGTGTAGTACAATAGCGGGAGAGGAATAGCGCCATGCCCGTATTTCAGGTAACAGAAAGAAAAATACCTTTATCCACGCCGCCGAAGAAACGTGCAAGCCATCTGAGTCCTGAGTGGTCTGCTGTTATTCGTTTTATTTTCGGTGTGGCCATTGCCGGTGGAATATTTGCCCTGATAACAGCTTTCGCCCCGGCTTTGATTGGTTCCACAGAAGTGGAATTTATTCTTTTACCCGTTTTTGTAAGCCTGGCAATAGCGCAACCGCAAAACTATAATTTTGTAAAGTTTCTCAACAGCACCCCAATTTATCTTGTGCTTACTATTGGTTTGACCCTGCTCTATTGCACCGTGGTCACCGGAACGAACCTGTTTATCCATTTGCGTTTGAATTCAACTCCCATCATTTTAGTGACGACCACAATTGCCTGGGCGATCATTTATGAGCCAGGGCGAGCCTATTTGCAAAGGCGTATTGAGGAACGCTTTAATCAACGTGACCGTGAGACGACGAGGGCTATTGAAGCGTTCACTTCGACCCTGCGCGAAGAGATTGATCTCGATCAGTTGCGCGAGCGCTTTCTCAACGTCATCCAGCAGACTATCCAGCCATACTGGATGTCATTATGGATATGTTTACCTGATACACAACAGGAGCATGCGGAGCTGTCTAAAAAGGTAACGCTTGTTGGCGATGATTCTCATATCACTTACTTCCTGAACCATCCAGGTGTATTGGATATTTATCGCCTGCCGACCGATGCGCAATTTCTCCAGGAGTTGAGGCAGCAGGGAGCAGAAATTCTTTTGCCTTTAGCCAGTCAGGGTGATCTGATAGGTTTGCTTATACTGGGGCCTCGTCTGAAAGGAGAGGCTTATACGAGCGAGGAGCGTTCTATCCTGAACGCGCTTGCGCCGCAGGTTGCTCCTGCCCTGCGTGTCGCCCAACTGGTTCAGGAGCGCCAGGAGCAGATTCGCGAACGCGAGCGCATCGAGCAAGAGTTGCGTACTGCTCAAGCTATACAACTTGCTTTTTTACCGAAAGATATCCCCGCGTTTCCTGGCTGGCACGTTGTTCGCCACTATCAACCGGCTCGTGAAGTTGGGGGGGATTTCTACGATTTTCTGCTGATGCCAGATGGTCGCCTGGCCGTCATTATCGGCGATGTTACCGGTAAAGGCGTGCCTGCTGCCCTGGTCATGGCAACCGTCCTTACCATGTTACGGACGGCTATACAAGGGGATGTTGCGCCTGCCAGCGTACTGACGAAGGTAAATGATCTACTGGCAGCGGAAATTCCGGCAGGCATGTTTGTCACCTGCTTTTTTGCTCTGCTCGATATTCAAACGGGAAGAATGTGTTATGCAAATGCAGGACACGAGTTACCATTCTGTCTCCGCGATGGAAAGGCGAGCGAGTTGTGGGCAACTGGAATGCCACTCGGCATGCTTCCCGGCACGCGCTATGATGAGCATGAAGCCACGCTTTCTCAAGGAGAATGCCTGCTATTTTACAGTGATGGGCTGGTAGAAGCGCATAACTCAGAGCGTGATATGTTTGGCCTACCGCGCCTGCTGAACCTGATTAGCACCTATCATGGGAGCGGTAGCCTGATCGATTTTCTGCTGCAAGAATTGGCCAGCTTTACCGGAAGTGACCGGGAACAGGAAGACGATGTCACGCTGGTAGTGGTGCAGAGAACAGCAGACCTATAAAGACGCCAGCCATGACACACCCCCCACGAGATGTCATCCTGAGCGCTGCGAAGGATCTTTGGCTGCCTCTGGCTCGATACGGCAAGCGGGCGATTCTTTGCGGCGCTCAGGATGACAGGCGAGTGGGTCTTTTTCATGGCGACCTATTGCACCAGCCTCTTTATCGATGAAAAAAGATAGCTCTAAAAACGGACGAGTGCAAGCATGTATTGCTTGCACTCGTCCGAAGCGCTCAGGAGAAAACGGAAGTTGTCTGTTTATACGTCGTAGTAGAAAGCGAACTCCAACGGAGTTGGGCGCATGCGGATTTCGACGGACTGCTCGCGTTTCATCTCCACATAATGCTCAAGCAGGTCGGCGGTGAAGACGCCGCCTTCCAACAGGAATGCATGGTCGTCTTCAAGAGCATCCAGAGCCTCGTCAAGCGAGCCCGGAACGGAGCCGATTTCGCGCAGTTCCTCTTTAGACATGTGGTACAGGTCGCGGTCAACCGGGCCGAAGCCGTGTTCGCTCGGCTCGATCTGGTTGCGGATTCCATCGAGGCCGGCCATGAGGAGCGCAGCGAACGCCAGGTAAGGATTCGCCGTTGGATCGGGCGGGCGGAACTCGATACGCTTGGCGGATGGGCAATCCGTCAAGGGAATGCGAACTGCCGCGCTGCGGTTGCCTTTCGAGAAGACCAGGTTGACGGGAGCTTCGAAGCCAGGAACCAGGCGCTTGTAGCTGTTCGTGGTAGATGCGACAATGGCAAGCAAAGCAGGCGCATGGGTTAGCAGGCCACCGATGTAGTAGCGGGCCAACTGCGACAGTCCAGCGTAACCTTCGCCATCATAGAAGAGTGGTCTTTCGCCTTTCCACAGGCTCTGGTGTACGTGCATGCCTGAGCCGTTATCGCCATAAATAGGCTTGGGCATAAATGTTACGGTTTTGCCATGTTTGCGCGCCGTGTTTTTCACAATGTATTTGTAGAGCATCAAGTTATCTGCGGTTTGCAGCAGGGTATTGAAGCGAATATCGATTTCGGCCTGACCGGCTCCGCCCACTTCATGATGCTGGGCCTCAACCGGTACGCCGAGGTCTTCCAGAAGCAGAGCCATTTCGCTGCGGATATCTTGCAGCGTATCATTTGGCGCGACCGGGAAGTAGCCCTCTTTGACGCGCATGCGGTGTCCGAGGTTTGCAGTGCCGTTACGCCCGGTGTTCCAGGATGCCTCATCCGAATCGACCTCAGCATACTGGATGTTGCTGGTGGAGTTGTAACGCACATTGTCGAAGATGAAGAATTCTGCCTCGGGGCCAAAGTAGCTGGTATCGGCAATGCCGGTGCTACGCAGGTATTCCTCGGCTTTTTTCGCGATATAGCGTGGGTCGCGGCTGTAAGGTTTCTTACGGCCTGCCGGGCCTGGATGGGCGATATTACACACCAGGCTCAGAGTAGGTACGGCGGTGAATGGGTCCATGATAGCCGTGTTTGGATCGGGAATGACCAGCATATCGCTCTCATTGATTGCCTGGAACCCACGAACGCTGGAACCGTCAAAAGCCTTTCCTTCGACAAAGGTCTCTTCCTCAAGTTCGCGCATTGGGACGCTGAAATGCTGCCAGGTGCCTGGCACATCAACGAACTTGAAGTCTACCATGCGTGCGCCGCGCTCTCGGGCAAATTGCAGTACCTCTTCAGGGGTCATATCCTCTCGTCTCCTTCTCACCCTATCCCGGCACCATTGCTGGAATATTTTGTGGTGTTTGCCATGTGAATGTGTTTATATAGATTGCACAAAGGTACCTGGAACCTGTGATTTCGAGTTCCTTTCACCTTTGTAATACATCATACTGTTTTCAACCTGGAGAAACTACAGGCACTTTGACTAAAAGCTTAACCTTTGCATTTGTGTAATTTGCACAAAAAGATTGCTCTTTTTTGAAAAGGCAGACGTATCTTTGGTTGCTGCTTGCGTCTCTGCAAGGAAAACGCTATGATAGACGCAGCTTATCAGAGGAGAAGATTGATGAATTTTCCACCCCATTCGACGGAACAACCCTCATTACCACTGATGCCGCCACCTGCTCCTCGCTGGCCTTATTTAAAAAAGCTGCGAGGATGGCTGAGAAGTCGAACCGGACGTATTGTACTTCCGATCATTGCGCTCATTTTAGGCATATTTCTTGGTATTTTTAGTCTCATCCTTTATGGATTAACAGGAGAGGGGCGGCTTGTAATTGTTCCTTCATCCAACAAAGGAAATCTCATTGTTGAGGTGGATAAAACGCTGATTACCGCGTTGATTGCCGAGAACTTGCGCAATGCAAGTACGCCGGGAACTATCGAAAATGTGACGGTTGATCTGGAGAATGGCGATTTACTGACTATTAACGGCGATGATATGTTTACCATGTTTGGTATCGGCGTCTCCAAGCATTTTACACTGATCGTACAGCCCTATGTCCAGTCTTGTGTCCTACAAATTCACGTGGCTCATGCTGATGTCACCGGGATACCGGTCACAGGCTTTGTGCAGTCGTTTGAGACCTCGATTAATCAGCAGTTGTTAAAAAAGCCAACCGGTTTGCCTGGAGACTTTTCATATTGCACAACGGGCGTGAGAACCACAACAGCGGGCTTGTTTATTACCTATAGTGCAACTCCGCCTACCGCAACGCCCGATTCATAATCCCTGGCGTAATTTGGTGCCGTTGACACTTTTACAGCATTGATTGCATGTCAGTCTTGAACTGATGGCACTTGTGGGAGCGATGTGCCGGGAGCATCACCAGCTACCTGCGCGAGTTGAACGAATTGCTGGTACGATACGTCGCTGGCGGTTCCGCTCCACAGCTTCTCGCTCAACGTTTGCATGGCTGGCTTGACTCGCGCATGCACGTCTGTATCGCTTACCACGTTGCCAAGCTTATCATTCCACTCGGCGAACATACCCCCAAGCAGGTGAGGGTCGTCAGGACTGAGGTTCATTGCAGGTTGGGAAAAGCTAAAAATGTTGGGTTCCCACTGTTCAAAGAGGAATTGCGTATCGAGATAGTCATGAAAATATCCTGCTTTAGGCACAATGTAGAGGAGGTTATCGTTCATGTTGATAATGTGGAAGCCCTCTTTTACCATTTCTACCGGGTTGGCCCAACGGTTATCCCACACGTCAATGGTGATGTCGGTATGTACCTGCACATTCCCATCCAGTCTGGTGAGGCTTCCCCACATCCTGACACTTTTGCCCTTTCCTTTGAAGAAGTCATCGAGCGTGTTGACGAATTGGCGATAGTGATTGGCATCGCTCAGCGCGTATTCGTCCGCGCCGATATCCACCTGGGAAGTGCTGAACCAGGGCAAGAATTCGTTCCAGATGCTGTAAAGAAAGCTATAGGTGGCCGGGTTTCCGAGGTCAAGCATTTCTTTGGAGTAATTAGGGCTGGCAAGATCAGGACGGTACTGAGTGAAAGCGAGCGCGTGTGCTGGAGCATCAATCTCTGGCGTAATTGTCACTCCATATTCGGAGGCGAGACGCACTAACTCGCGTATATCCTGTTCGGTATAGTATCCATCCTTTGCCGCGAGTCCTGCAAAACGCGGACTGTATAGCCGGAAAGCCGCGTACTGGTGTTGCCAGTCGGTACTATCTCCACCGCCAATGGCGTTATCATTGAAGTGGATATGAAAATCGTTCATTTTATACCAGGCCATGAAACGCACGTAGTCTTCCAGAAACTTGATCGAAAAGAACTTGCGCCCGACATCGAGCATGAAGCCGCGTTCGCTGTACTCTGGATAATCTCTTGCCCTACCCTTGGGGATTGCTATTTTCTCCGGGTCTGCGCGTAAAATTTGCAAGGCTGTGCGCGTTCCATAGAAGACGCCCTTGCTGGTATTCGCGCGAATAGTGACGGTGTCTCCCACCTCGAAGAGGTAGCCATCGCTACCCAATCCTCGATCAGCGCCATGCAAGGTGAGGAAGATATCTCCTGCTCCCGCGCTAGCAGCTGTAATGACGGGCAACCTTCGACCAACTACCTCTGCCAGGTCATTTTGAAACACCTGCCCTGTCTCCGCCAGCATCGAACTATATGCGCCATCGATCACGATGCGCGAGCTATCTGTCAGGGTAAAGGACCCGCTACCCCCAGACCATTCACGCAGGGCTGGTAATACCTCAGGAGCAGGGTTGGCGAAAATGACGCGGTAGAAAAAATAAGGAAAAGGGAAGAGGTCCGTAAAGATGACAGCCGCCAGGAAAAGCAGTCCGGCAAAAAGTAGAACAGTTCGTCTTTGGGCTGGATTCTCTCTGCGGAAGCTTTTCCGGCGGGGCTGGTACCTCAATATGCCCTCCATACCGGCCTGGTCAGACATGTTGGCCCACCCTCAGCCTTTAAGGAGATCTCGTTGCCGCGATAGGTCATGACCTCGCAGCCCGCGTCTTCCAGCTTGCGTTTCGTGATGGGGTTGCCTTCCAACATGATGCACTTTTTGGGCGCAAGCGCCAGCACATTCGGACCCATAGTGAGGAATTCCTCTTCTGGAATGTCGATCAGCGTAAATCCTCGCCTTTGTAATTCCTGCCAGAAAGGTACGGCCATAAGTGGTGGATAAACTACGGCAGTGCAATAATCGACGATGCTGATAAGCGAAAGCAGGTGCAGGCAAGCCTCCGGCCCGGTGTAGTAGGGGAGTTCAACTGGAATGACTGTCACTCCTGATGGCTCAAGTGCCTCCCGAAGCTGGCGCAGACCCTCGACATTGGTGCGGAAACCGAGGCCAACGGCCAGCGTATCATGATCGACCCAGAGCAGATCTCCGCCTTCAGCCCGCGCATCTCCATGCAAGGTATACAGTACCGGAACGCCCATTTTCTCGTAGCAACGTGCCATTGCCGCCTCTTCCCCGCGCCGTTTTTCCTTGCCCATACTTAAGATAATCGCTCCGGCATCTGTCACCAGCGAGGGATCGAAAGCGAAAATAGCATCGGCATGTTCCGGTAAATACTCATCATGATAGATTACTTCCGCTCCCCCCTGCCGCAGCAGCGCGATCAATCCGTCATGTTCCTGCTGCGCGATTTCCAGGTTGGGACGACCAGTATAATGCCAGGCTGCCGGGTCCGCGACTGCAAAGGCAGTATCAGGGCGTTTGACAAGGACAGTGCGCAACGGTGAAACCATATCCTGGCAGCCATATCGTGTTTGCATGGGTGGTACTCCTGTCTGAGAAAGATACTATCTGGTACAGCTTAACATGTTTGCGAAGTTTGAGCAAACCTGGTGGTACCCTGACAATCCAGTTCATTTTTGCGTTCTTAATTATAAGAAAGTGTCTTTTATGGTATACTATCGTCGTTACTACTCTCTGGTTTGTACATTTTTGTATAGAGACTGGCAAGATCAATCCTGGTTTCCGGCTCAACCCACGCGCACCCATAAGAACTAAGACCCCCGTTTCGCTTGCAACAGGTTCACGTTCAACCTGAGAAAGGAAATACCCATGTACGGAGTAGTCAAAAAGCTGGATATCGAACATCAAAGCCGGATACTACAAGATTGTAGCAGCCTCCTGATTGCAGCACCTCTTTATAGCAACTACGCACCCAGTAGAGGGATAGGCAGGCGAGACTGTAGCGGCAACTGTGAGACCTGTTTCACTGGCGGCAATGTACGAATGGCCACGTATAAGAACACAAACTTTGGGCGCTGGGGATACTATGCCCCTCCTTGTGGTTCCAGATATGTCGAGAAACATCCCACAACAGGAGAACCATTTCCACCAATTCCTGTGAGCATTCTTGCTATCTGCACAGAAGTTGCTGATGAGTACGGCTTTGAGTATGAGGCCCAGTCTGCCTACCTGTCTTACTACCCTCCTGGATCATCAATTGGACGCCACCAGGACTACGAAGAGAAGATCAATAGACCGGTCATCTCCGTAAGCTTCGGAGATGACGCGATCTTTGAGTTGGGAGGGCTTCAGCGATTTGGGCCTTACGAGGAAATCATTCTTCATTCTGGCGATGTCTTCATCTTCGAAGGAGAGCATAGATACTCCTATCATAGCGTCAAGAGAATCATTCCAGATACCAGGCCTCCTGACCTGGTCATGGAACCGGGCAGAATCAGCATCACTATCAGGCAATATAAATAAGTCCTCAAAGAAAGTCCTCGTCGGCTGAAAGTGCAGGAAGGACATGACGGTATTAGAAGAACTCAACAGCAAACTTCTAGCAGCCCGGAATTTTGAACTGGTTGCGAAGTTCTCGGACTGGTACCTTCTTCTCCGTAAAGGCGGAGCTAAAGGCAGACTTACCTGTTATTGGGATCACGATCAAGATTGTCTCGGATATACCGCACCAGAGCGCCTTTGGGAGGTGGCCGACGACATCGAGAGGCTTGAGGAACAGATGCAAGAGCGGGGAATATCTCTCACTGCCATACCTCTGGAGCTATGGCATGAAGACACTCGCCCGGACGCTGAACAACGGCGACTGGCGAAAGTGTTGAGCCAGCATCACAGGTGAACTGTACTTAATAAATAATGAGCGGCACCTTAAACCGGTGCCGCAATGTGTGTTTAATGCAACGCAGGAATGACATGTTCACCGTAGGCGCGAATAAACTCGGTCTGGTTACGCCCAACGTGATGTACATGTACTTCGGTGAAGCCCAGATCGAAGAAGCTTTGGATGTGTTTGCGATGTTCATCCAGGTCTGGCGAGGCGAACACGCGGCCCTTGAAATCTTCTGGCCGCACCAGTTCGGCGAAAGCCGCGAAATCTTCGGGCGAGCGTATATCCTGCTTTGGAGCCTTGATGCCGCCGTTGGGCCATTCTTTTTGCGCCAGAGCTACCGCTTCCTCGTAAGTAGGAGCCCAGGAGACATGCAGTTGCAGGAACTTGGGCATGGTAGATGGATCTTTTCCTGCTTCCTGTGCGCCTTTCGCGAAGTTTTCCAGCAGCATTTTCAGCTTCTCAGGTGGAGCGGCAGGCGTAATCAGTCCATCGACCATTCTTCCAGCGGTTTCGGCGGTCTTTGGTCCCGAGGCAGCAATATAGATCGGGCAGGGCTTTTCGGGCCGCGTATACAATCTCGCGCTTTCCATATGTAGATATTTGCCTGAGTAGCGCACTTTTTTACCTGTGAAGAGCTTTTGGATGATCTCGATAGACTCGACCATACGCTCAAGACGAACTGGCGTCTCTGGCCACTCGCCTCCAACGACGTGTTCATTGAGGGCTTCTCCTGTACCGATGCCAAGCCAGTAGCGGTCGGGGTACATTGCCGCGAGCGTAGCCGAACCCTGGGCGATGATCGCAGGATGATAGCGATATGAGGCGCAGGTGACGCCGGGCCCAAATGTCACTTTCTGGGTGGCAGTTCCGAGTGCGCCCATCCATGACCAGACCAGGGCGCTTTGTCCCTGCTGTGGAACCCAGGGGTGAAAATGGTCGGCAGCCATGACTCCGCCAAATCCCGCCGCTTCAGCCTCCTGGCAGTAGCGAAGCAATTCGGTTGGATGGAATTGTTCCAGCGCCGCTGAATAACCTAAAACTGGCATATGTTTTCTCCCTTTTCAGCTTTTTCTAAGTGAGTACCATTCATGCGTGAGCAATTTCTTATAGCCATTAACTACAACTACAAGAATTACAATCTATCACGATGCCAGGGAACACAAAGAACGCCCGGACTTCACTTTATCAAATACACGCATATCATCAACGGTATCGACATCTAAACCAAGCGATTCGCTACAATGAATATCAGCCTTGAGACCCCTGTACCGCGCCGCGCGCAGGTAGCGTTCCAGACTATCTACACCAAACAGGTAAGGTACAACTAGCGGGGGACGAACCAGGAGCGCGTTTGTTCCTGTGCCATCTCTTGAAGGAGCGAGTACCACGTCGGCATGCTGTAACTTCAAAATCAGCGTTTCGATATCCTTCACCGAAAGCAAGGGTAGATCACCTGAAATAGTGAGAAGCGCTTCCGCCCCCTCGGCAGTCAGTCTTTTTGCGGCTGCAAACAAGGCGGGATTGTGCCCCACCTGTTCCTCGACAAGTGGACTTGCCCCCCAGCTACGTACTAATTGCAACACCTGCCGATCAGCGCTTACTACTGAGACCTGTTCAAGCTGCTTATATTGCGTCAAAACCTCTATGACGTGATGCAGCATTTCCAGAACCAGTTTCTCTCGTTGCTGCTGGTTCAAGTAGGGAGCAAGGCGACTTTTTGCTCTTATGAGCGTTTTTACAGGGATTAAAGCCTGGTAATTCATATAGCCATTTACTACTACATCATCATTACAAGCAAACTAAAGCATTCCAGCCGCCTGCAGCACCTCTTTCGCCAGGGCAGCTTTCGCGTTCATATCATGCATCACCGTATCTGTCACCACCGCTGGAATGCCCAGATCTTCGATTGCGCTCGCCAGGGAAGCGTCTTTCTTATCGATGACCATTACATCCAGGAAATCGCGATAGCAGCGCGCCACCCCCACAGCCGATACCTCCATGCCAAGCCCGCTCATCAACTTATCAGCAGGCCCTTTAATAGGGGAACCTCCGACAATTGGACTGACAGCAACTACCATACCGCTTGCCTCATGAAGAGCATCATGGATACCTGGAACAGCGAGGATGCTGCCGATACTCACAATCGGATTGCTCGGAGCTAGAAGAATAGCTTCCGCATCCTTGATCGCATCAATGACTCCTGGCGCTGGCTGGGCATCTTCCACACCGATGAAGACTACATCTTTCACTTCATCTATACACCGTCGCTTCACCATATATTCCTGAAAATGGAGCAAACCGGCAGGAGTCTTGATATGCGTTTGTACAGGCTGATTGCTCATAGGCAAGACCCGCAGTCCCAACCCAAGATGGTTACGCATCTGCTCAGTTATCTCACTAAGCGTTTTTCCCTGACGAAGCAAATCGGTGCGATAAATTTGGGTAGCAAGGTCTCTATCACCAAGCGCAAACCAATCCTCATAACCATAGCTGGTCAACTGCTGCATGGTATGATAGGTATCGCCACGAACACCCCAGCCATGTGACTCGTCAACTATTCCGGCGAGCGTATACAGAACGATATCGATATCAGGCGAGACATGAAGGCCATAGAAATCGCGATCATCACCTGTATTGACAACCACCGTCAACTGTTCCTGTGGAACCACCTGCACCAGACCCTGAAGAAAACGCGCAGCGCCTACGCCACCCGCGAGTACAACAATCATAACTACGAACCTCTAATCAAATCGAATTATCAGGCTGCTCAACGGCAGCCGTTCGCGCCGCTTCGGATCGGCTGCGGCATAGCCAACTGTGATGAGTGCCTGTGGAATGTATACCGTTTCCAGCGAAAGCGACTGGCAAACAATTTCAGGACAAAACAGCGGCGCACACATCCAGCCAGTATCCAGACCAAGTTCATACGCCATCAATAGCATATTTTGAATAGCCGCTCCCAGGCTTTGAATAGCCATAACCGTTTCATCAGCCTGCCGGGCCTCGTCTGGATACCGATCCAGATCTTCCAGGTACAGGCAGGGAAGAATGATAACTGGCGCATTGAGAATACGCTGCCGGGACTTTTCCAGTCGAATGGCGACTATCTCAGCGCCCTGCCCATCCATTTCAAGGTTGTGTTGCCACGATGCTCCCATATCTTGAGCCAGCCTGACCTTCACCTCTTGCCGGGTTATTACTACGAAGCGCCAGGGCTGCCTGCCGTGAGGAGATGGTGCCCAACGCGCTGCCTCCAGGATACGTTCGACCAACTCTCGCGCCACAGGACGGTCCTGATACTTTCGCACGCTTCGCCTGCCCCGTAATAAAGCATCCAGAGTATCGGAGCGCTGGGATGCTGTTACCGGGCGTTCTTCAAAATGCGTGGTCATATTAAGCCTCTTTATTAATCAAGCGAATCAGCGGAACATATCGGTTGCCGGATTACGGAGCAGCATTTGCCCGCTTCCTTGTGCCGGTGTATAACGATATCCTCGAATAAGGGCAACCGGAACGCGGTCCACTTTTCCCATCACCAACTCCGCTGCGCTTGCCAGTTCATCCGCAACGGCTATCATACTGGCATGCAGTTCATAGCCATAGGTATCAACCTGACCGCGATAGTCAACGATAGGTTCCAGCCCTGCTACTCCGATAGCCATATTGACCTGCGCCTCTCGCCAGGGCCGACCCCAGGTATCGGAAATAATCAGCGCGATATTGAAGTCCGACCCTTTCTCTGAAAGTTGCTGTAGCCGCGAACGTAACTCTCTTGCAGAACGATCCGGGTCAACTGGAAGAAGCGTAATTGATCGCTCTCCGTCCACATTCGATTCGTCGATTCCCGCGTTTGCACAGATAAACCCATGATGAGTCTCAGTAATCAATACGCCATGATCCATGCGAACGATACGACGACTTTCACGCAGCACCATTTCGATATGTTGAGCATCCTTGCGGTTTATCTCAGCAATTTTTTGAGCAAACGGTGATGGTTCGATCTCGGCAAGCCGGACAACTCTGCCCTCAGCTTTTGAAACGATCTTCTGCGTCACAACCAGCACATCGCCCTGCTGAAGCATCAACTGCTGGGACTGTAACGCCTCAAAAATGAGAAGTCCCAGGTCACTGCCTGGGGGAACCTCACCGATACCTTGTATGGGAAGAATGCGTATCTCCGTGTTCACTTCCTGCCTCCTGACTTCCCATATTATAAGCCCCAGCCCTAAGTCACTGCAAATTGCAACCCGTCAACACCTATCCACCCTCTCAGTTACTCGAAAGGGCATGCCCCTGGTTTATAATACATATCAGGATTTCGGTAAGGAGAAGGCATATGATGAAAGAGCCTCAACTCAGTATTCCTCAGGTATCAGAAGCACGTGAACTTCTCTATTTCTGGGCGATTGGCGACCTGCATTACTACGCAGCAGACACCTGGTATACTTTCCACTCTCAGCGTCTTTCTGCCTTATATCGGGACTTACGCTCACTGTGGTCCCGTGAAGGAACGCCTGCTTTCTGTGTATCCCCTGGCGATATTGTGGAAACCGGAGCACTTGAGAACTACCAGCTTGCAAAACGCGAACTCAGCGCCCTGCTCGGTGCCATTCCTTTCTATCCAGGCATAGGCAACCACGAATTATGGATACCGGGCGAAGACGAAGAGAAGGAATCTTTGATAAGGGACTTCACCACCTTCTGGGGCAAGCCCGCGCATTACTACTGGACTGAAGATAGCGTTCTCTGCATCATGCTTGACGCTATAGGATACCCGGAACCTCACTTTCGCGAAGAAACGCTTGCATTTCTCAAAACCGCGCTAGCAAAGCATCCACAGCATATTGCAGTAATTTTTTCTCACTGCCCCCTATACAATACCGTACAGGATCGCGATATCCAGACAAGGCGTGATTACCACTCGCTCGACCCTTTTTTCTTCATCCAGAACACCGATGAGGTATACGCCATTTTGGAGCGGCATAAAACAGGCAGCCTGTATATCAGCGGACACACCCACTCGGGCTGGCAGGCACCAAACCTGGTTTACATACGTCAGATTGGCAGCCATCATCTCACCTGCGTCAATTTGATGTCTCCCTGGTACACTGGTCTGGGTAAGGGAGCCAGCGCCAGGGACGATTCAACCGCTTTTTCCTACCAGGCAGACGAGCCAGACCTGGTAATCTCCTTCGCCTTTCACATCTACCGTGACCACGCTCGAATATCATTGCGCGACCACCGCGAGCAGCGCTGGCTTACGCAGTGGGAAGTACCACTTACCTGAAACTTTCGCGGCGTGCAGAACGCATTGTAAAGAGAGAGCTTACTCTGCTTTCACATGCTCTATTTTACGAGAGAACCATACGCGAAAGGAGTATCATGAAGTAATGATTCGATCCCTGGGACATCTGCTGCTGGCCGGTATCTTCATTTCTGGGGGAAGCAACGCCTTCCTCGAACCGGGAGGACGAGTTAATAAAGTTGCGCAGGCTGGCATACCGGCTCCCAAGCAGGGAGTAATTTTGAACGGCGCGGCTATGGTTATTGGCGGCACAATGCTTGCCCTGGGCATTTTTCCCAAGCTGGCTGCATCCATTCTCATCGGCACGATTATCCCCACAACGGTCGTTGGGCACGCCTTCTGGAAAGAGGAAGCTTCGGGGAGTCGCGCCAATCAGCTCACCCAATTTTATAAAAATTTGGGGCTTCTAGGCGGACTACTGCTTGTACTCGCAGAAAAATAGTGATAAAAACTATAGAAGCAAGGGTACATTCTAGAACACTCCTGCAATATTGCAGGAGTGCCTGTTTATACAAAACACTTTTGTAAAGGAAGTACATTTCATGACGCAACAAGAACAACAAAATGTCGCTATGGTCATTGTCGCCCACCCCGATGACGCGGAGTTTGGCACAGCGGGTACCATCGCGAAGTGGGTACAGGAAGGTTGGGACGCCTACTACGTTATCCTGACGGATGCCTCCGGCGGTGGCCCGGATGAGGCAACAGACGTAAGTCTGGCAGAACGGCGTAAAGTCACTGAAACACGCAAACGCGAGCAGCGAGAGGCAGGCAAAGTCCTCGGCCTGAAGGACGTGATTTTCCTCGATTATCCCGACGGAACACTACAACCCACACTTGAACTTCGCCGCGATATTGTGCGTGTGCTGCGCAAATACCGACCTACACGCCTGATCTGCCAATCACCTGAGCGCAGTTGGGCTCCCATCATGGCAATTGGTCGCTACCATCCAGATCACCTCGCAGCCGGACAGGCGACGGTTATGGCGATGTATCCGGCCTCGCAAAATCCCTGGGACTTCCCGGAACTACTTGAAGAGGGCTTAATGCCGCACAAGGTGAAAGAACTGTATATGATGGGCGCGCCTTACGTCAATTATTTTGTCGATATTACCGAAACAATGGAGAAGAAAGTCGAGGCGCTCCTCTGTCACGCGAGCCAGTTCGTGGGACGTGAAAAAGACGTTGAAAACATTGTGCGCATGCGAAGCGCCGATATTGGCAAAAAATACTGGGTTCCTTTTGCCGAGGAATTTCATCGCACCCAAAACTTCTAACTGCCCTTGCATATATGCCTTCCATGTGTCATACTAGATACAGAGACCTTCGGGGCAGGGTGCAATTCCCGACCGGCGGTGAGTCATACATTCGATAATGTCTGGCAAGCCCGCGAGCCTCCAGCCTGTATATACAGGCTGCGAGACAGATTCGGTGTAAATCCGAAGCCGACGGTATAGTCCGGATGGGAGAAGGTTTGGCATATACGCGGACTGCAAAACCTTGCCTCTTTCAGAGGCAGGGTGGTTAGTCTATCCTGGCGCTAGACTTTCCGTAATGCTCTCCTTGCATCTCCCTCACAAGCCTCCCCGAGTCAGTTACATTGATGGCTTTTTTGTTGACTATGAAAAGCTATCAGGAATCAGACCGAGGGAAGTTCATGAGCGTCATCACAAAGATGAAAGATGAGGTTATGCTAGAGGTCATAGCCTCGGAAGAGAGGGAACAAACGCCCTCACTTCGCCAGCAGACACGCAAATCGCTGATGGTATCACAGCGTGTTCTGTCTATTGTTCCACCACTCGTGCTAGGCATTATCATACTTGCTGCATGGTATGCCAGCACCACCTACGGCCATATTAACGGCCTGATCTTACCTACAGTAGGAGAAGTTCTCTCCTCATTAGCAAGCAACCTTGCCAACGGCCTGTTTTTCAACAGCGCTCTGATAACCATTCAGGAAAGCTTGACGGGCTTCTTGCTCGCTGTATTGATCGCCTTACCTGTCGGCTACGGCATCGCCAGGTTCCGCTTATTCGCCGCTACGTTCCAGCCATACCTGGCAGCCGGTCAGGCTATTCCGGCGATAGTGATAGCGCCCGTTCTCTACCTGATTTTAGGCTATGGGACCATTACCATCACGATCCTCTGTATGCTCATCGTGCTGTTCCCGATGGTCATAACGACCGCGCTCGGTTTTCAAACCATCGACCAGACGCTGATCGATGCAGCGCGAGTAGAGGGCGCTTCTGGTTGGCCGATGTTGTTCCACATCGAGTTTCCGCTAGCGCTTCCGGCCATTCTTGCTGCTCTACGGACCGGCCTGACGCTTTCAATTACCGGGGCGATTGTAGGAGAGTTTGTCACGCAAGGCTCAACTCAGGGGCTTGGCGCACTGATTTTGACTTCTACAGAACAGTACGATAAGCCACTGCTCTTCGCCACACTGGTCATTCTAGGCGTTCTGGCTGCCGTTTACTACGGAGCGTCCTGGCTGCTGGTCAGGCTGGCGAACGCCATCTATTAGTAGGAAAGCAGGTAGCGGGAACTTCTCACAACATAAAAACATTAACCACATACACGGAGAGATTTACATGCTGTATCGTCTCAGTCGTTCATTCTTGCTGTCCAGTTTTATGCTGATTGCCCTACTGGCATGCATCCTTTCAGGCTGTGGAAGTACGGGAACCGGAAATAATACTTCCACCTCTTCAACTTCGAGTAATTTGACCAATGTGTCAATTGCTTTTGGATATATACCTGATATCCAGTTTTCGCCTTTTTATGTTGCCCAGAGCAAAGGGTATTATCGCGCCGCAGGTTTGAATGTCACCTTTCATCACGGCTTTGTGACCGATCTGATTGGTTCGATGGTAGTTGGTCATGATACCTTTGTTATGGCAAGCGGTGATGAAGTGCTGGTTGCCCGCAACAAGAACCTTCCGGTTGTTGATGTATCCACCATTTACCAGCGTTATCCTGTCAGCATCATCGTTCCTGCCGACTCCTCCATTCACACGCTGGCGGACCTCAAAGGACATACCATCGGGGAGCCGGGGCCATTCGGCGCGACACACGTTGGACTCCTTGCGCTGCTTTACCACGCGCACCTTTCGCTATCGGATGTACACGTGCAGACCATCGGCTTCACGCAGGTAACGGCGCTGCTCACCCATCGGGTTGATGCAGTTGTAGGCTACTCGAACAACGAGCCGCTTCAATTGCAAAAAGAGGGCATGGTTGTCCGCACCTTTGATGTGTCTGACTACCAGCCGCTTGTCTCAAATGGTATTATCACCACCGAAAATACGCTGCAAAGTAAGCCGCAGGTGGTGAAGGCTTTTGTGCAGGCCACGCTCAAAGGTCTAAGAGACGTGATTGCCAACCCGCAGGCGGCTGTCCAGACCAGCGCTTCTTATATACCTGGCATGGATCAAAGTAAAGCATTGAGTGTGTTACAAGCCACGATTCCCGTCTGGCAGGGCGACGGCCACGTAGCACTGGGGGTTAACGATAGCGCAACCTGGCAATCAATGACCCAATTCCTGGTTGCCTCTCAGATCATTCCCCAGCCTGCCGACCTGAGTAAGGCCTATACCAACCAGTTCGTTTCTTAAGCCCTGGAAGCCTCTCTTTCCGTTTCTGGAGAAAGAGAGGCTTCTTTTGTTTTCACCATTTCTCAGGCAACCCAGTAATTTCCGAGAAAAAACACGGTATTGATTGCCAGCATCAGCAATGTTATGGCAACAAAAGAGCGATAGAAATAGCTATTTTTACTCCACAGCGCGTAAATCACGATGATGGGAAAGATAGAGAGCATATAGCGAGGTTGCGAGGCTAATGGTTCAAGAGTATGCGTTGGGAAACTGATGACAAATACCACGAGGGCCAGGGCAAAAAGCCGGTAATGCCAGGGCAGAAGACGCCAACCGAGTGCAAGACTGATGAGTGCAACCAGCACAAAGAAGACATCAAGAACATTGGCAACAACCAGCGTGGTCTGTGTAAGAAAAGCATGAATAAGAAGCGTAACCGTCTCCCAGGGCATTGTGAGTTGCCGGTGCCACACAGTTTCTTCCTGCACGCGAAAAATGAAAGGGCTTCCCTTCGTCAAATATAGATAGTACATATACGTTAAAATTGCCAGTGGTATCAAGGCAATAGGAGTCAATGCAGCCAACTTTTGCTTCCAGGTGTATTTTAAGCGCCCACCTTCTTGCCAGAATTGTACAAAGTACATCCACAAGCACGGCAATACCAGTGCAACTCCTGACGAGCGCGTCAACACCGCAAAAAAGGACGCTATGCCTGCCAGCCACCAATCAAGGAGTGTTCCTCGGCGCAGCAGTAAAAAAACGGCCAGACATAAGACCAGAAAGAGCGATTCGGAATAACCGGCGAAATAGAAAAGCGCATATGGTGAAAAGGCCAGGCAAAAGAGCGCGCGGCGCGCCAGCAAAGTGCCGAAGTCTTTGGAAAGCAAGTGATAGAAAAGCACCAGAGCAACATAGAAGCAGAGATTAGACAGGATCAATCCCGCGAAGTAGAACGATGCAGGAAAAGCATCTCCCAGAAACAGAGCGCCAATGCTTTGTACAAGCGGCCAGAGTGGAAAAAAGGCGACATCGGGAGTATGGCGGTAGCCCACGTGAGAAATATTGAGAAAGGCTTTGGCATCCCAATGTAGCCAGGAATAAAGGAGACTTTGTGGAGTATAGAGCGGAAAGCGAAAATGATCTTCACTTGCAATATGCTGGGCATAATTGGGCAGTAGTTGCGGCAGAACGAGCAGACTGAACAGCGTTAAAGTCACAAAAAGGAGACGACTGAGCAGAAAAACCCATGCCGCCTCCTTCCATGCTCTATATTTTCCTGACATTCCTTTTCCTCTCGGAGTGCAGATTGATTTCTAAGAAAGACACACATAAAACGATTAATAGAGAGATTTCGTCCCATTGCAAATGGAGATTTGGCAAAAATTCCCCCTCTTGCGAGTTACTACAAGAGGGGGAATTTCAACTGGGAGATGCAACAATAGGCTACGCTTTACCCAGTACGACCTCGACTGTGAAGTTCTCCAGTTTCTTCAGAGAGGCAGGCGAGATCGCTTCGCGATAGACTTCGTTGGTGACAGTTTCCGCAGGCTGCCCACCATCAATGCTCAATGAGTCAGCCAGCGTCTCTTCCTGCACACTCTTCCGGTACCTCTCAAGGATGGCTGCCAGCTCCTCGCTCGTATAGAGCGTCAAGGTGATGTGATCCTCGATATTGAGGCCAGCCTTCTTGCGCATATCCTGGATGTAGTGAGTCAGATCGCGCACGATGCCTTCTTCGCGAAGTTCTGGCGTGATGGTCGTCTCCAGCGCCACCACGTATCCATGCTCTTCAGCAGCCACAAAACCGGGGCGAGCGGTTGCTACGACCTCGACTTCATCGGCGTTCAGCACGACCTGCTGCCCATCGATGGTGAACATCAAGGTTCCAGTTTCGCTGAGCAACTTAGCCGCTTCCTGCGCAGCGTGAGCGTTCATCGACTTGAAGGCGGCCAGGATTTTCTGCACCAGCGGGCCATACTTGGGGCCAAGCACCTTTACCTGCGGTTTGAGGGAATAGGCAAGCATATCGCTCTCTTTTTCCATCAGGTACAGGTGTTTGATGTTCAACTCCTCAAGCACCTGGTTTTGCAGGCGCATCAGGGCCTCTTCCTCGGCGACATTTGGCAGGCGCACATAGAGCGCGTTCAACGGTTGGCGCACCTTGATCTGCGCCTTCTCGCGCGCCGAGCGTCCCAGGCCGACCACGCGCATCACCAGATGCGTCTCCCTGGTCAACTGCTCATCGATCAAGACTTCGTTTACCTGCGGCCAGTCGCAGAGATGCACGCTGACTGGTGCCTGCTCATCAACGCTTCGCACCAGATTCTGGTACAGTTCCTCGGTGAGGAATGGCATGAACGGAGCAAGCAATTTCACCAGGGTGGTCAGGCACTCATAGAGCGTGAGATAGGCCCCCAGCTTATCGTTGTCCATCTCCGCTTTCCAGAAACGCTCGCGGCTGCGACGCAGGTACCAGTTGGAGAGGTCTTCCAGGAAGTCCTGGACTGCCAGGCCTGGCCTCTCGCTATCATACTGCTCCAATCCTTCGGTGACGGTACGGATAGTCTGCTGCAACTCAGAGAGAATCCAGCGATCCAGTTCGCTGCGCTCCGCCACCGGCAGGCTGTAGCGGGTGGGATTGAAGCCATCGATGTTCGCATAAGTCACCAGGAAGCTGTACAGGTTCCAGATCTTGTCGAGTGTGCGGCGCACCAGCATCCACTTCTCGCTCAACCTCACCGGCTGGCCTGTCTGAGCGGCCTTCTCCATATCCTGGTCAGTTGGGATACGCGGGAAGTTCAGGTTCTGCTCCGGGTTATGGTTGGTGAACAGCCAGCGCATCGTATCCGCACCGACACGCTCCGCCGCATCATCGAAGACCACCAGATTGCCCTTCGATTTGTGCATGGGCGTCCCATCCTCACCCATCAGCGTGCCGTAACCGAAGAGTGTCCTGAAAGGCGCGGTATGCTCAAGCACCGTACTCATGACCAGCAGCGAATAGAACCAGTTTTTGAACTGGCCAGGGAACGACTCGGTCACGAAATCCGCCGGGAACCACTGTCGCCAGTATTCCGGGTCGGTGCGATAGTTGAGCGTCGAGAACGAGACGATACCGGCATCCAGCCAGGGATTACCGACGTCTTTGATGCGCGACACCTCTGCGCCGCAGTGCTTGCAGCGAATTTTCACAGCATCAACCCAGGGACGATGTGGCGAATGGCCCTCAAATTCCTCCCAGCCGGAGACAGCTCGCTCTTTCAACTCCTGCTGGCTGCCAATCACCTCAAAGGTGCCGCACTGGGGACAGTCATAGATGGGCAGCGCCAGGCCCCAGTAGCGTTTCTTGGAGATCATCCAGTCGTCCATGTTGCGCAGCCAGTCGAGTTCGCGCTCCAGGCCAAAGGCGGGAATCCACTTCGCTTCGCGCACCACGTCCATGATTTCATAGCGCAACTGATCCATCGAGATGTACCACTCATCAACCAGGCGGAAGATCAGCTCAGTTTTACAGCGCCAGCAGACCGGATAGCGGTGCTTGTAGTTCTGAGGACGGTAAAGCAGACCTTTTTGCGCGAGATTTTCTGCGATCTGCTGTCCCACTTCAGATACCCGCTGGCCAGTCAGCCAGTCGTATCCCTCCATGTAGACGCCGAACTCGTCCACGGGCGCGATAACCGGCAGAGAAAACTCTTTCGAGAGCGCGAAGTCCTCAGCACCACAGCCAGGCGCGATATGCACAATGCCCGTTCCCTCGGCCGCGCTGACGTCTTTCCAGGGAATAACGGTATGCACGACGTCCTTTTCGGCAGGCAGTTCATCGAACGGGCCACGATAGCGCCAGCCTACCATGTCGCTGCCCTTCAGCGTCTCGACCACGTGATAGTCGCCTTTGTCACGCCCCTTGAGCGCCTTTAAAACGGGGAGCAGTTCCTCTGCGAGGTAATAATACTCGCCATCCTGCTCCACCTTCGCGTATGGCAGATCGGGATGAACGGCTGCCGCGACGTTGGCGGCGAGCGTCCAGGGCGTGGTCGTCCATACCAGCAGGTATTCTCCAGAGCGATCTACCAGGGGGAAGCGCACGTAGAGGCTCAAATGGCTTGTCTCTTTATAGTCCTCGGAAAGCGTCTCCATATTCGAGATGCCGGTGGCACAGCGCGGGCACCAGGTCATCACGTCGTGGCCCTTATAAACCAGGCCACGTTCGTAGCAGTTCTTTAAGAAGTACCAGATAGTATAGTTGTTCTCGTCTGAGAGCGTGTAGTAGTCATTGCCCCAATCCATCCAGTATCCGAGCCGGATGGATTGCTCGGTCATGCGCTTAGCAAATTTGAATACACGCTGCTTGCATAGGTTGACAAAATCGGCGATGCCGAATGCTTCAATGTCGAGCTTCGATTTGAAGCCCAGTTCCTTCTCGACCTCGACCTCGACCCAGAGACCCTGACAGTCAAAGCCGTTCTGGTAGCGCTGCTTGAAACCCTGCATAGTCTTAAAGCGCTGGTAGAGGTCTTTATAGGTGCGTCCCCAGGCGTGGTGAACACCCATCGGGTTATTCGCTGTGATCGGGCCATCCAGGAACGAATACTGCTTGTCACTCTGGTCGTTACGGCGTAGGTACTGCTGCAACACCCCGTGTTCATCCCACCACTGCTGGATGGTATGTTCAAGCGCGGGATAGTCTACTTTATCAGCAGGTATCACCGGCTGAAAGACACTTGATTTCACTGACACATCGTCCTCCTCAATCCGTGAGCCGAATTTCTAAACGCTTATTGATTTTGCCTTTATTTTCCGTCTTGGTGATCTTAATACCACCAACTTCTTTCGTATGATTGACATGCGTGCCGCCATCCGCCTGCAGGTCCAGGCCAACGATCTCGACTATTCGTATTTCCTCCATCTCGGGCGGCAGCAAATTAATTTTCGTGCGAATCAAATCAGGAATGGCGAAGGCCTTTTCACGGGGAAGCGTGTACACCCGTATCGGGTAATCGGCCTCTACTGCCTCGTTAATCTTTTCCTCGATGTAAGCGATGCGCTCTTTGCTCAGGTTTTCCATCGCGAAGTCCATGCGCGCGCGGTCCTGATACATCTGGCCGCCTGTGACCTGTACGCCGAACTCTTTCCAGATGGTGCCACACAGGATATGGAGCGCCGTGTGCGTTCTCATCATGCGGTAGCGAAAGTCCCAGTCGATGGAACAGACAACCTCTGTGCCAACTGCCGGAGGGGGCGCATCGAGCGTATGCCAGATCATCTCATCACGTTTGTTGAGGCTGATGACGCCGCCCTCGCGCTGCCGGTTATCCCAATAGATGACGCCTCGATCAGGCATCTGCCCGCCACCACCCGGATAAAACACCGTGGCATCCAACGCTATCTCATCTCCCTCGACCGCTACCACACGCGCACTGCATTCAAACATGTAACTGTTTTCGTGGTAGAGCAGCTTTGTTTTCATAATCGCTTGCTCCTGTTTCATCAAAATGTATTCAAAAAAATCCCCTCGCCCATCGTAGGGACGAGAGGACCTCCCGTGGTACCACCCTGATTAGCCCGCTTCTGAAAAAGGAACAGGCTCACTCATTTGGTGCGCATCTGCTGGTAAGAAAAGCACGTATAGATAGATATTGTTCCCAAATGCGCCCTTTGCGATAACGGGAAGGTTCCGGCCAGTCCTACTTTTCCTTCAGACGGCGGCTCGGGAGTGATTTTCGGCCAATCTCTGTATCCGGTTTCACCCTCCCCGGACTCTCTTAAACAGGTAATATGACCTACTCGTTCCGTCTTTGCCTTTTTTTAAACACAACGGCACGCCCTCTAAGAAGATTGGCGGCCTGCCGGGAACAATTCTAGCATATTGTACCGCGAAAGGCAAGGGATGCGCTTCCGTGTGATAAAATACAGGTATCACAAAAATTATCAGTTCTTCCATTATCTTTGATAAAAAAAGGTCTTGTTATGAACGAATTAGCAAGTTTTTATGGCCCTAATGCTGGCTATGTGCTTGAATTGTATGATCGCTATCGCCAGGACCCAAATTCGGTGGACCCGCAAACACGCGCGATCTTCGAGACGTGGTCTCCTCCTGATATACCAGCTACCCGGCAAGACGGGGCAACACCACAAGTTCCTGCTCCCTCGCTGCCTGTTTCACAAATCGTCGCCGCCTCGGCGCTCACTCATGCTATCCGTTCGCGAGGGCACCTGGGCGCGCACCTGGATCCACTGGGCAGCGAGCCACTTGGCGATCCAGCCCTTCGACCGGAAGCGCATGGCATTACGGAGGCAGAACTCGCGCAGTTGCCGCCACAGGTGGTTGGCGGACATGCTGCAGAAGGGGCGCATAATGCGTTGGAAGCTATCAACAATTTGCGCGCCATGTACTCCGGCACCATCAGCTATGAACTCGACCAGGTGAAAAGCCCGGATGAGCGCCAGTGGCTGCGTGACGCGGTTGGACTGCAACTCTATCGTCTTTCCTCCGACCCGGCAAGACGCCGCAGGCTGCTGCAACGACTGACGCAGGTAGAGGTGTTTGAACGCTTCCTGCACCAGACCTACCCCGGCCAGAAGCGCTTCTCACTCGAGGGAACGGATGTGCTGGTGCCAATGCTGGATGAGATTATCAATGAAGCAGTAGAAGCAGGCACACGCGAGGTCATCATTGGCATGGCCCATCGTGGCCGATTGAACGTCCTTGCTCACGTCCTGGAAAAACCTTATGAAGCGATCTTAAGCGAATTTGGACATATGAAGCATGAAGAGGGCGTGCCGCTCACCGATACTTTTGGCTTTGGCTATACCGGAGATGTGAAATATCATCTCGGCTTCGAGCATGTACTCGGCGAGGGAGCCAGTGTCGACTTGAAAATTACGCTGGCCCCCAATCCCAGTCACCTGGAATTTGTCAATCCGGTGGTAGAAGGGATGGCTCGCTCGGCGCAGGAGACACGCGCTCACCCTGGGCGGCCAACGCAGGATGTTACCAGTACGCTGCCCATCTTAATTCACGGTGACGCCGCCTTCCCAGGCGAGGGCATTGTGGCAGAGACGCTCAACCTGTGGAATCTCAAAGGCTACCGCGTGGGTGGTACTATCCATATCATTGTCAATAACCAGCTCGGTTTCACCACAGAACCACGTGATTATCGCTCGACGCATTTTGCCAGTGACCTCGCCAAGGGTTTTGAATTACCCATCATCCATGTCAATGCTGACGACCCCGAAGCGGCTTTAATGGCGGTACGAATTGCTCATGCTTATCGCGATACGTTTGGCAAGGATGTGCTGGTAGACCTGGTTGGCTACCGACGCTGGGGCCATAACGAGGGCGATGAGCCATCCTTTACCCAACCCCAGATGTACGAGATCATTCGCTCGCATCCTACTGTACGCGCAATCTATGCTCAACGCCTGCAAAGCGAGGGAATTGTGAGCGCTGATGAAGTCGAAGCCATGCAGAAGCAAGCCTTTACAATCCTGGAGGAGGCCAAACGCGAGGTGGATGCACACCTGCATCCCTTTGAGTTAGAGCAAACAAACGGCTTTAATGGACATCATGAACAGGAAGAATCACCCCCTTCCGTTTCCGCGCAAGCGCTGACAGAATACAATACCGAGCTGCTTACCTGGCCCGAGGGGTTCACGCCAAACGCTAAACTGGCGCGGCTGCTGCAACGCCGCGCTACCACTCTTGGCCCGGAAGGGGGCATCGATTGGGGGCAGGCCGAGGCGCTGGCGTTCGCCTCAATTCTTGCCGACGGCACGCCCATCCGGCTTACCGGCCAGGATGTTGAGCGCGGCACCTTCAGTCATCGCCATGCTGTGCTGCATGACCAGCACACGGGCCAGCTCTATATTCCTTTGCAGCATCTGCCACAGGCGCGAGCAACTTTTTCTATCTTCAACAGCCCGCTATGCGAAAGCGCGGTGCTTGGCTTTGAATACGGCTATAGCGTTCACGCTCCTGACACACTGGTGTTATGGGAGGCGCAATTCGGCGATTTTGCCAATGTGGCGCAAGTCATCATCGACCAGTTTATTGCTTCGGGGCTGGCAAAATGGAAGCAGCACTCCTCGCTTGTTCTCTTGCTCCCCCACGGCTATGAAGGTCAGGGGCCTGAACACTCGAGCGCTCGCCTGGAACGCTACCTTGAGCTTGCTGCTCAGGATAACTGGCGCGTTGCCAACTGTTCAACCGCCGCACAATACTTTCACCTGCTGCGGCTACAGGCATTCAATCTCACACGATATTCGCGCCCGCTGGTGGTTATGACTCCCAAGAGCCTGTTGCGTCATCCCCTGGCGGCAGCAAACATGCGTGAATTGTCCGAGGACACCTTCCATCCGGTACTCGATGATTCGGCGGCAATACCTCATCCTGAAAGTATCCGGCGTCTGGTCTTCTGTACCGGCAAGGTCGCCATTGACCTGCTCGCCAATCCACGGCGAGAGCAGGCAGAGGATGTAGCAATCATCCGGGTGGAGATGCTCTATCCGTTCCCTGAGAAAGCTATACAGGAGATTATTGCGCATTATCCACAGGCGCGTGAATTCGTCTGGGTGCAGGAAGAACCTGAAAACATGGGAGCCTGGACCTATATAGCTCCTCAGTTGTCTAAGCTACTTGGCGCAAAAGCTTCGTTGCAGCGAATCTCACGTCCGGCACGTTCCAGCCCGGCTACCGGCTTTTCGGATGTGTTCCAGTTTGAGCAGGAGCAAATCATCGAACACGCCCTGCTTGCGCCCATGAAAATACACTAATTCCGCGAAGATGCAATCGTGAAAGGCAGGAAATAAAAAAGAAATGTCCGTTGAAGTGCGTGTTCCCCAGATGGGGGAATCCATCGTAGATGCAACTATTGCCACCTGGCTCAAGCATGAAGGCGAGCAGGTACAAAAAGGCGATGTGCTGGCCGAGCTTGAGACAGACAAAGTCAATGTGGAAGTCAGCGCCGAGGAAAGCGGCGTATTACAGCAGATTTTGAAAAAAGAGGGCGATGTAGTCGGAGTAGGTGATGTGATCGGTATTATCGGTGAAGCTGCTGCCCAGCAACCTACTCCCGCGCAACCAGCGACAAGCCAGCAGGCACCGTCACAACCTGCCGAGCAACAACCGGCAGCTACACAGGCACCGACGCAATCTGCTGAGCAGCAACCAGCGGCAACCACAGCCGCTTCAGATGGGCAACGTACAGCCTCCCCGCTTGCCCGGCGCATCGCAGCCGAACACAACATCGACCTGTCGCAAATTCCAGGGAGTAGCCCACATGGTCGCGTGACACGCGAGGATGTCCTTCATTACATGGAACAGTCCTCGAAACCTGCGCCTGCACAGCCTGCCGCTACCGCCTCTGCTCCAGCGCCTGCCGTTTCTCCCGCACCACAAACGCCTGTAGCTCCCCCAGCGCCGGTTCCTTTGACAGCCCCTCGTGGACGTGAAGAGCGTGTGCGTATGTCACGCCGACGCCAGACCATTGCTCAGCGCCTGGTCGAGGCCCAGCACAACGCGGCCATGCTAACCACCTTTAACGAGATTGACATGAGCGCAGTAATGGAGGTACGCAGTCGGCGCAAGGAATCCTTCAAGGAACGCCATAATGTGTCGCTTGGCTTCATGTCGTTCTTTACAAAGGCGGTCGTAGGCGCACTCAAGGCGTTTCCCCGACTCAATGCGGAAATTGTGGGTGATGAGATCGTCTTAAAGTATTATTATGACATCGGGATTGCTGTTGGGGCAGAGGAGGGACTGGTTGTACCCGTCTTGCGCGATGCTGATCGCAAGAGTTTTGCCGAGATCGAGCGCGAAATCTCCGAACTGGCGAAGCGAGCCAGGGAGAATAAGCTGACGTTGGCCGAGTTGCAAGGGGGAACGTTTACCATTACCAACGGCGGCGTCTTCGGTTCGCTGCTCTCGACTCCCATTTTGAATGCTCCGCAGGTGGGCATCCTGGGCATGCACAAGATCGAACAGCGCCCAGTCGTCGTGAATGGGCAAATTGTAATTCGCCCAATGATGTATGTGGCATTATCATATGACCATCGCATTGTCGATGGCCGCGAGGCGGTACAATTCCTTGTGCGCGTCAAAGAACTGGTTGAGGACCCTGAAACACTCCTGTTAGAAGGCTGAAGAGAAAGTATCGACATGAAGCGCTCTAACCTGTATAATCAGAGGGTATAAAGTCGCCACAAGTAAAGAGGATCAACTCATCATGGATCATTCGGCAAACAACGACGATATGAACTCGCTGGTCGGTCGATCATTAGGGCAGTTCCGCATCGTCGAGCGCATTGGCTCAGGGGGTATGGCAACGGTATTTAAAGCCTACCAGCCTACCCTTGACCGCTATGTCGCGGTCAAGGTGCTGCCTGCCTACCATGCGCGTGATCCAATCTTTCTGAAGCGCTTTGTGCAAGAGGCCCGTTCTGTCGCGAAGTTGCAACACGCGAATATCGTGCCTATTCACGAGTTTGGCGAACAGGATGGCATTACCTATATTGTCATGGAGTATGTCGATGGCGGCACCTTGAAGGACCGCTTGAAACAGCGCCATATTTCGGTGCCAGAGGCGGTTGATTTTGTTATTCAGGCGGCTGAAGGCCTGGGATGCGCGCATAGCAACGGCATCGTGCATAGAGACGTGAAACCGGCCAATATGCTGCTGCGGAAAGACGGGCACTTGCTGCTTTCCGACTTTGGTATCGCCAAGATCCTCGAGGGGACGACGAATCTGACGCGGGCCGGAACCGGTATTGGCACGCCACAATATATGTCGCCGGAGCAAGGAACGGGCCAGCAAGTTGATCGCCGCAGCGATATCTACTCGCTTGGCATTGTCCTGTTTCACGCCCTGACCGGCCATGTCCCCTTCACCGCCGATAGTCCCATCACCATCACGGTCAAGCACCTGAATGATCCGCTGCCGGTTGAACAACTACACGCGATTGGTGTTCCCCAGCCTATTGAACAGGTTTTACTCAAGATGACGGCAAAAGCGCCAGCCGACCGCTATCAGACGACTGATGCGTTGATCGAGGCGCTGACGGCGGCGCTGGCTGCCTCACATCTGTCGCTGCCGCGCTGGCGCAGTGGTATTCAACCTCCCCTGGTGCAGATACCGCCACAGTCTGCGCCCCCGGTGGTAGTGGAGCAGAAAAGTCCATATTCGGGGCCGCTCTCGAATCCAGTGCCTGCAGCGCATCCGGGGAGCGCAGCTTTACGCCCCGTTCCGCAGGTGGTTTCACAGCCGCTCGCGCCGGTTTCCAATCCCAGGCAGGCTGCTATAACCGTGACGTGTTTCCGCTGCGGGGCAATTAATCAAAGCGACCGCTTATTTTGTACGTCATGCGGTTATGACCTCTCAGACCGCAAGGCGGCCTCAGACCGCGTCATGGGACCGAATGGGCATCCTGTGCTGGCACGTTTCACATTCCAGAATGGAGCAATGGCCGGTCGCTCATTCCTATTTCACCAGGACGTCACCACCATTGGTCGCACAAATGGCAACGATCTGATTATTTCAGGTCGCACCGTTTCACGTCGCCACGCGCGTCTGTGGTTCAATGCGAATCGTTGGTATATTGAGGACTTGCAGAGCGCCAATGGCACACTGGTCAATAATATGCGCATTCAGCCGAACCAGGCGGTGCCGCTCAATGATGGCGATGTGATCAATTTCGGGGACGAGATCGTCACTTTCAACATCGTCTACTAGTTCTCTGAACATACAAAAGAGGAACGACTTCTCATTCTATGCAATAGTGGGTCGTTCCAGCAAATGTTTTCTTCTCTTCTAGGAAGGACCACTCAAATGAGTTCCATTAATCCCGTTGTCCAGGTTGCTCAGCAGCTAATGCTGGGTGGGGCAGTGAAACAGAATCACGCGCTTGAACACGCGACTATCGTACTATTGAGTAAGAAGTATCCCGATGTGCGCATGGCAGGCATTTCCTTCGCTTCGGGTTTCTTCGTCTTTGGCGAGCTGCCCACCGAGGCCATTCTGCCAGCTGCTCAAGAGGCGCTGACCTTACTGCGCACAACCTCGCCGGAACTGGCAATACACGAGCGGTGTGGCACCAATCTCGCGGTGACAAGTATCCTGACAGGTTTATCTGCCATGACCGTCGCCAAAATGCGCCGCCCCTATGGCAACGCGAACAATGTCATCCTGGCGACAACAGCGGCTATTATCCTGGGGCGGCCCCTGGGCCTGCTGGCGCAGCGTTACTTTACCACCCAGACCCCAAATGACTCCATGAAAATCACGGGCGTCAAAAAGATGGAGCTGTTCGGCTCTCCAGCCCATTTCGTGAGTACCGACAATCCCGAAGCATCCGGGCTATTCTCGTAATACTGTTCTCATGATAGACTTGCCCTCTGGACATGTCTATCATGAGAACTATTTCCATGTCTTCGGTAAAAACTCCTCAGATGGAGGGATTTGCTATGGAGCGCAGTCATTTTCTGGTTGAAACCGATTGGCTGGCCGAACATCTTAACGATCCGGCCCTGCGCATCGTGGATATGCGTGGCTATGTGCGCACTCAGGAACAGAACGGCGTACAGGTCGCCGAGTACGTCGGCGCGCGGGATGAGTATGAGCAGGGGCATATCCCCGGTGCTTTGTATATCGACTGGACCCGTGACATCGTTGATCTCAATGATCCGGTAGAAGCTCAGATTGCTCCACCCGAGCGTTTTGCTGAGGTAATGAGTGCCCTGGGCATTGGAGACGAGAACCTGGTGGTAGCCTACGACGCGCACCCGGCCTCGCAGTTTGCCACCCGCCTCTGGTGGGCACTGCGTTACTATGGCCATGAGCTGGTAGCAGTGTTGAACGGTGGGCTGCGTAAATGGGAGCGCGAACACCGACCTCTGACCGATGTTATTCCCTCCTATCCACCGGCGACCTTTACACCCAGGGTACAGCCACAATTGCGCGCTACGGCCAGCGATGTCCTGCATATGCTTGGTAAAGAAGATGTCAAGCTAATTGATGCGCGTGAGGTGGGACAGTACACCGGCGCTACCGCCCGAGGACACGGACGCCCCGGACATATTCCCGGCGCGATCAATATTCCACGCGAGGAACTGATTGATCCCGTGACAGGAACATTTCGTAGCAGCGAAGAACTCGAGCGTGTCTTTTCTTCAGCACAGGTAACTCCCTCGCAGCGCGTCGTCGCCTATTGCAATGGTGGAGTTGCCGCTACCACTGTGCTTTTCAGCCTCGCCATGCTTGGTTATCCCATGCTGACAAACTATGACGGCTCCTGGAACGAGTGGGGATCACGCCAGGATTTACCTGTTGAACAATAGAAGGTGCGCTCTCGCTGATGGATGAGCTTTCACAGGATGATTTGCTGAACCTGGACGAGATTCTGCACGCCTTTGGGGTGAGCGAGTGGCGGAATATGGGGCCGCTCGAGGAATCTGCAAATGTAGCTCAGATACTGGTAGAAATACAGGGAGAGCGCTATGTGCTTCGCGAGCGAGCGCATGAAATGGCCGAGGGCAGCGAGACAAATGCTCAGCATCGAGCAGCGTTTAGCCGTTATTTATTAGAGGCCGGTATACCTGTTCCACAGCTTCTGCTGACACCTCAAGGTCAGCCGTTTGTCACCATCGGAGAAGATACGTTTGAGCTACAACAATATGTAGAAGGCGAACCCTTTCCCTCCACAGATCAACGAGAATTAGAGCGCATTGCCTCGGCAGGAACGATGCTGGCCCAATTTCATCAAGCTTCGCGCCTCTATATGGGGCCACAGTATCGCTGGCCCGGAGAGGCTCATGCCGGTGGACTTGTGCAGGGATGGTTACATTTTGCGCGTAGCAAGGCCGAACAGGTCGAGATCTATGCTATCTCAAGCGCCCTGTTGAATATGATCGAGCAATGGGAAGCAGCACTCCCCTCCGCAATGATGTCTATCGGCTCGGCACGCGGTATACCTGAGTTTCACATTCATGGTGATTATCACCCCTTGAACCTGCGCTTTCATCAAAAGCATGTGAGCGCTGTACTTGGACTTGACGCTTCACGCTGGGAGAAGCGCCTGATTGATCTCGCCTGCGCTCTCTTTTACTTCAGTGCCCTGAATTGGCACGATGAAATGACCCGCCCGCTCATGCAACGAGGCTTTCATCCTGAACGGACTCGCGCTTTCCTCGAGGCATATAGTACTCTTTTCCCTCCATATGTGGGAGAAGCCCAGGCGCTGGTGGATGCGCTTCTCCTGATGACTCCGATCCTCTCTGTGAATGGGCCTCTGGAAGACATCTTTTATCTAGAAAATACTCTTGAACTGACGCCTATTGATGATATTCTCGAGCGTATCCATTGGGCGACAACACTTCCGGGCTGGCTTCAACGCCTGCGCCGCACATTTGCCGAGATGTGGCAGCAAGCACATTAGGCGTTCTGATAGCCTGTATAAAAAATCAAGTTCTTCACGATTAGTACTTGTATTGATGCTCTATCTCTGCTACAATTGCGCTGGCTATACTCAATTCATCGGTAAATGGGTAGATGAGAGGAGTCCTAGAATGTTTTGTCATTATTGTGGTAATCACATGCCGGATGATGCCAGCTTCTGCAACAAATGCGGTGGAAAGGTACCACCAGCACCTCCTAATTCAGCGAACGCCAGTCCTGCAAGCTCGCAGCCATCATGGCCTCCTGTTCAACGAACGGCAGGGGCTACGCCGCCGCCAGTTGCTCAGTGGAACCCGACTTTGAGTGCAGGCGCTCCATCACAGCCATTCTTACCACCCTGGCAACCACCGGGTAATCCACCATCCCAACCGTTTTCCTCTCCTATATCACCAACAATGCGAGCTGGGTCGCCCTCTTCTCCCGGTGTACCGCCAGTGCAGCCAACAGTACAGGCAGGTCCGCTTTTCAATCCGGCACAGCCGCCAATACAACCAACGGTACAGGCCAATCCATTTTCTCATCCATCGCTGCCCCCTGTCGCCCCTCAAACAGGCCCGCAGTCCTGGCAGCCCTCAGACCCTTCTGGCAATCCTGTATCACAACCGAATCTGTCTCCGATTACCGAAACAGTAATGGTAGGTCCCCCTGCTCAACCATCGCAGCCCGGAGTGAATCCTCCCTGGACAGCCTATCCTGGCATGCCATCTTCTCCGTGGCAGCCGCCTCCTGCAATGCCTGTTCCAGTGCAACCTCCGCCTCCGCCAAATGCCTTTCAGAACTGGCTGATTCGAACTTTCCAGCCCTCTTTAGCGGGGAATGCCATTTTCGGCATTGTTCTGGGCGCTGTTGTTGCCCTTTTCCTCGGAGGCCTGGTTTCGATTTTACTGGAAGTATTGTTCCATGCTATAGCTCCAACATTTGGGTTCAGTCCCTCTACAGGTCGCCCAGGCGGACAGGATATTATGGATTATATGCTTGGGTTGACACCGCTTCATGCACCGTTCCGCGATGGCCTGCAATTGTTCTATCTCATGAATGGAGCAGGCGAACATCTCCAATACACTTATTCATCGTCAACATACAATATTACGACGAATCCGGCGCTAAATGGACTCCTCCTTATTCCAGCACTCGTCCTGGTGCTGGGTGGCTATATTGCTGCCGCTACGGATATGCAAAATCGAGCCATGCGAAGTTTACTGCGGGGTGTTACCATCTCTATACCGTATGCGCTCTTGCTGGTCATTCTTACCTCACAAGTTAACGGCAATCTGCCCCTCTATCCAGGGGAATCATCAAGTGATGTAAGCACCCTGACGATGGATACAACCTCCATTCTCATCCTGGGCTTGCTCTGGGGCGCGCTTTTCGGCTTGCTCGGCGCTTCGATCAAACTGGCGCGCGGGCATTGGAGGCGTATGGTGGTTCAGTACCTGGGAAAACTTCCTCGTCCGCAAATTGTTGGTATGGCGCTAGGGGGCCTGGCAGCTACAGGTCTGGGGCTGGCGCTTTCTTTCCTGGCCATTCTTGGTCTGCTCGCTTTTTCTGCGTTCTCCATTTCCGTTTTCACGAACAACATCTGCAGTAACTATGGCCTTGCTGACTGGCAATTTATGACTGGCTGGGGCATAACTCAAGGTCTGTTGCACGCTGCTAACGTGTTCTATTATTCGATTGGTGCGCCGATTACGATTAACAACCCGGCCCCCTTAAGCGCGGCCTGTTTCTATACCCGTAGCGAACACGTTTCCTTTTCCATGTTTGGAGGAAGCCCTCACCTTCCAGGTTGGACATATGCGCTGCTGCTTCTGCCTTTGATCAGTTTGTTTTTAGGGGGAAGAGTGAGTGCCGCCTATGGTAGGGCGCAAGCAGGTGGACAGGGCGCTGTTCAGGGAGCGCTCGTTGCTGTGCCTTTTACCATACTGCTCATGCTTTTGAGTGTTTTTACTTCGATTTCCTATCAATACAGCGGACCATATACTAATTCAGGCACCAACATAACCTATATACAGACTGCGGGAGTAGGTGTCGCTGATCTATTGCTGTGGGGATTGCTCAGTGGCGCACTCTTTGGAGCATTGGGAGGCGCGTATCAGGCGGGGGCATTTAAATTGGGAATGCTTGTCGCCATTCTGCTGGCTCCAATCAAGGCGCTTGCCACGCCTGGCTACACGCTATTTGATCGACTACGAGGCAGGAATAGCGGTTCGACACGCACAATGTCGCTTACCCTGCTCTATGCGGCAGGCATCCTCGCAATTCTCCTGGCTCTCGTAGTGGTGGGCACGTCGATTGCCTTTATTGCTTTCAATCAAAGCTTTCCCTACACGCTCAATACACGTATTCGCGATATTCTGGCTGTGATCTTGATCGCACTGCCCGGGTTGCTTTTGATTGGGGCAGCGGGAGCGGCGCTCAGTGAAGAGAAGCTTCCACCTGTACACATTGCGCCACCTCCGGCGAACGTCCCGGTCTATCCCGGCTTGCCATCACACCCCTACGGAGGAATGTAACTATGCAGAGTTCAATGAGCCAGATGCCTTTGCCGGCAAGCGGACAGGGGCGCGTATCAGGCGCGTTTCGCAGCCAGCTTGTATTACTGCTCCTCCCCGTACTCATTCTGCTACTAGTAGGCGCAAGCAGCCTGGGCCTGCAGATTGCCTCGCACCAGGGTCTGGAGCTTGCTTACCCAACCCCGAATGTTCATATTACATCGATGCCCTCGGGAACGATTACAGTGGGAGATCAGGTCTCTTTTGCCGCCGATAGCCCCGGACGTGACCTGGTTTATAAGTGGGACTTTGGCGATGGAGGCACAGCGACAGGGCCGAGCGTAAACTATACCTACCAGCAGCTCAATGAGAGCAACAATTTTACCTATACTGTTACGGTTACTGTCAGTGATGTCCTGGGGCGAACAAGTTCCTCCTCGACGCAGGTACGGGTTCTACCGCCGCCGCCGACAGCTAATTTTAGCTATACCGAGGAAACTGATTATTACGGCAACTATACTCAGATTATCGATTTCAATGCCTCCGGCTCCAGTATTGGAACTCAAAGCGCCACGTATAACTGGGATTTTGGTGACAGTGCGACAGATAGCACATCGAATCCGACTGACAGCCATACCTATGCATCTACCGGCTCATACACCGTTACTTTGACCATTACAGACAGCGCCGGGCAGACGAGCAATGCGTATAGCTTAACTATTACAGTGCAGTAACCCTGCTTACGGCGCTTGATGATTGTGCGTCACATAGTAGCCAGCGAACCATTCTCTTGTACGTGAAGGGTTCGCTGGCCGCTGGCATTAATCGCTATCAGATGTACAGCGAATCCAGATCGGTTGCATATGTTCTACAGGTTGATCGAACAGGCCCAATTGTTCGTCCAGGCGCAAGAGCTGTTCAAAATCCTGGGGCGCGTAGGCTTTACGCAATCGTGAGGCATACGAGCTGACCAATACCCGTAGATAGTGTTCGACATCATAGTCGCGCAGGCTATTTCTATCTCCACCTGGATCGGATAAGGGTTGCTTGTGCGGAGAGGAAGCAGCATCGTTTGCCTGAGTTTTCTCTGCTTCAGTCAGCGTGACCTCTTCGCTTTCGTCGGGTAACCAGACAGGACTGCCATTTTGAGAACGATAAAAGCGCACTCGCTCTCCCACCGTCCATTGACTGCGACCCGCTCCCAGAAGTGCTTCATAGGCCTGCTCCGTGTGGGATGCTCGGATTTTGAGATAGGTTTCTGGCGATTTTGAAAGCCGAACCTGCGTGGCGACATCAGATGCGGGCAATTGATGTTGTCTCAGCGCTTCGACCGTATCTAGAAAAGCTTTGCGCACCCCGACCACGTCGCCGGTCATCGTACAACGCAGCGCCTGGCGCAGAAAACGCTCTCCGAAAGGCTCTGCCCGGCTGGAACGCAAAGCAACACCATGCACGATAAGCTGTCCCTCGTAGGTCAGAAGCGCATAGTTCTTGACTTCATGGCTGAACATGGCCCGGTAGCGTCCTTCATACTCCAGGCGAATGCCTGCGGGGAGCGTTGCGCCAATTTCAGCAACAAGCTGCCGCTCCTGTTCTTCAGTCCAGGAAGTCGGCACAGCGAAATAGACGCCATCGGTATCCGCTTCGATCAGCGCCATACCGCGCTCTTGCAAGGCAGAAAGCACCTGCGTGAGGACTTCCCGCCCGCGCCTTGTCACTTCGTCAGCAGCATGCATATCCGCGAAAAGCGCCATTGAACCTGCCCCCATATAACCATAGGCCGCGTTAATCAGGATTTTCATCGCGGCCTGAGTCGCTTCATGTGTGTTAGCCTCTAGCGAACCGGGCAGCGCCGATCTTGCCGCCGCTTTGTGTGCCAGGCGCAAATCGGTCAGGCGGTCAAGAATGCTTAACAGGGCACCGAGACGATCACTGGCGGGTCCAATGCGGAATGAGCGCATCAACGAGGGATACAGCGAGGCGACATCCGCCTTGACGACATGCTCAGCAACTCCTGTTGCGAACAGGTGAACCGCGCCACCCTCGTGTTGTGTAGGCGAAGTATCCTGGGGAGCCGGTAATGCAACGTCAGCCCGTAAATAGGCGCGCACGAGCATCGGTTCAAGGATGCCCATTGCTGGCCCCGCCGAGGCCAGGCGCTCATAGCGGCGAGGAGCAATGCTTGCCAGGGCAAAAGACGCGCCGAGCAGGCGGCGAGAAAGGCCATCAACCTCTGCGACATCATCCATTGCATACTGACGAACTCGTTCGGGGTCATGTTGATACGTCTCGAAGATGGCCGATCCCTCGAGGTACACCCGGTCTGGAGAAGCAATACTAAAGTAGCGAGCGACATCTTTCAAACGGTAGCTTGGCATATCGCGCACCACAAAATCGTGGCGGCGTACCGCGTCCAGTGTGTCTATCAGTTCGCGCCCCGGCAGGCTATAGCGCGTCCTTTTACGTGTCTCCGGGCCAATAGCCAGCGTTTCTTCGCGACGTTCTAGAAGTGGCAGAGGACCGCCAGCGCGTCCAAGCTCAAGGGAAATACGATGGCGCGCAGCTCGTTGTTCTAAAAATGGCAGGTCAAATCCGAACAGATTGTGATTCTCGATGACATCCGGGTCGCGTTCGCGAATCAACGTACACAGGTCGGTGATGAGCCGCGCTTCGTCTTCTGGACGAGGCGCATCGAGCGTTGTAGCCAGCCCGCGATTATCACGTATCGCAACCATAAAGATGCGCCCGCGATGAGGGTCAAGCGCAGTCGTTTCCAGGTCGAATTGCAGGCGATGCACCTCATCATAGACCATGCCGTGGAAATACACTCGTCCGGTGAGCATCAGGTACTGTTCTACAGGCCCAACACGATAGTAGCATTGCGGCAGGTCGTTGATGCTGGAAACCCTGCGCTGAAGACGACGTGAAGCTCCTCGCACCAGCTCGCGCTCGAGTAACTGCCCACTGGGGGCGGAGAGCAGGAAGCGATAGGAACCGGGCGGGCCATCCAATTCGCGATAGGTGATGCGCGGAGAATGTTCCAGGAGGGAGGAGGAAGAAAGAAGGTTGCGTCCCAGATGCTCAAGGTCGGCCAGCGTCGTGGCAAACAGCCAGGGTCGAAAGAAGGCTTTGCTGCATACAACCTCTGTACCCTGTCTTTGCCAGAGCAGCGCCTTCCCTTCACGATTGGCCCAGACTGAGACAATACCAGGAAGCGGGTCCCAACCAAATACATACTCGTCTTCGTTTGCTATGCGCAATGAATTTTGTCTCCTCGCAATCTGTTTCCGTCAAAGAACATCTATTCTAAGGATATCATTGTCTGCCACACAAGGCAAGCAAGTGATGGAAGAAAAAGAGACTTATACATGTTCATCTAGCCTCTCAGGGGGCATAAGGTGCTCAGGGGCTTGACAGAAGTGCCGTACAGCAGTAGGCTATTGCTTATTCCTGAGCGTGCCTGCTGCCTCACGTTTATTTCTGACGGCAGGCAGCGCAAATACCCTGAAGCAGTAGCACGGGAAAAACTGTTTCCGGCATTATCTATTTAAGGGGTAGCAGATATCGATGAAACCACCACGTTTTCAGTATTGCGCGCCGCGTATCCTTGATGAAGCGTTGGCTTTGCTCGATCAATATGAGGAGGATATCAAAGTGCTGGCGGGCGGGCAAAGTTTTGTGCCACTGCTCAATATGCGGCTGGCTGGCCCAGCACACATTGTGGATATCAATCACCTCTCTGAGCTGTTGTATATAGAGACCGAGGAAAGTTATCTGGCAATTGGAGCATTGGCCCGCCAGCGTCAGATCGAGCGTTCGGTACTCGTGCAACATAAACATCCTCTGCTCGTAGAGGCCATCAAGCATATTGGGCATATGCAGATTCGCAATCGTGGCACAGTTGTCGGAAGCATAGCACATGCTGATCCCGCCGCCGAACTACCTGCTCTTTTGACCTGCCTGGGTGGAGAAGTGCTTGCGCAAAGCGTGCGTGGTGAGCGAGTCATTCAAGCAGAAGACTTTTTTCAGGGCTATTTAACCACTTCTCTTGAACCAGGTGAGATGCTGACCGAGGTGCGCTTCCCCTGGATTTCGCCTATGGCCGGATGGTCATTTCTCGAATTTGCCCGTCGTTCAGGAGATTACGCGCTGGTGGGAGCTATCGCCGTATTGACACCCGACGAGAACGACAGATGCGCCTCAGCCAACATTGGCTATCTCGGCGTGTCGGGTGCGCCAGTGCGCGCTCAGACTGTGGAAACAATAGTCGTAGGTACGACGCTAGATGAGCCGACCATTGAAGCGGCAGCCGACGCTGCGCGGCAGGTTGTGAGTGAAGATATGAGTGATGTGCAGGCCACCGTCGAGTACCGGCGCGATCTTACTGCGGAATTGACCCGGCGCGCCCTACAGGCTGCGTGGGCAAAACGTGGCCGCTAGAAAGGACAGGAGCCGATGTTTGAACAGGATGAGAATTATACAACCTTTACCGAGGAAGCGACGATTTCGGTAACGGTCAACGGCTCGCATTACGAGCGGCAGGTGCCGGTACGCTTGCTGTTATCAGACTTTCTTCGTCACGAACTGCATCTGACAGGTACTCATATAGGCTGTGAACATGGCGTTTGCGGCTGCTGTACGGTGCTTGTCAATGGCGAAGCGGTACGTTCCTGCCTGATGTTTGCGGTTCAAGCGGATGGCATGGCTATCACCACTATCGAGGGCATGGCGGGGAGCAACAGCGACCTGCACCCGATACAACAGGCCTTCATGGAAAAACATGGATTGCAATGCGGCTTCTGTACCCCTGGTATCATTATGACGGCCCATGCCCTGCTTCATGACCGGCTCGATTGGACAGAAGAAGAGCTTCGGCATGAGCTGTCAGGCAATATTTGCCGTTGCACCGGATATCAGAACATTGTCGAGGCTGTGAAGCTGGCTGCAGAACGCTTACGCGAGCAGCAGATGGAGGTGGAATAATGGCGACTCGCTGGTTTGGCGCTCCTGTGCAGAGAAAAGAAGATCCGCGTTTGCTGCGTGGCCGGGGAACCTATGTCGATGATATCGACCTACCTGAAATGCTCCACGCCGCCATTTTGCGCAGTACCCACGCTCATGCTCGCATCCTGCATATTGACGTTTCAGCCGCCCGGTCGTTACCAGGCGTTCACCTGGTCTTAACAGCCGACGACCTGGGGAACGTCTTAGAGCCATCCCCTTTGCTTGTGCCGCATGCTGCCCTCACGCAGCCTCGCACACAGTTGCCGCTTGCTCGCGATACTGTGCATTATGTCGGTGAAGCGGTGGCAATGGTGGTAGCTGATAGCCGCTACGTTGCTGAGGATGCGCTTGACCTGATCGAGGTAGAATATGAGCCACTGCCCGTCGTCAGCAGCCTCGAAATTGCAGCCTCGGAAGATGCTCCGCTCGTACACGACGATGTGCCAGGAAATGTGGCGGCCCATCTTGTTCAAACCGTTGGTGATCCAGATGGCGTTTTCGACAGCGCGCCCCATGTCATACGCGAGAAGATGGTCATGGATCGGGGTGCTGCCATGCCGATGGAGTGCCGGGGCGTGCTGGCGCGCTGGGAAGCCCAGGAGGGGATGTTGACGTGCTGGATTTCCACGCAGGGACCGATACCCATTCGCAACGGGTTGGCTGCCATCTTTGGTCTACCAGAGCATAAAGTTCGCGTCGTTGCCCCTGATGTCGGCGGGGGATTCGGCACAAAGATCATGATGTTCTATCCCGAAGAGATTCTAGTGCCTTTCGCGGCGATTCAGCTTGGCAGGCCGGTGAAATGGATCGAGGACCGGCGCGAACACTTTATCTCAGCAAACCAGGAGCGCAGCCAGATACACGAGGTCGAATACGCCTTCGACGACCAGGGACACTTGCTTGCTGTGAGAGACCGCTTTCTGCACGACACCGGAGCCTACACCCCTTATGGCATCATAGTCCCGATCATTACCGCCTGCACGCTGCCCGGTCCGTATCGCTTGAAGAACTATTACAGCGAATTTACGGTTCTCTATACCAACAAGGTGCCTGTCAGCCCATATCGAGGTGCTGGTAGGCCGCACGCCGTTTTTGTCATGGAGCGCATCATGGATGGAATTGCGCGTAAACTACAGCTTGATCGCCTGGAAGTGCGCTCCCGCAACTTTATCCAACCAGATGAATTTCCCTGGGATGTCGGCCTCGTCTACCAGGATGGTGGACCGACGAAGTACGACAGCGGCAACTATCCGGCAGCCCTGGAGAAAATTCGCGAGATGCTCGAGTATGACTCCTTTGCGGAGCGCCAGGAGCAGGCGCGTAAGCAGGGACGCTATATTGGCGTTGGAGTGGGCTGTTACGTTGAAGGCACAGGTATTGGGCCTTATGAGGGCGCAATGGTGCGAGTCGAATCGGACGGGCGCGTCTATGTTTCCACCGGCGTTACCTCGCAGGGGCAGGCGCACTACACGACCTTTGCTCAGATCGTGGCGGATCAGCTTGGCGTTGATCCCAAAGATGTGCTGGTGACAACGGGCGATACCCAGGCCTTTTATTGGGGGGTGGGAACCTATGCCAGCCGGGCGGCCACCGTTGCAGGTAGCGCAGTACATATGGCTGCCGTGAAGGTGCGCGAAAAGGCCAGGCAGGTGGCTGCCGACCTATTTGAAGCTTCGCCCGATGATATTGAACTAGTCGATGGCAAGGTGTTTGTGAAGGATGCGCCGCATCGGGCCTTGACACTTGGGCAGGTAGCGATTTCAGCAAATCCATTGCGCTACAGCTATGGGGAAAACGCCCGTCAACTGATGTCTATGAAACTGGCGGGGCCGCGCCCTGGCCCTGCGCTTCCGGCAGAACGCGGTAGCCCCGGTCTTGAAGCTACCGGCTTCTACAGCCCACCACACGGCAGCTTTGCCAGCGGCATTCATGGTGCCATTATCGAGGTTGATCCAACTACAGGCGATGTGAAATTCTTGAAATATGTCGCTGTGCATGATTGCGGGCGCGTAATCAATCCGGTGGTGGTTGAAGGACAGGTGCATGGCGGCGTGGCACAGGGCATCGGCGGAGCTTTTTTTGAACGTCTGGTGTATGATGAAGAGGGACAGCTTACAAATGCCAGCTTCATGGATTATCTGCTCCCAACAGCAGCAGAGATACCGCCGCTGCTTGTGGAGCATATCGAAACGCCCTCGCCGTTGAATCCTCTAGGAGTTAAAGGCGCGGGCGAGGCTGGAGTTATACCTGTTCCCGCCCTGTTTGCTTCTGCTTTGGACGATGCGCTCGCGCCTTTCGGCATTCGTATACTCGAAATGCCCTTGCATCCCTGCCGTTTGTACGAGCTATTGCAGGAAGCCAGAGCCTGAAACCGATACGTACTGCTAGAATCAGAGCTTTTAGCAGTACGTAATTATACCCAAATGTGCTAATTCGTAGACAGCAAACAGGGGATGTGCCATACTTCATCCAGAATCGCGGGGGAAGATTCGAAAAACCTACTTCGCGGACCACCCGAAAGGGATAAGCATGGATTGGTCCGCACTTCATGGAGGGTCACATGTCCTCGATGTATCCGCCTTTTAACGGCCAATCGCCGCGCTGTATGCGCTGTGGAGCGCCCTTGTCACCTGGCACCACCAACTGTTTGACCTGCGGATTGCCAATTCAACAAGCGTATGCTCCCGGAATGACTTCAGGTCAAGCCTTTTCATCCGGCCCATCCTGGGCCGTACCTCCGCCTCAGCCACCAATCGGCAGTGGGCAATTTGCGTTGCAGGGCGCGCCTCCTGTAAATAACGGCTTTGGGCAGCCATCTCCCGTTGTACCCGCGCCGATTGGTATGCAGCCTGCCCCTTTTGCTCCCGGCTTTCCTTCTGCAAACGCTCCTGTAGCAAATACTACCAGTCAACAGTGGGGGACGTATACACCACCGCCGAACATGCTCCAGTCCAATATCCCCTGGAATGGTCCAATGCAGCAACCCGCACCCGAAAGGGAAAAGCAGAAACCTCGTATTGGCCTGATTATTTTAACTCTGGTGTTGTTACTGGTACTGGCGAGTGGCGGCATTGGTGGCTATCTCTATGTAAGCCGCCAGCAGCAGAGTAATGTCACTCCAACCCCAATCAAAATTGTAACCCCCTCTGTCACTCCACTCTTTAGCGATAACTTTACGGACAACCATAATAACTGGGATTTAACAAGCACACCAGGAAAATTTACCGTGAGCATTGCTAATGGCTCGATGATCCTCGAAGACGACCAGAAGACGCTTTTTACCGAGGTGCTTCCAGGCAATGGTTTTGCCGATTTCCGCCTGGATATCAACGCAAAATTGAGCAAGGGCGACCGGGGGAATGGTTTCGGCGTGTTTATTCGCGGCGCAATTGGGCAGGATGGCAATCTTGACGAGTATTATCGTTTTGAACTCTATGGTGATTCGACTTTTGCCATCTTCAAAGGATACCTGGATGTGAATGGGCAGACGCAGAATACGCGGCTGAAAGACTACACGGGAAGTTCTGCCATCTTGCCAGAGGGACAATTTAACCACGTAACTATTATCGCGCAAGGAAGTAAGATGACTTTCGAGGTAAACGGGGTCAGCCTCTTTACGTTTACCGACACAGCGTATAAAACGGGAGAGGTTGCCCTGTTTGTCTCCAATCTGCCCTCGCTCAAAGCTGGAGCGCAGGCCATTTTTACCAATCTGGCTATCTTTCCGGCAGCTTAATTGCTGGAAAGAGCCTGGATATAGACGGCGGGATCAACATTTCCTCCGCTGACAATGCAGCAAATGTGCTTTCTGGCAAAGCGTTCTGGTTGAGCCATAACAGCGCCTAATGCAAGCGCGCCGGTTGGTTCGACCTTGAGGTTGGCGTAGCGGAAGTAATGCCGGAGCGCTTCCAGTGTGATGTCGTCTGGAACCTCGATAATGTCAGCGACCCCGTGTTGGAGAATCTCCCAGTTAATGGTTCCCAGGCTGAGAGTACGCGCTCCATCGGCAACAGTAGCAGGTTCACGTTCATTCTCAATCAGAGTGCCACTGTGAAATGACCTTGCGGCATCATTACCGGGCAGAGGCTCGGCTCCAATCATTTCTGTACGCGCACCAAGATAGTCACGAGCGATTACCTGCCCGGAGCAGAGGCCACCTCCGCCGACGGGTACGACAATGGCATCGAAATCTCCAAACGCCAGGATTTCCTTGCTAAGCGTTGAGTTCCCGGCCACCACACGGTAATCATCATAGGCCTGCGCCCAGAATGCTCCTGGCTGTTCTTCCAGTAATTGGCGTACACGCTCGATACGACCGATTTGATTCACATCGATAAGATCGACGGTCCCGCCATAAAATTGAACCGCGTCAATTTTGACCTGCGCGGAAGTCGCGGGCATGACAACAGTGCAGTGCTTTCCTAATAACTGACAGGCATATGCTACGGCCTGCCCGTAGTTTCCAGACGAGGCCGTCACAATCTGTTGCGCAGGAATGCCAGACAGCAGGTTATAGGCCGCGCGGAATTTGAAACTTCCCGTGTACTGAAATGTTTCGCTGGCGATAGTGAGATCACATCCAAGCAGACGTGAAAGTCGTTCGTTGGGCAGCAAAAGAGTCGGTCGAATATGACGTGGAAGTGTTTCCCAGACGCTTGATAGATAACTATCGGTCAGTTCAGGGGCGGTAGAATAACGTGCTAAGGACATGGTACAACTCCGAGTTCGCATACAAAAACTTCAGGAGATATTGTACCATGTCGTCCGCGAAAAAGTGGGAGACAGGTTTGTTGTTCCTATCTCCCCCTTGTGATTACTGGCCTGCGCCTGTTTCAGGTTCTACTTCAGGATGCTTGCCAACAGCCGAGTCCGCGACAACAGCTTCCTCGGGCTGTGGATTGCGCTCGCGCAGAATCTGGTAGAGGATGATCGAACCGAACGTTGCAACGCCGATACCACCAATGGTGAAGTTGCCAATGGTGAGGCCAAAGCTCACGTTGCGAACCGCGATCATACCTGCGCCAACCGTCAAGGCGACGGCAGCAGTCACCAGATTACGGCTCTTAGAGAAATCCACCTGGTTCTCGACCCAGATACGACCGCCTGTTGCAGCAATCAGTCCAAACAGAACCACTGCCAGACCGCCAATCACACCGCCAGGAATAGTTGCGATCAGCGCCCCGAACTTGGGGCAGAATCCAAGCAGAATGGCGACAGCAGCCGCAATGATGAAAATGAGCGTCGAATAGATACGAGTTACGGCCATAACCCCAATGTTTTCCGCATAGGTCGTGACACCCGTACCACCACCGAAACCCGCAATCATCGTTGCAACGGCATCACCCAGGAAAGCGCGACCCAGATATTTATCCAGGTTACGCCCGGTCATAGCCGCTACGGCTTTGACATGCCCGGTATTTTCCGCCACCAGGATGATAGCGACGGGAGCGATCAGGCTCATCGCGTTAGGGTTAAAGCTCGGTCCAGTAAAATGGGGAAGGCCAATCCAACTGGCATTTGCTACACCGGAGAAGTCAATGGGAGTGCCAAAGCCCAGACCATTGCTAAAAATGACATACACGATATAGCCGATAATGCCGCCAATCAGGATCGGCAGGCGGCGCAAGGCCCCTGGCATGTAGACCGCAACCGCCGCCACTGCCAACACGGTGACAATAGCCATTACAGCGTCGAATTGACTGCTGCTGGCGTCATTAATGGCGACTGGGGCCAGGTTCAAACCAATAACCATTACAACCGCGCCCGTCACCACAGGCGGCATCAGCACTTCAATCCACCGCGCTCCAACTGCCATGACAATAAGAGCAATAATAGCATAGACAACACCCGCAGCGATAATACCGCCCAGCGCTACATCCAGATGGGGATTGAGACCTTTGCCGGAGTAAGCAGTAGCTGCCAGGATAACCGAGATGAAGGAGAAACTGGAGCCGAGGTAGCTGGGAACTCTCCCTCCAACAATAAGGAAAAAGATAAGGGTGCCAATACCCGAGAAGAAGATGGCCGTGTTTGGATCAAAGCCCATAATGATAGGAGCAAGAACGGTCGAGCCAAACATGGCCAGCACGTGCTGCAGCCCAACAAAAATGGTCTGTCCCCAGGGAAGCCGCTCGTCGGGGGCAATTACGCCCTCGCGCTTGAGCGTCCAGCCCGTGAAATATCCTCTTCTTTCAGCCGTTTCAGTTGCCATGCAAAATCCTCCTTGAGAGCAAGGAATATAGAAAAAACAACAACCTGGGAAAAGGCATACAAAAGATGTGTTGCTGAAGTCACCTCCTTTCAACGATGTCAGGAGTGCAAGAAGTGAGGATGATTAGGGCTATTATACCATGAAGCTATGAATAAAGTCGAGGTTTGATTTTTGAGCAAGTTTGTTGCATACTGATTTTGAGCCACCGAAAACACTTTCATGTTTTCGGTGAGGCATTAGCCTAACGAACGTTTGATAGGTTCCTCGGGAACAGATATGTATAAGAGGAGAGGGGTATTGATGTCGGAACAGCAAGAATTAACGGCGAAACTTCGGGTTCGTTTAAGTGCCAGCGATGCCCATTACGGGGGTCAGCTTGTCAATGGCGCGCATATGCTCTCACTTTTTGGAGATGTAGCGACCGAACTGGCAATTCTGTGTGATGGTGATGAGGGATTATTGGTGAGTTACGAAAGCATTGAATTTCTTGCCCCGTTATTCGCAGGCGATTTTGTCGAGGCAACGGGGCGCATTACAAAAATTGGCCGTACCTCGCGCCGCATGGAATTTGAATGCCACAAGGTCATTGCGGCCCGGCCCGATATCAGTAATTCGGCAGCCGATGTGTTAGAAGAACCTATCCTCGTTGGACGGGCAGTAGGTACGACAGTGGTAAAGGCCGAACGCCAGCGAAAAACACGCACAGCAGAATAATTTGGTACAAGAAAGATGAAAGAAACACTTGTCCCGGCGGGGCTGGAACGCCGCAAAGAAGATTACGAACTTATTTCCAGGCCTGGTCGCTATGTAGATGATCTGAAAGGACTGCGGGAACGTCCAGTGCAGATGGTCTTCGCGCGCAGTATGTATGCCCATGCACGAATCAAGGGTATCAATCTCGAAGCAGTGCGGGCACTTTCCGGCGTTGTGGCAGCCTTTAGTGGAGGACAAAGTTGACCCAGGGCAGGAGCGCGCCGACATCCTCATTACGAAGCAAGATGCTGAAAACAATGCCCACAACCCCCATACACACAACCGATGTTCCACGCACAATCTCAAACGTTGTGGAAGGTTCGTGGCGTTGCAGTAGGAAAATTGCGCCAATAATAAACACAACAGCGGCCAGGATGTTCGACAAATTGGTAAAGTAGCTGAAGAAGTTCACCAGGTTGAAGCCAAGGTACACGTGAATGGACAACTGCGTTACAATGGATGCTAGCGTAAGCAAACCAAAAAAGAGCCGTTCAACGATCAAAATGATGCGTTTACTCATGCTACCTACACCTCTGCAAAATAATCAGGCCAGTCAAGACCATTATAACAGGTAAGCGATCTTAAAAAGTATCATCGATAGCCCATCCCAGTTATAAGAGGTCGCAGTACGCTAATTCTGGTACAATAAGAAAAATGTCGCTATTTTGGAGGGGAAGAACGCAAATAACATGCAGATAGATCATCGTTCAGTACGGGAGAAAATTCTGGCGGCGGCAGTACATTTGTTTGCCGAATATGGATATCACGCCTCAACTATGCGCGACATCGCTCGTATTGCGGGCATTCAGGCCGCCAGCATTTATTATCATTATGCTAATAAGCAGGCGCTGCTGGTTGAAATTATGGAAACGTATATGCGCAATCTCAACACGAATCTTGAGCGTATCGTTCAAGCGCAGGGAGATGTTCAGTACCGCCTCCGCGAGGCCATTGCCAATCATATTCGCATGCATACCACCTACAAGGCCGAATTTTTCATTATCGACACTGAAATCCGGGCATTGGAGGGCACGAATCGAGCGGAAGTACTGGCATTACGCGACCACTATGAAGTGCTGTTACAAAATTTGTTGCGCCAGGGGATGGAGCAGGGCATATTTCGCCAGCTTGACATAAAAGTGACCTCATATGCGCTGATCGCCATGTGTACGGAAGTGGCAAGCTGGTTTAAGCCCGAGGGCAGGCTCAGCGTGCAGCAGGTAATCGATATCTATAGCAGCCTTTTTACGAAAGGTTTGCTGCTGGAAGCAGTTCCGGCGCAAACGCCGGAGGAATCAGTGCATACTTGATTCCTTGTTTATGCAGCAATCGTTCAAGCACATCCAGCAGCGAGATGAGCGGCACGCGCTCTGTAATTAATGCTTCAACGTCAATCTGCTTTTGTTGAAGCATATCCAGCGCCTGTTTGAAGTAGGAAGGCGTGTGGTGAAACACACCTTTCAGGGTAAGTTCGCTGTAGTGGAGCGGCTGCGTTTCCAATGATACCTGCGTGCCAGAAGCGCAGCCGCCGAAGAAGTTGACCAGCCCTCCCGGACGAACCATTTTCGTAGCGAGTGTCCATGTCTCCGGCGTACCTACTGCCTCGATGACGACGTCCGCTCCTCGATGTCCCGTTATTGCTTGCAGCACTGCTTCTCGCTGTTCCTCGAGCGATAATCCACTGATATCAATAACCGTCTGCGCGCCGAAATGATGAGCGAGAGACAGGCGCTCCTGGCCTCTGCCGGTGAGAATCACATTGGCTTTACGTAAAGACGCGGCGGCGGCAAGCAGCAGACCTAATGGGCCTGATCCTAGTATGACCACTGTGTCACCTTCGGCAATGTCGCTTTTATCCACACCATGAAGCGCGCATGCCAGTGGTTCGGTTAATGCAGCGGCGACAAAAGACGTTTCAGGGGCGAGGTGATAGAGGTTCAGGCGCACAATTCTCTCGGGAACCAGCAAATATTCCGCGTAGGCTCCATTGAGCAACAACAGGTCTTCGCACAAGCTGTAGCGCTGGCGGCGACAATAATAGCACTGCATACATGGGGCAGAGTTGGCTACTACTACACGGTCCCCTTCGTTACATTGTGTGACATGCGCTCCTTTTGACGCCACAACTCCCGACACCTCGTGCCCAAAACCCGCAGGCGTCTGTCGAAACAGGAGAGGATGACCGCGCCGGTAGGTTTTGAGGTCTGTGCCGCAGGTTGTGGCCGCCGCTACCTGGAGCAGAACTTCTCCTGGCCCTGGTTGTGGTATTGGTCGCTGTTCCATACGCACATCCATTGGTGCGTAGTACATTGCTGCAAGTATCGTCATGAACGCTACCTTACTCCCTGGTCGTTCGTCTTATGAAGAAGAGTACCCTATCGCTGATATTTTAGCAAATTCGCTTGCAGGAGACCTGCTTTCATGAATCGTTCTTCTGGTAACTCAGAAGGAGTACAGGAGCCGCCGCCTTCTAAAGAAAGGACCAGAACCAGGTATATTTTGAGTGTATCGCTTCTGATCCTGGTTTTATTGGGAAGCAGTATTTTCCTGCTCTTGAGAAATGGCCCTCCCTCTGCGGTTGTCGGAAGAAAAACAACTCCCACTCCTATGGCAACCTCTCCTGTTGTGATTACCCCAACCGCCGCTGCGTTCTATGATACGTTTATTGATAACCGGCATGGCTGGAGTCTCGCCAATGGCAATGGATTTATGCGCACCCTGACGAATTCTACGCTGACACTCGCGAATTTACGCTCCCACACTACGCTTGTAGAGAGTCTGCCCGATAATAATAGCTACAGAAACTTTAAGCTGGTGGTGGATTTCACACTGGTAAAAGCTGGAGCGAATGATAGCACCGGAGTTTACGTGCGAGGGGATAGCAACCTTGACCACGATTATCGTGTGGATATCAATAGTAACAATACCATCGACATTGCGAAGGAATACCTGGATACGAATGGGATGCCGCGCTCAATTATTCAGGCAGGGCCTTTTGTCACACCCGCGTTGCATCGCCAGGGGCTACGCAATACGCTTATTGTAGTCATGAATGAAGCAGAGATGACGCTATTCGTCAACGATGTGAAGGTGGGTTCAATGATCGATACCGATTATCCAACCGGCCTGATTGCGCTCTTTGCCCATAATGGGGGAAACTCGAAGGGCGTTACCGTTTCATTCTTCCGTATCGAACTTGACCAGTTACCCTCTATTACGCCAACTCCGACCACCAGTAATCCTTAGCAACGAGATGCAGAATAGCAGCTATTCTGGCTCGTCCGAAAGCAGACCCTCGTTTGCTATTTCAGAGGCCACATAATATTTTAACACCATCGCAGGCGAAGTCCATCCACCTGCGCGTTGAAGCTGACCTATATTCTTTTTTTGTGTGGTGTGGTAGGTGATCCAATAGTGGCGGCAATCATGTGGAGAGAGGTGATCGATACCCAGCATGTCTCCCAGATCTTTCAGCAAGTGTTCGACCATGCGCGTACTTATATGTGACCCCTTGTATCCAGGAAATAGAAAACGCTGTCCCTGCACATCGGGTAAATAGCGACGTAGCGCCTGAATACAATCCGCTGAGAGTCGATGGGTCTGCTCGGTATCCACTTTTTCACGATAAAAGTGCAGCAGGCCCTCGGTCAGGCGAACGTTCTTCACGGTAAGCGAGACCAGTTCACCTACACGCAGGCCTAGATCGAGCAGTAGACAGAGAATGACCTGTGCGCGTTTTCCCTCTTTTGTTGTAAGATCGTGGCAGGTTTTCAACTGCCGCGCCTGTTCCTCGGTCAATGCATTGGGTTCCGCTTTCTTCGCTCCAACGCGGGTAACAGGCCGCTCGCGGTCAACATTGCGGCCCTCTTTATGTCGAAAACTCTGCACGCGGCTGATGCGATAAATCTCTTCTGAGGAAAGGACATTGGCATCGCCAGCAAGACGGCAATAACGTTTGACGGTAGAGATTCTTACGTTGATCGTCTGAATGGCATAGCCATTGCGCTCTAACCAGGTGACATAAGCGCGCACAAGACCGGCAGTGACAAATTTCCAGGTTGAAACTTCAAGGAATAAGGCCTGCGTGAGGGTGACAACATCGCTGGTAAAAGGAGCGCCTGTAAGTTGTTCTCCTGCTTCTAAGCAGAAAGTGGCGAACGATTTGAGATCCCATACCTGGCGAATGCGCGTATTGCGTGCCCGTTTTTTGTGATATTGCGCGAAAACGGTGTGCTGGGCATATAAATCAGCCATATCGGCGATTTTGCGCAGTATCTCCAACTCTTGCTCTGGAATAGCGTCGGCGTTGCCACCATCCTGACGTGTGATATGTTTTAAGGCAGGCTGAGAAAAGGGAATAAGTTTGTTATTTTGCTGCTTTTTAGAGCTTTTCTTCTCCATTGAAATCTTCGCCTTTTGCCATTGCTGCTGAATGTGCATTTCTTTGATGGTATTCACTATAGATGTATCTTTGTTAATTATAATCAAATTACCGCTGAACTGTCAAGCAGTTCATATATTAGCTTCGTTTCGATACCTCCATCTGCCTGACTTTGCCCTCAAAATTTCTTAGTGACAAGCGAGGCATCCCCACCATGTTAGAGGTGGTCAGAGGAGAACTGCGCATGGTGCCCCATAAAATTCCCACATGGACAAAAGCGTGATTTCCAAAGCTCCTTTTGATAGCTTGTCGAGGACAGCATACGATGTGGATATGAACCGTGCCTGTGTCACTTCTGATTCACATCGAGAGCCGTTTTTGCTTGCATGAAAAGGGGAAAAAGGGCTTCTCTTCTGCTCTCAGACTGATCTCAGGTTGCTCTTAGCATCGCTTCATCTTGTGATGCTATAGTACTCGTAGTATAAGGAAAGATATGATGACTCGTTATGTGAGGGGATGGCCTACAGCGGAGAGATGACTCCGCGAGGTATGCCCTGGTTGGTTGAAACTACTGGCTCTGCTTTTGACATAGATGAATGAGAGGGACACAAATGAAAGCACATATTCTGGTCGTCGATGATGACCCACGCATCACTGACCTGCTCCGGCGCATCCTTGCGTTTGAGGGCTATAGTGTGGCTATTGCCGCCACCGGCAGCGAGGCGCTCAACCGGGCATTGGAGCGTCCACCTGATCTGATTATCCTCGATATCATGCTGCCAGGATTGAATGGGTTAGAGGTCGCGCAACGCCTGCGGGCTGCCGGTGATACTGTGCCCATCCTGATGCTGACGGCACGTGACGAGGTGGCCGACCGGGTACAGGGGCTGGAGACGGGCGCGGATGACTACCTGGTCAAACCCTTTGCGCCTGAAGAACTGGTCGCCCGGGTCAAGGCCCTGCTGCGGCGTAGCCAGGAGGAGCGTCATGAGATTTTGCGCTACGCGGATGTGGAACTGGATACGGGGACGAGAGTAGCGTATCGCGGCCCGCGTGAGATCGAACTCTCGCCGACCGAGTACGAATTACTCGCTCTCTTCCTGCGCCGTCCGCGCCAGGTACTCACCCGCGAGATCATCCTGGATCGCGTCTGGGGCATGGATTTCGAGGGGTCATCCAACGTGATGGAAGTCTATGTGGGCTACCTGCGCAACAAACTGGAGGCCGGGGGCGAACCGCGCCTCATTCATACGGTGCGTGGCGTCGGCTACGTCTTTAAGGAGTAGAGAACGTTAGCATCATGTCCTGGCAACCCTTATCTCAGCGTTTTGATACACTTCCGTTGATTCTAGCCGGTCCGATTCTGCGCCGTACCGAGCCAGAATCAGTCACGGTCTGGCTTGCTTTGAAAGAAGCGCGCACCGTTACCTTGCGTATCTACGCCGCCGACGAGTCAGGTCAGCTCCTACAAAAATTGGAGGGAACACGACGTACCATACGCCTGGGCAATCATTTGCATATTGTGGCAGTCACAGCCCGCGCCACCAATGCTGATGAGGTATTGGCATGGGGTGGGCTGTACTATTATGACGTGTTCTTTCAGCCTCTCTCAGAGAACCATGTTCCTGCTGCTCATCTGGGAACTCCCGGTGTGCTGGTTGCAAATCCTACGCAGGCGAATGCCCTGCAGCGCCTGATCTATCCCGGCCATCCACTCCCTGGCTTTGTTCTCCCACCGGAAGATTTGAACCAGGTCAGAATTCTACATGGCTCCTGCCGCAAACCACACGGCGTGGGCAAAGAGATGCTCTCCGCAGTGGATACCCTGCTTGAGGATAGCGCCCAAATTACGGTGTATCGCCCGCAACAACTCTTCCTGACCGGCGACCAGATTTATGCTGATGATGTAGCGGAGCCGCTTTTGTCGATGCTCATCGATGCTGGCGAGGTGCTATTTGCTGGCAACCTGGAAGAAATATTGCCGCTGATGAATGTCCCCTATCGTCGATTATACGTCTAGCCCCCTACGCAATGAAGGCGCAGGTGCGCAAATAACCGCGCTGGCAATAGGGTATCCGCACTTCTTCCATCGCATGAAAAGGCATGACATACCATCGCTGGACCTTTTTGTGTGGGATGTCCTGAAAGGTGATACGTCCAGGCTTCGGAACGTGTTTAACCTTCTCCGCCTGCGTGCCTATCAACTTTGGTGGTCAATCCCCAAATTGATCGATATCTGGCAATCTCCCCAGGAGATCGTTTTTCCGGCCCAGGGCTGGCCAAAAGGAGCCTTCAACGGTTTCCCTCCTGATCGTGGCTATCGCTTATACTACCTGTTCCCTAAGGAAGCCAGAATCACCTGGTCTCAGTTTCATCTCAGCACATCCATAGTGCCAACTCAGACGTATATCTTATGCTTTTCCTACGGAACTTGTTTCGTTGCACATATGCCTGGAGAATACTTTATGAGTCAAATGGTAGAACATCTTGCTGGAACTACTTTGCCAGCGATACATAAGCCCGCGTTAGTAGCTGCAAGGAGTGCTTTAAACATTGGTCATGAACCGAAGGTAGTTATCAGTGGAGATGTCCGCTTATATATTCCCGTCTGTGAAGCCACTCGTTGTCCGGCGAAAGGACACTATACCATTGCGACGGAAGGTTTGCCAGGGCCTTTACATGTCATCTGGATGGTTGATGGGCAGGTACTGAGCCACAGCCACTATGAGATTGACATCGGCTTCGACATGCAAGGAAAGGCGGTGGGCGAAACGTTGACCCGCCAGCTTAGCGTTCATGTGACAGCGCAAGGCGGATGCGGGCCAATTGTGCATAGCAGCGTCTTTATCCAGGTGGTTGTTATACCAGGAGACGAGAAGGGAGCAAACGAGGGTTAGACTTCCGCTCTGTGCGCTGTTTTTGCAGCAGGCGTTGCTTCACCTGCTTCCCCGTGAATTTCCAGAGCAGGAACAGCTCGACCAGCAGTCCCACGACCAGCCAGCCCTTTCAATGAAACATCGTAAGGTAACCATAATTTTTTGCAATGTGGCTAGAGGCATACCTATCTCCTTATTGTCTATCCCAGTATTCACAGCGTACCTCAGCAGGATGAACCCACACTGTGAGCATACTGCGATCGACCTGAGACATCGAACAGGTTGCTCTTCTCGCTTTGAGGACATCCCGGTTATGCTTCAAGCACAAACCCATACCTTCAACTCAGGTTCTTCTCAGAGTCAATTCACATAGGTGCATTACCATAAGGATGTGTAAAGGGCCGCGTTGCGAACGGGTACACCGTCGCTAAGCAGCTCTTATCACTTAAAGATAAGTTTGTGAGATACCTCTCTTCAATGTAGAGACATCTCAACTGTACAGAAAGGATGAGCAATAACATGACATTCGCATTTGTTATGGCCAGCATCTTAGGCACACTCTGGGCCTGGCTGGTCTGGATTGTGATTGGTGGACTCGCGGGCGCTTTGGCCGACCGCTGGATTCAGGGGGATAAGCTTGGTATTCTGGGCAATATTCTCATCGGAATCGTTGGTGGTCTGCTCGGCGGCTTCATCCTGGGTCTATTCGGCCTGGATGGTAGCGGTATTCTCTGGACGTTTATCGCCGCCCTGCTTGGCGCGGCTATCTTGCTCTGGATAGCAAAGGCTGTCACCAGCGGCAGGGGCATCGGCAGCAAGCGCGCCTACCGGGATTAACGCTGATATTGTTTGCAATAATCGAGGCCTCTTCTATTTAGAACAGGCCTCTCACTTTTTTGGATGTGTTCATCATGATGCTGCGTAGCGTGGCTCCTCGTTGGACAGGTGTTGTCGTACCTGTAGGGAACGCAGGATCGCTTCTCGGCTGAGTATCCTCACAAAGCGTCCATCCTGCACAAGCCGACACCTGGTTGATATGGTATTTGTTCATGGCCTCTACCGCCTCAAGCAGGAATTGCTCAGGGAAAGCCGTATAGACCTGCTCCACCTGTCGCATAACGTGACCAACCTGGGTGATAGCCCATTGCTCTCGCGGTATTCGCACGATATCCACTAGAAAGCGTACTGCGCTGTCATGAAATGATGCTTTGAAGAGCATGAATTTCGTCTGAGAATGCTTGTCTCAGGTACGCTTCAGGGTTGCTTCAGAGCAGTCACAGCCTGACCAGTTAGTATAGAGATATCGGGAGGGCTCCAGGAGCGCAAGATGCGAGACCTGTTGCTAGAGGCATTCCCGGCATAAAGGAGCGATGAATATGTTTGATCTGTTGACGCTAGTTATTGTGCTAGCGCTCGTTGGTGGCGGTTTCATGCTGGTGCGCCGGTTCATGACAAGGCACCGGCCACTGTATCCGCCTCCGCCAATGTACCCACCAATGGAGATGCAAGACCCATATGATCCTAAAGATGACTATGGACGTCGTTCTTATCCGCCCGGCGAGGGCTACGATGATTCTGAATATCAGCGATTTGGCTCGCGCTACGGCAGACCTGTGTATGACAGCGGGTACAACTATCGCGGCTACGGCAGGCCCATGTATGGCCCTGGCTATCCAGAGCAATCGGGCATGAGTCCTTTAGCAGCTGGCGGTTTGGGCGCGCTTGGTGGTGGCCTGTTAGGCTATCACCTCGGTCATATGGCGGGTGAACAGACTTCAGAAACTGCCAGTCCTGACCGGATGGCTTCCCTCGGTGAGGGCGGCTATGACCCAGGTATGTCCGATGCAGATTCCTTTGATGCAGGGTTCGCGGATATGGGCGCGGACTTTGGCGGCGATTTCGGTGGCGAATGGTAGCCCCTTTCTTGCCCCTCTGTAAACGCAAGTAACTTACAAGTAGACGCTCATCAGCGTCTACTCTTGCAGAACTACAGGGTGTATCTGCCGAAAACACTCTTATCGTATAGAGAGTAATATGTTTCTATAATAGATTCACGCTCTATACACCTTTAAGTTGAGTAGAGCGCCACCTACGTTCTCCTTATCACGTAGTATATGTATTCCTCATAATATGGTCTCCTTGAAAGGAGCAATCATGGACTTCTCAGCGCCGATCTGGCTCTGGATAGGTTTTAACGCTTTTGTGCTTGCTCTGCTAGCGCTTGATCTGGGCGTGTTCCATCGCAAATCCCATTCCGTTTCGGTGAAAGAGGCTTTGGGCTGGAGCGCGGTCTGGATTGCGCTTGCACTTCTGTTTAACGCCGGTTTGTACTTCTGGCGCGGGCCGGAGCCAGCCTTGCAGTTTTTGACGGGCTATCTGATCGAGAAATCGCTCAGTGTCGATAACATCTTTGTCTTCGTGCTGCTCTTTAGCGCCTTTGGCGTGCCAGCAGCCTACCAGCATCGCGTGTTGTTCTGGGGTGTGCTGGGAGCGCTGGTTATGCGCGGCATCTTGATCACAGTCGGCGTGATCCTGCTCGAAGAATTTCACTGGATACTGTATGTGTTCGGAGCGTTTCTCATCTTCACGGGTATCCGTATGGCGATGCACAAGGAGACAGAGGTTCATCCTGATCGCAATCCTATCCTGAAATTTGTGCGCCGGATTGTTCCCGTCACGGCTCATTATGAGCGGGATCGCTTTTTTGTACACCGCTCGGGGCAATTCCTGGTGACACCACTGTTGCTGGTGCTGGTGGCAGTGGAAACAACCGACCTCATTTTTGCAGTGGACTCCATTCCGGCTATCTTCGCGGTGACAACTGACCCGTTCATTGTCTATACCTCTAACGTTTTCGCGATTCTGGGCCTGCGTTCGCTGTACTTTGTTTTTGCCAACATTATCAACAAGTTCTACTATCTGCGTCCTGGCCTGGCTGTTATTCTGTCCTACGTCGGCGTGAAAATGCTCGTCACAGATATCTTCCACATTTCCGCCGCGCTTTCCTTGCTGGTGATCGCTGTCATCCTCGCTATTACCATCATCGCTTCGATGATGCGCGCGCATCGAGTACGCCAGCAAGCGCAGTGTGAGGAGCAACGAGAGCCTTCACCCAGCTCAAACGTTTGAAACAAACGGGCAAGTCCCATGCGCTGGTGGTTCAGGGAGATCGAGGGGCTGATTACCCTCACCGATTCGTTCGAGTGGACAGGCTGGCGTTTCGAGGTTTTATTCGTTACCGTAAGGTCGTCAAACCAGGCGGAACTAACTTTATCGGGACTTCATATAGTCATTAGTCCGTGAAAGCACATATGGATTTTCACGGAAAGGGAGACCGGTACTCCCCTGAATTGAATGATACGAGGTAATCTTTCATTCTGGGGAGTTGATGGTGCTGCTGCAAATACTGCTGTGCAAAATCATCATTCACATCGGCAGATCTGCTCCTCAAGTTGTGCCAGCGACAGCTAAATTCTCTGGCGCGCCAGAGAATTTAGCTGTCGCTGGCACAACTTTTGTGGCCATCCTACAAAGGTTCTCGCAACCATTTTTTGCTTTCAAAGAAATTTCGTATTAATTAAAGAAATACGAAATTTCTTCGGACCCTTGATTTTCCTGTACACTTTTCTTCATACTACAAGAGAGACCCATCGTTGCGAACCATCCTGTTTGTTCTATAGAGTGGAGAAGACGCTATGAGCATTGATACGCCTGCTGGCAACCTCACCGACGTCCTGGGCAAATCCCTGGGCACCGATTTTTATTTGATGGATGAGCTGTTAACACCTGAAGATCGCGCCATCCGTGATAAGGTGCGCGCCTTCTGCGATAGTGAGGTCATCCCCATCATCAACAACTACTGGGAACGCGCTGAATTCCCCTTTGAGCTGATTCCTAAACTGGCGCAATTGAATATCGCTGGCGGCAGCATTAAAGGCTACGGGTGTCCAGGCATGAGCGCGACCGCCGCCGGACTCATGGCGCTCGAACTGGCGCGCGGTGATGCCAGCATCTGTACTTTCTTCGGCGTGCATTCCGGGCTGGCGATGAGTTCTATCGCCATGCTTGGCTCCGAGGAACAGAAACAACGCTGGTTGCCGCCTATGGCGCGCATGGAGAAAATTGGAGCCTTTGCCCTGACCGAACCAAAGCATGGCTCGGACGCCGTAGCTTTAGAGACCCGCGCTCGCCGCGTTAGCAACGAGTATGTGCTTTCAGGCGCAAAACGCTGGATTGGCAATGCATCTTTCGCCGACGTGGTGATCGTCTGGGCGCGCGATGACGAGGGCAAGGTTGGCGGATTCCTGGTTGAGAAAGGAACGCCCGGTTTCGAGCCAACCGTCATGACCGGAAAAGTTGCCAAACGGGCCGTCTGGCAGGCCGATATTGTTCTCAATGACGTCCATGTTCCCGTTGAAAACCGCCTCGCGAACTCGCATAGTTTTAAGGATACCAGCCGCGTACTGACAGCTACCCGTTCCGGCGTGGCCTGGGAAGCGGTTGGACACGCAGTGGCTGCCTACGAAATCGCCCTGACCTACGCCAAAGAGCGCATCCAGTTCGGCAAACCGCTTGCGAGCTTCCAGATTATCCAGAACAAGCTGGCCTCGATGCTGGCGAATGTGACGACCATGCAACTGCTCTGCCTGCGCCTGAGCCAGCTTCAGGAAGAGGGCAAGATGACAGACGCGATGGCCTCGCTCGCGAAGATGAACAATGCCCGCCTGGCCCGTGAAGTTGTCGCAGAAGCTCGTGAGATGCTCGGTGGCAACGGCATCCTGCTCGAATACCATATCGCCCGTCACCATGCCGATATCGAAGCTGTCTTCACCTACGAAGGTACCGATACCATTCAGTCGCTCATCGTCGGACGTGATGTGACTGGTTACTCGGCCTTTGCACCACGTTGACACCTTAAAAAAAATCCCCTGGAAGAAAACTTTTCTTCCAGGGGATTTTCACTATAATCAAGAGAAAGCCAGAAAGTAGTACAACTATACGCACCTAATGGTACATTGCAGCAGCGGCATCCCAAGGAACAAATTTACCACTAAAGACTGCCGTTTGCTACCCCGAGCAAGTATATTGATGCCTGGTTTAACTTTATCTCCCCCATCAAGGACATTTATCATACTCTACATTTCATCAAATACGACTATAAGAAATGCAAGAGAGGATCGATAAAAATCCTGAGTAGAATGGTATCGTTAAGGAGATTCAAGAAAGCCATCAGCAACGCTACTCTTTCTGTAGCGTTGCTGATGGCTCCTGTTCTGAAAGAAAAGAAGATGGGCTATCCGCCATGTTGTTGCAGGTACTGCTGCACCTGCTGAATTTCACCCGGGCTGGCAGGTCGGAAGCCGCCCTGGTCGTTGATGTAGATGATCTGAGTGTTCTGGAAGTGGACGATCATATCGGGATGACCATTCCCATTCACGTCAACAAAGCTGAGCGTCACGGGAACGAGGTTCTCTCCCTGGCCGTAGAGTTGTGGTCCGAGATAGATGCGGGCTTTCGAGCCATCACCACCAGGAAATTCGATGATCTCAATGCGCCCGTTCAGGTTGATGGCAATGAAATGGCTCGGATTACTTGCCGAGTCGTTGTGCCCGACTACCGCATCAGTCTGGAAGGTGCGTGGGCGACCATAATGGATATCATCCCAGGTGGTGCCCCACCAGCTTGCAAAAAGCGTAAGCAGCGTCCAGAGTACCAGCATAACGATCATGCCGATGCCCAGATAGAGCAAAGGGTGCCAGGAAGTAGCTTTCGCTTTGCTGCTTAACTTCTTCAAACGTGGAGTTTTAGGGATGCTTCCGGTAGGCGTTTTTCTGGGTTGAGGAGCTGGCGCAAGAGACTCCAGCTCGTCTTCGCCGTCTTCATCCTCCACCCGTTTCCATTCGGCAATGGCCTCGTCCTCTTCGGTTTTCTTGGCGCGCGCGCGCGAGGCCCGTTGCGCAACAGGCGTAATGCCCGTTGGTGTGGCTTTCCCCTGTTTCTCGGCATCATCTCCTATGGGGCGATGACGTAAAACGCTGCGGGGCGTGATGTGATCGGATGATGCAAGCACTGGCATAGCAAGATGACTCCTTTCAGCCTGGACTTCAAAAACAGATAACATGAATACGAGATGAAATAGCCGGGCCAAAGGAAAGCCTACTGGCATACCTCATATTATAACATATGTTCTAATAAAATACACCATGCAATTATTACGGAAGGAAATAGTGTGTGCTGCGCACAGGCAGCAAGCAGAGCAGGTAGTGGCTGACAGTACTACGAGAGGCTATTCTTTATTCGACATCCTTATTATAGCACAGACAACTCTGACCTTCCAGGGGTCTACAAGAAATCTTTTTGGTCAAGCACAATCTGCAGCTCGGGCGGAAGAGGCGCTTCTAATTCAAGATGCTTGCCCGTAATGGGATGCGTGAATGAAAGCTGGTAGGCGTGCAAAAACTGGCGCTGGAGCGGCATGCGCTTTAAAACATTCCCGGAGCCGTAAACAGGATCGCCCAGGACAGGATGCCCAATCGCTTTCAGGTGCAGGCGTATCTGATGCGTCCGACCAGTTTCCAACTGCAATAGCAGCAGCGTATGGCGATTGAACCGCTCTAGAACGCGGAAATGGGTGCGAGCCTCACGGCTGCCAATCGCTGTGATCGCCATTTGCTGTCGATTACGTGGGTTGCGGCCAATCGGCGCGTCGATACTTCCCTGGTCGAGCGCGATATTGCCCTCGACCAGCGCGAGATAACGTTTAATGATCTCGTGCCGCTTCATCTGCTCAACCAGTGCAGCATGCGCGCGCGCGTTTTTAGCTACAATCATTAGTCCCGACGTGTCTCTGTCTAACCGATGTACGATGCCCGGGCGTTCTTCCGAGCCGACCTGCCGGAGTTCAGGGTAACGCGCCAGTAGAGCGTTTACCAGCGTATCATCCTTATGTCCCGGTGCCGGATGCACTACCAGCCCGGCTGGCTTATTAATCACCAGCAAATCGTCGTCTTCGTATACAATATCTAACGGGATGGAGAGCGGTTCCAGGTGACTGAGATCCGAAACTGGGGAAGTAGCGAGAATAGCGATGCTATCCCCAGACCGTAGCGCATAACCGGCTTTGCTCTTTTTTTCATTGACAAGGATCTGGCCGTCAGCGATGAGTTGTTGAATAGCAGTGCGAGAAATTTCCGGCAAGAAGGCGGTCAGGTATCGGTCAAGGCGCTGGCCTGCCTGCTCCGGTGATATGGTGAGCTGTTGTTGATTCTCTAAGGATGAGTGTTCCGGCATAATCTATGAAGTGCTTTGTCTGGATGAATCCAGCGTGTTTTCCCGGCCGCTTTTGTCATCCGAAAGGCGAGGTAATTCCTGTTCAGGGGTGGCCTGTCGATGAAAGCTGCCAAATAGAATGGTGACAAAGAGCAAGAAAACACCAACCGATATCGCGGCATCTGCAATGTTAAAGATGGCGAAATAGAAGCCGATCTGTGGAATGCGAAACGAGATGAAATCGACGACGTAGCCGCTGTGTTGTGCCCGGTCAATCAAATTGCCTGACGCGCCTCCAATAATCATGCCAAAAATCAGTTTGTACCAGAGCGAACCGGTATTGAACATGCGAATATAGAGGTAGCCGATCACGGCGATGGCGGCGAGTATCAGGGCAATCAAAACCGCGCTATTCGAGAACAGGCTGAAGGCAGCGCCGTTATTGCGAATATAGAACAGTATCAGGTAGTTCCCAATCAGTGATACGCGGGGGCCAACATCCGGTGGTCCCAGGTTGGCAACCACCAGCGCCTTTGTCCACTGGTCTACCACGACTACCAGGATGGCAGTGAGAAGTGCCACAATATCGTAAATGCGCGCCCGTTTATGTTTCACATTGCTGCTCGTTTCTGCACAGTTAGTTGACAGGCAAAACTTTAAAGAAAAACGCCTGGAGACATCTAAGCGTTTCCTTGTACTTGTGTTATGCATTGCCTGATGGCCTGAGATAGTATGCCATGATTCTCCAGACCTGTCAATCAAAAGAGCCTATTGCTCAGAAAGGTTCTTCTGCTCGAGCTTCGCTTCGCACTCCACATCTCGCTCTGCCCAGGGAATGGCCTCCAGGCGTTTTTCGGGAATGGGTCTGCCGCAATCTACACAGCGACCATAGGTTCCATTTGCAATACGCTCCAGTGCGCGCTCCACGAGCGTAAGAAGCGCCTGCTGGTTGACAAGCAGCGATTGCTCCTGTTGTGTTTCCAGAAAATCAACCGCTATCTCCTCAAAATCTTGTGGTCCGTCACTGGCTTCAACTGGATCAACTGGCTGTGGGTGAGCCTCAGTCAAACCTCCAATAGATGCACGCAGTTCATCGCGTTTTGCCTCCAGGGCGGCTTTCTGTTTATCGAGATCGAGCGCCATTATTTTCGCTCCTTTCAATTTCATGCAGTAGTTTGTTGTATCAGCTATTCTAGCGCAAATATCCTTGATTGAGTAGTCCCGGCCTCTGAGAAATACAGAAATGTATACGGATTGCCTGGAAGAAAGGTGTCAGAAATAGGAAAAAGGGCAGCCCTATGCAAGGGCTGCCCTTCAGCAAAAGCCATTCGGCTAGGCAGGGAGATTGACAGGAACTACGAACCAGATGCCTGCAAGACCTTCTCCATTTGTTTGACCAGGGGCACTATCGCCGCTAAAGGTATAAAGGGGATGCCCGTTATACGTCACCTGACTACCATTGGCATCGGAGAGGATACCGAGTTTACCCGGCAAGGATGCTGAGGTTGTAGGTACGCTCGAACTGATGAGTGGCGGCCAGGCACTCGCACATCCTCCGCTGCACACATTCGACGGAGTATCGGTTGTACGATAGTACAGCGTCATTCCTTGCTGGTTGGTCAGCACTGTTTCGGTTTTACCTTTTACACTTACCGACGCTGTTTTAATAGAGATCGAAGAACCACTTCCAGTGGTAGCAGTGGGTGTGCCGCCTGAACAATACCTGTAGCAGGTGCCGCTGCTGTTTCCCGTTGCGGTGGCAGTAGCGCCTGTCGTTGTAGGTGACGAGCTATTTCCTGTGCTGGTGCTGCCATAACCACCACCGTTTCCACCGGAACCGCAAGCTATTACGGTGCAGAGTAACAGGAGTCCAAGTATGCTGATTGAAATGCGTTTGAAGACAGTCATCGATTTATTCTCCCACCACGGGTAATCTGGGCTGATCGGCAGCCGGATGGCTCATCTGACTGGAGCCGCAATATCAGATCAGCCATCCACAAACATGGAAGAGATGATGAACAGCATAGATGAGCAAATGCTGTTCTCCCTTCTTCCCAAAAGATCATACGGTACCAGGTTACATCTTTTGGGAAGAATTGCCTGAAATCACATCGATGACTGGTGGATGACCAGAAGGTAACTCTTTAAGTAATGCTTCCAATAGTTGCTGCGAAGTACAGGTATACTCAGGTGTGTACGGATTGATCGTCAATGCCACTACTCGTATGGGAGCGACGATACGCAAGTGTAGACCGCAGTTTGCAAATCGCTGGATGGTCGCCGAGTGACAAAAAATTTTCGTCGCATCCTCAATCACCAGTTCTGTCGCTTCACATGATTGCCGTGATAATAGGGAGAGGAGTTCGCGTGCTAATTCCTCGGTCAGGGCACCATGAAGAAAAAAGACGGCTCCTGGCTGTATATGATTGACGATCCATTTCGCCTCCTCAGAAGGATGTGGTATGCCAGGAAAATGAGCGAGGATTCCTTCCTGCCTCTCTGGAAGAAACAATACCAGCCTGCCATGTTGTTTGTGCTTTCTATAGGCATCTCCCCATGTTGTCTGTCTTACTGAAAGGCGCGCAAGCACGTCCACACTCCGGCGAGCAACAATGGTAGGGTTGGCTGCGAGGCTGCAACCAGTACAAAGAATACAGGCATCGGTCACATCAGGGGCCGCCGCACCCAGCCGATTGATTGCGCCATCGATAATGCCGAGTTTCGCCCCATAGTCTCCCAGCAACTTCAATGTCTGGCGCAGTTCGCGTAAAAGTGTTGGCCCGGCGATGATAAGCTGTCCTGGCTCAAGTACGCGAGCGAGAGACACCGGGCCAAGCGCTGTTCTTCCTGGAAGCTGCCGCAGGTATTCAAACCTGGCTCCGTTGCTTTCGGCGTGGTGCAAGAAATTCAGTGTGGTCGCTACCAGCAGACCCCGCCCTGGCATATATCTAGGTTTGGGCAAACCAGTCAGAGCATCGACCGCTTCGCCATCTAATCCGAGCGAGGTCAAACCGAGTTCTCCTGCCTGATAGAAGCCCTCACCGACAAGTACACTGAGCAGGTGGTTAGTCGTAGTGGTTTTCCCAACATTCTTCGCCAGCCCTATGAGCGCGAGTCGCTGAACATGGGCGCTTGCCACAAGAGTGGCGAGAGGAGAATATATTTGAGCAGGCTCTGTCATACCGGTTTATCCTCGGGAAGATTGTTTATCTCAAATCGACGGGCAAAGACCGCGCTGAGTTGAGGATAATCTCGCAGGAGTTGCAGGGCGACTGTGCCGTGATCTGGCATATAGCCGTTTCCTATATGCATCTCGACCTGGCTGGCAATACCCTCAGCACCGAGTGCGGCGGTGGTAAAACTGGTCGCCATGCTGAAAAACAATATACGCCCGGTTGGCTTCGTGAGCAGAATTGTGGCAAATTCGGTCCCTGGTACATTGACGACGTTGATCGACAGGTCCGCAAGGTATTCTTCACCTCCGAACTTATCTTGAAGGCGATCAATCAGTTCGAGCGGACGTGTTGCATCTCCCAGTACAATCGTATTGGCAACGTTAAGCGCAGCGATATCCTGTAATGCCCGTTCGCTGAACTCGATAGCGATAATTTCTCCCTCCTGTTTCATGCGTTGGCGCAGAGCGCAAAGCGTGAGCAGACCAGCCGTTCCTCCCGCGCCAAGCACGATCACCCGTTGCGGGGATTGTACCAGCGAAAGAACACGAGAGGGTGCGCCTGCCACATCCAATGCGGCAACAGCGCTCGCGCGAGGAATATCTTGCGGCAGCTTCGCCAGGGGATTGCTGCGAAAGAAGACCGCCTGTCCCTTCACCTCGACCTCGCATCGGTCTAGATAGACAGCGGAGATGTGTACCAGATGCAGAGGGAGCCAACTGAGCGAGGTCAGGCTGATAATGGTGTCTCCTATAGCCAGTCCAAACTTTTGCGCGTATACATCGTCTAGCTCGCGCACCTTCCCGATGAGGACGCCGCCGGAGCCTGTTACCGGATTATGCATTTTGCCCCGCCTGGAGACGATATCCAGTATGTGGGCCTTCATACGTTCTGTATCCTGCCTGCAGGCCTGCGCAATCTGGGTGAAGCTGGCTGAATCAATATGCAACGCCTCCACTTCAACCAGCGTCTCTCCTGGTTGTCTGAGCGGCGTATTATCAAGCTTCCAGGCGGGTTGAGGGAGCGCTCCCTCAGGCTCAAGAACGCGGTGCATCCCCAGGCCAGAGCGTATCTCCTGGCTGGATAATTCAGTCATGGTACTTACTCCTGAATCGGGTTGTATTTTTGTACAGCCATGATATGATAAAGTCGCCAGAACGGCAAAGGCTCAGCAGGCTCAACGATTGAGGTTGCTTAGAACGTATCTATATATACATTCTTTGACGAGAGCATTCGAGAAGGATGCCAGTCTGGGGCAGCAAAAACCAACTGAGATACTTCTCAGATATGGTATGTTAAGAAAAATAGTTGAGGATAGCAGTGATGAGCGCATCACAACCTGAACATATTGCGGAAAACCCTGAAGGACAGGATCAGGAGACTCCATCACTCTTCAGTGATTTCGATCTGTACCTTTTTGGACAGGGGAAGAATTATCGCATCTACGAGAAGATGGGGGCCCATCCCCGCGTCGTCAATGGAGTAGAAGGCGTCAACTTTGCTACCTGGGCACCAAATGCGCAAAGCGTCTCCGTCATCGGCGACTTCAATGGCTGGAATCGGAGCGCCAATCATATGAAGCTCCGCCACCAGGAGCTGGGTGTGTGGGAATGCTTTATTCCGGGCGTCAAAGTCGGCGCGCTTTATAAGTATGCCATTTATTCGCGCTATAACAACTATACCGTAGATAAAACAGACCCTTACGGTTTTGCGACGGAATTACGCCCTAAAACAGCCAGTATTGTAGCCGATATTCATACGTACACCTGGCAGGATCAACAGTGGCTCAACGAACGCGAGCAGCGCCAGCAATTGAATGCGCCAATTTCAATCTACGAGGTGCATCTTGGTTCCTGGAAGCACGCGCCCGAACGACACATTGAGGGGGCGGAGGAAGAAGACCGCTATCTTACCTATCGCGAGCTGGCGGTTGAACTGGCGGCGTATGTCAAAGAGATGGGATATACGCATGTCGAGTTATTGCCAATCACAGAATATCCTTATGATGGCTCCTGGGGCTATCAGGTGACAGGCTACTACGCGCCAACCAGCCGTTTTGGCACCCCGGATGATTTCCAATTTTTTATCGATTATCTTCACCAGCAAGGCATTGGCATCTTTTTAGACTGGGTTCCTTCGCATTTTCCCAAAGATGCGCATGGCCTCAATTATTTCGACGGCACTCACCTCTACGAGTACTCAGACCCCCGCAAAGGAGAACATAAGGAGTGGGGAACGCTGGTCTTCGATTATGGCCGCAGCGAGGTGCGTAATTTTTTGATTGGCAGCGCGCTTTTCTGGCTGCGCGAGTACCACATCGACGGATTGCGCGTCGATGCCGTTGCCTCGATGCTCTACCTCGATTACATGCGGCCCCAGGGTGAATGGGTGACAAACCAGTATGGTGGAAGAGAACACCTGGAGGCGGTAGATTTTTTGCGCCAGTTCAATGAAGCAGTCTATGACCAGGTTCCAGGAACGCTTACCATCGCGGAAGAATCGACGTCCTGGCCTCTGGTGAGCAGGCCTACCTATGTTGGTGGCCTCGGTTTTTCTATGAAATGGAACATGGGATGGATGCATGACATGTTACACTTCATGCGCCTCGATCCCATTTATCGCAGGTATCACTACAACGACATCACCTTTTCGATGATGTACGCCTACTCGGAAAACTTTGTGCTGCCGCTTTCGCATGACGAAGTGGTGCATATCAAAGGCTCCATGATTAATAAGATGCCGGGAGACCTCTGGCAGCGTTTCGCCAATTTGCGGGCGTTCTATGGATACATGTGGGGGCATCCGGGGAAGAAGTTGCTGTTTATGGGCGCGGATTTTGGGCAGTGGAGCGAGTGGAATTATAAAGAAAGCCTGGATTGGCACCTGTTAAAGCCACCTAGCAGCCCGTTCCATGCTCAGTTGAGGAACTTTGTGCGCGACCTGAACTATCTCTATACCCAGGAACCTGCTTATAGCGAACTCGATAACGACCCGGCAGGCTTTTCGTGGATTGATTGCCATGATCCTGATAACTCTATCGTATCATTTATGCGCCTTACTCCAAAAAAGGAAGATACGCTCGTTTTTGTCTGTAACTTCACTCCGGTGCCTCGAAATGGGTACCGCCTGGGCGTACCAGAAGCTGGGAAGTACTATGAACTGCTGAATAGCGACGATGCGCGCTATGGGGGAAGCGGGCTGGTCAATTCAGGCTTGTTACCCACTGAGCCTGGACAGTGGCAGGCCTGCGCCTACTCAATACAATTACTGCTCCCTCCACTGGCAACGGTCGTGTTAAAGCGAGAAGTGCTGGAGGAGGGCATGCCCACAGATGAATCTCGATTATGAACTCACCCTGGAAAGGGAAGAAAATACCTATGAGTCGCAATAATGGAAAAAACAATACCAATGGAAAAAAAGCCAAAGACCGCTATCGGTACTTGAGAAATAAAGGTGGGGCAGTAACAGAAGATCAACGGTTACTGACACGTCCAACTCAACCATTGATCAGTCCGAGCGAACCTATTCCACATGAGCAGGTCAGGGAAGAAGAACATGCTTTCGAGCGTGCTTTGCATCTCGATTTTACCTATACCGATCCCTGGCGCGTCTTCCGTATCATGAGCGAGTTCGTCAATGGTTTCGATGTGCTGGCCCATATTCCGCCGTCGGTGGCGATATTTGGCTCCGCTCGCACACTGCCTGACGATCCTATGTATGTCTCGGCCGTAGAAACAGCGCGCTTGTTGGCAAAAGCTGGCTTTGGCATCATCACCGGCGGTGGTCCTGGCATCATGGAGGCGGCTAATAAGGGCGCGCAGGAAGGCGGCAATCTTTCGATTGGCTGCAATATCGAGCTGCCCTTCGAGCAGGATCACAATCCCTACCTTGATGTTGCGCTCGATTTCCGCTACTTTTTTGTGCGCAAAACCATGTTTGTCAAATATTCCAATGCCTTCATCATCTATCCGGGCGGATTTGGCACGATGGACGAGTTGTTTGAAGCGTTGACCCTCATTCAAACGAAAAAGGTCAGCCACTTTCCGGTTATCCTTTCCGGCTCAAAATACTGGGAAGGGCTTATCAACTGGATACGAGATACCATGCTGGCCACAGAAAAAATCTCGCCGGAAGACCTGGGCTTGCTGCAAATGTCCGATGAACCAGAAGAAATTTGCAAACTGGTTGTGGATGCCTACAAAGCCAATAGCCGACTGGAAAAGGAAGACCAGAATCGCGAAAAGTCGATTCGCTAAAGCAGGAAGCCTCTCCCCAGTTCATCGCGCGGATCAATTAGAAATTCATGCCTTCCCGTGATAAAGGCCTTTCCGCTGACCTCGGGGATAATCGCGTCAAATGGGCCAACCGCCGCTTTTCCAACGACGCGCCCGCTGAAAGTGCTTGCTGTGCCCAGGATGCTTTCAATCACGATCACCTGATTCTCTGCGATGTCTCCTTTCGCGTAATGCAGCGCGAGACGCGCAGAGACACCGGTGCCGGTGGGAGAGCGATCAACTTCACCATCCGCGAAGATGCAAGCATTGCGGCTGTGATGAGTAGGGTCTTCAGGAGCATCGGTAAAAATCGTGCCGTAAACGAAACTGAGGTCACTTTCGCCAGGATATGAGACGGAAAGCTGAGCATTGAGCGCTTTTTTGATGGCCTCGCCAGCCTCTACTAACCGGGTTCTCTGCTCGGGTTGAACGCGCAAACCCACCTGCGAAGCTGGCAGGACGACATAAAATGCTCCACCGTAGGCAATATCCGCTATGACCGGGACATATCCTGGAACCTCTAGCGCGATATCGCGAGCGTATAAAAACGAGGGGACATTTAAAAATGAGACCCTTTCGACATGTCCGTCGCCATCGAGATAGGCAGTTGCTCGCACCAATCCGGCAGGAGTATCCAGATTGACAGGAGTCGCCTGTCCACTGGCCTGTATAGCCCCCGTTTCCAGAAGCGCAGTCACCAGGGCAATGGTGCCATGCCCGCACATGGTGCTGTAGCCTTCGTTGTGTAGAAACAGCACCCCTAGATGCGCTTCAGGCGTTACTGCTGGCGTCAGTACGCAGCCATACATATCGTAATGACCTCGCGGCTCCCACATCAAAGCGCGCCGGATGTAGTCATAGTGTTCGCGCATGTAGCGCCGCCGCTCAAGTATGCTATTCCCCGGCAATTCAGGTATGCCGCCTGTGATAATGCGCAAAGGTTCGCCCGCAGCGTGCATATCCAGAGTGGAAATAACGCGCGTTCCATCAGCAGGACGAAGTTTGTTCCAGTGCCAATCCACCGTATTACTCCTCTATTGTCAGTATGTCGAAGATGTACAAAGGGAAAAATCAGGCATGATAAAAATGCTATTACGTCTATAAGAAAGATTGAAAGGAAGCCTGCGTTCTACGCTACTGGAAATCAGACGGTCGTCAGGCTTCAAATATTATAGTGACACGAGGCAGAGTCAGAGAGGCGGTTTTATAGGCCCAGGTGCGAATGGCCTGAGCTACGATCTCGTTATCACGGGGTTGACGCAGCTTGTCTGGCTGCACAACGCGGCGAATCATCACCTGGATGTGCCATCCTCTATTAGTACGCTTGAGTTGAGAAGGTGTGGCAACGCGGAGCAAGGCCGCGATACGTGGGGATTGGCTACCAACCACCTGAAGAATGTCCGACCAATGTTCATGCAACACGGAGATGAACTGCTCTGCAAAATCGTCATACCTGGCACGCGGGGTTTGCTGCTCCATGGAGACCTCCTCGTCTGATGCGATTCCGACAAGCGCTGCTAGAGTATATCACAAAATATGCTCGCATTGATTCAAGTGGTAGACTGAAAGCAAATCCATTCCAGAAGCCGATCACTATCGTTGGGAGAATGCTATGCACGTTTCAGATAATCGGTTGATTCGTTTCGCGCAGGCGCTCATTCATTACTCACTTCACGTGCAGCCAGGAGACCTCGTAGCCATCACGGCTCACACAGAAGCCTTGCCCCTGATACGCGAAGCATATCGCGAAATTCTGAGAGCAGGAGGATATCCTGAACTGCGACTTGAAATGAACGAGGCCCGCGAAATCTATCTGAAAGAGGCCAACGAGGCGCAACTTGACTTTGTCTCACCCATTCAGCAGTTAGTGACGGAGCGCTTTGATTGCCTGCTGTATATCGATGCCGAAACCAATACGCGCAACCTTTCTCGTATCGATCCCACCAGGGTTGCTCGCCTGCGCAAAGCTTACAATGAGTTGGATACCCTCTGGTCGCAACGCGCTGCCCAAGGCTTGATACGCTGGTGCTACACGCAATACCCCACCCAGGCATATGCCCAGAACGCGGATATGTCGCTCGAAGACTACTGGGAATTCGTAAACAATGCCTGCGCGCTTGACGAACCAGACCCGGTAGCCTATTGGCAAAAACAGGCCGAACACCAGCAGAAGTTAATTCACTGGCTACAGGGACGGAATCAGGTTCATGTCCTGGGTGATGATACAGACCTGGCACTTTCGATTCAGGGCCGCCCATTTTTGCCCTGTGATGGGCACATTAATTTCCCTGATGGCGAAATCTATACCGGCCCGCTTGAAGAGAGCGCAGAGGGAACCATCCGTTTTGCGCTGCCAAGTAGTTACGATGGACGAGCCGTTGATGACATACGCCTACGCTTTGAACATGGCAAGGTTGTCGAAGCATCCGCTACCGTAGGCGAGGCCTATTTGCGCAGTATGCTTGACATTGACGAAGGGGCCAGACGCATCGGCGAGTTTGCCTTCGGCATGAATTATGGCATTCGTGAAGCGACGCGCAACGTCTTATATGATGAGAAGATCGGGGGAACGCTCCACCTCGCGCTAGGTAGAAGCTATCCTGAAACTGGGGGATTGAATGTCTCCGCCCTGCACTGGGATATGATCTGCGATCTCCGACAGCAGGGCGAAGTCTGGGTGGATGGTGAGCTTTTCCTGAAAAATGGACGCTTTATTCCGCTTAGCTGAGCGTTTTCAATGAAAAACGGTCAACTTCTCGAGAGGGTTCGAGAGCTTTTGTGTAAATAAACTGCCATTGTTCAGGCACCCCTTCTGGCTGCACAGCTTCCTGTAGTCTTGCCAGCGCCTCATCTTTGAACGCTGCCAGGGCCTCGGCTGGCATGTGTTCCAATGCGTAACGAGTGCCGTGTGTCCATCTGGCATCCCACCATTCCTGCGGACTTGCATACCAGAAAGTTACGTCCTCGTGGAACACCTGCACATTGCTAAAGCCAGCACTTGTCAATAGCGCGGGAAGTTGAGCTGGCTGAAGATTATTTCCACCGGCTCGCAGGGGAAACTGGTATCGCTGATGATACGCTGTGAGGCGTTCTCCATACCATATAGAGAAGGGGATCAGGATTTTTCGCGAATGTGACACCAAGCCTTCCACCAGGGCGCAGTACGCGCAAAAACTCAGCAAGCGCATGTTCAAGATGAGGGAAAAGAAAAAGGGCGAAGCTGCAAAGAACATAATCGAAAGATGCAGTGTCAAAAGCAAGCTGCTCGGCATCCATCTGCATAACTGTTGCGTTTTGCAGTCCTCTTTGCCGAATAGCCTCCATCGTTTGCTCAACCATGCTTTCAGCAAGGTCAACACCCACTACCTCTCCACGAGGGCCAACTAACTCTGACGCAGGAAAAAGATTTGCGCCTCTTCCAGTAGCCACATCCAAAACTCGTTTTCCTCCGGTTATCCCCACGTATTTTACCAGTTGCTGACCTGCATAGTCGAAAGGATTCGGACCGACCTGCCCATATGTGGAAGCGACCCGATGGTAGAGTCCTGCTATGTCCGTTTTTTGTCGATCTGGCTCATGTTGCATATTCATTCTCCAGAAATCATATTTGCCACCAGTGCTTATGCCATCGTCTTGCCGCAAGCAGCGCCTGCTGCGTTTCCCGCGTGAAAATGGTTGCGCTCCGCTCAACCTCTGAGCTGCCATCATAGAGGTCAACGATACCCAGATCTGCTCCCACCAGAGGCTCAAGTGCTGCCGCCGTACAATAAGGCACGTAAGGCAGGCTATAACCACCTTCTTGCAGGAGAACAAGCCGACCGTCGCAAACTTCTTCAGCCAATCCCAGTAACAGGCTGGACATAGTACGAAAACCATCCATCGTAACAAGCATGGCCGCCAGTGGATCAAGCCAGCTTGCGTCCTGACCGGCGGAGACAAGAATAAGCTGCGGCTGAAATTGCAGGCCGATGGGAAGCACCAGTTGCTCAATAGCGGCGGTGTACCCTCTATCTCCTGTACCTGCCGGAAGGGGAATGTTCACGGTGTAGCCCGCACCCGCGCCACTGCCAACCTGTTCCAGCTCGCCCGCCAGTTTGGGATACCAGTTGTGCTGGTGCAGCGAGATAAAGAGAACGCCTGGATCAGTATAAAAGGCGTCTTGCGTGCCGTTACCATGATGAACGTCCCAGTCTACAATCAGAATCCGTTCCAGGCCAAAGGTCTTTCGGGCGTAGTGTGCAGCGATCACCACGTTATTAAAGATGCAGAAGCCCATCGACCGATTGCTTGTAGCGTGATGTCCTGGGGGACGAAGTAGGGCGTATGCATGGCGTACTCTGCCTTCCATAACTGCTTGCACAGCATTCATGGCTCCGCCTGCCGCGTAAATCGCGGCTTCATAGGAGCCTGGGCTGAGCGCTGAATCACTCTCGATCTCACCCCAGGCTCCTGCCATTGGCCCGCCCTCTACATGCGCCTTCACTCCCGCGATATACTCCCGTGTGTGGTAGACCGCCAGTTCGTCTTCGGTTGCTGGGCGAGCGGCGACCGGCTGCATCATACCTGTCAGGCCAGACCCATCGAGGAATTGTTTGATACGGCGCGTGATGTAGAGCGAGGAGGGATGAGGTTCAGGATCAAGCGAAAACGAGCCGGAGCGCATCTGAACGGTCGCCTCAGCCCCTGTATCGTGTCCGAGATACCGCTCATCGAAAATCAAGGCGGTTGAAGATGCAGGCATATGGTGTGGCCCTTTCTAACGAGGAATGTGAGCTATGTAGCGCTGTTTTTCCTGACATCATATGATATGGCAAAAAAGGGTACAACTTATTGCGCTCTGAGCTATGAGATGTTACTATATGCGCACTATGGATCAGAGCAGCAGCAACAATAAAAGTGCGATCGATGAAATCGATCAGCGCATTATAGAGGCGTTACAACTGGATGGAAGGCGTCCGTTCACCAAACTGGCGGCTGAATTAGGCATTTCTGAGGCAAGTGTGCGCCAGCGTGTCGCCAATCTTATCAATAACCAGGTGATGCAAATAGTCGCCATCACCAATCCACTGAAGATGGGCTTTTCACTGGCAAGTATGATCGGCATTCGCGTTTCAGGCGAGCGCATGCTGGAAGTTGCCCAGCAAATAGCGGCCTTTGACGAGGTCATTTATTTGATTATTTGCGCGGGGAGCTTCGATTTGCTGGCCGAGGTGGTCTGCCGTGATAATGACCACCTTCTGAGTTTTTTGACGGAGAAGTTGTATAAAGTACCTGGGGTTTTGCAGACAGAAACCTATATGTATTTGCGAGTAATTAAACAGAACAACTGGGCTTTTCTTTCTCAGGCGCGGCTTTCACCTTCTGCTCCTCGTTTACCTTAATACAGCTAGCACATTTTAAGAGCGCAGCTCGGTGGTCTATGGGCTGTGTGGCAGCCTAAGTCGGCTCTCTTTGCTGCCTGTCATGATTTCTCTGGGCAGAATCTGGTTCTTTCTCGCTCACTAGTGTATAATGCCAACGCGGGGAAATTAACTGTGCAAGTGTGATCTGATTCATTGGATTTCACCGACCCGTTGCCTATACTATGTTCAACATCACGATAGGAGGAACTCACACATGGCGATGGAGACGCTTCCGTCAGGCACGATACTGCACGGGCGCTATCGGATTGAACGTGTGTTGGGCAGCGGCGGCTTCGGACATGTCTATTTAGCCAATGACCTGCAAACCCACCAGCAGTATGCGATTAAAGAATATTTAGTAACAGGGGCCAGCGGTAAAGCACAGCTTGAACATGAGGCTCGTGTGCTTAGCCAGCTTCATCATCCCAGTTTGCCCGCTTTTCAGGCTGCCTTCGACGAGCGTGGTCGCTATTATGTGGTGTTGGGATATATCGAGGGCAATGATCTGACCGACTATCTGCGCGTTGTACGCCAGAAAAATGAGGTGGTTCCGCTGGAGCGCATTCTCACCTGGTTGATCTCGATTTGCGATGCCGTCACATTCCTGCATAACCAGCATCCACCGATCATCCATCGCGACATCAAGCCTGATAACATTCGCATTACATCTGATGGTACCGCGATACTGGTTGATCTGGGAAATGCAAAAGCCGCCGCAGATGGTGCGCGCACGCTATTTTTCATCCGGCACCAGGGGACTCCCGGTTACGCCCCGTTGGAACAATATCCTGGTGGTACGGGTACCGATACGCGATCTGATGTGTATGCCCTGGGCGGAACACTATATTTTGCCTTAACCGCTCATGAACCGCCCAGCGTCTCGACTCGTAATCAGAATATCAGCCAGCACCTGCCGGATTTACCTAGCCTGCAGGAATTAGTAGCGCAGAATCCGCCCGAATCGACGCTTGAAGCAAATCCGGTTCGCCAGTTCCGGCTGGGAGTCTCAAAACCATCCAAACCGGCACCTAAACATTCGCGGCACCTGGCACAATTAGCAAATCTCTCACCCGAGTTGTTGAATGTGCTTAACTCGATCATTGTTCGCGCAATGGCGATGAAGCAGAAAGACCGTTATCAATCGGTCGGGGAATTTAGCAACGACTTGCGCTATGTCTTGCAATCGTTGCAATCCACCCCACCGCCTGCTCCAAAGGGGCCACCTCGTCCGGTAGATCCACATAGCACCCAACCGGATTTGCCACTTCTCTTTGAATCTATGCAGAATGCGCAGGCATCATCTACGCAAGATGCCTCTGGAAAGCACAGTATTTCCTCAACTTCCGGCGCTTCTGATCTGCGCTGCCCGCGCTGCAACTCACCGCTGGTGCGTCCGGCAGCTTTTTGCCCAAACTGTGGTTCGGCATTGAACTTTACTGCCAATTCAAGTAACCAGCATGGTAATGTTCCATTCGAAAACGCTTCTGGAAATACCGTCCATGAAAGCAGGCCCGTCTCTCAGCCCGATGTTTCCAATGAGCCAACCATGATGTATACTCCACTCCAGCGGTCTGGAGCAAGCGATGCAATGCAGCCGTCATCTCGAGGAAATGTGGCCTCTCCATCAGCTCAAGCGAGTGCTTCACGTCGATCTGGCACAGATTCTGCTCCAATGCCATCTCAGCCAAAACGACAATCATCGCAGCAGCAGGTAGCCCCCAGGTCTTTCATACCTGCAGCCGCTAAGCCAATTATAAGCGGGCAGCAATCTATGAATGGGCCTGCACCTGCAGCATCGAATCAGTCGCACCCTCCAGTAATTATTCGAACAACAGACAGGAAGCTTTTTTATCTGGTCATCGGCCTGATAATTATCGTGCTCTTGCTGGCTATTGCCCTCCTGGTAGTAAACAGCAGGCACGCTGCTTCAGTCCAATTGGGGGGAGCTGCTTTTGCTCTAGCGAGGCATGGACGTAACTATGGACAACATAGCGCTCTCTTCACAACCTACGCCGCTTCGTTTATTGATCCTGGGATATGGTAACGTCGTTCGAGCCCTCCTTCCCCTACTTGCCTCTCGTAGCGCGTGGCTGGATCGCGAGTTGGGCGTGCGTCCTATACTGATTGGACTTGGCTCTCGCAGCAACGGACTCTACATTCACGCCGAAGGTATTCAACCGGAACAACTTCGCCAGGAGAGCGATGCCATATTGCATCTAAAACGGGAAGGCGTCCGCGTGGAGAGTTTCGAGCAATTCATCGAGATGGGAAAGGCTACTGGAGCCGAAGTGTTTGTTGAACTTACCACTCTCAATCCTCATGATGGCGAACCGGCGCTCAGCTCTATCCGTAAGGCGCTTGAGCATGATATGCATGTTATTACCGCAAACAAAGGGCCGGTCGCTCACGCCTTGAAAGAACTCAAGCAACTGGCGAACCAACATCATGTGCAGTTCCGTTTCGAGTCTACCGTGATGGATGGTGTGCCGATCTTTAACCTGGCCGAGTATTGCTTACCGGCGGTGGGCATTCGTTCGTTCCGCGCCCTTTTGAACTCCACCACCAACCTTGTACTGCGTTTGATCGAGCAAGGCTATACACTCGACGAAGCTGTGCAGCAAGCCCAACATATCGGAGTCGCTGAAGCCGACCCCTCGTTTGATCTTGACGGTTGGGATGCGGTCATGAAAACGACCATCCTGGCGAACGTCTTGTTAGACACTCAGCTTACTCCGTCGATGGTCCGGCGCGAGGGTATGCGAAATCTGACGGAAGAGGCTATACGATTGGCAGCCCGGTCCGGAGCCCCTTATCGGTTGGTAAGTGAAGCAAGGCCAGAGTTGGGTAAGCTCGTCGCAGCAGTCAGCCCACAACAGATTGCGGCAGGTGATATCCTGTACAGTGGAAAGGATTTTTCTGGTATAGTTGCTCAAAAGATGGATATCGCTTCCACCTCTTTCGCCTTCACCTACGCCCGTTGACAAACCAACTGGGCGGGCGGTTGGACTACGACCAACCGTGTTGCTGCTTCCACTGTTGATGTCGCTGCAAGAGGAGAGCTTTGATTTCGTGCTGATCTGTGCAACACGCTATTTCTTTATCCCGTACTCGTCCTGCAAGATTGGTAGCGGCGTTCACATCGGCATGGGCCTCCAATCCGCATACCTGACAGCGAAACGTCTGCTGATTGGGCCGATTGGCGCGATCCACAAAGTGGCAGCGACTGCATTCCTGCGAGGAATAGGCGCTCTTGACCCAGGTGGCCCGTACCCCGCGCTTGGCAGCATTCCAGGCGATTTGCTTGGGCAGGTGCGCGAGGTTCGAGGCATGCAGGTAGGCGTTCATGGCCCGCGCCTTGAACTTCATGGACCTGATCGACAGTTGCTCATAGGCAAACCGCGCGTCGGGATGTTCCGCAAAGCACTGGTTGACGGCGCGGTTGATCTCCTGGCGCACGTGACGAGCAAGGCGCTGCCCACTTTTGCTGCTGGTTGAGGGCAGCTTCTGGACGCCTTTCTTTGCGAGGCACGCCCGTAGTTTCGCTTTGCGCCGCCGCTTCTCACGGTCGCGCTGGTGCCGTTCGGCCAGCTTGCCAGAAAACGTACCGTAGTGCTTGCCGGTGCTGCTGGTCAGGAAGTTTGCAATGCCGACATCCAGCCCGACCACCGGGGCGTCTTCGTCCGTCTGGACAGCGATCATCTCATCATAGCTGAGCGTGAGCCACCAGCCATCAGGCCGCCTCTGTAGCGTGACACTGCTATTGATGGTTTTGCCAGCCAGCGCCTGGATATGATACGTTGCCAACTTGACAGGCACGCGGATAGGGTGCCGTTTCTCCAACGTACTGATACGCAACCAGTAGTCAAAGGTCGAATCGGTGGATGGTTCCAGGACGACCACATTGACAGTAGCCTGGATCACCCTCTGGCGCAAGGTGGGAACGTCCCACTCGCACCAGAGGGGTGCCTGCTCGTCTGGTTTGAGCGTGCCCTGAGCCTGTCGTTGCTGGTAGTCCTGGAGCGCGTCCAGGTAGTCCCGGTATGCCTGCGCACGATTGGTTCGCCAGGACTGGGCAATACCTGCCGCCTGTTGCATGGCGACGCGCTGCCAGCGTTCAGCAAGCGGTGTTCTAAAACAGGAGGCGCGAAACTTGTCCGGGGCTTCCTGGGTACAAAACAGGGTGACGTACTGCTGGCAGAGCGCAAGGTAGACCTCAGCCAGCGCATCGAGAGCCGCCAGTTTGCCTGGATTGGCCTCAACGAGCCGGATGTGGGTCACGGCGCGGGTGATGCGCTGCGTGGTCTTGCTCGTGCGCGCTGCCATTGGCTTACTCCTCCTCCTCGCGCTCGTCCTGCTCCTGGCGCGGCCCGCGACTGCGGCGGCGGGTGAGCGGCAGCAGTTGGTAGCCCAGGTCGAGCAGGGAGACGACATCAAGGCCCATCGCCTGCACTTTGAGCCGCACCCGCGACAACACATTGCGCACCGGACGCAGCACGCTGTCGGCCACGCCCTCTTCCTGGGCCGCATACCAGCGCCGCCGCATGCGCTCGATGACCTGCTCGGTGACTCGATGGTAGCTGAAATGGGCCAGCAGCACCTCATAGGGGCAAAATCGGGCACGTTGTCCACCAGGGGCCGGAACACGGTCAGTTCGCTCGGCGTCAACTGCTGCACGTGCAAGACCGGGTGGTCCCGCTGCGCGTCCACACACCGGGCCACATGGATGAGGATGCCCGATGGCTCGTGCAGCACCACCTGCTCCCCTGGGGGGAGCAGATCCGAGAGCGGCAGCAGCACCAGCTCAGGCGCGGGCAGGCGAGATGGCTGAGGAACGGGCAGGCGCGTTGGCTCCATGAACCGCCCTCCTTCTAGCGCCTTGTGACGGGCAGGTGGATCACCTGCACACGTGGCAGCCGTTCCTGGATGAGGTCAGCCACCAGCTTGCGGTGGCAGCGTTCCAGGCGTGGACAGCCGCACAACAAGGCCAGCGCTTCGCCATCAGCCAGCCGGGCCAGGAGCAGCGGCAGCCCGCGCTCCGGGTTGGCCAGACGCATCGGCTCCCCTGGCTGATGAGAACCCAGGTTCCCGAGGTCGGGTACGTGCCAGTAGGAGCGCCCGAAGCGTTCAGCCAGCCACCAGCCCTGCCAGCAGCCCCGCTCCGAGAGGGCATACAGGCCAATATCCACCAGGGTCACATCCAGGGCGACCAACGTTTCGACTAGCGCCACTGCTCCGGCTTCGTGATAGCCCAGCGTGTACAGGTAGCGTGGGGAAGTGGTCGGTGTGTGGGCCTCTGCTGGCAAGAGGATGCAGTGGTTCATGCCGTCACCTCCACCATCTGGATGCGCGCAACATCAGTTGGCAGCGTCGTCCTGCTCCACCACCACCAGCCGCCAAGCTGGACACGCACCTGCGCCAGAGGCCCCTGCGCCAGCCCTTGCAGCCGCCGGGTTGCCTCCTGAAGCGAACGGCCCGCGATCTGCTGCGCCATGCGCGAGAGGTCGGATGCGCTCACCTGATAACTCCAGCGCCCGGAAGCACGCACCAGCAAGGTGAGGACGTCGGGGCTACTTGCAGTGCGCACCTCTTGCGCCATTGTCAAGTTGAGGGAGCCGACCAGGTGGTAGCCCGGGCCAAGTGCTGCCGCCTGCGCTTGCAGTCGCCCGAGGGCGTACTGCTCGACGGCCTGCTGGTCGTAGACTTCGGCCTGACAGGACGCGCTGACCTGCACCGTGACGTGGGTGGCCTCACTGCCCACCGCAGGGGTGGACGCGACGTGGGCCTGACATTGCACCAGTCCGGCCAGTTGCTCATTCGGGCGCATCTGCTGCCACAAGGCCACCTGCGCCTGTTGACTGAGCGTGCTGAGCAGAGGATTCGCCAGCCGCTCGACATCGCTCTGGACGACGGTTGCAAAGTGGCGGGCAGCCTGTCCCCCCACAAAGGCGGCGGTATTCTTGACCGAGACGCCGGGCAGGCAGCACAACCCGTTCAGGTCGAGCGCGGGGATGTTGCCCTGCGGGCCGGTGGTCGCCGCATGAGCCGCCACCTCAGCGATGCCAAAGACGGGCGGATTGCCTGCTGGCAGGCGTACCGCCTGCTCGGTGACGACCGAAACGCCATCGGCTGCGGTGAGCGTGGTTCCAGCCGCGACCGTCTGCGCGTAGGGGGCAGCGTTGTAGAACGTGAGCCAGCCATGCGCTGCCTGTGCGGGTTGGTAGCCCTGTCCAGTCGTCACAGCACTGGCCTGCCTGCTGAGACTGCTGGCGGTGAGCAGGCGGGCCGCGATGTCCTGTCCCTGCGGATGCGGGCGTGCTGTGACGACCAGCGCCGTCGAGAGCAGGCGGCTGTCGGGCACCAGCGTCACTGTTGCCTCTGGCGCGCCCACCGTCAGGAAGAGGCTGACCAGCAGGGTGAGCAGGCACAGGAGGCTCATGAGCAAGAGGAGTCGCACCGGAATGGACCCACGCGCAGGAGCCAGGGTCGGCTCCCCGGTTGGTGAGAGGTGAGAGGGGGTCGGTGGCGGCTCCGGGAGAGCTGCATCCGGCAACGTGGCGGCAGCGAGTGGGTCGAGCGCGGTGCCTGCCTCGGGAACAGGTGTGTCCTCTTCCGGTGCTGGCGCGAGCGGCATCGCCGGATAGAGCGCGTCGTCCTCTTCCTCTGGCGAGAGATAGACGGCATGGTCATCGAACTGTAAGGGCGGTAACTGGGGAAAGAGAATCGGGCGCTGCCGCTTGTGAGGGAGTGTGTCAGGCTGCTGGTCCGCATCGGTTGCCAGTGGGCCGGTGTGCCGACCAGGAACCGGGGCCGCTTCGTCATCAGGAACGTGATAAGTCGTCATAGCGTGCTTTTCCTTTTCTTACAGCAGGTTGCTTTCCCGGGTGCCATTCCTCAGCGACCCAAGAGCGCAACAGGACTTACTTGTTCGTCTGGGTACTATGGAACTGGTCATCATGTCCATTGTTGTAGAGGACAAACTCGCTCTCGCCCACGTGGACCACCAGATCAGGCGTCCCATCATGATCGACATCAGCAATGGAAAGCGTCACCACCACCTCGTCTTTGTTGGGACCGGTGAGCAGGGGGCCAGGATAGACCCGCGCCGCCGAGGGATCACCCGCCGCAAGCTCGATCACCTCGACCTGCCCGTCCAGGTTGAGGGCGATCAGGTGCGTCGGGTGCGCGGCGGAGTCGTGATGATGACCGACCACTGCATCCATCTGGTAGGTGCGCGGCATGCCGTAGTGCCAGTCATCCTGTACGCCCTGCCACCACGCGCCCAGGCTGTTGAGACCCACGACTAACCCGGCCATCGAGAGCATGCCCGCCACCGTGTACAGGACACCCGAGCGACGACGGCGTGCTGGACGGTGAGCGACCGGGGGCACTTGCTGGTCGTCGTCCTGCTCCTCTGGCACCCGGCGAGGGCGTGGCATGTGCGGGCGAGCAGCAGGACGAGCGGTTGTCTCGGGTGCGGACGAGGCGGCGCGAGGGAGATCTCCGGTGTGCCGGGTGGCAAAGCGATTGTTCCAGTAACTCAGCACGAGTGGTTCCGGTTCCTGGGCCGCCGCCTCTTGCTTGTCTTCGTCCTCAAACAGGTCGAACGCCTCCTCCTCGTCGTCGATCACCGGAGCCTGAACGGGCTGGCGGCGGGCAGGTGCGGCTTGTCGCGGCGGCGGCTGGTGGAAGGAACGGGCATCGTGGCGGGTCATGGCTGCACCTCCTCCGCTTCCGGCTGCGGCTGCGGGGAGCGCGGCAGGCGGCGCGCCTCGCGCTCAACTTCGCGGATCAGGCAGGCCAGGCGGTTCTCGTGCTGCTGGGCCGAGGCCAGGTGTGTCAGCAGGTGGGTCTGTGCAGCCAATGCCTGGGCCGAGGTGGCCGCTTCGCGCCCGAGCCAGTAGGTAGCCCGGCTCCAATGGCGGCTGGCTTCGTGCAGCCCTTCCAGGCAGGCCAGCAGCGCGCGAGGAGCGCGGCGTGGGCTACCCTCGGTGGCTTCGCGGTGATGGCGCAGGGCGCTGGTTTCCCAGGAGAGGGCTAAGAAGACGTCGCCAGTGGCAATGAGAAAGGCGGTGCTGCTGGCGGCTTCGGCTCCGAAGGCAGCCCATTCCTGGGCCACGCCCTCAAGAGGCATCCAGTGTGTGCTGTGCAGCGGGGTGGCAACGGGAGCCGGGTCGTGTGGCGGCTCCTCGTGCCACTGCACCGTGTAATACGACATGGGTAACATCGCTTCAATGATCCTTTCAGCGCGGTTCCTGTGCGTCAAGGAACCAGGAGATGAACAATAACGCAACGAAAGCGATCCACATGGCTGTGCTTGACTGCATGTCGTAGGATGGAGAGGTCATGCGGTCACATCCGGCCACGTGATAGGGGGCGTGAGGTGTGGTTGCTTTGCGAGGGCAGACAACGCCTCACGCTCAGACAATCTTTGGGTCGGCATCACCCGTGTAATCAATGAACTTCTTGGGACTTCTTACAAGCCCGAAGACATTGACGGTTTAGAAATTGATTAACTAAGCCGGATAAAGGGTATGAAAAAGCCGCTCTAGCAGCAGAAGCTATTAGAGCGGCTTTTTCATTCTCGTTTGCGTGGTATACTTTCCCTTGAGACCGAAGCGTTGGGAACCATAACCATTGTGGAACACGAGCCGGCTACGCTACAGACCGCCTATGGCGTGTTGAGCGACCTGATTGCTATTGTGCGCAACCGGTGAAAACGACAGATCGCAGGAGCTAATATGGAAACAGCAGTTGATGTCATTGGTATAGGTGGAGCAGGTGGTTTCATCGCGTCTTCGCTCTATAAGGGCGGACTTCCTCCCCGTGTCATTACGCGAGGGGCGGCCCTGAAGCAACTTCGTGAGGTTGGTTTAACCATTATCACCGATAACCGGCGCTCTATCTATACGCCCATCGATTGTGCTGCTCTTGATGATGTTCAGCAGTTTGCCCCGCTTGTCATCCTCACCACCAAATCCTATGATGTTCCAGCCTTGCTAGATGAGATAGCCTCACGTGTGGCTTCAGACACTTTACTCATCAGCGTGCAAAATGGTTTTGCGGCCTTTGATGCCATTTGTCAGGCATTTGGTCCTGAGAGGGCCGCGATGGGTGTTCTCTATATTGGCGCGCGAATAGTTACTCCCGGGGTCATAGATATTAAACCAGGCATTGCCCAGTTATTCTTGCCCTCGATGCACCGTCGTCGATTGGAACCGTTGTCGGGAGCGCTTGAGCAGGCCCGAGTCGAAGCGCCACTTGTGGATGATATCGAGCGGCGTATGTGGATGAAGCAACTGTTCCTGGTTCCATTTGCCATTGTCAACACCGAGATGCGTCAACCTATTGGAAAAGTGCGCGAAAATCCAGATGCCCGAAAGCGCTGGGGAGCGATTGCGCTTGAAGTCGCCGCGATTGCTACCGCCTGTGGTATTTCCATGCCTCCGAACCCTGCGGCAGCCAGTCTAACAGTGGCCGAACGTTTTGATCCGCAGGCAGATTCTTCCTTTGCTCGCGATGTCTGGGCAGGCAAGCCTCATGAAGCTGAAGCGCTCTTTGCCCCACTGCTCAAGCGCGCACACCAGCATGGTATCTCCTGTCCTTTATTAGAAGAGACGTATCAGCGGTACACGAAGTAGCTACTGTTCTGATAATTGGAACTAGCTTGGCTCTTCGATAGTCAGCACATCCAAAGCAAGTGCCGTAACTGGTATTCAGACCAGCGTTTGTGAGGTCAGGCGTCACCTGACCTCACAAACGCGATTACCGCAGCCTACTTCACCGGTATGCAAGGCCCAAGTGGTTTTACAGCGTTGGAAGTTATCGCATTTGGGGTCAGTACCGAAAGAGTGACAGACGGGGGGAAGGCATCGTTGTGCAGGATTTTCCCACTCAAGGAATTTGTGATGGTCTGTGAAAGTGATGCTCCTGGCTGGTAGGTCGGGAAGGTGAGCGTCACCGGGTTGGGCGAAAAGCTCCATTTGAGGACGACATTCCCTCCGTTGCTATTGGGTGCAATTGTAATGGTAGCTGTGTAGACGAAGGTTATATAGGTGTTACAGTTGATCGAGGTGTCAGCGCCAGGACTCACAGAAAGCGCAATAGTTGTCACCATGAATTTCCCTGTTTGCGTACACAGGCCGGTAATCGCAGCAGGAGTAGAGGTAAGTGTCGTACCATCGTTATTGACGGTAAGCGAGCCTTCGATTGAGGGCGCTATACCTGGCTGGACGTTCGTCTCGTTGAGTGTGTAGCTGACGGTTTTGCTCGTCTCTCCAGGAGTGAAGGTGGCACTTCCAGGAATATGATTGGAGCCGATATTCCAGGTGTACATCACCACACCAGGACTGTTTACTGCTGTCACCGTGATAACTGTAGAGAAGGTGAAACTGGCATTGCTTCCACACGGAATTTCTGAGAAACTTGGCGGATTGAGGGTTGTGGTCAAACTCACCACGTGTAAGGGAACCGGTGAGGCAGTGACCGTAGGTGACTGATTGTTTGAGGATGGCGTCGGAGTGGTTGCGGAACTGGTAGAGCCGCCACATCCCGATAGAATCAACATAACACAGCAAAGCTGAAAGAGAATGAGGTTCACATACTTTGGGCCGCTTTTGTTATCTGGTTGATGGTACTTGAAAAAAAGGTGATGCATGATGAAACCTCCATATTTCTCGCAACCCTATCAAGTGGTTTCACCATGTGTAACGTGCAAGTATGTGAAGAGGAACGAAGATCAATAGATGTGATTACTCTTGGGGCTAAAACAAAGAGAGTTGCTCTGGAGTTTTCCCGCCAGCCAGTAAGATGTAGGGCAAGGTTTTTTCGGGGGCAGTTATTCCTATGTGGCGTAAATCTACAATACTTCTGATATCTCCTTTGCGCCTTGCTCTTAGGATAGCGTCCGCGCCTCGTGGCCCGATTCCTGGTACGCGAAGAAGCTGTGTTCGTTCAGCAGTCATGAGATTCACGGGGTTATGACGTAAATGCTGCTCTGCCCATGCTTTTTTCGGATCAACGTCTAGCGGTAAATTGCCCTCAGCTAGCAGCGCCAACTCATCCACTCGCCATCCATAGTCTCGTAATAAAAAGCTTGCCTGGTAGAGTCGCTGTTCGCGCAATGGGTCAACCGGAGCGAGTTGTTCAAAAGGCGTCTGCTCGACTGGTCGAAATGCCGAATAGTAGGCTCGTGTCAGTCCAACTCTCCTGTATAGCCGCTCGCTCAGTGAGAGCAATTCCAGGTCGGTGTCTCCCACTGCGCCAACCACAAATTGTGTCACCGTGTTGGCCAGTTTTTCGCCTGGGTGAGAGCGCCGGATTAACTCGGCCCAGTGCAACATTTTAAGCAGTTCCTCTTTGAAGTTCTTCTTAGGAGCCAGGGCATCCAGCCGCTCCTGTGTAGGCCCTTCCAGGTTCACTGAAACTCTATCCGCCAGTTGCATCAACCGGTACAACTGCTCATATTCTATGCCGGGCATGACTTTGAGATGCAGGTATCCCCGGTAATGATAGCGGTTGCGCACAATGTCAGCCGTGTCGATAATCTTGTCCTGCGTGGTGACGCTGCCCTTGATGATACCTGAAGAGAGAAACATACCCTCTACCTGTCCGGCCCGTTGCAGAGTATCCAGCCCCTTTGCCAGTTCGTCAGGTGAAAACGTGAGGCGCTTCATTTTGCCGCGTCCAGCCCGGAATGGACAGTAGTAGCAGTTTCTTTCGCACGCTGTCGTGACCATCGTCTTAAGAATGTTGCGCTTCCCCGATGGAGTCGCAACCTGCGTGATGCATTCAGCAAGGCTGCGCGATTGATAAGGCGTGTGCCGCTGTTCCTGTTGGGGCTGATCGCCAACAGGTTCAAATTGCGTGGCTTCTGCCACCTGAGCCATTTTTGTCATCGTGTCAGGAAGCGTTTGCGTGAACATATGTAAAGTATACTGAACTGATGTTCTATTTGTCAATAAAAAAAGTGCAATGTTTCTCTGGCTCTAGACCTTGTAAGCGACCACCCGCAAACGGCGATAATCGGCGTACCACGTTCCATCATGGTAGAGTCGCGGGCGCAAAATGTCTTCGGCACGCGCTATCACGGATTCTTGCTGTTCGGCAGGGATTGCCTGTAGCAATTGCTGGCCGAACATCATAATCCAGTTGCGCATACCCTGCTCGCCCTCCAGCTTTGTAGGGCGATCAAAGAGTTGGGCCAGGCGCACTTCCAGACCCTGCTGCTCTAAAAGCGCCGTATACTGACCGATGGATGGATAATACCAGGAAGACGCCGGTTCAATGTGAGCTACCTCTTGTGCGGCCTGTTGCACGCCAGAAATAATCGTCGCAACATTTCCCTTGCCTCCAAACTCCGCCACGAAACGTCCTCCTGGCTGCAAGGTCGCCACAATGCTTTGTGCTACCTGTTCCGCTTCTGGAATCCAGTGCAGTACTGCATTCGAAAATATAGCGTGGAATGGCGTCTCAAAGTGAAAGGTGCGCGCATCCATCACATAAAAGGAAAGTTCGGGATACCTCTTGCGAGCGACATCAATCATTTCCGGCGAGCTATCGATACCGGTGACCTGTGCGCCTGTTTCGGCAATTTCATGTGCGAGATGACCGGTTCCGCAGCCAAGATCGAGGATACGCTCACCCGGGTTCGCGTCCAGCAACGAGAGCAGGCTTTTTCCATAATCAGACACGAATGAATGTTTCGAATCGTACAGTGAGGCATTCCATTTCATAGCGGGCATGCAGACGTCCTCCCAATTGTGCTGAAGTATCAGGGAGAAAACCTGATGCAATTAGTATATGCCCTGTGCTTCCCCGCTGTCTATTTTTAAGGTGACTGAACATAAAAAAGCAGGCCCAACTCCTTTTTGTATCCTGAAGTAGTTGGAAAGGCCTGCTATCAATAGCCAGCTATTCTCGTGTTTGCTTTCAGGTCAATCTGACAACCCTCCCCAGAGTAAGATGTCCGTTCTCGTAGCCTGCTGTGCCCACGTAACGTCGCTTAAATTCCTTGTCTCTGCTAACCGTGAAGTCAACTCGCGCCTGGTCGTTCTCCTGCGGCATAATCAGGTGAAAGTGGCAGGCAGTTGTAGCATACTTTTGCGCGAAAAAAGACTCGATGTCGTGGATGAGATTCTCGGTAAACTCAACATCAGGCCTTCGTACAAGCGTTGCGGCAATTCGATCTTCATCACACATAGCAATGTACCTCTATCGTTGCTGTTTTCAGGTAAGATTTTTATCAGGAAACATAACAGCCAGTCAGGTTGGTTCCCCCCTTGCTCTTCGATTTCCCCTGCTGGCTGCAATGCTTCCTGGCGCTTACAGGTTATCCTTCCAGTTGCAGGATGATGTCAGCTCCAGAGAGGTTCGTCCTCGCGGTACGCTGTCCGGGATCAAGGAGCAGATCGATATACGGACTTTCTCCTCGTTGCAACTGTGAGCGATCATCGACCACGCCTTTCAGGTGGAAGACTCCTCCCTTATTCTGTACGTCTGTGATGCGAACGATACGCGACAGGCCGGGTAAAGCGATGACGCTCGTCATTTCTGGCGCGCCTGCGAAGACCGACTTCGTGATGAAACCTGTGCGGGTGGAAAGATCAACATGCCCTTCGATCACATAGGTTGCGTAGCTGGGTAATGGTTTGGATGGCATCCCTGTTACAGCTCGAAACGTAAAGCTTCCCTGCTTGCTGGTTGAGGTGATGCGAGGCACACCTGAGATCATGGGCGCGATGGCAGCAGCACTTGCCGAAGCTGCCGCGATAGAGCCTGCACCGGCTACTTGCAAAAACCGGCGTCGGTTGAAGCCTTTCATGTACGTCGCCTCCTAATGCGGGTTCCCCAGGTAGGGGAAGTGGGACAGGTAGTCAGTATGCGGGCCGACCTTGTCTGTCGTTACTTTGCCGTTAGTTACCAGGGCAAGTTCGATATCGATGACGTCATCAGTCAGTTTGCGGCCATTGAGAAAGCCCGCAGAACTTGAATAGTCATATGTCAGGATATCGGGCAGGAGAATCCTGGCGATACCGTTTGCCTGGCTTTCGCTGTACCCAAATGACATCAGCACTGCCTCAAATTTTTCCTCGAAGAGTGCCCGGTCTCGTGTCGGATTGATCTCGTTGAAGAGGATTTTATCGTTGCCGTGGTTGAATACCGTATTGATAGCCGGTCGTCCCATACGATCATCACGTACCAGCGTACCCCCAGACCGTAGCAGCGTCCGGCCCCAGATGCCAATTTTGGGATTGTTCCCCAATGCGTGGTTAGGCACTTCCAGGACGATGCCATAGACGTTCTTGTCGATGAAGAAATCGCTGCCGGTAAACTGGAAGCCATGCAAAAAGCCGACCAGGTCAAAAAAGAACGGGTCGCTGCGCAGACCGGCAAAGAACTTGTAGGGGCCAGAGCGGGTGATTTTTGCCTCACTGCCAAATGAGACGGGGGCATGCTCAATGATGACTTCGCCGTCGTCATCATCCTCATCCCAATCAGCTTCCTCACCTGTCACCCGGCGTACTGTAGCCCACTGTTCTCCGTTCGAGACGGGCGAGAATTTGATACGAAAGGTGATCTCGGCAAGGGCATCGGCATCGGTATCGACCTTCAACAGGTAGAGGCCGTTGTTCTCGAACGAGTTCGCCAGCGTAGGCGCGAGCGGATTCACGTTCAAGATCAGAATGGATTTGTCGGAGTCCCCTGGCTTCCGAAAGATGTAGATATCAGTGATATCCGTCTTTGGGTTGCTGTCAGGAGACATGAGACCTGGTGCGTCCAGATGATCTGCCATGTTGTACTCCTTTTTGTGGGCAAATTGAGGGAGACCTGCTGCATCTATATCTTCTCAATGCATCAGGCATTTACACTTTCATCTAAAGCCATTGCCCTGTTCACTCGAATATACAGAGCGTTGAAAAGTATATACAGGGAGGAACCGTTAAGAAACTGTATAGTGAACAGAACCGGGCTTCGACTGCGCCTCCCTCATGCGCTGTCGGCATATGTTACGAAGTTTGCCTGGAGATAGATCAGTGCAAACGTATTTCTGGGGAGTGATCTTGAAGAGAAGCACACGATTTAGAGACTTTGAAGTTTTGCTTCCACATAATCATGATCTTTAGTGCGGTTAGTGAGCGTCTCAAGATGTCGCGAGAAAGATTTCTATTTTCTATACTATGCTTCAACAGTCGAATCTTCCCTACTTCATTATTCAGGTGAATCTATCTCTCCTCTGGAAATTGCCGCATGATACACCTATCCCCTGAAATATGTTGAGGAGGTGCTATTATCCAGGCTTGAACAGGCTCGAATTATATGCCAGACTCATTGAGAGGCAAAGATGAAGCCAGGGGGGTGTCCACTACCAACGTTGCACAGTCAAGCAGTTCGTACTCAATTATGACCTTTCCGCACTCTTACTTTCAGTGTCTTCACTATTCAGGTGGAGAACTTCATCACCGAGATGCACCGAGGCATTCCAGGTAATGGTTATCGCGCTTCCCACGCTGGCATGTGCTGGACATCCCTGGGGGTGAACTCGCAGTGCGCGAATGGTAGCTTCTCGCGCTTCCGGTGGAACCGTAAGATCATAGTGGACGGCAATCGATTGAATGCGAATGGTTTTACCCACTCCGGCGATTTTTCCATCAACAGTTGCGGTAAATGTTTGACGGTCGTAGCGAATCTTGCGCCCTGCCAGGGCACCGGCAAGCGTGCCATACATTCAGCCAGCGACCGCCGCTATGATGTGATCGAGCGTCGAAGCCAGTGAAGGCCCCTCTTTGACTCCGTAATATTCTCGCAGCTTGCCCTGCATACCGTAGATTACCGGTTGAACTACTTCTCCAAGATAAGCGTAACGATAATCGTCACGATATACGAGTCGGGTGCGAGAAATATACTCGAATTCTTCTGCCATACGTATCATCCTTCCACTGTTGCGTCGGTAACTATGCCTTTATAGTATCACGTTTAACCTCCATGCTGTTTGCTTGAAAAAGCGCTGCTCCGTGTTGCATACTTATGTGCAGATGCCTCTCCCTAGCAACCAGAGGAGAGGAGTATTTGCGACAGGAGAGTATTCGCTATGCGCGTCGGAGTCGGCCTGCCTTCGGGTGTGCCTGGAGCGAATCCACATATGATATTTGAGTGGGCACAGAAGGCAGATACCGGGCCTTTTAGTAGTCTCGGCGTGATTGACCGCCTCGTTTATGATGCCTATGATTCACTTACCACCCTGGCTGCGGTTGCTGCCATAACACGGCGGGTCAAGCTTGCCACGACCATTGTGATTGGCCCCTTGCAAAACAATGCGCTGCTTGCGAAAAAAGCCGCTACACTTGATGCGCTTTCTCATGGTCGGCTGGTGCTTGGTCTGGCGATTGGAGCACGCAAAGAAGATTACGAGGCGGCTGGAATCGATTATCACTCTCGCGGTAGGCGTCTCACAGAACAGCTTTCTTTGCTGCGCACTATGTGGGAAGAGGGCCATATTGGCCCTGCACCCGTCTCTCCTCATAGTCCTGCATTGCTTGTTGGAGGCTTGAGCGATTCGGCCTATGCTCGTGTGGCCCGATACGCGGATGGATATGTGCATGGCGGTGGACCTCCTCGCGCTTTTGCTCGCGCAGCAGATAAAGCCATCTCGGCCTGGCTGGATGCGCGCCGACCGGGCAAGCCGCAACTTTGGGCGCAGGGCTACTTCGCGCTTGGAGATGAAGCAAAGGTTGATGCCGGTTACCGCTATATGCGCAATTACTACGCCTTTACCGAGCCATTTGCTGAGAGGATTGCTGCGGGTCTACTTACGACGCCCCAGGCTATCGCGCAATTTATGCGAGGCTATGAGGAGGCGGGGTGCGACGAGATGGTTCTCTTTCCGGCGGTTGCCGAGATCGCCCAGATTGATCGGCTGGCTGATGTCCTGCTCGGACTGGGAAGGACAGCGTGATGAACATCATTATTCTTGGTGCTGGCCCGGCAGGTCTGTATGCCGGTTTGCTCATCAAAAAAAATAACCCCTCGTACCGCATTACTATTCTCGAGCGCAATCCGGCAGATGTCACTTATGGCTGGGGCGTGGTGTTTTCGGACCGCACGCTTTCCTCGTTCCAGCGTGCTGACTACAAATCCTACGAGCAAATCACCAATCGTTTCGTCCTCTGGGATGATATCGACATTCTGTATCGTGGTGAGCGAATAAGTTGTGGCGGCCATGTCATTGCCGGTATTGCGCGAAAAATGTTGCTCGCGATTTTGCAAGAGCGTTGCCGCGAGCAAGGTATTGAGCTGCGTTTTCGCTGCGATATCACCGATCTGAGCAAGCTTCCTGCGTATGATCTCTTGATCGCTGCCGATGGCATCAACAGTGTTATTCGCAGAACCTACCCGGAACATTTTAAACCCGAGATCACCTATGGACGTGCCAAATATATCTGGTTAGGAGCCGACAAAGTTCTTGATGCCTTCACCTTTGTCTTCCAGGAAAATGAGCATGGCCTGTTCCAGGTACACGCCTATCCCTACAATGGGACATCCAGCACTATTCTTGTCGAATGCGACGAAGCTACCTGGCTTGCCGCTGGATTGGATAAAGCTGGCGAGGCCGAGAGTCTGAACTATTGTCAAACAGTGTTAGCCGATTTTCTTCAGGGAGCGCGGTTGCTCTCCAACAATTCGCGCTGGATCAGTTTTGCTACGCTCAAGACACAGCATTGGCATTACCAGAATATGGTGTTGCTTGGCGATGCTGCGCATACAGCGCACTTCTCTATCGGTTCAGGAACCAAACTCGCCATGGAGGATGCCATCGCACTCGCCAGTGCGCTTGAACAGCATACAACGCTCGAGGTTGCCTTGAATGAGTTTGAACTGGAGCGCAAACCGGTGGTCGAACTCTTTCAGCGCGCGGCAGCCGAAAGCCAGGCCTATTTTGAGACCGTCAAGCGCTATCTCAATCTCGAACCTCTGCCCTTTGCCTTCCAGTTGCTGACACGCAGCGGCAGAATCACCTATGATGACCTGCGCTTCCGCGATGTAGCCTTTGGCGAAGTAGTTGATCGCTGGAACGCCAAGAAGTCGGCCCAGGATTTACAGTCTGTGTCGCAGCGACAGCGAACCTTTTATGAACTATCGCGTCCTATTTTTGCCCCACCTCCTCTTCAGACTCCTCGCGTTCTTCGCTCGCTGGTGCTGACAAACCGGATAGTACAGGCTCAGCCATCCGATTATGATGGTGAGACGCGCGATGGGATGCCGGGTGAAGCATATATTCGTCAGTTTCTGGCTTTAGCTCAGTATAATCTAGGGGTGCTGCTGGCTGAAACGGTAGCGATCTCACCTGAAGCCCGCATCACGTCCGGGTGCGTCGCGCTATCTACACCTGAGCAACTGTCAGCCTGGTGTGAATTGATCCAGCAGGTGCATGTGCAATCCACATCGAGGGTTGCTATCGAGTTGAATCACGCGGGTCGTAGAGGATCAGTTCTTCCTCGCTCCGCAGGGCTTGACCGTCCATTGCGCTCTGGTAACTGGCCGTTGGTCGCGCCTTCTGCCCTTCCTTACTCATCCCAACAGCAGGTACCACGTGAGATGGACGAAAAAGATATGAGGCGGATTCGTGATGATTTCGTGCGGGCAACTCATTTGGTGCTAGAGGCAGACTGTGACCTGCTGCAACTCAATATGGCGCATGGCTATCTCCTGGCAAGCTTCCTATCATCGCTCACTAACCTGCGCACTGATGGCTATGGAGGAACGCTAGACCGGCGTCTGCGTTATCCTCTAGAAGTCTTCGACGCCGTTCGCGCCACCTGGCCAGAGAACAAACCACTCTCCGTTGCGTTGACCGTCAGCGATTGCGCCAGGGGCGGTTTGACTGTTGACGATGCAGTATTCATTGCCAGGACGCTGAAGGAGCATGGCTGTGATTTAATTGCGGTGCAGGTTGGGCAGACCAATCCTGAAGGCGAGCCAGTGTATGGACGCGGCTTTCTAACGGCATTCAGCGAGCGCATTCACAATGAGGCACGCATCCCAACGATGGTGGGCGGCTATCTGGTCAATAGCGATCAAATTAATACCATCCTGGCTGCAGGTCGCGCCGATCTTTGTATTGTGGCCTCCCCGATGGCATGAGCCATTCTATTCACCAAATGAAAATGAGGAGAAACGCATGGATTCACAAATTTTAGCAGGCAAGCGGGCGGTAGTAACGGGTGCGGGGCGTGGAATAGGTCGGAGCATCGCGCTGGCCTTTGCAGAGGCAGGTGCGAATGTGGCAGTCACTGCTCGTACCGCATCTGAACTGGAACAGCTTGTTTCAGAAATACAGGCGCTTGGTAGGCAAAGTGTTGCCGCTCCCTGCGATGTCACCGACTCGGAGCAGGTGCAACGAATGGCTCAAACAGTGCTGGAGGGCCTGGGAGGCATTGATATTCTGGTCAACAATGCAGGAAATGCTGGAAGTCATAAATTTCTCACTCATCCAGATGAACTCTGGCATCGTATGCTGGCTGTCAATCTTAACAGCGTCTACTATGTCACGAAGGCTTTTCTGCCCAGACTTGTTGAACAGCATTATGGGCGTGTTATCAATGTTGCATCGATTGCCTCGCGTGTCGGTGGAAGCTATATCGCGGCATATACGGCGGCCAAGCATGGCGTGCTTGGCCTAACCCGCGCTCTGGCTGCTGAGATGCTCCCCTACAATGTGACGGTCAATGCTATTTGCCCCGGATATGTCAATACTCCCATGACCGATGCCAGTGTCAGCAACATTGCCGCCCGCACTGGCATGAGCCAGGAGCAGGCCCGCGCTTACCTGGCAAAAACCAGCCCTCAAAACCGTCTCATCGAGCCGGAAGAGGTCGCTACTATTGCGGTATTCCTGGCACAAGATAGCACACGAGGCATCACCGGTCAGGCGATTAACATTGATGGCGGCGGCGTCATGTCTTGATTAGAAAAGACGAGGTCATATATGGACTACAATTTTCTCTATCACGTGGAAGATGGTATTGCAACGATCACCTTAAATCGTCCCGAAGTGATGAATGCCCTGACATTCGAGGTCTATGCCCAGCTTCGCGACCTCTTCGCCTCTTTGCGTGAGGATGACGCCGTTCGTGTTGTTATTCTCACGGGAGCGGGCGATCACTTCTGTTCTGGGGGTGACGTGCATAAGATTATCGGCACGTTGTTGCAGCGGGATATGCGTCAGCACCTGGAATTTACTCGGATGACTGGAGCTGTTGTCCAGAACATGCGCTTACTGAATAAACCTATCATTTCCGCGCTCAACGGCACAACGGCAGGCGCAGGAGCCGTTCTGGCGCTGGCATCCGATTTGCGCATTGCCTCTGAAAAAGCCCGTTTCGCCTTTCTCTTCACGAAGGTCGGGCTGACCGGAGCCGATATGGGGGCAGGTTATTTGCTCCCTAAGGTTGTTGGCATGGGGCGCGCTTTCGAACTGCTGTTGCTCGGTGACACCATCGATGCCGCTACTGCCGAACGCTATGGGCTGGTGAACCGCGTGGTTCCGCATGCTGAGCTTTTACCTGCAGCTCGCCAGTGGGCAAAACGATTGGCCGATGGTCCCACACTCGCAATTGCTATGACTAAGCAGATGCTCAGTAACGAGCTAAATATGGACCTTGTTTCGGCCATTGAGGCTGAGGCTCAGGCCCAGGCTTTGATGCTTATGGGTGATGACCATCGAGCTTTTTACGAATCCTTCAAGTCGCGTAAGCGCGGCCAATAACATCTATTAGGAAGGAAGCGGCTACTTATGCCAAAGGAGATCATCAATCCTGCATCCCTGGCACGCCCTGTTGGTTTTAATCATGGCATTCTCACGTCAGGTGGAAAACTCCTTTTTTTAGCAGGGCAGACTGCCGGTGATGCAGAGGGCCGCATTGTGGCAGCAGGGGATATCGTTGTGCAGTACGAACAGGTGTTGCGCAATCTCAAAGCGGTTGTTGAAGCTGCTGGCGGCACGATGCAGGATATCGTGAAGCTCAATATTTATGTGCGCAACCGCGATGACTATCAGGCGCATTTGAAAGATTTGGGAAGGGTTCATCGTGCTTTCTTTGGATTGTACTATCCTGCGATGGCCTTATTTGAAATTTCTCGCCTGTTCCAGGATGAGGCGCTGGTGGAAATCGAGGGGCTGGCCGTGATTGATGCAGAGCATAAGCAGGCGGATTGAAAGGCGGATTGCGATGGATTTTCGTTTGACTGATGCGCAAAGAAGCGTTCAGGAAGCGGCTCGGCGTTTTGCTGAAGAGGAAGTGGCTCCGCTTTCTCGCGAAGCCGATGAAAAAGGCCAGTTTCCTCTCCATCTTGTAAAACGCTTGGGCGAACTCGGCTTTCTTGCAGGCCCGGTCGATAGCGCCTATGCTGGTTCGGGGATGGATTTTGTCAGTTATGCCCTGCTCTGTGAGGAACTGGGCCGGGTCGATTCCTCGGTGCGCGGTTTTCTGACCGTTCATACCAGCCTCGTTTCGCTCTGTATTCAACACTGGGGAAACGAGGAGCAGAAACGCGTATATCTGCCCCGTCTTGCCTCAGGCGAGTGGATTGGCTGCTACGCGCTTACCGAACCCAACGCCGGATCGGATGTCGCGAGCCTCGAAACAACCGCTCGTAAAGAGGGCGATACCTACATTCTCAACGGAGAAAAAATCTGGATTACGAACGGTACGAGCGCTCACCTTGCGATTGTTTTCGCAACAATGGATAGGTCACTACGCCACAGAGGTATTTGCGCCTTTCTTGTTCCAACGGATACCCCTGGTTTCCACCGTGAACCTATGTCCGGCAAAGAGTTAGGACATCGGGCCTCTGAACATGTGCATATTACCTTTCAAGATTGTCGTGTTCCCGCTAGCGCCCTGCTTGGTTCTCCAGGTGAGGGCTTTAAGGTCGCCATGTCAGCGCTTGATCGCGGGCGATTGGGTGTAGCAGCCGGAGCTGTTGGTGTAGCTCAGGCCTGCCTGGACGCCTGCGTAGCATATACGAGACAGAGACGACAGTTCAACCAGCGTATTGCCGATTTCGAGATGATTCAGGCTACGCTGGCCGATATGGCCGCTGATCTTGAAGCTGCTCGCCTGCTTGTATATCGTGCTGCCTGGATAATGGATCAGGGCTTACCGTCTACGAAAGCCACTTCTATTGCCAAGCTCTTCGCGACGGAGGCGGCCATGCGAGCGGCTTCTCAGGCTGTGCTTTTGCATGGCAATCGCGGCTACTCCAACGAGTATCCCGTTGAGCGTTACTACCGCGATATCAAGGGCCTGCAAATTTATGAGGGAACCAGTCATATCCAGCGCATCATCATTGCGCGCGAGCTAGTTGGGCGCGATAAACCGTAACCTTATGATTGATGTACGCGGAGGACAGCCAGCGCAATTTTAGGAAGCGCGAGGATGTTGCTGGCTACGATGTAGCGACTCTCCCAGCGTGGGTGAAATTTCTGTTTGAAGAAAAACAACGAACGGTGAGTCTCCAGTAAACGCAGGTGTTCTGAGACGAAGCTGGCAAGTTGCCGCTGGCTCGGAGTCATCTCTTGTTGTGTATCTGCCATCGCAACAACGCCCAGGCTGATGACTGTGGCCCCACGTGTTCGGAAGTATTCTATCCCTCGCGTTAGCAGCAACTCTATCACCCCTGGCGGCGCATCTGCAGCCCTGCGCATCAAGTCGAGCGCCCAGCCTTTTCCTGGCTGTTGGTTTTCCATTCCGTAAATCGGTGTGAAAGTGACAAAGGCACAAGCCTTCTCCTCGTAAGTAAAAGCGACACCTGTTACTAAGCAGGGAATGTCTTTTTGCTGGGCGTGGTTATTGGCAATCATTTCAGCCCAGGAGGCAGCCTCTACAAGCTCATCAAAGCGGCCCATACTGAAGCCCATCTCGGTAGCGTTTTTTCCGGCTTTGCGCTCTAACCACTGCTGTGAAAGGTGTTGTAGTTGATCTCGTATATCCTGTGGTGGAATACCATCATACCAGCGGACGCTGACCTCTGCTCGCTCTGCTCGTCTGCAGGTAGTCCGTACATTCGCCATTGCTGAGCCGGACAACGTAAACGTTCGGGGATCAATCATGGCCTCTTCGCCGATTTTGAATACTCGTAGACCCAGTTTCCTGTAGATAGGGAGATATTCTGGATGTGCCTGGAAAATAGCAACCTGCCAGTCCTGGCGCGAGCAGAAGTCCAGGAAACTTTGGAGTACTCGCTCAAATGCGCCTGGAACGCAGATCGGATCTCCCAATATAACCGCAATATTACCAGAAAGCCGGTAGCTTACAACACCTTCGCTGTTTGGAGCAATATAGCGCAAATTCTCAGGTGCAAGCGCAAAAAACGAAAGCGTCTCGCTTCCAAAGCGATAGACGAGTTCTGCTGCCTTCTGACGAGAATAGGCCAACTGTTCTCCCTGGTATTTGAGCCACCAGCGCGCACTTACCGGTCGTAGCAATGCGGCTATGCCTGTTAACAGAACGGTTGCCGAAAGCCAGGGAATCGATTGTAAGAACCAGCTTGCGCGGCGCGTGAGCGGCAATAATTCTGAAGAGGGTTGGTTAATTGTGCGCTTGAGTAGTGAGCGGACTACAGACCCTGTTGTACCGGTTGTCACGAAATGTTCTTGCAGGAGATAGTAGCCTCCCGCGCTGTAGATAAGTAGGAGCGCGAAGCCCAGAATGAGAAGCAATACGCCTTGCCGTACCCGCCAGGGATCGCTCGCAACTGAGAAAAAATGCTTGCTTGCCAATAGAGCCGCCCATATCACCATGTCCAAAGCAGCTTCCTCAATATCCAGCCCTTTTATCAGGTGCGCAAGAGCGGAGAGTGGTAAAAGTATTACCGCAAAGTGCCAGGCACTGCGTTTGCCGTGCGCTAATCCAATGGCAATCAGGCACAGAAAGAAGCCCAGAATAAGCGCGACTGTTCGGCTCGTTCCCATGAATGGCCAGATCAAGGGGGAGAAAGGCGCGATTTGTTCGATCAGGTCAAGCAAAAATGATCTGTACGGGAGCAGCACTGCCAGCCCATTGATAATGCCCATACATGCTACAGTGATAGCAATGCATCCCCTTACCAGCTTTGGATGTGTTCTGGCTCGCGTCCAGAGTAGCTGTGGCCTGACAAGTAATTGCCGTCCATACATCCTTTTTCTCCTCTAGCAGTGTTCTCCTTTCTACTGAATAGTATAGTCTGTCTTACAAATTATGTAAAGTAATCTAACAAATATCTAATATTTGCATATGTCCTTGAGGGTGTTTGAATCTGCTTTTGGAAAAAGTAAGTCTCTCATTCTGGCTAGTAAACCAGATGGGCGTCGTTTTGGGATATAATACATTTGCTCAGCCGTTTTTAGCGGACGCAGGTGGTTAAAGTCAGTGTTGACGCACCATCTGGATATCGTAGAAGGAGGCATCGATGGCGTACTCCCCGTATTGGAATCCTAAAAACGAAACCCTCCCCCGTGAGGAATTGCAGGCGCTGCAACTGTACAAGCTTCGTCGGATGTGCGATTGGGCTTATGCCACCAGCGCGTTTCACCGGCGTAAATTTGATGAAGCAGGTTTCAAGCCCGAGCAGTTGCAGTCCCTGGATGATTTGAGGCGTGTCCCCTTTATGACCCGCGAGGAGTGGATGGATAACCTGATGGAACATCCTCTGTTCGGCGACATTGTAGCAACCGATCCAGTCAACGCAATCCGTTATCACCTGACCTCAGGCACTTCTGGACGTACTCCCATTCGTGTGTTAGACGGCACAAAGGATTGGGACTGGATCGCCGAGATGTGGTGTTATGGTCTGTGGGGCTTTGGTATTCGACCGGAAGATATCGTCTATTTTGCCTTCGGCTATGGCTCGTTTATTGGCTTCTGGGGCGCTCATTATGCCTGTGAGAAGATGGGGGCGCTGGTCATTCCTGGTGGAGCGCAGACCACTGAGAACCGTATCAAGCAAATTATCGAGTTGGGCGCAACCACCGTTTGCTCGACGCCAACCTATGCCTTGACCATGTGGCAACGCGCTCGTGAGATGGGCATTGATCCCGCCAAAGAGAGTAAGGTGAACAAGGTCATTTGCTCAGGCGAACCGGCAGGCTCGATTCCAGCAGTCAAGCGCCAGCTTGAGGAAGCCTGGGGGGCGAAGTGCGGTGATACCGCTGGTATGACCGAACTCGGTACTATCATGATCTTTGAATGTACCCATCAGCCTGGCGGAACGCATATCATCGAAGACCATTTCATCGAGGAGGTGCTGCGTCCCGATAGCAATGAGCCGGTCGGGTATGGCGAACTTGGTGAGCGGGTGGTTACATCTTTTGGACGAGGCTTTATTCCAGTCATCCGCTATCGCACCAAAGATATGGTGATGAAGGTTCCGGCAAGTACCTGCTCTTGCGGGCGCACCTGGGATATCTACGATGGTGGCATACGCGGGCGCTGGGATGACATGAAGCTTATTCGCGGCACGAATGTCTATCCACGCGCGGTTGAGGCAATTATCCGTGAGTATGAGGCTATCGATGAGTTCCAGATTTATATCTGGCGCAAAGATGATCTCACCGATGAAATCACGATCAACCTGGAAATCAAGCCGGGTTTTGAACGCGAGTGGCATGAGTTACGTCATAAGCTGGCCAGAGATCTCTCTGCCGCTCACGAGGGGCTGCGCTTCAATATCGAGCGCAAGGAGCATGGTTATCTGCCCCGTTTTGAATTGAAGGCAAAGCGTCTGGTTGATGCTCGTCCCGTCGCTCAGTACAACCGGTAGAAGGGGAGAAATATATGTCTACAACGAATACTGACCTACTGGGCAAGGCTCTGTCGGAGCGAGAACAAGCGATATTGCGGGTTTATGAGTCGCTCAAGCAGCTAGCTGCTCAGGATGATCTCCCGCCATGTGCAGCGCGCAACATCAAACGCGCGCTTGCGTCCATGTGGCAGGTGACAAACGATCTGGATCTTCAGTTTGAACAACTCTACGATGTAGGGGTATGAATACACAGCCTGATTAAAGAGAAGCCAGCTTGTTTCAGGATTCTCTTTAATCAGGTTTAATACCCCAGGCAATTAGACCATATGAGATGCCGTTGAAGTTTTCTGAAAGCATCTCCAGCTGTGCCTGCGCAACCAGGTCGTCAAAGCGCTCAGGTGTGACGACTTTGACCATCTCTGTCATGAAGGGCCGCATAAGGCGCAGCGCAGTTAAGAAATTTTGACACCAGCTCTCGTGGGCAGGCGTTCCCGTTGAATAGTTAAAAGCAATGCCCATGCTGCGAATATTGGTAAAGCCAGCCTCGCGCATGTAACGTTCTAGCATGGGGGTGATTCCGTAAGAGCGGCCTTCGGGAATATAGCTCCGGCCTGCCTTGTACATAGCCTTCAAGCTTAGCTCATTCAACTCTCCCATTGCTGGTGTATTTACAATGCCAAAGCCCTCACTCTCCACCAGTCTCAATGTTCCACCTGGTCGCAAAATACGCTTGCTTTCCTGTACAAGCTTCGGCCAGGCAGGAGGACTCATGAAACCGAGGAGAAAGCGCGCATTGACCAGATCGAAGGATTCATCTGCAAATTCCAGAGGTTGTAGCGCATTCATGACACGAAAGTGGGCGTTGGAAAGGTTCCGCAACTGGGCGAATGAGTTGGCATACTGAATCATGATGTTGCTGATATCAATCCCGGTAATATCAACGTGGGGATATTGTGTGGCAACATCAATCACCCAGCCGCCAGGGCCGCATGCAATATCCAGAACGGTATTGATAGATTCTAGTTGGTCTCGCCGTTCTGGAAAAAGACCTCCCATAGCCTCAGTCGTCAGTCGGTCCTGGTCGATGATGCGGGCCATTTCTGTCGCGTTTTCCGCTCCCAGCACATACTCATTGCTACTTTTATTCTGCTCAGGTGAGGTGGTCATCTCCTAATTGCTCCGCCTGTAAAATAGATGAATGTGCGTATTATGCTTCCTCGGATTTGTTGTATTGTACCACAGTTTGATTGTGTGCCTATCGATCTGTCCAGAGTTGGCTATGTTGGCTTTGCTTCTCATCTTATATCAGGTTACAATGAAATACGTAAGTGAATCCTGGAAGGAGTTTTTTTATGGACCCGAAACTAAAAAAGCAGGTGTTGCGCACGTTTACCTATGGCCTCTACGCTATTTCCTGTGCTGATGGAAACGAGGTCAATATCTTTACCGCCAACTGGCTAACGCAGGTTTCGTTTGAGCCTCCCCTGGTGGCACTATCTGTCGAGAATGACTCGAAGTCGTTGCCAATGATTCAGCGTAGTCGTAAATTCACTGTGAATGTGTTGCGTTCTGCTCCTGGTAGCCGCGAACTGGCAGGTAAGCTGGGGAAATCTGGCATTCATTACCCGGACAAGTTGCAGCATGTAGATTATTTTCTGGGCGAGAATGGTTGCCCCATCCTGCGTGATGCGCTGGCCTGGGTTGCTTGCGAAGTGAAGCACGAGGTAGAGGCAGGTGATTCAACGCTATTTGTGGCCGAAGTGGTTGACGTTGGCATGTTAGGTGAAGGTCAGGCTCTGACGATGGCAGAGGCTGGCTTCCGTCATGCGGGTTAGTTGGTAACAGGAAATCTGCCTGTGCTAAGATATATGCTGGGTGTTTTCTTTTTACAGAAAAAGAGGAGCAAACTTCATGCTCAATAGCAGTCGGATTTCCGAAGCAGATGGCGGGAGTGAAATTGGTTGCGCTTTTTGTCAGCGCAGTAGCATTCACTATGTGCTGAAGGAAACACTGCACTTTCTGCTTGCCGCTGACCATGCTCCATTGGTCGAGGGACATCTGCTCGTTATTCCCAAAGACCACTATACCTGTTACGGAGATGTTCCCGCAGTGCTCGATGAAGAATTATTCGCCTTGAAGCGTGAAGTTCAGCAGTTCTTTTCACAGGCATACGCTCCTCCCGTCTTCTGGGAGCATGGCGTCTTTAAGCAGACAGTCTTTCACGCGCATTTGCACTGCTTCCCCTGGGGCAGGACAGGTTATCGATTAGAACAGGCACTTCACGAGTCGGTAGTTACCACCCAGGAAGATATCAGGCGCTGGTATCGCGAACGTGGACACTACTTTTACATGGAAGATGCCGATGTAGCGCTCCTCTTTGAGCCTGAGATGAGTCGCTATCTCAGCGTCGTGAAAGATGTTTTCATTCGGGGTATGTCCTTACGTGGAGGGAAAGCCGAATGGCGTTCTCCACAGCAACGCTATGAGGAGCGGTTGCCACTCATTCAAGCCATTACCCATCACTGGGAAATATATCAACGGAGAGGAAAAATATGCTCGTAAGTCCGGTGCGCGATGAATATGTCATCGCCGGGGATTTGACTTTCCACTACGTTCAATGGGGAGAGCAAGGGCCACCTGTAATCTGCGTGCATGGTATTACCGCCAATGCTTTCAGTTTTCAGGCGCTTGCCGACCACCTCTCCTCGCATTTTCGGATTTATGCCTATGACTTGCGTGGTCGTGGTGATAGCGATAAACCGGAAACAGGATATTCAATTCCTATTCATGCTGAGGACCTGGCAAATATCGTCGATGCGCTGGGTCTGGAAAAGCCTGCTGTCATTGGCCACTCTCTCGGCGCTATGATTGCCCTCTATTTTGCGGCATACTATCAGGAAAAGCTTAGTAAACTGGTGCTGATAGATGCCGGAGGTGAGCTTCCCTGGAGTGGTCTGGAGGAGCAGCCTGCGTGGCTGACAGCTTCTCTCAGCCGTCTTGGCACCCCTGTAGCGTCATTCGAGGAGTACGTCAGTCGTCTCAAAGCGGCTCCTTTCCTCGGACCCTACTGGAGCGAGTATTTTGATCTGTATTTCCGGCATGATGTCTATCCTCAATCAGATGGCTCGGTTATTTCGAAGGGCTATCCTGCTGGAATACGCGAGGATCAGATGTATATGTATAAAGCAGACTTTCGCCCAGATCGGCTCTGGTCTGCTGTTCAGGTGCCAGCGCTCCTGCTTCGAGCGGGGCAGGGGTTGTTTACTGATAGTGACCAGTTACTGACTGAAACAGAGGCGGAACGTATTCGAAGCGGTATTCCCAGTTGTCGGTACGTTAATTATCCGTCTTTGAATCACTACACGGTGGTCTTTAATGCAGGTGTTGGGCCTGCGTTGGATATTCTGCATTTTTTGGAGGAGTAAATAGACAATGGCTATAGGAAAAATTGGAGTTGTTGGCTGCGGACTGATGGGTGCAGGCATCGCACAAACATGCGCCCAATCTGGATATGAAACGGTTGTGCGCGAGGTCAACCAGGAGCTACTGGACAAAGGAGTGGCACGTATTTATAGCGCCTGGGATATGATGGCCAGCAAAAATAAGCTCACACAGGGACAGCTAGAGGAAAACCGCAGCCGTCTACATGGAACGCTGAACCTGGAGGATTTTGCTGATTGCGATATCGTCATCGAGGCAGTCATCGAAAACATGGAAGAAAAATTACGACTCTTCCCTGCCCTTGATCGCATCGTAAAGCCCGAAGGATTGTTATTGAGCAACACTTCGTCGCTCAATATTACGCAGATGGGCGCGGTGACAAAACGCCCCGATAAGGTGTGCGGGCTGCATTTCTTTAATCCTGCGCCAGTTATGAAGCTGGTAGAGATCGTGAAAACTATCTCCACCTCCGAAGAAACCATCAATACTGTGCGCGAATTCGCGCTCTCGCTCGGCAAAACTCCCGTCCTGGCAAAGGATACGGCAGGTTTCATCGTCAACTTCCTGCTTATTCCCTATTTACTGGCTGCAATTCGCATGCTTGAGAACGGGCAGGCCTCGCGCGACGACATCGATACGGCCATGAAACTTGGCTGTGGCTATCCAATGGGGCCGTTCACCCTGCTTGATTACGTTGGCCTGGATACAACCTTGTGGGCAGCCGAAGCCATTTACGAAGAATACAAGGACCCGTTATATGCGCCTCCTCCCCTGTTGCGGCGCATGGTGCAATCAGGCATGTATGGTCGAAAGAGTGGCAAAGGCTTTTACGATTATCAGTGACGACTTCCTCTAGCTCGAATCAAGAGCCGTGTAAGCGGCAAAGCTAGTATAAGCCCCAGCTTGTACGAGGTTCCCTAATACGAAAAGTGGTTGGCAGTCTGAATTTCTACCAACCACTTTTTCGTATCGCCACTACGTTTCTCGTAGACGCAGGCGCATTCCAATACACAAACCACACACACTTCCATCAGCCTCGGCAACAAAATAAGGACCATTCACGGTACGCTGCTTCATCATCGGGGTTTGATGGGTCGTTGTCCAGGCAGGAGGATCGCTGGCAGGAAAAGATTCTTCGGAGGCCTCAGTTACAAGGTCATCCGGTACGTCATCTGCAAAGGTATACATTCCTGGTTGTTGCACCAGGTCGCTTCCAGTTGACGATTTGGCCGTATCAACATACCCGGTGCTGTAGTTAATAGTACCTGCAATCCATTGCCCACCAAGCAGAATTTCAACAGCCTGCCCTCTCATCAATTCTGTTTCTGAGGCAACGTCAATGGCATAACTTCCAGGCGTTTTCCCGCGCATAAAAGGCCGTCTTTCATAGTACCTCACCTGATCTAGCTTCTTACCAAAAGGATGTTTTGACTCGCTTAATATTACGTTGCTACCATGTGGAGGTGTACCGGAATATTTGTTTATTCTACAAGGAACTACGAAGAGTGTATAGTTATAGGAAATTCTATTCTTCCCTTTGCTCCTCGACCTGGGTAGACGCAGAGGGAAGGCCAGGCTCTAAGCCACTGGCAATGCGTTCTTTGGCAAGTGAAAGCGCCGTTCCATTTGTCGGCATGGAGTGCAAGGCCCCTCCAGGATGTGCGCGCTCCAATGGTAGTTGCTGGTGATGGAACAGGCGGTTGGAGAGCAACGCATGATTTGCAGTCATAGCGACCTGCAAAGACTCGATGATGCGCTCCAGGTGTTCGATGCCATGCAGCACCTCTTGGATATTCGAGGGGGCCACACCTTCTTGCTGCGGCCCTCTTCGATGGAGAATTTCATCTTGCAGGGAATGCAGGCGCACTGATAGATACTGCTCTAGATTAAGGAGAGCTCGCTGCGTTGTTTCGTTCAAGTTTGATAGTCGTTCATCCAGTACTTTCCCGATTTCCTCAGCCAGGTCTTCCCAGGGCAGTTCCGTTTGCAATTCGATGGTTTCAAGCTGAGCATGTTCTCCGCCTGTCGTCATCACCGTATCCTCAAGTCCTTGCAGCGTTAATTGCTGATTCAGAAGCTGTTCAATACCCAGGAGTTGCGCCGCAAGCATGCGATCAAGAGCGCTTTCAAACTGTTGCCTCCTTTGCTCGCCATCCTGGTTTAAGGCTTGCGTGACACGAATCTGCTGCACCTGGAAGCGCTCATTCATAGAGGTGTTGAGCTGATTGGCTATCTCTGCCAGTTTGAGCGTAATCTGGCGCAGAACTTCCTGCTGAACAGCGATCAGTCGCTGCTCAGTCTCACGCCGGTATTCGGCCAGGCGCTGGTCGAAGGCCCGCTCCATCTCCTGTCGGTGTGCCAGCAGTCGTTGCTCAAGGATGGTATTGAAGGACTGTAATTCATCTTCAGTGAACGACACAGCATTTCTCCTTGCTCTCTTCCCGGTTGCTGAGGTATGATGCGGTGTAAGTATAGGATGATTCTGAAACCAATGTCAATCAATGCCAGCATTTCTGCCCATACTGGCTATTTGGAGGATGCATATGCCACGTGCCATCGACTTTCACGTCCATCTGCCGACCACAGAGTTCATACAAATTACGCTGGGACCATACGCCAAAGCCGCCGAGCGCTATTTTCGTACCGAAGTCAAACTCAAAGATATCGAGCAACTTGCGGCTGATTATGCCGAACTCGATATGGTGGGCGTTTTGCTTGCCTGGGATGCTGAGACTGCGACAGGACTTCCTCCGCTTGGCAATGATTATGTTGCCGCCATCGTGCAACGTTACCCCAAACAATTTATCGGTTTTGCCAGCGTTGACCCGCACAAAGGAAAAGCCGCCGTTCAAGAAATGGAGCGAGCCATTAAAGAGCTTGGCCTCGCCGGAGCAAAGTTTCATCCAGGTGTGCAGGCTTTCTATCCCAATGATCCCACATTTTATCCCCTGATGGAGAAAATCCAGGAGCTAGGTGTGCCCGCCCTTTTTCATACCGGCACCAACGGGCTTGGCGCAGGTACACCCGGCGGCATGGGTATCAAGCTCGACTACACGCGACCGATCTATCTGGATTCGCTGGCCGCCGACTTTCCAGGTCTCACCATTATCGGCGCTCATCCCTCCTGGCCCTGGCACGAAGAGATGATCGCGGCCATGCTGCATAAAACCAATATTTACAATGATCTCTCCGGCTGGTCACCACGCTACATTCCGGACAGTCTGCTCCGCGAGGCCGCCACGCGCTTGCAGGACCGTTTCCTCTTCGGCTCCGATTACCCTTTCATCACACCGCAACGTTGGCTGAAGGATTTCGAAGCTGTGAAGATCGAGTTCAAACCCGAGGTGAAGGAGAAGCTGTTCTGGAGGAACGGGCAGCAGTTGCTGGCGCACACGGCGGTGGGGAAGATGTCTTTCTCATGAGTAGAGGAGCGAGGGCAGGCAATACAGAGAGATTGCTTCTACCCTCGCTCTTACCAGTCCACTTGCAACACCGGGGCCGCGTCAAAGTCTGCATGACCACACACTATTGTCCCGTCTTCTAACGTGTACTGAAGATGTTTCATTGGTGAAGATTGTAAGGTACAATAACCATAAGGAAAACTTCTCTCGCCATCTTGTATTTGAAATAGTGAAGCATACCTTTTTCATCTCGCATGGGGATTTCACATGCAAACCAGCTATGATTATATTGTCGTCGGGGGAGGAACCGCCGGATCAGTGATTGCGGCACGCCTGGCAGAAAACCCCGCTATCACCGTCTGCCTCATTGAAGCGGGGCCTACCGATGATGGTAATCAGGAAGTCCTGTCTATAAAAAACTGGCCCAACCTGCTGGGAACAGCCCTCGATTATGATTATCGCATCGAAGAACAGGAGCGTGGCAATTCCCTGATCCGCCACAGCCGGGGACGTATGTTGGGAGGGTGCAGTTCGCATAACTCGTGCATCGCTTTTCGTGCCCCGCGCTATGACATGGACTGCTGGCAACAGCTCGGTTGCGAGGGGTGGAGTGCCTGTGAGACACAGCCCTATTTCGAGCGTGTATTTGAAAAAGTTGCTATTGACAAAACTCCCGTCATCAACCCGCTCAGCCAGGCTTTTCTGGAAGCAGCTCAACAAGCAGGGTTTGAATTATTGACCTTCAATATCGACGACGAGCTACGTGAGGGAGTTGGCGTCTTCCATCTCAATGCGCGCAACGGTATCCGACAGTCCAGCGCACAAGCATACATTCACCCGCTGCTTTCAACAGCATACAACCTCACGCTTCTCACCAATACCGTTGCTAACAGAATCCTGCTGGATGAATTCAACGCCGCATACGCGGTTGAGACAGATAACGCTATCATCAGGGCCAGCAGAGAAATTGTAGTTTGCTGCGGAACCTTCGATACACCCAAACTTCTCCTGTTATCAGGGATAGGCCCGCGCCGTCATCTCGACGAAATCGGTGTACCGTTCAAGGTAGGTCTGGAGGGAGTGGGTGAGCATCTGCTCGATCATCCCGAAGGCGTCATCATCTGGGAGACAAACCAGCCCGTTTCTGAAGAGACAACGCAGTATTGGGAAGTTGGCCTCTTCAGTAAAGTATCTCCTCTCGCGCCTGTTCCCGATCTTATGTTCCATTTTGGGATAGTGCCTTTCGATTGGAACACTGTACCCCGAGGCTATCCAACCGCGCGATATGGATTCTCTATGACACCCAATGTTCCGCGCGCAAAAAGTGAGGGCAAAGTAAGACTACGCTCTTCCGACCCCAAAGATGCTCCCTGCATTGATTTTCGGTACTTTACCGATCCAGAGGGCCATGACGAGAAGATTCTGCTCGCGGGCATAAAGCTGGCACGCGCCATCGCCAAACAACCGGCGCTCCAGCGCTGGATTAAAAGGGAACTCGCTCCTGGAAGCCATGTCGTGGACGCCCAGGAGCTTGCCGAGTATGCACGCCTCACTGCCAACACAGTCTACCACCCCGCAGGTACCTGCCGCATGGGGGCAAACAATCATCCTTTGACGGTGGTTGACCCAGAATTGCGCGTCAAGGGCGTCCATCGTCTCAGAGTCGCCGATGCATCCATCTTTCCCGCCATGATCAGCGTCAATCCCTGTATCACCTGCATGATGATCGGCGAAAAATGCGCCGATTTGCTCAAGCGCTCAGCGAAGGAGGAATAGCATGCGTAGGCGGCCTTTTGTACTTTTCCTCGTGTCCTGTTGTCTTGCTCTACTCCTGGGTTCGTGTGCTGCACCTCATCCTCCCCCAGTATCTCATGATCTCGTCACGGGAACGACGCTCTCGACATACTCTGAGCATCAGAATGCTGTGAGTGCCGTTGCCTGGTCTCCTGATGGTAAGCGTCTGGCCTCGGCCAGTTACGATAAGACGGTACAGGTGTGGGACCCGGCAACTGCCCATCGCTTCGTCATCTATCGTGGCCACACTAACTGGGTCAGCGCCATCGCCTGGTCTCCGGACGGCAAGTACCTGGCTTCGGCCAGCTTCGATAAAACGGTACAGGTGTGGGAAGCGGCAACTGGGAAGCGTCTCCTCACCTATTATGGTCACTCCGCTCCGGTAACGTCCGTGGCATGGTCTCCTGACGGTAAGTACCTCGCATCTGGTAGTTATGATAAAACGGTACAGGTGTGGAAAGCGGCAACTGGGAAGCTTGTGCTGACATATCGCGGACACATCCATTGGGTTACAGCAGTCGCCTGGTCTCCCGATGGAAAAGAACTGGCATCCGCCGGTCTGGATACTACTGTGCAGGTCTGGAACGCGACCACCGGCAAGACCCTCTTGATCTATCTGGGCCATGCAGACATTGTAACAGCGATTGCCTGGTCCCATAATGGGCAATATCTCGCTTCAGTCGGACTGGATATGAGTGTGCAGGTCTGGAACGCTGCGACAGGGAAAATGCTCTGGATGTATTGCTGCGCCGGGTGGGTGAACGGCATCGTCTGGTCTCCCAACGGCAAATATGTGGCCTCAGCCAATACCCGTAAATCGGTTAAGATATGGAACAGTATGACTGGAACTCCTACATTTACCTACCGCAATCATGGAAGTGAGGTACTGACAGTCGCCTGGGCACCAGATGGAACCCGTCTGGCCTCAGGAGATGATAACGGCCTCGTGCGCGTCTGGGAGGCACCCGGAACAGCAATTACTTCTGCGAACGAAGAAGGAGTCTTCCCTTAGGGAAAGGGAACGGTCTTGAAGAACCGTTCCCGAATTCTATAGACACAGGAATTGCCAGCTAGCACCCTGGAATGTGTGAAAAGCTTAGACAGTCAATAAGCTTTGCTGGATTTAAATAAGCTTGTTTTGCTGCGCTCAATTCAACACTCCCAGCGTTGCCTGTCCTGTCGTGCCGTTGGTTTTGACAATGCCACATCCCACAACAGCATTTTGCTGGGCCGGGTCGGTCACAACAAAGAACCAGTTGGTGGGCAAAGTTGCTCCCTGCACGTTCTGAATAACTGTGTTAAACGGAGCCATGCTCTGGTTATCAAGATTAATGGTATTGCTGGAGACGGTAGTACCCGTACAACTCCCACTCTTTACCTGCACCTGCACAGCCATATTTGGATGATCAGGATAGGTGACTTGTAATGCAACTGCTACGTTTTGCCCATTCGGGTCGAGGTTCAAAGTTGCATTCCCCTGTGCAACTTGCTGCACGCCACCCGTTGTACCTGTCGTAGGTGTCGCAGCCGGTGTAGTAGTCGGGGTTGCGTTTCCACCTCCATTGTTGCCGTTCCCAGTCGTGGCCGTTGCAACCGGTGTGGTGGTAGGAGTTGCGTTTCCACCTCCATTGTTGCCGTTCCCGGCATTCAGGGTAGCGGAGATGACAACACCATTACCGTCGGTCTGTACAGTTATCGGATCAGGCATATTGAGCAATTGCTGACAGTTCAGGTTGGTAAACGATTGTTGCAGGCGGTTCGCCAGAAATGTGAAGAGCGAGTTCGCTACGGCTGGCATCGGAGATGCTGTGTTTGTGAACAATGTCTGATCCTTCTGCAGGCGTGCCATACCAGCCTGGAGCATGTTTCGGCAGTAGTTAGTACCGCTCGCCTGGTTCTGACTGAAGGCCTGTCGTTGATCGACACCACGACGATACAGATTCGTCTTTTGCAGGCTAGCGTTGCCATTGTTGAGTACCATCGGATCATTGATCGGAACCAGAGCCACCGGTGCCTGTTGGTCGGCAGCGGCCATGAGTTCGTCAAGAGGCAGAGCAGAAACCGGGGTGTTATTATCAGCCAGGTTCGGGGCCGTCCATGGAGTACACCCTAGAACAGGATCAAGCACGTGTGTAACCAGTGCGTTATCGCTCGGATTGCCTAGCGTGGTCGCGTTTGCAATCTTTGCCTGGTTGGCGGCTGTCAACTGCGCCGTCTGTCCATCGGCGTTTGCCAGGTACTGCGTTTGAACATTGTCGCTCTGGTCCTGGTCTACAATTGAGAAATCGCGTACTGTCGGACAGGGCAAGCCATCATTGCCCATTCCCAGAGCCGGAACCTTGACCTTACCAGCAGCTATTCCCTGGTTAGCCGCCCTGAAGAAAGCTACTGCATTACAGTAGGAAAATTGGCCGAAGATCGACCCTGGTAAACCGTTGACACAGCGTGCCCGGCTGAGCGTATTGGCTGTGGCTCCCTGAAGCGTCAGGTTATTGCCATTAAAACCGAACCAGAGCGCAACAATAGCGCCTTGTGGCAGCGCAGGCACTGTTGGAGCGACCGCAGGCTGCGTTCCGGCGTCAATGACTAGCGGACTGTAGACGCTAAAAGCTCCCGTAGCCGGGTCATAGATGACCCCCTGCACAAAGGCACTTTGATTAGCGTTTGCCTCGTTACAAGGACCATTTGCTGGATTCGTTGCAGACAACTGATAAGGCGTTGCCAGCCCCTGCGCAGTCAGAGGGTTAGCAGGCACCAGTAGTGTACAATCCATATTTACAGCGGCTGCGTGTGATCCCAGACGCGGCAAGACAAATACAGCAGTAGCGATAATCGCCAGGACAAGGGGTACACTCATACCAATTAACATGAGCGGCGATAGGCGTCCCCGCCTTCTCGATGCCGGTCTGAAGACACTCTTGTGTTGCTTGAACATAGGTTTTTAGTCTCTCCTTTCGAGTAGCAACCCGATTAAATTCTTGTATAGCTCTACTTACTTCTCTCGTAAGTCAGGCTACTCTCTCAGCAAAACAAAATGAGATCTATATGTAAGGACATCATTTTGTCCTTTTGTCATTGCGTTACTTCTAGCATGAAAACAGGATTGATGTAGATAGATGTGCTGGTCTGGCAAACCCAAATCTCATGCAGAAGTTGGTTGATCCGCCTGTATCAATTGCTCAATCTACAAAATTTCTCCTTTCCAACTGGAACACTATGACACATCTTGAATAGTATCGTCTATCATGAGCATACTCCAATGAAAAGTGTGACATGCTTTCTTTGCCTTTTCCTTCACAGAAAAGTACTGTTACTGAGTTAAGGAATCTTAACCATGCTGTTTGCTATGATAGCGAAAATTTCTCAGATGTGGACAAAAGTGTAAAAATAGGGACGTTTCTTCGAGAGGAGTTGAGTTTCTTATCCTTCTTGCCCCGGAGAGTGGGCAGCAAGGTCTTCAAGGTAGGTCAACAGAGCAGAATGGTCAAGGTCGCCGCGCCCCTTTGCCACAAGCGATGCAAACATCTGGTCTACCAGCGCCGTTGCAGGAAGCGCTACCCCGTAACGGCGCGCCGTTTCCAACGCAAAACCGAGGTCCTTATGGTGAAAGCGCACGCGGCCACCAGGAGTAAAATCATGGGCAAGCATGCTCGCCCCACGTAGTTCGATCACCCGGTTGGCGGCAAGACCACCACCGAGTACCTGCAAGATTTTGCCAGGATCAACTCCGGCCTTTGTTCCAAGCACCAGCGCTTCGCTTACCGCTTCAAGTATGAGCGCAACCACGACCTGATTGCAGGCTTTGACAACCTGGCCCGCTCCACTCGCCCCAACATACACAATTGTTTTACCCAGCGCCTGGAAAATAGGCAGGCAGCGTTGATACGTTGCTTCATCTCCACCCACCATAATGGAGAGCGTCCCGGCTATCGCCCCCTTGTCTCCGCCGCTTACAGGCGCATCAAGCATTCTCACGCCATGTTCAGCCAACCTATCAGCTAACCTGATTGCCACTTCAGGAGCAATGGTACTCATATCGATAACGATCAGCCCCTCATGCGCGCCCTCAATAACCCCGCCAGAGCCAAGCAACACCTCTTCGACCTGCGCCGGACCGGGCAACATAGTAATAACCACATCACAGGATGCAGCAATATCACGTGGTCGAGTAGCAGCACGCGCCCCCACCGCGAGGAACTCGTCCGTCACCGCTTGATGCCGGTTTTGCACAACCAGGGAGAAGCCTGCTTGAAGCAGATTATGAGCCATAGGTCTACCCATAATGCCCAGACCAATAAACCCGATGGACTCCGGCATCGTTATCATGCTCCCACAAATCAAGAGTGTCTTGCTACAAAGTCTGGTCGTGTGATAGCGCCTTCTGAAGCAGATAAAACCTGGGCAGCATACTTTGCAAAAACGCCACTCGTGTAGTGCGGGGCCGGTTCCTGCCACGCGGCAAGACGGGCTGCGATCTCAGCATCAGATAGTTCGACATCGAGACGGCGGCCTTCGATGTCGATGACAATATTGTCCCCCTCTTGTAAAGCCGCAATAGGTCCGCCAGTCGCCGCCTCGGGCGCTACATGACCCACCATCAGTCCGCGTGTGGCCCCACTGAAGCGGCCATCGGTGAGGAGCGCCACCGTTTCGCCAAGCCCTGCCCCCACAATAGCACCGGTGACACCCAGCATCTCGCGCATTCCTGGCCCACCTCGCGGACCTTCGTAGCGAATAACTACGACATCTGCGGGCTGAATCGCGCCAGAAGTCACAGCCTTCATCGCGTCTTCCTCGCGGTCAAAGACACGCGCTGGCCCGCGATGATACAATCGCTCGTGTCCGGCAATCTTCACTACGCATCCTTCAGGCGCGAGATTGCCCTTGAGGATGACCAGGCCCCCGTTCGGCTTGAGCGGGTTCGAGAGAGGCCGTACCACGTCCTGTCCTGGAGTTTCTACAGCTTTGCTGGCCTCTTCGCCGAGAGTTCGTCCGCTCGGGGTCATCTGCTGCCCATCGGCCAATCCACCTGCAACGAGTCGCTGCGCCAGAAGCGGTACTCCTCCCGCGCGATCCAGGTCAACGGCCATATAGCGCCCGCCGGGCTTCAGGTCGGCCAGCATTGGTGTACGCCTGCTGATCGTATCAAAATCGTCAATGCTGAGGGGAACACCGGCCTCACGAGCCATCGCGAGCAGGTGCAACACCGCATTGGTAGAGCCACCCGATGCAGCCACACCCGCAATAGCATTTTCAAATGCCTGCCGCGTTAAAATATCACACGGCGTCGTACCGCGTCTCAGGAGATCCATGAGCAGCTTTCCACAGTGTACCGCAACCTCATCCTTACGAGGATCAATGGCAGGCACACTGGCAGTACCCAGAGGAGAAAGCCCAAGCAACTCCAGAGCCATCGCCATCGTATTCGCCGTAAATTGTCCGCCACAGGCACCGGCTCCTGGACAGGCTACATTTTCAAGTTCCCGCAGATCAGCATCGCTCATCCGACCTGCTGCATGGGCACCAATCGCTTCATACACATCGCCAACCGTTACATCCCTGCCTCGAAAACGTCCGGGTGCAATCGAACCACCATAGAGAACCAGAGCGGGGATATTCAGCCGGATTAGCGCCAGAGCAGCACCGGGAATGGTCTTGTCACAGCCGACCAGGGCAATCACCGCATCAAACATATGACCGCGCCCCACCAGTTCTATAGAATCGGCGATGACCTCGCGACTCACCAGTGAGGCTTTCATGCCCTCGGTTCCCATCGTCACTCCATCACTGATGGCGATGGTATTGAACTCCATTGGCGTGCCACCTGCCGCTCGTATGCCCTCCTTCACCCTGTCCGCCAGACGGCGCAGGTGATAGTTACAGGGCATGGTCTCTGTCCAGGTATTGGCAACTCCAACAATTGGACGAGCCAGGTCGTCATCAGTGAAGCCGATAGCTTTGAGCATAGCCCGTGCGCCTGCACGTGCCGGTCCCTCAGTGATTTCTCGGCTGTGCCTTTTGGGATCAGTTGTCATAGTGGTCTCCACCGGCTCCTTTCGAGCGTCAAAATCGTCACCCGGGCCTTTCATTGACAGGGGTATTCCAGTGCATAAGTTACAAGTTCTCGTCCAATTCTATCACACAGCTTGAAAAGCAGAAATATGCGACTTCGCTATCTTTCTTCTCGATTGCTGTGCTGAAAAGGAAGCAGATAGAAAGAATCCCAATTACTTCTACCTCAAAAGCAGGTTTTACCATTTCTCGAATAGCCCATTTTTCCTATTTATCGATACATCGACCTGTAGCAAAGAGAACCGGTATGTTACACAGAGACATGGGGCAGGGGAACATTTTGATATGTAAAGACACAGGAGGAAACACTATGAACAATGTATTTGTGGGTGTGTTGCGATGGCGAGTGCTGTTCCTGCTCGTGGTGCTGTTCGCGGTTTTCTTTACAAGCATCACACTTTTTCAAGCGCATGCCAGTTCGTGCAGCGCGTGGGAACATTGTCCGATCACTCAGCGTTACGGCCAGAACCAGGAGCATGGCGTTGATTTGTTGACCGAAGGCTTGCCTATAACCGCGCTGCTATCCGGCACCATCACCTTTAGCCACGAGGAATGTTGGGATGGCGAATGTGTTATGGACATTACCTGGCAGCTTGACCATCCCAACCAGGCTGGCGGATCGCCGTACATGTACGTGCAAATTCGTACAAGCAACGTCTATGTAGGGGAGCATGTAGCTGCAGGCGCGCTTCTGGGCTATTCCGGCTCATTCATTGAGGTGGGACTGACTCCTGATTGGGCTTATGGCGTGAGCAACTGGCGCTGGGGCGTCAATATTTTGGCCGTGTTCCCCTGGCTTGGAACTTGATTGAATTTGTTGTGTAAGCAACTGGAGTCCAGGTCAATATTTTGACCGTGTTCCCTGTCCTTAGCATAACAACGGCTTACCCGCTAGTGGATAAGCCGTTGTTTCTGTGTTTCTCCTCTTAACAATTTCCTAATTGTCACCTGAGAGTATGTTGGGACATTCAAGAAGCTGACAAATCGGAGCCGGAACATTATTGTTTAGTTGCTATCGTAGCTCAGTCCTGTTACACTAAAAAAAAATTAAAAGCTTACCTGGAATAGTTCCTGGTTTGGCGTCGTTCTACTCCCAGAACCCACAGAAGCATGAAGCCTATGGATAAAAAGGGACAGATCATCTTCATTGTTGACGACAGCGCTGAAGATCGTCAAGTATTGCGCAGACATTTGTTACAAGATAACGAAATCAATTATACGATCTTCGAGGAAGAGACCGGTCAGCGCAGCCTGGAGCTGTGCAAAGCAACGAAACCAGATTGCATCCTGCTGGATTTCAATTTGCCCGATATGAACGGACTGGACTTTTTAACAGGGCTATCCGACAACGAATCAGGCTCTGTGCCCTTTCCCGTAGTCATCCTGACTGGGATCAGCGATGAATCGGTGGCCATCCAGGCTATGAAGAGTGGCGCGCAAGACTACCTTGTCAAAGGCAATATCACGACCGAAAGCCTGCACCGCGCCATACAGAATGCCATCGAGCGGGTCGAAATGCTGCACGCCCTGGAAGAGCATCAGCGCAACCTGGTGCAGAAAAATCAGGAGTTGCAAGCGTTCGCATATGCGCTTGCCCATGATCTGCGCGCTCCGCTGCGCGCCATTACAGGCTTTGCCCAGATCGTCCACCAGGAGTATCAGGTCTCGCTTGACGCTGAAGGTCGCCATTTCATGGAAAATATTATACGCGCCTGCACACAGATGGACCGGCTCATTGAAGATCTCCTCAACTATACACGCATTGAAAATAAAACTGCTCACCGACAACCTGTCGTATTGGTACCTATGCTGGCCCGGATCGTAGAGGGCTTTTCCGAGCGCATCGCACAAAGTGGAGCCACCATTGCCATCGCTCCTGATCTGCCCACCATTTATGCAGATCGAACACTGCTGGGGCAAATTTTTGTCAATCTCATTGATAATGCTCTTACTTACCGGCGGGATGAAGTGACGCCTTACATCAGCATCAACTGCACCGTCGATAACCACGCCTCACTTATCAGCGTGGCTGACAACGGGATTGGGATCGAGGCAAAGCACTACGGCAAAATATTTCACATCTTCCAGCGCCTGCATAGTTATGAAGAGTATTCTGGAACAGGCATCGGACTGGCAGTGGTCAAAAAGGCCGTTGAACTGATGGGTGGTCAGGTCTGGGTCGAATCGGTCGTTGGTCAGGGAAGTACCTTCTGGGTCAAACTTCCCCAGGAAATTTGAAACGCAAGAGCTGGCAATTCTGTGTAAACTATGAAGAGCGTGTAATAAGATAGGGACTATGCTTGTCGATATAGGTTTTCCTGCCCTATTTCTTTTTACCTCAATCCCTGGGAGTACTATATGCGGTTTTTAATCATTGATGACAATAGCGCCGACCGTGAACTCATTAAACGAAAACTGCTCAAGGACTTTGACAAGGTGGAGTTTATCGAGTTTGGTGGCTCAGGAACAGACTCGACAATTGACGAATTGATCGCGCGAGGTGGCTATGATATCGTTTTGACTGACTATCACCTCAATTGGACCGATGGACTGAGCATTCTCCAGAAAGTGAAGGCCCGCTATCCCGATATTCCGGTTGTCATGTGTACCGGGACTGGCAGCGAGGAAATTGCCGTTGAAGGGATGAAGTCGGGACTAAGCAACTACGTTTTGAAAAAACACCTCGATCATCTTCCTTTCGCGGTTCAGGAGAGCCTGGAAAAAGCGCGTCTGCGCAAAAAATATGAAGAGGCCATTCAACAGTTACGCATCTCGGAAGAACGCTATCGCGAGGTCTTTGAACAGGGCCTCACGGGCATCTTCATTGCCTCTGCCGACGGAAAGTTGCTGGCGTGTAACTCTGCCTTTGCCCAGATTTTTGGCTTTGCCTCTATTGATGATGCAGTACAACATCAACTGAGCGAACTTTTTCCCGATAAGCAGGCCAGCGTATCCTTCCTGGAACTGCTAAAACGGGAAAAGCGCCTCGAAAACTTCGAGACGGAGATGCGCAAACAGGACGGTAGCTACCTGTATGCCATCGCGAACGTCGTCGGGAATTATGATACCAATAGCAATCTCATCGAAATCAAGGGCTTCCTCTTCGATAACTCTGAACGCAAAAAGTTAGAAGAGCAATTCCTGCACGCGCAAAAGATGGAAAGCCTGGGGCAGCTGGTCAGCGGCATCGCGCACGACTTTAATAACATGCTCGGAGGCATTCTCGGCCATACCGAACGCAGCCTGTCAAAAATAACCTCCGATCATCCGTTGTACTCCAATATTAAACACGCGCATGAACTCGCGGAACGGGCCGCCCGTATGACTCGGCAGTTGCTTGCCTTTTCGCGCCGCCAGGTGCTTGAACCAAAAGATATCGATGTCAATCAGGTCATAGGTGAACTGCTCGATTTCATCGGGAAAATACTGGCCGACCGCATTGAATTTATCTTCAAACCAGATCAAAGCTTGAAGGCCATTCACGCCGACCCGACACAGATCGAACAGGTCTTGATGAACCTCTGCATTAACGCGCGCGACGCCATGCCAGAGGGCGGTACGCTTACCATCAAAACGCATAATGTCAAACCAGACAGTAAATTCTACCGTGCCCATGCTGGTGCAAAACCCGCCGATTACATTTGTATCTCCGTCTCAGATACTGGTATCGGCATGGATGAGACGGTACAAAAACACCTGTTTGAACCGTTCTTTACCACGAAGGAACTTGGTAAAGGTACAGGTCTCGGTCTGGCGGTCGTTCACGGCATTGTCGGACAACACAACGGAGTGATCGATGTTCACAGCAAAGTAGGCCAGGGAACAACTTTCTACATCTACCTGCCCGCCGTTGATCGCGTTCCCGTTGCCGTTCCATTCGGCGCAGAAGTGAAAAAATTCGAGACGGCACAAATGAACGGCCATAGCAAAACCATACTGCTGGTAGAAGATGACCCTGACCTGCGCACTTTGATGAGCGAAATTCTCCAGGAATATGGATATATCGTCATGAGCGCCTGCGATGGCGAAGAAGGGCTACGCCTGTTTCAACAGCATATGCAAGACATTGCTCTGGTAGTAGCCGATGTCGTCACACCCAAAATGAAAGGAAACGAGCTTCACAGGCGTATTCGCGCACTCAAAGCCGAGACCAGATTCCTCTTTGTTAGCGGCTACCAGGCAGATGAAATCTCGCACAACTTCGTGCTTGATAGCGGCCTGAGCTTCCTGCCCAAGCCCTTTGATCTGGATGAACTGGCAGCCAAAGTGCAGAAAGTGCTTGAAGAGAATTCAGCGAGCGCGCAGACCGCCTCGTAATTGATTATCGAGAGCTTACAACGTACTTTCTACGCGCTCAAGAAAGTTTTGCACAGTCTGCATATACAGTTCTGGCTCCTCCACATGGGCGAGGTGGGAGCTATTTGGAAGCAGGACCCACTCAGAACCAGGAATGCCTCTATGCAAAATTTCGTTGATGGTCGGCGTGGATTCATCATACGCGCCTGAAATAATCAGTGTCGGTACGCGAATCTCTGCCAGCCGTGAAGTGACATCCCAGTCCTTGATGACTCCAGTAATGTGAAATTCGCTCGGTCCGTTCATGTAGTTGTAGACAAAACCAATCCCGTCAAATCCGCGTTTGACGTAATCAGGATATGGCTTCACGCGACAGACATGCCTATCATAAAATACCTGGACCGCCTCGATGTATGCCGGATCATCCGTTGTTCCCGCTTCCTCGTGCCGCTTCAAGGTTTCATTCACTTCGGGCGGCAACTGTTCGCGCAAACGATTCGCCTCAGCCACCCACAAAGGAATGCTAGAGGTAGTATTGGCGAGGATTAAACTGACCAAACCTTGCGGTTGCCTCAACGCATACTCCTGCGCCAGCATTCCGCCCCAGGATTGGCCGAGGATATGCACACGCTCAAGTCCAAGCTCGCGCCGCACCGTCCCCAGTTCACCGGCGAAACGCTCAACTCGCCATAACGATAGGTCGGCTTCTCCTGGCTGATCTGAGCGCCCGCAGCCAAGCTGGTCATAAAACACCACACGCCGCTTCTCGTTCGCCAGTTCTTGTAAGTTTTCCAGATAATCATGCGGCGCACCAGGCCCGCCATGCAGCACCATTAACGGTATCTTTTCATCACTGCCCCCACCACCGACAATGCGATACCACACACGATAGCCATCAACCGGCACATACCCCTCAATATCTCGCAGGCTCATCTTTTCCCTCCATTCAAAAAACGGTTCTTACGCCTGCATGATACCATATTCCATCTTCATCACCAGGATACGCTCTACAGACTGATTGATGCGCTCAATGGTTAACTGACCATTCTGAATGGCCTGTTTAAAGGTAGACAAAACGGCGGCTACCTGCCCGGGCGTATATGGTCCTTCGATCAGATCATCGCCCGCCTGGATAGAGAGCAACGCCGCCTGAGCAAGCGGCCAGCGCTCGCGAATCCCACCCATATATAAACCATCGGTGATAATCACACCGTTATAGCCCAACTGCTGGCGCAAAATGCCGGTAATCGCCTTTGGTGAAAGCTCGGCGGGCAAATTCGGATCGATGGCAGGCATGAGTACATCTGTTGACATTATCATGGCGGGATGATCTTTCGCAATCAGCATGCGATAAGGCGCAAGATCAATATTCTCCAGTTCTGTCAGGCTCCTGTTGACGGTTGGCAGGCCAGCATGCGGATCAGACGTAATCGCACCTAACCCGGGAAAATGCTTCAGGCAGCCGATTACTGAGTTTTGCTGCAAGCCCTCAAGATACGCTCCGGCATACGTCACAACAGTATTGGGATCGCTTCCAAACATGCGCGTCTCCAGTACCGGTGGATTCACCGTATGCACATCGACGACCGGCGCAAGATCAGCGTTAATGCCAAGTTGCAGCATCCACTTCGCGGCCATTGCGCCCTGATTAAAGGCGTACTGCGGATTACCCGTCGCAGCCATCTCCGCTGCGGAGGGCAGATAGCCATGAAAGGTATACAGGCGATTCACCAGACCACCCTCCTGGTCGGTGCCAATCAGCAGCGGTATGCGCGCATCACGGTTGGCCTGTTGAGAAAAAGCTGCCACATTGCCAATCACGTTATCCGGTGGATAAAAATTGCGGTTAATCGCTTGATACAGAAAACCGCCCACTTCCTGCTGCGCAATCATGTATTGCAAACCCGAGCTACTATAGTTATTCCCCAGATATTCGACGATAATCAACTGGCCCAATTTTTCGTCCAGCGACATCCCCGCCAGTAGTTGTTGCGCTTTCGTCATATATTTTTGCAAAGTGTCAGGGGTAGCCGTAGGATCAGTCGTCGGTATTACTGTCAGAGTTGCTTTGCGGATACCGGGAGTGGCAATCGGAGTAGATGATGAAGCCACACCGCCAAAAATGTTCGCGCAGCTTGTGAGCAGAAGTAATAAGGTATAACTGAGGTAAAGCATAAACTTATGGTCTTTTTTGGAAGACGGTATCCACATACATCTATTTCCTTGTTTATATAAACTTCGACTTCGCATTATGGAACGTCGCATGCTTCTCACAGTAACACTCGCCTGCTTATTATCTTATCGCGAGCTACTGAAAGGGGTTATCGCTCCCTTTCAGACAAAATGTGAAAAAATACCAGACAATTTTTCATGCAACAAAGGAAAAACTCGTCTATAATAGTATTAATGCATCGCATTATTTAGATGTATCGCGGCTTATAAGCTTCTTCCTGGTCACTACACTTATTGACTTTAGAAGCGCAGATTTTTGGTCGATGCTCATACTAAAAAGAAACGAAGGCTGCGCCAAGATGAAAAAATCATCCTTGTATAGCAATACCATATCTGGAGCTAACTATACGCGCGCTGGTTTGCCTCGCGCTACTTTGATTGTCATGCTGAGCATCTTTCTAGGACTACTTGGCTCAGCGACCTTACTTGCCCAGGCGTTCACTCCACATGCGCTGTCAGAAACAAATGTATCAACCATTGCCCATTCGCTCCCTGCTGCCACGAAAACCGTTGCGCATACCACACCGTCTCCTCCTTCATCGACACCTTCCGCTTCCAGCACACCTACCTATGCCCCTCTCAATTCCCCTCTTTTTGGCGGCAATAGTCATTTGCCTGAAATCGCGCTCACCTTCGACGACGGCCCGAATCCCATCTACACGCCTCAAATACTTCATATCCTGCAACAATATGATGTAAAAGCCACCTTTTTTGAAATAGGCTACCTGGTACAGGACTATCCAGCGCTCGTACAAGAAGAATACCGGCAAGGACATATTATAGGCAACCATACCTGGTCTCATCCGCAGTTGCCGCATTTATCGGCCAGCGCCATCTATCAACAGTTACAAAGCACCTCACATATCATCCAGGCAAGTATTGGCGTCAAGCCGCTTCTTTTTCGCCCACCCTACGGCATGTTCAATAAACAGGTACTGGCGCAAGCTTCCAGTTTGAATCTTTCTACCATTGTATGGGATGATGAGGCCCGCGACTGGTCATTACCCGGCGTGAATATCATCATCCAGCGCATTCTTCATCTCGTCCACAATGGCTCCATCATTCTCCTGCACGATGGCGGGGGCAACCGGGCACAAACAGTGGCGGCGCTTCCTACTATCATTACTATGCTGCGGCAGCGCGGTTACACCTTTGTGACTATTCCCCAAATGATCCAGCATCTACATGCTCCTGGCACAGGCTCTTCATCAAGGCAGACTGGGCTATTCTCAGGAAGTATCCCTGATCTGTTCGCCGATCTTCCAAAGGCCTCCAGGCTAAAATCGTTATAAGCTGGAACACATGACGTGTTATACTAGCTAACAAGGAATTGGTTGATAAGCAAGAAGCTTTAGAAGGTAGCCTGAATGTTATGGCCCGGTTTGAAGATATCGACCTCGTCGAGCGACTGTTTCTTAAAGGCTACCCCTTCGCGCGCTATGCTCCTCGGCCCGGCGACCCCGTCTCTACTGCCTGCACTCCTCTGCGCAAACCACTCTCAGAGTCCACTGTTGCGCTCGTGACGACCGCAGGTTTAAGCCTGCCAGATCAAACGCCGTTCGATGTCACGATTAAAATGGGAGATAGTTCGTTTCGTGAGATACCCTCAAGTGTCTCACCACAGTTGCTAGAAATGCATCAACGAAGCTGGGCCTTTGATCAGACAGGCGTGTTGCGCGACCGCAATCTGGCCTTTCCGCTTGATCGTCTGTGCGAAATGAAGGAGCGTGGAGAAATTGGAGCCATCGCGCCGTATTGCTATTCGTTCATGGGGTCAATTGTGGGGCCATCGCGCTTAATTCGTGAGTCGGCTCCAGAGGTTGCCAGGAGATTGTCGGCTGCCCATGTAGATGCTGTCTTGCTTACTCCGGTCTGACCGATGTGCCATCAGTCAGTTGGGCTGATTCAGCGTGCGATAGAATACATGGGAATAAGTACTGTCTCTATCTCTCTGCTACGAGAAATCACCGAGAAGGTTCGCCCACCACGCGCACTCCTCGTTCCTTTTCCACTCGGCTACCCTCTCGGTGAACCACTGTATGCTGCCTTGCAAACACGGGTAATGCGCGCAGCTTTACGCCTTCTTCCCCGTTCTGATTGCCCGGTGTTAGAAACATTTCATGACGAATGACGTTCCCGGCTAATCATAAGAGACCAGAAATGATGTTCATCACAAAAACCAGAAAGATCAGCGCAACACCAGCAACCGCCATCCAGCGCAAACTCAGCGGCATAAAACTGGGTGTATCTTCCATATCCATCGAATAATCAAAAAGTGCCTGGTTGTTCGCTAACTGGCCTTGATCATATACCAGTTGGCGTTTGCGCGTGTTGGTATCAATCGCGCCCGATTTGAACATATACACATTCAACCAGACACCACCTGCAATCAGTCCACCTACTACCAGCATAACAAGTAAGAATGTATCCATACGAGTACTCCTCCGTTTATTTTCCGTTTTGTGGCTTGTTCGCCGCGATCAGGAACAAACCTGGCGTAACCCATATCACCCGGTCTGCTGTTTACTATGTAAACTATTTCTTTGCACGAGGAAGTAACCAGGGAGGTGTCACAACCGTTTCTTAACGATTTTTAAGCGAATTGTTTGAACAAACAAGGGAGCATATACAAGAAGGCACTCTAGAAGCGGCTTGAGGCAATGTACCATATAAGAACCAGAGGAAAGTTGCTGCTAGGAGCGATTATTAGAAGTTGCTTAAATTATTCCTGACGAGCGACAAGTTCCTGAGCGATATAGCTCGCTACTAAGGCCGCAGTCGTTCCAGGCCCAAAACCTGCATCGTACCCCAATTCCTTCGCGAAGGCATGGGAAATACGCGGGCCACCTACGATAAAAAGGAACCTCTCCCGCACCCCTTCTGCCTCTGCCAGTTCGATCAATTTCGTGAGATTATGTATATGCACATTCTTTTGTGTCACCACCTGCGACACCAGAATCGCGTCCGCGTTCTCCATAACGGCACGCCGCAGGAGCGCTTCGCATGATACCTGCGCTCCCAAATTTAACGCGCGAAAGGCAGGAAAGCGCTCCAGGCCATAATTGCCGGCGAATCCCTTGGCGTTAAAAATAGCATCGATTCCCACCGTATGAGCATCGCTCTCAATTGCCGCCCCGATCACCGTTATTTGCCGCCCGAGGTGCTGCTCGACATAGGTGTTGACTTCGTAGAAATCCATCGTTTCATGCGCAAGCTCGTCCGCCTGGATTTCATCCGGGTTGATGGTGTGCGAACACGTGCCGTAAATCACGAAAAAGCTAAACTGCTTATCGATAGCCTCGGCATGCGCCACCAACGGATTGCTGATCCCCATCAGCATGGCATAACGCCGCGCCGCCTCCCTCGCTCGCGCCCCCATTGCCAACGGAAGCGTAAACGAAAGCTGCACCATCCCATCATTCGCTGTATCACCATAGGGACGAATAAGCATGAGCCACCTCGAAAATAGTCAGACAAAAACTGCTGCGCTTTCAGTATATCACGGGGATAGAGGGTTACTCTTCTTCCTCATCGCTCCTCGGCACCAGGTGAATATCGATATCGGTGGAAAGACGCAGCAGACGATTGATGATCGAGCCGCGCAGCAGTTCTTCCCAATGGCTACGGGTCGGTTGTCCCAGCACAATTTGTGTCACGCGCTTTTCACGCGCGATCTCAACCAGGGCTTTAGCAATATCGCGGCTTTTGGTACGAATGACCTCGGCTCCCAGGTCTTCAGCGAGTGTGGCATGCTCTTCCAAACGCCGACGAGCCTCCTCTCGGTGTCGTTTCGCGTCACTCCCATATTTGAGCCAGCCGATCAGTTTGCTGGTGAAAGCGAGATAGCCCTCCGGCTGGACCGAAACAGCAATCAGATCGGCGTGCAGCCCATGCGCCAGCCGCCAGGCATCACGAATGACCTGCCGGGTATGCGGGCGGGCATCAAAACCCACCAACACCCGTTCGTTCGCAGGCCACGTTTCGGTAATCCCGTGTTCTGTCATGTACTGCTGCAACTGCGATTCGGTCTTTTCCGCCGTCCGGCGCAATGCCAGTTCACGCAGGGCTGTCAAATTGCCTTCACGAAAGAAATTGTTGAGGGCTGCGTCGATGCGCTCACGGGGATAGATATTGCCGTGTTTCATGCGCTGGCGCAGCGCATAGGGCGAAATGTCGATGAGTTCCACCTCGTCGGCCTGATCGAGAATCCAGTCGGGAAGGGTCTCACGCACGCGCACTCCGGTGATGCTCGCCACCAGGTCATTCAAACTCTCAAGATGCTGAATATTGAGCGTAGTCACTACGTCGATGCCTGCATCAAGAATCTCCAGCACATCCTGGTAACGTTTGGCGTGTTTGGAGCCTGGAACGTTGGTATGCGCAAGTTCGTCAATAAGAGCAACCTTGGGGTGCCGGGCAATGATGGCATCGGTATCCATCTCTGCGAGCGTCACTCCCCGGTACTCGACCTTTTTGCGCGGGACAATCTCCAGGTCTCCTATCTGGGCCTGCGTCTGGGGGCGTCCATGCGTCTCCACATAGCCGATCACGACATCCGTGCCTCGCCCTTCGCGGCGATGGCCCTCGTTGAGCATGGCATACGTCTTACCCGCCCCTGCCGCAGCGGCCAGATAGACGCGCAGGCGACCTCGTCTACGCGAGTAGCTGGCCTGCCCCGCCCCCCCGGTGGAGGGCGCAGGAGATACCCCGAGGTCGCTATCTCGCAGGCTATAGCGGCTCAGCAGTTCCTCGGGGTCAGGCCGTCCCTCTTCCCGCTCGTGTTGCTCTTCTTCGTCAGGTATTTGCTCAGCCATGCTGTTTCTACCTTATTGCGCACACTCACGGTAACGCCTCATGGGCAGTTACACATCATGAAACGCGCAACTGCCCACATATAGTATCATGAACACCGTCAGCACTGATGGACATTCTGGTTGGGGCCATCCAACGCCAGGTTCAGGTCAAGCACATTGACGAATGGCTCACCGAAGATGCCCAGGAAGCGCCCCTGCTCGTGGGATTTGATCAGATCGGTGACCGCTTGCAGGCTCATCCCACGGGCCACCGCCACTATAGGTGCCTGATAGAGCGCTGCGGCAATCGAGATGTCCGGGTCCAAACCAGAGCCAGATGTCGTCACAAGATCGATGGGTACAGGGCCCAATGGCACCGGTAGATGCACCTGTTTGAATTCCGCGTGTAGCGCCGCGATACGCTGCTGCACCTCCTGTTTGAGTGTAGCGTTGGTGGGTCCTAGATTCGAGGCTGATGAGTTGTCCGCCTCATAGGGAGAGGGAGTACCATTCAGATTCACGGTCGCTGAGGGTCGTCCATGAAAGTACTTCAACTCAGTCCAGTACTGCCCGATCAACTCGGAGCCAACTACCTGCCCTTGTGCATTGCACAGCATGCTGCCGTTGGCAGCATGGTTAAAGAATACCTGGGCCAGGACTGTCACCACGCCTGGATAGAGAAAGCCGGTCACAATGGTGAGGATCAGCGTGAGCGCCACCGCCGGGCGCAGGTATTTGCTCAAAAACGTCTTCATACTTTTTTTCCTTCCAACATCAGGGTACTCGGCAATACCAGATACCCTCCGTTCCTCCACATGCCTAGAGCGTGAGGTGCAGCGCGACCAGCACCAGGTCAATCAGCTTAATAAAGATGAACGGGATGATGATCCCACCGATGCCATAGATCAGCAAATTGCGCCGCAGCAGGGGACCTGCTCCCATTGGACGGTATTTCACACCGCGTAGAGCCAGTGGGATAAGCGCAATGATAATCAGTGCGTTGAAAATCACCGCTGACAACACCGCGCTATGTGGCGTCGCGAGCTTCATAATATTGAGCGCCTGCAACTGCGGGTACGTGATTGAGAAGGCCGCCGGGATGATGGCGAAGTACTTGGCTACATCGTTAGCGATGCTGAACGTGGTCAGCGCGCCGCGTGTGATTAAAAGCTGCTTGCCTACCTCCACCACCTCGATCAGTTTGGTCGGGTTGGAGTCGAGATCGACCATGTTGGCGGCCTCTTTGGCTGCCTGCGTGCCAGTGTTCATTGCCACGCCGACATCAGCCTGTGCCAGCGCTGGCGCATCGTTGGTACCATCGCCCGTCATCGCCACCATGCGCCCGCCCGCCTGCTGCTCTTTAATCAGCTTCATCTTCGTTTCAGGTGTGGCCTGTGCCAGAAAGTCATCTACACCAGCTTCTTTAGCGATGGCGGCGGCGGTGAGCGGGTTATCCCCTGTAATCATAATGGTGCGAATGCCCATGCGCCGCAGCTCGTCAAAGCGAGCACGCATACCACCCTTGACAATATCCTTGAGTTCGATGACGCCCAGCACGCGAGCGCGCTCCGGCACTCCATCCGAGCCGCCCTCCGTCTCAGCCACCACCAGCGGGGTGCTACCGGCGCTGGCAATGCCATTGACGATGGTTTTCAACTCATCGCTCGTCGTCCCGCCATGTTCGACAACGTAAGCGGCCACCGAATCGGATGCCCCTTTGCGGATCGTGTGTATGGTAGCCACGCCATCCCCGGCGTAAGCACCGTTGAGGTCTACGCCGCTCATGCGCGTCATGGCCGAAAACGGGATGAAATTAGCAGAAGAGTCCACCTCGTCGGGAAAGCCGTACTTCTCCCTGGCCAGCGCCACAATCGAGCGTCCCTCAGGTGTCTCATCGGAAAGGCTGGAAAGCATGGCCGCCCGCGCCAGGTCGCGCTCATCCACCCCATGTAACGGCACAAAGCGCGTCGCCTGCCGGTTGCCCAGCGTGATCGTGCCCGTCTTATCCAGCAATAGCACATCCACATCTCCTGCCGCCTCCACGGCGCGCCCGCTCATAGCGAGAACGTTGCGCTGCACCAGGCGGTCCATGCCCGCGATGCCGATGGCGGAGAGCAAGCCGCCAATGGTGGTCGGAATCAGGCACACCAGCAGCGCAATGAGCGTCGTCACCGAGACCGCCTGTCCAGAATAGATGGCGAACGGTTCGAGCGAGACCACTACCAGCACGAAGATGATGGTCAGGCTGGCAATCAGAATATTCAAAGCAATCTCGTTGGGGGTGCGCTGCCGCTTCGCCCCCTCGACAAGCGCGATCATGCGATCCAGGAAAGTCTCACCCGGATTTGCGCTAATTTTGACAACGATCCAGTCGGAGAGAACACGCGTACCACCTGTTACGGCGCTGCGATCACCGCCGCTTTCGCGGATGACCGGGGCCGACTCGCCTGTAATGGCCGACTCGTCCACCGAGGCAACGCCTTCGATTACGTCGCCATCTCCAGGGATCACATCCCCTGCTTCCACCAGCACCAGATCCCCCTTGCGCAACTCGGGAGCAGACACCTCCTCGACTTTGCCGAAGCGGTCAGGACTGACCAGCCGCTTCGCCATCGTCGTTGTGCGTGCGCGGCGCAAGGTCTCAGCCTGCGCTTTGCCGCGTCCCTCGGCCATTGCCTCGGCGAAGTTAGCGAAGATTACTGTGAACCAGAGCCAGATCGCCACAGCCAGCACGAAGATCGTCTCATAGGTGAGTGTTGTGCGAGGGAATGTCGGCACCGGCTGCGTGAAGAGCAAGCGCACGAATTCAATGGTAGTAATAACGCTGCCGATCTCGACAACGAACATCACCGGGTTTTTGATTTGCACACGCGGGTCCAGTTTCTTGAACGACTCCGGAATAGCGGCGCGGATGATCCTTGGGTCCCAGATCGAGATAGCTCCCTTGCGGCGCGTCTTCCATTGCTTGACTTCTAACTCATCCGTGCGGGCGGTGTTGGTTGGCATATTATCGGTTTGCATCTTAGAAGGTCCTCCCCTGCAACATCAGCAGGTGTTCAACAATCGGCCCCAGCGCATAGGCGGGGAAGAAGGTCAGCGCACCCACGATGAGAATGACACCGATCAAGAGGCCCACAAAGAGCGGGGAGGTGGTGGGGAAGGTTCCCAGACTGGCAGGCACCACCTTCTTCTTAACGAGCGCGCCTCCCAGGGCAAGGAGCGGAATGACCTCGGCAAAACGTCCAATCAACATAGCAAAGCCCAGCGTCCAGTTGTAAAAGGGGCTGTTGCCGTTCAACCCGGCGAAGGCCGAACCATTGTTGGCGTTGGTTGAGGTAAAGGCGTACAGGATGTCTGTCAGCCCATGCGGCCCCATGTTACCCGCGCCAGTTGTTAGCCCGGCAATGCCTGCCGGTAGCGCGATGGCAACCGCAGAAAAGCCCAGGATGACCAGCGGGGAGACCAGCAGGGCCAGCACGGCCATCATAATCTCCTTGCGCTCGATCTTCTTGCCCAGGTACTCAGGAGTTCTGCCCACCATTAGCCCGGCGATAAAGACCGCAATAATGGCGAACATAATCATGCAGTAGAGGCCTGCGCCGACCCCACCGAAGATGATCTCACCCAGCGCCATGTTAGCGATGAGTACCAGACCTCCGAGTGGAGTATAGCTATCATGGAAGCTCATGACCGTACCTGTCGAAGTCGCGGTTGTGGTCACTTCCTGCAAAGAGGAGATGGTGATACCAAAGCGCACCTCCTTGCCTTCCATGTTGCCGCCTGATTGCGTATTCGATACGACCTGGTTGGCCCCGACACTGGTCAGGATGGGGTTGCCTGCCTGCTCGGCTGGGATGACGACGAACACGCCGATCACAAAGAGGATGGCCGAGACGATCCACAGCACCCAACCCTGGCGTGTGTCTCCAACCCACTTACCGAACATATAGAACAACCCTGCTCCCAGGATGATCTCCTCGAGGATGATAATCAGGGCAGTCAGCGCGTTGGGATTCTCAAAAGGATGAGCCGAATTAACATTGAAAAAGCCTCCGCCGTTGGTTCCCAGGTCTTTGATCGCCTCCATTGAGGCCACCGGCCCCTGCGCGATGGTCTGCACCCCTCCGTTGAGAGTATGCACAATGGTATAGGGGTTGAAGTTCTGGATCATGCCCTGCGAAACGAAGACCAGCGCAACCACGATACAGACTGGCAGCAGGATGTAGAGCGTGCAGCGTGTCAAATCGACCCAGAAGTTGCCCAGGTACCGCCCACTGCGGCGAGCCAGCCCGCGGACCAGCGCTGCCGCCATAGCAATACCAGCGGCGGCGGAGACAAACTGGTGGAAGGTCAGACCTGCCATCTGCGTGAGATAGCTCATAGTCTGTTCACCGGTGTAGTTCTGCCAGTTGGTGTTAGTTGTAAAGCTGGCAGCGGTGTTGAAAGCCAACTGGGGCTCCACGTCAGGCAGTCCCGCCGGGTTGAAGAAAGTGCTGTGCCACTGCTGGGTACGCTCAAAGAGATACAGGAGCAGCATACCCACCAGGCTGAAGATCAGCACAGAGATCATGTATCTCACCCACGTCTGCTCATCATCCTCGCCAGTGCCACAGAGGCGGTAGAAGAAGCGCTCTACCGGCACAAAAACCGATGACAGCCAGGTCCGCTCTCCGTTGAAGACCTTGTACATGTACAGGCCGACCGGTTTGGTCAAGAGCAGCACGATCACGAGAAAGATGAGTACCTGCAGGACACTATTGAGTGTTACAGGCATAGATGTATCCTCACTTATTGACTAGTAAACGACGTTAAAATTTCTCTGGCATGAGCAAAGCTATAAAGAGGTAAACCAGTACAGCTACAGTGACGATGCCTACCAGGATATACTCTAAAGGCGTATTCATCGCTATTCTCTCCTTTACGAAACCTCGCTACAGGCGCTCACAGCCTTCAGTGAAGCCGATGAACGCGATAAAGGTGACAATGGTCACCACGACAATAAGCAGATCAAACATATATCCCCTCCTCATGGGATAGTGTGACAAACAGGTCAGGTATCTTTCGCTCCAGTGGTAGAGCGACCGACCTTGCGTTCTGCGGCCTCAGCCGCCAGGCGTAGAATAGCCTCCATTGGAAAAGGCTTGGGCAGGTAGGCCAGGGGATGAAACTCCTCCAAGCGGCGCACACTCACCCGCACTGCGGACAGTACCACGACAGGAAGCTGAAGCCTGCCATCGTCAAGCAGCAACGGATGCAGCAAATCTTCACGCTGCACTGTGCGCAATATCTCCCAACCAGTCTGATCCGGCAGGTTGATGTCTAACATCACCAGGTCAAACGGTTCCGTTTTGAGGAACGCCAACGCGCTCTGCGCACCATCCGCAAGACGAACTTCATGGCCACGTACCTGGAGGTTGCGCGCCACCAGACTACGCAGCATTTCATCGTCCTCTACCAGCAAAATGCGCGCTCCAGGCATAGCTCTCTCCTCCTTCCTGCTGCTCAAACTCTTCCCCTACGCGGTTCTTCCACTCGAATCCAGATAGGCACTTGCGGTTCAGTCACCTCATCTTCAAGGCCGTTGCTCTGCCATAAGAGTCGCTGCATCCATGCCTGGATTCTAGAAGCGAGGTGCCCTCGTGGAGCGGGTTCTGTTTGGGCAGACAGGCGAAGCACGAGAAGCCGTGTGGGTGGGCACTCCAATAAGCGCTTCAGTAGATAACCAGACAGCAGTGCTTCTCGCTCCCCCTGGCTCACCAGGACGATGGCGTCACAGTACAGTTCCTGTGCCTGGGTCACAATGCTCTGTAAGGTATCAACCGTGTAGACCTCATATTCCTCTAACGGAACCCTCAGACGCAGGGCCTTCCACCTGACGGCCTCAAGGAAATCTTTAGACTGCATGATCTTTTCCAGACGCACATCATTCTTGCTAGATGTGTTCCGGGTAGAGATCAGCGAGACTGCGACTAATGTCGCGCCACCACTCTCTGCCAGGCGGACCACCGCATCAATTGCTCGCATATCTACGTCTGAGGTAAAGGGCAGCAGCCAGCGTGTAGTTTTCATCGTATTCTCCTGGACACGAAACACCCGAATCTCGAGCGGACCATACTAACCGCTTTTCCTCGTGTTTCGCATCCAGACATAGTGTAAGTCGGAAACCCTCAAAGTGCGTTCTGGATCAGCTATACAATCTACAGGGTTTTCTCATAAAATGGCGGAGTTTGCTCAAGATTTGCTCAAGGTAGAGAAGTAATTCAGAAGCTTCTATCACGGCCAACTTCTTGAGCAAATCTTGAGCAAACTTCTGTCTTTTTTACGAGCGTGTTGATATCTTCCCAGTTATGCTATGTGCATGAGGTAAGCAACGATGATTGCTCCTCATGGGTTTGAGCTACCTGGAGGTTCTGATGAAGGCAACACGTTTGCTGCTGCCCTTTATACATGGGGTTGAGATGAGAATCCTTGAATATGGGGTACTCATGGCGAAGAGTCATGATGCCACCATTGTCCCGCTCTCTTTCATCTATGTACCCGAAAAGCAATGGGGGAAAGGGACGCGCCTGGAACATATCCAACAATCGAAAGATTTCTTAGAGGCGATACGTGTCATCGCTGCCAGGCACAACGTCCCGGTGGAGCGATACGAAGTTGAAACCGGCGATGTGGTAAGAAGCATCGAAATACTCACGGAGCAATTGGCGTGCGATGGCATGATTCTTTTTGTCCGTGGTAGCGATGGTGTACTTCTTAATACTCCGGAAGTCGCACTCCTTATCAAACAAGCAGCCTGTCCCCTGTATCTTATTCGTCTCCCTGCCAGACGTTCCAGGCGGCTCGCTCAACAACTACGTGATCTTCTGCTGCATTGGTTTTCTGATAAGAGCAAGCAAGGGGAAATTTCGGAACAGACACAACTATTTCCCACAGGGGTAGTAGAGCAAGAGGAGATAATTTCCCCTGATTCAGCCTCCTTGCTCTCGAGTCATCAGCAAGGACTGGATTAATCTTTTTGGAATCGTCTATACATTTCAGACGCTCCAGTGTACACAGGAAGGATACATTTGATATGGCAGAAAACGACTATCAATTGCCTGAATATAACGCACAAAACAGCCCCGCTAAGGAAATGCGCAATGTAGTCGATGAGGAAGACCCATCGCGGCTCGTTCGTCCTGAGGTGCGCTCAGGGATGTTCCTCGGAGATGAGCGCATCCGCTATGTGTATCCCAGCCAGCCTGCATTACGGAGAGTGCGCACAGGTCTCCTGGAAGCGACCGCCGTGACACAGGCTCCACGGAGTGTATGGGGCCGCATCAAACGGACGCTGATCGGCTCACCAATCCCCTCTTCACGCGCAGAACACGAGCGACTGACAAAATTTAAAGCACTGGCGGTTCTGTCATCGGACGCCATCTCGTCGGTAGCCTACGCCACCGGAGCCTGCCTGGCCACATTAATTTTAGCCGGGCCAGGAGCCTTAACCTATGTTCTGCCGATCAGTATTGCAATCGTCATACTGCTGGCGATTGTCGCCCTTTCCTATCGCCAGACCATTCCCGCTTATCCTAATGGTGGCGGTTCGTATATTGTAGCCAAAGACAACCTCGGAACTTTGCCGGGTTTAACCGCCGCCGCATCATTGTTGATCGACTACGTCTTGACGGTCTCAGTGAGTGTAGCATCTGGTGTACAAACACTGGCCTCGGCGTTTCCCGCACTGGCACCTTACATTGTGGTTATTGACATCGTAATTGTTTTTATGATTATGCTCGTCAACCTGCGTGGAGTACGTGAGTCTGGATCAATCTTCGCGATTCCAACGTACTTTTTCATTTTCAGCGCCCTGGCCTTGATCGCCATCGGGCTGTTCAAAGCCTACATTTTAAATCATCAGCCCTTTATTGCGCCATTTCATCCAGCTATGGGTACAAATGCGTTTCCTCCCATTTCAGAGCCTTTGACCATCTTCCTGATTCTCAAAGCCTTTGCTGCTGGCTGTTCGGCCATGACTGGTGTGGAAGCGATTTCCAATGGCATTCCAGCCTTTAAAAAACCAGAGACTCGCAATGCTGCCATTACGCTTACCTGGATGGCTACCATCCTGGGTACGCTTTTCATCGGCATTACCCTACTCGCCCTGACCTACGGAGTTTCACCAACACCTGGTGACAGCAATCCTACCGTAATTTCGCAGATTGCTGCTCATGTTTTTGCAGGCCCGCTCACCTTCATGTTTTACCTGTTTTCGGTGGGCGTCTTGCTCGTCCTTGTGCTGGCCGCCAATACCAGCTTTGCCGATTTTCCGCGCCTATCCTCGCTGCTGGCGCGCGATAATTTCATGCCGCACCAATTCGCCTTTCGGGGCGACCGGCTGGCCTTTTCGATTGGCATCGTCTTCCTGGCAATCCTGGCAAGCGTACTGCTGATTGTTTTCGGAGGCAATACTGACCTGTTGATAAATCTGTATGCTGTTGGCGTGTTCATGTCGTTCACCCTTTCCCAGGGTGGCATGGTACGTCACTGGTGGAAGCTGCGTAACGAACATCCCGGCTGGCAGCGCAGCATGTTCATCAACGGCTTAGGCGCGGTCACTACGATGCTGGTAGCGATCATCATCGCCTTTTCTAAATTTTCTTCGGGGGCCTGGATCGTGGTCATCCTCATCCCTCTGCTCATCCTGATGTTCCTATCAATTCACCACCATTATGTGCATGTTGAACGCGAACGCACCACCGAGATTCCACTTTCTCCGCGAGACATCCATCACCGGTTGATTGTTCCAATCGCACATCTCAAGCTCGCTTCAAAGCAAACTCTGGCTTATGCTCGTTCGGTCGCCCCACAAGTTTCGGCTGTTCACGTGGCTCTCGACAAGAAAAAAGCCGAGGATTTACGTAGCGAATGGCAGGAATGGCAGGCGAGTCTGGGAGAAAATGAACACTCGCAACTCGTCATTCTTGAGCCAACGCATGGATTGCTGCATTCCCTCCTCGACTACGTTGATAATTTGCAGCGGCAATACCCCAAGGATACATTGACCGTCGTCTTGCCCGAGGCAGCTTCGTCCTCGTTATTGCAACGCCTGAAACAGGATCCTATCACACAGCGTTTGAAGGTCGCGCTCTACTTCCGGCCTAATGTGATAACAACCAGTGTAGGAATACGCCAACAGCAGGGCGAACATATTCCAACGCGCCCCAGGCAAATTCAGCACCGCTTCATTGTTCCTGTCGCCGAGTTAGACCGCGCCTCCATCCAGAGCCTGGCCTATGCCCGCTCGATCTCTCCGCGCGTCATTGCAGCACATGTAGCGATTGAAGAACAGGATGTGGAGCATGTGCGTGCCAGGTGGGAGCGGTTGCAAAAGCACCTGTCGAAAGAGGACGAGACACAATTAGTCGTGATCGAGTCGCCCTATCGTTCTCTTGTTCGTCCACTCCTCGCCTATATTGATACCATTCGGGAGCTGCATCCTGAAGATACGCTGACCGTACTCCTACCCGAATTTGTGGTAGCGCACTGGTGGGAATTTCCCCTACATAACCAGACAGCCTTTCAGTTAAAAGCCGCCTTACTAGCCCGTTCAGGTATTGTTGTCACCAATATCCCACAACATCTACGCAAAGGGGCGCTCAGAAAAGAGGAAAATTCAGAACACTAAAGTTGTCATTGAAAGGAACCGGATCTTTCCACTTTGCTGCTGAAAGTGAAAAGATCCCGCCCTTTCAACCATCATTATAAGCCAAAAGTTGCTTCGGCGAGTCCAATAGCTCTGTTTTCTTGAGCATTTCCAGACTAATTTGGAATACATCCAGAGTGCTTCTTGAGCAGAAATATCTTATACTGTCACCAGAGAAAGGAGAATCAGGACACCTCAGCACCTCTGACGTCCTCTGTAAAGGTATGGTTGCGTTAACGAGAAAAAACCGTAGCTACAAGCCATCATTCGAGGCTGCGCCTCCAATCAAGGAACACCGGGAATTTCACTCACTCCAATACCTGCTCGATAGTGTAATAGCCTGCCTGGGGTCTTTGCTCATCACCGGGATCATCTTCGTTTTTCATCTCTATCCACTTATTCCCAACATTTCCATCATCTATCTCCTTGTTATCCTGGCTTTGGCAAGCACACGAGGACGTTATGCCGCCATTCTTGCCTCACTGGTGGCATTTCTTTCATTCGATTACTTCCTGGTTCCCCCTTTATTTGTTTTCACGATTAACCGGGTGGAAGAATGGGTCGCGCTCTTTGTTTTCCTCGTTACGGCTATCCTTACCAGCCAGCTAGCAGTTAGCCTGCGCGAACGAGCAGAACAGGCAGCACGCAGAGAACATGAGACACACCTGCTCTATAATCTCTTGCGGGAAACGAATCGTGAGACGGAACCCGGGCGACAACTTCAAGCCGTTGCGCACTCAGTGGTTGATGTATTTTCTCCCTGGGGCGTACAAGATTGCGCCATCCTGCAACCAGATGAAACAGGAAGTCTCTCCGTTCAGGCAAGCGCTTATCAACCGGTCGCGCAGCTCAAGCTCTCGCCGGATGAAATGGCAATCGCTACCTGGGTCATGGAACATGGACGCACAATGGGCCTTTACGATGATGCCGCGCTTACACCATCAACATCTGGGCGCTTTGCACAGCATATTACTATCTGGAGTAGTGTAGCAGGAAAAGCGGTACATCACTCACTACGCCTTATTCCCTTGAAAATGGGGAATAAAGTTGTTGGCGTGCTGCGACTGCGCATTCAAGACGAGATGGGCAGCTTTCCAAGAGAAGAGCGGCTGGAAGAGGAACGAGTGCGACCTGCTGCAGCAACAGCTTTCTTCTGGACATTTCTTGATCAGGTGACAGCACTGGTCGAACGAGCGAGGTTGCAACGAGAAAACGTGCGTATCGCAGTCCTGGAGCGCACAGATGCATTGCGCGCTGCCCTGCTGTCCTCCGTCTCGCATGATCTGCGTACTCCTCTTACCTCGATTAAAGCAGCCGCGAGTTCGCTCTTACAGGAGGATATACAATGGAGCGAAAAGGAACGACGGGGCTTCGCGAAGGCAATTGTGCGCGAAGCCGACCGTCTCAATCGTCTGGTAGGAAACCTGCTCGATATGTCGCGCATTGAAGAGGGAGCGTTGAAGCCCGAGAAAGAGGAATACTCGCTTACCTCGCTTATCTCCGATGTACTTGATCGACTTGCGCCGCTTCTAGAGGGGCGAAATATACAAACAAATCTTCCTGATGACTTGCTCCTGGTCGATGTGGACTACTTGCAAATGGACCAGGTGCTGACCAACCTGATCGAGAATGCAGTGCGGTACACGCCCAGGAATTCACCTATCGAAGTGAGCGCGGGCATTCAAGGTGATGAGGTAATCTTCTCGGTCGCTGATCGCGGTCCCGGCGTCCCACCCGCTGATCTGGAGCGTATCTTTGATAAGTTCTACCGGGTTTTGCATGGACAGCATCCAGCAGGGTACCCGATGGGATCTGGATTGGGGCTGGCCGTCAGCAAGGGGCTGGTAGAAGCACATGGCGGTCGTATCTGGGCAGAATTGCGTGATGGCGGTGGATTGGTTGTCAGGGTAGCGCTTCCACGCAGCGAAAAAGCAAGGGAGGAATTATGAATAAACATGGCGCTACTATACTGGTAGTTGATGATGAGCAAGAAATTGTGCGAGGCTTGAAACGCGGTCTGAGCGCTCATGGTTATCATGTCCTCACCGCTGATAACGGAGAGAAGGCGATAAACGTGATTTCACAACAACGTCCCGATCTCCTGTTACTCGATCTCCTGCTCCCCGGCATGAGCGGCCTGGAAGTATGCAGGCGCGTTCGAGCCAGCTCCAATATTCCAATCATTGTCCTTTCGGTCAAAGATACCGAGCGTGACAAGGTGGAAGCGCTTGATCTGGGAGCCGATGATTATGTCGCCAAGCCCTTTGGGATGAACGAAGTACTCGCTCGCGTGCGCGTTGCCCTCCGTCGCCTCGCCCAACCGTCAAGCGGGGCCGCACCGCGTTTCCAGGCCGGGCCACTCTCGGTTGATTTCGCACAACGGCGGGTTCTGCTCAACGGTCAAGAAGTTGCGATTACACCAACAGAGTATGATCTGCTCAAAGTCTTCATTCTGCATCGCGGCAAGATTCTCACGCGCCAGCAGATACTCAATGAGGTCTGGGGAGCCGCTACACATAATAGAACGCACAGCCTGCACGTCTACATTGCGCAACTACGCCAAAAAATTGAACCGGACCCACGCCACCCGCGTTTCATCCTGACCATTCCAGGGGTCGGCTACCGCTTTAACGACGAGATTACTGTTGCCGAAAACTAGAAAGTGCAGAAAATAGGATTTTTCAGAAAAATAGGATTTTTCAGAAAAAATGGAGAAACTGTCTTCCCGTTTCTCCTTGTATTGAACAGCCCCGAAAGCATGAAATATCAAGAAACAGTTGCCTGTCCTGTGTCCACTTCATCTGCCAGCGAACAATTTGCCGCTATTGGCAATACAATGGAGAAGGTACTACCCTTTCCAGGACTGCTCTGCACTTCGATGCGCCCACCGTGTCGCTCCACAATCTTCTGCGAGATATACAGGCCCAGGCCAACTCCTACGCTTGAACCGTTTTGAACTTCAATGTCAGGCACGCGATAGAAGCGCTCAAAAATATGTGGCAGCTTTTCAGGCGGAATACCAACACCGCGATCTTGAATGGCGATAATACTATGCTCATTCTGACGCTCGATGCGTACCGTTATGGGTTCATGTTTCGGGGAGTACTTACGTGCATTTGATATCAAATTAAGAATAACCTGGCATATACGGTCCTTATCAATATGCACTTCAAGCTTTTCACCGGGCACTTCGAGATGTAATTGCAGGCCCATTTCCGAGCGATATTCATCCAGAAGATTCCGGCACAAGGCTACCAGATCACATGGCTGAGGATGCAGTACAAACATGCCTGTCTCAACAAGAGAGGTGTTCAGGAGATCGTTGACCAGCAACTCCATGCGACGAATCGAACGCTCCATGCGTATCAGGTCTTCCGGGTCAAGCGGCTTTCCCCGCTCATGCCGTCGTCGCAGCACCTGCACAATACCTTTCAAAATTGTAAGCGGCGTTTTCAACTCGTGCGAGGCCATGCCAATAAAGACATCCTTCGCTGCATTGGCCTCAATCAATTCACGAGTGCGCTCCTGCACAGTTTGTTCAAGCGACTTCGCGTATGTCTCCAGTTCTTTTTGTTGTTCCTTAATCTGTCGACGCATCTGGTGCGTTTGAATGGCACGCCGCAATGCGGCGACGAAATAATCCCGATCGATAGGTTTCTGGATAAAATCATATGCCCCTCCGCGCAAGGCCTGGATCGCTAAATCATGTTCGCCATGCCCGGTAATTAAGAGCGTTGGAACATCCGGGCGCAACTGCTGTATCTTTTGTAGCAAGGCTAAGCCATCCATACCAGGCATTTTGATATCCGTCACGATTGCGTCATACTCGTGCGTCTCAAGCTGGCTCAATGCGATATGTCCCGCTTCTGCGGTATCAACGGCAACATCCCTGAGGCGTAGCGCGATAGCCTGTGGAAGTGCCTGAAGTAAGGCTGCATCATCATCTACGATTAAGATGCGCGGGGCATGTATCATATCTGATCCTTTCTATCAAGAGGTTCTTGCAAGCGGGGTAGCTGGATCAAAAAGACTGCGCCCTCACAGCCAGGATTCTCTACTACTATCGATCCCTGATGTTCTTTGATAATACTGTAGGTGATCGAAAGACCCAGACCCGTTCCGGCACCCACCTCTTTCGTTGTAAAGAACGGATCAAAAATGCGCTGTTCGTGGCCCGCGGGAATGCCAGGGCCCGTGTCACGAACACGAATCCCTACCATGTCAGAGGATAATTCATAGGTAACGATAATATTTTTTTTCGGGCTGTTCGCCACGGCATCGCGAGCATTGGTTAGCAAATTGAGAAAGACTTGTTCTAATTGAATCGCATTACCATTCACGATAACTTCTTCCTCTGATGTCTGGATACACACCTCAATCTGGCGCAGGCGGAGTTGTTCCTGTATCAGCGAAATCGCCTGCTCTATTACCTGTGGAACCGCGACCGGCTCGTAGCTCACAGAGGCAGCGCGCCCAAAGGTGCGCAGGTGCGAAATAATCTCGGTTGCCTTGCGCACCTGCTTCATTGCGTTGTACAGCTCCTTGAGAATGCGTTCGGGGTGTGTATCGGCGGTGCCAAGTTCAATCAGGTCGATAGCATTGCCGATGAAAAGACCAATGTTGTTGAGCGGGTTATTTAATTCGTGCGCCACACCCGTCGTCAGCTCGCCAAGCGTTGCCAGCTTTCCCGCCTGCACTAACTGCTCCTGCTTCTCACGTAATTCCTGTTCGCGCTTCTGCACCGCCTCGGTCGTCTCACGGAGATCGCTCATAATATGTATCATCGCCTTGCGGCTATTTTCGAGGCGTAAATTGGACTGGTGCGAGTCCTGTAAGATATGCAGCAAGGCGCGACGGGAATTATCCAGGCGTTCGGTCTGTCTGGCGAGGTTGCGGCGATCCTTCTCATAATCGGCCAGAATATGAATCATCGCCTTACGCTGGTCTGCCAGCTTGCGATTAAGGGTATTGAGGTCACTCAAGATGTGCGTAAGGGCGCGACGACGCTCCTCGCCCTTACGCACCCGCATCTCGAGAGCCAGTTTCTGCTCTTGCAACTCAAGGTAAGCCTGGCGCAGTTGCTCCAGGTCCATATCCATTAACGCCAGGTCGCCGCTGGCACGCTCTTCTTGCAAGCCATTCATGCGCTATCCTCGATGGCCCTGTCCACTTAATTTCGCTAGCTCGCGCTTCAGATTCTCAATCTCTTTTTCCAGAGCGATCATCTTCAATTCGCGACCAACCACCACCTCTTCAAATTTCTCCAGGTCAAGGATTTTCTCTTGCAGTTCCGCCTTAGATTCCTGCAAGTCGCGCACTACCTTTTCATAGGCACGCATATCGCGCAGGATACCAATCGCGCCAATCACTTTGCCATCCGCATCTCTTAGGGCAGAGGCATTAAGCGTGGTAGGAATGACTTCGCCAGAAGCACTACGGGGATTCAAGCGGGCGTTACGTGTTACACCGCGTTCAATGACTTCGCGCAACGCGGCCAGAAATTCGCGTGTCTCCGCAGGACTGATGAAACGAGACAGCGATTGCTCCAACACTTCGTCAGGGCGGAAGCCCAGCAGTTCATACACGGCATCATTGGCTTGCAAAATCTTGCCTTCCAGGTCGGAGACAAATACCGGGTCGGGCGCATTCTTAATGAGGCTATCCGAGTAGGCCAGGGCTTTGTCCAGTTCGCGCATATCGCGCAGGATACCAATCGCGCCAATCACCTTGCCATCCGCGTCACGAAGCGCCGAAGCGTTGAGGGTCGTAGGAATGACTTCGCCAGAGGCACTGCGCGGATTGAGGCGGGCGTTGCGCGTCACACCACGCTCAATAACTTCGCGCAACGCGGCCAGGAACTCACGAGTTTCTTCGGGACTAATGAAACGAGACAGCGATTGCTCCAACACTTCGTCAGGGCGGAAGCCCAGCAGTTCATACACGGCATCATTGGCTTGCAAAATCTTGCCTTCCAGATCGGAGACAAATACCGGGTCGGGCGCGTTCTTAATGAGGCTATCAGCATATGCGCGCGCCTTGTCCAACTCGCGCATGTCGCGCAGGATACCAATCGCGCCGATCACTTTACCATCTGCATCGCGCAGGGCCGAGGCGTTCAAGCTCGTTGGAATGACTTCACCGGATGCGCTGCGTGGATTGAGGCGCGCATTGCGCGTTGCGCCGCGCTCAATGACTTCGCGTAAGGCAGCCGTAAACTCGCGCGTCTCTTCAGGGCTGATGAAACGCGAGAGCGATTGCTCCAGCACCTCGTCTGTTCGGAACCCGAGCAGTTCATACACGGCGTCATTTGCGGAGAGAATCTTGCCTTCCAGGTCAGAGACAAATACCGGGTCAGGAGCATTTTTGATGATAATGTCAGCATCAAGCGCACCATAGGGTTTGGTTTTATGAGTCCCATGCGTGCTAGCGGGCATCACTATCCCCTGGTCAACCATGAAATACCCTCCCTGTAAGATGGAGATGCTGCGGAAACACAGCCTCTAGTTCGCGAAAAACATGTTTCCGTTGTGCTTAGCAAGAACACGTATCTCATGCACAGAACGGATACAGTTGACATTTTTTTCATAGATGAGTAATTCCTATATTACCATCTAATGCAACCTCGTCTATATGATATCATACAGTAGGCAAACCGCCTTCGTTTCGTTCTATCCCTGAAAGGATTACCATCATGGCACATCAGAGCGAGCAGTATGACGCGATTATCATTGGCGCAGGACATAACGGCCTTGTGGCCGCCGGATATCTCGCCCGCGCTGGGAAAAAAGTACTTGTCCTGGAGCAGCGCGACCGCATTGGCGGGGCCTGCACGCTTGAGGAACCGTTCCCAGGCTTTACCATGTCGCCCTGCGCCTACGTCGTCAGCCTGCTGCGACCTGAGATTATCCGCGACCTGGAGCTGCACCGCTACGGCTTTGATGCCTACGTCAAAGACCCACAGATGTTCGTGCCGTTCCTCGACGGCAATTACCTGTTCTTCCGCGCCAGCACCGAAAAGACCATCGAAGGCATTCGCAAACTTTCGCCGCACGATGCCGAGGCGTACCCCAAATTCCTGGAATTCTTTGATCGGGCATCCGAGATACTCAACCCTATTTTGCTCGAAGAGCCGCCCTCGGTTGCCGACCTCGCCGCCCGTTTCCGGGGTGAAGACGAAGAAATCTACCGCTATTTGATGTTCGGCAACCTGTACGATATGCTGGCGGATTATTTCGAGTCTGACTACATGCGCGCTGCCTTCGCTGGTCAAGGAGTAATCGGCTCCTTCATTGGACCAAAGACACCTGGATCGGTGTACGTCATGTTCCACCACATGTTCGGTGAAGTAAATGGCGAAAAAGGCATGTGGGGCTATGTGCGCGGCGGCATGGGACGTATCAGCTTCGCGATGGCGGCATCGGCAGAGGCTCACGGCGCGGTTATTCGCACAAACGCGCCGGTCGCGAAAATCCTGGTGCATAACGGCAAGGCGGAAGGCGTGCGGATCGAAAATGGAGAAGAATACCGGGCAAAGGCGGTGCTTTCCAATGCCGAACCCAAGCGCACCTTCAACCAGTTCTGTGCTGATGCTGGCCTGGACAAAGGCTTCCTCAAGCGCATCTCTCAGTTCAAAACCGAGAGCGCGGTTATCAAACTGAATATCGCCCTTAAAGAACTGCCGAGCTTTAAGTGTCTTCCTGGCACTACGCCAGCGTTACAGCATTTTGGCTCGCTCGATATTACTCCGACGCCGGATTGGGTGCAGACAGCCTACGAAGATGCCATGCATGGCGAACTCTCGCGCAAGCCCTATATCGAAGCCTACATGCAGTCCGCGACCGACCCCACTGTTGCGCCCGAAGGCTACCATACCATCTCCATGTTCTGCCAGTACGCCCCCTATCACCTGCAAGGCCGCGAATGGAGCGAAGAGGTCAAAAACGAGATGGCAGACCGCATCATCGCAACCGTGACCGAGTTCGCTCCCAACTTCGCCGATGCCGTTGTACATCGGCAGGTACTCAGCCCGGTCGATATTGAACAGCGCTATGGCATGCCCAACGGCAACATCTTCCACGGCGAGATCACACCCGACCAGCTTTTCTCGCTGCGTCCCACACCCGAATGCGCCCGCTATCGTACCCCTGTCGAAGGCTTATACCTCTGCGGCTCCGGTGTCCATCCCGGGGGCGGCGTCATGGGTGCGCCCGGCCACAATGCCGCAAAGGCTCTATTGAGCGACTGGTCGAAGCAGTAAATTGATCTATTGAGAGCAGATAAGCAGTCAAAAGCAAAAGTGGCGATTGCTTACCTGCTTTCTTTTTGGATTGTTTTATGTCTTTCGCCAGCTAACTTTGTCTAATCTCCAATACCTCCTGAAGGAGATTCCATTGTATTGATTAGTGGGGTACTACTTTTTTACTATTCAGCATTCTTTCTCTTTACATAAGGCTTTATATCAAGTACTACCCCTGCTCCGGCCTTTGTTAAAGGTTTGTCTAGCGGCTTCTTAAGCGGCTTGGCGATTTCTTGTTAGTGCCGTTTTGTTCGCTGGTATCCGCGTTTTCCCGCGTTTTCCCGCCGTGTTCGCTGTCAATTTTGATGTCAGGCAATGTTGCTGTGTCGGCTTCTCTGCTGTCTTCTGCTTGCTGCCATTGTCTCAACAGCTCACGGTATTGCTCAATGAACGGGATGCCAGACCGCTCTACCTCGATGATGAAGTCCCGTAGTCCAGGTGCTTTGGGGATAGTTTCAGTGAAGCCAAGATGCCGCATCATCTTGATACCGTCTGGCGTGAAGCTGTGTGCAACGATAGAGCGTATAACTATACCTTTTCTGGCAAGGTCAAGGATAACACTTCTGGCTCCTATAATGAGAACTTTACCCCATTCGTGCTTCTGTGCTGCACTGACTCCTGGCTTTACGCCGATAGCCATTCCATAAATGTCAACGGGTTTGCCTGGCGTATAGGTGAGAATGTCGTCTGCTGTGAGGTCTTTGGCGAAACGTCTGAGTGACATGAGGTCATCAATGGTTTCGGGACATAGTGGCACGAGTGATAGGTAGCCAACAACCTTATCGCCTTGCTTAAGTAAGTAGTCTATATCAGGATTTTTTCTTAGCCAAGCGACACGTTTCTCGACTGGAATAGTGTTGAGTCCACCGAATACTTCATGTGCAAGCTCCACAGCAGCAGGCATGTCTTCCTCTGTTGCTTTTACGAACTTGGTGTGAGGCAGTTTGGTTTTCGGTTGTTTTTTTGTCCTGCCCCACGCTTCCATATTCTGTTTGAGTGCATCTACATCTGCTTTGACATAGACAGCCTGTCGTTTCCCTGGGGGGATAACCTTGCGGATGTTCCCTGTGATGACTTGATTTCTTAACGCGCTATAGGTCATGTTGAGAATTTTTTGGGCTTCTTGGGCCGTGTAATATTCTTGTGTTTGCATAACACCCTCCCTTCACTTCTTATAGTAACATATTTTTTGCAATTTGCGCAAGTTGTGCCGTTTTCCTCTTGACTAACTAGAGGTTGTCGGTTCCTTAAGAATAGAAGGCGTTTTTAGAGACCTTAAGTAGAAATACTGTCAAATGCCTCGTCTACTGCCGAATGTCCAAATTCATGTACTAGGGCATAGTAGAGTGTTGGACCCGCAGCGAAAGGCTGATGTGCATAGGCAAAAGCAATCACATCTTTGGGTGTGAAAGGAACGGGGAATAGCTTCTGGTTTTCAAATTTATCTCTTACTCCGTTGTCCCACAAGCGCAAAAGTTTTTCGATGCTTTTCCTAATTTTCACCATACCAGTTAATCCCCGAAGGGCATATCTTGTATCGACTCCAAAGCTCAAAAGGGTAATGTCAGTTAGCGCAAAATCTATTGAATCATGCAGTCCTAGCTCTTCAGCGAGTCCGCGACAAGCACAGCGATAAACATCTGGTGCTTCGCTCGTTGTGCTGCGATCAATAGGTCTACTTAATCCTTCGACGATACCGGCATCATACACCTTTGGGCGGCTTCCTACGTTCTTTCCTCGTTGGGTAAACACTGTGTACCCGTCAGAGGTGATGACTGCGAGAGAAACGCCAAAAGAATTAGAGAAGTAGGGAACGGCCTCATACCAATCCACATCAACAAGATACTTTTCCCGCAGTACTGGTTCTTTGAGGCTCATATTCGTTGCGAGGAATGTGTAATAGTCGGATGGGCGAAACCATAAATCAAGGGTCATATCTTCGTTAGTTGATTCGCGTCCAATCACGAACCGATCAAGTGCGTATATCGCACCGTTCCAGAAAAAGGGTAAACCTTGGTTTTTTCTCTGTTCTTGCTCTTGCTGAATCTGGTTCCTTCTCGTTTGTAGCTCTTCGGGAAGCTCTTCAGGGAAGGGAATGTAATGAGAATGAATATGCTGTGGTAGATAGATGGCTCTCCCGTCTCCATCAAGTGTTTTCCAAGTGGTTTTCAATGTACCAAAGGAAAAGCATTCATCCCGCTCTTCATTGCTAAGCAATGAGGATGGCTGTTTCACGTGGTGATTGTTTTCTCCTGCTCGTTCGTCAATTTTGAGTAAGCCTAATGCTTCCGGTGTTTTTGAGAGGCACTCACATAGTCGCTGAATGCAATCAACCCGAATCGATTCGCCTTTTTCGGCTCGCTCCACTGTAGAAAGCGATATTCCAGCAAAATCGGCTAGTTGTTTCTGTGTCCATCCTCGTCGGAGTCTTTCATTCCGAAGGAGCATGTTGTGCATGTTTTCCTGTCTCCATCTTTTCATCAGTTAGTTGTTTCTTCTTAGGGCCGGTTTTGCGAGGGCTTGCTAGATACGTTTCCAATGAGTCAGCGTAGACAAACCATTCTCGACCTAATTGGAACCCTTCGAGTTTTTTGTCCCGAAGCAGGCGGGCAATGTGTAACCTACTCAAGCTGGCCCGTTTTGCTGCTTGAGGCGTTGTGAGTACCTCACGTGTTGTATCAATATTTTTCAGCATGCTAAGGCTCCGCTTCATTTAGGTTTTCCAGTGACGTAATTATAGCACAATCGACAATATTTCCTCTTGACAATTAGGTATCTAAGATGCATAATACTATTGAGTATCTGGGATACCTAATTCTATCCGTCAGAAGTGATGGATGAGAAGCCCTCTCTTTTGGCGGATAACTCAAGGGTAATTGCTAGGTGATTGACAGATGGAGTGTCGATTTCTCCTCTACACTTATCTCACAGGAAGCACATAAACAGCTTCTCAAATGGCGAAGTATGGAAGGGAAGGTGAAGAAGTGGAACCGAACGAGCGATTAGTGGGCTTTGCCAACGGGCATTTCGTGCTGCTAGGCGGTGAGGTCACTGAAGTACTGAAGGCTGGCGATGTGGTGGAAGTGTGTCTTCAGGGTCGGTATCAGCCGGTGTGTGTGGCAAGTGGCGGGTATAAGGGCTGGTACTACGTGACGGAAGCGGGGCGCAAGGAGCGTTTTGGGTTGTGCATGCGGGCGCGAGTGATCGGGGAAAGGGGGTGATGTGGCGATGAAGAAACGGACGTTGCTGTGGTTGTGTGTGGTGGCTTTTGTGGCGGGGCTGGTGTGGGTGTTGACCGAACATCCTTCTGGTGAGGGTGTGGTGCTGATGCTTGGCTTGCCGGTGGTGCTGGCGGTGTTGTCACTCTTGCTTGGCTTGTAGTGGTGTGGCGTTGTTTGTACAGTGGTGCCTGTGCCGGATACAGGAGAATGGGAGGTGCGTATGGACATGCTGATGGTTGGGCAAAATGTGGCGGTGCGCGTCGAGGGGGAGCGGTTGGTGATCGAAGTCGATTTGAGTCAACACTTTGGGGAGTCACAGAGCGGCAAATCGCTGATTATTGCGTCTACGGGCGGCAACATCTCGCTTCCTGGGCGCGAAGAGGTCAAGGTGGGTCTCAATGTTTATCGTCCCAATCGACCCAATGGCGGGAGGTGGTAGCGCGATGGCAAAGTACAAGCGATGGGAATGGCCCTTTATTCTGGAAGCGCGGGAGAAACAGGGCAAGCCCCCGCGTCATGGGCATGTTCCTCTTCGCACAGCAACCGCTTGTAGCGATTGCGGCGTGCCGCTTCCCTGGGCGCAATTGGCTCCCTATGGTGGGGTGTGCTATAGCTGTTGGGCGGCGTTCCAGGTGGCGGTGATCGAGCAGGAGGCGGGTGGCGATGGCGCGCAATACCTATGAGTCGGCAGCGCAGGCCCTTGAGGATGTGGGCGCGTTTGGGGAGTGGTTAGCGCAGCACGCCGAAGAGGTGGTAGGCAAGCCGCTTGCTCCTGTTGCCTGTCCGCTTGCCTGCTGGTTGCAGGAGGTGGTTGGTGGGCAGTGGGGGGTGACAAGTGGATGGTGTCATGGTGTTGATGGGTGGGAGGCGGTGGAGATGCCGAAGTGGGCGGGGCGGTTTGTCGTGCGGATTGACGTGGAGTGTGGGCCATCTCAAGAGGTGATGGGCTGGAAGGCGCTGGAGGTCTTGCAGCAGGTGTTGCACGAGGAGGCGGCGGCGGGGGTGCTGTGGTAAGGGGGTGAATGGTCGGCGTTGTGTCGGTGCGTATTGAGCGGCGGTCTTCCTGGTGGGGGTGCTGTAGTGGTGGAGAGGGAAGGCTGCCCGCTCGGAAAGGAGGTGCGCTATGGCAGGGGTGATTTTGAGTGAAGAGGGGTTAAGTCGGTTGGTGCAACTGTCGGCGTCGTATGGTAGCAAGGACTTTGAGGCAGAGGTGCAGCAGATGCTGGCCGGCTTTTCGGGCGAGGAACGGGAAGTGGTGTTGTTGCACGTGCATGATGCGGGTCAGTTTCCCCTCCGATTTGCGCTGTCCTTTGAGGAGATGAGCGTGTTGGTGGCGGCGTGGCAGGGCTATCAACAGGAGTATGCCGCGCGGCTGGCGCAAGCACAGCATGAGCAGCAGTGGCAACATGAGTGTCCCTGGTAAAGCGGGGAGAGGTGGCTCTCTTCCTGGTTTGCTGAGAAGAGAGCTACCTGGAAAGGAGGTGCGGTATGGCAGTCATGACCCAAACAGGGCCGTTGGATGGGATGCCTGTCGAGTTGGCACGCTTTGCGGAGTGGGTGGTAGAGCAACCGGCGGCGGTGAGGCTGCGGGCGCTGGCCTGTCTGTCGGTGGTACGCGATGGAATAGGTGGCACGCTGACGATTGGCGTGATATGTGGGGTTCCCCTTCCCAACCTGTGGGCGATGGTGTGGGCGGCGGAGAATCTGCGTGATCTGGCGCAGGCGACCGGACAGGCGGAGGCGGCGCGGATGTTTGAAGAGATGCGCTGCGACACCATCGAGCAGATGGCGGAAGTGGTGCGGTTAGTGGAGTCCATTTCGGAGGAGTGGCGTGCGTAGCGGGAGGGTGGCGGCGTCTGGAAAGAAGCGGCTGTTCTCCCTCTCGTGGAGGCGGTAACGCAGAAAGGAAGGTGATGCTATGTTGTTAGAGGGCAAGGTACAAACGGCGAAGGTGGGCAATTTCTTTGATGGCCTGGAAGTGGTGGTGGTTGATCGGCAAGTCATCAAACCGATGGGTGGGCGTCCGCAGTACACGTGTAAGATCGTGCGCGGCTGGCCTGGGATAGAAGACCTGCGGTCGCTCAAGAAACAGGGGGCCGCAGAGCAGGATTTGCTGCAATGCGCTTCCCAGATTACGCTGCCTCAGGAAGATCAGGTCTTGCCGTTGGTGGTGGTAGATATCACCGGCAGTCGGGGGTATAAGACACTCGTGTGTGAAGTGGCAACGGGTCAGCCGTAGAGAGGGGTGAGACATGGGTAAGAAGATGAATGTTTGGGATGCTATCATTCACAACGGGCAGCATCACGTGTTCCGGCTGGTGTCGCTGGTGTTCTCGGTGGTGAGTGCCTGGGCCATTTACTGGTTTTTCTCGGCGCTTGGCAGCAGCCTGTTTCAGCAGGTGGTGACGATTGGCACCTCGGCGGGCTTTGTGGCACTCGGCTACTTTGTCACACGCGGCCTCGCTCATCGCATGCTCAATCATCGGCGCATTCGTTCCTATGCGGTGATTGCGGTGCTGTACATCATTGTGGAAGTGACCTGCAACTTTGGACATGCGGCGGCAGCCTATCCTGATGTGGCCTGGATACACCGGTTGTCGGGCTGGCAGTTCACCTTTTTCTCAGTGATGCTGCCGGTGGTGTTGTCCATCATCCCGCTCTTTAATATCGCGTTGGCAGTGATCGATGTGGACATGATGCAAGAGAAGGGCATTGTGGTGGCGCAACCGGCTCCGGTGGGGTCGCAGCCCAAAACCAGTTTTGCTCCGCAGTCCGGCATGAGTCCACAAATGGGCTATCCCTCGCTGCCTGGGGCGGCTGCCGCTCCTGCTGGCAAGGGACACGGGCAGGCACAAGCAGGACAGAACGCGCTGGCGTCCTGGTGGCAAGGGCGCAAGCAGCAACCGGCTCCGGCGGCTCCGGTCGCTGGCTCCTCCAATGGGGTGATAGCTGGTATTCCGTAAGCGTGATAGGGTGGGCAGGTCGGGTGTGGGCCTGCCCCGTTTGCTGAGGGGAGGTGATGTCAATGGCAGAGCGAGTACGAGCGCGTGATTTCATGCAGGAAGTGGGCCATGCCTGGGCGGCGCGTATCTGGGCGCGCTTTGAAGCCTGGATAGCTGGTCAACCGGATGCGTGGGCAATTTTAGCGGATTTGGATACGGTCGAGGCGGCATTGGAGGAATCCTACCAGGGGTCGTATGTGCAGGCGGCGCAAGCGGCACAACGCTTAGCAGAAGTGGCAGATCGGGGGCCGTGTGCGGAACATCTGGTGCCGTTGTTTGACCAGTTAGCGGAAGCCTGGACGCTGCATGGCATGAATGGCACGTGGGGGTTGGAAGCATGAGTGGTTGTGGGTGTACGCCTCAACAGTGGGTTTGCCAGATGGGAAAAGAGTTGTTTGTGAGTGCGTGGTGTGGAGCAGAGATCATCGCCAGTCCATTGTTTCCGACCTATCCGCAAGAGGAACGGGAGGTGGTGTGGGCCTTGTATCAGGAGGCGGTAGGGCGATACTTACGCCATTGTGGTTATGCGGTGCCGTTGGATGAAGAGGGGAGCGCGTATGCAGGGGCTTGAAAAGGAAGCGGTTACGCACGAGGATGGCGGCTGCTCGGCGGCGCGGGTGGTGAAACGGGGGCGGCATCGCTGTGGCTATCCGCTCGTGGTGGAGATGCTACAAGACTTTGGAGATCGGCTCGTGGTGAACTATCGCAGTGGTGAGGAAGGGGCCATGCCACTCCTGTTGTGGCTATGTCCGCAGTGTGAGCAGGCGTTACCCTTGTGGTGGCCGGTGGCGACCTGGGAAGCCTGGGGTCTGGCGCGTAATGGCTAGAAGGGAGGTGATGGAAGGATGAAACGAATGTCTGTAGAGAGTTGTCTGGTGTATCAACTGATGATATTGAGTGCGTTGGCATTGGTGCTCGTGGTGTTGTGCGTGGTCTTTCACGCATTCTAACGGGAGAAGGGAGGTGGCTGGAGAATGAAGCGGATGTTCACGGATAGCTGCCTGTGGTATCTGGCAGTGCTGAGTACAGTCGTGTTTGTGGTGGTGATGGCGTTGCATCTGGTGTTGCATGCGTTCTAGTGTGGGAAAGCGAGGTGGTGAGACGATGAAGAATCTGCTGCTTGAGGGATGTTTCTTGTTCCTGGCGATGGTGAGTCTGGTAGCAGTGGTGGCGGTAGTGTTGCATGTGGTGTTTCATGCGTTCTAGCGTAAGGAAGGGAGGTGGTGTATGGCAGAACAAGCGGAGAATGAGCGTGGTTTTCCTGATCGATTGCTTGCCAGAGATCGGGCGACCGCGAAAGTGTCTGCGGCTGATGCTCTTACCTATGAGTATATCGAGCGGTTAGAGCGGGTGGCACGCGCGGCGTTTGCGTATTGGCGGGTGACGGAGTATGCGGATGAGATGCAGGCAGATTTTGGGAGTGCGTTGTATGAGGCATTGGTGCGGGTGAATTACTTAAACCCGTTTGAGTAGTATGGCGGCGGTGAGGGCGCGAGAAAAGGAGGTGGCCTATGGAGTTGCGTGAGGCGTTGGAGGTGTTAGCGGATGGGCATGCCGTGTTGTCGGAAGAGGAAGCGCGCGAGGTCTGTATGGTGTTGGGAGTGCCGTTTCCTGAAGGGCTGGTGATGCAGTGGCAGAGTACGGAGGATGCGCTGAGTCGTTATGGGTTTGTACCATTTGAGGACGCACCAGGAAGAGGAGTGTGGAGTCTGCGGCTGTCGTATCACGTGGCGCGGCGGTTAGGGCTAGAGGCTCCTGGCAATGCCTACATGGGTCGAGGGCGGCAAGCGCGGGCAAATGCAACGGCGATTGCGCGGCATTTCGGCCTATCGCTGGCGTTCTAGCGGCTGATCGGTAAGGGGGCGGTGGTGGGCGGTCGCCGCAGGCGGTCAAGCATCCCTGGGAGCTTGAGGCATGGGGTGGGTTGCCTTGCGGCGGGGAGCAAGCGATGTCCTCGGCTTGGCCCTTCACGCGGCGGGTAGACTGGTGCGACGAGTGCGACCGGAGGTGCATGGAGTGGGGTGCGGTCGGGCGGTCAATGCAGTACCAGGTCGCTCTCGGCACCACGTCGTTGTCCCGCCAGTGTGAAGGGTGACATCGCCCCCGCCGCAAGGCAACAGGTGGGGTGGCGGCTTTCAAGTCCGCGCAGCGGTGCCTTGCTGATCGGGTGGTGGTGGTTGGGTGGTGATCGTCTTGGTGGTGGGGTGTGGTGGTTCGTTGGTTGCTGTGGGGTGTGGGGCGACCGGCGACTTTAGCAGCAGGACGGGGTTCCCCGCCTGTCGTGCGACGGTCGCCCCTTTCGCCGGGTGTGCAAGTGTGCAAACAGGGTCTTCCCTTGACCCTTATAAGAGTAAGTCACACAAGTTGTTATTTCGCGGGTCGGTTCGGGTGGTCGTGGGTGTAGCGGTTCGTTCTGGAAGGGAGGTGATGGGATGGCAAGATACTGTTGCTGCCTGAAGGAAGATGGGCGAATAGACGAGCAGGCGTATATCGAGTGCGACATGGGAGGTGGGCAGTGTGTCGGCTGTGGTGAGGTCTATTGTGTGTGTAGTTTGCTCTCCTGGGGCAAGGATGGCGCGTGGGTCTGTCCGATATGCCTGGGGGTCTGGCTCAACCTGCAACGGGCGTTAGGGGCGCGTATCACGGGACAGGAGGTCAATGGCGATTTAGACCCGTAGTGTGGAAGGGAGGTGGTGCAATGAGGAATGGGAGTATGCCGACGGTAGCAGAGCGGGTACAGATGCATTTGGAAGATCGAACCTATGATCTCTACATTTGCCCGCATGCCTGGGCCTTGAGTCGCAAGTTACTCAATGTGGAAACGGGAGAACGGCGTCCCTTGCGCTGTGGCTTGTGGACATGTCGCTACTGTGGGCCGCGCAAGGTCAATGAGTGGCGGCAATTCATCGCCGCAGCAGAACCGACTTTGCATCTAGTACTGACGAAAGCAGGCAAGACGGTGGAAGAGGCGGCGCGGGCGTTAACGACCTTTATGCAGGCATTACGACGTGGCTCTAAGCGGAAAGGGCGTCCCTCGTACCCAGTGGAGTACTTCGCGGTCTTGGAACGGCATGCCAACTTTGAAGAAAACGGGTTCCACTGGCATATTCTCCTCAAAGGTGTCGAGAGCATCCCCTATGCCACGATTAAGGAACTGTGGGCGTCTGCGACACATGGCATGGCAGAAAACGGCTGGATACAGCGTATCACGAACAGCAAAGCGATTGGCTATGTCACCAAGTACCTCACCAAAGACATCTTTCGGGAGGAACGTGGCACGAAGCTAGTCGAGCGGCGGGTAAAAGGGCTGGCGTTCGATGAGGCGGCGGGTTGTCATGTGGTGACAGAGGAAGTTATCCAGGAAGAGGCATCCAGTCAAGCGCGGCGTATTCGCTATTCACGCAAGTTCTTCCCTAAGTCTATCGAGGAATTGCGGGCTGACCTGTTCACGCCACAAGAGCAACAGGAAGCAATGGAGCAGGAGGCATCTGCTGGCGAAATGAGCGTGGAGGCGGCGCAAGCTGGCGGACAGGAACAGGCAACTGAATGGAAGAAACAATGCTCTCCCTGGCGCATTCAGGAGATCACACCACAGATTAGCAGCGTCAAGGAGTATGAGACGCTGCTGCGACATGGCTTAACGGAGGTGATTGCGGAGCGGGTTGCCAGTGGGCGCAGGCTGTCGCGGCGGGTGCTAACCGTGTGGAACTATCAACGGGAATTGTCCTCTCGGAGTGTGGATGAGGTGCCGAAAAGAGTGGAGGCTCTGCGGCGCGTTGGGTAAAGGAGGTGATGCTGATGAAGAGAGAGAAGAAAGAGGTGATGCCAGAGTCATTATTACTTACCGTTCCAGAAGTAGCAAAGTCGCTGCGGTTGGGGCGAACAAAGGTCTATGACCTGATCTACTTTGAAGGTTTGCCAGTCGTGCGCTTTGGGCGGGCGGTACGGGTGCCTGTAGAGGAGTTACGGCAGTGGTTGAATGAGCGGCGGGTGCAGGACGCATAAACCCTGTAGAGGAGGTGGCACAATGGCACGAAGAGGGCATGGCGAAGGCTCTATCACTAAGCGGAAGGACGGTCGCTATCAGGCGTCTATCACGCTTGAGGATAAGAAACGGAAGTTCTTCTATGGTAAAACGCGCAAAGAGGTGCAGGATAAACTCAATCAGGCGTTGTACGAGAAGAAAAAAGGCGCGTTAGTGACTGGCCCACAGGAGACAGTGAAATCGTACCTTGAGCGGTGGCTAGAGCAGGTGGTAAGGCTAAAAAGGGCGAATACTTATAGAGGGCGTCGCTCGATAGTGAGGCGTCATTTGATACCTGCTCTGGGTCATATCAAGTTGCAGAAGCTTACGGCAGAACACATACAGGCATTTCTTGCGCAAAAGCAGGGGCAACTTAAACCAAGCGTGATTGTTCTTATTCGGAGTGTTTTAAGCAGTGCTTTAGAAAATGCTGTGAAGTGGGAGTTGGTGACGCGGAATGTGGCGAGGTTGGTGGAAGTTCCTAAAGCTGAACGGTATGAGGGACAAATTTTGACAGTAGAGCAGGCTCAAAAACTGTTAGAGGTAGCGCGGGCTGCTCATCAGGAAGCTCTTTTGCTGCTAGCTGTAACGACTGGTATACGAGAAGGGGAATTGGCGGCGTTACGTTGGACTGATCTTGATTGGGAGAAAGGGGTGTTGCAGATACGACGTAACCTTACCTGGGTCAGTGGCATGGGCTATGTGGAGAATGAGCCAAAATCGAAAGCAGGGCGTCGTAAGATTGTGCTGTCTAATGCGGCTTTAGAAGCTCTGAAAGAACATCGAGCGAGGCAGGAAGAGGCGCGTGTCAAAATGGGTGATCGGTGGCAGGGACGCGGATTGGTTTTTTGTGGTTTGCATGGCGGTTACTTTAGTCCGAATCGTATATGGCGGTTGTTGAAAAAGCTGTTGAGGCAGGCAGGTTTGCCGGATGTGCGTTTTCATGACTTGCGTCATGGCGCAGCGACGGTACTCATCGCGGCGGGTGTAGACTTAAAGGTGGTGTCTGAGTTGCTAGGCCATAGCTCTGTAGCTATTACAGCAGACATCTATGCGCATGTCTTGCCAGAACAGCAGCAGGTAGTAGTGAAGAAAATGGATGATTTGTACGGGCGTTAGGTACAGACTACACATGGTTCTTAGTAACTATGCTTCCTCATGTGAGCAGATGGCATTCTGTTTACGTGGGGAAGCATTTGCTGAGAATAGCCTATTTGTAATACACAAGCGATTTTTTAGTTGTTATGTGTTATTCTTTACTGAGGGAGTTGGGCTAGTGTTGTGTAGGGCTTTTGCTGTCAAATTTGATGTATTGTATTGTTTGTGGTTGTTAGATGGGCTTGTGAAGAGGATTAGTGAAATGTGACAGGATGTTATATCAAGTATTGTGAAAGTAGGTGAAAGAGGCGCATCTTGTTTCACTGTCTGATTGGCTGCATTGACCTGGGGGAATATATTGTTATGAAGTTCAAAGTTGCTGTTGTCCAATTTGAAATTACACAGTTCGACTCCGAAGCAAACCTTGTGAAAGCCGAAGAATACATTCAGCAGGCTACAGCCGGTGGTGCAGATTTGATTGTCTTCCCCGAAGATTTTGTCCTTGGCCCCCTCAATGGCAGAGTCAATCTGGCGGACTTCGATCGGCGTTATGTCAAACATTTTCAAAAGCTGGCCGCGCAATATGCAGTTGATATTGTCCCAGGCTCCATTATTGAAGGCGATGAAGACGGGCTGTATAATACTGCCTATTATATTGATCGACATGGGGAAATTCTGGGCCGCTACCGCAAAGTAAACCTCTGGCTTCCAGAACGCAGCTACATTACACCGGGCAAAGACATCGCCGTTTTCGAGACGCGCTTCGGCAAAGTTGGGCTTATTATTTGCTGGGATCTGATCTTCCCCGAAATATTTCGCGCCATGCTGCAAGAAGGTGTAGAAATGGTCATCTGCCCCAGCTACTGGTGCCTCGAAGATGCTGGTGAGGGACAAAAATATAATAAGCACTCCGAAGTCATGCTCGTGAACTCCCTTTGTACGGCACGTGCATTTGAGCATGAGATTGTGCTGGTCTACGCCAACGCAGCAGGTTCCAGCTACATTGACAACTTCAAAAACACGCTCGTCGGGCAATCACAGATCACTGTTCCTTTTAAAGGCCCGCTAGACATCGTCATGCATAACCAGGAAGCCATGTTCATTCAGGAAGTGGATACTGGTATTCTCGCTGTCGCAGAAACATCCTACGAAATCCGCAGCGATTTGCGCAAAACCAGTGCAGAGACAGAGCCAATGCAGGTTGAACACGTCGCGTAATCGGTTCAGCTTACTGCCCTTATTGAGTATACGTGAGAGTTAGAGCAGGTTAAACGTATACTCATTGTGGCTATATTCTAGATATGGCGGTCATGATCGAAAGTCAGACGATGATGAACAAAACTATGCGCCTGCTCCTATTTCTGATATTACTTTCCATATTTGCTGCTGGCTGCGGTAGTTCTACCGGGCCAGTAGCTCCAACTGCTACTCCAAACTACACTGTACATACTCCACCACCTGCTACACACTCAGCCCTCGTTGGGACATACACGACCACCATTACCAAAAAAGATGGCAAATACGCTCAACTTTTCAATGATATCGAATTTCCAGATGACCCGGGTACAGTAGGATTGGGCACCTGGACGCTCGAATTTCGCAGTGATGGCTACTTCACAGCCACAACAGGCTACACCTATGGCCCGGCTGCTTATGTCGGCTTTGGGCAATATGAAGTCAGGAGCGATCAGTTGGTCGTCTCAGATGCAAAATGTCATGAATTTGATGGGGCGCAGGCGCAAACTGCAACATACAACTGGCATTTACAAGGGGATCTATTACAGCTTCAGGCCGTCAACGGCATTGATTTCTGCGCGGCCCGCAAATTACTCTTCACCGCTCATCCCTGGACAAGACAGGCGTAATATCAGTTAATTGCTGAGCGACACTTTTTGTCTTCATCAACCGTACCAGAAATGTCTGTATCGTCCCCAATCTACTAGAAAGTGAGATAAGACATGACACATCATCACGATCTTCCCGAGGATGTGAAACGTCTGGGAGAAAAGATAAAAGGGATTCATATCGCCATGCTCACCACCGTTCATGAGGATGGCACCCTGCGCAGCCGCCCAATGGCAACGCAGCAGATGGAGTTCGATGGCGACCTCTGGTTTCTTACCTATGCAGATTCTTCGAAAGTCAGCGAGGTGCAAAAAGACCAGCAGGTAAATCTGAGCTACGCCGCCCCGGACGACAACCGCTATGTCTCGGTTTCTGGTACGGCACAGCTAGTACGTGACCGCCAGAAAATCGATGAACTCTGGAATCCGTTCTATAAAGCCTGGTTCCCCAATGGCAAGGATGACCCGAACATCGCGCTGCTCAAAGTCAATGTCACCAGCGCCGAGTACTGGGATGCATCCTCAAGCAAGATGGTAATGCTCTACCACATTGCCAAATCCGCCATCACAGGCAAAGAGGACATGGGCGGTCAGAATGAAAAGCTTCAGATAAAGTGACGTTTAAGAGTGTAGAGATGCTATTTTTGCATCTCTACACCTCTTTTTGTATTTCATCCAGCATGGCCCGTATAAACATCACCGCCACCCCCACCCAATCAAAGGCCTTGGTCCACTGTAACCACTCCTGCTGGGTCGGCCAACCGGGCTTGTAGCGCGGAATCAGATCGCGGGGCATCATCATCACCCACTTCACGCCCTCTCCCAGGCCACCAGGAGTAATACGCACAATGATGTTAAACACTTGCTCGCCAGGCAAACGCGCTTTCCAATCCGGCATGGATTTCAATAAAGGCTCGTGTCGCCAGTTCGTGAAAATAGCGGGGTCTTCGGGAGCGCCGCTTTGTGACCTGTGCAGCGTCACGACCTGTCCAACCACAGCCGAACGATCCCATTCGGGAAAACGCATCCATACTGAATAACGGTATTCATCCAATCCAAAAGCCGAGAGAAACGCCCGGTATCCTTCACGCTCAACGCGCCTCTCCGTTTCGCTCTGCCAGATGCGTACCATCGCATCCAGGCGTTTTTTCTTCTCTTCCCGGCTCAAATTTGCATATGAGCCGCTATCAGGGGGAAACTGGAACTGCTGCATGTACGGTATCCAATCCTTCAGGAAAATAGTTTCGTAACCAATCCATCAGATCATCAGGCAAGGGCGCAATGAAGCGGCACCACTCGTTATCAGGATATCTTCTTAATTCCAGGCAATAGGCGTGCAGAAACTGGCGCTGTAGTGCTTTATTTGCCATACTCTGGCTATCAGAACGCGCATAGGTCGCATCACCAACAATCGGATACCCGAGCGCAGCAAGATGCGCGCGAATCTGGTGCGTTCTTCCTGTCACTGGCTGAGCCTCTATCAGAGCAAAATCACCACATGCCTGCAATACCCGGATGATTGTCTCGGCCTCCTGCCCATCTGGCCCCACAATGCAGCGCCTGCGATCATCAGGGTCGCGCTGTAATGGGCCATTGAGAACCAATTCTTCGCCTTGATAGTGATAAAGATCAACTGGCAGCCTTAATTCCTCCGCCCTCTTGGGTTGTAGCTTTCTCGTGGCACGAAACCTGGCGCGTGGTTCTGCCCATTCGGGTCTGCCCGGACTCACAACAGCCAGGTAGCGTTTGACAATGGTATGTTCATTGAACTGGCGAATCAAGTGTTTGCGGGCGCGTTCCGTTCTTGCAAGAGCTACCACACCTGAAGTATCCTTGTCCAGACGATGTAACAGGCAAGGGCGAGGTAGCAATCCCTCTTCCTGCCACATGCGTTGGCTTCGCTGCTCGCGCAGCATAGCCTGAATATGTTCGGGCGCTCCCGCCCATTCTGGCTCGTCGGGCAGTTCAGGCGGCCTCCAATCATCTACTCCCTGTTCGTTAGCATAGGCAAGAATCGCGTTCCATAATGTTCCATCCGCGTGTTTATACGTCGGATGAATCACGAGATTCGCAGGTTTATTTACAATGAGCAGGTGATGATCCTGGTAAAGAATGGATAGCTTCTCGTCGTTCATGTTCAAAGTATAGTTTGTCGGTCAATATTTTGTATATTCTTATGGCTATAAGAAATTACTGTGCCAAGTGCTTGATAAAAAATATCTCGCCCTCTTTCCAGGCATGATAAAATGGAGACAATCATATTCTTCGTGTGTTGGGGATACAGACAGGCACATGTAGAGGAGTTTGTATGGCTTTCGTTAACTATAATCAAAAGCCAGAATTGCGCGACCCGGTGTTGATCGCGGCTTTTAGCGGCTGGAATGACGCTGCCGAGGCTGCAACCACCGCTGTCAAATTTCTTATTGATCGCTGGAAGCCGGAAAAATTTGCTGAAATAGAACCTGAAGAGTTTTACGTGTTTACTGAAACACGCCCGACGGTTCACGCGACAAACGGGCTGTTGCGCGCTATTCAGTGGCCTTCTAACCAGTTCTTTGCCTATAGGTCACCCGATATGGAGCATGATGTCATCTTATATCTGGGCGTTGAGCCGCAATTGAAATGGAAAGCTTTTACTACCAACTTTATTGATGTGTGCAAGAACTTTCATATCTCCGAGGCGTTGTTGCTTGGCGCGTACCTGACCAATGTTCCTCATTCCATTGACGTACCGATTAGCGGCTACACATCAGATAGTTTCATGCTGGAACGCCTGCGCGAGATTGATGTGCATGGTTCCCGCTACGAGGGACCAACCGGCATCGTCGGCGTAATTCACGAAGCCCTGAGTCAGGCAAAATTTCCGGTTTCAAGCCTCTGGGCCGCCACACCTCACTATCTTGTTGCCACCCCTAACATCAAAGTGACGGCTGCGCTCCTGACCTACTTGAACACCTTCATGGCCTTTGATCTGAACTTGAGCGATATTCAGGCCGATGCGGTGCGCTTTGAAGAACAGATCACAGCGCTGGTCGAACGAGACCCCGAAGCCAGCGCCTATGTGCGCAAATTAGAAGATCAGGCCGACAGTTTGCTTGATGAGCTTGACGAAGATGATGACGAGGACGAAGAGGAAAGCGACGATGAGGAAATTTCCATCAACCCCGATAAGCCGGTAAGCACAGGACCACTCCCCAGCGCCGATTCCCTTATTCGCAGCGTTGAGGAACTGTTGCGCCAGGAACGCGAAAACAATCAGCATACCCCTGACGAGAACGAGGAGAATGAATGACTAATACGCCTTATTCCCTGGACGAGGTACTAAGCCCTCGCTCAGTGGCCATTATTGGCGCTTCACGCGCCCCCCATAAATGGGGTCATGTAGCGGCCAAACAGCTTCTCGCCGGAGGTTTCCCCGGCGAAATTTATTTAATTAATCCCTCGGTTCCAGAAGTGCTGGGCCGCCAAACCTATCCCAGCCTGCGCAAAGTACCAACACACGTTGACCTCGCCATCATCGCCACATCATTCAGCTATGTTGCCCCGGCAGTTGAGGACTGTATTGCGCATGGCGTCAAAGGGATTGTCATCATCACCGCCGGTTTCAGCGAGACGGGACCTGCTGGCCGTATTCTTGAGCAGGAACTGGTGGAACGCTGCCGCCAGCACCGCATTCGTATCATCGGCAGCAATTGCATGGGCATTTACGTCAAACGTGCCCGGCTCAACGCGCTGGGCATGGTGTTTCCGTTGCCTGCCGGGCCAATTGGACTGGTCTCACAGAGCGGCAACCTGGGCATGTATTTTTACGCCCAGGCAGCCCTGGATGGTCTCGGCTTCACCACATTTTTAAGCGTCGGAAATGCGGTCGATGTGACATTTCCAGAATGCATGCAATATCTGGCAAATGATCCTGAAACCCGAGTCATCGCCGGATATGTCGAAGCTATTCAGGAACAGACGCTGCGTGAAGTAACTCATTCCATGTATAAACAGGGCAACTACAAACCCGTTGTCATCCTGCTAAGCGGCGCAACGGAAGTAGGAGTGCGCGCTTCCCTCGCGCATACCGGCACGATTTCAGCCATTCGCCCGGACAATGATACCAGTCTTCTAGGAAGCGGAGTAGTGCGCGTCCTGCGCTCTGACGAACTCTTTCCCGTCGCGCAGGCCCTTGCAACTCAGCCGCCTACACCTGCTGGCGGTCGTCGCATTGCCATCATCGGTGATGGCGGCGGCAGCGTTGTAGCCTCAGGCGATGCGGCCATCCGCGCAGGGCTGGAAGTACCTATTCTTTGCACTGAAACCCAACATGCTTTGCGCAAGCTTATGCCCTCTCGCGCAACCGCAACCAATCCTGTAGACGTTGCCGGAGCGGCGGACGAAGACCCGCTTTCCTTTGCCTGGCTCACCGAAGTCTGCTTGAAAGACCCGGCAGTTGATGGCGTCATCATCACCGGCCTCTTCGGCGGATATCGCTGGCTTCTCTCAGAAGATTTCGGCCCGCGAGAAGAGGCCGCCGCGCATGAACTGGGCAAGCTGGTTCGCCAGTACAACAAACCTGTCCTCGTCCAGACCGTTTACGCCCGGCACGATATTCCTGCTTTGCATATATTGCGCGAGGAAGGCGTCCCATATTACGAGTCCATCGAGATCACCTGCCGGGCAATGGCAGCGCTGCGCGAAATTGGCCTCTTCCTGGCAAGCGAAACAGCTTCCGCCTGATAGCTTGCCAGTAACAAAGCCTCTCGCCTGTCATCCTGAGCGCCGCGAAGGATCTCGCGCTTGGGGATGTCGAGCCAGTGGGGGCCTGAGATTCTTCGCGGCGCTCAGGATGACATCTGGCGGCAGGTTTGGAATGGCTTGCCAGGAAAGGCCTTTGCAGCTTTATGATTTGATGGGTGCGGCAATATACCAGATATTGCCCGCGAGGTCTTTCACACCTGCCAGCCGGTCACCAAAAGACTGATCGGCTGGCTCCATGATCGAGGCCGCTCCTGCAGAAAGGGCGCGTTTATAGGTTGTATCCACATCATCTATATACAGGTAAAGGGTCTCGGGCATCGGCTCTGATTGTACAGTACCCCCAATCATGACAATAGAATCACCAATCTGTACCTCTGCATGAATACCGCCAGCAGACCCTATCCCACGAAACAGTTCTTTCCCATCAAACGCCTGCTTGACAAACTCAATCACCTGCTCCGCCTCACGGTTGATGAGGTACGGCGTTACCGTATGGTAGTTCGACTTCACTGGAGTTTCTGCCATCGTCATTTCTCCCGCTTAATAGTACTCTTCCTTAAACGCGCTGATAGCTCCAACTTACCATCTTCCCCTCGTGAAACGGCATATATCCGTGAAATAGGCGCGGGTCGTCGTCAAAGACCATTGGTAAAAAAAGGGAATCGCTCGGCCACATGGGCAGCGTCGCGAGCGCAGATAGGGGCACCCACTCCAATGTTCCCTCGTGATTACCGGCAGAGACCTCGCCATGCCAGCTTTCAATGCGGAAAATAAAGCCGAACCAGTCCTGACCCTGTTTGCCAAAGCCGGGCCAGGAAATTGTGCCGCGCAACATCATGCGCTCTGCAATCAAGCCGGATTCTTCCAGGATTTCGCGGCGCATCCCACTAATAACATCTTCTCCACGTTCCAACCGTCCTCCAAGGCCGTTGTACTTGCCATAGTGAATATCGGTCTCAGGCCGTTTATTGCGGTGAATCATTAACACCTGACTTCTATCGGGCGATAAGACATATCCCAGGGTTGCTAATACTGGTGTATACATTCCTCACTATTTCTTTCTATCGAATTTGCGAATCAGGAAAACAGGCTCATCACGAGATAAAACAGGCCCACCATGAGAAGTCCAATTCCCGGTAGCCAGAGCGAAAGGGCGAAAGGAACAAGATTGGCAGGCGTCAGGTTAGCAACAAGCAGCGCCTCAAGCACGCCAATACCCAGTACCAGAATGCCCGGCGTTACCGCGCCACGTCCAATGTACCCCCGGCGGCCCATCATGGCAATACCCAGCAATCCCACGCCTAACGCGATGATATATGCCGGGAAAACTTCATTGCCGGGTATATAATGCCCGAAAAACAGGAATACCGGGACTCCTATGGTAGTCGTAATCCAGGCCGCCGCCATCAACCGGTAAGGATTGTACACAGCAGCAATCATCATCCCCACCCCAAACACCAGTATACCCAGAGGTGCGCGTGGATGAAGAAGCCATGCTAACAACAGGCAGATGACGCCTAACAGCAGTAGCAACAACGACTGGCGGGCATTCTTCGCCCGCCTTGTCCGCTCCAGTGGCATCCTTTTTGACATCATCATACATTTGCCTTGCTTTTCAGCGATCCGGCATTACAACTTCTTTTTGACCTGCTCGATCTGTTCCAGGTGAATATTACCATGCCGGAGATAAGTCGTAAAAACATCGTAAAGGCTCATATCGCCTCGCTCAGTATGCCTGCCTGTGCGCTCCCAGGCTTGTGTAGGAAGCGATCGCAAAAGCGCGGCGTTTGATTGGCGGAGTGCGCGAAAGAGATTCAAAGCCAGGTCCGGGTTCTGCTCCCGGTAGTTCAAATTCTTTGCCCAGGCCTCCTCATTGAAGGCCTGCAGGACTGGCTTGTCATCGGCGAGGATGCGGCGAAAGCGCTCATACACAAAGATTTCGCTGTCTCCCAGGTGTACAAGTACTTCTCGAATACTCCAATCGTCAGACGCTGGCCTTTGTTGAAGTTGCCCTTCATGCAAACCCTCGATGGCAGCCGCGATCTTCTCAGGAGTCGCTTCGTACTCTTGTATCTGTTCAGCAGTTGGAACTGGCATCTCATTCTCCTTTGGCAAAATAAAGTAGTGTAAACATCCCTTATTATACCTGAGTTAGCACGTTTGCGAAGCCAGCCATTTGCAAGCAATTGGCCTCTTTTGGCTCACGATACATCCTCGTCCATAGCCTGTATCTTTCGACAATTCAACTCAATCGATTCTTGCAGCTCCTGCTCGATACTATAATAGCGGGCGATACTGAGGGCACATTTAATAACATCTTCGACCTCTTTCGCCAAAGCCATTCTGTCAGGCTCGCCACGTTTTTGTCGCTTCAGACCTATGCCTTCAAAGTGATTGACTTCAGCAGCCAGTTCGCCAGCTTCTTCGCAGAGGCGTGTGATAATGTGAAACGGAGTATTTCCCTCGGGGAAATGTACATTTAGGATATCGATTTGCTGGTACAGTCTGTCAAAATTATCTGGAGAACTCAACGATATCTCTCCTATTCTTTGCAGCTACCGAATTGCATTACCCCAAAAAAAGAAAGCCAGGACTCTTGTTAGTCCTGGCTCGCTCGAAAGATGTTTAAATCAGCGGTAAGTGGCAAGCTTAGAGCGCGCTAGGCGGTACATCGCTGCCAGTATCTGTGGGGGTATCTGAGCGTACCACTTCAATTGAACACTGAGCTATCAACGCACCGATTGCGCCCACTGCGGCCAGTACTGGAGCCACGATGACTCCAACCACACCAAAGGTCAGCGGGAATTCCATAATCGTATGGCCCTCTTGCTTGATGATGATCTTGCGCACATTGCCCTCGTGCAAGAGTTCCTTCACCTTAGCCAGCAACTGCTCGCCCACAACCTGCAACTCTTCGCTATAATTCTGGAAGTTGGGCTTCTGCTCGCCATTGTTCCCGGTTGTGTTGGTATAATCCGTCTGTGACATGCTTATCCTTCTCCTGTATACTACAAAAGGGTCGATCAAACCCTGCTTCACAATACACCGCGCGATGTGCTATGCTTTGCTGTAGTCTTCCCTTAGCGAATTTCGACTACACCTTATATACGTTGGTTGTTAGTAATAAGTTGGAAATAGAGAGAGATGTCATATTTTCTCGCCAAAACCGACCCCGAACACTACTCGATTGAGAACCTGGAGCAGGACAAAGTAACGGTGTGGGATGGCGTGCGCAATGCTGCCGCACTCAAAGCCATTCGCGCCATGCGCCCCGACGACACCGTTCTTATTTACCACAGCCAGGGTGAAGCAGCCATCGTCGGACTCGCCCGCGTCGTATCCGAACCGCGTCCAGACCCGAACGATCCCAAAAGCTGGGTTGTCGATGTCGCCTTTGAACGACGTCTCCAAAAACCTGTGACGCTGCAGGAAATCAAAGAAAGCCATCTGTTCGATAACTGGGCGCTGATCCGGCAGGGTCGGCTCTCCACTATGAGCGTCCCTGACAACTTTATTGCATGGCTACAAGAAAAATCTGTGCTGTAAAAAGGAAAGTGGCTGGTTATGGATAACACTGCCCTCTGGTATGTTGATGGTTCGTGGGTTCGCCCCGATGAGGCAACTATTTCAATCAACGATGTGGCCGTTCTGCGCGGCTATAGCGTCTTCGAGTCGCTGCGCACATATGACCGACGCCCCTTTCACTTACAAGACCACCTTCAGCGTATTTACTCATCTGCCAACACCATCGACCTCGAAGTACCCTGGCCGCCTGAACATATCGCCAATGTCATTCGAGAGACCATTGAACACAACTCTTACAAGCATGCCAGCATTCGCCTGCTTGTCACGGGTGGAGTAAGTGACGACGGCATCTTGCCCTCTGGCAACCCCTCTCTGGTGGTAATGATCTCCCCGCTCGGCGAACGAGATATGGAACGCTTTGCGCGAGGCATCAAGCTTATCACCACCTCTCTTCAACGTGTCGCTCCCGAAGCCAAAACGACAAACTATATCTCGGCGATTCGCGCACTCAAAGAGGCAAAAAAACAACAGGCTGAAGACGCGCTCTACGTCAATGAGCAGGGACATGTCCTGGAAGCAACGCGCAGCAACTTCTTCATCTTTCGCGGCGACACGCTGGTAACACCCAGGCAGCAAATCCTGCTCGGCATCACCCGCAACGTCGTACTCGATCTTGCTCGCGGTCGTTTTCCCATCGAGGAGCGGCCTATCTCTCTGGATGAACTACCGATAGCAGACGAAGCCTTTATTACCTCATCATCCAAAGAAATCACGCCGATAGTGCAGATTGATGATCTTATCATCGGTAACGGCAAACCAGGGCCACGAACCTACGAGCTTGAACAGCGCTTTATTGAGATGGTTGAGCGGGGTGATTTTTAACACTAATCGATGCTTCATAAAAGAAAAGGGAGCAAGGACTATATGTATGCTACCAGTCCTTGCTCCCTTTCAATACTGCCAACAAGATGAGTGTATTAACTTACCGAGGTTGCCTCTATGCTGGACGCAACCGAAGCCAGGGCATCCTCAAAGATGTCCAGGCCCTCTTTCAACTCTTCATCGGTCACTGCCAGAGGTACCAGCACGCGCAGTACGTTGTCAAACATGCCAGCCTTGATGAGAACGAGGCCGCGCCGATGAGCCGCCGCCAGCACTTCGCTCGCCTCATGCGATGCAGGCTCTTTTGTCATCCGGTCCTTGACCAGTTCCATCGCGACCATTGCACCTAAACCGCGCACATCACCTACCAACGGGAAACGCTCCTGCAACTGCAAAAAGCGCTGGGTGACAGCATGGCCAATCTCGCGAGAACGAGCGGCGTAATCTTTCTTCTCAAAGAGATCAAGGACGGCCAGAGCAGCGGCGCAGGAAACTGGATTGCCGCTATAGGTGCCGCCAAGCGTGCCAGGAGGTGGCGCATCCATGATATCTGCGCGTCCCACAACACCGCTAATGGGCATACCTGCTCCCATCGACTTGGCGATAATCACCAGGTCTGGTGCCACTTCATCGTGTTCTACCGCGAACAGACGACCAGTCCGGTAGAAACCAGATTGAATCTCGTCCGCAACAAACAGGATATTATGACGTTCACACAGGTCTTTCAGCGCGCGTAAAAATCCTGGAGGGGTCGGCATGAACCCACCTTCGCCCTGCACCGGTTCGATGACGATAGCCGCTACCTGGTCTGCCGCGATCTCCCCGACAAACATACGCTCCAGTTCCTGGATACAGTACGCAGACGCCTCCTGCGGCGACATATTCATCCGATAGGCATACGGGAACGGCGCGTGATATACATCCGGCGCGAAAGGCCCAAAACGATGCTTGTAGGGCTTGACTTTCGAGGTCATGGTCATCGTCATGAGTGTGCGACCATGAAAAGCGTTGTCAAAGGTAATGATCGCGGGCCTGCCTGTGGCATAGCGCGCAATCTTCACCGCATTCTCGACAGCCTCAGCGCCACTATTGAAGAAAAGTGCCTTTTTCGCGAAACTGCCGGGGGTGAGCTTCGTCAGGCGCTCGGCGAGGTCAACATATGGCTCGTACATCATGACGCTGAAGCAGGTATGCGTGAACTTCGCGGCCTGCTCCGTGATGGCCTGCGTCACCTCCGGCTGCGTGTGACCAATGTTCATCGTGCCAATTCCGCCCGCGAAGTCTATATAGCGATTGCCATCAACATCTTCGATGATTGCGCCATGAGCCTTCGCCGCAAATACAGACATGGTAGAAGACACACCACGCGCAACATACTGCTGGCGTCGTGCGAGCAGTTCTCGTGATTTCGGTCCGGGGATGTCTAAAAACTTCTGATCGTCGGTCATAAAAGAAGCCTCCTGAGTTGAGCAGACAGAACAAAAGGGAACCGGCCAGCATTTCGGCCTGGAGTTTCTCTCTTTCATTCTATCATATTCAATCAGAAGGCTTGAACGGCCAACTTCACTACGAAACATCAACCAACTATGTACAGGGCGTCAGGAGCGTTCCGAGTTGCTTATGAACTCTTAAAAAAGACTGGGAATACGCGCCCCTGTCATCCTGAGCGCAGAAGGATCTGTGATACTGGCACGCGATGCGGTCGGCACGCAGATCCTTCGCTGCGCTCAGGATGACAGGGGCGCGTATTCCCAGCAAGCTCTTACAACTCAGGCAACACCGCTTAGCTGCTGATTCTCCTTGCGCCCAAGCAGCTTTTCAGCCGCTTCCTTGAGTCGAGCTTCGCTGCGCGGACCAAATCCTGGCAGCTTGCGAATCTTCTGCTGGTGTGCCGCCCACCACAGTTTCTCTGGCGTATCGATACCCAGTTCTTCGTGTAACCGGATAGCGATATGTGGCCCCACATGTTCCACTGCCATCAAGGCACGAACACCCGGCGGTAAAGCCGGCATACACAGGTCATTATAGAAGGTCATCGTGCCAGTCTGTACCAGTTCTAAAATGCGCTGGCGCAAACGTCTGCCAAGCCCTGGTACCGGCAATGGTTCGCCTCGCGCAATAATCGCGGCGGCAGGTTCCGGTAGCTCAAGGATACCACGCGCTGCATTACGATAGGCCTGAATGCGGTACGGATTGCTGTTCTGGAATTCAAGCACATTGGCAATACTCGAAAGCACCTCGGCGATTTGCCGATTAGTGACTATCGGCATCTCCTCCGGCTCTGCCTCCAGTCCTGGCAGTGTGGGTTGTATGGTCTGCTTTCCTGTCCGAATATAGGTGGAAGGCATAATATGAATTGTTTGTGTCAGTTGCATGATACTCATGTTGAGTCGCCTCTTTTCAGCCTGATCCCGATCTATCTCTCGTGTTACTATTCTTTTTCGGCTGCCTCGTTCTGGAAAAACTGCGCCTTAGTGTACAATTTACATTGAATTCTTGTTCTAATTATACCATATTACACAAGCGAGGTCAAATATGAGTATCAACCAAAATACGAGGTGGAGGGCGCGCAACTTGATGTGGTTGCGCGCCCTCCACCTCGTATTTGTTACGAACATATCTTACGCAAACTGCCTTGCAAACACCACAATCGTCAGCACCGTATAATCATCAGCAGGCTCAACACTCGGCCACGCCACCACATTATCAAAGTACCTCGCGCCCTTGCCGCTGAACACTTTAAATGGGTCGCTACCATCAGGCGGACATGTTCTCGCGTTACTCGGCACACCTAACCCCGAAAAATTGGCGGTTGCGCTCGGGCCGTCAACTGTTGCGCCAAGCACCACTGGCGGCGTGCCATTGAGCGAGCCGGAAAGGTTGGCTACCTGATGCTGCATACAGTGTGGGAAGACGGTTCCGTCTCCTACAATGAACGAGGAACCCCAGGCGTTGCTTCCTAACACCCAGTTGCGCTCGGACAGGCCAAAGGTCGAGTAGGTATTTGTGCCGCTCATCTCATCGTAGAAGCTGGCTTCGAGAAAGTAGCCGAGGGCGTGTGGTGTCGCATCAGGGCCACCGTATTGCACACCGAGTCCAAATGGGTCGTGTTTCGCCTGATTTACGCCATTCATAAGTTGAGTTTGCAGGTCATGCAACAGGTCGGACTGTGAGACTTCCAGCTTAGGATAGCCTGCCTGAGCAATGGCGTGGAACAATTCGTAGTGAGCAAGTCCACTCACATCGTAGAGATTGAGCGAGTCTGCACCATCATTTGGGCCATGAATATAGGCATTTGCCCAGTGCGCTGCCAGTTGCAGGTAGTACATGGGGTCGGTATGCGGCAAGCCGGATGGTAGATTTCCGCTAGCTATTGCGTAGTACAACTCGGTCGCGCCCAGTTCCATATCGTCGCGCCACTCGGTTTCGGGATAATAATCATAGGGCGCGGTTGTGAGTAACTGTCCTACATTTGTAGTCTTCGCCAGATCAAAGATGTTCTCCGCGCTAATCAGGCATTGGTTCGCGTAGGACGGGTCGCTGGTGTGATAGACCTGGAAGCAGAGGCTGAGATCAGCGGCCATGCGCCCGGCAAGATTTGGGCTAATCTGTGTTCCAGGGGGGCCTACACGGAAAACGGGGCGATATTCTACGTAGTAGTTGGGGTCTCCCGGTTTGGCATTGAGCTTATCATCTGCCTGGGGCAGACGCCAGAAATCATGATCTCCCAGTATGCTTGAGCCGTTGCCATCGCCGATACCAACCTGGTAGTACAGCACTTTGTGAGTGTTATCCCACATCTTCTGCAACCAGTCCAGCCCGTACTTTCCTTCGCCATAGAAGTCAGCCGAACCACCATGAAACAGGCTCGGATATTGCCGGGCGGCAAAGAGCATCACGGCATCGGTATAGCTGGCCGTTTCCACGAACTTTACGTAATCACCTGCGTCGAACCAGCCGCCTGAGACATCGATTGGCCCGCCGATTTTCACCGGTTTGCCCTGCAAGACGTCATTCTTATACGTGGGCGTATTGTAAATGTAGGCCTGTTCGTCCTTCAAATGCGAAGGCTGGCGGTTCATGACGTTTGGATCGACATTGCTGCCATCTCGCTGAGCAAGGTAAAAGAACAGGGCATTACCGAGCAAAGGCTGATACAGGTTGGCTCCCGTATCAATTTTGAAGGTCAGCGATCTGGCGTTAATCGGCCCGTTTACCTGAATAGTATAGGAACCTGGAGCCTGCACCTTTGAAAAATCGAGCAAGTAGGTGTTGGGAAAAGCGCTGCTCCAACTTCCCTGGCTGGCCCCAATCGCCGCTTTATAGACTGTCTGACCGTTTCCGCTATTAACAACGCTAAAGGTAGCGCCGCTTTCGGAACCACTCGCCAGCAAAACTGCCTGCTTTGTCTCTCCTGTGATGTATCCTACTTGATTGATGCGTACATATGCGCTTCCCGAAGCGTGAGCGGCACCCATTGCCCCTTTCAGGAAGTAGGACGACAGGACGAAAGCGACCGCGACCAGCATAAGAGCTACAGAGCCGCGTCGAAGAGAAATACCTTGCTGTGTGTTCATACATTAACTCCCCATTGATTACATATCACCGATTCGTCACATCCAGGGTTGTCGCGAACAACTCTGGGGGCGGCATTGTTGGCACCATGCGCTGCAACAGCGCATCATTTAGCGTGACCCCGGCATCTTCCAGCGCAGTGAAAAGGACGCCGATGATTGGTTCATAACGCACGCGGGTAGGTCGCACATCTGGCGAAGTTCTGCGCACGCGCTCAATAATGGTATTTGACAGCAACGGCGATGGGTGACGCAGTACCCCACCCGCAAGCACCAGAGAGAATGGTGTTCCCTCGATTCCCACAAGGCGCGCCCCTACTGTTGCATAATCACCTAGAGCCTGTCCATGCTCCACCACAACTTTGCGGGCCAGGAAATCACCCGCTTCCGCTTCGTCAAGTAAGTAGCGCGTGAAACCATCGATGCGCTTCGATACCTTTTTGCTCCGAGCAGTAAACATGTGCAAAATCTCCTCGATGGAGTCTGCCTCATAGTACTCAAGGAAACGCTGCTTGAGTCTGGTTGGTGGCTCGATTCCCAGTTCCGAGCGGATTACGGCCTCGAACGCCTTACGGCTCATATCAGAGCTTCCCTGAACCTGATCCTGCCAGCAGCTCGAATGCCAGATGCGTCCATCCGGCCCTCGCGCCCCGGTCGCTCCGCCCGTACCACATACTACCGAGACGCCGATATTATCGGCTACTCCTGCATGCAGAACGCCCAACGCATCATTCTGTACCCGTATTGAACGTCCATAGCCCCTTTCCCGCATGGCCGCCTTCAGCAAGGTAAAATCCTCTGGCCAGTCAGCTCCAGCCATGTTGAATACGGAAGCTACAAGATCGTCAGGCTGAATGCCTGCCCCTGTTAGCGCTGCCTCGATTGCATCACTAATATTGGCGACCGCCGCAGACGCCGTATCAGGCCACTCATCACCGGTGGGAGCATTGTAAATATCTCCACATCCACCTCTTCCCATACCCAGAATAGTTCCATCGAGGGCAGCAACCAGTGCAATCGTCTTGGTATTCCCCCCATCAACGGCCAACACATGCGACATATGTATGCTCCCTCTCAAAATGCCTCTTGCTGTATATGTAACGGCCAGGCAGCGGCATCTGCGAGTACTACCACATTACCTGCTCTTTGTAGATAAGAAGCTGGCACATCCGGCGTCACCGGCCCCTGAATCGTTTTTTGCAGAATCGCCCGTTTATGCTCACCTGCCACCAGCAGAACGATCCGTTTCGCCTGTAGCAATTGCGCCATACCGCACGTCAACGCCTGTTCTGGTACATGTGACCAATATGTCATGCTCGCCTTTGTCGCTTGACTCAATTCCACCACTCTTGTAGGAACACAACAATCAGATGGCGGCTCATTCAGGCCGAGATGGCCGTTCATGCCTAACCCAAGCACAGCAAGATCAAACCCACCTGCTCGTTGGAGCGCTTGATCGTACCTGCGACACTCCTCATCTGGCTCGGATGCATCCCCATGCAGGCGCACTATCTGATGCTGCTTTATCTCCAGTGGTTCCAACACATCATGGCGCAAACGATAAAAACAACTTCGCTCATCTTGCTCCGACATTCCAGGATACTCATCCAATTGAAAAAGCGTGAGCCGTTTAGTATCAAACAACCTGCTGCAATACCTTTCAATAAGCGCTTGATACATACCCTCGGGTGTCTTCCCCGTTGGCAGCACAATCACAGCGTTCGGTTTCTCTCGAAGGCAGTTCGCGATTAGCCCAGCCGCCATCTGGCTCATTGTCTGATAATCCTGGGATACAATGAGATGCATAATAACTATCTTCTCTCCTTAGCGCAGCAACCGCTCAGGTAAATATTGCTGATGAGCGGCGGCCATCTCATCGTACATCGCTTCGGCCTTCTCGAGAGAGAGTACCAGGGGATGACTCACCAACGCCCGAATAGCATCCCGGCGATTTCCGCTCCAGGCTGCCTCGGCTGTCAAGGCCTGATATTCTCCCAGCATCTTGACCAGCCCCACAACCTGGCCTGGCAAAGCGCCAAACACAAGTGGCGTCACCCCATTGCGATCAACATAGCCCTGCGTCTCGACCACCAGATCATCAGGAAAATCCGAGAGCGACCCCCGATTCGGCACATTGACGTACCAGACCTCTTTGCGGTCGTTATAGATGGCGTCCATCACATCGATAGCCAGTTCCAGTTCATGTATGCCGCCACGCGAACGCTTCGGGTCAAGCTCCGGCTCGTCGGACGCAGCCTGTTCTCGATAGTGCTTCCAGTAATCAGGTGTAAGCGCCATAATATCCTGTGAGCGTGTAGTCGGCTTTGCCATCGTTTCCGCCAGAATTTCATCCTTGTAATAGTAGTACTGGAAGTAGTGGCTGGGCAGCGACTCCATCATCACCGCCAGCTTCATCATGCGCAGGTCATACGTTGACGCCTCTGGATTGCTACATAACCTCTCGTATGCTTCGCGCAACATCGGCATAAAATCCTGCCCATCATACAGGTGGCGAATCGACCAGGAAGCGTGATTGAGTCCAACCGAGACGGCATCCAGCTTATCAGGATTCAATCCGGCCATCTCCGCGAACTCGCGGTTCATCATAATCGGCCCCTCGCAAAACGAGATGGTAGGGATGTAGCTATGATGCGTCACCGCCTCAGAAACGATGTTGATAGGATTCGTATAGTTGAACAGGCGCGCTCGCGGACACACGGCTTCCATATCTGCGAGGATATCCTTCATGACATGTATCGAACGCAGCGCCATAAAGAAACCGCCCGGCCCCTGCGTTTCCTGACCGATGATGCCATATTTCAGAGGAATACTCTCATCAAGATAGCGCGCCTCGAATCCGCCGGGTCGATAGCTGGTCAGCACAGCATCGCAATCCTGCAAGCCTTCACGCCGATTCGTGGTAGTAGTAATCGTTAAATCGAGACCACGATTGCGCGCCATTTTTCGCGCAATGGTCTGGACGATACCCAGATGCTCTTCATCCAGGTCGATCAATACCACCTCTGATCCATCAAAGTTTTCCCCCTGATGCACAAATGAGGCCATCGTGCCAGCCGCCCGCGTGCTGCCGCCGCCAATATACGCCAGTTTGATACGTGCCATGTGTAAGAACTCCTTGCCAAAAAACGGAAACTATTGTGAAACGCTTTGCGCCTGTTCTTGCTTATCCTCTTTATAGGCTGCCATTGCCTTTGCTTTCTTCCCGGCTCTTTTCACGAGCTTCGGCCCCGATTCGTTGCGCAGGCGGGGATTGGCGATCTCGTCGATGCCGAAGTTGACGAAGGTGAGCGCAGCACCCAGAATCGCTATGCACAGGCCAGGAGGCAGAAACCACCACCACGCGCCGAGCAGGAGAGCAGAGTTATTAGAAGCCGAAAAGAGCATATTGCCCCAGGTCGCAGCGGTGATATCGCCCAGACCAAGATATTCGAGGGCAGTCTCCGCCAGGATCACATACACCACCGTCCCAAAGAATTGAGCCGCCACAATGGATATCTGATTCGGCAAAATTTCATAGAAAATGATGCGCCACGTTGACTCGCCGCACGCCCGCGCCGCCTCTATACAATCACGGTTGCGCAGGGTAAGCGTCTGCGAACGCAATACCCGCGCTCCCCACGACCAGCCCGTGATCGTCAGAATAAAACCGATGGCTAATGGCCCCTTATTGGGCAAGAAAGCCGCCAGCAAAATGGCGAGCGGCAGCGTCGGCAGCACCAGGAACACATTGCTGAACAGCGAAAGAAGCTCATCGATCAAGCCGAGAAAATAGCCCGAGGTCAGGCCGACGATCACTGAAATGATGGTCGTAACTAAGCCGATTCCCAGGCCCATGAACACCGAGAAACGCGCCCCTACTACCGTCTGGACAAAGACATCTTCGCCAAAACTGGTTGTGCCAAACCAGTGCGCCGTCGAAGGTGGCTGCAAGACATCCTGCGAAAAGGCGTGCGGGTCCTGCGGCAGGATAATCGGTCCGAAAATCGCCAGCAGGACAAAGAAACCCACAATAAGCAACCCTACGCTTGCCTTGCGGTTTCCTTTGATCATTCGCCAGAGATCGCGCCAGCGATGCGCCTGCGCAGGAACAGCATTCGCTTCAGGCGTAGGTAGACTTACCTCTTGCGTTGGAATACTCACGAATTTCCTCCCAGGCGTACACGCGGATCAAGCAGCACATATAAAAAGTCGGCCAGAAAGTTCGCCGCCAGTACGGCCACGCTGATGACCAGGAACGCTCCTTGCAAAAGAGCATAGTCATGATTATCAACCGCCTGTAAGGTTGCCAGACCGATACCAGGATATGAAAATACGATCTCGGTCAGCAGCGAACCGCTCACCACAAAGCCAAGTGAGAGCGCGAAGGCGGTGATATTTGGCAAAATGGCATTGCGCGCCGCGTACATGTACATAATACGCCCCTGCTTCAGCCCTTTCGCCTCAGCCATCATTACATAATCTTCGGCCAGCGTCGTAATCATGGCGTTGCGCATGCCGAGCATCCAGCCAGAAATCGAGCCAATAACAATCGTCAGCGCCGGTAGAATGGCATACTGTGCCGCGCTCAGAATAAAATCCAGGTTCCAGCCCGGCGTCGTATTATCGGTGTCATAGCCCCCATGCAGAGGAAACCAGCCAAGCTGCGATCCCAGAATATACAGTAAGACCAGCGCCAGCCAGAAATAGGGGATTGCGGAAATGAAGGCAAAGAACGGCGTCCAGATAGCATCATGCAAGGAGCCGCGCCGCCAGACAACCAGCACACCTAAAATGGTGCCAATAATAAAGCTGATAATCAGGGATACCCCGACCAGGACAATCGTCCAGGGCAGATCCTGTGCCAGAATCTGCACCACCGGAGTAGGCAGGTAGGTCAAAGAGACGCCCAGGTTGCCATGCAAGAGGTTATTGAGATATTGTCCATACTGCACCAACAGAGGGTCGTGGCTTACTCCCAGCGAAGCTTCCAGCGCCCGCAGCATGGAAGGTGAAGCATGTCCTCGCAAGCGGGACATAAATATTTGCGCAGGGCTGCCTGGAACCAGGTGCGGAACGATGAAATTAATGGTAATGGCAGCCCACAATGCGACAAGATAAAAACCAATGCGACGGAGCAGATATCGCATGCCTGTTCCTTTCCATCTGGGCGGGGGCTTGCCCCGCCCATTATGCACTACTGAGCCGGTTGCAGGTTCAAGAGTACAATTTCGATGTCTGGATAGACAGCAGTTCCGGGAGCGGCATAGGGATGTTGAGCATCCGGCCAACCCACGAACTTGGCGGTGCTGTACTCGTACCAGTAGGGTTCAGCGGTCAGCGGAATGCTCGGTATTTTCTCTACCATAATCTGTTCCAGCCCGTAAAGCGCCTGTTTCTGCACCTGGGGATCAGTACTCGAGGCATACTGGTCGAGCAGCTTATCCGTAGTTGGGTCTATCCAGCGCTCATAATTAGAGGGTGCTGATTGGCCGATGGGAGCAGAGTTTGTACTGCGCAGGAGGCCGTCATAGATGTAATAAGGAGTAGGGCCAGGATTCGTCCACAGAATGCCCGCATCGTACTGCCCATTTTGCAGGGCATTGTTAAAGGCATCGGTGGACATGGCATTGACGGTGGCATTGATGCCCGCCTTTTGCAAGTCCTTTACCATCACCTGGCAGTCGGCCACATAATCGGTATAACCGCTCACAACAATGATGCTGAACGCAAGCTGCTTGCCGTTTTTGGCGTAATAGCCATCTTGCCCTTTGGTCCAGCCATCCTGCTCCAACGTCTGGTCAGCCTGTGAGATGTTCTGGGTAAACTGCATATTCGCATACTGCGGAGCGATATACGTCTTGATCGCCTCTCCTACCAGGCCGGTTGGATTGGCCGGAGGCTCATAGCCAGCTTCACCCAGTTTCGAGATGGTCTGGCGGTCAAGCGCGAGGCTAATCGCTTTGCGTACCTGCAAATCGTTAAAAGGGGCCTTCGTCAGGTTGAGGTAGAGCATCACATCATCACTGCTGGGGAACCAGTAATGGTTATGCTGCTTATCGAGCGCCACGTAGGTTTTATCAAGGTTGGGGATAAACAGGTTCGTCCAATCAATATCCCCCTTTTGCAGCGCCAGTTGCGCGCTATCGTTGGAGGAATAGGCCGGAATCTTGACCTCGTCCACCTGCGGCTTGCCTTGCTGCCAATACTTTGGATTCTTAGCCAGCACCACCAGTTGGGGAGTAAACGATTTAACGACATAAGGACCAGTTCCGACAGGGTGGGGGTCAGCATACTGCGACGGGTCGCCCTTGACACCCGACCAGGTATGTTGCGGCAGAATGAAGACCTGCCCGGCCAGTATCCATACTATAGGATTGAAAGGTTTATTCAACGTCACTATTACGGTACTTGCATCTGGTGCAGTCACGTTTTTCACTACGGAGCCAATACCGGTCAGGTCTATGGAGGAGTTTTTTGTAATCAGGTTGAGCGTAAAGACAACATCAGCGCTGGTGAATGGTTGTCCATCTGACCAGGTGACGCCTTGACGCAGATGAAAGGTGATACTTTGGGCATCGCTCGCCAGGGAATAATTGGCGGCCAGCCAGGGCGTGACACTTCCATCCAGGCGGTTCACGTAGAGCAACGTTTCATAAATAAGGCCTTGCGTGCCACTGATAACACCTGGAGAGTACGGATTATAGTTCTGAGTATAAGCATCCTGCTCGTTCGCCAACATCGTGAGCGAGTTTGGATGCGCGGGCCGTTTATTGCCCGTTGTGCCATTACCGCAGGCCGCAAGCAATACAACGAGCAACACGAGAAACGAAAGAAAACAGGTTCTGGGTCTGATTTTACCGGGAAAGCGCGTATGGAGTATCATGAGGAACCTCCTTAAATAATATCATTTCCAGGTGTCATTGAAATGGGAATTCCGAAGTCCGCTCCACAGGATGCACGCACTACAAGACTGGTTGATAGCAATACACGGACAGGTTTCTCCTCGGTAGGAGAAGATTGTTTGCGATATGTTCGTTTCAGGCGCTTCCCGGAAGGCTGCGGCGTATCAAGCAGCGATAACAGCAACTGCAACCCTTGCGCGCCCATATCAAAATAGGGTTGCCGTACCGTCGTAAGCGGGGGGCGTACATGCACAGACGGGGAATCATCGTCAAAACCAACCAGCGCCACATCGCGCGGAATAGATAATCCAAACTCTTCAGCAGCCGATAGCACGCCGTAGGCCATCTGATCGGTCGCGGCGAAAATCGCGCTGGGCCGCTTCTCCGGCGGCATTTGAAAAAGCTTACTCGCGCAGTTCCGGCCTGACAACGGCATAAAGTCGCCTTCTAAAACCAGTTCAGGGTCTGGAGTAATGCCTGCTTCGAGCAGCGCCTGCTTGTACCCATTGTAGCGGTCATGCGAAGCCAGGTATTCAGAGGGACCGGCGATATGCGCTATTCTACGATGTCCTAAGCGGATGAGGTGCTGCACCACCATATATGCGCCCCGGGTATTATCTACCCCAACCCAGGGCGTTGTCTGTTCCAACTGGTCATCAATAATCACAACCGGGAACCCCTGGTGATACAGGCGCGTCAAATCCTTTGAGGCCGCGCCAGGGAACACCGCCAGCAAGCCCGCCGTTAGCTGCGTCGCAAGCACGCGGTTAATGACCTCGGTGCGGTCTCGCTCCTGGTCGGCATCATTGATGCTATACAACACCAGTTCATAGGGCGTCTCCGCAAGCACACTTGCCACGCCGCGCATCAACTCGGGAATAAGCGGCCAGGTAAACGAGGGAACAAGCATACCGATCAACTGACCCTGTCCACTCGCCAGACCTGATGCTGCCATGCTCGGAATAAAATCGTGTTCCTCGATGATCTGTAAAATACGATCGCGTGTCTCCGGTTTCACATCCGGCTTATTATTCAGCACACGTGAAACCGTGGCCTTTGAGACTCCTGCGAGGTGCGCAATATCCTCAATGGTAAGCTTTCCCGGCATATCTTCTCCATAAGTAATGAGTTTTATTCCGAGATTGGTTTCGGAACCGGAAACGGGAACGGTTTCGGAACCGGTTACGAACAACTATACTGATAAAACCTCTTCATGTCAAGGGAAAAATACACGAAAAAACAGACCAATCATTTCGCGTGAAAGATTGGCCTGTTTTTCCTGCTTATGGAGAAAAAAGTTATTTGGGAGTCACCACCCAGCCCGTTCCATCCCACCAGCCCATAAACTGCCCGCGTGAAACGTGACGATGATTCCAGAGGGATGAATCAGCAAGATAGACAGAAGTGGAGTCACCACCAATGACCACCAGAATATGACCGCCACTATAAAGATAGGGAGGGAAATCAACAATTACAGGAGTACCGCTGTTGGCAATAGAAATAACTTGATCGAGTGAATAGGACTTACTCCAGGTTGTCTTAAAGCCAAATTGTGCAGCGGTATTGACGATGCCTTCGGGACGGAGAAGGCCAAGTTGGGGAGTAATTTCGCCAATTCGCGCCTCGACCTGCAACACGTCAGTAATGCGCAAATGCATGCCATACGCATTAAATACTTCGGTCATCGAGGCTGCCGAGCAGGCTGAGTATGCCCAGGTATTCCACTCCTGTTGTGAACTATACTGATTCGGGTCAAGCTGCGAGATGCGTACCAATCGTTGCGAGGCGCTCTCTGGCACATTTGCAGTATCACCAAGATGGGCTGCCGTATTCACATCGGACGACAGGGCTGGATTGCCAAGCAGGCTCAGACTCATTCCCAGGTCGCGTAACGTTCCGCCTGCCAGACCGCTCTGAATAAAGAGCGTGACCAGCACCATCAAGATGAACAAGAGCGAGACGCTTATCCGTATCTTCTTGTACATCTCCCCCGACCATATATACCAGGGCCGCGCCGCAGTTCTGTTCGGAACTTGCTCTATCATGCATCAACCTTACTAGAAACAACATAAGAAAAACTGACTTCTGTAGCATTATAAACCGGTCCGTTTCAGCATTTAGGAGGATTTGCATTGAAATAGTCCGATAGTACTGGTTGAAACAGCTCTGGCAGATTGCTTTAGCCAACCAATCCATGTCGAATGGCATAAGCAACGGCAGCGGCTCTGCCTGGTACGTCAAGCTTAACGAAGATATTGCTGAGGTGCCGGTTGACCGTTCTGGGGCTGATGACGAGCGCTTCGGCCACTTCCCGGTCGGTCTGTCCCTCCGCCACCAGGCGCAGCACGTCTAATTCGCGCGGAGTAAGTCGCAAGTCGAGGATAAAGTCTTTGTGCGCCAGGTGTTCGCTGACGATTTTATGTGATGGCGCAAGATATTTTCGCGTCTCAAGCTGCTGCAGGCCATCCTGTAAGGTGTCTACCATCGATACCGAGCGCTGCATTTCATAGTGAAGAAAGATATTGCGGGCAGTCGCACAGAGCTGTGAAATTTGCTCCAATGCAGACGAAGTGGATATGCCGCGATGACCTGCACGCATCAGAATGGTGCGCGCACGTTCGTAAAGGATGGTAGCCTCTTCCGGCTGATTGCGCACACGCCGGCAAAGCGCGAGTCCATCCTCGAATGCCTGATCCGCCTCGTCCCAGCGCTCGCTCAATGCTGCCACCTCGCCGCGAATGCGGTCAACTACGACACCATAGTACATAAAACCGCGCAACTTCTGGATGCGCTCGATATAACCGGTTGCCTGCTCTCTTGCGCCAATGTGCAGGAAGCCTTCTGCTAGAAAGGGGATGTAGAAATGGCCGCTGTAGCCGACCGGCTCTTGTAGCGCAGCCGCCCGTTCAAGCTGCTCCTTTGCCTTTCCTTTGCGCCCGGTCACGGCAAGAAAGTGGCCATAGAGTGCAACGGCGCTTGGATACCATTCGGTACTCTGGGCTGCACTGATAGATGACTGGAAAAGCTGCTCCGCCTCCTGCCATTCACCCTTGCGAAAGGAGAGTTCGGCCTGTACCTGCAAAATAATGGGCTTGAGGCGTTGATTACTGGTCGCCTCTGCTTCTTGCATAGACTGCTGCAAGCGCGACTCACATTCATCCCATTTGCCCTCGGTGAGCGCCATGACGCCCTGATTCCAGTGTAGCCAGCCCAGGACGTGGCGCACGCCATAGCGGCGAGCCATCTCAAATGCGCGCATATTGTGCAAGCGAGCCTTTTCCATTTCACCCAGCGCCTGGTAAATAATGCCCAGCCCTTGATCTCCCAGAACTGCCCTGAATGGATCGCCCAGGGCGACATAGAGATCATGAGCCTGGCTTTGCAGGCGAATTGCTTCGTGGATATGCGTACCCCAGCCGCGAATCCAGCTTACCATGTGCAAAGCAAATGCCTGACTGCCCCGGTCGCCCAGTTGCGTCGCGATCTGATGCGACTGCCAAAAACTCCTTTCCGCCTCCTCTGTCCGGCCAAGCAGTAAATCAAGCATAGCCTGGGCCTGTAAGAACTGAACCCATTCAGCTTTGAGCCGTGAAGAAGGCAATCGACCGCCCTTGTCGGAGTAGCTGCGCGAGGCCATCCAGGCGTAGTGATGCTCACTTGCGGCAGGCTCTGGCTCGGCGTCTTCCGACGCTTCGCCCACGCTTTCTTCCAGAGCGCTGTGAGCAGCTTGCAGGTGGGCCAATGTCAACTCATACTTGCCCTGCATGCGGTATGCATCGGCCAGCATCCGATTTGCCCGCGCAGCAAGCGGCACCGGTACATTGTCATCCTCACTGGAAGAGAAAGATGGCGAACGAAGGCGTAGTTGCTCCAACGCCTTGAGGAATTCATCGATTGCCTGGTCGAGTTCTCCAAGCCTGAACCAGCTTTCGCCAATACGAACGTGAAGGTACGCCAGAGAGGGCAGTTCGTCCTCATCAGCCATGTGAGGATGTGCCTTCATGATCTTGAGCGCAGCCAGAAAATGGCCGATAGCCTCGCGGTGGGCCTGCCGCACACTGGCCTCTTCGCCTGCTCGCAAGCTCCAGCGCAGCGCTGCTCGATATTCGCCGCTTAGACTATAATGGCGAGCTAATGAAGCAGCAGGAGCCTCAAGGCCCTGCGAGTCATAGTACCACTCTAGTGCGACGGCGATCTTGCCGTGTAGCAGGCTGGCCTGTTGAGCCGGAAGATATCCGCTCAAGACCTCCTGTACCAGATTCTGGCAAAACAGGTAGGTTGAGCCATGTGAGCTGCTATCATCATCCGTGAAATCTCCGTTCTGCCCATACGTTCGAATTGGCGCGGGCGCGATGATGTTTGCCTCAAGAGCCTCATCAATTCTTGCTCGTACCCAGGTTTCGCCTTCATCGACTACCCGCATCAGGGCAGGCAGTGGAAAGGAAGGGCCAAAGAGAGCTGCGACGCGCATCACCTCCAGGCACCTTTCGCTCACTGTCGCCAGCCGCTCCCGTATTGCCAGAGCAATACTGGCGGGCAGGTCTGCTGTCCTGGCCCCTCTCACATCCCAAACACCATTAATCTGCGCAAGCTGGCCGTTCAGTGTGAGCATGCGCACCAGTTCTTCCAGGTAAAAGGGGTTGCCGCCGCTGCGCTCCAGCAATACATCGGCCCCAACAATTGCGCCGGGGAGCAAAGCGCGCAGGTGTTCCTGTGCAGCTTCTTTATCCAGAGGCTGAACAGGCAGAAACAGGAGCAGGGCCTGGCGCATGAGTTCGCTGAGCATCTGCAAGGTGGCTCTTGCCGTACCTTCCATTGAAGCAGATGGGACAAGAGGGCGTGTTACTCCGACCAGCGCAACGCGGCTGTTATGCAAGCGCACAGTCAGGTACATCATCAACTCCAGGCTCGCGCTGTCAGCCCACTGCAAGTTATCGATGCTCAGCATAACAGGGCATGTACTCGCCATGCGTTCAAGCAATGTGGCTACAGCATCGAGCAGGCGAAACTTTTCCTGGTCGGGAGAAAGCGCTTCAGGCGCGAGGTCCAACTTCAAAAGATGCGGAAGTTCGGGGAAAAGACGAGCCAGAGCCGTTACCATAGGAGGTCCAACCAGCGAGACATACGCGCCTGTGTCCGCTGTATCTGTCACTTCGCTGGATGAAAGCATATCTAAACCGACCAGGTAGCGCAAGTTCTGGACCGAACTGCCATGTATAACAGGTCGCAAAGCATCAGCAAATGGCATGTAGGGGAACAACTTGCTCACCTCGTAGGCTCTACCGGCGAGCAAGCGGAAACCCCGGTCGCTGGCCTCCTGACACATTTCCGCGAGCAGCCGTGTTTTGCCTATGCCCATCTCGCCACTCATAAGCAAAGCGCGAGGACCATAGGGTCGTTCAAACTCAACGGTATCGAGCAAGTTACGAAGGAGTTGCATCTCGCCCTCACGTCCGACGAGAGGGAGAGACGAAGAGAGCCGCTCGACGCCAGAGAGCGGATCAGCAAATGGTGCTTGCATGCTGCCTTGCCACCACTTTCTCGCTTATTTCCGCGCCTGATACATCGCGCGGCCAGCCGCCCGTTTCGACATGCGCGGCGCAACATCGTGATAGATGAACAGACCGTAATAGACCAGCAAAAAGGGGACATCGATGACAAGATATATCCAGAATGAACTGGACGCACCCAACCAGAGCAGGTGATAAAGCAAGGCAAACGCAACTAACGTGCCATACACCACTGCGACAATCGCCAGGGGACGCACACGTGCCCACTCACGTTCGGTGCTAAGCCAGAAAGCTCCGGCAGCATTGCCAAGAATAATTGCGCCAATAAAGCGGTCTAGAATGGGAGGAATACTGGTGGGCCAGAGCGGCGAGTGAAGTTCCGGCAAAAAGAAAAAACCAAGCCCGACAACGAGATTCACCAGCCCTGCCAGGAATGACAATGCCCGTTCAGTAGGGCTAAACAGCGCATGCTTGCTCATCTGGCTGCCCCTTTCATATTCTCCAACTTGTCAATTATACACTACAATTCCAACGCAGGTAAGACGTATTTTTGGAGGAAAGATCAGTGGGGAATAGCAAGAACAGCAGGAGGGCGACCAGATTTGCTGGGGTCAGCATTCACGCGGTCGAGACCACCTGCTGTCAGGGGATGAGGAATGCTTTTCCTTTTGAGATGTTTATCCGAAAAAGAGTAACATTTGTTGCTTACCGGCTGATACACGCTTACACGGTCCGCACCAGGTCCACTGGGTTGTGGGATTACGCGCCAGCTACTAACTGTAAGGTCGCCATCAACTGACCCTCATCATAGCCAGTTATGGCTCCAGCCTCTCCAACCACCGGGTCGACTCGGCCATCTCCATCAGTATCGACTCCGTGAATGACGCGATCAGAGAGCGTAACTATCTCCTGGATCACTGTCTCATTCCCGGGAGCAGCACGCAGTACAAGCGCATCCTGTTCTATCTTCGTCACCCACCCTTTTATGTTAGTCATCGCCGTCTCCACATGACTTGCGTGCAGTCGGATCGTGTCGGTCGCGTCAGGCTGTGTAGCAGCCAGCGAAGCGTGTTCGCTGGCGAGCAAAATGTAGGCGGAATTGTCCAGCAAGCCAAAGCCATCACCAGCATTGGCCAGGTTCAGGGAAAAACACAAAGGTGGCAGGCGCTTATAGGCCGGGCCATTTCTGCCCTCAATAATGTTGATGATACTCTGAGACACACACTGTATAGCAGGGGTGTTCTGGTTGGCGGAAGCGTTCTGTAGTAACGAGGCCTGCGCATTCAATAGTTCCACCTGATTAAGCAAACCTACCAACAAGCCAATCTTACCGGGAGTGATAGGGAAACTGTAAAGCAGGTGCCTGATATGAACAAATGCTTTTGGAGGAAAGGTCGCGCTGAGAATTACTCTCCCGGTGGGAGCGTTGACGTTGCCCTGCTCGAGTGTGATCTTCACCTGGTCTCCCGCGCCAATCAGGTTGGTCCCCGGCTGCCCGTTCCGACCATCCCCGGCATAGCTCAATGAAAACGTTTGACCGGAGGCTGTGAGCGTACCCAACGCAATAGTCAGTTCAGCAGCATTGTTGACCAGCCAAGCATTGTAATGGAAACCGGCGGGAGCAGGCTCGAGGTTCTGAATGCTTATATGCAGCGCATCGGTATGGCCGGGTATACCGTTGGAGCTATCGATAAAAGCGATTTGTCCTGTAGCGTGTATCCCCAGTGAGGAGCCTTGACCATTACCGGCTCTGTTGAAAGTTGCATACAGGCCGAGCGCACCGCCCACAAGCACAATAATCGCCAGGGCAATGATAACCCTGGCAGTTGCGCCGCTAAATGGAAAACCGGCGCGTCTGGGAGCCGAGACGACATCATTCTGAGCAGGAGTAGCGGATACTCCTGGCGGCGAAAATGTTTGTAGAACAGACGGCGGCGCAGCGCGTCCACTACCCCGAGGATTTGAAAGCACGTGAAGCGTTTCTTCATCTGGATTAGCCAACGTAGTCCCTTGCGCCTGTAAGGGGGCTATCTGCTTCCCGCAATTACCACAGAAGACAGTATCATCATCAATAAGGCTATTGCATCTTGGACATCTCATAATCTATTTCTCCTTTAAACGTCTTATATGTGTAGAATATGAAACACATTGGTGAGCAACTCCATCACTGCATGAAATGTAATAATCACCAGAGCAAGGCAGGACACACTTATGTGGATAGAGCGCCAGGTGCGGATGATGAAGCGAGCGCGCTGCTGGCGCTGCAGTGAAAGTACGAACTGCTGACGAGTCTGCAAGGTCTGAGATGCACGTTGGAAATCGGGCATTTCGCGCGCGTCAAGAAGTGGTACACGAATGCTCGTGTCGGCTCCCGCATCAAGCGCTTGCAGGCAATATGCTTTGAATGGCTCGGTTTTTCCCGCAGCCAGCCGCTCGATCTCGTATTCGAGTTCAAGGATGCGCTCCTCAATGGCCCGGGCGATGCCAACGCCATTAGTGTTAGCGTCTCTGGCAATAGTGTGCGCCTGCCATCTATCGAGCAGGCGACCGATAATCCCGGTGAACACCAGCGCCGCCAGGGCAAGCAAGGCCCCGGTTCCCCAGTATGCATTGCCAAAGCAACTCAGATTCTGGCAGTAGTTGTTCAGAATGTGTGTAAAGTTTTCATGTAACAGGGCGATCAATAAGGCCACAATGCCTATCCACGTGTGCATCCAGAGCCAGTCCTGGGCTTTTCCCGGCAGCCCCCGCGCAAAGCGGCGGCGCAGGGAGTACGTGCCAGTGGCAAGAACCAGCACAAAAGCCACTATTCCAAAGCTCAATAACGGCTGGTTGAATGGCCCCGGAAAAGCCTGCGTTTTGATAGCAGCCAGGTAGAGAGCGAAGATTACCAGGTAGAGCAGTAGCGAGAAAGACAACCAGAGCCAGCATGCCCGGCTCGTGGGAGTCTTCCAGACGCGCGGCATAGGCCGATTTTGTGCAACCGCCTGCCCGGTCGTTTTCGTGAAAATTGACATGCTGTTCTCTCCTTCCTGGACAGCCTACTGCTCTCGCCGCCGCAGGATATCCTCCGTTGAACCAAAGAAAGTGGTCGGCTGCACGCGAATGGCGGCCCCTGTCGGACAGGACTGCACGCACGCCTGGTTGTCATACCCAGCACACAGGTCGCACTTGATGGCCACTTTCTTGCGCAATTCGTCGTAGCCATTGGATGACGGGCGAGTGTTGAGCGGACCAGGCGCAGCAGAGCTGTGTAATATGGGCAGCGACCTGTGCCCACGCTCTTTGCCGCTCCCTTTAGTAAAGAAATTGCTGAAACGCTGCCAGGTATCAGGTGCGTTGACCTCATCTTCTAATGTCATGATGGAAATGTTGTCGTAGGGGCAGCGTTCGGCGCAGATGCCGCAACCGATGCAGCTTTCCGTGATGTAGACCTCGCCGCTGGGCAATCGCGCAATCCCTGCGCGGCTACAGAGCATACACACCGGGTCCTGGCACTGGCGACAGGCGGTGGCGATGCTGATATTGCCAACCACCATGCCTTTGCGGTTCATACGCGAATGCCCATGCCGCCTCGCGCAGGCTTCCTCGCACTCGTTGCAGTGAATACACTTATCCAGATCAATAACCAGCACCTCGGTGCCTTCTACCACACCTCCGCCAACCAGAGAGCGTAGACCAGCTCGCGCCTCGGCTTCCTGGCTCGGGTCGGCCACCTCAGTGCGCGAGAGAACCAGTGGATCGAAAATGCCGGTCGAAGCGGCGCTGGCTGCATCGCGGTATTGTTGTAGGCGCATTGTGAAACGCTGATTGACTTCGGGATAGCGTTCAAGTAACGCGAGAAGGGTGCGGCGCGGAATCTCGGCGACACGCGCCCGTGTAATGGTGGTAACGGTGACAGCGCGGCCATCTCCCAGTAGATCAAGTCCGCCCGCGAAGTAGTCACCTCCCTGGCGGTAGGCGATGATGCGCTCATCAGATTTATGATGGCCCGTGCCCGCCGTTGTGCGGCGCGCCACTTTGACAAAGCCTTCGAGAATGATATGCATCGATTCACGCAGCGGCCCGCCCGGGCCATCTTCACTGAAGAGACGCTCGTCACGGTCATACTGCCTGACCTGCGTCTCTTCGGCAATACGGTAGAGATCGGCTGCCGCAATGCCCTGAAAGAGTGCCATGCGCCCCAGCAGCGATTCGATAGAGCGAGCATTGTTCAGTTGTCCAAAAAAGCGGCGCACTGCGGGTACAAGTTCCATCAGGCGCTGCATAACCTGCTCAGGAACTTCCAGCACAACGCAGGCGGTTCGAGCGCGCGCAGTGGCGTTACGCTGCTGTCCTGTCAGCATTCCCTGCTCACCCAGGTACTCTCCGCGCCGCAGGACCGCTACCGGCAGTACCGTACCATCAGAGCCTACAGAGGTCAGTTCGCAGTGTCCTTCCAGAAGGAAGTACATGCTGCGACCATATTCGCCCTCGCGCACCAGCACAGAACCAGGCAACAATGAGAGCATCTTCGAGGTCGTCACCATGTGTAGCAGGTAGTTCTCCGGCACGATTTGTGGGTCGCTGAACATAGGTTGCTCGCGCAGGCGGCTGACGAGGAGCGACAGGTTCCAGCCAGGAGGAAGATAATCGAGGAGGCGATTCATGTCCACACTGCCATCCCAGGAAACTCCGAGGCGCTGCTTGAGCGAAAGCATCAGCAGGTCACGATGGTTATCCACCGGACATACGGGCACGCACGAGCCACACATCACACACTCATCGGTGAAACGAGCCACAAGAGGAGATATCTCATCTGAAATGGTGGCACGATTGAGGTCCGCGATATGAACCAGCGAGGACATAGGAACCGGACAGGCGTTCATGCAGCGATCGCAGCCAATGCACATATCAACCTCGAAACGCACCTCGTCCTCCGTGAGCGGGCGCAGGTCAGGGCGGTGTTCAATGCCCACAACGGGGGCTTGTTTCCTGGATGGCATCTTTTGCATAGCTTCTTCTCTCCTGGCTACAACTTTATGCTCGCGCTGCTACTTGTTCCCGCCTTACCGGCGAACCACAGTTGACGCAAAAACGCGCATTATATGGATTGAGCGTCCCACAATTGCTGCAACGGGCATCGCCAGCACCCACTGGAATGAATTGCGCGCCCTGTTCGCTCTCTATGCTGATGAAGTAGAGCGTGATGCCGCCGATGACTATGCGGTCGCCGTGTGTCAGGCGATAGGGGTGAGCGATTTTCGCGCTATTAACCACCACGCCGTTAATGCTGTCCAGATCGCGAATATAATAGCCATCGGAGGCGTGGAAAACCTCTGCATGCAGGCGCGAGGCTGCTATATCGGCCAGCACAATGTCATTGCCTTTATCGCGCCCCATCTTGATGCGCTTCCCCTGTTTCAAGTGATAGACTGCCGGTTTATCACGCCCGACCATCACGAGTACTTCTTTGAATGAAGCGACATCGGAAGCAGGAATGGCCTCTGTTGCCCCGGGCAGCAACAGCGAGCCATCAGCGTTGAGAATGAGCTGGCTCTGCGGTGGTGGCGCGTTCCCCGCGCTGGCAAGATCGTAGAAGCCTGTACCCATCCTATGAAATGCTGTGCTGCCTGGCGCAACGGCACGGCTGGAGCTTCGCGTCGTTTTCCGGTCTACACTGTTCGTAATGAATACATATGGCACATTTCCGAAACGAAGGCGATCACCATGCTTGAGCAAGTGTGTACTGCCGGAATCCAGGCGGCTCCCATTTACAAATGTGCCATTCGCGCTGCCGACATCGCGCAGGATGTATTGCCCATTGGCGTAGCTGATCTCCGCGTGACGACGCGAGACCGAACCATTATCGATCAGAAAGTCGACTCCCGCCTGCCGCCCAATGCTGATAACCTTTGTCTGGCTGAGCGGCATTTCACCACTCAAATCTGCCCTGTTTCCGCCGGAAACCTCTGGAATGAGAAACGCCTCGATTAGAGGTTGGGCCTTCATAACAGTCGCTACGACCATCCCACCAGCATAGGCCACCTGCCGCACAGCGGCGTTACCCGCGCGGGTAACGCCGAGCAACGCCGGTGGCACGCCCTGCTTATCGAGCCACTGAGCCAGATTGAAATCACTGGAGAAGAGGCGTGAAAGGACGGGCGCGAGGTTGACTTTGTGATCGATGACACGTTTAAACGCCAGGGTGCCTTTGCGGTCTCCCAGCGAGAGCGCGCCAACAGGTACGCCATCGTTGAGCAGTACTTTGCGGTAGGTGCGTGCCTGCGGGTCGGCCACCAGTTCCTGATAACGCTTACCATTTCGCGGTATGTGGGTCAGCCCTACCGAGGCGAAATCGAGGCCATACAGGAACGTAGCGTTATAGAACGTGCTGGAGCGGAACGGCTGGGCGGTATCGAGCAGTCCAAGCATGCTGTAGGCGGCGGCGCGTCCCTGTTGAACAGCAGGATACCATTGCCCGATAATACGAGTTCGATCGGTTGTGGCATCCATTGTCTCAATCACGTCTCCAGCCGCGTAGATGTCTGGTACACTGGTGCGCATTCCCTCATCGACCTTTACCCCGCGCCCACAGGGAATGCCGCTTGCCTGAATGAAGTCGATGATCGGGTCAATGCCAATCGCGACAATCACCATGTCGCAGGCAGTATGCGACCCGCTCCTGGTCACAACACCCGACACGCGCCCATTGTTGCCTGTGATCTCAGCGATCTCCTCTTCCAGACGCACATCTACTCCATCGCGCCGTTCTTGCGCGAGTACCAGGTCGGAAGCGGTAGCATCAAGAATGTCGGACCAGAGTGTGCGGTGACGCACAAGATGCGTGACATCATAGCCACGATGCCGCAGCGTCTCAATCGTTTCCAGAGCTAATGTGCCGCTACCGGTGACGACGATACGGCGCGTTGTGGTAAGCGCGCTTACTACTTCTTGATAGTCAGCGATAGTGCGTAACGTCGTCACCCCCGCCAGGTTCGCACCTGGACAGGTGAGTTTGCTGGCGTGCGCCCCATTCGCAAGCAGCAGGCGCGAGTATTCGAGGTGCTGCCCATTTTGAAGACGCACACTGTGCTGCCCCGCCTGTATGCCCACCACGCGCTCGGCAATGAAGCGAATGCGCTGCGTTTCATAGAAACTGTTCGGACGTGCCCAGAGTTTATCCTCACGCACCCGCCCCGCCAGGTAGTCCTTCAAAGCGGGACGATAGTAGACCGGGAAAGGCGCATCGGCTACGACAGTGATATCAGCCGCTGCGTCCTCGGCGCGCAAAATTTCTGCTGCGGTGACGCCAGCAATGCCGTTGCCGATAATGAGGTAGGATTGTCGTTCCTGCATCGTCTCTCTCCCCGTCTTTCCTCTAGAAGCTATTCGTGGTAATCGAACCATCGGCATTGACCGAGAGCGGGATCGCGGTGAGTGGGGTTTGTGCTGGCCCCTGCACAACGGCGGCCCCTTTGGCGGGATTGAAGACCGCATCGTGGCAGGGACAGTGCAACAGGCTATTTTGCGGATTGTATGTCACCGCGCAGCCAGCATGAGTACAGGTAGAATCAAAGGCCACAAAGCGCTTATCCGGCAAATGAATAAGCAGGCCGGGATTTCTGCTGTTTGGAAGAGCAAACTGCTTATCGCTATTGACAGGTACGTCGGAAACGTGTGCAAGCAGTGTTCCATGCCGCGTTACCGGGGTTGAGCCACCACCTTTACCGGGGGTCGAAGCGCCACTGTTTGGCGAAGGAACCAGAGCGGTAGGATTGCCTTGCAGGAGGCGTATGCCGACTACCGAAACAACGGTAACTATCGCAGCCGCGCTTCCACCTGCTACGAGGAGCGTCAGCGCCTTGCGGCGAGGAATGCCCGCTTGTCTGTGTGGCTCTTCCCTCAATGCTGGAGGTCGCTTACTCACAGGCGCAAGCACAGGCACGGGAGCAGCTTCAAATGGACGGCGTTTGCTGTCATGCGGAGCAACGACTTGAGAATAGGCGTTGGCAAGTTCACCAGGTCGTTTAAAACGCTGGCGTGGATCTTTAGCCATCGCCGTCGCAATCACGTTATCAAGAGTTGCGGGGAGATCGTGACGCCACACATTGAGCCGGGGAACGGGTGCATGCAAATGCTGCTGCGCGATTTCTTTACCCGTCTTCCCTCGAAAGACGCGATGGCCGGTCAGCATACGATAAAGCGTTGCGCCCAGGGCATACACATCGACAGTGGCGTCGATTGCGCCGCCCAATAACTGCTCAGGCGCGGGCGAGCTTGCTTGATTCATACCGAATACAAGGTCGTGCACGGCATCGCTCTTTGGGTGTCTAGTGCCTGATTCAAGCATACGCTGCACGCCCAAATCTGCTACGACCAGGCTACCATCCTGTTGAATGAAAACACATTCGGCGCTGAGGTTGCGATGCAGGATGCCATGCTGATGCCCATACTCCAGAGCCTCAGCAATCTGATCTAGAAAGAAACCCGCTGTTGGCGCATTCAGAGGCCCATGCCGGGCTACATATCTACTCAGCGACTGTATCGGATAATTCTGGTATACAAGGTAGGGTCTGCCCTGGTTTGTGCCGTAGCTGAGCAGAGGCAGGATACGCACGTGTTGCAGCGCGGTTAGCTGGTTAGCCTGCTTCTGGAAATGGCCCAGGTACAGCATACGGGCCTCGGCATCCAGATCTGAGGGTACAGCCAGCACGCGCAGGCGGAATGATTCATTTGAGTTTCTATGACTTGCCAGAAAGACCTGCCCCGCCTCACCCGTCTCGAGTAGTTCTTCCAGGCGATAATCTCCCAAAACTGAGCCGATGGAAATTTCAACTGTCTTGCGACCCTGTTCTACCATATTCATACTCCCATGCTCGATGCACAGCTAGATCTCTAGCAATCTTGCTCGAGGGGAGTGTACCTGGGAGAAATTTGCAGGGCATGCGTAAGATTACCCATTTTGTCGGGATGAGGCACAAGGCAGGCGTCTCCCAGCACATGCAATGCACGCTCAATCCCCTTGATGCAAGGCCTCTGTCCATCGAGGATAAACCACTTCTTGACCGCACCCCTTCGCAAAAGTATAATCCATATACACCTTTCATGGCTGGCTGGTCAAGGGCAAGCAATCAAGAGTACAGAATGAAAAAGGTTGCTCTAACCTTTAGAATTATAATAAAAACCGTCTGACACATCTCTCATTATCATGGTGTTGAAAGGAAACCATCTATGGCTTATCGAGCAGTACATGTCTCCGATGATCCACTCGAGTATTTTAAGCAAAAAAGCGATGAAGGTCCCTATTTACGTGTCTCCGATGTGATCTTGCGCGAAAATAAAAATCCGAAAGAAGTGTTTTCTCGCCTGATCCGCATAGCGACCAATAGCAAGTGGAGCCACTCGGCCCTGCTCTATCTATTGGCGGACCCCGAAAAAGGATACGATAACACCTTCCTGGTTGAGGCCACCACAAAAGGAGTCCGTGTAGCCAGTTGGCGCAACGAGGTGGAACCATCTAACGAGTTCACGGTCGGCATTAAGCGCCTGAATATCGATTGGTACGTGGAGTCGCCCGCCGAACAACGAAGCCATGACCCCAATGATCCTGAAGATACGCACGGCATCGGCTATCTTCGCCACGTGCGCGGCATTGCTCTTGATCAGATCAATAATTTGTACGACCATAAAGTCGTCTGGGAACTGGCCGGTCTTTACGCGGAGCGCGTTGCCAAACGCCACCTTCCAGGCATACCGCAGGTCGCGCATGCGGCTGCTGAAGTCGCCGATCTCTTTAAGAAATGGGATGACGAAAGCTCAAACAAAGAACACATCTTTCGTTTCATTTGTAGCGGTCTGGTGCAATATAGCTTCTTTGCCGCCCTGCGCATCCGCATCATCAATGATATGAAAGTGCCGGAACGGCGCGACGCAGCAATGAGCAACTTGCAGAACATGCACAAAATTATCTTCCGTGACGACCCCGATCATGTCATTTCTGAATATATTGAGCAGGTGAAATCCGGCAAGCTAGATATCGCCGCCCCGGTGCCAGATGGAGTTCTGGACCTCCTTAAAACCGCGACTCCGGCAGACTTTAATAATAGTCCCAACCTTAAATGGCGTTACGTCATTCAACAGGGAGCAATATGGAGAATTGAACAGGCTCCCGAAGGCTATACACCACAGAGCGAGGAGGAATCGAAAGCATTGATGCTGCTTTCACCTGAGCATCACTCATCGGATTCAGAGTGAATAACTTCTGTCATTGCATTTCAACTAAAAATACAATATAATGCCTCTACTTGTAGTGACTTGCCATGAAACAGACCCGCTCGTCTGTCATCCTGAGCGCAGCGAAGGATCTCAGGCCACCACTGGCTCGATATGGCAAAGGTGAGATCCTTCGCTGCGCTCAGGATGACATCTGGAGGCAGGGGTGTAATGGCATCCCGTAGAAAGGCAGGTAGAGATGAGCGACCGCGTAGGTCAGCAGCTTGGACAGTATCGCCTCACACAACATCTGGGTCGGGGGGGCTTCGCCGATGTCTATCTGGGTGAACATCTCTACCTGAATACCAAAGCCGCGATCAAAGTACTCCTTACGCGCCTCCAGGAAAGTGAACTGCCGGGTTTCCTTCAGGAGGCGCGTACTATTGCTCGCCTCACCCATCCACACATCATTCGTGTGCTGGACTTCGGGGTGCAAGATGATACTCCCTACCTGGTCATGGATTATGCTCCCAACGGTACTCTTCGCCAGCGCTATCCCAAAGGGACACGGGTTCCGCTTGCAGAAATCGTTCCATATGTACGACAGGTCGCGGATGGGCTTCAATACGCGCACGATTCACGCATTATTCACCGCGATGTCAAACCTGAGAACATGCTGCTCGGCAACCACTTTGAGGCACTATTAAGCGATTTCGGCATTGCAACCATCGCGCAAACGTCTCGCCAGCATGAAACCTCGGTCGTGGGTACCGCCGCCTACATGGCTCCAGAGCAAATTCAGGGCCGTCCGCAAGCTGCCAGTGATCAATACTCGCTTGGCGTCATCGTCTACGAGTGGCTTACGGGAGACCAGCCATTCCATGGAACCTTTACCGAGGTAGCAACTCAGCACATCTTTGCTCCGCCCCCGCCACTGCACACACGCATTCCATCCATTTCCCGCGAAGTGGAAACAGTGGTCTCTACAGCGCTCGCCAAAGACCCGCATCTGCGCTTCATGACTATTAGTGCGTTCGCCAACGCCCTTGAACAGGCCAGCCAGTTACAATCATCAAGCCCACAGATACCTGATAATGCCCCTACCCTGCTGGTAACACCTGCACCACTGACACCTCCACCCCCGCCACCTTCTTCCCTGATGCGTTCGCCCACGCCGCTCCCGCCTTCCTTTGCCAATCAGACCTCTGCCCCTCAACAGGATTTCGTATATAAAACAATGCGTGAACCACAGCAGCAACAACCACAAACAACGCGCCGCACTCTCTTAATCGGTCTGGGCGCTCTGGCTATAGGAATTGGCGTCGGCGGTCTGTTACTCTATGAACATTCCCAGCCTGTTAAAGGCGTAGGAAATACGCCAACTGTGCAGCCAACCGCCATCACTCCAAAACCAACGATAACGCAGGCCAACACAACTACTCCATCTCCTACCGGCCCAACTCTTGGGCAAACATATGTGGTCTTCACACACCATACGAATCAGGTAACATCTGTAGAATGGGCTGCTGATAATAGTGGGCGCATTGCTTCCGGCGGAGAAGACAAAAATGTGTATGTCTGGACGGCGAGCAATGGGGTAGTGAGTCGTATACATCAGGAGCCGGATCAGGTCTACACCCTGGCATGGTCGCCTGACACCCGGATCATCGCTTCCAGTGGTCAGGCAAAAGTCGTCACAGTCTGGGACCCGAATACAGGAAACAGCATTGTCAGCTATACTGGACATACCGCGCCTGTTTATAGCGTGGCATGGTCACCCGATGGCTCGCGTATCGCTTCGGCCAGCAGCGACAACACTGTGCAGGTCTGGTCTGCCAGTTCAGGCAATCAGCAATTCTCATATACTCAGCACACGCAACGAGTCTGGGCAGTTGCCTGGTCCCCCAACGGTAACTATATCGCCTCGGCAAGCTGGGATGGCACTGTGCAGGTATGGGATGCAAACAGTGGGCAAACTATTCAAGTCTATACTGATCCCTCTGGCGGACATGTACTTGCCGTTGACTGGTCGCGCGACAGCCAGTACATCGCGAGTGGAGGGCAGGGCGGCGTAGTCCAGATATGGAATGCGCTCACCAAAGCCCCTCTTCGCTCGTTTCAGGGTCATACAGACAATATCGAATCGATCAAATGGTCGCCCGATGGCAAACGCATTGCCTCATCCAGCAAAGACACTACTGCAAGAATCTGGAGCCTGGCCGATGGCAGTAACCTCTACACTTACACACAGCACAGCGCGCTCATCTGGACGCTAGACTGGTCGCCTGACGGCTCCCGTATCGCCTCGGCAAGCGCGGATAACACCGTAAGAGTCTGGCAGGCGGTCTAACAAAAGCCCGGGTGTATGAAAACCGTAAGCAAAGCTCCGTTCATTTTATCGAGAAATCTCTCTTTAGGAACGAGCGGAGTTACCATACATGTTTCGTCGTATAATTCACGTGCTGCTTTATGCGCTGGCACTAAACTGCCTTATTTTGCTTGTGGTTGCCCCATTTACCACGAAGGCTCTGGCAGCCGATAAGAAGCCTGAACTTTCACTTAATCTTCAGCAAGGCCCCCTGGGAGTAACCTTGACCTTAAGTGGGAAAAATTTTCCTGCTGGCGATGTCAGCTTCAGTTACATCGACGCGCAAAATGTCCCCGGAGTTTTTGTCACGCCGAGTGATACCGGCATGCAAGTTGATGCGAACGGCACCTTTGCCAGCAATAATCTTATCCTACCAGCTTCGGGACCGGCGGGCGACTGGAAAATTGTGGTGAAAGATAGTTCAGGTGCCATCTGGACAACTGGCTATAAAGCACTCGCCGCGCCTGGCCAGCCTTCAGCAAGTTCTCCCACGCTGACGCTCAATCCAACCAGCGCCACAAGCGGCGATTTGATTACGTTTACCGGCTCAAATTGGCTCCCGAAAGGCACAACAGTCAACCTGCTTTTGCAGATAAATGGCAACTCCATTCCTTTGCTCGAACCCTCGCCCACTTCCGATGAAAGCGGCACCATCAGCGGCACGTTTCATCTTCCTACCAATTTGAATGTCCCGCAGGCAAACATCCTGGCTACCGATGCCTCTACGGGAGCTTTACGGGCGCAGCAGCCAATCACCATTCTTAACGGCTCGCCCACACCTACCAGCAGTCCTACGGCTGGCATCACACCCTCGCCAACCAGTACCACCACTAGCCTCGCGTCCAGTACCGATTTACAGAAGCCCAACACGCCAGCTAATAACAGCGGCAATTCGATAAGCACCACTGATAGGATTCTCTGGGGAGCAGTATTGCTCGTCGTTGCCGCCATTATCGCGGTCGCAGCCTTCATGCTCGTCCTCTTCATGTTGCCCTGGAGCGAGCGAAAAACGCATTCTCCCGGTGGACACCATTAGTCAACTAATATATACTATGCAATGAGAAAAATTCCAGAGGTAGTATCCCCTCTGGAACCTCTATTTGTGTACGTAGTATTTTCCATCTTTCGCATAAAAGAAGGTTCTACATGTCCGATTCCTTGAATCTATCCTACGATATTGTCATTGTCGGCGGCGGTCCCGCCGGTTTGGCTGCTGCCGAGGCGGCGGCAAGTAAGGGCGCGAAAACGCTCGTCTTAGAACGACAAAATGAAATTGGCTATCCAGTGCATACCAGCGGCGGGAGCTGGATCAACGATATGAAGGCGCTCGGCATCCCTGAACACCTCTACCATCCCGTCACGAAGGTCTATTTTGTCTCACCGCACCGCGAAGTTCCGCTCTTTTACGACCCACCTGTCGCCTGTGTGATCGATGTGCGCGGGGTCTACCAGTATCTCGCAGGGAAAGCCGTAACGGCAGGCGCGAGCATCCGCGTCCGTCATACCGTTGAGCAAACGCTGCTTGAGAATGGGCGAGTGCTTGGCGTCACAGCGAAAACGCATACCAGCGAGCGCCTCACCGTTCGCGCCGCCGTGACTATCGATGCCAGTGGCTTCTCGCGCCACATCGGTGTCCGAACCGAGATGGGGTCCGCCTTCAATCGTTACGGCTACGGTGCGGAATACGACCTCTACGCTCCTAACTACCCACAGGACGAACTCTACTTGATTATGGGCAGCCAGTTCGCCCCGCGAGGGTATGCCTGGGCCTTCCCTCGTGGCAACGGGCGAGTACGTCTGGGTGTGGGAGTGCTGCATCCAGACAGCGAGGACGACTCCCGTATCTACCTGGACCGCATCATGACCGAACTGCCGCAACTCTCAAGTAAATTTGAGGGTGCCAGCCCTATTGAGTATCACACCGGCCTATTCCCTTCAGAAGGTCCCGTCGAGCGGTTTTCCAGGGATGGTCTGCTCCTCGCAGGAGACGCGGGAGGGCATGGCTCAACTCTCGTTGGGGAGGGCATTCGCTTCGCCATCTATTCCGGTCAGATGGCGGGAACCGTCGCGGCTGAAGCGATTCAGGCTGGAGATAGCTCTGCCGCCTTTTTATGCCGCTTTGACAGACAGTGGCGCGCACGCTTCGGGCGCGACATGGACATCGCCTACATGATTAACAAGCGCATTGCCGCGTACAGCGATGAGCAGTGGGACAACGCGCTCGGTCTCATGAAACGCCTGACCCCGGCCCAGATGGCGCAAGCATTACGTGGCGATTTCAGCGCGGGATTGGTACTGGGCGTACTCGCTCGCAATCCTGGATTGGCGCTCACGGGTGGGAAAAAATTCCTGGACTCCATGCTTGATCGCATTAACCGACCTGCCGGGAATATTATGCAATCCTGAGTTGTTGGTAAAAGTAGACATAGGTATCTTCCAACAACTACTGCAAGGAGCTATTTGCAAGGCATGCAAACGAATCCCACTGGTTCTACCGTCACGACTTCGACCGAGAAAACGCCCATCATCAAAATGTACGCCACCACCTGGTGTGGCGATTGCCGGATGGCGAAACGCTGGTTCGACTCGCATGGCATCCCCTACGAGTATATTAACATCGAAGAGGATGAGGAAGCCGCCAACTATGTGATGAAGGTCAACCGGGGCATGCGCTCCGTTCCAACCATCATCTTCCCGGACGGATCGGTTCTGGTTGAGCCATCACCCCGCGAACTGGCCGCGAAGTTCGCAAAATAAAGGGTTTCAGCAAAAAGCGAGGCAAAACGATGAGTTGCCTCGCTTTTTGCTGTTCAATAGAGGTTATAATACCTTTATGAACGAACAACAACTTTTCGGCGTATTTCTCTCAGATGTTAATCGCCCTTTCAGCGGCTGGGACTTCTCTTATCTCACGGAAACCAGACGTATGATGGAAGCTCCTTTACCCTGGAGTTATGCGAGTATTGTACTTCCCCAGCTTCGCTCAGCCAGGGCGCTGCTTGATATGGGTACGGGTGGAGGTGAATTTCGTTCTCGCCTGCAACCCCTGCCTTATAAGCTGATTGCCCTTCACAATCACATCCAGGAACACGGCTATTTCGACTATCGCATGCACCGGTTTCTCATTCTTGCGCAAAAGTAACAAAGGATAGCAACATGGATCAGCAACACTATCTTGACCACGCACAACAAGAATCCGCTACCGGAGATATGGATGTCGATGCCTTTCGACAGTATGGCCATCAAGTAGTCGATTGGATGGCCGATTATCTAAGCGGCATCGACAAATATCCCGTCCTCGCGCAGACAACTCCCGGTGATATTCGCCGGGCGCTTCCTGTCCATCCACCTACAAAGCCAGAGTCAATGGAGGCCATTCTCTCTGACTTTGAACAGGTCATTATACCGGGTATCACCCACTGGAACGCGCCCGGCTTTTTAGCCTATTTCGGCATCACTGCTTCAGGCCCGGGTATTTTAGGCGAAATGCTTTCAAGCGCGCTTAACGTCAATGCCATGCTCTGGCGCACCTCGCCTGCTGCGACCGAACTCGAGCAACTAACTCTCGACTGGCTGAGGCAGCTACTTGGATTGCCAGAGCCAATGTTCGGCGTAATCAATGATACAGCTTCATCAGGTACGCTCTACGCACTTGCGGCGGCGCGGGAAGCGTTGCCACTGCGCATTCGTCAGGAAGGGATGGCCGGGCGAGCAGACGTGCCGCGCCTGCGCTACTACGCCTCGCAGGAGGCCCATTCCTCGGTTGATAAGGCGGGAATCGTGCTGGGTGTAGGCCAGGAAGGTTTGCGAAAAATCGGCGTCGATCAGGACTTCCGTATGGATGTGGCACAGCTTGAGCAGGCTATTCAGCAGGATATACAGGATGGATGGCGGCCTTTTGCCGTCGTCGCAACAGTTGGCACCACGTCAACCACCAGCGTCGATCCAGTTCCTGCCATCGCGGATATTTGCCAGCGCTATGGCCTCTGGCTCCATGTGGATGCCTCATACGCCGGTTCAGCAGCCGTTGTTCCAGAGATGCGCTGGATTCTGGAAGGCTGCGAACGGGCTGATACCCTGATTGTCAATCCCCATAAATGGCTCTTTACGCCGATTGATTGCAGCGTCTTCTACACGCGCAAACCGGACGTGGTGAAGGCGGCGTTTAGTCTCGTTCCCGAATACCTGCGCAACGCGGAAAGCAAGGGCGACGAGGTTCCCAACTTAATGGACTATGGAACCTCGCTCGGTCGCCGTTTTCGCTCGCTCAAGCTGTGGATGATCCTGCGCTACTTCGGTGCGGAGGGACTGGCGGCACGCATACGAGAACATATGCGCCTGGGCCAGCTTTTCGCGCAGTGGGTAGACGACTCAGCAGATTTCGAGCGTATGGCCCCGACACCATTTAGCACAGTCTGTTTCCGCGCTCATCCTCAAGATATAGAGAACGAGCAGCAGCTTGACATACTGAACGAGCGCATCATGAACGCGCTCAATGCAGAAGGACACTTCTTCCTCTCACACACCAAATTGCATGGTCATTTTACCATCCGCGTCGCGATAGGCAACCTGCGCACCACGGAGCAGCATATTCGTTTGTTGTGGTCAGAATTGCAGGAGCAACTGGTGACAGAAAGGGATTCGCTGTATGGAAGCGCCTGATTTTCTCGCCGATCCAATCTATCTGGACTACAACGCGACCACGCCGGTTGACCCGGCGGTCTTCCAGGCTATGCTGCCCTATCTTGAACGCGGCTTCGGCAATCCTTCCAGCACTCACCTGTATGGACGAAAAGCCCACGAGGCTGTCGATACAGCGCGGGAACAGGTAGCTCACTTGCTTGGCTGCGCGCCGGATGAAATTACTTTTACCGCCGGAGGTTCGGAAAGCGATAACCTGGCAATTCGCGGCGTGGCCCTCGCCTTGAGGGAACGAGGCAACCATATCATCACCCAGATAACAGAACATCCAGCCGTTCTGAAAACCTGCCAGGCATTGGAACGATTACACGGCTTCTGTATCACCTATCTACCTGTAGATCAGTACGGCCAGATCGACCTGGAACAACTTGAAGCGGCTATCGATGGCTCAACCGTGTTAATAACGGTGATGCACGCCAATAACGAGACGGGAACGTTACAACCCATCGCAAAGATTGCGGAGATTGCGCATCGGAGAGGAGTGCTTATCCACACCGACGCGGCGCAATCAGTAGGCAAGATTTCTACGAATATTCAGGAACTGGGCGTGGATTTGCTGACCGTCGCGGGACATAAAATCTATGCCCCAAAGGGTATCGGCGCGCTCTACATACGTCACGGTGTATCCGTGGAACCTATAATCTATGGGGGCGGTCAAGAAAGTGGCAAGCGGGCGGGAACAGAAAACGTTCCCTATATGGTCGCGCTTGGCACAGCCTGCGCCATAGCAGAAAAGCAGCTCCCTGAGAGTCAGCTTCGTCTGCAAGCATTGCGCAACCAACTACACCGGCAACTTGAGGAGTATTTGCCAGGGCAAGTTCATCTCAACGGGCATCCACACGAACGCCTGCCCAATACGCTCAATGTCAGCATCGACGGAGTAGTAGGTGAAGAGGTGCTGGCGGCGGCTCCCGGTATTGCAAGCTCGACCGGTTCCGCCTGCCACGAGGGAAATACTGAACCCTCTTCGGTCTTACTGGCTATGGGCTTTTCGCGAGAACGCGCGCTTGGCGCGCTACGTTTAACCCTGGGCCGTTGGACAACAAGCACACAGGTAGAAAATGCCGCGCGTTTGCTGAAAAAGAGTGTAGATTCTGTGCAACGAAAGAGGTAAAATAGAGGATAGGTAGCTTGTCCATTACAGGCAGAACAACACTGAATATAAGGAGCGAGGCTATGACCACGAGTGAATCCCGGAAGCATTTCCCGGCACCAAATGCGCTAGAACATCCGGAACTCGTTGACTACCGCGCAGAATTTCCTATTTTACAGCGTAAGACTTATTTAAATAGTTGCTCCCTGGGGGCACTATCCCGGCGCTCCATGCAGAACATCGAGACCTTTATGGAGATGTGGAATGAGTGGGGCGCGCACGCCTGGTACGAAATCTGGCTAGGAGAAATAGCGAAAGTACGAGAAAAATTTGCCTCGCTCATCGGCGCGCAAGTTCACGAGGTTGCCATTGCTCCCAATGTATCCGTCGCGTTAAGCTCGATTGCTACCGCGCTCGATTATAGCAAACGCAACAAGGTCGTACTTGCCGATATGGATTTCCCCACAGTCGCCTATCAATGGCTGGTTAAACAACGCACAGGGATAGAATGCCAGTTTGTGGAAAGCCCGGACCGCATCTATACTCCGCCAGAATTGTTTGAACAGGCGGTTGATGAGAGAACGGCCCTGGTTGCCACTTCGCGTGTCTTCTACACAAGTGGATATATCCAGGACGTGCGGGCTGTTGCAGACATCGCCCATAAACACGGAGCCTACGTCTTGATCGATGACTATCAGGGAACGGGCCAGATACCCATCGACGTGGTGGCAATGGACATCGACTTCCTGGTAACTGGCACCTTGAAGTGGTTAATGGGTGGCCCCGGCCTTGCTCTGGTCTACATTCGAGAAGGTTTGATTCCCCTGTTGGAACCAACCATTACCGGCTGGTTTGGGCATCGGGAACAGTTCAAATTCAAGACGCGGGAATTTGAGTTCCGTACAGACGCAGCCAGGGTCGAAATGGGCACACCATCGGTGCCAACGATTTACGCGGCGAACGGCGGCCTGGATATCGTCAAGGAGATCAGCGTCGAGAGTATCTGCGAGCGCACCCGTTATCTCACTAATGATCTCATAGCACGCTCCCGCGAACATGGCTGGACAGTGCGCGCACCCCAGGAACCCGAACGGCGCAGTTCCATCGTCATGCTGGAACTGGAACAGCCCGCAGAAATCGTACATGAGCTGGTGAATCGTGGTATTATCGTAGACTCTCGCCCTGGCCTTGTGCGCGTCTCGCCTTACTTTTATAACACCATCGAGGAAAACGCGATCGTCATCGACGCTATCGCCGAGATTCTGGAAAAACGTGGAAAATAACCGGAGGAATGAATTCATGCAATGTCCAAATTGCCACGCTTCATGCCTGGCAGAAGATAGTTTTTGTCGTCAATGCGGTACTGAGCTAACTGCGCCCTCAACCAGCCTTGTACCATCGCATTCCAATCTCCCTGCCGTGTTGCACAATCCACAACTGCCTCGCATGGCAGCAGGTGTTGGCGCGGTGGCCTTTGGCTTTGGCCTGGAATTGCTGCGACGCGGCCTCCTGGCTCGCCTGACACGCGGGGCGAGAGCCAGCAACAAATTGCAACCTATCTCGACCATCAACGGCCTGCGAGAAGCCCTTTCTCCTCAAAGCGACAAGCCGATCAAATTGCCAAAGGGCTACGAAATACAAGAAACAGCCATCTATATCAGCCGCGTTATTCGCCGGATAGATTAACACGCAAAGAGCGAAAACGCATGGCGATCATCTTACGCGAAGAGGACGTGCGCGCGCTTCTTGGTATGCAGGAGTGCATTCCCGTTGTGGAGCAGGCTTTCATGGAGTTGGCGCGTGATAGAGCGGTTAATCGACCCCGTATACGTATCACACAGGCCAATGGTGTGATGCATATGCTTGCCGCTTCCATTCCTTCCTTGAACGTGATGGGGCATAAAACCTACACGGTCTTCCGCTCCGGCATTCGCTTCGCGGTAATGTTGTTCAGCGCGCAGGATGGTCACTTGCTTGCCATCATCGAGGCAAACTGGTTAGGCGGGATACGCACAGGAGCAACCAGCGCCGTGGCCACTCAACATCTTGCTCGCCCTGATGCTGCCCTCGTTGGCTTGCTTGGAGCAGGCGAGCAGGCAATGTTCCAGCTTATGGGCATATGTGCTGTTCGCCCAGTCTCTGCTGTCTTCGTCTATAGCCGCCGCCTGCCAGAATGTGAGGCGTTCTGTAACCGGATGGCGCACACTCTTAACAGAGAGGTTCGCCCGGTTGCCAGTCCCCGGCAGGCAATCGAGGAAGCAGATATCATTGTGACAGCTACCAATTCACCCGAACCTGTCTTTCCAGGTGAATGGCTGAAAGCTGGCTGCCATATCAACGCCATAGGCTCAAACTGGGCCAATCGACGCGAAATTGACCTCGCTACGCTGCAACATGCAGACCTCATCGTCACTGACTCCGTCGAGCAGGCGCACCTTGAAGCTGGGGATTTCATTATTCCGGCAAAAGAGGGAAAATTCGATTGGAGCAGGGTACATGAACTTGCACACGTGGTTGCGGAACAGGAACCACGTCGCCAATCTGCCCAGGATATCACGCTCTACAAAGGGCTTGGCATTGCCCTCGAGGATATTGCAACGGCAGGCCTCGTGTATCGTCTTGCCCGTGAAAGAGGCATTGGAGAAGAAATCGCCTTATTAAGCTGAGAATACTGGTGTGATGATGAAAAATGCGCGCATTCTACTACTCCTGCTTTGTTGCATGCTCTGCCTGGCATCATGCGCTTCAGGTACAGGCATCTTCTCCGGTGGCAATTGGCAGGCGGGCGGTTTACAGGACAAACATATTCATACCCTGACGGTTGATCCGAACAATCCTCAAAATATTTATGCTGGAGATACGCAACAAGGCGTTTTTGCCAGTACAGATGCGGGCAGCCACTGGTCACAGGACAGTATCGGTTTACCATTACCCCTGACCGTTAATGCTCTTGCTTTCGATGACCCCGGAAAAAAGCTCTATGCCGCAACATCTGCCGGACTCTATGTCAGTGCGGATGGCGCAGCACACTGGAGCGCTGTTCCTGGCCTGACTCCTGGTGCTTACACATCCATCGCTTTTGACCTGAATAATTCACAAGTAATCTACGTTTCTAGTAGTCAACATGGCCTTTTTATCAGTACAGATGATGGCAATTCGTGGAAAGCAATCAACGGCGGTTTACCGGGCGGAATCATCATCAATAGCCTGACCTTCGACTCGCAAACGCACCTGCTCTGGGCAGCTACTAACGCAGGGATATACCGGATAGCAAGTGGCGGAACAAACTGGCAATCATTCAGTACTGGATTACCTACCAGTACAACAATTTATACCGTTTTACCTGCCGATACATATGGCGGAACAAATAACCTCGTCTTTGCCGGTACCAACCAGGGCTTCTATCTTTCTCACGATGGGGGCAATCATTGGACAACCAGCCAGGAGGCATTGAGCCGCGTCAGTATCTATACCATCATACTCGATGTTCACCAGGTCAGCACCGTCTACATTGCCACTAGCGGGGGCGCATTGCGCAGCCTGGACAACGGCCAGACCTGGGGAGGCATCGGCCCCGGACTTCCACAAGGACAGCCAGTCTACTATCTCATCCAGGGAGCAACGAACTACAGCCAGTTGTATGCGGCAACCAACGATGTCTACCTCTACCCTGGAACAAGCAGCCCCTTTGATCTGACGCACCTTCTCCCCCTGGTGCTGGTCGCTATCTTCTTCTACCTGCTCATTCGCCTGACCTGGGGACGGCGGCGCAGGTCTGATCGCTATTTCGAGCAGAAACTTGCCCACCAGAGAGAAAAACAGGGTCAAGCAGAGGAAAAGAAAGTACCTGACCAACAGTAGACTCATGCTAACATTGACTAACGCAAATAACGTTATAGGGAAAGTAACATCGAGATCATCCCCCTTTGTCTGATTTCATCAACCAACCAAGTACAGCCCGCACATTATCTTCATGAACCTGGCTATAAAACGTAATATCGATCTTCCCTGAAAGACCCGCAATGACTTCCTCAAAGGGATAGCCTATCCATTGCGCGGCGTGTTCCATCTCTTCCCGCGTTGGCTGTCCGCGTTGCAAAGCCTGCTGGCAACGCTGTTCAACCTCTCTTAAATAGGCAAGATTATTTTCTATTTGCTGTGGGCTTGTCGTTTTGCCATGCGAACAGAGAACTCTGGCAGGTTGCAAGGAGATCAAACGCTCGAGGGTATGAAACATCTTTGGAACGCTTTCAGCGTCATGTACGAGAGGAACAGGCCATTCTACTGAGTCAAATGCCAGCAGCAGGCGAAGTTCTGGAATCCAGGCCACGATCTGATCTCGTTGATGTCCAGGAGCCGCCAGTAATTCTATGCTCAAATCGCCGCCCTGAAGCACCAGGCGATCTGCAAAGGTGATGGTCGGAGTGATGAGCTTCACGTCTTGAAAAAGAGGATATTGTTGTTGAAAGGTTTCCAGTTCAGTTCGCGCTTCTGATGAAAGCAATCGTTCCAGACATTGCTCAGAGGCGATAATCGGCGCGGCTCGAATGCCGGTAAAATAAGCGTTGCCCCAGCAATGATCCCAATCCGCGTGGCTATTGATAACCAGCATTGACCGGCCTACCAGTTGCTCCTGTACCGCCAGCATCACCTGTTCCATATCTGCCGGACAAAGGAGCGTATCCAGAAAAACTACGTGCCGGTCCGTAATCACGACGTATGCATCGACTTCCATTCCCTCAAACTCGCCGACAGCATTAAAGACGCGCCTGAAGACGCGCACGCGAGCATCATCGCTCAAGTCAGCTACTGGAAAGACTCCCTCTGCATCTGACATAATGCTCATTCCTCCATTCAGTGATGCGCCCCAATGTAGGCAACGACCAGATACAGGACAAAGAGCAAAATACATAATAAAATAAAGGAGCCATAGCACGTAAGCATCCACATGCGCCGGTTGTTCAACGCCTGGCGCAGTTGCTCCTCCATATCGGGCGGATCAAGCTCAAGGTCGGGACAAAATTCGCGCAACTTTGGCAGCATGGCACGAAAATCACGCGCATTGGTCATACCTTCCACCAGAATGACTGTCGTTCCATCTACAAGGTCAGCCATCAACACCAGCTTACCGGGGTTCGGGTCGCCCGGCACCAGCGTCAATCGCTGTATGGCATCCAATTGTAAGTGCGTCTCCTGGTCTTCCTCTACACCGGTCACAACCAGTTCGTCGGCATAGAGCTGAATTTCTTTTCCCATGCCAAAGCGAACCACGCTGACCGGAACTTTTTTTTGATGGTACTCTTCACTCATACCTTTACCAATCCAGGTACCCTGAGGTACAGATTTCTTTCTCTTAGATTGTAGCGCATCATAGCGTTTCCTCATAGTTATTTTCCATGATCTGAAAACCAATCCTACACTGCTAAATAGTGGCCCGTAAATAGTCTATTTGAACGATGTAGTTCAGCTCCTACACATTTTATACTCATTTCAGAAACAGGAAACCGGTAGTACTGTGCCAGTAAACTTATAAAAAAAATTGTAGAGCCAGAATTCAAAAACAAATGAATGGATCAAGCAACGCTTGTTTCAAAGAAATGTAAAAAAAGGAGTCAGCCAGTGAAAATCCTGCGATATTCTCTACTTGTTATTGGCTTGTTACTCGCGATACTTTCCCAAACAGGAATAGTAGAGGCGAGTTGTGGTTCATGGAGTGTCGTTCCCAGCCCCAATCCTCCTGGCGATGACACACTTTTCGCCGTAACAGCCATTTCTTCACATGATGCCTGGGCCGTTGGTTCATCCAATCAGCAAAGCCCCTCTCCACAAACATTGACCATTCATTGGGATGGCACAAAATGGAACCTCGTTTCTAGCCCGAATCCCGGACCGACATTTAACAAACTCCTGGCAGTGACAGCCCTTTCTACTATCAATGTCTGGGCGGTGGGCTATTATCAAACCAGTGCTGGCAGCGTTCAGGCGCTCATCGAACACTGGGATGGAAGCAAGTGGAGCGTCGTCCCTGGTCCCAACACATCCTCGTCAATTAACCAGTTGTATAGTATAGCCGCTTTTTCGGCTACAGACATCTGGGCCGTCGGAGTCTCTCAACCCAATAACAATACACAGCAGACGCTCATTGAACATTGGAATGGCATCAAATGGAATGTCGTTCCCAGCCCCAATCCCGGTTCCTCGTTCAACATCTTAAGATCAGTAGCAGTAGTCTCAGCTAGCAGCGCCTGGGCAGTAGGGAACTACAACAATTCGCAAGGTATCCCTCAGACGCTCATCGAACACTGGAATGGAAACAAGTGGAGCGTTGTCGCCAGCCCCAATCCCGGGTCGTCAATTAATAGCCTTTACGGCGTAACATATGTTCCCGGTACCACCCAGCTCTGGGCAGTGGGAACCTACTCTAACGGCTCCGGGGGTCAGACTTTGACCGAACGTTGGAATGGAAACAGGTGGACTGTTGTAGCCAGTCCGACTATCCAGGCGAACTCCAACGTCCTGGAGAGCGTAGTCGCAATCTCTCCCAGCGATGTCTGGACGGTAGGCCTGTCTGGTACGCCAACTGGCATTGTCTCTCAAACCTCGTCCTCCAATCCAGCAGGTAGGGCCCTGACCGAACATTGGGACGGGGTTAGATGGAGTATCGTTTCTAGCCCGAACGCTGGCACGTTCAATAATAGCCTGAACAGTGTAGTACATGTTCCCGGCACTAACCAATTATGGGCAGTAGGAGCTTACAATAACGGCTCGCCACCAGTACAAACGCTCATCGAATGGTACCATTGTTAATGTACTGACACTCCTGCTTTGCGAGATCAGCAAGCAAATTTGGTAGCGCAAGAGGGAACACTGGTTGATAAAAGCCTGTTCCCTCTCCGTTTTTCTGCCTTGCGCTATGAGCAACTGGTCTACGTTTTGTAAAACTGCTCGAGTGAGACTTATATCAGGTGATGTTCAAAAGCGTAGCGGGCGGCGGCTGCCCGTGTAGAAACACCAAGTTTACTGTAAATGGATCGTACATGCGCATTAACGGTGAGAGGGCTAATGACTAGTTGATTGGCAATTTGTATATTCGTCATTCCTGCTGCTAGCAGCCGAAGTACCTCTTTCTCGCGCACAGTCAGGTCATCAGGCAAAGATGGAGATGAGGTTACATGAGATGGATGTGGTATGGAAGGCGCTGCTGTTAAAGCCAGGGCTTGCTCCGGCGTCATTGTGCGTCCAGCATTCCACGCAGTCTTAAAAGCGGTCTCGCCTAACTTTAAGCGCAGTTTAGACACTTCATACTCATAGGCAGTTCGTTCAACCGGGTCCATATGAGGGGCGAGATCGAATTGCGCCTCGGCAGCTCCATATAAATACACAGCTCGCTCAATCTGCCCTTGTAAAGCGGCAACTCTCGCAAATCCCAGCAAATACCAGCTAATGATGTCCGAGCTTGCTGTGTGAGCAAGGGCAAGATGCGATCCCTCTTGAAACCACTTTACTGCTCGCTCGGCATCTCCACGACGCCATGCAATATCCCCTAATGTATGGAGGGTATGCGCATTTGAAATCTGATCGCCTAACACCTGAGTTAACGTAAGACTCGCCTGAGCCAATGCTTCGGCCTGATCGAGTTCACCCTGTCGTAGAGCAATATTGCTAGCATTATTCAATTCCAGTGCCAAAAGAACTCGGTCCCCTAGTTCGCGGACTAGTTTCAGTGCATCTTGACAATACGTCCATGCCTGCGAAAGATTCCCATCCCTCAAGGCAAGATAGCTTAAAACATTCAGTGATAAAGCGATAAGATTCTTATCATCCAGTTCATGGGCCAGGACGAGACACTCCTGGATCAAGGCCGCCACCTGTTGCAGGTCGCCTTGAACCCTTGCAATAGATGCGCGCCGGTGAAGTGCGCGGGCGATAAGGGAGGTATCCCCAATCTGACGGGCAAGACGAAGACTATCTTCAACCAGTCTTTTAGCCCGTTCTATATCTTTCGTGTGTAGTGCAACGTGTCCCAACTTCTCTAGCAGGCGAGTACGCTCCCATAGACTATCCAGGGAATAGCAACGTTCGACGCTTTGCTCGTTCAACGGTCGGCCTGCCAGAAAGTCGTCTTGTGCCTCCAGTAGCCATAAAGACCCCAGAGATGACGCTAATTCTCGCTGATTTGCCAATTGCTCCGCCGACGACAGGCTCTTCTCAAATAATTGACGAGCCAATATATACTCATTCTGACGCGCAGCTAGCTCACCGGCATTGCGCAAAGCTTTTATTTCCGCCACTGTCGGCATGGGCATTGACGGAAGCGCAAACACCTTCGCGAACCAGTGCCTACCCTCGCTCCAGTAGCCCCGTAGGTCCCAGAAACGCCCTAATGCGCTACACAAACGTAGTGCCAGGTACGTCTCCTGCTTGTCGATAAGCCAGGCGAGTGCTGCTCGTAGATTTGCGTGTTCCCGCTCCAATCGCTTCAACCAGGCTATTTGCTGCGTACTGCGAAGATGGGCTTCACCTTCCTCGGCAAGCCGCAGATAGTAGAGAGCGTGAGCGCGATGTGATTCCTCCATCTCTCTACTTGCTACCAGCATCTCCAATCCGTATTCACGAATAGTCTCTAACATAAAAAGGCGTGGTTCATCGTCATCCTGCTCCATCGGCTGGATCAAACTCTGATCGAAAAGAGAAGCGACCTCATCGAGCAACTCCATTTTCCTCGATGGAGAGGTTTTTTCTTGCTTGACGGTACCAATAACTGCTTCTACCGCCTCTAAAGTACATCCACCAACAAAAATAGCCAACTTCCTGAAGAGCCTCTGTTCTTCGACCTGCAATAAGTCATAACTCCACTGAATGGTCTGGCGGAGCGTTTGATGACGTTGAGGTGCATCCTGCATCCCCCTGGTCAGCAGTTGAAGTCGTTGATCAAGGCGCGCAAGCAAGACATGGGGCGGAAGTAGCTGGATACGAGTAGCGGCCAGTTCAATAGCTAAAGGTAATCCATCCAGGCGAACGCATATTTCTCTGATGGTTCGAGCATTAGAAACAGTAAGCTGGAAATCTGGTGCGATGGCCCTTGCATGCTGGACAAAAAGTGCGACCGCAGGCGATTGTATAAGCCCATCTGTATTGGATACATGAGCAGGATCAGGTAAAGCAAGTGGCGGGACGGGGAATACATGTTCGCCCGAGACGTGTAGAACCATACGACTGGTCACTACAATATGCAATTGTGGGCACGTCTGTAACAATTCGACCAGGTAAGGAGCGGCTTTTGCCACCTGCTCAAAATTATCAAGGAAGAGCAGCAGATGCTTGTCCTGTAAGTAGGCTTGCAAATGTTCTAACCATGACCATCCCCCTGCTTCGCGCAAGCCAAGCGTCTGCGCTATCGTTGGCATAACCAGTATGGCATCTTGAACAGGAGCCAGAGAAACAAAAGCTACTCCATCCGAAAAGGCATTGCTTACAGAGGTAGCAACCGCAAGGCCCAGATGCGTCTTGCCAACCCCACCCGGCCCTGTTAAGTTGACGAGACGAACATCGACGCGTTGAATCAGGTCAGACACTGCATGGACTATTTGCTCTCGTCCTATGAGGGGAGTCAGAGGTACTGGCAAAGGAGGGGTATATGCCGGTCCAGGAGCAGTTGCCCCGTGTGAGTACAGTATCGAAATATTGTCCTGCATAAGGACTGGCCTCTTTACCCACTACCTGTTATAGAGCCACCCAATACATACGCTCAATTGCTGGCATCTCCACGAGTATATATCTCTATCTCCAGAGAGTCAATAAGAAAGCTTATAAGTACCCTGGTAGCTGCTCAGTCTCTTGACAGACTGAAGATCAGCACCGTAGAATACAATCACAACTGAAGCGCTTACTATACAAGGAGCAACCTGTTTATTTATGGCTCGTGTTGGTCTATTGGAAGACAATTCCAAGATCGCGAAGCTTTGTGCCACCATGCTCCACTATGTTGGTCATGAAGTCATTATCTATGAGCATCCTTCACAGTGCCTGGATGCTTTACATATTACTGACCCCTCTTTGCTTATGGGGTCTGGGCGTCTTTCACGGGATACGATGCTCCCGGTGGAGGTCTTAATTCTTGATCTTCATTTGCCAGATATCGGAGGCCTGGAAGTACTGCGGCGTTTGCAAGCAACCCCTCATACACGCAAGCTCCCGCTAATTTTTTGTACTGCTGCCCCAGATCACGAACTTGAGCAGGCTTTTCGTATCGCCCCGCAGGCAGGTTTGGTCGAAAAGCCTTTCACCATACAGGTCTTGTTGACAGCGATTCGGAACGCGCTACAGGCGTCTTCATGAGCTTGTAGCCAGTTTCTCTCGATACCCCCTTGTCACTATCTGCCCAGTTAACTTCGATGTCACTTTTTGCATGCATCCTGCGTACCTGAAGCAGAGTACTTTTTACTGTACCATAAATGCTTGTTAGAGTGGAGTAAAACGCAGGTGAATGAAAAAGATAGATTTGACGCATTTACCGAACGAACCCGGAGAGTAATGAGCCTCGCGCGTGAGGAAGCGCGTCGCCTTCAACATAATTATATCGGCACAGAACACCTGCTGCTAGGCCTCATCCGCATAGAAGAGGGCATCGCGGCCCGAGTGTTACGTAATCTGGGCGCTGATCCCTACAAAGTCCGTCTGGCCGTCGAATTTGTAGTTGGTCGTGGAGACCGTCTTGTCTTTGGAGAAGCAAGTTTAACGCCACGCGCAAAACATGTCATAGCGCTGGCTATCGAGGAAGCACGCAATCTGAATCACTACTATGTAGGTACGGAACACCTGTTATTAGGTCTGGTGCGAGAGAATGAGGGCATCGCGGCAAGCGTACTGGAAAGCCTGGGCATCAATGAGGAGAATGTGCGCCAGCAGACCACATTCATCTTAAAGCAGTGGACGAATCCATTTGAACGCGATATTGTCACCTCCCGAACGCCGCTCACCGACCAGTTCAGCACTGACCTGACTGCCTACGCCCATGCCGGAAAACTCGACCGTGTGATTGGGCGACAGCAAGAAATTGAGCGCATGATCCAGATTCTGGCCCGGCGCGGGAAAAATAATCCAGCGCTGATCGGCGAACCAGGCGTAGGCAAAACCGCTATCGTCGAGGGACTTGCCCAGCGTATGATCAATGGCCAGGTACCAGAAATTCTACAAGGGAAGCGCCTGCTTATGTTAGATCTCAGTTCCATTGTTGCAGGCACGCGCTATAGAGGCGAGTTCGAAGAGCGATTAAAAAAGGTAATTGAGGAGATTCGGGCCAGCAAAAACTGTATCATCTTTATTGATGAACTGCACATGCTCATCGGGGCGGGTTCAGCGGAGGGCGCAATCGACGCCTCGAATATTCTCAAACCGGCGCTGGCACGCGGCGAATTTCAATGCATCGGCGCAACGACCTTTGACGAATATCGCAAGTACATTGGCCGTGATGCAGCCCTGCAACGCCGTTTCCAGGAAGTGATGGTGCGCGAACCAACGCAAGAGGAAACGTTTGAAATCCTCAAAGGGATACGAGAAAGCTATGAAGCACATCACCGCCTGCGTATTACCGATGAAGCCCTCCAGGCCGCAATCAACCTTTCCAGCCGCTACATTCCTGATCGCTACATGCCTGACAAAGCCATTGACCTGATCGACGAGGCTGCCAGCCGGGTACGGATGCGGCACTCCCTCGCGCCTTCCCCACTGAAGGCGGCATTACGTGAGATGGATCAGTTAAATCAGGCAAAAGATATGGCCATCCAGCAGCAAGATTATGGTCGTGCCGCCGAAATACGCGAACAGCAGGCCGGGCTTCGCGAGGAAATTACTCGCCTTGAATCAAACTGGCTGCTTGAACGCGGTGCAGAGCAGCTTGCTATCGGCGAAGAGGACATCGCGCAAATTGTCTCGCTCTGGACTGGTATTCCCGCCATGCGTATCGAGCAAGAGGAATCGCAGCGCCTGTTACATATGGAAGAGGCACTGCACGAACGGCTGGTTGGTCAGAACGAGGCTATTGAAAAGATTGCGCGAGCGGTACGGCGCGCTCGCGCTGGTTTGAAAGACCCCAAACGCCCGATTGGCTCCTTTATCTTCATGGGGCCAACTGGTGTAGGCAAAACAGAGCTTGCTCGTACACTGGCCGAGTTTATGTTTGGCAGCGAAGAGGCCTTATTCAAATTTGATATGTCTGAGTTCATGGAGCGTCACGCAGCTGCGCGGCTGGTTGGCGCGCCTCCTGGATATGTTGGCTATGAAGAAGGAGGGCAGCTCACCGAGGCGGTGCGCCGCAAACCCTACTGCGTCATCCTGCTTGATGAGATGGAGAAAGCGCATCCAGAGGTCTTCAATATGCTGCTTCAAGTGCTGGAAGACGGCAAGCTGACCGATGCCAAAGGCCGCACAGTAGATTTCCGTAACACTATCCTGATTATGACCTCAAACATCGGCGCATCATTGCTGAATAAACAGGCGGCCATCGGCTTCCGGCAAACAGGAAATAAGACCCTGGCGGCGCAGGCAGACTATGAACACATGAAATCAAAAGTGCTTGTCGAACTTAAAAACGGCTTCAAACCCGAATTTCTCAATCGTATTGACGAGGTCATCGTCTTCCACTCGCTCGGCATCGAGGAGCTGTACACGATCATCGACATCCTGCTCAAGCGCATTCGCCTGCAACTGAGCGAACACGAATTGACACTCGAAATTCCAGCCGCGACAAAGGATTTCCTGATCGCGAAAGGCTTTGATCCCGAATACGGAGCGCGCCCGCTCCGGCGCACCATTCAGCGTATGATCGAGGATCAGCTTGCCGAATGTCTCCTACAGGGAAAATTCCAGCCAGGAGATATCGTTGAGTGCCTGATCGTAGACGATCAACTGGTTTTACAGGTTAAAAATCGGAGTAAAGGGCTGCTCCAGTTAGCTTCATAAGCGTATTCTGGTCGGCTCATTGGCAAAGGAACCAACGAGCCGACCTTTTTTGGCTTGCTTCTACAAGCTAAAGCCGCACATTCGCAGGAGTACATAAATTGGTGGAGGAACTGCATTGGAAGACAAATACGACTTGCTCATCATCGGCGCTGGAGCGGCAGGGAGTTCCGCAGTTTCTGCGCTTGATAAAACCGGCAAACGAATTGCGCTCATCGAACGCAACATTCTCGGTGGCACCTGCCTGAATTACGGCTGCGACCCGACCAAGACCTTGCTCCACATCGCCAACCTGCTCTATCAAGCCCGGCACAGTAAACGCTTTGGACTACGCATTTCAGAAGCTTCCTTCGATTGGCAAGAAGTACGACAACGAGTACAACAGGTTATCACTCAACTCCGAGGTGGCCCAATTGACGAGGCAGAGGCTAAACTACGGCACGAGGGGATAGACCTGATACATGGAGAGGCATCGTTAATCTCTCCCCATGAAGTAAGCGTTTCAGGCAAAACGTTTTATGCCCAACGCATTCTGATTGCAACTGGCAGTCAAACCGTCATCCCCCCAGTAGAGGGTTTGCAAGAGACAGGGTATATCACCAATATTCAGGCCGTCTCTTTACCCCATCTACCACGACGCCTCGCCATCGTCGGAGGCGGTGCGATTGGAGTAGAATTTGCTCAACTGTTTCACCGCTTCGGCGTAGAAGTGGTCGTGCTTGAGCGCAGTCCAATAATTGTGGACAAGGAAGATCGCGAGCTGGCCGATAAATTATGCGCGCTCCTGAGCCAGGAAGGAATACGCCTGAAAACCAATACCGAGTTGAAGCGCGCGCGGAAAGAGCCTGATGGGAAGCATCTCACCATTTCATCTGGAGAGAAAGGTGAAATGGAACTGGTTGTGGATGAAATCTTAATGGCAGTCGGACGCCGCCCTTCATTTGAGGCACTCCAGCTTGATAAGGCAGGCGTACAAACAACGAAAAAAGGCATACAGGTTGATGAGACGCTTCGCACTACCGTCCCCCACATCTGGGCAGCAGGCGATGTAGCCAGCCCCTACCAGTTTACACACATCGCCTCAGCACAAGGCAAACTGGTCGCACATAACGCCTTCGCAGACCGCCCGCAACGGTTCGATGACAGAGCTATATCCTGGGTAACATTTACGCATCCTGCTCTCGCGCATCTGGGCAAAACTGAAGAACAATTGAAACAAGAGGGAACTCCATACAAGGTAGCCCGCTTTTCTATGAACGAGAACGAGCGTGCCGTAACATTGGGTGAAACTGACGGCATGATAAAGGTGTTGTGCGACCCAGAGGGAAAAATTCTAGGCGCTCACGTTCTGGCAGACCACGCGGGCGAAATCATTTCATCGCTGGTAGTTGCCATGCGCAACGGTTTAACTGTTGGGCAAATAGCATCGTCCATTTTGCCCTATCCAACACTGTCGGAGGCACTTACTGCGGTAGCAGGTACGTTGCAAGAGCAGGCAGGTTCGGAACAAACAGGATAGTTTAGAAAAAATGTGATACAATAAATTAACTCATCGAAGCACTGCCTCGCACGCGCGTTTCATCGAGTTGGTTCCACCGGAAAGTACACAATTATTATGACAATAGACGAAAAAGACGCACAGGCGCTGGATGCGTATTCTCACGCTGTAACCGGCGCGGCAGAGCGAGTCGGCCCGGCTGTAGTACGAATCGATATCGAGCGCGAGGGAGGTCGTTATTCCCGCTCACCTTACGGCGGCGGTTTAGGTTCCGGCTTCATCTTTGCCTCTGACGGACAAATTCTCACCAATGCCCACGTGGTAGCCAATGCCCGCCGTATTCAAGTTACGCTCGCCGATGGCCGCACTTTTGATGCAGGTCTGGTGGGCAGCGAACCGGATGTCGATGTGGCAGTGTTACGAATCGGCGCTGACCGTTTACCGGTCGCCGAACTTGGACGCGCTCCCCTCAAGGTTGGCCAGCTGGTGATCGCTGTTGGCAATCCCTACGGCCTGAACTGGACGGTGACTGCCGGAGTTGTCAGCGCGCTCGGGCGAACACTCGAGGCCCCAGGCTTTCGCAAGATGACCAACCTGATCCAAACCGATACGCCCATCAACCCGGGCAATTCTGGTGGCCCACTGGTTGACAGTATGGGACGAGTCGTCGGTATCACCACCGCGATGATGCCGATGGCGCAGGGACTTGGCTTCTCTATTCCTCTCGATACCGTGAAATCAGCCATCGCCCGCATCAACAAACGCCGGGAGACAGCGCCAAAGGGCCTGTCGATTGGCGTAGGCGGCATGCGAACAAAATTGGATTCCTCTCTCGTGAATAGCCTGCGCCTTCCACAATCGTATGGCATGGAGATTCTGGAAATACGTAGAGACAGCCCGGCAGACCGCGCCGAACTCAAACGGCTCGACATCATTATCGCAGCAGATGAGCAGCCCGTAAGCGAGCCGCGAGACCTGCAACGTATCGTTCAGCAGCACAGGGTGGGAGATAAAATCGTGATTACATTTTTACGGGGAGCCAGACAACGCAAGGTAACGGTAATCCTCTAGAGCTTGTATAAACGAAAAAAATTCCTGGCATCTTCTGAAGCAGCAAGCGCCATTTTTGATATCCCTGCCTGTGATACGTCTAAACATAATGTGAGACAGTTCACAAAGATTGAACCAACAAGCCAAAAGGGAAATAGAAATGGCATCAATGCTGATCGGGCTGGTCTTCCTGGTTGCCAGTATCGGGGTCATCGTGATCGGCATCTCATTGAGTCTGTACCTGTTCAGAGAGGGCGCTCTGGCAAAAGACTATTATGCGCGGCACACTTTATATGTACGTGACGTGCCAGTTGAGGAGTTCTATGTAGACCGTTATCAGTATTACAACCTCGAAAAATCAGATGATACCAGCGCCCGCTACGCGCGCACCGGCCTGATAATCGGCCTGGGAGTCCTGCTGCTGATTGTGGCAATGGTGATTTCGGTATTCGGAAACGTGGTCCATTAAGATAGCGCCAGTGCAAATATACAATGCCCTGCGAGGAATGGCAAAAAGTATTCCTCGCAGGTTATTTCTTTATAGCCTATCAATAAAGGCCGCCTAGCTTACGATGATCCCAGGAAACAATTTCTTCAGGCTCCACAGTAACAATTATCCGTTTCGGAGCCTGCGCCGCGACCACCTGGCGGGTGTTATCAGTCAATGGGCCGGTATATCGCTCAAAAATAATCTCACCGATGCGCTGAACGGTTTCACGGTCGTCTTGAATAGTAGCCCGCCCCTTGATCTGGACGCCACGCAGTTCTTCATAACGCACTCCCGTCTCCACAAGGCAGGTCAGCCGGTTATCTCGCCGCAAATTAACCGCCTTCTGCGATTTAGCATACGTCCAGAACGTGATTTTGCCATTGATCAGCACATACCACATCGCTACAAGGTGCGGCCAGCCATCATGGTCAATGGTCGCCACCTCCAATGTATACTGTTCGTCAAGAAACGAGCGAATCTCCTCGTCGCTCATGCGAATCTGACCTCGCCGACTCATGCTTTCCTCCGTCAACTTGCTTCTTACTATGCGTCAATGTGTTTAGTATATCACTTCAGCCTTTGTCATCTACCACCTTATGTTTCATCTTTTGTACTGATTTCGAATCAGGCAGCCCCTTGCTTATAATGACTCCCTTATAAACTGACATATAAAGAGAAAAAGCCGCAAGAATTCCATTGGTTTTTCCTGAGTGAAGGATGTATGCTTGAAGTGGTTCAAATGAGCGAAAAGAAGGAATGATTCTACCAAATCTTTCACTAACCGCATCCTTGAGCCAGGTTGTGCTGTTGATATGTCACGGTGGAGAAATGAGCCATCATGTCTACTTATACCGGTGCTTTTGGAGCCATCTTTGACAGACTGGCACAAGAAGTCTTTGAGCGGTTACATGGGGTGCCAGAAAGCCTGGTATACTGGACACCATCACTGAAAGAAGATGCCTCACTATTCACGCTTGCCACGCAGATTCTCGAGGAGGGAGAGCGCTGCATCTTCCTGAAAGGAAAAGCTCCTCCCCAAACAGACAATCCCAGGCCTGAAACGCTGGCAGAACTTCTGAATCGTTATGAACAGTGGTTAGCCAGGGTACACGAAGTGGTCAATCAGGTTCCAGATGCGGTCGAGTACCGCATCGATATGGGCGCTGACCACGTTCAGCCACCCATTACAGAAGAAATGGTCGTTATCTGTGATTGCTTGCTGTTAACGCTTGGCCGGTTGTGATCAGTGGTAGACGAGATGCAATTCCTCTACGGCTCGCTGGTAGACAACAAACAGAACGGCAAACACAAGTTGATAGAATCGTCATCATAACTCGACCAGGCCTTCTTCATACTCCCCAACAAGTGTAAAGCCCAGACGCTTATAGCACGCTATGGCGCTGTGGTTATCAGCACGCACATTGAGGCCTACATGCTCTACCGTCTTCAACAATTCCTGGCAAAGCTTCGCGCACACGGCAGTACTCAGCCCCTGCCCCCGATACGCAGGATGGGTGGTCACATTACCGAGTACACCGATTCTGTAATAGGGAGAATAGACATGTACCCCTGCCACACTGACAATCCGAGCACCTCGCCGGATACCGTAGTAAAGGTTTGTTTCCAGCAGGCGCGGATCAAACCAGTTACCAGGATAACTCGCGCGATAAAGCTCCTGAAGATCTCTCAGGTCTCTCATCGTCAGAGGAATCACATCGGTAGTATCAATGGTTTTAAGGAAAGCGGTATTTACCAGCGCCATTTTATAGTGCAGGCCATGCGACTCTACTCTGTATTCTTCTGCAAAAACGGATGGTAGATTTCCGCTCAGGTGAGCATAAAAACGCGGCGGGAGCAAAGGTTTCACCTTCTGAAGTAGCTCTTGCATGAGAGGGAAATCATCGGTAATCGCGAGAAGAGTGGGTACTTCTAGCGCTGTATACAACAATACCAGTTCCAGAATCTGCTGCCCATCCTGTAAAGCATACCAGAGGGTGTTCTGCCAGAAAAAATCGTCCAGATCACCAAGAGCATACAGGTGCAAATTCGTATGCTTGCGTAAGAACGCCTCAATCACGTTTTTATCATGCAGGCTGACAAGTTGCATACAGGCAGTCCTCTTACAAATTTTGAGTTGATAGACATGGAGAACGAGCCAACATACTCGTTCTCCATAATCTTATTAGGGCAGCGTCACCAACCCCAATACTCGCCCTTTGACGAGTTCTATACCTCGTCGCGCTCGTGGGAACATCTTCACATCCGTTGCCTTTAGCGCAAGCAATTGCTCGCTTCCCTCACTGCTATAAAGCAACAAGAAATGGTCGCTCTCACGAACTATTGTAGCAGAGAATACCTTATCTTTCCCAAGCAATTCGGTCGTGATTACCCCTGCAGTAGCGCGTCCCTTTTGGGGATACTGGCTGAGTGGTACCTTTTTAGCCAGTCCTAGCTCGGTAATAACCAGCAGGGAAAGTGGACTGTCTATTGTGCTTTGCTCCTCAACATCAAGGTAGCAGGCACTGACGATTTTCGCGCCGGGAGCAAGCGCCATCGCGGCTACGCCCTGTCCAATCCTCCCCTGAGCGCGCAACACCTCGTCGCTGAAACGCAATGTCTGAGCATTGTCGGTCGTCACCAGGTATTCACCCTGACCATTTGAAATGAGCGCAACAGCCACAGCGTCACCTTCAGCCAGCTTCATATCCTGCAGACCATCTACGTCGGCGCTTTTATACTCACTCAAGGGCGATTTCTTCACTTTGCCCAATTTGCTGAAAGTCACAAGGTAGTGATCTTCCGCATAGGCCTCGACGGGCAGCAGCGCCACGATCTCTTCCCCTGCCTGCAACTCAAGCAGTTTGCGAAGCGCTTCACCTCCTGAACGCCGGGTGCCTTGCGGAATCTTATGCGCCGCGATCTGGAACACTCGACCATTTGAACTGATGCAGAGGAAATAATCCTGCGAAGTTGCGGCCACTACCTGCCGCAGTTGCTCATCCCCTCGTACAGGAGTATAGGCTGCATCGCCATTCTTCCCTTTAGGAGCATAGCTATCAGCAGGCAACGATTTGAGCAAACCCGAACGTGTATAGGCGATAGTCAAAGGTTCCCGCTCATGAAGGCTGGCAACCTCCATCACAGGCGCATGTGCCTGACCCTCAACTTCGATGACGGTGCGCCGCTCGTCGCCATATTGCTTGATAAGCTGCTGCATCTCTTTTTTCAATTGAGCGATCAGGGTACTGCGATCTGAGAGCAGCAATTCGAGTTCGCGAATACGCTCCTGCAACTCCTCTTTTTCCCTGGCATACTTGCTGGCATCCAGCCTCGTCACCTGGGCAAGGGTCATCGAAGCAATCACTTCCGATTGCACGTGCGTCAGCTTGTACTTTTCTTCGATTTTCTTGCGTGCCTCGGCGCGATCTTCCGCCTGCTGGAATATTTTGACGATGCGCTCCGCATTGGCCGCGCCAATAATCAACCCCTCGACGATGTGCAAACGTTCTTTTGCTTTGCGCAGATCAAACTGCGCCCGTCTTGTCAGCACGTCAATCTGGTGATTGTTCCAGTAGTTGAGCAGTTCGACCATGCCCACCTGCTTAGGATGACGGGCTGCCTGCATCGGTTCTCCAAAGAGATACACCATCTGGAAGGATTGCGCGATCTGCAAGTCGGTTTCGCTGAATAGTTGGGAGAGTACCTGCGCCGCATCGGCGTCTTTGCGCAGTTCCAGCACGATGCGCGTTCCTTTCTCGGCATCGCTCTCGTCTCGCATATCGACCAGCCCATCAATCTTGCGCGCATTAATGGCCTTCACAATCGAGACTTTGACCTTGTCCCGGCCAATCGGCGGCAGTTGTGTCACGATCAAGGCGCGGCTGCGTGGCGTCTCTTCCAGGCGCACTTCCGCTCGCACAATTATGCGTCCCTTGCCGGTAGTCAGGTAATCCCGAATACCATCGATCCCCATGATGCGCCCGCCCTGGCAGAAATCGGGCCCCTGGATGTAAGTCATAAGTTGTTCAACACCCATATTTGGTCGATCAAGCAGCACAATACAGGCGCGCAACACTTCTGTCAGGTTGTGCGGGGGAATATTCGTCGAGAGGCCAACCGCGATACCGCTGGAAGGATTGACGACCGGCGGAATGCGGCCTGGAAGATAATCCGGCTCGAGTACGCGCGGGTCTTGCTTGTATGTGGGACGCAGTGGCACCGTCTCGCGCTCCATATCAGCCATAAGCGCTTCAGCCAGTGGAGAAAGGCGCATTTCGGTATAGCGATAGGCGGCGGGCGCGTCTCCATCTTCGCTGCCCATGTTACCCTGTCCTTCGATTAAGGGATAGCGCAGGGTGAACGGCTGTGCCAGCCGAACGGCGGCGTCATAGACCGAGGCGTCACCATGTGGATGATAATTACCCAGAATGAGGCCGACTACCTCGGCGCTTTTCACCGTCGGTTTGTTTGAGGTAAAGCCAGCCTCGCGCATTCCGGCAAGAATGCGCCGCTGCACCGGCTTCAGGCCATCACGCGCATCGGGCAAGGCGCGGTCCGTCACAACCGAGAGGCCGTAGGTCGCGAAGGCCTGCGCCATAATCACCGAGAAATCTTCTTCTCGTATAATGCCAAATTCTGTTGTATTCTCAGTTATACGTGCCATGCTTTACACATCCAGTTCTTTGACCTTACGGGAGTGTTCGGCCAGGAACACTCGCCGCGCCTCGGCATTTTCGTCTTCCATCAATTCATTGACCAGTTTGGCCGCCAGCACGCCATCCTCCATCGTCACTAGCTTCAACGTGCGGCGAGCCGGATCAAACATTGTCTCGCGCAACTCTTTGGGATTCATCTCGCCCAGGCCTTTAAAGCGTTTAAATTCGAGATTTTGCGCGTCGGGATGGGCCTGTAAAAACTGCATGCGCGCCTCGTCGTCCAGCAGCCAGGTCACTTTGCCCTTGTACTTGACCGAATAGAGCGGGGGGCAGGCAATAAAGACATGACCACGCTCGATCAGGTTGCTGAACTCCTGGTAAAAGAGTGTGAGCAGCAGGCACTGAATATGCAGCCCATCGACATCGGCGTCGGTCGCGATAATGACGCGATGGAATTTCAGGCGGCTGATATCAAACATATCGCGCGTTCCGGTGCCCAACACGTTGATAATTGTGCGAATCTCTTCATTCTCAACAATGCGCTTCAAATCAGCCTTCGCGACATTGAGCGGCTTGCCCTTGAGCTTGAGGACGGCCTGGAACTCCGAAAACCTGCCCTGGCCGGCACTTCCTCCGGCTGAGTCGCCTTCGACGATAAACAGTTCAGAACGCGCAGGGTCGTTCGAGTTGCAACGCAGGAACTTTTTGGAGAGCGAGGTATCGATGATCTCGCCGTTTTTCTTATTTCCCGCCCGCGCCAGTTCCTCGACAAGCTGTGCCTCGTTGCGGGCCTTCTGCATTTGCAGAATCTTCTTCAACCACTCTTTGCCGGGTGCAGGATTGCGCTCGAACCACTCCTTCAGTCCCTCGTCCACAATCGAACGCACAATGCCCTCTACCGGCGCATTGTTCAGGCGGTCTTTGGTCTGGCCCTGAAATTGCGGATTGGTCAGCTTCACAGAGATGACCACATTCAAGCCCTGCTGGATAACTTCAGGCTTGAAACCATCCTTCTCTCGGCTCTTGATGATGCCCCACTTCAAAGCATAGTCATTGACCACCTTTGTTAGCGCCGCCTTAAAGCCAGTTTCATGCACGCCGCCATCGCGGGTGCGAACGGCATTCGCGAAGCTGTACATGGTGATCTTGTAGCCAGTGGTTGGTTGCAGCGCCACTTCAACCTGCACGCCATCTTTCTCTTTGGCTATTCCAATGACATGCTTGAAGAGCGGCGTGCTGGTCGTCGTGGCCAGATCACGCACATAGTCCGGCAGTCCCTCTTTCGAGTAGTAGACACGGGTAATTTGCTCCTCGCTGGCATCGTCATAGGCCTCTAAATGGAAAGTGACGCCGCCATTAAGATAGGCTGCCGCCTTCAAACGGCTCTCGATGGCTTCAAGCGAGTAGTAAGCGTCGGCATCAAAAATGGTACGGTCGTACAGCCAGCGCAACTGCGTCCCGTGAAGCTTTGGATCGCATAACAGCACTTCATGCGGCTCTGCTACTCCCCGGTGGAATACCTGAGTAAACTGCTGCCCGTCCTTCCAGATGGTCAACTCCAGTGTTTCCGATAGCGCATTAATAACGGTCGAGCCAACACCATGCAAGCCACCGGCGGTTTTATAGGCACCCTCGGAAAATTTGCCGCCCGAGTGAGGCACCGTGAGAATAATCGTTGCGGCAGGCAGATACTCCCCCTGGTACAACATGGGATCGAACGGCATGCCCCGAGCTTCATCGCGAACCGTCACCCAGCCATCACGGTCAATACTCACCCAAATCTGCTTTCCATACCCGGCTACCGCCTCGTCTACAGCATTATCCAGCGCCTCCCAGATCAAATGCAGCAGCCCCGATGAAGATGTGGAGCCAATATACATGCCGGGACGATGACGAATGGCCGCTATTCCTTCCAACACCTGTATATCAGCAGCCGAATAGTTACTCTGCTTTTTTGTTCTCGGCTTTAGCTCACGCGGTATCGTTGCAGATTCCTGTTGTGCTTTTTGTTCATCTGTGCCTTTGGCAACAAAAAGTGAAAGCTGTCTTCCCTCCTCCAACTCATCTTGAAGCATAGAAGACGCTTTGGCTGAACGAGCCATATACCTCATACCTCTCTTCAACTGTCTTATATAGTCTTCTCAGGATACATTGTTCTATTCTTAAAGTCAATAGGAATTTCGGTCATGTGTTCTAACACATTTTTTAGGTGGCAGGCAGAAAATAACATGAGGTACTCATCTTACAGCAGAACTTCTCAATTAATTTGGCTATAAGAAATTCTTTGCCTATTAAGAGAACAAATTGGAGCTTCAAACAAATTCCTCAAGAACAGGATAAAAAAGGGACATTTTATGAGTTTCAACGCAAAGTTTTCCATAAAAAAACGTCTAAGTTATTAAACAAACGTGTAACAAAACTGATAACGATTCGTATATAAGTGAGTAAGTAGAAAAGATATCTGTAGGAATTATTGATTAAGGATTGGGCGTCCTTGTATTTCTTATCTTCTTGCAATGTATTTGCTTACTATCACATAGCTCTGGCAGAAAATGTCTTTTTCAGGAAGGATAGTTGAAAGCAATGCCACGTCCACTTAAAAATGTGCCCCCGGATACTCTGGGAGGGAAAATTCGTGCCGCGCGCCAGGCTTTGCGCTATTCGCTCGCTGACGTCGCAGGAAATGAATATAGCACCAGCCTCATCTCTCAAATCGAGCGCAATAAAATCGAACCATCCTCGGAAAGCTTAAAATACCTGGCTGAGAGGCTGCATATGCCTCTAGAGGAACTGGAAGTTTTAGCACAGAAGCAAAAGGAAACTGAGGCAGAGGTTAATAAATACAAAGAATATGAGGACCTTCGAGCTGTCGCTGCTCAACTATTGCAAACGAAACGTCCTAAAACGGCTTTAGAATATCTCAAAAATATTCCCCTTGCCCGGGTTCCTCTGTACCTGAGGTGGCGATTGGTTGCCTTGCGCGGCCAATGCTTTTTCAGTATCCGTCAATTTCTTCCTGCTCAGCAAGACTTTCTCACAGCAGTTGCTATGCTACCCGATACCATCCCCAGCGAGCATTTTCTGGAAGTTATCACGCTTCGCCTGCATCTGGCAGCCGCCACACGCGAAGTAGGCCAGTATCTTCTGGCCTACGACCGATATCAGGAAGCCCTGAAGATCATGGATTCCACTACCCCCTTGAATTATATAGCCGAAGCTCATTGGGGTATCTCTCTGGTTCTTTTCGAGTTAGCCAATCAGCTTATTAACGACTCTGAGGGTCAGAAATCGGTTGAAAAATTTCAGACATATATGGAACAGGCCCGCGATCATGCCGAAAAGGCGCGAACCCTCTATCAATCTATCGGTGAGATTTTACGCGTAGCATTGCTCAACTGCCAGCTTGCCCTGATCGAACAGGCAACAGGCAATTTCTCCGCTGCTAAGAACCTTCTGCGTATAGTTCTGGATGAATGGGAACCTACGTTGGAAGGAGAGACCGATAATGAAGCGGTTCACGAAAAAACAAAACGCTATTCTAAAAAAGAGCGGGCCAATGTTGTCTCAGCGGCGGCCTGTTATCTGGCAAGCCTGGAACATGAACAAAAGGGATGCCAGGAGGAAGCGCTCAAACTTATCGATATTGCTTTAAAGGCTGGCCTCAACAGTTACATTGTGCGCCGCGCTGACGCTTACATAACAAAGGCACAGATCCTCGCCGAGAGCAGCCCACATGATGCCATCGAAGCCTACCGCCAGGCATTGCGCGAACTCGCTCCAACAGACCGCCTTCATGCAAAGATCCGTGTGCATGAATTGCTTGGTGAATATCTGATTAAGCTGGGCCAGGTTGACGATGGCGAAAAAGAGTTGGAGATGGTACGCAAGCTGGCCAGCCTGCCTTCAAAGTTTACCACTGCGGAAACAGATGAAGACCCGCCAAATAACGCATGAGATCATGCAAACGACTCGTAACTATGATTGGTTTTTTATCAAAAACTGGTAGGCAGCAATTATTCGTTGCATCTCACGCGCATCCCCACCTCTATCCGGGTGATAGCGCTTGGCCAGTTCGCGATAGCGGCGTTTGATCTGTTGTGGAGTTGCGTTTGGCGGTAAACCCAAAACGTTCAAAGCCTGTTGCCGCTCCACGATAGGGCGTACCGGATTTACCGCGCTTCCCCACAAAGCACGCACCCCCAGCCGTATGACGTCCCAAAGTAATGATGCGAAGCTGGGTTGTTTTGGAGGCGGTCGCGAACTCATATCTCTCTCACACTCGTATTTTAAATGATCTCTAACATCATATCACGCTTTCTAGATCGACTATCAACATGTGAAACGCCGCATCTGTATTACCCGTGTACAAAATAAAAGTAGAGCATGAAATCATTTCTTGCCTTTTTAACGCCTGAAAGGAGCTGTGGTATGGCTACCAAAGCAGCAAAGCCATCGACCGATACAAAGCAGGATAAGCCAGCTGAAGTCGCACAAACTGCTGAAAAGGAGGCTAAATCCTTTAAGGATTTCTTCTCTAAGTTCAGCAATGACTGGGTCATGAACTTTTCGGCTGGCCTGGCTTATAACGTCCTGACTGCTATCTTCCCGATCGTCATCGCGATTATCTCTATCGCGGGCTTGTTTGTTGGCGCGCTTGATCCTGCCGCAAAGACAAACCTCATCGCTTCGCTTTCTAAAGCTCTCCCGCCACCTCTTAATTCGGGCAATGTACTCGGCCCGGCACTCAATCAGTTGAGCAAAAATGCTGGTTTCCTCGGTATCATTGCTATCCTGCTGGCAATTTTCGGCGGTTCGCGCTTGTTTGTGACAATGGAAGGCTACTTTGATGTTATCTACCATACACGACCGCGCGATTTTATCCACCAGAACATCATGGCGATCCTGATGCTCCTGCTGTTCGTCATCTTGATCCCCATCATGATCGTAGCCAGCTCGCTTCCGGCCCTTTTCTTCTCGGCGCTGCAAGCAACGCCTATCAGCCAGATTCCTGGCATAGGTTTCCTGTTCAGTCTGGGTGGTTTTTTCGGCACTTTGCTGGTCTCCTGGATTCTCTTCCTGGCAATCTTTATTGTCGTACCCAACCAGCACATCAGCTTCAAAAATAGCTGGAAAGGCGCGCTCGTTTCAGGCTTTCTCCTGGCGCTGTTCCTTACGCTTTTCCCGCTCTACGTCACCCATTTCATGAACACCTACACGGGAACGACTGGCTTCGCCGTGATCCTGCTGTTATTCTTCTACTACTTCTCGGTCATTCTCCTTCTCGGAGCCGAAATCAACGCTTTCTACTCTGAAAATGTGAAAGTGACCCCGGCTGATATACCGACCATGATCCATGAGTACACCAGTCATTTGCCGACCAGCGAAAAGGCTGTGCAAGAACAGGCTGCGGCATCTCACAAAGGTGAGGAGCCAAAAGCCATTCGCCCGAAAAAGGAAGTCGAACATTTGCAGGCCCAGGCACAGAGCAAAGGCGCAACGCCTGCCACAAGCACATCCACTTCGGCAGCGTCTGATGGCCATCAGACACAAGCGCCAGATCATCATCAGAAATCCCAAAAGCAGAAAGTGCAAGGCCAGTCAGGAGTTTTAACCGTGGCTGAAGCGGTGGCAGGAACCGCCCTCGCCTTTGGGGTAGAACTCTTCCGCCTGCGCCGCCGCAAGAAACGTGCCGCCTGACAGCTGCTACTTTGACCACTTCGAGGGAAAGGATATGCAAGCCTTTCCCTCGAAATCTTTAGAGCTATGCCCCAATCACACTGCCTCCCGAATTTGCAATTGCTCTACCACATCAGCAGTGCTACCAGGACGATACAACCCCTCAGCCAGCACTGCCGCGCCAAATGCGGCCTCGAAGCCAGGCTTATCTGTCCCCTGATAGGGGAAAAGATATACTGGATAGCGCTCGGCAAAGTGTTCGCTAAATTCATTCCGGTACTCGCCCACAATCACAATATCTTCAAGATGATGTACCGCCATCAATCCCCCGAGCCGCTGTTGCAAACCCTCCCATAAAGCCAGCATTTCCTGCGAGTCTGGATTTCGCAACACCTCGAGCGATACCACAGGGTGAGCAGTAAAGCATTGACTATCTCCATTGACTATTCGCCCCGCCTCAAGCACAAGGATACTATTCTCCACACTATCAAGCCGCACACAGAAAAAATTCATTTCAGGCCAGGGTGTTTCACTGGCCCTCAATCTGGCAAGCAGGGCGGCGACTACGCAGACATCGTTGGGATTACCCAGGTTTGCTGACAACAACTTGCGATGCGCGGGAAGCGAAGGCAGAAAACGTACCGATGGCACGATATAACTATGCAGGCTAAACGACCGGATAGTGGAGAGCAATCGAGTCGTAGCTGTTACTTGCGCCTCTGCTAGATGAGCAGCTAATATGCGGTGTAAATCATGCTCTGTATTCGCGCTTAAAGATATATAAGGGACTTCAAAAGGCAAAGCAAGGGCAATAGTTATTTCAGGAAAATGTCCACAAGTACGCTTTAAGTAGTGAAATGCTTCGTGTTCATCAACACAATCGTGCCATTCTAATACTTGCGCATTTTCCAGCAAGCAGATTTTCCAGGAAACTTGATCTCTCGCTATGCCGATACTGAGTGTCATAAGATTTGCTTTCCATTGTTTGTGCCATTATATCATGCTCACGTGGTAGCCCATAGAAATTTATTAGATTTATTGCTTATTTTGCTTGACGCCATGTATACTCATCTGCTAAACTGCGACGAGGAGTGTTTGCAGAGTGGAGAACCTCGAAAGGTCTCAGAGCATGTCAGGTGATAACCTCACAGCGCCCATTCAACAGGAGCCAGCAGCACTGCTGTCTGCTCTCCGTGAGAGCGAAATACTGCGCGAACTCGCTGCATTACTGGCTTCTTCCCTTGATCTTGATCATATTTTACGGATACTGGTTAAGCGTGCGACCGAAGTATGTGAAGTCGAGCGCTGTTCGGTATGGCTTTTAGAAGATATCCGGGGCACGCTGCGCCCCAAAACCTATCATTTAACCACTAACCGCGTAGATCAAAAAACAATCGAAGTTGCTGATGCTCTCTGGTATCACAGCTCGCTTTCAATCGAGGTACCTGCTATACAGCAGCTTCTCAAAGAAGGTATGCTGTACATAGAAGATATATGCAACGAACCCGGCTTACAATATATTGCTAAAACGTTTCTTGTCCGCTCTGCATTATTTGTTGCGCTCATCCGCGAAGGTCGCCCGCTAGGTATGTTAACCCTGGATAACCCTGACAAAAACCGCGTATTTTCTCCTGAGATCCAACGGCTCGCGCGCGCCATAGGCCAGCAAGCAGCGATCGCAATTGATAATGCGCGTTTATATCAGCAGGCCCAGGCGGAAAAGCAGCGCGCCGAACAACTTATTGAACGGGCGCGCTCCGTCTACAAAGTTGCGCTGACCGTGAATGCCAGCGAAGATCTTGCCACCATCTTTTCCGTTGCTATGGATCACCTGATCAAAGGACTGGGCGCTGATAGCGGCACCATCGCGCTGCTTGACTCCGATACGCTCTGGGTGGTAAGCAGTACAGACAAACAACAGGGCGTCCAGCAATCTCAGATGACGGCCCAGCTTTCGTCCCTACCAAATTGTCGTCATGCCGCGACAACGGGCAAGCCACTCTATGTAGCAGAGGAACAGGTCGAGGGTGATGAAATACATTGGTACCGCAAACTCGACCTGCATAATACAATGATTGTCCCACTTATGCTGGGCGTCAATTACACTGATGAGCAGCAAGGAGACGTAGAAGAGCTACCACCAGGGGCGCGTTGTGTAGGACTGGTCTTCGTCAACTACCTGCGCAACAACTTCCAACCCACCAAAGGTCAATTCGCCTATGCTCAGGATATAGCGGCACAGTGCGCCCTGGCCGTAGAAAAAGTCGATCTGCTGGCGGATGTGCGCCAGTCAGCGCGCCTGGCAAATGAACGAGCAAAAACGCTTGACGCCATCTTTCACGCCATGACTGAAGGCATCACCGTGACCAATCTGGCAGGAGAAGTCTTAGTCCTCAATAACGCGGCTGCTCGTTTTCTCGGCGTTCCCAAAAATTTTAAAGATGACCTGATCTCATTTTTACGGCGTTTTCCACCCTACAGCCTGCAAGGGCAGCCACTTGACGAAAATAACTTTCCACTTGTACGCGCATTACACGGCGAGCGGATACGGAATGAGCGCTTCATTTCTAACCGCGCCGATGGTGAGGACCGGGTGCTTGAGGTGAATATTGCTCCCCTGTATGACAGCTTGTCACAACAAATCGGAGTTGTGAGCGCATTCCGCGACATCACAGAGCAGATACAAGTTGAGCAGCGCATCCGGCAGGCTCTAGATACCCTTTTACATGTCGCCGAAGCAGTTTCGGGCCTGAGCGACATCAAAGACATCCTGCAAATCGTCCTTGAAAGAACACTGGTCACGCTGAACTGCAATCGCGGTGGAGTATTTATCTACGACGCAGAACAGGACGTATTTTCGCCCCTCTTTACGACTGGTTTCACCCAAGAAGAGGAAGAACATTGGCTGGCGGATCAACAAAGATGGCTTAATCCTGAACTAGAAGTTTACACTGGTTTCCGGCAGCAACTGATTAACGGACATGCAACACTGGTCAATGCCGAGCAATGCCCAATGCCAACAGAGCTATTTCAAGACTTCATGGTGCTGGCAGCGCCCATTCAATACAATAAACACGTGCATGGCGTGTTGCTACTTGATCGCTCGATCCTGCCTTCTGCAGGCGAACACACAAACCAGCAGGGTCTGACCGAATTCACCATCTGGGATATTGCCGTGATCGAAGGCATTGCCCAGATGGCAGGGCTGGCGCTCGAACAGGCACGCTGGCAAGCTGAAGCCATCACCGCCCGAGCCAATGAAGAGGCCATGCGCGAGGCAAACGCTCTCAAAGATGAATTTCTGGCGATCACCGCACACGAATTTCGCTCCCCGCTCACTGTCATTCTGGCGCAGGCTCAGCTTGTGGGCCGGGGATTGAATCGCTTGAAAGAACAGGGACAGGTGAAACAGAGCGAAACTCTACAAAAAGCCATCGAAAATCTGTCTGTCATCGAGGAGCAAACGCGCCAGCTTACCAATATTGTAAAAACCTTCCTCGAGGTGACATACATCAATCGCGGTCAACTCGTTCTTTCTCTCGAAGAAGTTGATCTTGCCAAAATCGCACAACAGGTTGTCAATGATCGGGCTGGAGTTTCCATAAACCATACCATCACCTGTTCAATTGAACCAGACCCGAGAGGTTATCTCGTTCAAGGAGACAGCGCCCGCCTGCACCAGATTCTTGCCAATCTGGTAGAAAATGCGATAAAATATAGCCCACTTGGTGGGCCTATCACGGTCAATCTACGTCGTTGCGAGGTTGGTCAACAGGTGCCATCAATCGAAGTAAGTGTTGAAGATGAGGGTATTGGTGTCCCACTGGATGCGCAACCTCACCTCTTCGAGCGTTTCTATCGCGGTCCCAACATCTCAGGAAACAAGACCAAAGGTATCGGCCTGGGGCTATACGTGGTCGCACAACTCCTGAAGCTGCATGGCGGCTCAATTCGCGTGGAAAGCAGCGGCGTATACGGAGAGGGAAGCCGCTTCATTTTCACCTTACCCGCCCTACAGAAAGAATAAGAGCTTGCACTCGTTGAGAAACTGGCTGTTAGAGTTAGCCAGAGAAACCATGATGCGTGAAGAAAGCGAAGACGCCGCGCACGATTTCGATCACCTCGTTCGAACAATCTCTATCGCGGAAACCATCCAGCGTCAAGAGGGGGGCGATCTCTCCATCATCTGGGCTGCCGTAGCACTGCACGACATTGGACAGGCACGCGAGCGAAAATATGGTGGAGATCACGCTTTGATTGGCGCTGAGATGGCCGAAAAACTGCTCACCGGAACCATCTTTCCCCAGACGTCGATTCCAGCCGTACAGCAGGCAATTCGTGACCATCGCTTGAGCGGGGGGAATATTCCTCAAACGCTCGAAGGGCGCATCCTCTATGATGCCGACAAGATTGATTGTTTGGGGGCAATCGGCATTGGGCGTCTGTACTGTATCACTGGCTATTACAAACAAAAAGTCTATTCACCGGTGCCAGATGACATTGTGCAACCGCTAAGCGCACAACAATTCCGCGAACTGCGGCGACGCCCGGATTACTCTCCCTATATCGAATTCCAATTGCTCTTTGGCAACCTGCCGACACGAATGACTACTCCGACTGGCAAGGATTTGGCCCGCGAACGCTACGACTTTATGCAGGCATTCTTTGATCGATTGCGCAAAGAAGTTGAGGGAGAACTATAACATTGCTGCTGCGGGAAGTTAGAACACCTCTCCCAGCAGAATCACATAGTTAAAAGCCGTATTGGATATGGCTGGGGCGCTCAGGTGTACTTTAAAGCCATAAGATGGCAGAAGTGAGTAATACTGCACCACGACAGGCCCCGGATTATCCAGTAAGTTCACCACCACAATACTTGATGCTGTGACATGCTTGTTCTCTATCGTGACTTCTGCCTGCCCTTGTAGAATCATTCCCTTACCGGCTAATTTTTCTGGCGAGGTATCAGGCTTCAATCTGGCCAGTGCAAACACTTGCTCGGCAGGCATATGCTGTTTAGGCAACCTCTCTACTGCTTCATTCGTGACCGTTTTGCTCTCTTCGGGCTGTGATGTCTTAACGGGTTTCTTCTCCGACTTACTTACCGCCTGCAAATGTACTTTCGTCATTCGCGCGCCTGGCCGTTGCCTTTTCTCGGTCGATGGTTCTTTCGTCTCTGCTGGCAAATCAGTCAACGTATGTTTGGCTACTGGCTTCACAATTCGTTCCGGCTCAATAGGTATAGCAGGCAATTGCCTGGATTGTAGACTTAAGCGAGGGGGAATAAGCAAAGCGTTTTTGCTCTCTTCAACCACAACCTCACCCACTTCATCTGACTCTTTCTCTTCCTCAAGTTCTATTGGCTCCGTCATAGTTTCATCGATAGAATCAGACAGGTTCTTTCTCCCCCTTGCAAACCTGGACCACCATCGCTCCTGTGCCTGTCCCTCACGCTCAGCCGGATCTAACATTACGCAATCCCCCATCGTTTATTGATTCATTTGGATTGTTACTATGAAAGTCGTGACACAGTATGATACATCTGCAGGCAGTATAACATACATCGTTCTGGCCTCTTATTGAAATAGCACATTTAGGCCAAAGACAGGTAAAGATTTTTCACTCTTATCAGCAAAACGCCAGGAGTCAGTTAGCATAGGAATTATGGGTATAGGTCTGGTAATTGTCCTGCCTAACCGCTACAATACACTGCGTATTCAAAAGCAACGATACTGGCAAGTCTACAGGGAATTCATATCATTGCCAGAACATATTTCTCAAGGAAGGGTTTGCATGAAGTTAAACGGAACACACAAATTTAAAGCCAATAGCTGGCAGGTATTTAACGCCATCGTCAATCCGCAGGTGCTGAAGGAATGCATTCCAGGCTGCAACTCGGTTGAAATCCTCGACAACACTCGCCTGAAGGCCAACATCACCACACCACTGCCTGGCTTGAAGGGACCCTATGGCGTGGTCATCAATATGACCCAGCGCCAGGACCCTAATCTACTGGTGCTGGAAGTGAAGCGCAAGGGTACCGGCGGCTCTGTCAACGCCACCAGCCAGATCACCATCCAGGACGAGCCAGATGGCGCGCTCCTCACCTACGATGCCAACGCCGATCTCGAGGGCCCTATCGCCATCGCCAACAACCCGATCGGCCAGAACATCACCAAGAACTCGCTCAAAACGTTCTTCGAAAAGCTGGAAAAGGCCATCGCTTAACATCGAGCCATTACCAACCTGCCTCGAGATGTCATCCTGAGCGCAGCAAAGAATCTCTCGCTGGCTGTGTTGAGCCAGTGGGAGTCACAGATCCTTCGCTGCGCTCAGGATGACAGGCGAGAGGGGCTGTTTCATGGCATGCCATAACCAGGGGAGAGCCTATCTCAAATGGAGAGGTTCTCCTTAATTTTGACAGGGCAGGCAATCACGTCAATGGCTCCAAGAAAGAATAGCGCATACCATCTCCGAGACAGGGGGCTGCAGCATTCCCTCTCGCTCAACGAGCCATCCTTTGAGCAATGAACGCAACTCTCGCCTCGTTTGCTCGTTATCCGGCAGAATAAGTTGCTCCAGCGACTCCTCTACCGCAACATCTAAAGAGGGAAAGCGCATGCTCACTGGCAAGCGAACAACCTCTACGTTGGCGTAGATACCCATTTCATACAGTATATCGAGGGCGTGGATATAGCCAGGTGGCAGACAGCGCTCATCTCCATGAAAATGCTTCCATATAGGTGCTGTCAGCGCATCCATAGGAGTGGCGCGCATGTAGATATAACAGTGTTGTTGAGCGGCAGCGTTCAGTTTCGTCAGAAAAGGCACAATGTCTCGAATCGGATAGAGGACGTGGCTGCAAATAACGAGGTCTCCGGTAAGGTCTTGCGAGGTGTCCTGCCATGTTTCCTGCCGTAAGACAATATTATGCAAATTGCGTTTTTCTGCATCCTGGCGCAGATACTCAAGCATTGTCTCATTCGGCTCTATGGCGACAATCTGTTTTGCGAGTGGAGCAAGGGCGAGCGTAAAACGCCCGGTACCTGCTCCAACATCCAGAATCGTCGTTTCCGGCGTGACTTGCTGGCGAAGCCGAAGATAAAAAGGATCGTTCGTTACGCTATCCTTCGTCGAACGATGAAAACCTTTCGCCCGCCTGTCCCAGAAATCCGCACTGGAGCGTCCCAGGCGCGCATATGCAGCGTCCATCTGACGAGCGCGGGCATCAATCATCGCCTGCCAGCGTTCAACTGCTGACATACTTTTCGCCCCGTTAGCTACTCGCCTGCTCCTCAACCGGAGCGCCCAGATTCTTTTTGAGACAAGTAAAGAACTGGTTGGTCAGCCGTTCGGCGGTACCTTGCAGGAGACGCGCTCCAACGCTGGCAATCGTGCCGCTTACAATCACCGTCGCCTTCCAGTCCATGCGCGTTTCATTCTCGCTCAATGAGGTCAACTGCATATCGCCAGACATATCAACCGCGCTGCCGGGGGCCTTGCCGCGCCCTTTCACCACCATCCGCTCCTGGGGCTGCACCTCGGGCCGTGTGACATCCAGCGTAAATTTTGCTTTGACCGCGCCAATTCCGACGGCCACTACTGCCTTCCAGTGTTCTTCCCCCAGCACCTCAAGGCTCTGAAAACCGGGGGCGCAGGCCGCGACTTTATTCACGTCCATCAAATAGTCCCATACTTTAGCAATGGGAGCGGCAATCGTCTGTGATCCAGAAAACTCCATTCCAGTTCATCACCTTTCGTTCTCTATCAGATACTCTTGCGGGTTGCGCTCAAATAGCCGCTTGCAGGCAGGGCAGCAAAAATAATATTCCTGTCCATTCAATATGCTACGATGCCGGGCAGTAGCTATTTCTACCATCATACCACAGACGGGGTCGCGCGTGGTTGCGGATACCGGCTGCCCGCTATTTTCTTCGGTCAGTTCACCCTCAACAGCAGGACTGACGCGCCGCACCTGCACTAATTCCGCAAGGATGCTCGCCGCGATTTCCTCGGGCGTCACTGCTCTCACGTCCAGACCAGCGGGCGCTTTCAACCGCTCAATTTCACGTTGGGAGAGTCCGACAGATTGCAGGTATAGCCGGCACGCTTCAGCGCGTCTTCGGCTTGCCACCAATCCCACATAGCGAGCAGGACTGCGCAACGCCTGTTCCAGCACATCTTCATCGTATTGACCATGCGTAGCAACCACGATGAAGCTTCGCTCATCCAACGACATCGAACGCATATCTGGCGATGCAAGTTGAATCACGGAAAAGTTGATGATAGCGGCAAGCTGGCTCAGAGCAGCAAGAATTGGCGAATCGCCTATCAGAATAAGCTGAGGTTGGGGTAAGTGGGGTTCCATATAAATGTCCAGGACACCTCCGCTCGTGCAACTCATAGGAAAGATGCGCAGGTCCGACCGGGCAGGAGCCGTTTCTGATTCCCCCAGGCGCATCAAATACGGACCATCCCCTTCACGTAACATGCGCTGCGCCTCACGCAGTACCACCGGCTGCGCGCAACTACCCCCAATCCATCCCACCATGCTACCATCAACGCGAATGAGCGCCTGCGCGCCTGGTTTAGCCGAGGTTGGACGCTCGCACCAGACCACTGTCGCCAGCACGAATGGCTCATGATCGCGCGCCAGGCGATAAGCAAGTTCAAGGAGTGTTTCTGTCATAGCTCTTACCCAAAGTAAAAGGAGTGGAGGCGCGTTTATTTACGCGCCCCCACAGAAAAAATGTTAATCCGAGGTCAGGCCGTGTTGCTTGAGGATATTCCACACCTTCCAGGGCGTAATCGGTATATCGATGTGCCGCACACCAACATGCGCCAGCGCATCCACTACTGCATTAGCAATAGCCTGGGGTGCGCCCACCGTCGGAGATTCGCCTATGCCTTTCGCCCCAATTGGATGGTGCGGTGAGGGAGTAACGGTGCGGTCAATCTCCCAGTTTGGAGTCTCCATCGCAGTTGGAATCAGGTAATCCTGGAAGTTGCTGCCCAGAACATTGCCATCCTCGTCATATGACAGAATCTCATACAACGCGGGCGCTAGCCCCTGGGTTAATCCACCATGTACCTGCCCCTCTACAATCATCGGATTGATGACCGTCCCGCAGTCATCCACCGCCACAAAGCGGCGTATGTGTACCTGGCCGGTCCCCCGGTCGATATCTACCACACAGATGTAGCTGCCGAAGGGATAGGTCAGGTTCGGCGGATCGTAGTAGTTCACGGCCTCAAGACCCGGCTCCAGATACGGAGGACAATTGGTATAGGCCGCGAAAGCCAGCTCCTGAATCGTCTTCCCTTTGTCTGGCGAACCTTTGACGTAAAAGCGCCCCGGCTCCCATTCAAGGTCTTCTTCGCTGGCCTCAAGCAGATAGGCCGCGATCTTGCGCGCTTTCTCACGCACTTTGCGCGCCGCCATCGCAGTAGCTGCGCCCGCGACAGGCGTACTGCGGCTGGCATATGTTCCCAACCCATAGGGAGCAGTATCAGTATCGCCGTGTTCAACATCGATGTCATCGGGCGACATGCCCAATTCGGCGGCGATAATCTGGGCAAAGGTCGTCTCGTGTCCCTGCCCCTGCGTCTGCACGCCAATACGCGCAATCGCCTTACCCGTCGGATGCACCCGGATCTCGCAGCTATCAAACATCTGAATGCCCGCTATGTCAAAGTGCTTGCCCGGGCCTGCACCCACAATCTCGGTGAAGCTGGAGATACCAATGCCCATCAATTCTCCGCGAGCGCGCTTCTCTGCCTGTTCGCGCCGCAGTTCCTCGTAGTTCACGTGCTTCATGGCAAGCTGAAGCGCTGCCTCGTAGTTGCCGCTATCATATGTCCAGTTCAACGCGGAACGATAGGGGAACGCCTCCGGCTTGATGAAATTCTGCCGACGAAGTTCTGATGGGTCCTTGCCAAGATTATGAGCCAGCGTATCCATGATGCGTTCGATCAGGTACGAAGCCTCGGTGACGCGGAAGGAGCAGCGATAGGCGATACCGCCGGGAGCCTTATTCGTATGAACAGCATCAACTTCCACAAAGGCTTGTTTGAAGTCGTAAGACCCTGTGCAGATGTGGAACAGCCCCGCAGGAAACTTGGTTGGCTGCGCCGCCGCGTCAAACGCGCCATGATCGGCCAGTGTGTAGACCTTCAAAGCCTTTACAGTGCCATCTTTATCAGCAGCAATGGCCGCTTTGATATGATAGTCACGCGCAAAGCCAGTGCTGGTAAGGTTTTCGGTGCGATCCTCAATCCACTTGACGGGCTTGCCTGTGGTAAGGGAAGCGACGACCGCGCAGACATAGCCGGGATAAATGGGCACCTTGTTGCCAAAGCCGCCACCTACATCCGGCGAAATGATGCGAATGCGGTGTTCGGGCAGGCCGGAGACAATGGCGAACAGCGTTCGATGGGCATGCGGAGCCTGAGAGGTCATCCATACCGTCAGCTTGCCCGTCGCTTTGTTAAAATCGGCCACGCAGCCGCATGTTTCGATAGGCGCGGGATGGATACGCGGAATGTACATTTCCTGCTCGACTACAATACCACTTGCCTGGGCCTCGGCAAAGGCAGCGTCAGTGGCTGCGTGATCGCCGGTCTCCCAGTGATAAATCTGGTTGGTCGGCTGCTTGTCTTTCTTATCGGGCCGTAGCAGGGGCGCGTCTGGCTCAATCGCCTTTTTGGGATCGACGACAACCGGCAGTGGCTCATATTCCACTTCCACAGCAGCTACCCCATCGGCGGCAGCATAGCGGCTGGTTGCCACGACGAAGGCCACTTCCTGCATCTGATAATGCACGCGCTCAAGCGCCAGTACCGCCTCGGTATCTCCTGAAAGAGTGGGCATCCAGGCCAGCCCGGCTGCATCGAGGTCTTTGCCGGTAATGACCGCCAGCACCCCTGGTACCTTAAGCGCCTGGCTAGTATCGATACTTTTGATGAGGGCATGTCCATAGGGACTGCGCACAATGTCGCCATACAACATTCCAGGCAGTTGTACATCATCAACGTAATGTCCCTGCCCGCGTATGAAACGAGCATCCTCTTTGCGCTTATAGGCTTCGCCCAGGCCGTGAACTTGTGTCGCCATTACTCGCCTCCTTCGCCAGCGCTAACCGGAACCTGTTGTGCTGCCTGCATCTTATCAGCAGCATAGCGAATCGCCTTTACGATATTGACGTAGCCGGTACAACGACAGAGGTTGCCAGAAATACCTGCTCGAATCTCCGCTTCCGTCGGATCTGGATTGCGCTGCAAGAGGGCAATGCCAGCCATCATCATGCCTGGAGTGCAATAGCCACACTGCAAGGCATGCTCCTCGTGAAATCCCTCCTGAATCGGGTGAAGCTGGCCGTTCTGCTCTAATCCCTCTACCGTCATCACCTGCCGACCATCCGCCTGGACAGCAAACATGGTGCAGGACTTGGTCGCCTTGCCATCGACAAGAATCGTGCAGGCACCACACGAAGTGGTATCGCAGCCAATATGTGTCCCGGTAAGACCTAACGAGTCTCGAATCCAATGAACCAGCAGGGTACGCGAATCGACATCTCCCTCGTAAAGAGTGCCATTGATGGTAACTGAAATATGGTGTGTACTCATCCTACTTCCCTCCTGTGGCTCGCGCATACGCTTTACGCAGGGCGCGAACAGTCAGCGTGCGCACCATGTCCCGTTTGTACTCAGCGGGTCCGCGTGTATCACTCACTGGTTGAGAGGCGGCGGCAGCGAGGTCGGCAGCAGCGTGTATCGCCGCGTCGTTCGGTGGTTTGCCGAGCAAGGATTGTTCTGCATCACGCGCTTTGATGGGTGTCGGGCCAACGTTGGTCAGGCCGATGCCCGCGTAGCTGACATTGCCCTGCTCGTCGAGAACGAGATAGGCAGCCACACCGGCAATGGCATAATCGCCCACCTTGCGCTCCAGCTTGAAATACGCCCCGCCGCTCCTTTCAATTGGAGCGGGAATCTGTATCTCGGTGAGTAGCTCGTTTGGAGCCAGAGCCGTTTCAAAGGGGGAATCGGTGAAAAATTCGTCGATGGGCAGCGTGCGCGTGCCATTCGGGCCGGTGGCTACTATGCGCGCGCCCAGGGCGAGCATGGTAGCTGGATGATCGTTGGCAGGGTCAGCGTGAGCCAGATTGCCTCCTACTGTTGCCCAATTGCGAACCACAGGATCGGCAATAACCGTCGCCGTGTCGTAGAGGATGGGATAGCGATCGCGAATCAATGCAGAGCTATCCAGCATCTCCTCCCGGGTAAGCGCTCCAATATGGAGCATTCCATCACGTTCCTGGATATACTCCAGGCCCTCAACCCGGTTAATGTCGATCAACACCCCAGGTTCTGCCATACGAAAACGCATGAGGGGAATGAGGCTCTGCCCACCAGCCAGAACTTTGGCGCTGTCACCATGCTCGTCCAACATAGTGACCGCCTCATAGACGCTGTGGGCAACCAGATAATCGAAGGTACCAGGAATCACAGGTTCACCTCCAAAGTCTTTACTACGCAACTTCCTGCGCTTTAAAGGAAAAACGCCAGACCAGGTGGGAGGTTCAAAGTCAGAGAGCGTCGTATCTGACATTTGTTTAGTGTAGCATGCAGAACATGGGGATTGTCACCTCCCAACGGAGGGAAAAATTACCCCCATTAGGAGGGAAAACATACAGCCAAAAAGGAAACGTGGCTGAATTACAACCAGCCCTGCTTGACCGCGACCATCACCGCTTCAGTGCGATTCTTTACACCAAGTCGGTGAAGAATTTCCTGCACATATCCCTTGACCGTATTCTCACTCAAGTAGAGCTGGGTCGCAATTTCGCGGCTTGATAGTCCTTGCGCAACCAGGCGCAGGATGACGATTTGCTGTGGGCTTAAAGCTTCGGGTACAGGTTCGTTGTTTGCTACCTGTGTGCGCCGCAATTGAGCCAGGACAGCCACCGCCGCTTTGGAATCAATGGCCGCCTCACCTCGCGCAACCGCCCGGATAGAACGTTTCAAATCGAAACGCTCGATATCTTTGACAATATAGCCACGCGCTCCCGCCTGAACACACTGAGCGACAAGCGCCTCATCCGTAAAAGTAGTCAGAATAATGACAGCCGAATTCGGATACTGCTCTATCACCCTGCGGCAAACCTCGATACCACTCATATCAGGCAAGCGAATATCGAGCAAGATGACATCTGGATGTAGTTGTTCGATCAGCGTAAAAGCCTGCCCGGCTGTAGCCGCTTCGCCAACAATCGCGAAATCAGCTTCGGCAACGAGCATAGCTTTCAGCCCCTCGCGCACCATCTCGTGGTCATCGACGATTAACAGGCGAATCATAGCGGAACCACCGCCTTCACGATCAGCCCGCCCTCTTCTCCATTTGAGAGCAGGAAATGACCTCCCAATTCTTCAATGCGGTGATGCATCCCTTTCAATCCCAGGTGCATCGTATTATGGCGATACGTTTGAAACACCTGAACTGGCAAACCTACCCCATTATCCTGAACCACCAGTGTCGCCTGCTGCGCATTTACCTGTACCGTTACAATCACCGTTGTTGCTTGCGCATGCCGACGAGCATTTGAAAGAGCTTCCTGGGCTACGGTATACAAGGTCTTTTCAATGTGTGATGGAAGCGGTGCGGCCCATTCCGCAATGACCAGGTCTACCTCCAGGGAGGATGATTCGCGCAGGTTTTGTATCAGCGTATGCAACATTCCAATCAGCCCGCCTTCCGGTTGCTCATTGGAAGAGAGGGCAAAGATAGCATCGCGCACCTGGGCATTGCCAAGCGAAGCAAGCTGCTTAATGGAGCGCAGAGGGCGAACAAAATCAGAATCGGGGGGAAGTTGTTCCAGTATCCAGTCGGCTTTGAGGCCGATCGTAAAAAGCGTCTGCTGCACCCGGTCGTGCAACTCCTGAGCAATTCGGCTGCGCTCATCGGCCAGCATCTGCCGTTTCTGCGCTTCGGTGAGTTCATGGTGAAGGGCCTGCACATCGGTGGCAAATTTGCTCAATTCCTGATTGCGCCGTTCGAGTTCCGCCGTTCGTTCGCGCACCTCGCGTTCAAGTTGGGCGGCGTGTTCTTCCATCGCCCTTCGCTCCCGCGCAATCAACTGCGCGTTATGGATAGCAACCGCCGCCTGCGCGCTCAAAGCTTCAATCAGTTCAACATGTCGATCCGAAAAACGCCCTGGACGTGTATCTCCAATCAGGAAAGCCCCCAGAATCGAGCCATCACGTGTGCGCAATTGCACACCGAGGAAGCTCCGTACAGGAATATGACCGCGTGGCACACCCATGTAACGCGGATCCTCATGCACGTCATCAACGATAATCGACGTACCCTCCCAGAACACAGGATGCAAAACGCCGACACCCTCCACTGGCCCCAGGCGGCGAAAATGCTTTTCTATCGCCGGATTTGCACCCGAGATGGCTGCCAGTTGGAAAATGGCCTTGTGATCCGCAAACTCTTCCTGCTCGTTCACCACATCAGGAATCAAGAAAAAAGCCGCGTACTGGGCCGAGGTCACTTTACGAGCAGCATCCGTTATCATCTGTAACAGTCGCTGCAAATCAAATTCGGAGGTGAGCGCAATAGCAATGCGGTTGAGTTGAGCAAGTTCCTCGGCCTGCTCCTGGAGATTGGCAATCAATCTTGCCCGGTTATCATCGATGATCTGGGTCATAGCGCCGTCCCTGGATAACTACTACAAAGGGCCTGGAGATTATGTGTAGTATACCATCCTGTTTACTCGTAGAAAAGCGCTCTCCTCTCGATAGTACCCCCACCATTCATCTGGCTTTACGGATAAAAGCGTGATTATACTTGTGCTTACTTGCCCTTGTACCCGAGAGCATGCTACACTCATCTATAGAACACCTCACTTTAGCGTTAAAAGGAGATTCTCATGGGCATCCTATACGAGAAGCGGGAGCGCGTTGCCTATATCACCATCAACCGGCCAGAGGCACGCAACGCCATTGACTTCGAGACGGGGCAGGAACTGAGCAGCGCCTGGAAAGATTTTCGTGATGATGATAACGTGTGGATCGGCGTTATTACCGGCGCGGGCGATAAAGCCTTTTCAGCCGGAGCCGACCTGAAATCGTTCATCCCTATGCTTACCAGCAGCGCGAGAAGTGGAGAACACCCCAACGATGGCGGCTTTGGTGGTATTACACGCGGTTTCGAGTGCTGGAAACCAATCATCGCCGCCGTAAATGGCTACTGCTTCGCGGGCGGCTTCGAGATCATGCTCGCCTGTGACCTGCGTATCGCCTCCGAAAATGCCACCTTTGGTCTGACCGAAGTACGCTGGGGCATCATTCCTGGCGCAGGTGGCACGCAGCGTTTGCCACGCGCCATTCCACTCGCCAAAGCAATGGAGATTGTGCTGATGGCCGAACCAATAAGCGCGGAAGAGGCCTACCGCATCGGACTCATTAATAAAGTAGTGCCGCAGACAGCGCTCATGGAAGAAGTAGAACGCTGGGTGTCCACGCTTTTAGAACGCGGCCCCCTGGCATTACGCGCCGCCAAACAGGCTATGCTCCAGGGACTCGATATGCCACTGGATGAAGGTCTGAAGCTGGAGCAGCGCCTCTTTACCAGCCTGCTGGGTACAGAAGATGCACGTGAAGGACCGATGGCTTTCGCGCAAAAACGCAAACCGCAATTCAAAGCAAAGTAAGCTAGAGTACCCGGCAGAATACTGCCTTGAGATAGGCAGTCTCAGGCATCGCAAGAGAAATGGGGTGGTCTACGCCATGCGTATATGTCTCTAGAAGCTGTACGGTGCGTTGCAGGCGTTGCGCCGCCTGTGAGATCACTCCATGCAAATCGTCCAGCCCTATCACACCTGAACATGAGCAGGTCAGCAGAATGCCTCCCGGGCGCAGAACCTGCATACCCAGTGTATTCAGACGGCGATAAGCCTTCAATGCTGAAGCACGCGCACCCTGAGACTTCGCAAAAGCTGGCGGATCTAAGACAACGACATCAAACTGCTCGCCATTGCTCTGCGCCTGTTCCAGGTAGTCAAATACATCGGCGACCACAAATTGATGCTCGTTCGGATTCAGGCCGTTCAGGATAAAATGCTGGCGGGCAATCTCGATGGCAGGCTCGGAAACATCAACGCTCGTCACATGCGTGCGGCTGCTCGTCAGGGCTGCATACACCGAGAAACCGCCGGTATAGCTGAAACAATTGAGGATGCGCTTGCCAGGAGCATATTTTCGCAAGGCGGCCCGCTTATCACGCTGATCCAGGAAAAAACCTGTCTTTTGCCCTTCCCAGGGATCAACCTGGAACAGGACACTGTTTTCGCGAATAGCAACCTCTGTTGGCACAAAGCCCGCCACCACCTTTGGTTCCTCCACTCCCATACCTTCGCGGCGGCGCGATTGTCCATCGTTGCGCAATAAAATACCACGCGCCCCTGTTTCATCTACTAACCCATCAAGTACTAATGGCCAGAGACGTTCCATACCGAGTGTATGTACCTGTGCCACAAGTATTTCCGCGTAACGATCTACCACCAGCCCGGGCAGCGCATCACCCTCTGCATTAATTAATCGATAGGCATTGGTGGTATCGAGGTCAAAGACCTTACGCAGTTCAATCGCGCTTCGTATGCGTTTGCGAATGAATTCATTATCGATTGGCTCGTCAATATCGCGCGTCAGAATGCGTATCGCGATATCGGTCTGCGGATTATAGTAACCACGCGCCACAAACTGACCCGTCGCCGATTTCACATCAACCAGCCCGCCCGGCTCAATCCAATGTGGGGGCTGTTGCAACGCGCCCGAAAAAATCCAGAAATGGCCGCCCTGCAAACTCTCTTCGCGATGCGGTTTCAGACTGGCTGTTGGATAGCGAATATCTGTAGACACAAATGGCTCTTTCCATCAGGAAAAATAACAAAATGACGCTGTAGAATCTACCATACAACGAGAAAAGTAGCAATCGCTCTGTCTAGCAACAAATAAAAAAGGCGAACCGATACGTGGCTCGCCTTGTGAAGAATAATTCCTCTACCTGCCCAACTGCCCTTTATCTTGCAAGCGTATGGCGGCAACCACCGGGTCGGTATGGTGTTCAGCCATGCGCATCTCGGCCTTCTTGAGGTTGAATGCGCTATTGATCAGGGCGATATGCGTGAACGCTTGCGGGAAGTTACCCAGCGACTGTCCATTGCCCCCATTGATCTCCTCGGAGAAAAGCCCCAGGTGACTGGCATAACTCAACAGCCGTTCAAATAGCGAACGGGCCTCGTCCACGCGCCCCTGCATCGCAAGGTTATCAACCAGCCAGAACGTGCAAATGGTGAATGTTCCCTCGCCGCCGGGAAGGCCGTCATCGTTCAAGTAACGATAGACAAAGCCATGTTCGTCGGTGAGCTTTTCAATGATCCGGTCAACCGTTGAGCGCATGCGCGGATCATCAGGCGCAATAAACCCGACCAGCGGCAGCAGAAGATTGGATGCATCGAGAGCGGTGCTTCCATACGACTGCGTGAAAGCGCCGATCTGCGTATTATAGCCATGCGTCAGCACACTGGTACGAATGGCATCACGCACCATTCTCCAACGCGGAAGGTCGGCTTCCAGACCCAATTGCTCCGCCGCACGAATGCCGCGATCAAGAGCCACCCAGCACATCACTTTGGAATAGACAAAGTGACGCAGTCCGCCACGTACTTCCCAGATACCGCTATCAGGCTCCTGCCAATGCTCACAGACGTGTTCAACTAACAAACGCATCATAGCCCACAGCGGACCTTCAAGTTTTTCGCCGTAGCGCTCGAAACCACCCTGTTTTCTAAAGAGATGAATGCAATCAAGAACCTCGCCAAAGACATCAAGTTGTTTTTGATCTGCCGCCCCATTGCCAATACGCACAGGTTTTGAGTCACAATACCCGCTGAGATGCGTCAATTCTTTCTCGATTAGCTCCCGTTCCCCACGAATACCATACATAATTTGCAGATCTTCGCCATTACTATAGGAAAGACGACGCAGCCAGTGCGTAAAGGCGTGCGCCTCCTCTGTAAAACCGAGAACATTGAGCGCGTACAGCGTAAAGGTCGCGTCGCGCAGCCAGGTATAGCGATAGTCCCAGTTGCGAACCCCACCCAGGTCCTCAGGCAAAGACGTGGTAGGTGCGGCAACAATCGCTCCAGTTGGCGCATAGGTCATCATTTTGAGGACAAGCGCGCTGCGTCTCACCCATTCCGCGTAGGGTCCCCGGTACGAGCAACCCTCCATCCAGGTTCGCCAGCAGTGCAGCGTGTGCGCCAGTTCCCAATCAAAATTACGCTGGTGCAGCTCCTCTTCCGCAAGGCGACGAGCGGCACGCGCATTGCGTCCCATACCAATTGCGAACAGCAAACGCTCGCCCTCTTGCAGCGTCACCTGCACAACCACTGTTGGATGCTGTTCCCCTGGCTCCTGCTCGACATACATCGAGAACGAAGGCAGGCGATAGGCACCCACAATTCCTAGCCCAACATGCTGGTTATCGCCAGAGATGACCGCGCCCATCCCACCTGGGATCAGCGTGACCTCCGATGGCGAGGCAGCATAATTTGGACTGACCTTCAGCCTCATCGTAATCGGCAGTTCGCCATAAGTGCATTCGACAATACGCACCAGGCAGTGGCAAGAGCCATCCTCGCGCGTCCACGTATTATTATTCATCTCACGGAATTGCCAGGCGCTCAGTGTTTCAACCGGCATAAAATCCGTCAGCAATACCTCTCCAACGGTGCTTGAAAAGCGAGTTTGTAGTACATTACTCCCCCGCAGATAGCGCTGCACCCCTGGAATAGAAGAATCGGTAGGCGCGATCTGAAAATACCCACCACGCTCAGCATCGAGCAGGCGACAAAAAATTGCCGGGCTGTCAAAATCCGGCAAGCATCCCCAGTCCACTGCTCCATCCGGCGCGACTAACACCACCGAATGGCAATCACCGATCACTCCATATGCATTGATAGCCTGATAAGTTCGTGTATTGGCTTTCATCCCAACCCCAATTTGTTTGTTAGTAGAAAAACGGATAATGCTAAGATTTTTCTAAGGAAATTCTAATCTCCTTATGTCAGTAGTAAACGGAAGAGGAAACGCGCAGGTAACATAAAAAGTAAGGTAATTTAGTCCTATCCAAATGGGGGATTGTCCGCTTGTTTTCTTCCCGTTTTTCCTGGCTTCAGGCCTTTCTACTTGAATCAACAGAGAAGCAAGTTTGGCTATTCCCATATTGCACCATCTTTCTCTATCATCTCTTTTGAGATGCAATTGATAGTACTCTTGTCTTCCATTTTTTAAAATAACCTTTGCATTTTGCATTACGAATTTGCATGTGAAGTTACAAGCTGTCAATGACGTATTTATTACAGCGATATTGAACAATCATTCACATTTTCTACTTGCCCCACACGGATGAGTATGCTACACTGGCAAAGATATCACCCACGTTGGTTATCCCGAAAGGAGTCGTTGCGTGCTACGCAAAGATCGCATCCTGGAAACGCTACGATCCTTGTGTACCCAGCGACCTGCACAAAGCGGTGCATTACGTCGATATGCTGGCTTCAGCGCTGAAGAGGTAGCAGAGGTCGCACAGGTAGACCGAACTAATGCCAGCCGCGATCTCAATCTCCTGGTTCAAGAGGGAGTCGTTGAGCGCATTCCTGGTCGTCCTGTTCTTTTCACCATCAAAGACCTCAATTCACCCCTGGTTGAGCAATACAGGGGCAAATCGCCCCATGCCGGGCAGGCTCAATCTACACAGACAAAAAAATCGACCACCTCTGTGCTGGAATCGGAGAAGCCTCCGGCCATAGCTGCTTCTGTTCAGGTTGGAGCCGTTGTCACCAGCTTTGAAACCCTGATTGGCAGCGGCGATGGGCTGAAAGTGGCCGTACAACAGGCAAAGGCAGCTATTCTTTACCCACCACGTGGCCTGCATACGCTCCTCTGTGGCCCAAGCGGAGTCGGTAAGACGACGCTGGCCCGCCTCATGCACGCCTATGCGCTAGAACTTGGAGCGCTGCCTCCCGGCGCTCCCTTTATCAGCTTCAACTGCGCGGATTATGCCAATAACCCCCAGTTGCTCATGGCCCACCTCTTTGGTGTTGTACGCGGCGCGTACACAGGAGCTGACAGAGACCGTGAGGGATTGGTTGAACAGGCGCATCGTGGCATCCTCTTCCTCGACGAGGTTCACCGCCTTCCTCCCGAAGGACAGGAAATGCTCTTTTATTTGATGGACCGCGAACGCTTCCGCCGCCTGGGTGACATCCATGAACGGCATGCTTCGCTTCTGCTGCTGGCTGCAACCACAGAAGACCCGGCAACGGCTCTGCTACCCACCTTTCGTCGCCGCATTCCTATGACCATCATGCTGCCTGGGCTGCATGAACGGACCATAAACGAGCGCTATGAACTACTGCGTGCTTTCTTCACTACCGAATGCAGCAGTATCGGTACCAACATTCATGTCGAACCGCAGGTGCTACAAGCACTCTTAGTCTACGATTGCCCGGGGAATGTTGGTCAACTGCGCACCGACGTACAACTCACATGCGCCAGAGCCTACCTCGAGTTTCGCACGCAAAATCTTCCCGACTTACATGTACATTTGGGTATTGTACCAGATCATGTGCGACACGGGCTGTTTCGCGCAACCGAACTCCATCGCGATTTTGCCTCGCTCAAGCCTTTTTTGGAGTCTATCCATATTTTCACGCCCACAGGCTTGAATCTGAATAACCTTCCCGAATCGACGCAAGACCTGTATGAAACAATCAGTTCCGACCTCAGCCGCATGCGCCGCAACGGTGTGCCTGAGAACGAAATTCACCGGCTGCTGCACCTTGATATTCAACACTATTTCCAGCGTTTTGCCGAGGAAGTGACGCAGAAACCGAAAGAATCAGCCCTGCACCTGGTGGATGAGCGCATCGCCGCACTCAGCAACAGTATTGTGCAATATGCTGAGGAGCAGCTTGGGCGAAGCTTCCCCGAAAAACTTGCACTGGTACTCGCCATGCACCTGACCAGCACCATTGAGCATATCGTCGAGGGACGGCAACTTTCTCCACTCGCTATTTCGTCTGTGCGTCACACCTATCCAATTGAATACGAGGTAGCGCGAACTGCCCTGCTTCAGGTAGGCAGCGCACTTGGTATTTCGCTCCCCAAAAGTGAAACGGACGTGCTGGCGGTCCTGCTTGCCAATGCCGACGCCCTCCTAAGCACCGAACAATCCACGGTCGGCATTGTGGTTGCTGCGCATGGCAGAGGAATCGCCTCGGGTTTGGCAGAGCTGGCTAACACGCTGGCTGGCGTCAACCTGGTACGCTGGGTCGAGTTAACGCTGGAACAATCACCTGAAGAGTTGCTGGAACAGGTTATTCACTGGGTACGTGTGGCAGATCAGGGCAGCGGCGTTCTTCTGCTCGTCGATTTTTCTTCGCTGCTCTCGCTCGGGGAACTGGTGACACGCCGAACGGGCATAAACGTGCGAACGGTCGCGGGCGTCTCTGCTCCCCTCCTCGTCGAAGCAGTTCGACGCGCTCAGCGTTCCAGGCAGGGCACGCTCGATCAGCTTGCCACAAGCCTGACCCATACCTATAGCATCAACAACGTATCTGCCAGCAATACTCCCGAAGAGGGATTGAAGCTATTGCAAGATAGCTGGCTCAAGGATGAACATATTGGCAACGGCACAGTTCAATCAAAGGCTTCACGAGCAATTCTTTCCGTCTGCCTGACCGGCTTTGGAAGCGCGGCAAAGATCGCAGAACTCATCGAGGAACGCCTGCCGGGCTTAAAAGACCAGGGCGTGGAGATTCTTTGCATGGATATCAGCCTCTCCACGAAAACCGATCGGGAGATAGCACGCCTGGTAGGCGATAGGCAGGTAGTGGCAGTGGTAGGCACCATCAACCCGCACCTCGAACATTATCCGTTTATCGCTCTCACCGATTTTCTTTTCGGAGATGGCATTACGCGCCTGCGCATGCTCCTCGGGGAAACCTTGATCGATCCGGCTTTCCTCCAACCATCCAGCGGCACTCAACCGCTCGCTCTGGCTAATATGACAATCGACAGCAAGACGACCGTGTTTACACAACGCTCGGAGATGGTAAAAGAAATAACAGCGACTCTGGGCCAGCGTCTGATGTTCCTCAATCCGCAGCGCGCCATGCCGTTGATCGAACGTATGATTGAACTTATCGAAGTCGAAGTCGGCGAATCCTTCGACATCGAAGTCCTGGCAGGCTTAATTCTTCACCTCGCCTGCATTCTGGAACGGGGCATACAGACAAAAGGGATGCTGGTAAGTCCTACGGTACGAGAACTGGTTGAACGCGAATTTTCACGCGAACTCGGTATCTGCCGCCGTGCGCTTCATATCCTTAGCGCTCAAATAGCTCGTCCCTTGCCTGATGAAGAGGCCTATAATATCGTAGGTATCTTACGGCAAGTAGATATTTTCGCTGTCGAGACTTCCGAGTAGTGTCATCTTTCGTAGAAATGGTTTTGCAATGATGAACTTTGATTAGCAAAGAGTGAATATCAAAAATGTCATGCTGAGTGCAGCGAAGCATCTCCGTAAGGAGGGGCCGCGTGCATCACATGTGCAGATGCTTCGCCGCGCTCAGCATGACAGGGAGCGGAATTCCCCATTATCTCATCAATGTTCATAATTGCGAACTGTGCTATGTGTGTAGCACAGATATTGGCATGAATATTGCTGAATATATAAGTGTACCCACAGAGAATCGCGTGCATGTTTGCAGCCCCTGCAAGCAAGTACTTGTGGGGGAGTAAATATGATTCGGGTAATAATTGTTTGCAGTTGGGGAATGTCTACCAGCTTATTGGTAGACAGTATGTTAGCGGCGGCTGCCAAAGCGAATATCGTTTTGACGGTCGAAGCATTAAGCGCGGGCGAGTACGCGGCAAAAGTCGATGAGTGCGATGTTGTACTGATCGCGCCGCAAATACGCCACCTGCGCAAAAGCATCGAGAAGCTGGCGTTTTCTGAAGGTAAGCCGGTGGCGTTGATAGAGCCGTTTCACTACGCCACCATGAATGGGCAAGCAGTTCTTGAGCAGGTGGTACGCCTGCTCGCGAGTACCAAAGAAGGTATGTAATACACATGAGTGTGATGATCGAGCGCAGCACCGCCTGGGTAGAGCGCTACCTCGTTCCTCCGCTTGGCGCACTGGCAAGCAGCGTATATCTGCAAGCTGTGCGCGATGCCTTCATTATTTTCACCTTGCCCTTGATTCTCGCCGGAAGCCTCTTCCTGATCGTCGCCAATCCACCCATCAAGCCGCTGGCCGACCTGATCGCGCCCTACCAGCAGCAGATTCTGGTGCCATTCCAGCTCTCATTCGGCTTAATGGCCCTCTTCCTGGCATTCGGAGTGGCATACAGCCTGGCACAGTACCGGCGGACCGAGCCGGTACAACCCGGAGTCCTGGCGATGGTGCTGTTCCTGATAGCCAGCATGCCGGTTGGTGACCTGACCAATCTGAAGCTGGGCGATATTCTCCCCTACCTGGGGGGCAACGGCCTGCTCGTCGGCATCCTGATTGGCATTCTGACGACCGAGGTGGTACGCCTGTTTCGCGGCTCGCGTTTCACCATTCGCCTGCCCAAAAGCGTGCCGCCCAACGTGAAACGCGCTTTTGAAGCGTTAGTTCCGGCGCTCTTTCTCATCACGCTGGTCTGGGGTGCCGAATGGTTCATCAGTTCGTTCAGCTTCGTCTCGGGTGGCAAAGTCCAACAAATGACCATGCCGATTTTGCTGATGCGCGTATTCCAACCCCTGGTGGTGGTACAGGACAGTTACCCGGCAGCGCTGCTTGAAATTATTTTGATGATGCTGCTCTGGTCAGTAGGCATTCACGGTATGAACGTGGTGACGGCCATCGCGCTGCCCTTCTGGCTCAGCGTGCTAACAACTAACGCGACAGCAGGCGGACACGGTATCGTCACAGAACCATTCTTTCATATCTTTGCCCATCTCGGCGGCTCCGGGGCCACATGGCCACTGGTCATCTATATGCTCCGCTCTCGCTCAGCGCAGTTACGCACCGTTGGCAAGGTCGCGCTTGGCCCGGCCATCTTCAACATCAATGAGCCGGTGACATTCGGCGTTCCGATGGCGCTCAACCCGTTGATGATGATTCCATTCGTGCTGGTGCCCGTTACGATTGTCACCATCAACTACGTGGTCTTTGCTTTCGGTCTGGTACACGTACCGGTGGTCTTACAACCATTTACCGTTCCCGTAGGAATCAGCGGATTTGTTGCAAGCGGCGGCGACATTCGCGGCAGCCTCCTGCAATTTTTCGACCTCGCTGTTTCCGCTCTCATATACTACCCTTTCTTCAAGGCCTGGGAGCGCATTCTCGTTGAACGCGAGGAAGCAGCCACCCGGCAAGAAGAGAGGCCAGAACAGGTTGTCGCAAGTGTACGTTAATGTACACTTGCGCAAAAGGAAGGAGGAACCTTTCAGACAAAGAAACACTTTCATTTGACTGAAGAACTCTTTGGTTTACGTCTCGACAAAGTCATCTTTCGACAGAATTTGCTACAACGAATAGCTCCTCGAAAGATGCAGTGTGGAAGGACAGGAACACGATGAAATTATCTCGCAACAGATTGTTGACAAGCGCGCTGGGCATGCTTCTGGCTATGCTCATTGTGGCTTGCGGCAGCGCGAACAATGGTGGTGGTACAGGCAGCACACCCACCAGCAGCGGCAACAACGGCAAAGGCTGTAAGAAGGTTGGCGTTCTCTTACCTGAGACCGCCTCTTCAGCCCGCTGGGACAGCAAAGACAAACCCCTCCTGGAACAGGATATTCCTCAGCAGCTTCCAGGCGCGCATGTCGATTACAACAATGCTCAGGGTGACGCGAACCTCCAGCAGACGCAGGCCCAGGCCGACCTGACCAATGGCGACTGCATCCTGGTCGTTGCCGCCTCCGACAGCATTAAAGCCGCCGCCATCGTTGCAGCCGCGAAGGCGAAGGGCGTACCCGTTATCGCTTATGACCGCCTGATCTACAGCAATGACCTCCAGTACTATGTCTCCTTCGACAATACGAAGGTTGGCGAGTTGCAGGGTCAGTATATCGCCGATCATTATCAGTCATACGTTAAGCCCGGTCACAACAAGGTCGTCATGATCGACGGCGCTCAGACCGATAACAACGCTCTGCTTTTCGCGAAAGGCGCTCATAACATTCTTGATCCGCTGTTCAACAACGGCACGCTCAAGAAAGTCTACGAGAAATACACGCCGAACTGGGACAACCCCACCGCCCAGACCGAGATGCAGGCTGCTCTGACTGCTAATCAGAATGACATCCAGATCGCTTATGTCTCCAACGATGGCATGGCAAACTCGGTAATCGCTGCCCTCAAGGCTGTAAAGCTCAATGGTAAGGTGCTTGTCACCGGCCAGGATGCGACAGTAGCTGGTATCCAGAACATCCTCACTGGCGACCAGGCTATGACGGTCTATAAGGCCATCACAAAAGAGGCTATGGCGACCGCCCAGCTCGTGGCTGCGATCAGCAATGGAACGGGCACCTCGTCGCTGATTAACGGGCAAACGGCTATTCCTCAGACTGGTGGCGCTAACATTCCTTCAGTTCTTGAGACGCCGGTCTCCGTTGATAAGAGCAATATTGCCTCCACTGTGCTTGCCGATGGTTTCGTCACCAAGCAGGACATCTGCAGTGGCCTTCCCGCCGGCACAAACACCAATGGCATCTGCTCATAATCAGGCGCATCACTCGTCAGAGGTAAGGTTTATGCCTGGTCATCGACCACACCGCTGACGAGTACAACAGGCAATACAGTAGAGGGGAACTTTATCCCCTCTATCTGGATGCCAGGCATATTTTTGTGTATGAGTTACGAGGCAAGAAATAGGTTTCTGATCTTTTAGAATGGTCCGTAATCATCAATTCGTAACTGAACATGGTATAATTGCATACACATTCTTTGTCGATGTAGCACTTTTTATTTTCTTTAACTCGGAGGACACATGGCAGATAATGTAACTCCAACCGTCGGTGAATTATCCTCGCCAGTTCCAGAACAACCATCTAATCGCGTACCGCGCCTACAATTGAAGGGCATTACAAAAACCTACGGCGCTGTGCGAGCCTTGAACAGTGTAGATTTTGAAGTCTACCCAGGAGAGGTTGTCGGACTGGTAGGAGACAATGGAGCCGGAAAATCAACACTCATCAAAGTCATCTCAGGAGTAGGGCCAGCCGATGAAGGCGAAATCTTCGTCGAGGGCCAGCCCGTGAAAATCACCAATCCCAAGGATGCAACTCGCTTAGGCATCGAGACCGTCTACCAGGATCTCGCTCTATGTGATAATCTGGACGTGGTTTCCAACCTCTTTTTAGGGCGCGAGGAAAAAACCAAACTGAACACCCTGGATGAGATCGATATGGAACGTCAGGGAGCGCATGTACTGCATACCCTTGACGTCAAACTTCCCTCGCTTCGCGCGCTCGTTTCCATGCTCTCCGGTGGTCAGCGCCAATCGGTTGCCGTTTCTAAAGCAATCCTGCGCAATGCCAGGGTAGTACTTCTTGACGAGCCGACCGCCGCGCTGGGCGTTGCTCAAACTCGTCAGGTACTCAACCTGATTCGCAGACTCAAGGAACAAGGTTTGGCCGTCGTCGTAATTTCGCACAACCTGGCAGATGTGTTCGAGGTAGTAGATCGGGTCATCGTCCTGCGCCTCGGCAGGCGCGTCGGCACCTTCGATATCAAAAACACAACTCCCGAACAGGTCGTAGCATCCATCACCGGAGCCGAATTTGGCGGGTTATTAGCAAGCGATGGAAAAGCAGAAAATGGAGAAACCCTGACACCCGGAGGGAAATGATAAATGAGTGAACTCATCGAACAAAATCAAACTCCCGAGCCATCTGAGGCCGAAAGTGTACCCGCTTTTGGCGGTAAAACTGATAGCACGGTTGCAGCCGTGGAGGTACCCTCGTACACTCCGCGCCAGACCTTTGGTCAGATGCTGCGTGGCGACCTTGGCTTCATTCCCGTTCTTGTCACGCTGATATTGATTATTGCATTCTTCACGATCGTCAGTCACGGCGTATTTCTCTCCACAGAGAATCTTTCAAACCTGCTTGGCGCTCAGATTGCCATCTACGGTATCCTCGGATTAGGTGAGATTCTCGTCCTTCTCCTTGGAGAAATTGACCTCTCCATCGCGGCAGTCGGCACACTCTGCTCCGTTATCATGGCGGTATTAGCGGAGCGCGCGGGCGCTCCTGCGTGGGTAGCTATCGGTGCCGCGATCCTGGCCGGCGCGATCATCGGCTTTATCAATGGCTGGCTTGTCGCGGTTCTGCGTGTTCCCTCGTTCATTGTCACCCTGGCAGGCTCTATCGGCTACGCCGGACTGCTACTCAACCTGCTAAATGGGCAAAGTACGCTCATTATCACCAACAGCTTTATTGTTGGCATCGCCGGCAGTCCATTAAGCTTCTTTCCTGATGCACTGGGCATCGGATTGCCAACCCTCGCTCTGCTCCTCTATATTGGTAGTCTGATTCTTAACTATCGTAACAGAAAGCGAGCAGGATTGCGCACGGTTTCATTCACCAGACTTGTCGTGCAAATCGTAATATCAGCGGTTATCGTCGAAGGTGCGGTTATTCTGCTGGAAAACTATAATGGCGTGCCCTATCCAACCGCGATCCTCTTTGGCCTGATCCTGCTGTTCTGGATCATCTTGACCAAAACCTCTTTCGGACGGCACATCTACGCCGTTGGTGGTAACGCCGAAGCAGCCCGTCGCGCCGGTATCAACGTGGTCGGTATTCGCATTGCGGCATTCACCCTTTGTTCAGCTATCGCGGCTATCGGCGGCATAGTCCTTGCCTCTCATGGCACAGCCGTTGCCAGCCAGATTTCGCCTTCTCTGCTGCTGGACTCAATTGCTGCTGCAGTGATCGGCGGCGTTAGCCTCTTTGGCGGGCGGGGATCCGTCTGGGCCATTGTGCTTGGCGTGCTGGTTATCAGTAGCCTGGAAAACGGCCTCGCACTACAGAGCCAGGGAGCAGACATTTCGCAAATGATTGAAGGCGCAGTCCTGATTATCGCTGTCACCTCGGATGCCATATTGCGCCGCCTGCAGGCTCGCACCGGACGCTAAGTTCGGAAATACACTTATCATACATAAGGGGATCAGCTTCTTTCGGCTAATCCCCCTTTTTTGCAATTAAGATGGCATCTGTTAGCTGCAATGTTCAGTTCCACCTCCACTCAGAAAAGTTGCCTTTCCTTCCACGAACCCCTATGTGATCTCGCGGTGCCTGTAAAGGTACGAGCAAAAGTGGAAGCTGGGTAGAACCAGTAAGGCTTTCCAGTATATCGCCTTTCAAGAAACTCCTAAACCCTTTACGTCTCTCCCTCGCTACAGCAAGCAAGGGATCATTGCTTGCATGTTCTATACTTCTGGCACTTTCTACCTGCTGGATAATCGCCCTGGTTACATCCGTACTAATCGCGAAAGACCAGGTGACTGCCAGATTTTGTGCTATCGGGTGATTTTGTCGCACACGATTTGCTATCATCTTCAAGTAGTCTTCCGTTTCCTGAATAGCTCTTTCCTGCGCCGACGTATCGGCACGCATCCGGCTTTTTCCGGCCTTTATTGACGGACCTACCACACGAAGTAAGTGCAAAATCCCCTGTCCAGGCGCAGCGAGTCCCGCTAATACTGTAGCGGCAGGTAAAAGAGCGCTCTCAGCCTGTGACGAACCATCCAGCACCACCACAGTACGTAAAGGAGCATCCTGGCAAGAAACTGGCATAACAACACTTTGCGGATATAATGCCAGCAACGGCACAGACGTCTTTCGAGCTACCTCCTGCGTAACACTACCAAATAGCCAGCGTTGTAACCCCTTTTCCCCACGACTACACATAACGATTAAATCTGCCTGTTCAGCTTCAGCTACCGAACAAATTGCGTCGGGAGCGATACCTGTAGCAACACCCACTTCAACATCAATGCCATCAAGTTCACGCGCATATTTTAGTATCAAGCTTGCCAGGTAACTCGCCGACTCAGCCCGCTCATTTTCATATGCATGCCGCTCCCAGGCTCTGGTATGCGGTGCGGCATATTTTCCCAGGTCTACCGGAGGAAGAACTGCGCGGACGAATATAATGGTACTGCTGGTTACACGCGCAATGCGTGCAGCTACTAGAATAGCTCGCTCGGCATACTTCGATCCATCCAGTGGCACTACTAAGCGCTGAAACATGGCTTTTTCCCTCTTGACATATTGAAGTCTTCATATCCACTGCCATCAGTAGTATAATTTGTTAGCGGCTTCAGCACATCAGATAAGCGGGTGAATGTGATCTCCCACTTTAGTAGGAGAACCATCTCATCGAAAGGAGAAAAAACGTTGGTCATTCGGGTCTTACTTGCCGATGATCATGACGTTGTACGTGAGGGACTGCGCATGTTCCTGAGCATAGACCCGGAATTAACAGTGGTAGGTGAGGCCGCCAATGGCGAGGAAGCAGTATCATTGGCGCGACAGCTTCGCCCAAATGTGATACTCATGGACTTACTCATGCCAGAAATGGATGGCATTGAAGCCATTACAGTGATCCGCCAGGAGATGCCGCAGACCGAGGTAATCGCGCTGACAAGCGTATTAGAAAGTGAAACTGTGGTACGGGCGTTGCAAGCCGGAGCTATGGGCTACCTGCTCAAAAACACAAAAGCACCCGAGCTGCGCAATGCTATCAAAGCGGCTGCGGCAGGACAGGTGCAGTTATCGCCTCAGGCCTCTGCCTATTTGCTCCACAAAGTCCAGTCTCCTCGAGTGGAGGTGGCTTTAACAGGGCGTGAGACAGAAGTATTACGCCTCCTGGCACAGGGCCAGTCGAATAAGGAGATCGCCCGCAATCTTCAAATTGGCGAGGATACAGTGAAAACCCATCTCGGTCATATCTTCACGAAATTAGGCGTACAGAGCAGGACGCAGGCTGTTCTATCGGCCATGCGGCTCGGTCTGATCTCTTCCACACCTACGTAGCAAAACGAACATGTACCATTATTATAAAGAACGCTTTCGTTCTCAGAAACTCACATCAAAAACCCATTTGAGAAACATTATCTGGGATAGTCTTTTTGCTATTGGTGGAGTTGCCCTCGTCACAGGAATTATCTCCACCGCGCACCTCTATCCACGTCTGCCAACCATCCCCTTCGCTTATTTGCTGGTTGTGCTGGCATTAGCCAGTACACGCGGATTATATGCTGCTATCCTGGCTTCGATGCTGGCTTTCTTTGCCTACCTCTATTTTCTCGTTCCCCCGTTGTATACCTTCATTATTCCACGCGTGGAAGACCTGTTCACACTCGTCATTTTCCTGATTACAGCCATCATTACAGGCCAGTTGGCTTCCGCATTACGCCGCCGGGCTGAACAGGCACAAAGCCGCGAACGCGAACTGCGCCTGCTGTACTCACAGGCGCAAGAACTCGCCGCCCTTCAAGAACGGCAGCGCCTGGCTCGCGAATTGCATGATTCTGTCTCACAGGCCCTCTACGGAATCAGCCTGGGCATTCATACAGCACTGGAGCTTCAAGAACGCGACCCTGAACAGGCCACAACCTCGCTGGAGTATGCCCTTGACCTGGCAGAAGCAGGGCTGGCCGAGATGCGAGCGCTTATTTTCGAACTGCGGCCCGAATCACTCGAAAGTGAGGGCCTGGTTGCAGCGCTCATCAAACATATAGCTGTCCTGCGCACGCGCTACAAGCTGTCTGTCGAGGCCGAACTATGTGAAGAACCCAATCTCTCTCTGGAAACGAAACATGCGCTCTATCGCGTTGCTCAAGAAGCCTGCCACAACATCGTAAAACATGCGCGTGCCAGCAAGATCATCATCCGGCTTGCTGAAGAGAAACAGGCTATCCTTCTGGAAGTAGCAGACAACGGACGAGGCTTTGATCCGGCGAAAACATTTCCAGGTCATTTAGGTTTGCGATCCATGCAGGAGCGCGTCTCAAAAGCTGCGGGAACCATCTCCATTAAAAGCGCCCCTGGGCAGGGAACTCGCATCCATGTTCGTGTCCCTCGGATCATCGAGAGTAAATGATCGAGCAAAGCATGCCGGAGCAAATGCCTTGCTCGATCATTCGCGCTATAGATGAAAGGTTTCAGTAACTTACTTTTCTTGCAGCCACTCTGCGACCTCGGGAGCAAAATAAGTAATGATAATATCCGCACCCGCTCGCCTGATTCCCGTCAGCACCTCCATCACAATACGCCGTTCGTCAATCCAACCATTCTGGGCTGCTGCCTTAATCATGGAGAACTCGCCGCTGACGTTGTAGGCCGCAATCGGCAGGTCGCAGTGTTCGCGCACGCGAGCAATCACATCAAGATAGGCAAGCGCAGGCTTGACCATCACAATATCCGCCCCCTCGGCAATATCCAGGTCAATTTCGCGTAAAGCCTCGCGGACGTTAGCAGGATCCATTTGATACGAACGGCGGTCGCCAAATTGGGGAGCCGAACCGGCAGCCTCGCGGAAAGGCCCATAAAAACCCGAAGCATACTTTGCAGAATAAGCCATGATTGGAATCGAACTGAAACCATGTTCATCAAGCAGTTGCCGGATAGCTCCCACACGCCCATCCATCATGTCCGAGGGGGCAACCAGGTCAGCGCCCGCCTCCACATGCGAAAGCGCCATCTGCGCCAGCAACTTAAGGGACTCGTCGTTTTGCACGCTGCCATTGGCGATCACGCCGCAGTGTCCATGACTGGTATACTCGCACAGGCAAACATCTGTCATTACAAGTATGTCTGGCGTCACAGCTTTGATGCGACGAATAGCCTGCTGAATAATGCCCTGTGGATGATAGGCCTGCGAGCCAACCTCGTCCTTCTCGCCAGGAATACCGAACAGTAGCACAGCAGGAATCTCCAGTTCCGCGATGCGTTCCATCTCGCGGTCGAGATGTTCCAGAGGCCACTGCATAATGCCAGGCATGGCCCCAATCTCGCGCGGCTCATCCAGGTTTTCCGCGATAAAAAGTGGGTAGATAAGCTGCTCAACGCTCAAATGCGTTTCGCGCACCAGCCCGCGCAGGCGTTCGTTCTGCCTCGTGCGCCTCATACGCACAGTTGGAAAAGTACTCATGTATTTCTCCCCGCTATAATTGCTCCTCGTAGGTTTCTCGCAAAGCAAGTGTGACAGCTTCAATCGTCTGCTCAATCAGCATATCATCCAGGGCCAGAGAAATGAAACAGGACTCAAACTGCGACGGCGGGAAGTACACGCCCTGCTGGATCAATTTCCAGAAGAAACGCGCATAGGCGCTCGTATCCGCAGTTTTCGCGCTGGCATAATCGATGACCGGCTGCGGCGTAAAAAACAGGCAAAAAAGCGCACCCAGGCGAACCATCTGCACTGGATGCCCTGTCTCATGCAATGTTCGTTCAATGCCTTCGTTCAAACGCTGCCCCTTGCGCTCCAGTTCCTCATAAACGCCTGGTTTGCGCAGTTCTGAAAGCGTGGCAATACCAGCCGCCATCGCCAGAGGGTTGCCTGAAAGCGTCCCTGCCTGATAGACCGGACCAGAGGGCGCGACCAGTTGCATGATCTCCCGTCTACCGCCATAGGCTCCAACCGGAAGACCGCCGCCAATGATCTTGCCCAGACACGTCAAATCTGGTAACACTCCCGCTCGCTCCTGCATTCCGCCAAGTGCGACACGAAAGCCTGTAATTACCTCGTCGAAGATGAGCAGCGCGCCATAGCGAGTACACAGTTCGCGCAACTTCTCCAGAAAACCGGGCAGGGGAAGAACAAGGCCCATATTAGCAGCAACCGGCTCAACGATGGTGGCGGCGATCTCATCAGGATATGCCTGAAAAGCCTGCTCAACGGCCTCGATGTCATTGTAGGCAACAAGCAGGGTATTGGCGGTTGTCTCCTGCGGCACGCCGGGGCTATCGGGCAGTCCCATCGTAGCCACGCCCGAACCGGCCTGTACCAGCAGCATATCGGCATGTCCGTGATAGCAGCCGCTAAATTTGATGATTTTGCTGCGCCCGGTATAAGCGCGGGCCAGCCGCAGCGCGCTCATCGTCGCCTCAGTTCCCGAATTGACGAAGCGCACCATTTCAATCGAGGGCACGCTCTCAATGACCAGTTCCGCCAGGATACTTTCGGCTTGCGAAGGCGCGCCAAAGCTGAAGCCGCGCTTGCTGGCCTCTATCACCGCCTGTATCACAGCCGGATAGGCATGACCAAGAATCATCGGCCCCCACGATTGAATATAGTCCAGGTAGCGGTTGCCATCTACATCGTACAGGTAAGCACCCTCAGCCCGTTCAATAAAAATGGGAGTACCTCCGACGCCGCGAAAGGCGCGCACCGGGCTATTGACGCCGCCCGGCATCAGTTGCAGCGCCTCTTCGTACAGTTGTCGCGAACGAACAAACGAACGCTCCTCGCTCGATCCTCCACTCATATGCATATGTGTACCTCTGACTTACATGCCAAGCGCGTCGAAGATATCTTCAAGCGGTTTCGCCACGCAGGTAAACATGGGAGTATCGCGCAAGGTGTAGCTGCTGGCCTCGGTCTCGCGCAGCTCCTGCACCAGATCGAGGAAGTCGCTGATCGAATCGGTCTCAAAAGCCACCACAAATTCCTGGTCGTCCAATCCATAGGAATAGGTGGTATTCAGCGAGACGGAAGGATACTTGAGACCAACGCGAATGTGTTCGTTCATCATGCGCTTGCGGTCTTCCATCGGCAGCGCATACCAGGCGCGTGTCTTCACAAACGGGTAGACGAACAGGTACTTTTTATCCTCGGGGCTGATTACTAATCGCGGGTCGTGCGCCCCACGCGCATTTTTCCCAACATAGATGGAGCGCTTGGTCATGGAAAGGAACGCATGGGTCTCGCGCAGGTAGGGGCCTATGATACTGCGGCGCAGCTTGCTGCTGATCTCCTGCACATCATCCACCGAGTAGGCAGCCTGCCAGAGCATGAAATCGCAATCCGAGCGCAAGCCGTAGAGCGCGTAGCTGCGCATCAAAGTACGCTCGTCGAATTCCTGATACATGTCCAGTAGTTGTTGCTTGCCCCGCTCGCGCTGTTCCGGCGGGAGAAAGTACCACTGTGGATCAAGTTTAAAGAAAGTGAAGCGCACCAGTTGGCGAGGCTGCTTTGGTTTTGCCGGAGTCGCTTGCGGTGCCGTCTGTGTGTCGATCATTTGTTCTGTCATCGTGTTTCCTCGTATGAAAGAATTGCTTCAAGTAAACCATCAATGGTAAATACCGTTGCCTCGACCTGCACAGGCAACCCATATTGCCGCGCAGTCGCCGCAGTGATCGGGCCTATGCAGGCGATAAAAGGATGCTTTGTCGATTCTTCTGAAGAGCGCAATTGATTTACCAGCCCTGGCTCGCATTGCTCCAGCCATCGCAGAAAATTGCGCACCGTCGATGAACTGGTAAAGGTGATGCCATCCAGACTGCCATCTCGCAACATCTGCACCACAACCTGCCCTTGTGTATCCGAGGCATCAACAGGAAGCGTGCGATACGCCGCAACCTCGCAGACAGCAGCACCAGCCAGTTCAAGCGTTTTTACCAGCACATCGCGGGCCTCTGCTGCGCGAGGAATCAGGACTGCTTTCCCATGCAGGTCATCTCCCTGCTGCTTTAAGTACGCGATAAGCGCGGCGGCAACGCTTTCCGCCACGTACTCCTCTGGCATCAGCGTAGCATGCAAACCATATGCTTCGAGCGCCGCAGCAGTGGCCGGACCAATTACTGCTATTTGAGATGCACGCAACGCCCGCTCGTCTAAACCGAGAAAATGCAGCCGGTCGATACAGCAACGTACCCCGTTAGCGCTGGTGAAGATCACCCAGTCAAAGCCTTCACCACTACACAGCCGCCTCAGTGCCTGATCCAGCGGTTCCCAGTTCAGGGGCGGCGCGAGGCGAATGACGGGAAATTCAACCGGAATCGCCCCTAGTTCGCGCAACCGCTCGCAAAATGACGAGGCCTGCTCGCGGGTACGAGTCACCAGGATGCGCTTGCCTTGCAGAGCCATATGCACGTCTTTGACATCACGCATGCTGTCGCTCCTGTTCGCGCATGACATTCAAGGCTTCGATGATTTCAGATGCCCCTTGAGCCAGGGCCTGCTCGGCCAGTTGTACACCTGATTGCTCAGCGTCCCTCTCAGAAGAAGTAATAGACCAGGGAACACTGCCAGAGACGCGCACCTGTTGCCTGCCATCCAGGCTAATTACCAGCCCACGAAGCGTCAAGACACCATCACTCATATCAGCATAAGCCGCGATTGGAAGATAGCAACCAGCACCCAGGCGGCGCATAAACATGCGTTCGGCTCTAGTAGCCGCGCTCACTTCGGTATTGACTAAAGGAGCCAGCAGTTCCAGCATCTCCGGTTCGTCGCGTATCTCTACGGCGAGCGCCCCCTGCCCCGGCGCTGGCATCACCTGCTCAAGGTTCAGCATAGTTGCGCGATCTTCAAGTTGCAGGCCGAGTCTGCGCAAACCGGCAGAGGCAAGCACAGTCGCATCATACTCCCCTGCATCCAGCTTGCGCAGCCGCGTATCTACATTGCCACGTATTGGCAGGATGTCAGCTTCGGGAAACAAGAGCCGTAACTGTGCGGTACGGCGCAGGCTGCTGGTGCCTATACGCAAAGCAGGAACTGCCCTATCCGCACCTACCTTCCATACCAGCACGTCGCGCACGTCTTCCCGTTGACCCACCGTCACTATGCGCACACCCTCTGGCTGAACCGTCGGCACGTCCTTCAAACTATGTACCGCGAGATCGATACGTCCCTCTTGCAGCGCCCGTTCGATCTCCATCACAAAAACGCCATCCCCACCGATACGAGAGAGGGGAACATTCGTTACAGCATCTCCAGTGGTGCGTATCTGCTCAATATGTAGAGTAAGGCCAGGCCACTGCTGGCTCAGAAGGTCGATCACCTGTTGAGTCTGAATCATCGCCAGTTTGCTGGCTCGCGTTCCTAGAATTATATGCTTCATCCTGTACTTCCAGATCAAAAAGATAGCGCAATGCTTCCGCGTAAATATGTCCCTGCCCCTCTGCGGCAGCTTGTTTGAGACGCGCCATAGGTGTGTGTAACAGTTTATTGACCAGCCGCGTAGTCAGTTCCTGCACAATCGCAGCTTCGCGTTCGGAAAGTGTCGGCGCAAGCTGGCGCATGGCTCGCTCCAGTTCCTGCTGGCGCAGGCCATCAGCATGTTCCCGTAAATGACTGATCGTGCCGACCACACTGAGCGAATTCAGCCAGCGCTGGAATTCCTCAGCTTCTTCCTTAATAATAGCCTGCACCTGTTCAATCTCCTGCATGCGGAGCCGTATGCCCTCGTCCACGCTGGCCTGAAGATCATCCAGATTATAGAGATAAATTCCGGGTATGTTCGTCACCTCGGGTTCGACATCACGGGGCAATGCGATATCAATCAGCAACAAAGATCGCCCATTACGCTGAGCCATTACGCGCTCCATCAGATCCTGTGTGATGAGCGCGCGTGGCGCTGTCGTTGAAGTGATAACGACATCGGCCTCAACGAGCGCATTTGCCAGTTCCGCGAAGGTGCGATAGGTCGCGCCATACTTCTCGGCAAGCTGTACGGCGTGCGTTTGCGTGCGGTTAATGATAACCAGGCGGCTGGCTCCGTTTTCGCAGAGGTTCTGTGCGGCCAGTTCGCTCATCTTGCCCGAACCCACCAGTAAAACACTGGACTCGTTCAGGCGGGGGAAAAGTTGCCGCGCCAGCTTTACGGCCACGTGACTGATCGAAGCAGCATTACGGCTGATTCCAGTTTCACTCCGGGCACGCTTTCCAGTCCGAATAGCAGTCCGAAATAAGCTAGAGGTAATAGGCCCTGCGGAACCGCAGGCTTGAGCGATTTCAAGCGCATCGACAACCTGCCCCTGAATCTGCGCTTCCCCAGGAACCAGTGAGTGGAGACCACAGGCCACACCTAACAAGTGGGTTACAGCCTGCTCGTCACTCAATTCGTAACTATACTGGCGTAATTCTGCCGAGCTAAAAGATCGCGCTGATGTTAAAACCTTGTAGAGGTGTTCTATGTCGTTGCCGACCGCATATAGCTCCATACGGTTGCAGGTGGAAAGCAAAACCGCTTCGCTCACTTCCTCACAAGCAGCTTGTAGCACTGCGGGAATCTGCCGCGCTGTAAATGAAAGTCGCTCCCGTACATCAATGGGAGCAGAGGTATAATCAACACCTACGACAAAAATATGCACAGAAACCTCATAAATCTTCGGATTTTGAGCAACCTATAGAGATTTTAGCAACTTTTTCCCAATAGTCAAGGCGAAATAAGGGCTATCTCATCAGGTAAATACCCTATTTTTCATAAGGTACGACTTTCTGTTCCTCGCCACTCTTGTCGCCCGCATGCGATTGTGCTAGTATCCCTCAAGATACCAGGAGGAATACCCATGCAGCAATCATCTGAATCAACCGAAAAAATAGAGCATACAAACGAGCCTGACAGTGTAGATCAGGAAGCAACGATAGATCAGGAACAAGAGGAAGCAATCGATGTTCCACCTTCTTCAGAGGAATTAACAAGTTCCACAAATGAAGAGCTAAGCGATTCCACGAAAATTGACCGGCTCGGTCGCTTTGACTGGTTCGCGGTCGGTGTTGTCATCATTCTCGCGGCTATTTTCGCTACCGCAACACGCCTAAATGTACAGCCATCCGCGTCTCTTGTGCCTGCCTCGGTACTGAGCGCTACTGGTTGTGGCTTGCTCATCACGGCGCTGCGCAAGCTTCATACTTCTAAGGGAGCGGGATTGCCTGAAGCGGCTGTTGGTGGACTATTTCTCGCACTGTTTCAGTTCATCGCAGCAATCAGCTATCCAGGCGTTGTGCAAACAATGGGCAACGTAGATTTTGGGGCAACAGGCTTTTTTTCGACCTGGAGTCTGGTTGTTCTCTTTACCATCATCTTTAGCATGGCGGGCGCGGCATTCGGGCATCTCGCCTTCGCTCCACTTCGTCCCTTGCCAGCTAAAGAACAGGCCGATCATGCCGTCTCTGAGGAAGCTATTTCTGACGACGAGCAGACCGGTGAAGAGGCCGCCCAGGAAGAGCAAGAAGCTAGCCCTGACGACGAGCAGACCGGTGAAGAAGTTGCTCAAGAGGAACAAGAATCCGAAGACGACGAACCCGATCTTCCTGAAATACTTTCCGAAGAACAGACTACCGATAACGACGAAGAAGAAAACAACGATGATGCTGAGGGGCCTGTAGCAGAGCCGATGAAACGAGCATCCGGCAGTTTTCTGATAACCGTATTGCTCCTGGGTCTGGCTCCCACACTGATAGGATACGTCTTTGCGGCGGCATTCGATTTTACGCAATCGCTTAACCAGTTCGTTGCCGGTCCATACCCAACCTTACGCCTGCTGAGTGGCCTGCTCCCCTGGCAGGTACCAGTCCCTGTTTTGCCGCAGGGCACATTCGCCGGATTCATTATGCTCACGCTCCTCTGGCGCATTCCGCTCCTTTTAGGAAACCCACACATCTTTGATATCCAGGCGCTCGAACCGTACCTTTTCAACGCGGCTGGCCTGGCGCTCGCGCTTCTCACACTACGAGATACGCACGACCAGACTGAAGTTAGCCCCATTGGCTGGCGAACTCTCCTGATTTTTGAAGCGCTGCTTGGTCTGCTGATGGTGACACCCGCAGTGCTGTGGTTGAACCAGGGAATCGAGGGCGTACTGCGGCTGCAAACTATAGCCATCCCTATTCGCACCCTGCACCTGCTCAACCCGCTCACCTTTACATTAGATATAGTAACCGGGCCAGTGTTTTGTATTATCACTGCCCTGGTCGTTCTGAGGCTACAGAGTGGGAGGGGTAAAAGCAGACAAAGGTAATAGTTGTTTGCTTTCTGGCACGATCTATGCAAATATACACATCTGAAAAGCTTATTAATGAATAACTCGCAATTGCTCTACAAAGCTAGCGAATAAACGCTCGAAGATGTGTGAGAAGTAGGATGAATCGCTGTCAGAAATGCCGGAATCCACTAGCTGAAGGCGCGCGTTTTTGTAATATCTGTGGCACTCCACAAACACAAATACAGACACAGGCGAAAAAGATAGCTGAGTCAGCACCACGCTGTCCTCGTTGCGGCAGTCCTCTGCCTCAAGGGGCAAATAGCTGCTCCGTGTGTGGAAACAGGCAGCCTGGGCAGGTAGTTCCTTCATCAAACATTCCTCAGACTCCTGCCTCAGCAGTACGTAATTTCCAGCCCGAGCAGAAGCCGACAACACCAGCGTTTCCGGGCAAAGACCTTCCACAACCAGGTCAACCTGCAAATAGGCCACCCTTTTCGCAACAATCACTACCAGGATTTCCGCCCAATACAGATGCGCTAGCAAATGACGCTGCGCCAGGTGGCCCAGGTTCCATTCCTGATGCTCAGGGGGCAGCAAAAATGCCGCAGCCTGTGCTACGCTCCGCCCGAGATTTCCTCGCTCAGGATATGCAACAATTGACACAACAACCGCCTGTACAGGGGGCTTCACCTGATGGTGTAAATCCGGCAGCACGCAATGGCTTTCCGCCTAATCCAGCTTCAATGCCAGGACAACCTGCTCCCGTCCTCGCGCCTCAGCAATCTCTGAATGGATTGGCTCATCCTATGAATTCCATGCCGGGAGTCCCGATTGATTCACTCTCACGCCTGGCGGCATTATTTCCATCCGAGCGCATCACTGCCACGAGTAAGGCAGCAGAACACTGGCGCAGAAGCTGGCGAGAGCGACAATACGCTGAGGCGGGACCGGCTGAAAATGTATCCAGGGGACAGGCTAGAGTACCTTCTCCGCTCACTGCTATGCAAAACAGCTTTATACGGATGCGCGCCGCACTTCGTGGCAATGGGCAGGATGGAAAACGCGGTGGCTTCGGCTTCTGGCTTACACTCGCTTTAATGCTCTGCCTGATATTTGGCCTGAGTGGATACATCATCTACACCTACCTACCAAATGCTTCTTACAACGCGGCCAGTATCTCGCATTCGTCCGCGCCTGCCTCGCCGGTGCTGACCATCGCCGGAAACGTGCCATCGGGCTTTATAGCCGGTCAGCAAATTCACCTGCATGGCGCGAACTTCGGCGCAAACGACCAGATTTCCTTTACCCTCGACACAACCACCCCTGTTGCCAGCAGCACAGGCGGGCCACTGGTCGTCCAAAGCGATAATTCAGGCGCTTTTGATGCTGCTATTCCTGTCACTTCCAGTTGGCAGACTGGCATGCATACGCTGCAAGCTGTCGATAACCGCACGCATCAAAGCGCCTTCTTAAATATTCAAGTGAATCCAGCAGTGACTCCAGAAACGACCAGCGCGAATCTGAGCCTGACGCAAAACGGGAAACCCGTACAGGTGCTGTCATTCCAGGGTGTGCTGGGCAGGGGAAACCTTCCAGATCAGACCATCACCATTACAAACACCAGCGGTGCGCCGCTCGACTGGTCAGTAGCAGCCAGCGCCGACCACAATCTCAACTGGCTGTTCGTCATAGATAATCGCACCTTCGGGCACCTGGATATCTCACAACCCGACACCGTTCGTATCGGAGCAAACATCACGGGCTTGCAGGTATCCCCACCGAACAAGCCTTACACGGGCAATCTGCTTTTCACTATCAACGGCAATGAACAGTTGACAGTGCCTGTACAATTGACCATAACAAACCCGACGCCTGAAATGGTATTCAGTCCCAACCCTCTGGTTGCCACAGCCAAACCGGATGGAACCTGTCTCAATGGAGCAACACTGACCTTAATCAACCTCGGCACGCAGGTCATCACCTGGAGCGCAGTACCGGATGCAACCGGTAATCTCCAGTTCATTGACGATCAAGGCAAGGTGTTGGAGCATGGTACACTGAACCCGTCAGGGATAAATGGTGATACCGTCGTTTTGACGCTGCGTTGCTCCCAGGTACAAGCTGGGCAAAAATACCACGTAGTGGTTTATGCCAATACGACCTCCTGGTCGATGATGGTTCTGATTCGATAGGCAGGTGCATAGTTGTGAATAGGCCGTTCTAAACCGGAGGATTGCGTTATCATATGAATAGTCCAGCTCTGCTTTCTACTTTCACCGTTATTTTCATCCTCCTGGGCAGCTACAACCTGTTTACCGGGTTAAAGCGTGTGCGGGCTGCGCGCGCGCAGGGCGTACCCATTACCTGGTTTAAGCAATTGAACGTCATGACGGGTACCGAGTACATTTTGCTGGCCTGCGTCTTTTTGTTAAGCTACGCGTCTCAGCAAAAAACGCTTTCGCCAGCCCTGCACAGTATACTTATACCGCTCTACTTCGTCCTGTTGATCGCCGCTGCCATCATGGCAGGACTGGTGATTCGCCAGGGGCTGCGCAATTCGCGTATGCTACGCACACAATCTGCCACTCAGAAGATGAGTGTAAATGCCACATCATCCACTATGGAAACTGTAGAGGATGACGCAAAACGCGACCGCGAATATCAGGAACGCAGGCGCGAACGGCGGCGGAACGCGGCAGCCGCCCGTCGCAGACGTTCGGGAAAAGCATAAGCGCCTCACATTCCCTCAAGGGTTAGCTGTAGATCATATACGCCATGCGGGGCATCAAAATGCGCCAGTATACGGATAATACGGCAGCTACTATTTTGCCCGCTCCCTACTGGAGACCCGCTATCTACCAGGGTAATGCCGTCAAACAGCTGTAGTGCCGGATTAAGCGCCACTGTCACGGTATGCATCACCTGCGCTCTCACCTCCTGAGCCATTAAAAAACTGGCTTTTTGCGCGCATTGAGATATGCTGGTCAGCTTTAAATCTATGTGATGCAGCAGTCGTTCCTGCCCAACAAGATGCAGGTGTGCGTCGTCATACGCCTCCGCCGTTGTAAGCGAGCCTGGAACACCACCCGAGGGCGGCTTGCCGCTGACAATAATATGGTTGGCCCGCATATCGTTACTGCCAAATGACACCAGTTCAATCTCCGGCTGGTAGCTCCACACGGAAGGATCGCTCGCGGATAATTCCTTGAATTGCAGCGTCTCGTTTTGATCCAGAAAGTAGACCAGCCCATAAGCGCTGCAAAGTTCGTCCAGCGCCTGCCGGTAAGTCTGACCGGCCTTCAGCACAAATGATGGAATGACCTGGCTCATCTGTGATGTAGTAGGTAGCGCAGGTGAAAACAGACCTCCCCTGGCCGCAATTTCGCTTACTAGATAACCCAGAGTTTGATTGGTATAGGTCATCTGGTAACGTGACTCCAGATCGAGAACTCTTGTAGCATCAAGGCCGACCAGCAACAGGTGATTTTCCTGGGGCGAGCGTACAAAATGAATTTGCTCGATATGATACACACCCACTTTTACTCTATCTGCCACGGTTGGCGGCGTACCGGTTTTATATCCCTCGCTCAACACAAGGGAAGTGTTCAAACCGATAGGCCGATAAGTGCTGCCGGTGGTGACAAGCGTGTTATACAGACCTGCAACATTATCGATCAATACTTCGAGCCTCGCCGGTTTGCCTGCCTCCTCATGCCGTTGATAGGAGAGGACAGATGCCGAAACATCGACAAACTGATTGGCATTCGAGCTTTGAAAGGCGGGCGCGCTAAAGACTACAGATAGTGATGCGACATAGTATCGCGCACCTGAATTACCACTCTGCGGGGCAGATAATTTAAACGAGACCGCGCCATATGTGCAGCTAATATCATGCACAATCATACCGTTTGACCAGTGAATCAGGTCTGCCGATTGCCGCAAACGCGGATAGCTGTACACGGTGCCAGTCATACTGCCCGTATCTGACTCGATGCAAGTCAGCGTGTAGAGGCCATCAGCAAGAGAAAGACGCGGAGCAAGGCGGCCAATGGCGGTACTGGTCGCAGGTGCGATGACCAGGCCGAGCGCCCACGTTGCGGTAGAGGGATTATAGGTGCAGGAGTACAGCGAATAACTATCAGAATAGATCAGGGTGTATTGTCCATTTGCCCAGGCTGCAGCGACACCCGCGCCGTAGTTCAACGCAGGCAGCGTCCATGTCGTCAGGGCAGACCAGCTTCCACCTGCATAAAAGGAACAGCCCATCGCCTCACCGCCTGTCACATCGTAAAGGAAAAACACATCATTGTTTCCTGCGCTGCCGATACCCTTTAACAAGGCTCCGCCCGGTGGAGATACGACGCTGACCGGCCCGCTCCAACTTGCGCCGTTATCACTCGACGTCCAGACCCACAGATTGTTTCCTCCCGTTCCGCGCTGAGCAAAGGCGCGCAGGGTACCGGAAGAGTTGGAGACCGCGCATCCACCATCCTGAAACATAACACCCGATGAACCGGGCAAGGTAGTCCATGATGTCCACTGGCTGGCCTGAGAAGGGTCGGTAATGCGCTGCACCTGGAAAGCGCTGACAAAACCGGAGCCGCCGCGCGTCACCTGCACGCGAATGATGCTGTGGTCATTGGCAATACAGGCATCATTCCAGGAATCCGGCGTGGCCGGACTTTGATACTGGCCGTAGTGAATCACGTGATCTTCGATAGTCAGGCCAATCGAAGGAACGCGGGTCAGGCTATTTAGAGACGCGAGTAGATTGCTATCGAGGGTGCGCACCATGAGGAGAAACCTTTCAGGAGATACATTCAACAACGAGGAAGAATAGCGAGGAGGATGATTACCGCATGCTTGCTATTCTGTAGTAACTATAGTCGATAAATGGCAAAATTGCAAGCCTTATCTGGGTAATGATTCAGGTTCCCAGATCTTCAGTACACCCCCTTGTGAACTCGAGAGCAGCAGGCGCGAACCTTCTGGCGACCAGCGTAACACAGCAGTCGAGCCAGCAAGCGGCGCTGTTTGATCATCAGGCATTGGGAACCACTTTATAAGCCGTCCCGTCTGGCAATCGTAGAGCGCTACTGCATAGAAATTATATGCAGCCAGGACGCGCCCATCAGGCCGCCAGGAGACGATTGGGGCATTAGTTGCAGCCGCAAGCAAGGCCGGATCATGTGGCGGCAAAAGCCAGTAGTGTTGCAGGTGAAGCTGCGAAAGCGTTCTGGCATCAGGAAATGCATGGTTCGGCGGTTGCAACAGGCCAACCAGGCGAATGCCCTGGATAACATAGTGCTGATCCGGCGACCAGGCCTCGATCGAAGTACTCCACACGTCATAGCCAGAGATATTGGTGAGCGCGGCGTATCCAGGCTGCCAGATAGTAAAACTGCTTCCACCATCAGGATTACCCACCGGAATGTCCTGCTTTACCTGCGCAATCATATGATCTGACAGAAGGCTTTCCGGCAGTAAGTCTCCTCCATTGTTCCAACGATAACGCAAAGCGGGCTTCCAGTTTACAAGTTGAAGCGGCTGCCCACTGACCAGATTCCATTCAACGGGAACGGGATTCGCCAGATCAACCGGCTGCACAAATACACGCGCATGCTTTCCATCTATGTCGAACAGAAGCAAGCCCATCAATGAACGCTCCTGGATAGACATGATGAACGTGATCCCTATTTGTTTGCCAGAAGGCGACCAGGAGACTCCCTGATAAGTGATTGGTAAAGCCCGGTTTGCCCCACTATTGACGCTCTTTGGAGTGGCAGTACCCAGGCTGGAAACCGCCTGTCCTGGCGAAGTTTGTCCAGGAATCGATGTTGGCGCGTTGAGTATGCTCAAGATCGTATCATCGGTCTGCCATTGAGCAGAGAGCCGACTTGAATGGGTATCATAGAGATTGAGAATACCCGGTTCGTTGCCGCCTTGCGGACAGCCCTCTTGATAGCCAAGCACCGCAATCAATGTCCCTTCAGGCGACCATTGCGCATCCACGAGGCAAGCCAGCCCATCCTGACCCTGGTACTCACCTGGCATCGCCTTGATTGTTTGTTCGGACACAGCACGCAGCGAATTTGGAGCGGCAGGTTGCCACATTTGCCCTATTAAACCAACTACACCGCTGCTAAAAAGGAAGAACACTACCACAACGCACAAGAACACCAGGAAAATCTGACTCGCCTTACGCCATCGTCTTCGATATCGCGGCTCCTGATAGCTTAACCACCTCTTCATCAACCAGAAAGGAACGAGGCTTCTCCCTTTTTCCGGCAGACCTAAATCAACTATTTCAACGGGAAGTTCATCCCCTGGAGTTTCCCGGTTGTCAGGTTCGCGCTTGCCTGCCAGCATGTTAGATGTCCCTTTTTCTGGCGAAAATATAAGCTTTCTTTTCTCACGGCACTAACACATATGTCAACCTGAGCGCCGCGAAGGATCTGCGGCCCACACGGGCTCGCCCCGGCGCACACGAGATTCTTCGCGGCGCTCAGGATGACAGGCGAACGGGTCTTGTTCATGTCACATTATAATATAACAGAAAGAGAACCTGCTATCCCAAAGGGGAACACCTATGGAACCTGATCTGCTTGCCAGATATCCCTATGTAGAACAACATATCACGCACTCCAGCTACGATTACATCTTCATCTCACCCCATTTAGACGACGTGCCTCTATCGTGTAGCGGGGCCATCTATTGCCAGCACGCTCAAGGACGTAATATCCTGATCGTCACTGCCTTTGCGGGTGAACCTGACCCACCATTTTCTCCTTTCGTACAGTCCGTTCATCGCTCATGGCAGGCACCGGAAAAACGACCGTATCAGACTCGCAAAGAGGAAGAGCGCAAAGCAATGGCGTTGCTGAGTGTGGATTATGTCTGGCTCGGTTGGCCCGAAATACTCTATCGCGACCCTGAAATATCCGAAGTACACGACTTCTTCCTGGAACCCGAAACACCAGCAGTTTCCTCTCGTGATACAGAACTCTTCACAACACTGTGTCACTGGTTTGCAGATACCTCGCGGGTCTATTCAGGCGCGCAATTTGTCGCGCCGCTTGGACTTGGCATGCATCGCGATCACCAGTTGGTGTTCCAGGCGGTGCTTAAATCGCTTGACCGTAATCGTCTTCTCTTCTTTGAGGATTTTCCGTATGCTACCTATTACTCGCAAGAAGAGCTTATCGAGTATGTAAAGCCATTCAATATGAGTAAAGTTGAGGTAGATATTTCTGCGTGCCTTGAACAACGGATTGCTGTCTCGGAAACATATCAATCGCAGATACCGACTTTCTTTTTCATGACACCCACTTTTCGAGAATTGATCCGATCATACACATTAGAGGCAGGCAACCAGCAGCATCCAATCGAACGTTATTGGAAACTTGCCTGATAATTTTCTCTCAAGGAGAAGGCGTGATCTCTGCCACATTCGCTATTGTTGATAATAGCGACCTTTCCACAAAGTGCCTTTTTTCCGGTAATGCCACCGGATCGAGTTGAGCAAGATCAGACATCCCAATAGGATAGAAATTGGATGCAACAGGCTGAGCAACAACAACGGGCCGCGCTGATAGCGGGCGCAGACAAGCGTCAAAAGTATCCGCATCAATACAGCAAGCAAATAGGTACCGAGTGAGAATGCTACGGTGGATGAGGCAAGCGGTACAAATAAAGAGAGCAGCGCAAGCAGTGGTGGAACCACAAAAAGAGCCAGATCAAGAATCAGTATAGCCAGCGCTGCCAGCAGTGAATTGTTGTAGCAGGCAAAAAAAGTTCTCGAGAATCCATCCCAGAGTTCAGCGAAAGAATCATACATATAGCAGCTCACCAGGTCCTGACCATCCACGTAAGCCATCCGGTACCCGGCAGCTTTGACCTTGCGGGCTAATGCATTGTCTTCCAGAATAGAGGTTCTGATGGCTTTGTGGCCGCCTATTCCATCGTAGACCGATCGTTGAAAGCAGAGCAGAGGCCCGTTGGCTACCGCTAATATTGGTTCTGGTCTGCGCCTTACCAAAATCAACGGCAACAGCGTGAAAACCCGGAAATAGAGCAATGGAATAGCAAGATATTCATCTAACCTGCGGAGAAGATAGCGCGGATGCGCTGTAAGAAATTGAGCGCCGAGGCGATACATACCCAGCATAACAGTACTCACCATGTCGGGTGTATAAACTGAATCGGCGTCGGTAAAGAGCAAATATTCGCCCTGAGCGTGTTGCACCAACTGGTAGCAGGCAAAACTTTTGCCAATCCAGCCATCGGGTAAGGGCTGGCCTTGTATCAATTGCAAGCGACCTCTCTGTTCCAGCGGCAATTCATCTATCAGACGCTGCACAATCGCGGGCGTTTCATCGCTGCTCTGATCATCAAGCACCAGCACTTCCAGTTTTTCATATCGCTGCCCTAGCAGCGAACGCGCGCAATCCTCGATATGATCTGCCTCGTTACGTGACGGGACAAGAATCGAAACCATGGGGCAGACACCGATTTTCCTCTGGAGATCGTCCTGTGTAGCAGGCTGAAGTCGAGGAAAGACCATGAGATTCAGCAGTAGATTGATAAACAATACAACCAACGTGCCGAATAAAATACCTGCGATTGCGTTAAGATACATGTCGCCACTTTTCCACGCCAACGTTGAAAAAACGACGTTTTTAGATAAGCAGACACCTGCTGGACAATGCGGTCGGTTTCTGCATTTATATCGGAGCCTGCATTGAATTCTGCAAGCTTTGCCATGCTGCTCTCACACATTGCTTCAGCAAGAGAATATTGGTTAATGGCCCGACTCCGCCAGGGACGGGTGTAATCGCGCCAGCAACTTCCTGCACAGATGTAAAATCAACGTCACCGACAATGCCCCCTTCCGGTGCTTCGTTGATGCCCACGTCGATGACCACCGCTCCCGGACGCACCATCGATTCGGTTATCATTCTCGCCCGTCCAGCGGCTGCAACAAGAATATCCGCCTGCCGTGTATACCGAGCCAGGTCTTGCGTGCGCGAATGACAGACCGTCACTGTCGCATTTTTCTGCATCAACATCATCGCCAGAGGTTTCCCCACCACGTTGCTGCGCGAAATAATGACAGCCCTTTTCCCATCAATCTGGGTTTCATTGCGTTCAAGTATTTCCATCACAGCGGCAGCCGTTGCAGGTAGAAAACTTGGCAGCCCAAGAAACAGGTTCCCTGCGCTACGCGGACTGATGCCATCAATATCTTTCTCAACGGCGATAGCATCGGCAACCATCTTCTGTGAAAGATGTGGCGGCAACGGCATCTGCACCAGAATGCCATGTACCGAAGTGTCAGCATTTAAAGCCAGCAATAAAGCTTCAAGTTCATCCGGGGTGGTTCGCGCCGCCAGATGTTCCAACCGGGCCTCAAGCCCAATCTCATCGGCAACCCGTAAAATAGCCTTGCTGTATACGCCCGAAGCCGCATCACCACCCACGCGCACAATCACCAGCCCCGGAGTCTGGCCGCGCTCTTCAATGTAGTGTTCGATCTCCACCCGTAATTCAGCTTTGATCTGCACTCCCATCGCTCGTCCATCAATGATCTGTGCTGTCACACTCGCCCCCTTACACACTCAAGCACCTGTCCTTTTCCCGCTTCAAGCTGCGATAAGGCAGCTTGAAGCCGCTCATCCAACGATGCAACCAATTCCGCGTTTTTCAGATAGCGCAGGTTGATACGCACCATCACGGCTGCCCCTTCTGCTGAAGCTGAGGCAAGAATTGAGGCCGTCACCACATCGCTCAACACATTGACATTGCCAATCTCTGCAATCCGTTGGCAAGCCACCATCAACGAAGCAGCGTTCTCCACCATTTCTAAGGGTACACGCGCCGCCATTTCCAGCCGCTTTTGAATGGCTTGACTGCGCGCCTCGCGCTCTTCTTCCGTATTGCGAGGAAGCTTATAGCTGGCTGAAAGCTGCCCATAAGCCTCTATATCTTCCTGCACCAGTTGCTGAAAACGTGTTCGCACCTGTTCAGTGCGCTGTACCAACGTCTCAATTTCCGCCGCCACATTGGCATACTTGGGTTTATTTAACGTCAACCGGCAAACCATACTCGCCAGAGCAGCCGCCATCGCACCGGTCAGCGCCGAGGCTGAGCCACCGCCAGGAGTTGGAGCATCCGAAGCCAGATCATCCAGATAGTCGCGCAAAGGTCGATCTATATACATGAAGCAATTCCTCATCTCAGTCAGGTGGAAGTGGATTACATTCCCTGCCTGACTCGTTATTTTTTTCACCTGGATTCTAACACACGCTTCATGAAGCTGTGAAATATTCGGGAAGTTCTACTATAAAGTGTAAGCCGTTTCCTGTGGGTTGACGCTCCCAACAAACGCGCATTCACTATACAACGGGCAGCGCGTACACTCAGGCCGTTGCGCATGACAAATTTGTCTCCCATGCCGGATCAAATTGACATGAAGAGGATAGACCCACTCGGCAGGAACCACCTTCGCGTAAATCTCGTGCGCCTGATCTGCACTCACCTTTGGCCCAATCAGACCGAGGCGAATTGACACTCGATGAACATGCGTATCAACTGGCATGACTGGCTCGTTCATGTTAAACATCAGAACGCAGGCCGCCGTTTTCGGTCCCACACCCGGCAGCTTGCGTAAGAAACGCCATGCCTCTTCCGGCGGCATTTTCGCCAGCATATCAAGCGATCGTCCAAGCGAACCGGAAGCGTCTCCCTGTAATTGCGTCAACTCTTGCAGCACGTCCTGTATTCTGCGCGCCTTGATATTAGCAAGCCCACCACTGCGTATCGCCTCTGCCACCAGTTCGGTAGGCGCGTCACGCACCCCTTCCCATGTCGGGAACGTCGTGACCAGTTGACGATAAGCTCGTTCCGAATTCACATCTGAAGTATGCTGCGAAAGAATGGTTCCGATTAAGCCGCCAACCGGGTCATAATCTGGCTCATTTTTCGGCTCCCCATAGGTATCAACAAGTAGTTCGTAGACTCGCGTGAGGTGAAGGACTGGCGTAAGTGATGTTGTCATCGTTTCTTCCTGCGTTACGTATTCTGGTTTGCTTATTCTAACGCAGACGCTTCATGAGAACAACATCGGGTAAATAGACAGCCATCATTCCTCAATCATTTTCTCCCTTCTCGCCCCAATGAGATATACTACAGTAGAACATTTCTTAACCTGGAGGAGAACCAACCAATGATCGACCTACGCAGTGATACCGTCACTCAACCCACTCCCTCTATGCGTGAGGCGATGTACCGCGCCGAGGTGGGCGATGATGTTTATAAAGAGGACCCCACCATCAACCGGCTACAAGAAATGGCGGCTGAAATCATGGGAAAAGAGGACGCGCTCTTTGTCCCAAGCGGCACGATGGGCAACGCCATCTCTGTCCTGAGTCACACCGGGCGAGGGCAGGCCGTGATAGTCGGCGACCAATCGCATGTGTATCACTACGAGGCTGGAGGCCCGTCCACGCTTGGTGGCTCGCCGATGTACGTGGTGCCAAACCATCCCGATGGCATGCTTGATATGGAACGCTTGAAAGCGGGTATTGCAGATGAAAGTGATGAGCATGTTGCCGCAACTGGCCTGATCTGCATTGAGAACTCGCACAACCGTTGTGGCGGAACTGTGCTGAGCGTGGAGCAAGTTGAGTCAATTACCTCCCTGGCACACGAGCGAGGCATCCCTGTTCATATGGATGGTGCGCGTGTCTTCAATGCTGCTCTGGCGCTGGGTATACCTGTGAGCAAACTGGTAAAAAGCGTCGATTCGGTGATGTTTTGCCTCTCGAAAGGATTGAGTGCGCCGGTCGGCTCAATGGTCGTGGGCAGCAAAGAATTTATACGCAAAGCGCATCGCAATCGCAAATTGCTGGGCGGTGGAATGCGCCAGGCGGGTATTCTGGCGGCAGCAGGAATCGTTGCACTCGAGCAGATGATTGAGCGTATGGAGGAAGATCACGAACATAGCAAACAACTGGCATATGGCCTGGCCGACTTTCCCCAGGTCGAAATCCAGCCGGAGCGTGTTGTCACCAACATCGTGAGATTTAGATTGCGTGATGCAAACTCGCAGCCGTTATCAGAGACAGAAACCACACGTTTTCTGGATAAAGCACGCGAACACGGTGTCCTCATAGGTGGAATGGGTGAAGGAATTATCCGCGCCGTCACTCACTATGGTATCGAAGAGGAACACATTCCGATGGCCCTGGCTGGCATCCGTCGCGCATTACTTGAGATGTAGCCACTGCGCCGAAAGTAATGGTCAGAAATGTGCCGATAGGTAGATCACATGGAAACAGATCAAAGGGTATACTCTCTCTATCAATCAAATAGAGAGACCCTTTGAAAAAGGAGATAAAAAACCATGTACGATGACCGTTACAATCACCGCTATTATCGTAGAACATATCGCAGTTCTTTGAGTGGTCTGGCCGGTGGAATTTTCTTGATAGGGCTGGCTCTGGCATTCTGGGCAGGAGGACATTTCTTCCTGCCGATTTTCTTTGTCGCATTGGCCTTTTGCACGCTGTTCGGTTCGATCAGCACCTACAATCCGCGCGGGGCTTATGGCGGACTCTATGGCTTTTTCTGGATGCTGATGCTGGCGCTGTTCTTTCTGACCGGCTCGTGGGTCTGGTTCCTGGTCGGCGCTGGCATCTCTGCTATCCTGAGTGCGCTGTTCGTGCCAATTACCGCCGCGCTGGCAGGCATGGGCTTCATGGCAGCAAATCGCCAGCAACCACCTTTCCAGCAACAGTATCAACAACCTTATCAAAACTATCAGCAGCCCGTCCAGCAGTCCTACGAGCCTTATCAAGAGGGCTACCAGCCTCAACAATCCAACACCTATGTCGAGGGTGGTGAGCAGCATCAATACCCACCTCAACCCAAAGAGGAATACGACCAGCCTGAAACGCAATATCCGCAGGAAATGCCACCACAACAGCAGTAAGGCAATCTTAACGAGAGGCACACTTTTACGGGAGCGCCTCTCGTTTTTTGTTTGTTCATGTGGCCTCAACACCCCCAAAATGTGGTCGCAAGCATTTGACATCGCTTCGCGTATGGGGATAAGATCAAATTGTGCAGATAGACTTCATAACGTATCACAGTGTTGAGAGGAGCAAAGGCGCATGGCCATCACAGATTTTGCCGGATCAGTTGCCGTCATCACTGGGGGAGCGAGCGGTATTGGACTGGCGACAGCGAAGGCGCTCCATGCACGTAACGCCAACGTCGTACTTGCCGATATTAACGCCTCAGGATTAGAGCAGGCAAAGGAGCAGATTCAGCAATCCTTTGGAAACGGGCAGGTACTGACAGTTCCTACAGATGTCACCCAGGAAAGCCAGGTGCAGGCGCTCATGAAACAGGCGGTCGATACGTTCGGGCGCATCGACCTGGTTGTCACCTGTGCCGGTATCGGGCGCGGCGGCCTGATCGACATGTTCCCGGCTAGCGAAATGCAAACGCTGATGACTATTAATTTCATGGGCACCTATCATTGCGTACAGGCGGCTCTACCAACCATGCGCCAGCAACACGCAGGCTATTTTGTTCTTCTCAGTTCCGTAGCTGGCAAACTGGGAACGCCGCTCCTGTCAGGCTATTGCGCCACAAAGTGGGCCATTCGTGGCTTCTCGACTGCGCTGCGCGCGGAATTATATGGCACAGGCATCAATATCACCACTGTCTATCCTGCCTGGGTAGATACGCCAATGGTTCACCAGGAAGGAATGGAGCAGTTTTTCGACATCCAGATATTATTAACCCCGGAACAGGTTGCCGAGGCCATTCTCGAAGCAGTATCAAGCGGCCGGCATGATCTTACACTCGCGCCCAATCCTGATATTGCATTTGCCCTGCAACTCGTCCAGCAGGACCAGGATCAGGTTGAGCGCATCCTGGGAGAATCATTCCAGCGTCAAATGGCAAAAGTCATGGGTCAACAGGCATAGCAAAGAGGGCCGTCGATGAACATGTCCGCACACAATCCCGATTTCGGCTTTTATGGTCCCGGCAGCGTTGCCTGGAAAGTGGGCCGCGAGACAGCCGTTCTACTGGGCGGTTCGCGCGCGGTCTTGATGCAACTGGCCCATCCACTTGTAGCAATAGGCGTGAGCAATCACAGCAGCTATATGACCGATCCTTTCGGGCGAGCCGAGCGCACCTTCATGCATGGCGAATGGCTGATGTTCGGCTCCACAAAAAAGGCCCGGCAGGCTGCTCGAACTATTAACTCCCTGCATAAAAGCGTTCATGGCGCTCTGCCACTTGAGGCAGGCGCGCATGCAAAGGGAACAGCTTACAATGCTCGCGACCCTGAGCTTTTGCTGTGGGTACACGCCACGCTGGTCGATACGCTCCTGTTGTGCTACACGCTCTTCATTGGGCCTCTCACGCCCGAGGAACAGGACGAATACTACCAGCAATCCAAGCAAGTTGCGCACCTGCTTGGTCTGCACCCCAAACAAATGCCTGCCTCGGTCGATGATCTCCGGCGGTACGTGCATGATATGGTCTACAGCGACCAGTTAGCAGCCACGCCCCAGGCCCGTCGTCTTGTACAGCAAGTGTTATTCCCACCTGCGCCAAGCATATTGCGCCCGGCGATGCATCTCAACTACCTGATTACCAGCGCCTTGCTTCCCCAGCCAGTACGCGAGATTTTCAGTATCGAATGGGATGAACGCCGCCAGCGTCTCTTTGAAGCCTCAGCCTGGGGCATGCGCCAGGTCATCCCTCGCCTGCCTATGGCGTTGCGCGAACTCCCCGTCACGCGCCATATCATTTCTCAAACACTGGGGCAAACGGCCTAGTATTGCCAGTATTCAGCGAACATGTTGCTGGCCCTGGCAACTTCGGCACCAAGCAATCGCAATCGCGTGGTAATCGAGGCTTGATGCGGCAAGCCCTGCTCATTAAAAGCTGCGCGGCTGTCTGGAATCGAAACCATCGTGGGCGCAACCCAGGCACGCAACGCACGAGCGGCAAGCAGCATGGTCGTAATCGTATTGTTGCCTGTACCCGAGATGCCGCCCTGCACCGATACCAGGCCTACCACTTTGCCCTCAAGGCGCGGAATCGGATCATCCTTCAATAATTCCAGAAAATCCAGGGCGTTTTTAAGCGAGCCGCTGATAGTGTTGTGGTAGGTCGGTGACGCGAGTATCAGCCCACGCGCCTCTCTTATGGCATCCAGCAGAGTAAGAATAGCCTTTCGTCCCTCTGTGGTATAGCCATCGAGGGTATAGGTGCCATCAAACATTGGCAGATTCAATTCGGCCAGATCAAGCAGGCGCGTCTGCACGCCTGCTTGACGCGCGCCCTCTAAGGCAACGCCCAGAGCCAGAGAGGCGGCCGAGCCAGGACGCAGGCTCCCACCCAGGCCAAGTACAAGTGTGGACATGTTCTCTCCAGGTTATCTTTCTTTATGCTTGAAAATAGCTATGATTTACCCACTTCATGGGCAAACTAATCTATAATATTATAGAGAATTTTCGCATATCGAAAGGATAGAGAGACGCCATGTCCCAGCAGATAGAACAGACAAATTCCAGTAATCCATCCACACTTACCATCACGCTCGTTGTAAATGGTCAGCCTTACCAGGCAACGGTAAATCCCAAAGAAATCTTTCACGAGGCCCTTGAACACGCGCTTCCCGAAGGGCTGCTGGTAGGCCATAGAATCCGCATCAGCACACCTGCCGGGGATGAAGTATTTCCCGACATGTTCATTGGAGAAAGCGTTACCCACTTTAAAACCGATACCTTCCACGTCGAGGCCCGCAAACTGCCTGAGCCGACCGAGGAAGGAAGCCAGCAAACATGGACGAACTACGGTTTCGATCACCTGGCAATCACTGTTGCAGACCGTGAAGACGCCAAACGTTTTTTTAGTGAGGTGCTTGGCATGACCATTGTGCGCGATGATCGCCACCAGACGGTACTTACGACCGGCAATACGGCGCTTTTCATCTTTCCCGCGGAAAAAGCCCCCCTTTCCGACGGGCTGCCAAGTCGCTGGCATCATATTGGTTTCGTGGTCGATAATCTGGACGCGGCCTATCATCATCTTGCCTATTATGCCAGACTGCGCCGCGAACAGTACGGCAATGGTTCAGGGTCAATCTCCTCGGATTTCACCCTGCTCGAACGCAACGAACGCTGGTCGCTCTATTGCCACTATCGCAACGGCGACACGCGGCTGATGATCCAGCTTTCTGAGATCAAGCCGGAGAATCGAGGCTTCATCAACCCCAACCATTTTGCCGACAAAATGTATGATTACCTGAGCGGTCGTTACGGTGTGCGCTTCGAGGAAGATCTGCGAGACGCTTAGTGCGAAACCGCGCCCGTCACAAAGAACGCCAGGATGATAATCCAGCTAATGATAAAGGCGATAAGCAGGCGCAAAGCGACGCCAGAAATCGGAAATGAACGTCGTCGTGATGAAATATGCGCGCCGATTCCATTCGATGCTGTAGACATAACTTCTTTCCTTGTCTTCCATAGATAATTTCTAATAGATACATTCGCCTCGACACCTTTGTCGAGCAGGGTTTTCTCATCCCTTTCATTGCTATATAACGAAAAGTGTAACGCCTGTTAACGTAAAAAGGCCGGTGTATCCCCCAAAAGATACACCGGCTTTCTGCATTGCTTCGCGGCTATCGCTGCGTAGTGTAATGCTGTTTCCTGCGGCACTCGTCACACTCGCAGCTTGCGCGCAGCTTTTCAAAGGTATAGATGCCCGTTTTATGCCCATCTTCCCAGATCGGCGTCAGGCCGTAGCGCCCCACAGGCTGTAGATTCACCAGCGTCGTCTCCTCGACGCTCAGGCGTTGCCTGTTCTGCAACATGCCGGGTAGGCCGCCTTCCCCTGCGCATAATGCGCAAGGACACGCCCAGCGCAAAGCCTCCCAGCTATGCACGCTCTCGTGATCGTCGCTCCACGTCAGGATAAGCTGCCGCTTCTGGTCGTCGAGCAAAAACGACGTTGGTACTGGATGATCCCGCTTATACATGGATAGAATAGCTTCCTCGTCTATTTTTCGCTAGACTTTGCATACATATTTATGAGAGTCCGCCCTCTCTTCGCACTACTTTGAACAGGCGAACTCTCGCTTCAAGCCATTATAGTGATTCTCATAAAATTTCCACTTTGTCAAGTCGTTTCAACCCCGACCTTGCCGATGATCGGGGTCGTAGAGCTGGGGAGCCTTGGGTTGCTCCCCAGCCGGTGTTGCGGCGAGCAGTTCGGCATCG